>Ga0209463_1000005_pt1 | contig 188089 bp, 127 predicted proteins | sample AgamicMgSfrz_FD_187169 | JGI IMG/M metagenome (GOLD analysis project Ga0209463, IMG submission 187169) | Agave microbial communities from Guanajuato, Mexico - Mg.Sf.rz (SPAdes) (version 2) | ecosystem: Host-associated > Plants > Phyllosphere > Phylloplane/Leaf | place: Guanajuato, Mexico... | reverse complement strand
GGCAGGCAGGCAGTCAGGCAGTCAGGCAGTCAGGCAGGCAGTCAGGCAGTCAGGCAGTCAGGCAGTCAGGCAGTCAGGCAGAGAGTACCGGATGAGGTGCAGCCCCATCCGGTATTTTTTTAGGCTTTGTCGCCCAGCAGGACAGATTCCAGCGCGATTTTAACCATATCGCTAAAGGTAGTCTGACGCTCTGCCGCCGTGGTCTGCTCATGGGTACGGATATGGTCGGAAACGGTACAGATCGTCAGTGCTTTTGCACCGAACTCCGCCGCCACGCCATAAATACCCGCCGCTTCCATCTCCACGCCGAGAATGCCATATTTTTCCATCACGTCGAACATTTGCGGGTCCGGCGTATAGAACAGGTCAGCGGAGAAAATGTTGCCCACGCGCGCTTCGATGCCCAGCGCTTTTGCCGCGTCCGCCGCGTTACGCACCATGTCGAAATCCGCGATAGCGGCAAAATCGTGATCCTTAAAGCGCAGACGGTTCACTTTAGAATCGGTGCAGGCGCCCATGCCGATTACCACGTCACGCAGTTTCACGTCGGCACGCACCGCGCCGCAGGAACCCACGCGAATGATTTTTTTCACGCCGAATTCAGTAATCAGCTCTTTGGTATAGATGGAGCAGGACGGGATACCCATGCCGTGGCCCATTACGGAAATACGGCGGCCTTTATACGTACCGGTGTAGCCCAGCATACCGCGCACGTTGTTCACTTCTACCGCGTCTTCCAGAAAGGTTTCTGCAATGTGCTTAGCACGCAGCGGATCGCCCGGCATTAATACCACGTCCGCGAAATCACCCATCTCAGCATTAATATGAGGCGTAGCCATTGTCGTTATTCCTTGAAAAAATGAAACACGCCAGCGCACCGGCTGGCGTTAAAGTAAAGCCGCGTATTACAGCATGCTTTTGCCATATTCCATATCGGACAGGCCGAAATATTTCGCTACCGTCTGGCCAATATCGGCGAAAGTATCGCGATAGCCGAGGAAGCCCGGTTTCACGTCCGGTCCATAGATCAGCACCGGAATATGCTCGCGCGTATGATCGGTGCCGTGCCAGGTCGGATCGCAGCCGTGATCGGCGGTAAGGATCAGAATATCGCCCTCTTTCACCAGCGCCATCAGCTCCGGTAAACGGCGATCAAACAGCTCCAGGCCGCCAGCATAGCCAGCCACGTCGCGACGATGTCCCCAGGCGGAGTCAAAATCAACGAAGTTGGTAAAGACGATGGAGTTATCCGGCGCCTGCGCCATCTCTTTCACGGTGGCGTCAAACAGCGCATCCAGGCCAGTCGCCTTCACTTTTTTGGTGATGCCGACGTGCGCATAGATATCGGCGATTTTACCTACCGAAATCACCTCGCCCTGCTTCTCATCCACCAGCTTTTTCAGGATGGTCGGCGACGGCGGTTCTACAGCCAGATCGTGACGGTTACCGGTACGCTCAAAGTTGCCAGCCTTATCGCCGACAAACGGACGCGCAATCACGCGGCCAATGTTGTAATCGCCTTTATCCAGCTCTTCACGGGCGATTTCACAGAGTTCGTACAGCCGATCCAGGCCAAACGTCTCTTCGTGACAGGCGATCTGAAATACCGAGTCAGCAGAGGTATAGAAAATCGGCTTGCCGGTTTTCATATGCTCTTCGCCAAGTTTATCGAGGATCACCGTCCCGGAAGAGTGGCAGTTGCCGAGATAGCCCGGCAGGTTAGCGCGCTCTACCAGTTTATCCAGCAGTTCCTGCGGGAAGCTGTTTTCCGTATCGCTGAAGTAGCCCCAGTCAAACAGCACCGGCACGCCGGCGATTTCCCAGTGGCCAGAGGGCGTATCTTTACCGGAAGAAAGCTCGCTGGCATACGCATACGCGCCAGTAATCTCCGCGTTCGGATCCAGGCCCGGCGGGAAAGTGCCGGTAGAGGCTTCCGCCGCTTTGCCCAGGCCTAACGCGGTCAGGTTCGGCAGATGCAGCGGCCCTTTGCGGCCTTTATCCGCCTCGCCGTTAAAGCAGGCCTGCGCGATATGTCCCAGCGTATCTGAACCTTTGTCGCCGAATTTTTCAGCGTCTTTACTGGCGCCGATCCCGAAGGAGTCCAGCACCATAATAAATACACGTTTCATGTCACTCTCCTGCGCTTACGCGCGATGAGAAAAATAAAAAAGCGATCAGAACAGTATGACGTTTATTGACTAATTCTGCGATAGATAACTGGCGTTGCCGCCGGTTGGCTGTCGCCGCAGGTAACGGCCGCTTTCACTGCCTGGGCGGCCTGCTGCCAGCTCTCTTCGCTGGCAGCATGAATAATGGCCAGCGGTCGCTCAGCATCGACGCGCTCGCCCAGCTGCACCATCTCGCTAAGGCCAACGCTGTAATCGATGGCATCGCTGGCGCGACGGCGTCCGCCGCCCAGCGCGACAACCGCCATGCCCAGCGCGCGCGTATCCATCGCATTAACGATGCCCGGCTTATCGGCATAAACCGCTTTGCTCAGCATCGGCGCGGGCAGATAGCTGTCCATCTTCTCAATAAAATCGCCCGGCCCTTTTTGCGCGGCCACCATGCGGGCAAAGACTTCTGCCGAGCGGCCATTATCCAGCACGGTTTGCAGCTGCTGGCGCGCCGCCGTTTCATCCGGCGCCAGGCCGCCGGAAATCAGCATTTCGCTGCACAGCGCCAGCGTCACTTCCAGCAGGCGCGGATTGCGATAGCTGCCGGTGAGGAACTGCACCGCTTCGCGCACTTCCAGCGCGTTACCGGCGCTGGAGGCCAGTACCTGATTCATATCGGTCAGCAGCGCGGTGGTTTTGCAGCCCGCGCCGTTGGCGACGCCGACGATCGCCTGCGCCAGCTGTTCCGACAGTTCAAAGGTCGGCATAAAGGCGCCGGATCCCACTTTCACATCCATCACCAGCGCATCCAGCCCTTCGGCCAGCTTTTTCGCCAGAATCGAGGCGGTAATCAGCGGAATCGAATCCACCGTGGCGGTAATATCGCGCGTGGCGTAAAAACGCTTATCCGCTGGCGCCAGAGAATTTGTCTGACCGATAATCGCCACGCCGGTTTGCTTAATGATTTCGCGAAAACGAGCGTCGCTGGGGAAAATATCAAAGCCAGGAATCGCTTCCAGTTTATCCAGCGTACCGCCGGTATGGCCCAGCCCGCGCCCGGAGATCATCGGCACATAGCCGCCGCAGGCGGCCACCATCGGCCCCAGCATCAGCGAGGTCACATCGCCCACGCCGCCGGTCGAGTGCTTATCCACCACCGGACCGTTGAGATTCAGCGATTTCCACTCCAGTACGCTGCCCGAATCACGCATCGCCATCGTCAGCGCCACGCGCTCCGGCAGCGTCATATCGTGAAAGAAAATAGTCATCGCCAGCGCCGCGATTTGACCTTCCGATACGCTGTTATCGCGCACGCCGTTAATAAAGAAGCGGATCTCTTCTTCGCTTAGCGCGTGCCCGTCACGTTTTTTTCGAATAATTTCTTGTGCCAGAAACAAGGTAACCCCCTGTTTAACGGATCGTATTGACCTGGTGTCCCGATCCAACGGTGCGGAATGGTTATCAGCGGACGGCGAGCGTCCGCGGTATGGAAAGGAAAATCAGTAGCTGCTGGTGCTGCGCGCGCTCTGATAGCCCGCCGCGTTCAGCAGGCTGGCCAGCAGGCTGGATGCGCCGAAACGGAAATGACGCGCATCTGCCCAGTCGCTGCCCAGAATCTCATCGGCCAGCTGCAGGTAGAGCGCGGCATCTTCCGCCGTGCGTACGCCGCCGGCAGGTTTAAAGCCCACGCGATCTTTCACGCCTTTGTCGCGGATCACTTCCATCATGATCTTCGCAACGATGGGCGTCGCATTGACCGGCACTTTACCGGTGGAGGTTTTAATAAAGTCTGCGCCCGCATCGATAGCGATTTCAGAGGCCTGACGGATCAGCGCTTCCTCTTTCAGTTCGCCGGTTTCGATAATCACTTTCAGCAGCACATTGGCCGCCGCGCAGGCTTCTTTGCACGCTTTTACCAGCTTAAAGCCGGTTTCGCTGTCGCCAGCCATCAGCGTGCGATAAGGGAAGACCACGTCCACTTCATCGGCGCCGTAGGCGATCGCCGCCCGGGTTTCCGCCAGCGCAATGTCAATATCGTCATTGCCGTGCGGGAAGTTGGTCACCGTCGCGATACGAATATCGGGCGTACCCTGCTCGCGCAGCGTTTTACGTGCAATGGGAATAAAACGGGGATAGATACAGATCGCAGCGGTATTGCCCGCCGGGGATTTTGCCTGCTGACACAGCGCAATCACTTTTGCATCGGTGTCGTCATCGTTCAGGGTGGTTAAATCCATGAGTTTCAGCGCACGCAGCGCGGCAGCGGTTACATCAGTCATAATGCTCTCCAGACAGGTTCAGTGAGCTTCCGCCAGTGGAAGACTCAACACGAGGTCTTGGTTCCTTGAAGAGGATTGAGATCCATCTCACCTTGCCAGCGATGCAGATTCGCTTTGATGTTACGATTCTAACAGCGCCAGCAAACTCTTTGTTGTGCGTAAGCTCACAATTAATTAAGAAACGTTACCATCAAATTTACATTTAAAGTGACGCATATCACATCTAAAGCGCCACAGCCGCAGCTGGTTCCGCTTTATGCACCTATCATAGCGCAGAAGGGCAAATGTGAGAATTCTCACATTTGCCCTTTTATCATCCTGACTGGATCCAGTTAAAGGTGCGTTTAACGCAGCTGGAAAAGGCGCTCGCTGGTGGTCGCAATGGTTGCGGCAATCTCTTCCGGCGGCTCTTCTCGCAGTTCGCAGAGCGTGCGCCAGACGTTTGCCACCCGCTCCGGGCGATTAGGTTCGCCCTGAAATCCATTTAGCGGCATATCAGGCGCATCGGTTTCCAGCAGCAGCGAAGTCAGCGGAAGCTGCGCGATGGTATTGCGCGTTTTGCTGGCGCGCGGATAAGTAATGGTGCCGCCCACGCCAATCGCGTAACCGGCAGCGATAAACGTCTGCGCCTGCTGCAAACTTCCGGCGAAACCATGCACCACGCCGCGACGCGGCACCTCAATACGTCGCAAATGCTGCGCCAGCTTATCGTGCGTGCGCCGCGAATGCAGGATCACCGGCAAATCGTAATCGCGTGCCAGCCGCAGCTGCGCATCAAGGAAATGTTGTTGCCGCTCGAACTGCGGATTATCCATATAAAGATCGAGACCGATCTCGCCGATCGCCACCAGCTTAGCCGGACGCTGCCGCACCTGTTGTTTTAACTGTTCCAGCGCCGCATCGCTGTGCTGCTCAATGGCAATCGGATGCAGCCCCAGCGCGGCATAGAGCGGCGTATGCTGATGCGCCAGCGCTAAAACAGCGGCAAAGCGCGTGGCATCCACCGCCGGCACGATAATTTTTTCCACGCCCGCCTGTGCGGCTCGCTGCAGACTGGCCTCTTCATCGCCGGTAAACGGGGGAAAATCAAAGTGACAATGGGTATCTGTAAATTTCACGCCAGCGATCCTTTATCATAATCGGCATCATTCTCAGCTATTTTGCCCGCAACGTCATCCAGACTGACTGGCGCCGACGCAGGTTCATTGGCCACCGGCGCTGGCGGCGTGATGATCTGATGGCCCGGCTGCATTTCGTTGTTACTGAGCCACTGGCCCAGCGTGGCGAGAAAATAGCGGCCGCAGCGCCGTCCCAGATTAAGCGCGCTTAAACGGCTGCCCAGTGCGCTGCTGGCTGGTAATGCTGGCCAGCCAGTCGGGATCGATCAGGTGTCCTCCACGCACAAAGCGCAGCGGATCGAAAAAGAGTTTATTGGTGGTGTAGCGCGTAATCACGCGGCGAGCATAACCGGCCTGTCCGCAGACAAAAGCCGACAGATTTTGCGCACCGGCCGAAGTGCCCAGATAAAGTTGAAAGGGATTGAAATAAGCGCGCTGAAATTCATCAAGAACGCCAGCGATGAAGATCCCGCGCTGCCCGCCGCCTTCACATACCAGCGCCATCTTGCCGGGCGAGAAAGGACGTTGCGCTAAAGCTTCAATATTGCCAGGCGTGACCGGAATTCGGATTCCCACAGCGTGAATTAGCGTGGGCGTTTATCGGATACGGCATTGACCTGCTCCCTGCCGTAGTCTTCCTGTAAAATACCGGAGAGCCAGTCATTGTTTCCTGTCATCCAGGCGTCGTCGTTATCAAACCACTCCGCCCACATCAGCGCCATCTGGCCTTTCCATTGTTTCCATTTGCCTGCAACGATGTCGCTATTCATGACTGGCCTCCGCTAAATTCACTGAAACGTTGTGTTCAGTCCTGTACTGACCTGCTAGGGTCGACGACGACCGGTAAACAGGCTGACCAGGAACAGAATAATACCGACCACGAAGACAATCTTAGCTGCCCATGCGGCTGTACCAGCCAGACCGCCGAAGCCTAACGCTGCCGCGATCAATGCGATTACCAGAAAGATAATACCCCAACGAAACATAAGCCTCTCCTTTACCATAGTGAAAATCGAACTGCTTAGCTCAGCGAATTCAGGGATGACAATCCCATGAATTTTCTTCTTTTATACGGGCTAACTACGGCGCAGCCCGTAAGCGGGCCGCGCCGCTTAAGCATTAAGATTTAACCGTCAGGTCATTCTTAACGCTTTTCACGCCTTCAATGGCCTTGGCGATGCTTTCAGCACGTTCTGACTGTGCTTCATTTTCTACCGTACCGGAAAGCTGTACCACGCCGTTGGTGGTTTCAACTTTGATTTTACGAGACGGTACGATGTCATCTGCTAATAGCTTAGCTTTGATTTCGCTGGTTGTAGCGGCATCACCCGCGTAACCGCTAACTGACTGTTTTTCGCTGTCTTTAACGTGTAGTTTGTCGCTGACGGATTTAACGCCTTCCACTTTCTTCACCAGAGCCACCGCTTTTTCAGCCTGATCCTGTGAGGAAACGAAACCGCTCAGGGTAACCACACCCTTCTGGGTTTCGACGGAAATGTCCGTGCTTTTAATCGTTTCATCATCCACTAACGCCGCTTTTGCTTTAGCGGTAATGGCGCTGTCATCCATAAAACCATCGACTTTTTTCATAGAACTATCGATTTTGGACCCTGCGCTATCCGCAGTATTCTGCGTTTTCTGCGAGAGAGATTCGTCTGCCAGCGCGGAGCCGCTCAGCAGCGCAGAACCTACCATCACAGCCATCAGAGTCTTAGCAATCTTAGTCTTGTTCATCGATATTTTCCTTCTGTGCGTTATTCCACTCACAACTGTAAGCGTGGCGACAACAAACCGCGAAGCCGCCGAAAAGGACACCGGGGATTTTCATCACCGCATTTTGCGTCCGACAAACTAAGCATAGACAAGGATCGCCATTCGTCTCGCTTTTCTGGTTAAAAAACAGTTAAGAAGCGTTTTTTTTGGCTTTTTTAAGAGGAGTCTGTAAGGGAGAAAGGACAATCTTCGGTGGTACTGAAAAGGCGCATCGTGGAGCAGAGATTGCTCCACGATGTCGAACAGCGCGCCGCTGACGGGCAGATCAGTGTTCGCGCGTTTTGCGGAACACAACCTCAGGATAACGTTCCTGCGTCAGGTTGAGGTTAACCATCGTCGGCGCGATGTACGTCAGGTTATCGCCGCCGTCCAGCGCCAGGTTGATCTCATTCTTACGCTGGAACTCGTCGAATTTCTTCACATCGCTGCATTCCACCCAGCGTGCGGTCGAAACGTTAACCGATTCGTAAATCGCTTCCACGTTGTATTCGCTTTTCAGACGCGCCACAACCACATCAAACTGGAGGACACCGACGGCGCCGACGATCAGATCATTATTGGATACCGGACGGAACACCTGTACCGCGCCCTCTTCCGACAGCTGCACCAGCCCTTTTAACAGCTGCTTCTGCTTCAGCGGATCGCGCAGGCGAATGCGACGGAACAGTTCCGGCGCGAAGTTCGGGATACCGGTGAACTTTATATTCTCGCCCTGGGTAAAGGTGTCACCGATCTGAATGGTGCCGTGATTATGCAGGCCGATAATATCGCCGGGGAACGCTTCTTCCACATGCGCGCGGTCGCCGGCCATAAAGGTCAGCGCATCGGAAATCACCACATCTTTACCGGTGCGCACCTGGCGCAGCTTCATACCTTTCTCATACTTCCCGGACACCACGCGCATAAAGGCCACGCGGTCACGGTGTTTCGGATCCATGTTGGCCTGGATCTTAAACACGAAACCGGAGAATTTCTCTTCGCTGGCTTCGACGGTACGCGTATCGCTTTGACGCGGCATCGGCGCCGGCGCCCACGAGACTAAGCCATCCAGCATATGATCGACGCCGAAGTTACCCAGCGCCGTACCAAAGAAGACCGGCGTCAGTTCGCCCTGCAGGAAAGCTTCCTGCTCAAACTCATGGGAAGCGCCCTGAACCAGCTCCAGTTCGTCACGCAGCTGCGCTGCCAGATCGTCGCCCACCGCGCTGTCCAGCTCCGGGTTATTCAACCCTTTAACGATGCGCACTTCCTGAATGGTATGGCCTTTACCGCTCTGATAGAGGTACGTTTCATCGTTATAAAGGTGGTAAACGCCTTTGAACAGTTTGCCGCAGCCGATCGGCCAGGTAATCGGCGCACAGGCGATTTTCAGCTCGTTTTCGACTTCGTCCAGCAGCTCCATCGGATCGCGAATATCGCGGTCCAGTTTGTTCATAAAGGTCAGGATCGGCGTATCGCGCAGACGGGTTACTTCCATCAGCTTACGGGTACGATCCTCAACGCCTTTCGCCGCATCGATCACCATCAGACAGCAGTCAACGGCAGTCAGGGTGCGATAGGTATCTTCGGAGAAGTCTTCGTGTCCGGGCGTATCCAGCAGGTTGACCAGACTATCGCGATAGGGGAACTGCATTACCGAGGTGGTAATAGAGATCCCACGCTGTTTCTCCATTTCCATCCAGTCTGATTTGGCGTGCTGGTTAGAGCCGCGACCTTTTACCGTACCGGCAGTCTGGATCGCCTGTCCGAACAGCAGGACTTTTTCGGTAATGGTCGTTTTACCGGCGTCGGGGTGAGAAATGATGGCGAAGGTGCGGCGACGCGACACTTCTTGCAAAAATGCACTATTAGACATCGGAGTTCTTCTGTTAATGCCGTGACGCGGCGTTATTGCAGGCGTCACAGCCGTTAATTCATGAGGGCCTGCAACATTGCCAGGCCCGGTGCCAGAACCATGCAGCCAACCGGAAGCTTATGGAAGTTAAGCCAGGTAAATGCTGCGCAAAGAGGTAATGGTCTACATTGGATCCGGCCCCGTGTAACAATGTTGAAAAGTCAGGCAATGAGGCCGCATAGCTTACCTTAAGTACATAAAAAAAGCAGGCCGAAATCGCACGTTTTCCGCAGCAATGCGCAAAGCTGGCCGTTGCATTTTACCGGCCGTCAGCGACGCCAGATTTCTTCTGCCGCGTCAGCATCCGGCTGCAAATTACTCAAGGTAATCAGCGTCACCCGGCCATTGCTGATGCGTGCCGCCAGCGTTTTATCATCCAGCTGCCAGCTGAGCCAGCTTTCACCATGATGCTCATCCGCTTCGCCTGGGCCATACCTGCGTTCCAGCTCGTCTGGCGTCATGCCGACGCGCGCGCCGCGCTGCGTCGCCAGCGTTGGGTTAATCAGAGTGATTTGCCCCACATAGTTATCATCGGGGCTGTGCTGCAGGCTGGCGTAATGTTCATTTGACGCCACCAGCGTCAGCGCATCATAGCTGTGCCGATCGTAGCGATACGTTGAGGTGGTTTTTGCAGGATCGGCCGATCGATCGCGCTCCGGCGGCATGCTCATCATCAGATCCTCATTCCATATCTGTCCCAGCGACAGAGTAATGCCGTTAACCTGTATGGAAAAATCTGCCGCCGTCAGCGCCGCCGCCGCTGGCTGTTCCGCCTTTTCCAGCGGATAGAAATCTTCCGGCTCGACTCCTGCATCGGTTTGCAGGCTGCCGTCAGTCTTACTGACTTTAAAGAAAAACAGGTGCGGCGCGGTTTCGGGATCGCCGCCGCAGGCTGGATGGTTACGATTTTCACGCACGTCGATCAGGTAGTTTTCCGGCTCGTCGCTGTTATCAACAAAGCTCATGCTCAGGCATTCGGTAGAAAGCGGCGTCAGCTGACGCTGACGAATCGCCTGTAATACCGCCTTAATCGCCGCCTCCTGCTTTTCTTCTTCACGATCGGATGAGAGAGCATTCGGCTGTGTACCGGAGACCGGCGAACTATCTGCGGGTTCAGATATCGGCGGCTGAGCGCTGGTAGCGGGCGAATCGCCTGCGGGTTCGGATACCGACGGCTGCACGCTGGCAACGGGCAGATCGCCTGCGGGTTCAGTTACCGACGGTGAAGTATAAGGCGTGCTGACGGAATCGGCCGCCAGAGAATGTGCAGATGAAGCCGTCATCTCTGTTACCGGCGCGGCGGTTTGCGGCATCGCTTTCCCTGTAACGGTTTGATGCATCGTTAAGCCCGACGCCGCGTTAGTTGAAGGCATAACGGAAAATTGTTCCGCCGGTGGCGTAAGCACTGCGCCGTTAATATCAGGCAGCGCGGCAGCCCCTGCGTAGCCACCGTTAGCGACAACGGTAGTTATTAACAGCCGCGTTAAAAAGGAAAAGGACATAGCTGGGCTCGTCAGAATAAGGCGCATTCTGCGCCGGATCGATGTTGTATTTGTTATCGGCCTGAATCAGGCCAGCTGGAATTAAACATCGGCTAACAGGCGGGAGTCAAAGAGGATCTTTTTATCAGGTTTTTCATCTTCTGACGGCGACTCAAAGATGATCCCTGTTTTCTGTCAGGAGAAGCAAACCGGCTTTACGTTATCAGGTACTGACGCAGAATTTCCGAAAATGCATTTCTGGAAAAATTTTAATGCTGTTAAGCAGTTATCAGCGACAACCATTGTTCTCAGAGCCTGCGTCAACTACTCTTGTTCCGTCCACACACAACCAGGCAAAGCCCATGAACGACAAAAAGATGATTTCCATCGATCAGTTTAATGCTGATGAGCGCGTCGCTATAGATGAAACGTTCAAAGGGCTGGTGCAAAAGTACCGGCTTCGCACCGGTAAAGAACCCGATGCTAAAAAAGAGAAAGAATTTACTGCCGAAGCCCGGCAAATGGTGATGGTTATAAAACAGAATAATGAGAAAGAAAAAGAGCGAGCCGCCAAAAAACCGGTACGTAAAAAGAAGCCGTCCACACTGAAAGCCAGTGAAGTGAGCGATTTTAACTGGTCGGCGTCGGTGCAACGCGGAAAACGATAAAGGGAATGGAGCAGGCAGGCCGGGCAGCGCGTGGCGTTCAATGCGCGCGTCGGCGCCCGGCAGCATCACCTTCAGTTCAAAGGCATGCGACAGCGCCTCGCGGCCGGTCAGCTTCCAGAAAAGCAGCCCCTCCAGCGGGAGCCGTGCGGTGATACGATCAGACACAGGTTGGTTCCAGAATCAGCGGTGCCCGCGCGGCGGCGGGCAGTAATAACAGGAGGAGTCAGAGACGGCAAAAATAAATATTTAACAGCTACGATGCGAAGTTAGCGCCTGCACCAGCACATTAAACGGCAGAATAATCTTCTCTTCAGGCAATTCCGATCCCTGCGCCTGTTGGTCTATTGCGCTATGCAGCACGGAAATATAATCGTGTGCCGCGTCAATAATACGCTGACAGCTCTCATTTCCCTGCTGCTGAAGTAACTGGCTCCAGCCGTCGGCAAGCTGGCTGAGCGTTTGTGCCTGCTCGTTTAATACCTGCTCTTCGCTTTGTGTTCGGTTTTCATTTAACGCATGCAGCGTCTGGCGTGAAAGATAAATGATACCGTTACGATAATGCTCTGCGCTATTTGGCGGGGAATTTTCATAAGCCATTTTTATTTGTTCGCTGTTAGCAACGGAAATCGCTTTTAAAAAATTATCCCGCTTAATAAGCAGCGTTTCAAACGTCGCGATATATTCCGCATTGCTGTTGCGCGCCAGCGCCCCGTTGTCATTACGCCAGCCCTTGCTCTGGCTGTAGGCGTACAGCGTTTCGCTAAGCGGCAGCATTTTATCGAGGCTCGCCTGATATTGCCTTGCCGCCTCATCCAGCTGCGGCAATTCTCCCGGCAGGCTTAAGCCCTGGTTTAATTGCTCGCTGACCTTACGAAATATCCCAGGATTAACTACCGAATAAGCGGTCAGGGTTGAAGTAAGCTGCGGCTCGACCTCGCGACGATATTTATAAAAAGCATCCGGCAACGAGTAAGTATTAATGCTGGCTTCACTATTAGCCGCCTTAGTAAAAGCGGTAAGTTTATCGTTAATTTGAGTTTGTACAGCAGAAACGGGTGAAGCAGAGTTTATATCACCGTCAGAGGATTTATCGCATGAGGTAATAAAAAGCGCCAGCAACGCGGTGATCAACAGGCGCCATGGATTATTTGCCATTTCCTTTCCTGTAATTATTGTTCCTGAAGAGAAGAGATGACCGTTATAAAAACGGTCACTCTTTATTACCTTAGCTTTGCGGGTTTATCAACCAAACACCTTCGCGATCGACAGTTATTTTTTGTTGTCGTGACTGTCCCTGATTGGTCACGGTAAAGGTGTACTCGCCCGGCGGTAATTGCAGCGAAGCAAAACCGTCTGGCGAAGGCACCAGCGCCTGCTGTTTGCCGTTGAGCGCCACCTCATCGCCCTTGCGCAGTTTGATATAAACCTGGGCAACCGGCTCCGACACCACCGCAGGCTGCGACGGTTCAGCAGCGGCGTTGCTTTCCGTGGCGGTCGGCGCAGAGCTACTGGCAACGGGCGCGGCGTTCTCTGCCTGAACGGCGGCGGGGGCAGCGGTATCGGACGGCGCGACGGCAGCGCTTTGCGCATCATCATTGCCGCCGCCGGCAATCAGCGCGCCCACAGCAATACCAACCAACACGCCTGCGGCAGCCAGCCCCGGCCACATATAGCGCTTCAGCAGTGACGGCGCCGCCGCTGGCGCTTCCGGTTCAACCGGCCCCAGCATGGCGCCCGATCCGTCAATCTTCACGTTAAGAATATCGTTCAGATCGGAAACCGACAGCTCCATCAGCGCGGCAAAGTCGTCAATGGACTGCGGTCGATCTTCCGGCTTCAGCGCCAGCGCCTTATCGATAGCGTGCAGCAGCAGCGGCGAGAAACCGGCCGGACGCTGTTCCGCCAGCGGCTGATAGTTGTCTTCAATGCTGCGCACCACACTGACCGGCGGCGGCGCGCCGACAATCAGCGTATGCAGCACCGCGCCCAGCGCGTAAATATCGGTCCAGGGTCCCTGCTCGCTCTTATTATTATCGCTGTACTGCTCGATAGGCGCGAAGCCGGGACGCAGCATGGTCTCCGTCTCATCAGAAAGGTTGCCGATAGTTTTACGCGCCGACCCGAAATCGAGCAGCACCGGCATCATGTTTTCCTGGATTTGGATGTTATCCAGCGAAATATCGCGATGCAGGTAGCCTTCCTGATGAATGGTTTTGATGGCGCCGAACAGCGGCGGCAGCAGGCGACGGATCCAGGCTTCGTTAACCAGCTCAGGGCGCTGTGTCGCCAGCCGTGACAGCGTGGTACCGCTGTAAAAAACGGTGCCCATATAAGCGGTATCGTTTTGCACCCAGAAACGCAGCACGTGCAGCAGGTTAGGATGGTTAAAACGCGCCAGCAGCCGGGCTTCCTGGATAAAGCTGCTCAGTCCGGCATGGAAGGTTTTGCTAAAGCGTTCGCTGCGCAGGACTAAGTTAAGATCGTCGTTGCGCACCGCCAGCGAAGAAGGCATAAACTCTTTAATGGCGATGGTGCGCTCAAGCTGATGATCCCAGGCCCGATAAACGATGCCGAAACCGCCGCCGCCAATTACTTCCTTAATTTCAAACTCATTAAAACGGTATCCAGGCGGCAATGCGTTCGGCACCGTCCGGGTGTTATCGTGTTCTGCCATGATGGACAACTCTCTGATAGCTAAAGCTTACGCCTCAAACTGACACTGAAACTCACCCTGCGCAAAGCTGACGTGCAGGTGACGATAGCGCTGATCGCGTGCGCTGGCCGTGAGCAATATCTGGCTCATTTGCGGCGGCAGCGTATTGGTGACGTTACTTTGGCTATCGGCAATCTCCAGCGGCGCGGACGCCTGGCGCGCATCAAGAAAGGAGAAAGGCGTACCGTCCGGCAGCAGGCCGCTGGCGGCGCTCAGGGCGATTTTGCCCTGACGCAGCATCACCTCGTCAAACTCCAGATCGGTACATCCCCACAGGTAAGAGCGCTGGACGGCGCCCCAGTCGCGCAGGTTGCTTTGCAGGTAGCTTTCCGACTGCTGAAAGTAATGCGGGCGCAGGAGCATGCCTTCGCTCCAGACCACCTTTTCTGCTTTGTTCATAATGGCTTTCCGTTATTCAGGCATTGACTCTGCTTTGCTCGCGATGCGTACGCCGCCGTTATCGGCACAGCACCCTGAACTTCAGCGGCGCCGCGTTATTAATTTATGGGTGCGCCTGAAATAACAGACGGTAACGGGAGGGATCGCTGTGTGATGACATACAGCCTGCCAGCAAGGTAAGCGCCGTCAGGAAAAGCGCCTGAATACTCAGGCGCAAAAAAGCGCGTTGTTTCATAATGGGTTTCGCCATTAGAACGTATTAGTCAATAATCCAGGTGCCGCTGTTGCTGTTCTGACACGCTTTGCTGTCGCCATCGACCGCAACACAGGTTTTTTTCTTCTTTGGGGCGGCGCGCACGCGCTTACGACGCTGATCGGCTTTAATGGTTTCGTCATAGAGTTCGCTTTTCACCACCGCGCGCAGCGGCACATAACCGATCAGCCGATCCTGATCTTTTTCCGCAATGGCGAACCAGTTATTTTCCACTCTGCCCAACACGGTATAGGGCTGGCCATTTTCCAGCTGACGCACCAGCTTGCCGCCAAAGTCGGGACGGCTCATCACCGAAGCGTTATAGAGCGCGCGATATTCTTCGTTAACGGGCGTGAAGGTTTTCGGCGGTGTAATAGCATGGCGATAGGTCAGTGTGACGCCATCAACGGTACTGGACACCAGGGTGTTGTCAGTGACCGGCGGTGGCGATTTACAACCCGCAACCCCTAATACAAAAAGCAGACCTAATGCGATTCGAATGTTCACCATGATCCTCATGAAGTTATCTCAAGTAATTAACAAAACAGAATAAACCGACGCGTTGCGTCATCCGCGGGTTAAAGGCATCGCTATCACCGACCGTGCCAGTGAAAAGCAATGCAAAAGAGAAAAAGCAGCCCGGCGGGCTAAATGTATAATTTACAAATTATTCAGGCGATGTGTTCGGGTTATATCGCAGCAAATGTTTAACTTGCGCAACATTACATAAAGACGGGTTACCGGAAATGCAGCCGCTGTATCCTGGCGATGAGGATTCAATGAATATTCCTCAACCATTCTGGCTCTTCCCTGATTGCGTTCCTGGTATTTTCTGGTGAAAAGTTCTGACGGCTATTGCTAAAGGTTGCCCACGAGCGATTACGCGCGCTAACCCCGGCGGCCTGCATCAGATAAAAGAAAAGTGTTTAATATTCAGCCTGAAGCTGAGACTGGACTTCGCCATTGCTACCGCACGAGGCTGCAAAGCAAACCCCGGAGACGGTGTTTTTTAAGTGTATGCGGTCCTGTTTGGCGCAAGTTTACAGACTCCTTGCGATAATTCAACGTGCGCGTAGCAAAGGGTTAAACATTAGTAAAGTTTATTTAATACCGATAAGAAAAATTCTGAATATTCTTAATATTTGCTACAGGAAAATTCCTGCAAAATATCAGATAAATTGTATTCAGCTCGCAAAAAAAGCGATTTTGCTCAAAAAACAACCAATCTGGCGGCAAGTTTTTTGCTGATTTGGGACTGATTTTGGCTTTTTCGGCGTTTCAAAACCGGTTCCAGCCGCAGCCAACAGAGCTAAATTTTACATTAACAAAAAATGACAGTAAAAAAGGCGGCTGTCAGGCCGCCTCGGTAAAATTTCAGGCTAAAAAAGCGAGGTTTTAAACTTAAGCAAACAGAATGGATTGCAGCTCATGCAGCGAACTGACCTGCCAGTCCGGGGTGATCGCCGCCGGTTTTTCCCGGCCATCTGCGTTGAGCCAGCAGGTCTTTAAGCCCGCGTTGATGCCGCCCAGGATATCGGAGTCGGGATTGTCGCCGACCATCAGCACGCGCTCGCGTGACGGGTTGCCCATTTTCTCCAGCGCATAGTTAAAAATCGCCGGATGCGGTTTGGCATGGCCGACCTGCTCAGAAATCACCAGCAGATCGAAATCATCGCGGAAGCCGGTACGCTGTAAACGCACCTGCTGCAGCGCCGTAAAGCCGTTGGTGATAATGCCCATTTTCACCTTGCCCTTCAGCGCATTAATCAGGTTAACCGCGCCTTCCAGCGGGACGCAGACTTCCGCCATCGCGCTCAGAAAACCGCTGTTCAGCGCGTCCGGCGTTACGTTCAGCTTCTCCGCCCAGCCGTTAAAACGCTGATGCTGAAGCTGAAGTGCGGTTATCGCCCCGTTCTGATACTCCACCCACAGCGGTTTATTTACCGACTGATATTCATGGTAATCATCGGTGGTGAAATCCACGTTGTAGTCTTTAAACAGCCGTTGCAAACCTGCAAACGCATCAAAGTGAAACAACGTGTCGTCAGCATCAAAAAGGATCCAGTCCCAGTTTTGTAGCATCGTTCTCTCCTGTTACGGCACGTCAGGAAAACGCCAGGAAGCGGCCCTTACAGGCTGAGCGCCATAATCAGCGCGTCTTCCCTGCCGTGCGTTGCCGGATAATAGTTTCGGCGCACCGAAACTTCATTAAAACCGGTCTGTTCATAAAGCGCGATCGCCGCATGGTTGGAGGCGCGAACCTCCAGCCACAGGGTGAAAATATCGCGTTGCTGAAGCTCGGCAATCAGGTGATTCAGCAGCGTTTTGCCCAGCCCCTGACGCTGACAGGCCGGATCGACCGCAATATTAAATAGCGTGGCTTCATCCAGCACCCATTGGGTAATCGCGAAAGCGGCCATCCGGTTATCCACATCCAGCCGATAGTTAAGGTAGCGTTCGCCCTGATTGCTGGCAAAAGTCGCTTCCGACCAGGGGAAGGCGTGGCTGCGTTGCTCAATGGCCAACGCCTGCGGAATATCATGCGGGGTGAGTAAAGAGATCGAGGTCATATTCACAAATCTGTTGCCAGAGCGCGCGCTTCGCCCCGGCGTCAAAATAGAGCGCCTCAAGCGGCGGCGTGGAAAGTTTTGGACCCTGCTGGGTGACCGGCGCCTCGGTTCCCAGCCGCCAGCTGGCGCAGGCGCGATCGGGCGGCAGCATCGCCAGCTGATCCGGCGTCACGCTGACCACCTGCTGCGGTGCTATCGCCAACGCGCGCAGCACGTCGCTAACGAAAGGATCATCAGTAGAGGGAGGAATGTCCGCCACAATCAACAGGCGCGTATCCGGCGGCAGCGTAATGGCAATTTCGCCCTGTAAGGCGCGCGGACGCCGCAGCTTATACTGCGTAATGCCCATTTGCTGTAGTAGCCAGTCACGTCTGGATGACATAGAAATTCCCGTTACGCCCTTATAATGCGCCGCTATGCTAGCAAACCCATCGAACATGCGCCAACAAACCACTATACTCTGCGCTCTGATTTCTGAGGAGCTATCTGATGTCTGCTTTTACCCCGGCGAGTGAAGTGATCCTGCGCCACAGTGATGAATGGCAAGCGCGCCGCGTGCTGTTTGCCGGCGATTTGCAGGATGACCTGCCCGCCCAACTGGAAACTCAGCTGAGCCGCGTTCATACGCAATATTATCATCACTGGCAATCATTAAGCCGCAGCATGGGCGATCGCGCGACGTTTGGCCTGGTCGCGACGGCGGACGCGATAGCAGAGTGCGATACCCTGATCTATTACTGGCCGAAAAACAAGCCGGAAGCGCAGTTCCAGCTGCAAAACCTGCTGTCGCTGCTGCCGGTGGGCAGCGATATTTTCGTCATCGGCGAAAACCGCAGCGGCGTGCGTAGCGCCGAAAGCATGCTGGCCAACTGGGCGACGCTGGATAAGATCGACAGCGCGCGTCGCTGCGGCCTTTATCATGGCCGCCTGACGCAACAGCCGACGTTCGATGCGAACAGTTTCTGGGATGAATATCAGCTGGATGACTGCACGATTAAAACGCTGCCGGGCGTTTTCAGCCGTGACGGTCTGGACGGCGGCAGCGCCCTGCTGCTTTCGACCTTTACGCCGCATACCAAAGGCAAGGTACTGGATATTGGCTGTGGCGCGGGCGTACTGGCGACGCTGCTGGCGCGTCATTCGCCGAAAGTGCGTCTGTGGCTGGCCGATGTCGATGCCGCCGCGCTGGCCGCCAGTAAAGCGACGCTGGCCGCCAATGAGATTGAAGGTGAAGTGTTTGCCAGCAACGTCTATTCCGACGTAACCGGCCGCTTTGACATGATCATCTCTAACCCGCCGTTCCATGAAGGAATGCAGACCAGCCTTGACGCAGCGCGTCAGCTGATTCGCGGCGCAACCCAGCACCTGAACAGCGGCGGCGAGCTGCGCCTGGTAGCTAACGCCTTCCTGCCCTACCCGCAGGTGCTGGACGAGACCTTCGGTCAGCATGAAGTGCTGGCGCAAACCGGCCGTTTCAAAGTTTATCGTGCCGTTTGGGGCCGCGAAGCGCGGGCGCTGAAGTCCGGCCGCAGCAATTAATCGACCCTTTCCGGGGGCGTTGCTGTTTTTTACAGCGATCGCAACAGCGCAGAGAAATATCTGTTGACGTCCCCGGTAAAAATCTCCAAAATCCGCCTCCGTGGTTACAGTGCTGCAGAGCATTGCTGGAACGCGAAGGTGGCGGAATTGGTAGACGCGCTAGCTTCAGGTGTTAGTGTCTTAACGGACGTGAGGGTTCAAGTCCCTCTCTTCGCACCAAAGACCACGAAAATTCATATCGCACAGCATCTGCGCGAAGGTGGCGGAATTGGTAGACGCGCTAGCTTCAGGTGTTAGTGTCTTAACGGACGTGAGGGTTCAAGTCCCTCTCTTCGCACCAGTGCGGTGATATGACGACAATGTTATGCGAAGGTGGCGGAATTGGTAGACGCGCTAGCTTCAGGTGTTAGTGTCTTAACGGACGTGAGGGTTCAAGTCCCTCTCTTCGCACCAATATTGTCATCCCCTGCTTTTCCTGTTCTCCGGTTTACATCTCTTCTGTTCCACACTCGCGCTATCTGAATCCTGTTTATGTTTTCCGGTTTCTCTGTTCGCTATTGTGCGCTTCTGTTTATTTTTCCACGCTAATCGCAGCCGGTTTCGATCGCGCATATAGCTGTTTTGCTGGATACCTGTTTTTTGCGACGGCCCGATGTAGCGCTATCCACTTAAAATCCGCCCGCCTTGACCGAGAGCGCCGCCAGCGCCCCTGCCAGCGCCACGCAGGAAGGCAGCAACAGAAAGCGGCGCAGCTGATGGTGGAACAGCATAACCAGCGTTAACAACAGCGCCGCCAGCAGCAACCAGCGCCACTGACTAAACGACAGATCCATAGAAGCAACGACCGGCATCAGCGCGCCGGGCAGCAGAACACGCCATGCGCTCTGTATCCGTTCGCCCATTACCCAGCTTATTCCCCACAGCCCGCAGGCCGCCATAATTGCCATCAACATATCCGCCACCAGCAAATGATAATGATTCGCAGTATCATATGTTAACTTTTATCATTTTGCACCCCTCCTTTGCCGAAAGTTTATACACGAAGATGACAGACCAGTTATAAAGTGGTAGATTGCCAGGATAAATCTTAATTCCGAAACCAATAATAACTGCTCAACATCATTTCCATAGTAAATTAGTTTTACTCTGGCAATGGCGCTTTGATATTTCAGGGCCGTCCCGAGTGTATAAAATGAAATTACAAACTTATGAAGAGTTGCTGCACAGCAAATATCGTTTGTCATTAATGCTTTTTCTTTTTTTAAACATGGCAACATCGCTTTTTTTTATGTTACCGATAAATAAAGGAGAAAATTTATCTTTCTCCCTTCCGGCGACATTAATCGTGTTGATCAGTTTATTCTTATTATCCGTCTGCATACTCAAGCCCAAAACAAAATTGCCGATACTCTCCTTTACGGCTTTAATTATGGGCGGCTTATGGTCCTGGCTGATCCTGCATAAAAATGCGCTGGTGTTTTATTTTGACGGCAGCTTTTTGCTGGTCAGCCTGATGGCCGTGTTCTTTATTAGCGCCGTCTCCCTGAACGAGCATCTGCTGGCGTTTTGCCTGCATATTGTGCCGCCTTCGCTGACGGTGATGATGCTCGATCGCGGCCAGCATCCGCTGACGCTGCTGTTCACGATCGCGCTGCCGCTGTCAGGCTTTACGCTGCAAAGCCTGATGCAGCGCCGCAGCGACTACTTTATTCGGCGGCTGCTGTTTCAGCTCTACGAGGAGAAGCAGACCTGGAGCGACCTGAGCATGATCGATCCGCTTACCGGCCTTTATAACCGGCGCGGCCTGAAAAACCGGCTGGAAAACATTCTGGAAAACCACGCCGGTAGCCATTTTGTGATGCTGCTGGATATTGATAATTTCAAAGCCTATAACGACAACTATGGCCATGCGATGGGCGATCAGGCACTGGCGCGCGTCTCGGCGGCGATCCGTGACGCTGTGCGTTCGCGCGATGTGGTTACCCGCTACGGCGGCGAAGAGTTTTTAGTGCTGATGACTAACGTTAACGCCTCTATCGCCATGAAGCTGGCGGAACGCATTCGCCAGCATGTGCTGGATCTGGAAATTCCCCATCGCTTTAATCATCGGGTCTCGACGCATGTCACCATTAGCGCAGGCATTGCGCCGATAACAGAAGAAGATTTTGACCAGGCGATGGCCAATGCCGATCGGGCGTTATATGTGGCAAAAAATCGCGGAAGAAATACCATTCTATCCTGGAATGCACTTTGCGAAGCCAATCTGTTACCCGCTTCTTCAGAATTAATTTGATGCAGTACTCATTTATTAAAAAATATTCAGCCGCGTTAATTATCAAACTTAATTCAAATTTAACCCGTTCAATGGATTTTAGGTTTTTATGTTCAGGATTTTAAAATAACTCATCAGAAAAACAAGAAAACCCGTATCGTTTTAATAACATTTTATTGCGCGTCAATTTCTTATAACCCAGATAAATACGCTGCCTTCAGCAAATAACCTGATGCTTTATCAGGTTATTTGCTTTTACGTGCCGAACAGGAAACCTCTTAACCTCCCTGCTTGCTACCTTCTTCCTTCCTGGATACAATCAAGAACGATTATCATTTGTTTTCTTATCACCATTTCGGCAGTCGATTACACAGGAAGCCCTATGGCCATTGTTACGCGTCAGGCTCATGAGTACGGTTCGTCTCCAGTCATTTTTATGCAGAGCGATAGCACGCCTGGCACGGCGTTGCATAGCCTGTTCAGCGAACACCGCGCATGGTTTCTTGAGTTTTTGACGCTTGGCGAAACGGCCCCGTCCGATACGCTTATTCAGGCCGAATGGTCGCAGAGCGTCCATTTCAATCGCCTGCTGGCGCGCTATGGCGACGAGATCTATCGTCATCACGCCGGGATGCCGCGTGAGGAGAAACCACTGCAATCGCTGTGGGCGCAGTGGTATTTCGGCCTGATCGTGCCGCCGATGATGCTGGCGCTGGTGATGGAAAAACGGGCGCTGGACTGCTCGCTGGAACACTTTCATCTGCAGTTCCATGAAAGCGGTCGTCCGGCAAAATTCTGGATTGACGTTCATGAAGATGAAGATGCCCGCTATCTGAACGCGCAACAGCGTATCGATCGCCTGATTCAGCGTCATCTGATCCCGGCGGTACAGGGCATTGAACAGCATGGCGATATTAATGCCAAACTGATCTGGAATAACACCGGCTACCTGATGCACTGGTTTTTAGGCGAAATGAAAAGCTGGGTGGACGAAGCCACGCTGCTGACGCTGGAACACAGCCTGTTTTTCTCCCGTCATCTGCTCGACGGCAGCGATAATCCCCTTTACCGCACGGTGATCCCCCGTGATGGCGCGATGCAGCGTCGCAGCTGCTGCCAGCGTTATCGCCTGCCTGCCGTAGAGCGCTGCGGCGACTGTACGTTAAAGCCGGTCTGAACTTCCAGGCGGCGCTTTCGCGCCGCGTACCGTTTACAGATCCCGTCAGTTGTGGCAGCTTTATTCCCCCGTTTTATTGTAAAGAGCAGAGCAACATGAGCCTGGAGTCTGTACGGCAATATTTTGCCGAGCGTGCCCCTGAAATCCCTATCATTGAATTAAATGAGAATACGGCAACCGTTGATCTCGCCGCCAGAGCGCACGGCGTTGCGCCAGGACAGATCGCCAGGACGCTGTCGCTCAAGGTCAGGGATCGGGTCATCCTGATTGTCACCGGCGGCGATCTGCGCCTCGACAACCGGAAGCTAAAAGCGACGCTGGGCGCCAGGGCGCGTATGTTAACCACGGATGAGGTACTGAACTGGACCGGCCATCCGCCCGGCGGCGTTTGCCCGTTTGGTCTGGAGCAGCCGCTGACCGTTTACTGCGATATTTCGTTAAAGCGTTTTACGGAAGTGCTGCCGGCGGCGGGCGCCATCCATAGCGCGGTGCGCATTTCGCCGCAGAGAATGGCGGAGTTAACCGACGCCGAATGGGTTGACGTCTGCCAGTAAAGAGATTGCCGCCGGGCCTTAAGGCGTCTGGCGGCAGTACGTTGTTTACTGCACTATTTAACGCACGCGCAGCAGCAAGCCGTGACGTCATAAAATGCTTATGCCAGCAGCAAATCGTTACTTCAGTAAAATACCCATCCCGGCAGCAAATCGTTGCTTCAGTAAATGCTTACGACAGCGCAGGCTGTTGCTGCACTCTTCAATACACGCGCCAGCACGACACCGTTGCTTCAGCTTTCAACATGCTTTTCCACGCTAAGCCGAGTGCCGCTCTCCTGTAGGCGCGCTACGCCAACCCTTGCATTTTGTTAGCTGCTGCGCGCTAAGGTTTATTTCCTGTAAAAAAATTATTTCTGCGCCTGCGCTTCGCGTACAATTACACCGTTAATTTTTTACAGGGTTTTCTGTGTCGCTGATTCATATTGCCGTAGCCCGCAGCCGCTTTCCGGCATGGCTGGCGCTGCTGGCTATATTGCTACTGTTTATCGCGCCGGTGATTTCTAAATCGCTGATGGCCCGGCATGGCCATTCACCCGCCATGATGATGCCCATAGCTACAGAACCTTCCGCCTGTGCAACAGGCGATCCTCTTCTCACCGCCGCTTCCGCTGGTCATAAGCACGCAGCAGGTGAGCAACGGCGTGTCATTGCAGCAGCATCCACGCACGCAACGGGCAAACATCACCACTTTGCCGCAGAACCCTCTGCAAACTCGGCGGGTAATCATCACCATGTCGTTGCAGACTCCTCCGCGCATCAGCACGCCGCGGTCGAGCATCCACAACCTGCTGCTACGAACGCCGATACGAAATCCGCCGACGCCGCTCGGTCGCCGCCTTTCCCGCACAGCTCGCATTTAAAACATCACCCTATGTCGCTGATGGATGACAGCGCCTGTGGCTACTGCGTGCTGCTTATTCATCTGTCGCTGGATTCCGTTCAGCTTCCACGGCTCTGGACGCTGCTACAGGCCGCGACGCCTGCCGTTCCCTTCGAGCTTCCAGCGCTGATTGTCTGCTGGATCCCCATCTGGTTCCGTCCGCGCGGACCGCCGGTTAACGCGCTTTACCCCACTTAACCTAACGTTCTCTTTACAGCCTCTCGCGGGTCAAGGAATCATGATGTCGGAAAAAATTGTGCCGACGGCATCGGCACAGGTTGAAAAAACGCAAAGCGCTCAGGCCTTTCTGCAGCTTATGCGTCGTTTGCACTTCACCATCGGCCTGTTTATCGGCCCCTTTATTTTTGTCGCAGCGCTCACCGGTACGCTCTATGTGCTGACGCCGCAGCTTGAAAACAGGCTCTACGCGCAACAGCTCACCACTCATGCGCCCGGCCCGTCGGAACCCTTATCGCGTCAGATTGAAGCGGCGCTGGAGTATGTCGGTAACGATGCGCAAATTGCCGCGGTGCGCCCTGCGCCAGGTGCTACCGACACCACGCGCGTGATGTTTCGCTTCGCCAACAGCGCGCCGTCGGAAACGCGCGCCGTGTTTATCGATCCGAAAACGCTGGCGGTACGCGGCGATTTAACGGTCTATGGCACCAGCGGTATTTTGCCGCTGCGCACCACGCTCGATTATCTCCATCGCAGCCTGCTGCTGGGCGATATTGGCCGCAACTACAGCGAGCTGGCCGCCAGCTGGCTGTGGGTGGCGGCGCTGGGCGGGCTGCTGCTGTGGGCGGTACAGCGCACGCCGCGTCGCAGCGCTAATCGCGCCTCGCGCACGCCGCGCATGCTGAAAATGCGCACCTGGCATAGTCTGCCTGGCCTGGCATTGCTGGCTGGCCTGCTGTTTTTCTCCACCACCGGCCTCACCTGGTCGCGCTGGGCGGGCGATAACATCAATGCGTTGCGTACGCATTACGGCTGGCTGACGCCTGCGGTCAATACCCGGCTCGACGGCAGCATGCCGCCGATGATAATGGACGAACATGCCGGGCATCATGGTCATATGATGCACCATGCGCCGGACGCGCCGCTCTCTCCCGCGCAGTTTGACGGCGTGCTGGCGGCGGCCCGCGCCAGCGGGATCGATGCGACGAAGCTGGAAATTCGTCCTTCTTACCAGGCGGACAAAGCCTGGATCGTCGGTGAAATCGATCGCCGCTGGCCGACTCAGGTGGATAGCGTGGCGGTGGATCCGCATACGTACCGCGTGACGGATAAAGTGGAGTTTGCGCAGTTTGGCCTGCTGGCTAAGCTCACGCGCTGGGGCGTGGATGCGCATATGGGCATTCTGTTTGGCGTGGCGAATCAGCTGGTGCTGGCCTTTTTCGGCCTGGCGCTCTGCGTGCTGATTGTGCTGGGCTATCGTCTTTGGTGGCTGCGTCGCCCCGCTCAGCCGCGCCATCATCCGGCGGATACGCTGATTTGGGCCTGGCAACGCCTGAGCCTGAGCTTACGTTTCCTGCTGTCGGTGGTGCTGGTAGCGCTGGGCTTTAGCCTGCCGCTGATGGGCATCAGCCTGCTGCTGTTTTTACTGCTGGATATCTGGCGCTGGCGTACGCGGCAGCGATCTGATGATCGGCTTTATTACCAATGAAAAAGGCGACTGGAGCTTCGCCAACGGCGTGGCGCAGTATCTGACCGGCGAGCTGTAACGAAAAACGGTTTCGCGCATATTCTCGATCCGGCTCACAGTTACGCATTTTAAGCCGTGCTTTCTTTGCCCTCTTCTCTTACGGCGAAAATAATTGCAGGAGCAAGCAGTTAACGCTGAGCCCGCCCATATCGCGGCGGGCAGAGGAGAAAAGCATGCGGAAACAGGAAGTGGTGGTAAAGCGTAGCCGGGAAGAGAAGCTTGCGGCGCTGCGTCAGCGTAATCGTGCGCCGGTGCTGATTGTCGGCGGCGGGATCAACGGGATCGGCACCTTTCGGGAACTGGCGCTGCAGGGCATTCCGGTGGTGCTGGTAGAGAAAGATGACTGGTGCCAGGCGGCGAGCGGCGCGCTGTCGCGCATGATCCACGGCGGCCTGCGCTATCTGGAAACCGGCGAGTTCGATCTGGTCAGGGAGTCGGTGCAGGAGCGCGACCGGCTGTTGAAAAACGCGCCCCATTACGTTTCGCCGCTGCGCACCACGGTGCCCATCGATAGCTGGGGCGGCGGCCTGGTGAACGCCAGCAAACGTTTTTTACGCCTCGGCGAAAAGCCGACGCGGCGCGGCGCGCTGCTGATCAAAACCGGCCTGTCGCTCTACGATTTCTATACGCGCCAGCAGGGCAAAATGCCGCGCCACCGTCTGAACAACACGGCCGAAACGCGTGCGCGCTGGCCCGGCTTCGCCGTCTGGGTGAAATACAGCGCCACCTGGTATGATGCCTGGATTAAAGCGCCGGAGCGGCTGGGCGTCGAGCTGGTGCTGGATACGGAAAACAGCAACCGTGACGCGCTGGCGCTGAATTATGTCAGCCTGGTGGAGAGCGACGGCGAACGGGTCACGCTGCGCGATAACCTGACCGACGCGCTTTTCACCCTTGAGCCGCACGTTATCGTCAACGCCACCGGCGCCTGGATCGATCGACTCAATCAGCAGCTGCTGCCCGCCGATCCGCCGAAACTGATCGGCGGCACCAAAGGATCGCACCTGATCATTGACAGTCCGCCGCTGCTGGCGGAGCTGCGCGATGAGATGGTTTATTACGAAAACCAGGATGGCCGCGTCTGCATTATGTTCCCCTGGTACGGCAAAGTGCTGGTGGGCTCCACCGATATTCGCGTCGACGATCCAGAGAATATCGCCTGCAGCGCGGAAGAGCAGCGCTACATTCTGGAATCGCTGCGCTTTATTTTCCCGCATATTAACGTTAGCGACGATGATGTGCTGTACACCTTTTCCGGCGTGCGTCCGCTGCCCGCCAGCGATACCGAAGTGAGCGGGCGCATTACCCGCAACCACTCGCTGGTTTACTTCCCGCCCGATGCCACCCGCGACTTTTCCGTGCTGAACCTGGTCGGCGGCAAATGGACCACCTTCCGCCGCTTTGGCGAACAGGCGGCGGATCGCGTGCTGAAGCTGCTGGGCGAAAAACGGCTGCGCAGCACCGTGGATATGGCGATTGGCGGCGGGCGCAACTTCCCCTGTCAGGAACGCCTGCCCGTCTGGATCCGTGAATTAAGCGAGAAATATCAGCTAACGGAAAGGCGCGTGGCGCTGCTGGTGGATCGCTACGGCACGCGCGCCGAGCCACTGTTGCGCCTGATTAACGAAAAGGATGAGCAGCCGCTTCAGCATCATGCCGACTACAGCGATACCGAGCTGTGCTGGCTGATCCACGAAGAACAGGTGGTGATGCTGGAAGATCTGCTGCTGCGCCGCACCGCGCTGGGCATTTCCGGCCAGCTGACACCGCCGCTGATGGCGGAGATCGCCCATCTGATGGCGCAGGAGATGCAGTGGAGCGATGCGCGCCGCCAGCAGCAGCTGGAAATGACGCTGGCGCGCCTGGCGCGTCTGCACGGCGTTTCCGGGCTACGTCTGGCCTCCCATACTCAACCCGCAGGAGAAAAGCATGTCGGTCAGCGATAAAGTGCGCCTGAATCGCCTGTTTAAACAGGGAAAATGTCTGGATGTCGCTATCGATCACGGCATCGCCAACGAACCCGATTTCCTCGTCGGGCTGGAAGATATCCAAAGCGTTATGCGCAGTTTAATTGCCGCCCGGCCTGATGCCATTCAGGTCAATTACGGCCAGGCCGATCTGATACAGCAGGCGGCCGCGCCGAAACCGGCGCTGGTGCTGCGTACCGACGTCGGCAACGCCTATAACGCCGCGCGCCATCGGGAAATGTGGGCGGTGCTGCATAACCCGGAGGAGCCGATTCTGGCGGCGCTGCAAATGGATGCCGCAGCGGTAGTGGTCAATCTTTATCAAATCCCTGACGAGCCGGGCATCTTTCGCCAGTGCGTGGACAATATCGGCCGCCTGCGTCACGCCTGCGATAAATACGCCATGCCGCTGATGATTGAACCGCTGGTCATGGCGGCGGCGGGCCAGGGGCCAGCCTACGGCTCGCTGGGCGATGTCCGGCAAATCGTGCCGCTGGTGCGGCTGGCGCGCGAACTGGGCGCAGATATTATCAAGGCCGATCCCACCGAAAACGTCGAGGATTTTCATCGCGTAGTGGAAGCGGCGCGCTGTCCGACGCTGGTGCGCGGCGGCGGTAAAGGCGAACTGCGCGGCGTGCTGGAAAAAAGCGCGGCGCTGATGGCCCAGGGCGCATCGGGCATGGTGTATGGCCGCAACGTTTATCAACACGATAACCCATCGCGCGTGGTAAAGGCGCTGATGGCGATTATTCATCAGGGCGTCAGCGGCGCGGAGGCGCTGGAAATTTACCACCAGGCCTGACGCCATACCGGCGCTTGAGCAGTGCGCCATCGGATCGCCAGACGGCAAACGGCCCTGACCGCCTGCCGTCCCTGAATGCGAGGTCATTGATGAGCCATTGCTTACTCGGCATCGATGCCGGCAATACCATGATTAAAGCGGTGCTGTTTGACTGCGACGGCCAGGTGCTGTCGGTGGTGAGCTGCGCCGGAGAAACCCGTCAGCCGCAGCCTGGCTATGCCGAACGGCCAGTCACTGAGATCTGGCATGGCGTACAGCAGGCGGTGCGTGATTGTCTGCAACAGGCAGGCGATGCGGCGCGGCGGGTTATCGCCGTAGGTGCCGCCGGGCACGGTAACGGGCTCTACGCGCTGGATAAAACGCAGCAGCCGCTGCTGGGCATCCAGTCGATCGATATGCGCGCCGCCGCGCTGGTCGGCGAGCTGGAACAGCGCGGCAACGCCGATCTTATCTGGCAGCGTTCACTGCAAAAACCCTGGCCTGCGGCCACGCCGGTGCTGCTGCGCTGGCTGAAACAGCACGACGCGGCGCGCTACGCCCGCATTGGCCATGTGCTGTGCGCCAAAGATGTGATTAATCATTTTCTCTGCGGAGCAATCGCCGCCGATTACTCCGATGCCGCCGGTGCCGGGCTGATCGACTATGCGCAGCGCCACTACAGCGCGGCGCTGATGGCGCTGTATGGTCTGGCAGATGCCCTGCCGCTGTTGCCGCCGCTACATGAATCCTGTGCGGTCATAGGCCAGGTTACGCCGCAGGCCGCCAGTCTGACCGGGCTGCCGGTCGGCATTCCGGTCGTGGCAGGGATTTTTGACGTGGTTGCCAGCGCCGTGGGCTCCGGCGTTGTGAGCTGCGGCGAAGCGTCTGTCGTAGCGGGTACCTGGAGCATCAATCAGGTGGTGGTGGATAAACCGGAATATCGGCGTCCGGTCTTTATGAATTCGATTATCGAGCGCGACCGCTTTATGGCCATTGAAGCCAGCGCCACGTCCGCCGCCAATCTTGACTGGTTTATCCGCGAATTTGACGACGGGCGCGGCGGCCAGGGCGCGGTGCGCAGCAGCGATTTGGTGGCGCAGGTGCAGCCGGATATGCAGCTGCCGCTTTATCATCCCTATCTCTATTCCGGCCGCAAAGCGGGCCCGGCCAAAGCGGGCTTTTACGGGCTGGGCGGCTGGCACACCCGCGCCGATATGCTGTTTGCGCTGTTCGAAGGCGTGACTTTTGCCCACCACGCCCATATCGATCGCCTGCGCGCCGCTGGCATCCCTTTCACGCAGGCGACGCTTTCCGGCGGCGCGGCGCGCAGTTCAGTCTGGCCGCAAATGTTTGCCGATGTGCTGGGCATTCCCATTCGCGTCGCCACCTGTGCGGAGACCGGCGCGCTGGGCGCGGCCATCTGCGCGGGCGTCGGCGTCGGACTGTGGCCGAACCTGGCGGCGGGCGTAGCCCAGGCGGTACAGCTCACTCCCGGCGTACTGCTGCCGGATGAAGCGCGCCACGCTTTCCACACCAGACGCTATCAGCTGTTTAAAAAGCTGGAGCTGGCGATGGACGATCTCTGGCACGATGTCGCGCCCAGCGCCTGAAGGTTGTTAGCGCGCCAGCTCCTGGCGCGCTTATGGTCTGAATTTCTTCGCGCCGCGCCGCAGTTTTGATATGCCATATTGCAGGGATATGACAGTCAGGATAGATTGAAAAAATTCTGCTTCCCCCTGATAAAGAAAACGAGCCTGACGACGGCCTTATCGTCGTCGGCGTTCGCATGAGGAAATTCCGTTGTCTGAACTTTTTTCAGTCATTTTATTTGTCGCATCGATCGTTATTTATGCTTACAAAGCCGGGCGAAACACCTTTTGGTATCTTTCTTTACTGCTGGTTCTTGGTCTGTTTATCATCCTTAACGCCACGCTCTACGCCAGTAACTACTTTACCGGCGAAGGAATTAACGATGCGGTGATTTATACGCTGACTAACAGCCTGACCGGCGCCGGGATCAGTAAATATGTGCTGCCCGGCATCGGCCTGGTGCTGGCGCTGTTTTTGGTCTTCTGTCTGCTCTCCTGGCTGCTGCGCCGACGCGCCGACCGGCCGCACCATTTCGGCTACAGCCTGCTGGCGCTGCTACTGGCGCTCGCCTCGATTAAAACCACGCCCGCGTTTCAGCAGGTGACCGATCTGCTCGTTTCGCACACCGCCGCTGGCGATTCCGATTTTGCGCGCTGGTATCACGTTCCGCAGAAGCAGATCGCTAAACCGACGCTGAACCTGGTCTATATCTATGGCGAAAGCCTGGAGCGCACTTACTTTGACGAGCAGGCTTTTCCCGGTCTGGCGCCGGAGCTGAGCCGCCTGAAGCAGCAGCAGGCGCTTGATTTCGCCCAAACCGAGCAGCTGCCCGGCACCGAATATACCATCGCCGGGATGGTGGCTTCGCAGTGCGGCATTCCGCTGTTTGCGCCTTTCGAAGGCAATGCGTCAGCCTCGCTCTCCAGCTTCTTTCCGCAGAATATCTGCCTCGGCGACATCCTGAAAAATTCCGGCTATCAGACATATTTTATGCAGGGCGCCGATCTGCGCTTTGCCGGCAAAGATACTTTCCTGAAGTCGCACGGCATCGATCATCTCTACGGCCTGCAGGAGCTGAAAGATCAGGTGGCCGATCCCGCCTATCGCAACAACTGGGGTTTCTATGACGATACGGTGATGGATGAGGTCTGGCAGAAATTTGAACAGCTTTCGCAGCAGCCGCAGCCGTTTGCCCTGTTCACGCTGACGGTGGATACCCATCATCCCGACGGTTTTATCTCGCGTAGCTGCACCCATAAAAGCTACAGCTACGAAGGCAAGCCAAACCAGTCGTTCAGCGCCGTTGCCTGTAGCCAGGAGCATGTGGCGCAGCTGATTTCACGCATTCTGGCCTCGCCTTACGCCAAAAATACGCTGATCGTGGTCTCTTCCGATCATCTGGCGATGAACAATACCGCCTGGAAATACCTTAACGCCCATCAGCGCGACAACCTGTTTATGATTATTCGCGGCGACGGCGCACAGCCGCAGCTGCTGACCATGAAGCGCAGCTCGCTGGACAACGGCGCGACAGTGCTGGATCTGCTGGGCGGCGATAAGGCAATAGGCCTGGGCCGCAGCTCGCTGTCGGATCGCTCGCTGTCGGAGCAGTTCGATATGAAGAAAAAGGTGCTGGAGTGGAAGCCGGACGTCATTCAGCTGTGGGGCTTTCCGAAGTCGATCGAACGCTTTAGCGTCGATAAGCAGAAAAACAGCATCAGCTTCTCCGGCGCGCATTTCAGCCTGCCGCTGCTGCTGAAGATTGGTAAAGATAAAGTCGAGCCGCTGCCGGAAGGCGAATATGCCGCGCCGCTGCGCTATCAGCTGGCCGATTTTGCGGCAGAGGATAAGTTTGTCTGGGTCGATCGCTGCTTTAAGATGGCGCGTTTATGGCAGCCATCGCTGGCGATCTCCACCGACCTGTGCGCGGCGCAAGGGCAGCTGGGCGCCCAGCCGCAGGTTCAGCTTATCGATAAGGCGAACTGGGAAAGCGAGGTCAATATTGCGCAACAGCCGCTGGATGAACAGCGCCGGCAGCAAAATGTCGCTGCGCTGAAGATCGCCGATCACGATATTCGCTACCAGGCCGACAGCTTTAAGTTTGACGTGCCGGGCGCGCCGCTGGCGGTGAAGCAGTTCAGCGGCATTTCGCGCCCGGAAGCCTGGGGCCGCTGGAGCAACGCCAGTCTTGCGCCGGAAGTCACTATCGATTACGCCCAGCCGCTGCCGCCGCGTTTTGATCTGGTAATCCGTGCGAAAGCTTTCGGCCCGAACGCCCAGCGCCCAATACCGGTGCGCGTAGGTTCGCAGCAGCAAATGCTGACGCTGGATCATAATGTCAGCACTGTGACGCTACATTTCGAAAATGCCGAAGGCAGCAGCCAGCTGGTGATTACGCCGCCGGAGCCGCAGCTGTCAAACGAGGGCAATATTATCGGCCAGGATCCGCGCAAGCTGGGCATTGGTCTGGTTGAGATAAAAGTGGTGCCGATAGCAAATTAACCTTCGCTGGCTGCACAGCATTGATTTGCCGTTGCGCAGCCAGCCGGTGTGAATCAGCCAGATTAAATTAATACCGGCAAGCTGAGAGCCATCTTATTAAGGCGATGCGGAATCATTGATGGACCAGTAGTTAACCGCTAACTATCAATAACTGTAAGCACAGCACACCTCTTATCAGGCAATAAACGGCCATATATCTCTCTTATTCCGTAAAAAGACTGTACTTAAAGTCGTGTTGATATCTGTATTTATAAAAGTCATTAATAACTCCTCGCCTGGCGCAACATCCTTATAAATAACCATTAACTCCCGTAAAATTATATAAACGTGAAGAAGACAATTCTGAACAGGCTCAAACCATTTTATTTAATCAGTACCTTATAAATATAATTATTTGTCCTCGCTCCGGCTTTAATTATTAAGCGACACGGATCACATTTTATCTCTTTTAAAGTGATAATCTTAACTGGCCATTTAATTGTTTTGTCTTAATTGTTCATAACCACAGCAAAATAAACAGAGGCTTATCATGTTTAAATTCATTTCCTCCAGCAATAACAATTACCCCGGACTGGATCGAGGTTTTAATCAAAGATTTAAACTCGACGCCGACTTATCATCAGAAAATAAAGAAGGAATCTATCTGGTTACAGACAGCCAGGATATTATCGACGCACTTAATACAATAACCAACTCTTTACCTAAACCCGGCGAAATTAAAGTGGTTGCTGGCGGTCACTGTTATGAAAATTTTGTTTTCCAGAGCGCTACGGATACCAGTACTGGCATTCGGTCACGTTTTATTATTGATGTCAGTAATATGCGCGGCATTAGCGAAGAAAATATTAATGGTACAAATTACATTACTGTCGAACCGGGCGCCTCTAACTGGCTTATTCAACAAACCCTGCATTCGCTGTATGGCGCAGCGCTACCGGGCGGCTCCTGCTATTCCGTATGCGCCGGCGGCCATATTGCAGGCGGCGGTTATGGCCTGCTGTCGCGTCTGCACGGCTTAACCGTTGACTATCTGGCCGGTGTGGAAATGGTTATTCCAGATCCTGAAAACGGCGGTTATAAAATCCGCGCCTTCGATCCTGACAGCGACAGCGATGAATTAGACTGGGCCAGCCGTGGCGGCGGCGCAGGGCATTTCGGCATTGTGACGAAGTATTATTTTGAAGCAAATCGTGTTCCACTGGCCCCTGAGCGCGCGTTATTTATTGCCTTACCGGTTCCCTGGAATCAATTTGTTGGCGCTGACGGCACCGGCGCTGACGGCTTTGCTGAATTTTTACAAGCCTATTATAACGCGTGTCATGAATTACCCGAGCAGGCATTTACCCTCGGTAAATTTACCTGTATGCAAAATGAATCTGACATTATGAATATTTCTATTCAGGTGGTCTATGGCGACAGTACCGGGCATAATGGCGCAACGCAGGGAGGAATTGATGTGGAACCTCTCAGAGAACAGGCTGATGCTCTGGCAGTAATACAAAATTTCGCTGCTGCGCTGGACAGATGGATTGCAGCACCAGAAACGTCCAGCTATCGTCATCAACCCTGTTATCTAAACGGTCGTGCTTCCCCTGCCGCCTATGTGCTGGATACTATTTATGATCTGCCCTGGATTGATATGACGCAGATGCTCAATGGCTCAGGGGAAAACCAGAACGGCAAATATAAAAGCAGCCTCATGATTGCCAATTTTAATAACGCTGAAGCAGGAGAAATATATGCATTTCTCACCGATAGCCAGGCGGATAATCCAGCACCGGATACCGCAGATAAATCGCAAACGCTTATTCAAATCGACAGCTATGGTGCGCAAATTAATATGATGGATGACGGCACTAAAACTGCCGTTGCCGCCCGAAGCTCACAACTTAAGCTGCAATATCAAACCTACTGGAAAACCTATGAAGGCACCACACCAGAAGAGGCGAAGCAAATCGAGCAGGATATTGTCAGTTGGTTTAACGCAGGTTACAACGCCATTCACTGGCAGGCTACTGGTAATATCAGCCGATTCCCGGAATGGGGAAATAAATATCAGGGCTGCTATTTTAACTACCCCGACAGGCAGCTTGGTGTGAATGAAGGTTATACCCCCGACCCAGGCGATCAATACGGCGACTTTTTAGCGCTCTATTTTGGTGAAAACGTGCGCGACAGGCTGCTGACGATCAAAAATCGGATCGATCCCGAAAACCGCTTTGCCCATGCGCAATCGGTAATAAACGCCACCGCAGCCCTGTAATCTTGCTAATCTGCCCGACGCCAGCCTGTTGCTGTCTGCACCAGGCTGGCGTCGGCTACTTCCTACAGGCGTTAATAAACAGATAGCTACGGTATCATTTCAGTCCACCAGCTATTTCGCACACTGCCAGCATTTAATAGTGAATAATGCGAAAGTTCTGGCCTGGCATAACATAAAGAGCGGACCGCCTGACGACAGGCGGCCCGCTCTTTTTCAGTGTAAACAGTATCTGAATGGGTGGCAGAATAGTCGGTTACTCTCGCCGTCGCCCCGGATGATTAATGGAAGAAAATATCGCCTGATTTGGCCTTGATAATTTTGCCATCCACGTCAGAAATCAGTACATAGTTACCGCCCATATAGGTCCAGTGGCTACCGGCATCCGGCGCGGGCAGATGGCGTTTCTGCCATTCCGTAATTTCATAGGCTTTGGCGCGATACTTTTCCGGCACCTGAGAACCGATGGTGTAACGCTGCGCATCGCTGAAGAACTCGGTCACCTCGTAAGGTTCTTTCGGCTGCGGCGCGGCGCCTGGCGCTGGCTGCGCGTCCTGCGGGCGGGTTTGCGTCGGATCCTGCGGCACCGCGGCTTCGGGCGCCCCCTGCGTTTGTATCTGATTCGGATCCTGCTGAGCCATTTGCGGCACGCTCTGCGCCGGATTCTGCTGGATTTGCGGCACGCTATCAGCCGGAGCCGCCTGCTCTCCATCCGCACGGGCGACAGAAGTGAATGCCAGCGCGCTGATTAGCGCACCTGAAAATAGAATCTTCGTGGTATTACGCATAGTGTCTCCTGATTTCCCTGCCTTGCTGTCGCAGGTGCTTATTATTAGTGACAACAAATTAACCCTGGTTGCGCCAACAGTCGCCACTTTTATTGTGAACTTTGTTGTCATCCACACTCCGCTGATAATTATTTAGTCAAAAGCCTGCATATACCGGCGTTTATTTGCGGATAAGAAGCCGCCGAACGGGTAGTCATTGCCGTCACCATATGCGAAGATGCCGTTTTTATAAGCAAAAGGAACTGCAAAAATGACACAATCAACTTCTCGTTGCCTGTTTACTGAGGGCAGCATTGAGCTGCCCACCGGTTTTTTCGATCAATCGGTCAATGTTTTGAGATCGACCGATCCTGCCGCACCCGCCTATTCCGTGGCGCGCGATCGGCTGCCGCAGGGCGTTGCGCTGCAGGATTACATCAACAATCAGCTGAAGATTATGGAAAAACATCTGCCAGCGTGGCAGAAGCCGGAGCGCGGTAGCATCTCGCTGGGCAAAGGATTAATGGAGGGAGAAAGTATCATGACCTCTTATCAGCGTGACGGGCAGCGCATTTGCCAGCAGCAGGCGATCTTCGAGCTTAAGCATTCGCAGATTCTGGTTTTTACCCAGACTAAAAACAGTGAAATAACCGAAGCGGACAAAGCGCAATTTAGCGCGCTGGTTGCCAGCTTTAATTTTCATGCGGCATAAACAACGAGACGCCCTATTAAACGGCGGTGTAAATGAGTAATTACTCCGCTTATAAGCGATATGAAACAGCGGCGTAAGGCTATAAATAACGCCGCTTGTCAGCAAGAAAATAACGGTGGCGTAAAGGGTAAAAACGCCAGCCGCACATTACAGAAGTTTTTGAATTTATTTTTTGCGGGCGAGATTAGCGCCCGCTTTTTATTCGCTGTTACGTGGGCCGGTTATTATTCCTTCCGTGAACAACAGGCAATATAATTCATATAATGACGCTGAGCGCGGAAATAACGAAACATGCCCAGAAAGCGCTGACGATTTTCACGATTTTTTAATCCGTTAAAGGCGATTTTCAGCGTGCGCAACAGCCCTTCATCTTTGATCATGCCGCGCGGCGACATCAGCGACATATCGCCGTTGTGGGTTTGCACCTGGCTAAATCCCACTTCATAAAACATCGCCTGCCATTTCTCTTTACTCATCGGGCTGACGTTCGATTTCACCACCTGTTGCAGCTGCGAGTCCGCGCTCGCCGCCAGCTCGCCACGCGTCAGCATAATATCGTGCGTTAATAAACAGCCGCCGGGCTTCAGCACGCGATAATATTCACGCGCCAGCCGCTGCTTCGCCTTATCGGCGTACATGGTGAGCATCGCTTCATTAATCACCACATCAAAGCTGTTATCAGGGAAAGGAAGCTGGTTAGCGTTTGCTTCGCTAAGCTGGATACGGTCGGATAAACCGGCGGCAGCGACATTTTCCCGCGCCTTACTCAGCGCCTGTTTATCCATATCGACGGCGTGAACCCGACAGCCGAAACGGGAAACCATTTCAATGGCCGTGGTGCCCATATTGCAGGCGATTTCCAGCACCTGACTCTGTTCATTCAGCCCGGCCTGCGCAAACAGCCATTCAGTTGCTTCCGTACCGCCGGGGCGCAGTCGGGTTTTCCCCAGGCTGGCCAGAAAAGTATGTCCCGCTTTATTACTGTCAGACATGGTCACCTCAAGCCGTAAAAAAAAGATGCATTTATTATGCATCTTTCATTACATGAAGTTAAGCAAAGAGCCGTCCTCTCCCGTGGGAGAGAGGACAGCGGGCATTAATAATCAAACTGCCGGTAGTAGCGGCGAATATTCAGATCGTGACCGGTATATTTTTCGAAGTGCGCCGCCAGCCGATCCACCATCAGCGTAGAGGCAATGCACGGCGCCATAATCCAGCGGAAAGCGTCATCGATGCCGTTCAGTCGGTAGTCACGCGGATCGATCACCACCACATGATCGCTGATCTTACGGGCGAACGCTTCCACGCGGTCGTCCAGCGCCCGGCATTTCCCTTCGCCTTTCACCAGGAACAGCGGCACCTCTTTTTCCAGCAGCTCCAGCGTGCCGTGGAAAAACTCCGCCGAACTGACCGATTTGGTGCGCTTCCACTGCATCTCTTCGAGAATACACATTGAGAACAGGTAAACTTCGCCCCACATCTCCGCGCCGCCAATCCACATCATATAGTCGCTGCTGTGATACTGGCGGGCAATCTCATCGGCGCGATCGTTAAAGTCGCGCTTGGCCTGCAGCAGGTTTTCCGGCAACAGCTCCAGCTGATTCGCAAAACGCTCATATGCATCAAATTCGCCGTTCAGCGCCACCAGCCGGAAGAACAGCCAGTAAAGCAGCATGTATTCATATTCGACGCCGTTTTTGTGGCGCATCGGAATATGCCAGCTGGCGTTGCTGGCCAGCGGCGAATCCGCATTTTTGGTAATGGCGACCACGCGGATCCCCTGCGCTTTACACCATTCGGCAATGGCTACCGATTCTTTGGTATCGCCCGATTTCGAGAGCGTAATGACCACCGAATCTTTATTCAGTTTTTTATTTCCTTTATTAATTAATTCCGCCGCCTGTTCGGTATAAACCGGTAATGCGGTATATTCTTTCGCAAATTCATTTATTGCCATCATCGGCGCCAGCGAGCCGCCTACCGAGGCGAAAAATAGATTGCTGTAACCGGCCTGATGGATATTTTCCGCTACCTGTTCTGCGATTTTGCGCGCAGCGATAATCTCACGCGCACTGGTCAGGTACTCGTCCTGGTTAAAACCCAACATATTTGTTCTCCTGAGCGATTAAATTTTGCTTTTTAATACCTGGTCGAAATCGTCGAATATGCGCACGCTTAAATTAATGCCTTTGAGCGCAGCGACCCGATAAGCCATGATTTGCACCGGCACGATTAACAGCAGCGGCGCCAGTAAATGATCCAGCGGGAAATTAAGCCCCAGCTGGTTGTCCGTACTTTCGCCCTGCGCGCTCAGCGTAAAAGCGGCTTTCACGTGCGGACGCATATAGTCGCGCAGCGCGGCGAGGCGCGGATGCGGCGCATCTTCAATAAACAGCAGCAGATGCTCGCCGTTCGCCTCCAGATAAGGCCCGTGCATATAGGCTTCCAGCTCGAAGCCGCTCGACGGGCGGCGCACCGTCTCGGTAAATTTGGTTTCAAACTCCTTCGCCACGCCCGCCAGCGCGCCGTAGCCAATGGCGACGTAGCGCGGCGCGGCGGCCAGCGCCGCCTGGTAATGCGTAATAAACGCATCGGTGCGGCGTATCACTTCCGGCAATTGCTCTGTTAACGCGCGCAGCGACTGCAGCGTACTGTCGCGCGTCGCCGTATCCAGCGTGCCCTGCGCCTCGCCGATGGTCAGCGCCACCAGCAGCAGGTTCAGCACCGTGGCGCTAAAGCCCAGCGTGACGAAGCCGACCGGCTCAATGCCGCAGTTAATATCCAGCACCGCGTCCGCCTCGCGCGCCAGCGGGCTACTGGCATCGGAGGTCATGCAACAGACCTTTTTGCCCGCCGCCTGCGCTTTGCGCTGCGCCGCCAGCGTGGAGTGGCTTTTGCCGCTCTGCGACAGGGCGATGATCCAGTCGGTCGCCTCGTCAACACGTTCGTAATGGGTAAAGGGATAAGGCTCTTTAATCTCAATCTGCACCTGCGCCCACTGACTAAAGGCGAAAACAGCGCACTGGGCGGCGTTCATCGACGAGCCGGTCGCCAGAATCAGCAGCCGTCGTACCGGCCCCTGCGCCAGCCGTTCACGCAGCGGCGCCAGCGTGTGCGGATACTCATCCAGAATGCGCGCCAGCGCCTCCGGCTCGCGTTCGATACAGTTCATCATCGTGACTGACATCGCGTTCTCCTCAGAACAGACCAATCCATGAACCCAGGATGCCGACCACCGCCATCCCGCCAATAATCGCCAGCGGCTGTACCTTTTTACCCAGCAGCCAGTAGACAATGCCGAAGCTCAGCAGCGGCAGCAGGCAGGGCATGATGTCGTTGATAATGTCCTGAACCTGCGTTTTCGCCTCGCCCGCGCCGAAGGTAATGGGAATGGTGATGTCAATCATTGAGGCGGTCATCGCGCCCACCACCATCAGGCCGATTATCGAGGCGCCGTAGGTGACGCTCTCCATCATGCCGCTTTTCTGGATGCGCTGAAGCACGCCGGTACCCAACACGTATCCCCAGCGGGTAAAGAGCCAGCGCACCAGAATGTGCGGCACGTTAAAAATCAGCACGAACAGGATCGGCCCAAGAATGTTGCCCTTCAGCGCCAGGCTGGTGCCGATACCGGTGGCGATTAGCCGCAGCGTTCCCCAGAAAAAGGAGTCGCCCAGACCCGCCAGCGGCCCCATCAGCGACGCCTTCACGTTATCGATGGAGGCGCTGTCCATGCCGCCGCCGCTGCGGTTTTTCTCCTCCATGGCGGCGGTAATGCCAAGGATCAGCGTGACGATATGCGGCGTGGTATTAAAGAACACCAGATGTCGCTTCAGGGCGCTGACCAGATCCTCATGGCGCGTGTAGAGCTTTTTCAGCACCGGCATCATGGCGTAGACAAAGGCCAGGTTCATTTGCCGCTCATAGTTCCAGGAAAACTCCATCTGGAAAGAGCGCCAGAAGACACGGCGCAGATCGCGCGGCGTAATCTGTGGCGTCGCCTGCGGCTCGCTATCAGAAATCTTCGTCATCATTCACTCCCTGCGCCGCAGAGGCGCGCTGGACGGGCTGTTGCGTCATATTGACCATCACCACGGCGACAATCGCGCCGAGAATAGCAATGCCGGTAACCGGCACCTTGAGATAGGCCATCAAGACAAAGCCGAGGAAAAAGTAAGGCGCGACCTTCTTGTTGATCAGCAGCCGCGCCAGCATCGCAAAGCCGAGCGCCGGGATCATGCCGGTCGCCACGCTCAGGCCGTGTTTAATAAATTCCGGGATGGCGTCGAGCAGGCTTTTTACCGCGCCGCTGCCCACCAGAAAGGAGACGGTGACAATGGTCGCCAGCATCAGCGACAGGCCAAACCCGGCCAGCAGGTGCATCCGTTCAATGCCGCCGGTATTGCCCTGCTCCGCGTACACATCCGCCTTATGGCTGAGCGTGGGAATAAACAGCCCCAGGTAGACATTCTTTAACACCAGCGTCAGCGTAGCGATCGGCAGGCCGAGCAGCAGCGCCGTTTCGGTGCCCGCGCCGGAGGTGATGGCGAAGGCGACGCCGAGAATACCGCCGGTCACCACATCGGGCGGAATCGAGGCGCCGACCGAGAAGGAGCCGATAAAGGCCAGCTCCAGCGTCGCGCCCATAATCACGCCGGTTTGCACATCGCCCAGCACCAGGCCGGTCAGCAGGCCGGTAACAATCGGCCTGGAGAGCAGCGAGGTGCCCAACGCATATTCAGACTGGGCGATAAACGCTACCAGCCCCAGCAACAATGCTTCAGTCATTATCGCTCCCCGCGCTACAGCGCTTCGCTGAACAGCTGTTTACGATCGCCCGGCACCTGGCGGATTTCGATCTCTTTGCCCGCCTGCACCAGCTCCTCCAGCAGGGCGATCTCATCCGGCAGCACGTTAATCGCCTTCGAGATATTGCGGCTGCCCTCTTTGGCCTTAATGCCGCCGAGATTGATGCTGGCGATCTCCGGCACCGCCATCGCCAGCCGCCAGGCGTCGGCCACCGATTCCACCACGATAAACAGCTTGTACTTGTCGGTGACGCCGCTTTTGATCGCTTCGATGGCGTCGTTGATGTTTTTGATCACCAGCTTGACCGCCGGGGGTTTGGCGAGCTTGATGGTGGTTTTGCGTAATTCATCGTCAGGGACGCTGTCATTGGCGATCAGAATGCAGTCCGCGCCAATGTACTGGGTCCAGGAAAAGGCCACCTGGCCGTGCAGCAGTCGATGATCGACACGTAAGAGCTTTATCATTGTTATCCTCCTCGCTCAGAAATCTTTGTCCGCGCAGCTGGCGCTGCTGATGGTCTGATTGCAGTACTGCATTCCCTCGCGGGCGTTGGTCAGCGCCTCGTTGATCAGCTGAATCACCGGCTCGTCGGGCGGCGCGATCAGCATTTCAATCACCAGCGGCAGGTTTAACCCGGCCAGCAGATGAAAATCGGGCCGGTGCAGATAGCGAACAAACTCGTTGTTCACGCTACCGGCGAAAATATCGGTAATGACAATCAGCTCATCCTGCGGCGTAAACGACGCCATCAGGTTGTCCACCTGCCGGGTCAAATCCTCGTTTTCTTCTACGTAGGCGCACAGCGCATGCAGATGCGGCTGCGCACCCAGAATTAATTCGACGGACTGACGGATCCCGGCGGCAAAAGAGCCGTGGCTGGCAAAAATGTAGTGACGTTTCATCCTGACCTCATCAAGCGGTTCCACACCCTGATAAGAGCAACCGGCGTGCCAGAAATAGTGGCGCGCCGGCTGAGAAACGGGCTGGCAGGTTTAAAACTCTTGATCTGACGGGATAAATTCCGTTTCGCGATGGAGAATATCGTGAATGTAATGCAGCTCGGCGTCGGGGATTTTGACACTGTAGCTGGCCTCAATGACACTAAACGCCTCGCGCAGCGGATTCAGCTGCCGCGACGGACGCTGTGGCCCGCTGTAGTGTTGAATCGCCGTCTGCCGAATCAGACGTTCAATCAAACAGCTGATATGAATATAGAGCGCCACCTTGCGATCGTTGGTCAGCTCCAGCCCCGCAAGGTGTTCATAGCGCAGCAAAAATTGCTCAACCTGGTTAATCACTTTGCCGGTATCGAGAATGGTCACCGACTCAATTACCCGGCGCAGCGAGAAGTTTTTCACGATCTGGTTATTGATCTCCTCTACCTGCTCAGCGCTGGCCAGCGTGCCGAACAGCGCCTTCAGCGTGGCGCTGCCGCCGCCGGAAATCAGCGACTCCAGCGAAATCCACGGCACCGGCAGATGTGGATCGAGCGTGCCGACCACCGCCAGCACCTCATAACGCGCCAGCAGCAGCTCGCGCTTCTGGCGATCGATCAGGCTGTCGTAATCGCAGGCCACCATCTCAATCGCCAGCGTTTCCGGGATGCTCGCCTTCAGCAGCGCGCTCAGGTTATTGGCCGCGCCGAGGCCGGTGGCGCAGGTGGTAATTATCGCGCGCGGCTTATTTTGTTGCGGCCAGATCAGCTGATGCTCTACCGGCAGATCGGCGGCCACCTCGCTGACAATCGCCTCCGCCCGATCGCCGCGCAGGATACGCTCGCCGACATAGAGCGCCATGCGCGTCGATACGTTATTGATAATCGCCACCGGCGTGGCGATCCGGCGATGAAAGTGCTGGTGGATGGCGTTCAGCGATCCCATATCCACTAAAATCACCAGCCCGGAGGCCAGCGCGTTGCGCTCGATATAGTGCATCACCTCGCTGGCGATCGCTTCCGGCGTTACATCCAGCGGCATATCAAAAGATTCGAACAGATTATTTTTCAGCAGGCGGTTCGCCACGTTCGCGATACTGCTGGCGGTGGCGTAGCCGTGCGCGAGGATCACCGCGCGCGTCACCTGCGTCTGGCTCAGCACGCCGGTTTTCTGCAGCCAGAGAATCAACAGCAGCGCGTCGATACGTTGCGGATGGAGATCGAGCTTCAGCGTCACCGCCGCCAGTACCTCGTGACAAAAACGACAGAGCAGTGGATAGCGCTGCTCCAGCTGATGCGAAAGCTGACGGATCAGTTCGGCGTTCAGGCGCGCGGGCGTCTCGCTGGCACGATGCAGCAGATAGTGGCTCAGCGCATAAATGCAGTTACCGTTGAACTGCAGGCTGAAGCGCTTTTCCAGCCGGTAAAACTCTTCCCGTACCTGGCTGCTGGTCAGCAGCAGCATGGCGGAATCCTGCTGGTTGCGGCGGTCGAAAATCAGCTGGTCAAACAGGCTTTCAATCTCATTGCCCATGCGCTTTTCCATCTCTTCCCACGCCAGCAGCCCGCTGCGCCACTGCCCGAACAGCGCCAGCACGCCAGACTGCGCATCCTGAATCAGCAGGCGCGCGCCGTCCTGCTGACGCAACAGCCAGGGCAGCGAGGTGCTGCGCTCGATAGTGACCGGTTCTGCCTGCACCTCGCTGATAGCGGGCAGCTGCGCCATTAGCGTTTCCGGCAGATCGTGAATGGTCACCTCAATCATCGGCTGATTCATCTGGCGCGCCCAGGCGGAGGCAACGCTGTATTTCACCGCATTTTTCATTTCGCCCACGTTGCCGCGATAAATATAGCGTTCCAGCGCGCTCATCAGCCGCGGGCTGAGTCGCAGGCGTCCACCCACCTTCTGCGCCTCACGCCAGAAAAACTGCATCATCAGCGCCTGCTTCTCCTGCTGGCTGCGGTTTTCCAGATCGGGCAGCGTTATCTGAATCGGAATGCGGCGGATAAAAGTGGTCAGAAAGGTGCTGTGAACCTCTTCGGTGGTGGCAAAGATCAGACGCGTCGCCACCTTTTGACCCTGCGCGGTTTCGCCCAGGCGAAAAATCTCCCCGCGATCGAGCCAGGTAAACAGCTTTTCCTGCCCTTCCGGGTGCAGACGGTGAACTTCATCGAGGAACAGGATGCCGCCGTGCGCCGCCTCAAAGGCGCCCGCCTTATCGCTGACCGCGCCGGTAAAGGCGCCTTTGACATAGCCGAACAGGTTCGCCGTCAGCAGCTCCGGGTTGCTGGCGTACTGGGCGCAATTGAAGTTGATAAAGGGTGCCTCGGGCGCAATCACCTGTTGCGCGATAGCGTACTCATGCAGCAGCTGCGCCATATAGCTTTTGCCGGTGCCGCTGTCGCCGGTGATCAGCAGCGGCAGCCCGCCGTCGGGATAAAACAGCGCGGTTTTGAGCTGCTCAATGGCTTTTTTCAGGCTGCCGTCGTGCCCGATTAACAGGGCGAAATGGTCAGCCTCCGGCGCCGGCTCGCCCTCCTCCGCCATCAGCTCGGCAACGCTGGCGTATTCATTGCGCGACAGCGGAAAAAACTGCTGCTCGAAACTGGCCTTATGCAGAAAGCAGACCGGACGCCCGTTGATTTTTATCAGTTCGCCCTGCGCCACCAGCTGGTTGAGATAGTGGCTGGCGGTATTGCGCTGCATCGCAAAACGCTGCGCCAGCCAGGCGGCGGTAAACACCTCGCTAAGGTTGTGCGGATCAAAAAAATCGGTCTGATTAATAAGGAAATTCAGTAAGTTATCTTTGCGCATCATGATGTTCCCTGGTTTACCTCACCGGGCTATGATGCCGCGAACACCGATGCGCCTGCGTCAGGGAATAGTGGATTTGTGGGATGTCGCACAGATTGCAGGGCGGTGACGAACAAAAAAGAGTGCTTAAAACTGATTAAATCGAACCGTTTCACTTTCCCTTTCTATCCATCCGGCCTGCAAAATACCGTTGTAGTTATATAAGGCTGCTCACTCTTAGAGATATTAAATATAATTATTATCCTTATTGAAAGCCTACTTGCGGTATTAAGTCTATTGGCTGCTTTCATTAGCTTTAATCAATAAGAATGGATAAAAAAGAATAAAATTAAAATAAAACCTGTTTTTATCAATTTCATGCTGTCGGCACAGGTATATTAATAAGCCGCAATATGAATATATGACAGTCCTGATAAAACCAGAACTGTTACAGCCAGAATAGTAGAAAAATTAACAGCATTAAGGAGTTAACATGCGTCAAAGGATTATTGTCTGCCCGGTTATTCAGAATCAAGGTGCGTATTTACTTTGCAAAATGGCTGCCGACCGGGGCGTCTTTCCTGGCCAATGGGCTTTGCCTGGCGGCGGTATGGAGCCGGGCGAAACGATGGAAGAAGCGCTGCGCCGGGAAATCAGAGAGGAACTGGGCGACGCGCTGGAGTTAACCGAGATTAAACCCTGGGCCTTTCGTGATGATATACGCATTAAGACTTACCCAGATAAATCTACCGAAGAAATTTATATGATTTACCTTATTTTTGATTGTGTTAGTGCTAACCGCGACATCGCTTTCAATGATGAATTTCAGGAATTCGCATGGGTAATGCCTGAAGAGATAAAAAATATGGATTTAAATGAGGCAACCCAAATTACCTTCCAGCAAAAAGGGCTAATTTAACCGTTTCCTCGCCCCCCAGGACGGGGATTTTTCATTAATAGCAACAGAGCCGCGAACACCGATGCGCCTGCGTCAGGAAATGGTGGATTTGTGGGATGTCGCACAGATTGCAGGGCGCAGGTGCGCCAGCCGATGGTCCTGACGCGCCTGCGTATCAGGCTTAAGTTATATTACTGTGGCGTTAACGTGATGGACGAAGCATTCAGGATGCCCGCACCGCGCTTACCTTGCGCATGTACCAGTTCCCATTCTTTTACCGTGCCTTCATCATTCAGCGTAATTAATAACGTATTTACCGGGCCGGATTGCGTTCCTGTAAAGCCGCCGACAATCGGTATCATCCTGCTAAGGTCATCCGTAATATTCTGCCAGAGATATAACATGATTTTTTCACCCCGATCGCTGAATACATAGCTGATGGGCTGACCATATTTTGTCATTACGCTGGTTTCTGTTGTTACGCCCGGCTTAATAAACTCGCCAATATCTTCTTTGCTGATCGTTTCCAGAAAATCGTTATTGGTTGTTACCGGATACCGTGAAACAACATGCTTAATGACGACGCCATTATCTGCCAGCACATTCAGGCGTGATATATCCGCCTCCTTGAATGGATTATCTGCCCACGTTTTTTTCCAGCCGATATTCACCTTTCCATGATGCGCGAGCGGCAGATTATGATCATGCTGGCGCACGGCGAGTCGATTAACGCCATTGCCGATGCGTTAGTGATCAGCAATAAAACCGTCAGTACCTATAAATCCCGCCTGATGAAGAAAATGAAATTCACGACCAATGCCGATATTGTGAAATACGCCATCAGTCATCATCTGGTGCAGTAGTTTTCGTTGAGCTAAATATGGCTCTGACAGTAAAAAAATGGGGCCGCTGACTGGATTCCGGCGTTAGAAGTTCGCCGCTTCCTTCACTTCAGCATTACTTGAGGTTGGCGTTGCCCCAGGCACTGTTCTTTTGTGGTTGATTCAACATTTTCCCGAACAGGTTAGGTCAAAGCACTGATGTCAGGGGAGTGGGAGGGCCGGGGCCAGGAGGCGGACCTCCCGCGCCATGGAAGGCGCGGGCGGAGGCGCCATGGATGGCTTCATGCCGTTCCGCCGATGGACCCGGCCCTCCTGCGACCGGCATCGAACCCAGCCTCAGATTGTCTCCGAATCAGCCAGCAACGCCGGCCCTTCTGCGACCAGCACCGAACCAGCTACAGACCGGCACCGAACCCAGCCTCAGATTGACGCTGAGCCAGCCAACCGCTCCTGCCTTCCTGCGACCGGCACCGAAGCCAACCTTAAGCCGACTCCGAACCCAGCCAGCAATCCGGCCCTAGTCCAAATCCGCGCCGTTGCTGGCAATGACCTTCTTATACCACCAGAACGACTTCTTGCGCGTGCGCGCCAGCGTTCCCTTCCCTTCATCATCGCGATCGACATACACAAAACCGTAACGCTTGCTCATCTCGCCCGTCGAAGCCGACACCAAATCAATACAGCCCCAGCTGGTATAACCCATAACCGGAACGCCATCCGCAATCGCCTCCGCCATTGCCCGAATATGCTCGCGCAAATAGCTAATACGATAATCATCCTCAATCTCACCGTTGGCGTTCACCACATCCTTCGCGCCCAAACCGTTCTCCACCAAAAACAGCGGCTTCTGATAACGGTCATACATCATATTCATGGTGATACGCAGCCCCAGCGGATCAATCCCCCAGCCCCATTCGCTGGCCTCAATGTAGGGATTTTTCAGTGACTTAACCACGTTCGCCGCGCTGGTATTATTATTGTTCATCTCCGCCGAGGCGCAACGCGAGGCGTAATAACTGAACGAAACAAAATCCACCGTATCCTTCAGAATCTCCTCGTCGCCGGGCAGAATCTCAATCGTAATTCCCTGCTCGCGGAACATCCGTTTCGTCCACGCCGGATACGCGCCGCGCGCCTGCACATCGATAAAAAACAGATTCTCCCGATCCTTTTCCAGCGCTGTCCAGACATCCTCCGGCTTACAGGAATAAGGGTAAAAATTGCCGCCCGCCAGCATACAACCCACCTGATTTTGTGGATTGATCTCATGAGCAATCTTCGTTGCCAGCGCGCTGGCGATCAGCTCATGATGCGCCGCCTGATACTTTACCTGTTGCTGATTCTCGCCCGCTTCAAACACCAGTCCGGCGCCCGAAAACGGGCTGTGCAGCAGAATATTGATCTCATTAAACGTCAGCCAGTATTTCACCAGCCCGTCAAACGCCTCAAAACAGGTGCGCGCATAGCGGGTAAAAAACTCGACCATCTTGCGGCTGCGCCAGGAACCATATTCCTTCACCAGATGCATCGGCACATCGAAATGACACAGCGTGACCAGCGGCTCGATATGATACTTTTTGCATTCGTTAAACAGATCGCGATAAAAAGCGATGCCTTCCTCGTTAGGCGTCAGCTCATCGCCCTGCGGATAAAGGCGGCTCCAGGCAACAGACGTGCGGAATACCGTGAATCCCATCTCCGCCATCAGCGCAATATCGTCTTTATAACGATGGTAAAAATCGATCCCTTCGTGGCCTGGATAGAATTCGTCATCACGCCAGGTAAAGCGCTTTTGCTGGCCCAGCTTTACCGCCAGACGATCGGCGCCGTGCGGGATCATATCTACCGTCGCCGGGCCTTTGCCGCCTTCGCGCCACGCGCCTTCGGCCTGATTCGCCGCAATAGCGCCGCCCCATAAAAATCCTGCGGGAAATTTGGTTTCCATAAACATCCTCGGTTAAAGCGTTTTAACAGCCTGAGAATCGGCAGGCCAGGCGGCAGGCTGTTCAGCAGCCTCGACGCGCGCTTCCTCTACCGGAATATCCTCAAAGCCCAAAATCAACGTGATAAAGAATGAAAGCACCACCGCCAGCCCCATCACCGCAAACACCCAAACGATGCTCATCGGATTGGCCGGATCGAAAAACTGAACGCTGGTAAACAGCCCTGGCGCGGCCATCGAGTGGCTCGCCAGTCCGGCGAGGCCCGCCACCGCGCCGCAGATAAAGCCGCTGATCAGGCTGGCGATTAACGGACGTTTCAGCCGTACCGCCACGCCATACAGCGCGGGTTCGGAAATACCGGCGACAATCGCGGAAGCGGCTGCGGCCAGCGCGGTCTGGCGCAGTTCCGGGTTTTTGGTACGCCAGGCGACCGCCAGCGACGATCCGCCGAGCGAGAGGTTGGCGCCGATTTCCGAAGGCATGACCATCCCTTCTTTGCCGGTTTCGGCGATGGTTTGAATGATGGTTGGCGTGAAGACGCGATGCATTCCGGTCATCACCAGCAGTGGCCAGAGCGCGCCCATAATGGCGACGGAGAGCCAGCCGAGGTAATGATGAATGGTGTAAACCACCGCCGAGATGCCGCTGCCGATCCAGATACCGAGTGGCCCGATCAGCATGATGGCGATCGGCGCGGCGATCAGCACGATCAGCATCGGTTTCAGGAAGTTTTTGGTTACCGCCGGTGTGATTTTATCGACCCATTTTTCGATGTAAGAGAGGATCCAGGTCATGCAGAGCGCCGGAATGACGGTGTAGGTATACTTCACCGCCGTAACCGGCAGGCCCGCGAATTCAACCGGCTGTCCCTGCGCGGCTTTTGCCATTAAATCGACAAAGTTGGGATGAACCAGCACGCCCGCAATGGCGATCGCCAGCGACATATTGGTTTTGAATTTTATCGCGGCGGAAGCGGCAACCATGATCGGCAGGAAGAAGAATGCGCCGTCGCCAATGACGTTCAGGATCGCCAGCGTGGAGGATCCTTTAGGGAAGATGCCGGTCATATCGAGGATCATCGCCAGCAGCTTGACCATCGATCCGCCGATGATCGCCGGGATCAGCGGCGACATGGTGGCAATCAGCGCATCCAGGATGCCAGCACCAATGCGACGTAGCGTGAGTTTTCCCTTTTGCGGTTCGGCGCGCTCGATATGCGCGGTGGCGGGTAGCAGTTTCAGCACTTCGGCATAGGCTTGTGAAACGGTGTTGCCGATGATGACCTGGCATTGGTTATCGCTTTGCACCACGCCCATCACGCCGGGAATTTTTTTCAGCGTGGCCGTATCAACGCTGCGGTTGTCGTTGAGGACAAAGCGCAGGCGCGTCATGCAGTGGGTTACTGCCGCCACGTTATTACCACCACCAATCGCATCGACGATAGCGCGCGAGATTGTCGCGTAATTCTTTGCCATGACTGTGAAACCTCTTGTTATGACGCACCTGTGCTGCCGTTTAAGCAGTATTTTCAGGTTATTCAATGGGTTATATGAGCATGGCAGTTTCGCTCAGCCATGCTGTCTGTGTCTGCAAACAAATAGGTAACCGGTTTCACATCAGATTGGTTATGTGTGAGAAAGAGATCAATGAATATTTTTTTGTTGTTGCGCATTTGTGATAAAGATCGCGCTGGTAGCGCGCGATTGAACTGAGGCTGGGTTCGGTGCTGGTCTGAGGCTGGGTCCGGTGCCGGTCACAGAAGGGCCGATATTGTTGGCTGATTCGGAGACAATCTGAGGCTGGGTCGGTGCCGGTCGCTGGAGGGCCGGTGTTGCTGGCTGATTCGGTGTCAGTCTGAGGCTGGGGCGGTCCGGTCGCTGGAGGGCCGGTGTTGCTGGCTGATTCGGAGACAATCTGAGGCTGGGTTCGGTGCCGGTCGCAGAAGGGCCGGGTCCATCGGCGGAACGGCATGAAGCCATCCCTGGCGCCTCCGCCCGCGCCTTCCATGGCGCGGGAGGTCCGCCTCCTGGCCCCGGCCCTCCCACTCCCCTGACATCAGTGCTTTGACCTGACCTGTTCGGGAAAATATTGAATCAACCACAAAAGAACAGTGCCTGGGGCAATACCAACCTCAGGTAACGCTGAAGTGAAGGAAACGACGAACAGCCAACGCCGGAATAAAATCAGCGGCCAACAGACAACGCCAAAGCTAAGGAAGCGGCGAACAGCCAACGCCGGAATCCAGTCAGCGGCAGGCAGGCGACTCTAAAGCCAGAGGAAGCGGCGGGTAGGCCGTGTAGTAAAGCCTCCGCGTCAGGGATGACGCGGCGGAGGCTCCAGGGATGGATTGACGACGTCTTTACGAAACGGCCAACCCGCCGCTGACCTGCCCCAACTCACCAGACAACGCAACCCCGCCGCGACCTCCACAAAACCCCCAGACAACACAACCCCGCCGCTGATCGCACCGATCTGGCCTGGAACCAGGCTTGTGCCAGCCAGGCCCACTCCCCTGGCATCAGTGCTTTGACTTAACCTGTTCGGGAAAATTTTGAATCAGCAGCGATTACCCGCACAGAAAAAGCCGACAAAACATAATCCGCAAACTTAGCGGCAAAATGTTTAGAATGAGCCGCAACAGCAAGCGGTGGAGGAAAACAATGTCAACAATGCAGGAAGTGGCGAAAAAAGCGGGCGTTTCTAAAGCTACAGTCTCTCGCGTGCTGTCGGGCAAAGGCTATGTCAGCGAAGAAACCCGCAAACAGGTCTTCGCGGCCATTGAGGAGACGGGCTACCGCCCTAACCTGCTGGCACGCAACCTTGCCACCAGCAAATCACAGTGCATCGGCATGGTCGTTACCAACACCCTCTATAGCGGCGCCTGGTTCAGCGAAATCCTCTCGCAGGCGGCGAAAAAAGTCGAAGAAAGCGGTCGCCAGCTCATCCTGGTTGACGGCAAACATAGCGCTCAACAGGAGCGCGAGGCAATTGAATTTCTGCTCGATCTGCGCTGCGACGCCATCATCCTTTATCCGCGTTTTCTCAGCGTTGATGAGATGGACGACATCATCGAACAAACGCGCCAGCCGGTCATGGTGGTTAACCGCCGACTGCGCAAACATCACAGCCACTCCGTCTGCTGCGACCATAAAGGCGCGGCCCTGAATGCCACCCACGCGCTGATCGAACGCGGCCACCGGCAGATCGCCTTTATTACCGGATCGCTTGATTCACCGACCGCGCTGGAACGCCTCGCCGGTTACAAAGAGGCGCTGCGCCAGGCGGAAATCGCCATCGATACGCAGCTGATCGTTGAGGGAAAATGGACGCCTGCCTGCGGTGCCAAAGCGGTAACGCAGCTGCTGGAACGGCAGCAAACCTTTAGCGCCCTGATCGCCAGCAACGATGATATGGCGATTGGCGCCCTGCAACAGCTGAATGCCGCTGGCCTGAGCGTCCCGGATCGGGTCTCGCTGCTGGGTTTCGATGATATTCCCATCGCACCTTTTTTACGCCCTGCGCTCGCCAGCGTGAAAGCACCGGTCACCGATATGATCCATGAAGTAATCGATCGCTTAATTTCCATGCTGGACGGCGGCGATATGTCGCCGCGCGCCGACTTTATTTCCGGGCTTATTTTGCGCGAATCAGTGAGTAATAAATGATTAGCCGGACGGCGGCTTGCAGCTCTGTTGCTATACTCAGCATCACGTAAAAGCCTGAATGGGCAGCGGCCTTTTCAGTTTTTGTTGGTGGGCAAGAGCCCTTGAAGCGTTACCGCCACGCGCACAGATGCCGGGGCGGGGAAACAAGGAGTCACGATGCTGGTGCTGTGGAATACCCTGATTGTGCTGGCAACCGTCGCCGTCATGGAAGTCGTCGCCACGCTGGCGCACAAGTACATCATGCACGGCTGGGGCTGGAGCTGGCATCTCTCTCATCATGAGCCGCGTACCGGCTGGTTTGAAGTAAACGATCTTTACGCCGTGGTGTTCGCGCTGCTGGCGATTGCGCTGATTGCGCTGGGTACGGCGGGTTACTGGCCGCTGCAATGGATCGGCGCCGGGATGACGTTGTATGGCGCAATCTATTTTATGGTGCATGACGGGCTGGTGCATCAGCGCTGGCCGTTTCGCTATATTCCGCGTCGCGGCTACCTGAAACGGCTTTATATGGCGCATCGGCTGCATCATGCGGTGCGTGGGAAAGAAGAGTGCGTCTCTTTCGGCTTTCTCTACGCGCCGCCGGTTGAGAAGCTGCAGGCGACGCTGCGCGAACGCAACGGCAAGAAAGCGCGCCCGCTTCGTGCGGCTTCCCGCCACAATCCCAGCAAAGACGCTCCTCCGTCAAACGCAGAGCAAAACAGCGGGCAACCCAATCGCCGTTAAACCAGTACGGTTTTGCGACTCAGCCAGGTTAAAGCGAAGGGCAACAAGCCAGAACAGCTCATTACAGGGCAAACAACGCTCTGCGGAGTACGGGCTTACCGCTGTTGCACGTGCAGCTGTGATTGCAGGTTTTAGACCAACAGCAGGATCCCGCGCCGCTATTTAAACGTAATCATTACAATCCATGATGCGCGTTTTTACGGCGCGGGCGCTGCCATAAAGCGGGATCGCGCGGCAGCGGATTGGCGACGCGGGAACCCAGCGCCAGCGCCGCGCCTTTAATCAGTAATCCCACTTTCTCCAGCCGATGCGTGCCCTGCCGCCGATCCCAGGCGCGCGGGCCTGCGGCGCTGACCTTAACGCCAATCTCCCGATAGACGCCGTGCGCCGACGCGATCGCCCATGCGGAACGCAACGGCAATCCGGGCAGGCCAGCCAGCGCCGAAGCGTAATAAGGCTCCGCTTCCGCTACCAGCCGCTGCGCCAGACGCGCCAGACGCGCCAGCTGCGGGCGACAAACGGGATCGGGTATCTGCGCGGCGCTCATCCCTTCCGCCGCCAGCCACTGCGCGGGCAGATAACAGCGCCCCGCCTGCGCATCCTCGACGATATCGCGGGCGATATTAGTCAGCTGAAACGCCAGGCCCAAATCACAGGCGCGATCCAGCACCGCCTCGTCACGCACGCCCATAATGCGCGCCATCATCAGCCCGACCACGCCCGCCACGTGATAGCAGTAGCGCAGCGTATCCTCGAATGTTTCATACCGGGTTTCGCGCACATCCATCGCGAACCCTTCCAGATGGTCGAACGCCAGCTGCGGCGGAATGCTGTGGCGGGTCGCCACCTCCTGGAAAGCGGCAAAGGCGGGCTCCTGCATCCCGGCGCCGGCAAAGGCGCGCTGCGTCTGGGTTTTCAGCATCTCCAGCCGCTGAAGCGCGCTGCCGCTGCTGGTCGCCGGATGATGAAAGCCCAGCACCTGACCATCGATAACATCATCGCAGTAACGGCACCAGGCATAGAGCATCAGCGCGCTGCGGCGGGTGGGCGCGTCGAACAGCTTCGACGCGGTAGCAAAACTTTTTGAGCCGACCGCCATCGTCTCGGTGGCGTGATCCATCAGCGTGCTGTTCATCGGGAAAGCGCCTCCAGCATCAGTCCGGCGGTGGCCTTTGCCGAGCCGATAACGCCGGGAATGCCCGCGCCCGGATGGGTGCCCGCGCCGACCAGATAGAGATTGGGAATGCGGCTGTCGCGGTTGTGGGGCCGGAACCAGGCGCTCTGGCGCAGAATCGGCTCAATGGAAAATGCTGAGCCGTGATGCGCGCCAAGCTGGTCGCGAAAATCAAACGGCGTAAACATGCGGTGCGTCACCAGCTGATCGCGCAGGCCGGGCATGTAGTGCTGCTCCAGCCAGGCGAAAATGCGATCGCGCAGGCGCGGCCCTTCCACCGTCCAGTCAAGGTTCGCCGTGCCCAGATGCGGCACCGGCGCCAGTACGTAATAGCTGCCGCAGCCGGGCGGCGCCAGCGAAGGATCGGTGACGCAGGGCGCATGCAGATAGAGAGAAAAATCTTCTGACAGCGCATCGCGATGAAAAATATCCTCAATCAGCTCCTTATAACGCGGCCCGAAGCAAACGGTATGATGCGCCAGCTGGCTGTGATGATGGTTGAGGCCGAAATAAAGCACAAACAGCGAGTTGCTCATGCGCTTGCGCTTTAAGCTGGCCGCACGCGCCGCGCCGGTGGGATGATGCCCCAGCAGCTTTTCGTAGGTATGCACCACGTCGGCGTTGGAGGCGACCGCCGCCGCCGCGATACGCTGCCCGTCCGCGAGTTGTACTGCGCTGATACGCGAACCCTCCGCTTCCAGCTTCGTGACCTCCGCATTCAGCATCAGCTGGCCGCCCAGATCCTCAAACAGCCGCACCAGCCCCTGCACCAGCGCGCCGGTGCCGCCGCGCGCGAACCAGACGCCCCATTCGCGCTCCAGCGCATGGATCAGCGTATAGATCGATGAAGTAGCGAACGGGTTGCCGCCCACCAGCAGCGAATGAAACGAGAACGCCTGGCGTAAATGCTCATTTTCAATAAATTTCGCCACCATGCTGTAAACGCTGCGCCAGGCCTGCAGCCGCGCCAGCTGAGGCCCGGCGCGCAGCATGTCGCGAAACGATAAAAACGGCACCGTGCCCAGCTTCAGGTAGCCCTCTTTAAACACCGCCTTTGAGTAATCGAGAAAGCGCCGGTAGCCTTCCACGTCGCGCGGGTTAAAGCGGCGGATCTGCGCTTCCAGCCGTTCCTGATCGTTGTCGTAATCAAAGAGCTGGCCCGACTCCCAGCACAGGCGATAAAACGGCGTGACCGGCAGCAGATCGACATAATCCGCCATCTTTTTGCCTGCCAGGGTAAACAGCTCCTCAATGGCGCCAGGATCGGTAATCACCGTTGGCCCGGCATCAAAGATAAAGCCCCGATCCTGGTAAACATAGGCGCGGCCGCCCGGCTTATCGCGCTGTTCGAGCAGCAAAGTGGGAACGCCCGCCGCCTGCAGGCGAATCGCTAAGGCCAGGCCGCCAAAACCGGCGCCGATTACAATTGTTTTATTCATCACTGAAGGCTCGCAGCCGGGGAGTTTGTTTAAGTACGGCCCGCAGCGCTTCGCCAACCGGAACCGGTGGCTTGCCCGTCAGGATCCGCGCCATATCGGTCAGCCTCAGCTGACCGGCGTAAAAGCGGGCGATAAGCCCTGGGTTAAGTCGATAAAAGCGCTGCATCACCTGCCAGCGGCGATCGGCGCGTCCCGCCAGGAACAGCATGCGATTAAGCAGGCGGAAGAAGCGCTGGCGCCGCCACTGGCCCTCGGCGTAAGTACGCAGCAGGTTAAACAGCGCGGCGGCGTCCAGATTCGGCTGGCGGGCAATCAGGTCGGCCAGCGCCACCGCCTGCGGCAGCGAGTAGCCGGTGGTGGAATGAAACAGTCCGGCGCGCAATCCGCTGCATGGCTGGCCCGCTTTTTCCCGCCAGAAAGCGTGACAGTCGCCCGCCAGCGTAATCGGCAGATTGCCCTGCTCTTCGCGCTGAAGCTGCGCCAGCTGCCAGCCCTGGCGCTGCGCGTATTCCTGAATATGCTGGCGTGCCCGATCGCTGCTGAGCGTGGCGCGATCGATATAGTGCGTGTCCTCGATCAGCACTTCATCAGCGGAGAGCGGCAGCGTATACACAAAACGATAGCCCGCCGACTGATCCACCGTGGCGTCCATCAACAGCGGGCGCGTCAGGCCGTGCGGCTGACTGAGTCGCCACTGCTGCCCCAGGAAGGATTGAAAGCCAGTGGTCAGATGCGGGCTGGACTGATAGCCGCGCCCGTCAATCACGGCGGCGGCGCTTAGCCGCTCGCCATTAGCCAGCGTAACCGAACCGGGCGTCAGGCTGGCTACCGGCGTATTAAGCAGTAATCTGTCACCCAGCGCCTGCGCAATAACAGCCGCAAAGCGCCCGGAGGTAATGCTGAGATAGTCGCCCTCCAGCGTGCGCGTCAGCGCCGGAAAACGCACCTCGTAACCCGGCCAGCGATGCGCCACCAGCGGCGCGATCCATTGCTGCTCAGCCGTCAGATCATCCTGATGGAAGGACCAGGTATGATTGCCGCCCGCCTGCGCGCCCGCTTCAATCAACAGCAGATCAACCTCAGGCCGCAGCTGGCGCAGCCGCCAGGCGATCAGCCCGTTGGCCAGCCCGCCGCCGACCAGGATCAAATCCCAGCGCGCTTTCATCAGGCGGCTCCCGCCAGCACCGGCCGCTTCGCGCTCAGCGCCTGCTCGACGATCTGCGCTGCCAACGCCACGCCGCCCGCCTGCCGGAGCTGCGGCTGCATGGCGATCAGCCGCTGGCGATACCCGTTATCGCTTAACAGCGCCCTGAGATGTTGCGCCAGCGTGCCGCTGCCAGCGAAGCGCGAAGCGCGACGGCCAATGCCGCTGTAAACCACGCGCGCCGCCACGCCCGGCTGATCGAACGCCAGCGGGATTGCGAGGATCGGCGTAGCGCTGGCGATGGCATCCATTACGGTATTCAGCCCGCCGTGGGTGATGACCGCCTGCGCCTGGCACAGCACCGCCGACTGATCGGCAAAATCGGTAACCTCTGCGCCATAGCTTGCCAGCTTTGCCGCCTGCGCGGCATTCAGCCCGCCGCAGTGCGCAATCAGCAGACGTACATCGAGGCGGCGACAGGCGCGCGCGATATTCAGGAACAGACAATAGCGATGCCCCTGCAGCGTCCCCAGCGAAGCGAACACCAGCGGCCGATCGCCCTTTTCGCTGCCTTGTCCCGCCGCCGCATTACGCAGCGGGCCGACGGCATGAAAGCAGGCGGGCAGCTGACGAGGAAAATCGAAGGCGGGCAAGGTCTGGCTGATTTGCGCCAGCGGCGACAGGCATTCATGCAGCGCCCGCCGCTCGCCCAGACCGAAGGCGCGCGCGTGACGGGCGATCACCTCGCCCTGCCGACGCATCAGCCAGTCATACACCCCGGCGCTGGAGGCGTAGAGCTTTTGGCGGCGCGCGCTGGTTCCGTAGTTAAACGGCATTACCGGCAGTGGGATCTGCTCATCGCGGTTAACCGGCAGCGCGCAGGCCACCGAGACGAACGGCAGCCCCAGCGCCTCGGCGACCAGGCCGCCCGCCACCTCCATCTGATCGACAATCAGCCCGTCCACGCCGCTTTTCTGCAGCGCGGCGGGCAGTTCGCGACACAGCATATCGGTGGTGTTCGCCAGATCGTCAATCAGCCGAAAAATACCCAGCCCGGACGGGCGCGCCGTCAGCCGCAACGTGCGCGCCAGGCTGCCCGTCGGATGGCTCTGCTCGCCAACTGCCAGAAAGCCGATGCGCGCATCGCTGAGCAGCGTGCGCGCCTCCGCCTGTTGAATAAAAGTGATGCGATGACCGCGCGCCATCAGCCGCTGCGCCAGCGCTTCCAGCGCCCGCATATGGCTGTAAAGCGGCGGCGCGATAACGGCAAAGTGGCTCATCGATCGCGTACCAGCGTTGCCTGACGCAGCGCGCCCAGGCTGGCGCTGCCGGTACAAAAACAGGCGACGCGCAGCTGTTCGATCACCACCTGAAAATGCGCTGCGACCGCCTCGCCGGAGACGGTCGCACTGCCCAGCACGCCCGCCGCCTGGCCCGCCAGCGTCGCCCCTAAACGCAGCGCTTTGGCGACGTCGATGCCGTCAGCGATGCCGCCGGAGGCGATCAGCGGCATTTGCGGCAGCGCCTGATGCAGATCGCACAGCGCCTGTGCGCTGGGAATACCCCAGTCGGCAAAGGCCATCGCCACCGCGCGCGCATGTTCCGTTGCGGCGCGTTCGCCTTCCACCGCCGCCCAGCTGGTGCCGCCCGCGCCCGCAACATCCAGCATCGCCACGCCCGCCTCAGCCAGCCGTTGCGCTACCGCCACCGACAGTCCGGCCCCTACCTCTTTGACGACAACCGGCACCGGCAGTGCGTTTACCGTGTTTTCTATCGCCGCCAGCACGCCGCGCCAGTCACGATCGCCGCCGCTCTGCAGCGCCTCCTGCAACGGATTAAGATGAATGATGAGCGCATCCGCCTCGATCATCTCTACCGCCCGACGCGCATAGTCGAGGCCCTTTGTGCTGGCGATCTGCGCCGCGCCCAGATTGGCCAGCAGCGCAATATCCGGCGCAACCTGCCGCAGTTCGCGGGTTAAGCCCCAGTTATCGTCGCTTTCCAGCGCCACGCGCTGCGATCCGACGCCCATCGCCAGCCCCAGCGCCTGCGCCGCCTGCGCCAGATGGCGATTAATGGTTTTTGCCCGGCTGGCGCCGCCGGTCATTGAACTGATCAGCAGCGGCGCCTGCAACGTCCTGCCGAACAGCGGGACGCGCAGATCGATCTCATCCAGGCCGAGTTCCGGCAGCGCACAGTGTTCAAAGCGCCACCGCTCAAAGCCGGTAGCCTGCTTTTTAACGCACGGCGCACTGTTCAGGACAATATCCAGATGATCGTTTTTGCGTTGAGTCAGGTCCTTCATTAACACTCCGGTAGCGACTGCGTCCTGCTCTGGCCGAACAGCGCCATCTGTTTATCAAACCAGGCGTGCATAAACCGTTGGGTGGCAACGCCCCGATCGCAGGCGCTGGCGAGATGTTCGTCGGCGCTGCGCAGATGTTCTCGTAGCCGCTGATGTACCGCGTCGGCGCCCAGCATCGCCACCAGCGTCGATTTGCCGCTGTCTTTATTGCAGTCTTTGCCGGTGCCGCTCAGTCCGTCGGCGAGATCATCCATAAGCTGAAACGCCTGCCCTAAATCCTGCGCGAAGCAGCGCAGACGCTGGCGCGCCTGCGGCGGCGCATCGGCGACGATCGCCGCCATTTGCAGCGTGGCGTCGAACAGTCGGCTGGTTTTCAGCTCGTTAGTCAGCAGGATCGCTTCAGCGCTGCGCGCCTGGCCGCCCTCGCTCAGATCGAGGAACTGGCCCTGCACCAGGCCTTGCAGGCCGACGGCGGTGGAGAGTTCGGCAACCGCCTGCGTTTTGCAGGCGTGCGGCAGCGACTGCGCCTCGGCGACCACGCCAAAGGCGCGGCTCAGCAGCGCGACGGCGGCGAGTATCGCGACGTTTTCGCCATACTGTCGGTGAATGGTCGGTCGGCCCCGACGCAGCTGCGCGTTGTCCATACAGGGAATATCATCCAGCATCAGCGACGCGGCATGCACCATCTCCACCGCACAGGCGAGATCGAGCAGGCCGGGCTGCGCGGCATCACAGCCCAAATCGCGCGCCGCCAGCACCAGCAACAGCGGCCGTACGCGCTTGCCGGCGATCAATGTGCCTTCGCGCATTGCCGTATAGACCAGATCCTGCTGCTCGCCCGCCGGCAGGAGCTGATCGAGGCGGAGTTGCAGCGCGTCTCGTAGCGCTTGCAGTTCATCTTCATGGTTGGCGTTCATCGTTGCTGTCCCTGGTTCCTCATCGCGGCGATTTCTACGGAAGAGCATGGTGACGGCAGATGGAGAGCCGCAATAACCTGCATAACGTAGTTCAAAGCAGAACGCTGGCGCTTTTTCTGCTTTGCTGTGTTTGCAAAGCGTAGCGCAATCTTCAGAATTTTCCTTTTGTGCAGCGGTTACGTCACAAACCTTTACACGTAATTAACAACCTGCCGCCGCGCTACGCTTGTTACCGCTGCATTTCAGGTCAACAGCTGCCGGATCAGCGTAATAACCTGCTGCACTTCGCCCTGTGTAAGCGCGCCATCTTTGGCAAAACGCACCCGTCCCTGTTTATCCAGCACCACCACGGCAGAACCGCCCGCCGCCAGTTGCCAGGCGCGCCTGACCGCGCCCTGCTCATCCACCACGAATTGTGCGGCGGGCGTCTGCCGTTTGCTGCTTTCGAGGCTGCGCCGCACGAAGATCGCGCTGCCAGGAATCGCATCGTCGGTATTAATGATGGTGGTGATCTGGAAGGTTTGCACCGGGAAGCGCGCGTCGGCGATGGCCTGAATCAGCGGCTCATTCAGCGCTTTGGCCGAGAGGCGGCCCGCCATATGCAGCACCACGCCGGTTTTGCCAGCGAGCCGCGCGCTGTTCCAGCTGCGGTAGCCCGGCTCGCCCTGTTGCAGGATAAGTTCCCCCTTATCCGCAACGCCAACCGGCACCACGCGCTGGCCGTCGATAAGGTTATGCGCCGGAACGTAAAAAGAGAGACAGGTCAGGATCAACAGTAAAGGCAGGCGCAGCGTCATGAGTTCTCCAGAGTTATGAGGAAGCCCAATGACTATAAACGCTGCGGTTGAGGTTGGCGGATGAATAGGTTTGAGGATGATTAAAGGAAGCTGGTTTATTATGGGTTGCCGTTACAGGCTAAGTTAACGCTTACTGTCTCGCTATCGCAGCATAACCAGGATAAACCATGCGCTTTTATCAGTCCGATCCGACGCTGGAGAACTACTGGCGTGGCGTGATCCTTTTTGGCAATAACGTCGCTTCTTATAAATTTGCACTCGCCCATGTGACCTGCCCCCAGGATTAGATACAACCTTCAGTTAGTAATGTCGGTTGGTTTTTCTTCATATTTCCTGTTTCGCCAGTCCGTTGCGAATTCAGCTGGTGCCTGGTAATCCAGCGATGAATGGGGACGGCACTCGTTATAATCCTGCCGCCAGTCATTAATCATTTTCCGGGCATGAAGAATATCGCTGAACCAGTGTTCATTCAGACACTCATCGCGAAAGCGTCCGTTAAAACTCTCAATAAATCCGTTCTGCGTTGGCTTACCTGGCTGGATAAGCCGTAGTTCCACACCATGCTCAAAGGCCCATTGATCGAGCGCGCGGCAGGTAAATTCCGGGCCCTGATCGGTTCTTATTGTCGCCGGATAGCCCCTAAACAGCGCGATGCTGTCCAGAATACGCGTGACCTGAACGCCTGAAATACCGAAAGCAGTGGTGATCGTCAGACACTCCTTCGTGAAATCATCCACACAGGTCAGGCACTTGATCCTCCGACCGTTGGCCAGTGCGTCCATAACGAAATCCATCGACCATGTCAGGTTCGGCGCATCCGGGCGCAGAAGCGGAAACCGTTCGGTTGCCAGCCCTTTACGGCGTCGTCTGCGTTTTACGCTCAGTCCATTAAGGTGGTAAATACGGTATACCCGCTTGTGACTGACGTGAAGGCCCTCCTGACGCAGCAGCTGCCAGATGCGGCGGTAGCCAAAACGCCTGCGCTCCAGTGCCAGCTCAGTGATGCGCCCTGATAAATTCGCATCAGCTGCCGGACGCTGAGCCTCATAGCGGCAGGTCGACAGGGAAAAACCTGTAAGCCTGCAGGCACGACGTTGCGACAGACCGGTCGCATCACACATAAACTCAACGGCTTCCCGCTTCTGGCCTGTCGTCAGTACTTTCGCCCCAGAGCCACCTGAAGTGCCTCCTTATCCAGCATGGCTTCGGCAAGTAGCTTCTTGAGGCGGGCGTTCTCCTCTTCAAGAGATTTAAGCCGCTTAACCTCAGGCACCTCCATACCGCCATACTTCTTGCGCCAGGTGTAAAAGGTGGCATCTGAAATGGCGTGCTTACGGCAGAGCTCGCGGGCAGAAACTCCGGCTTCCGCTTCGCGGAGAATACTGATGATCTGTTCGTCGGAAAAACGCTTCTTCATGGGGATGTCCTCATGTGGCTTATGAAGACATTACTAACATCGGGATGTATTAATCAACGGGGAGCAGGTCACATGCGCTTTACGATCTGCATACGCAGGCCAGCGATCTGATTACCCTTGAAGCGCTGGCCGCGCCCTTCGCTCGTCACCTTTGCCAACATTTGCAGCAGGCACCGAAACAGATCACGTCTAAAAGTAGCCAGTTTCTGGATGCCTGCGGGCAGTTTAATCAGGGCGAGATCGATGAGGCGCAGCTGATTGAAATCGCCGTCAAGCGCGGGTTTGGCGCTGTGATCAATGCGTTTCATAACGTGAACCGCGCGGAAATCGATAAACGCTTTTTCCTTGATGAGCGCAAAACGGCAAAAGGGATCCGTCTGACTGACGATTTCTATCGTCTGACCGAGAGCGCGCAGTTTGCGAATTTAATTCAGGAAACCGATGCACGTTGGCGCCTGGTAGAACAGGCCTGGGCGCTGGGCGTTTCGCGTAATCTGGTGGCGGTTGAGTACGATGAGGAACGGCAGATGCTGTTTAGCCACCAGCGTGAACGGCGCATCAACATTACCAGTTGCCGCAATAGCCTGAACGGCTACCAGAAAGGCCGCTGTTTTTACTGCTATCGTGACATCATCCTGACGCCGGGCGAAGAGAATCTGGCGGACGTTGACCATTTTCTGCCGTGGAGCCTACAGAATAAAATCGGTAACATTAACGGCGTCTGGAACCTGGTGCTGGCCTGTCAGAGCTGCAATCGCGGCAGAAACGGAAAATCCGCTTTTATTCCTTCGCTCCGGCTGCTGGAACGCCTGCACCATCGCAACGAATATTTTATTAACAGCCATCTTCCCTTACGTGAGACCTTAATTCGCCAGACCGGCAGTCAGCCTGCCCAGCGGCACGATTTTTTGCAGCGCGCCTGGCAGATCGCCCTGAACACCTTGATTCACCAGTGGGAACCCAGCGCGCAGGGAGACGCGATTTTCTGATGAGCATTGACTATTACCAACAACATGCGCCGCGTTTTTTCGACGAGACGGTGCAGGTGGATATGTCCGGGCTGCACCAACGTTTTTTCGCTTATCTGCCGCCGGATGCGCGGCTCCTGGATGCGGGCTGTGGCTCCGGGCGCGATGCGCTGGCTTTTCTGACGCACGGTTATGCGGTGGAAGCCTTTGATGCTTCCAGCGAGATGGCCCAGCGCGCCAGTGCATTGACCGGACTGTCGGTAAAGGTGCTGCGATTTGAAGATTTCCACGCGCCCGCTCGCTACGACGGCATCTGGTGCTGCGCTTCGCTGCTGCATGTGGCGGAAGCGGCGTTGCCCGATATTTTTGCCCGAGTGGCAGCAGCCTTACGTCCCGGCGGCGTTTGGTATTTTTCCTTTAAGCAGGGACACGGCGAACGCGAAAAGGATGGCCGCCGCTTTACCGATCTGGATGAGACAAGGTTAAGGAAGCTGGTTGAAGAGCTGGCTGGCGTTGAGCTGAAGGAGGTCTGGTTAAGTGAAGATAAGCGCGTTGGCAGGAGCGAGGTTTGGGTAAATGGGCTGGCGGTGAAAGATTAAAATTAGTATATACACTCAGATGTAAAAATTTTATTAAATCAATCAACAAAAACATATCTTATAAAGAACCAGCCATATTTAAAAACCCAAGTAATTATTTAAATTTTTCCAACACTTAAAATCAATTACCTAACTGAAAGTCAAAAGCATACCTTATAGGGGTTATTAATCATACTGATTTTATATCCCTTATAAAGGAGTTTTAAATTTTTTCACTATTTCCTCTTGTACATAATTTTGTGGTATATTTATATTATCGCTACAAATAAGCAATTCAGCACCTAATCGTTTTCTGGCCACACTATAGTTCAAATAATACTTATATATTTTGTTTTTTTCATATAGTTTTTTTATTTTTTCAGCATCATCGTAAGTCAGAATCCAAGAAGTTTTAATAGAGGAAATAAAATCACATAAACAAGCATGGTCATTATCGTCATAAAAATTCGCATATAAGCTTGAGCCTTTTTCAAAATAAGGTGGATCTATATAAATAAAAAAATCACCTTCTGGCTCCTCATCAATATCACGAATAAAATCAACCGCGTCTTGATTATATAACTTAATTTTATCTCTATACTGTTTTATTTTCAGTATTTTTTCTTTTAAGTTATTTTTATTAAACCTACAATCTATCTTGTAATTACCTTTTTGCTGCAACCCTCCAATAACTCCTGCTTTTAAAATAATGCCCGACCTATTTGTTCTATTTAAGAAAAAGGATGAAAATCCTAAATCCAATATATCGGCAGAGTTTTTATTATTTTGTATTTCACGCTGCAAATACCATTCATCTATAGTAACGCTAGTTCTTTCTAACTTGTCAATAAACTCTGCAGTTCTGTTTAAAATAGAATCCCAAAAGGCCCATATGGAGCGATCCAGATCATTTAAGTGAATTTCCTTAGCTATTCCTTTAAAAAGGAGTGATAAAGCAAGCCCACCTCCACCAGCATATGGCTCTGCGTATTTACAGCCTTTTAATAAATTATGCTGAATTATATTCGACACCATTGGATATATGGCTGTTTTACCTCCAGGGTACCGTAAAGGAGTGTAAGTTACCGGCATGCCTCACCTAAAATCATGTAATTTCATACATTATATAATATTGTTTATAATAAAAAAATCCATCGCATCTAGTTTTTTATTTTTATTTGACAATGCACATTTTTACTAACGGTTTTACAAGAGTAAGCCAAACAGATTTTAACATTTCCTTATCAGGTATTGTGTACTCTCCATGTGCGTAACGGTTTAATGACTCTAACGATATCCAGCTAATATTATCTTTAGAAATAAATCTTTTAAAATCTGTCAGATATGCTTTATCTTCAAACCACGAATCTTTTCTAACTAAAGTTCTAACATTTTCAGATAGATTTTTTATCCTTCCATTATTATTTAAGCATTCTTCTTTTTTTCCATATATTTCAAATACCCTTACTATAGCTATTTCTAAAATAGAGCGTAACATTAATGCAGATGAATTTTTATGCGTATCAATAAGTATGCCCTGCGCTTCTTCTATCAAGATATCCAGTTTTTCGCTTCCGGTTAGATAAATTTCTCCTTTAGGAATTAAGGTTTCCCTATGTTTTTTTTGCCCATCTTTTGGTTCATTGTTTTGAGCGTTTTTTTTCGAGTTTATTTTCGGGGAAAAATAAACAATATCGCCTTCACTTTTTTTACTTCCTGTTTTCTCAATTTCATTTTTTATATAACCATCTATTTCATGGATTTTATTTAACTTACGTGAGTCTATTTTTTTATTAACAATATCAGTAACAAACCGCCTTAGCAAATCATCAAAAAAAGCTTTTGAGCAAGTCGTTTTTAGCTTATTCCCCTCAATCTGAAGACCAGTTTCATCTCTGAAATAGTTAGAATTTACTAACCTCGAAAGAGTACTAATGTTAAATTTAGACATTAATGCCTTATCTTCAATTTCATCTGGTAACCCAAGCTCAGGGAAATATTTCTCAAGCAAATATTCCTGTACAGAATCTTCTATTTCGCTACTTTTTACATTAAACCGATCAGCAATTTGCTCGACAGATTCTCCGCTATCAATACCAATACCAGCTATAAATTTATTCTTTTGCTGACGACTCCATTGCAATTTACCTTCTGCATGTAATTCAAAAAGAACATTTTCGACAGCTCTTCTTGATGGCGCTACGAATACATCTACTTTCTCTATCAAATTAATCCCTAATCTTTTTTTATACGTCTCAATTTTACGCCGTTTAGACAATGCAGGAACTAATTCAGGGTTCAACAGACATTTAAGCGCGCTTATGCGTCGATTTCCCTCAACTACAATATAATTATCTTTTTCTTTAATTACATATATAGGATCATGACATATGAATCCTTTCTCTACTATTTTATATGCAAGTCTTTCAATTTGTTCGTTTTGAATTAAATAGTTCAATACATCCTTAGATGTTCTAACGGTAACATAGCTAGGAATACGAGGGTTCTCTTTATCTAATTTCAAGTTTGAAACAGATAAAGACAATCGTTGCCAAGAGCTATAATCAATTCTACCCATAAGCGCCTCAAATAAATTAAAATCAACTGATTGCTTATATTATTAACATTTATTTAAAACAAAAAACCATTATAATACGCCAAACATATTTTATACTACAAAATATTTTTTGATTAGAATTCCTTTACTTCCTTGAGCAATAACCACACTAATTTAACATTTCAGGAATAAACAAAGAAAAAAATTAACGCAGACAATTAAAAATAAAGCAATGCCTAACATTTATATCGCTACGCTAATTATATATCAAAAGAATTATTTTTCACTTCATCATTCCATTTACATTAATTTGCATAAAAATTCTTCATAGACAAACAATATTATGCTTTATCGCTGACAATAATAAAGTACTTAATCAATCAATTATATTCAAATTCTTATGTAATCTTTAAAATTTAGCTAAGGGATACTAATTGCATTCTAATTTTATAAAACCTATCTTGAAAAGTTTTAAATCTATGCATCCCACCTTTCGCCAAGATGAGGCCGCAGTCGCAATAGTGATTCCCCCTTTATAGAAACCGCTGTAAATATCTTCAGCTATCTCTTACATTACTGTTTCAATAGTTTGACATACTGTCTATCTTTAATAGAAGTTACAGAACTCTTAGTTTTAAATATGCTAATAAGATTGCCTCCTGTTACCTTAGCTATGCTAATTACAGAGTTATATCATTTGCTATCATATTTAACGCACTTTCATTCTAGTTTTTTAGGTACGTCAAATCTTTTGTTGTCTTATGAATAATGATTTTTATAAGGTTTATGAATCACTTTATAGTCCTCCATTTATAGTGTCATCTGTATTTTGCACCCAAGCAGCAGAGAAGATAAAGTCAGTGTACCATTTACGATTACATAAAAACTTTACAAAACAGCGACTAACCTAAGAATAAACATTGCCCCTTAGCCCCACCGCGCCAGGCCTGTTGCCAGATTTTTGGCTAAGCTGAGCGGATAAGCGTGTACACTGCTGCGGTTTTAAACCTAAGCGCCCAGGAGGCAACAGTATGAAAGAAGGCCCATTGACCGGGAAAGAGCTGCAATGGCTTGACGAAATGCTGGAAAAATATGGCAGCGAGGCGTCGATCATGGATGTCGCCGAGCTGGATGGTCTGCTGACCGCCGTGCTTTCCGGGCCACGAACCATTGAGCCGAGCGAATGGCTGGTTGCGCTTTGGGGCGGACAGAACGATATTCCCAGGTGGAGCAACGAGCGCGAGATGACTCGTTTTATGGAACTGTGCTTCCAGCATATGAACGATATTGCCGATCGTCTTGCCGAATTCCCTGAACAGTTCGATCCGCTGTTTGGCGTTCGTGAAATCGAAGGTCAGGATTTTACCGTGGTGGAAGAGTGGTGTTTCGGCTATATGCGCGGCGTGGCGCTGAGCGACTGGTCGTCGCTGCCAGAAAGTTTACAGCCCGCACTGGACGCCATCGCCCTGCACGGTAAGGAGGAGAATTTCCCGCAGCTGGAGACGCTTTCCCCGGAAGAGATGGATGAACGTTTCGCCGCCATTCGCCCCGCTGCGCTGGCGCTGCATGATTACTGGCTTGCCCAGCCGGAGGCGATTCCTGCGCCACAGCAGCCGATGGTTGCCGAGCAAAAACCGGGCCGCAACGATCCCTGCTTCTGCGGCAGCGGTAAAAAGTATAAGCAGTGCTGCCTGCACTGAGCATGATGCGCCTGCGGGCGCATCTCCTTCGTCGTAAAAAGGTTACATTTTTAGCTGTCGTTAAACGAATCAGAAAAGCGATGCCGGGAAGATTCGAATGCGGCGGCAGCTGCATGCCGATATGCCAGTGGGCTTACTGGAGCAATTTGTTCCTGCTCAATCCAGGGGAGATTCTCCCGTGAGAGGCTGGCCAAATCCTCGTAAAGGGCTGAAATTGCCGGATAGTTTCTTGCTGATTCAAGCGCACGCATTAATTCGATCACCGGTTTATCTGTCAGTGCATCATCAGCCTGAGTCTGCGCTTGCACCTCTACACCCATATGACAGGGATGGATATTTATATCGAGTCGCTTCGCCAGAAACGCAAGGATTCGGTGATGCGCCGCGCGATAAATGCGCCCATTTCCGTGAGATAAATGGCACTGCTGCGGCGTTTCAATATTTGCAAAAGAATTACAATCCTACCGCGTCATCCTTCCTCTGACCATCTACCGGAAAATACCGGTAGAGCGTCGATAACCCCACCCCGTAGATAATGGCCAGCTGCTGGCGGGTATGCCCCTTAGCCAATAGCCGCCTAATCTGTTCCCGCTCATGCGGCTTTAATGCGTTGGGTCTTCCACCTATACGTCCCTGTGCTCTGGCTGCTGCCAACCCGGCAAGTGTTCGTTCGACGATAAGCTCGCGTTCCATCTCCGCAAGTGCCGACATCACATGGAAAAAGAAACGCCCCATGGCGGTGCTGGTATCAATACTGTCTGTTAAAGAGCGGAAGTGGGCACCGCGTTCATGCAACTCTGATATTAGAGCTATCAGGTTCTTTACGCTGCGTCCCAGCCTGTCCAGTTTCCACACGACCAGGGTGTCTCCGCTATTAACGCACTTTAAAGCGCGTTTAAGACCGGGGCGGCTGGCAACTTTTCCGCTCATGCGGTCTTCAAAAATGCGGTCACAGTTTGCGCTTGTGAGTGCATTACGCTGTAAATCGCTGTTCTGGTCGATTGTTGATACGCGGATATAACCAATAACGGCCATCAATTCTCCTCCTCTACATCATGGTGGGAGGATTTTTGCAGATTTCGCTATGTGTAACTGCTTTTCCAAAAACCTTGGTTTAGGGGAAGCAGCGAAAATGCCTGCGGCGACCGCATTGGCCAGCAGTACTGGTAACATCGCTATTCCAGTATTAATAAGTGGAGTACAACGAACAGCACTGCTTCAGTGGAAGATGGTATCAGTGCCGCAATCTGCCAACGGTGAAATGGTCGTTGTTGACGACTCATGGCCAGTTGCCTTTCCTAATGCTTGCCTTTCCATCAATCCTTCGCTGTCCAGTTCTTTGATTTACGCGACCAGTGGAGCTCCTTTTGTCAGCGCAGCGATTGTTGACCGGGTCAAATTCAAAGCCGCTTGCGCATACACGAAATCTAATTCAACAGTAACAGTATGGGGAGTGGGATATTAATGACCGACTATGTATTCAGCCCGGCTGAAAATGCTTTTTATCTTGTGGCACTGAAAGACGATTATTTATCTGCTGGCACATGGCCGTCAGACGGCATCAATATAGATGCTGAAGATGCGCTAGTTTTCATGGGAGAAGCTCCCGAAGGTAAAGTGCGTGGCATTGGTGATGATGGGTTGCCTTGCTGGGTTGATCTTCCGCCACCTACGCATGAAGAACAACTTGCAGCAGCTGACTCAGAAAAGCAGTCGAGAATTGACCAGGCCAACGATTATATGAATGGTAAGCAATGGCCCGGCAAAGCAGCAATCGGGCGACTGAAAGGTGACGAACTGGCACAGTACAATTTGTGGCTGGATTATCTGGATGCGCTGGAAGTTGTCGATACCTCCAGCGCACCACATATTGAATGGCCTATACCTCCGGTTGAGCAGGCCAGCTAACATCAGGGGCCGTCGACGTATCGACGGCTTTTACTTCCTTCTTGTAGTCCATCCATGCCGATAGTTTTGCTTTATCCTCATCGCTGATATCACCCAGCATTAATTCAACACGCCAGTCAGCAGTTACTTCATCAGCCTTTAAAAGCAACTGCTGGCGCTGCTGCTTCGCTGCTTCCACTTCCTCTTCATGGGTTGGAGGAGGAGCATCAACCCATGCGGGCATCCCAGAACTATCAGCCCCCAGTGTTTTTCCTTCAGGCCAGGCAACACCAGCGAACTCAGAATAAACCCCAATGCTTATTTCTGTTGCTTCATCCGGGATAACAGGACTGTCCGGGAAAATATAGAAACCAAATCCAATCGAGTCGAAATAATAAGTCTTTTCCATGTTCAATATCCTATAGCCAACCAATAGATGCTGTTTGAGGTAGGGCTAACGTAAGTAAATCTCGCCTTTGTTGTATTTGTGTTTCCAATATCGAACCCGGTGAAGCGCTGGGATGGATCGTTTGTAGACATTAAAGCACTGAGATGCCTGAATGCAGCAGGGAATGCAATCGGGAAAGTAATGTCAGTGGTTCCTACAGCCCCAGATGTGGCGTTAACGTTAAACGCTCCCCACTGAATGATCAGACCGCTCGGCAGTTTCTGATACCCATTGAAACCTAAAGAACTGGCAAAGCTGCTCATGTCAGGAAGCTGGTTCGCTCCAGCCCCAACATCCCTTTTAGCCGCTTCTTTCAAACCAAGGTTTTTGACAAAGAGCGCCGGGTCAGGGATATCTGCGCCGTTCTGGTCTTTGGCCAGCTTCTCCGCCAGCTTGTTCAGCACCGTGGTCGCAAAATTCGGATCGTTGCCGAGGGCATCAGCCAGCTCTTTGAGTGTATCCAGCGTCTCAGGGGCGCTGCCTGCAAGTGCCGCAAGTGCTTTGGCTACAAACTCCGTCGTCGCCAGCTTCTTGCTGTTGTCGCTATTTGCAGGCGTGGGCGCTGTTGGCGTGCCGGTGAATGTCGGGCTGGCCTTCGGCGCGTACTGGGAATGCGGGTCTGCTGCCGCGATGTGTTTCGCAAGGTCTGTACCGCCTTTCTCAACCTGTTGTTTCAGGTACAGCGTTCGGCTGGCCAGTTGTTTACCCTGACGGTTAGAAATTCCGTCAGGCCCACCCAGTACGGGGTCGGAGACCTCAATCTGGTAGATGCCTTCTTCCCACTGCGGGGTTTCGGGTAGGTTTGCCATAATTAACTGCTCCCGTGGTTATAGCTGCCGTCATAGTTGACGGTGTTGTTGTAGCGAATAGCGACAGACTGATACTCCAGGCTCGCCAGATGGCAGCGGGCCGGAGCAAAGGCAGCGAGCGTCTGACGTAACAGTGCCGCCTGATCGTTAGTGATGGGCTGTTGAAGGATGACGCGATAGACCGCCCAGGCTTCCGCATCGCCATGGACGAAAAGCCCGTTGTAAGTGTGTTTGCCGTCGTAGCCAATCTGGCCAGTGCCTTCAATCAGATCCACTTCGCCGAAGCCGAAACGGCGGATAATTTCCCGGATTGACCACGGCGTCCCCTTGTAGCGGTGCAGCTCGATAGCAGATTTGATAAGCATGCGGCGTACATCGTCCGATTCCGCCAGCTCCCAGCCATCGCCAAACAGTGAGAACTGCTCTCCCAGCCATGGCAGCGCGGAACTGTCGACGATATCGACGAGATAGACCATCAGTACGCTCAGGTCGATGTTATCCAGCCGCCCGGCCAGTCTTCCCAGCGTTCTGAGGCTTATATCCCCCTCAAGCGGTGGCGGGAGTTGTAGCGGCTCAGCCATCGGATACCCCGGTCATGTTAAGAGTGATCGCCGTACAGTTCGCCCATTCATTTTCTGCCACCACTTTCAGCACCGGTGTCAACAGTTCGACCTGATACACTCCGGCAACGGACAGCACGCTGATAATCTGACTGGGGACAATATCGCGCCCCAGCGTGGCGGTACGGGACGCTACCCAGTTCTGTATGGCGCTGTTGGCATTGTCCTTTATCGAGTTGGCATCCTGGTCACGATAGATAGTGATGTTGGCTTCAATGGCGTAATCCACCTGCACAGGTGTTTTAGCCCGCACGGTATCAGTGAGCGGCCTGACTTTTTCGTCCGAGCAGAAACTCTCTACCAGCGTGAGAATGCTGTCGTCCGGCAGGCCGGTACTGAGCAGCGGATACAGTTCTACGGTGCCGGGAACCGGGGAGAGCACAGCGACGTCGACGATGTTGGGATGGGCCTGCATTGCATGAAAGCGGTATGCCATACGGCTTCCGGCGTTGGTGAATGACTCCGGGGCCAGTTTGATACGCTCGCGGAGCCTGTCATTGTCTTCCTGCTCTGAACCGCCCGAACTGGCCGCCAGATTGGTCACCTGCAGGTCGACGTTATCAATTTCATCGAGCAACTGACTGACCTGTGCAGGCTGCCAGCCGTTGCCAGCGGCCCCCGGCTCGGTACAGGTGGCCGTGGCATTGACCAGCAGCAATCCGGCCTTTAACACCACGTCCGTGTCGGTGGCAAAAATGATGCTGTCGGAAGCACTGACGCGGGTACCCGCCGGAATCAGCACGTCAATGGCCAGAGCCTCATCCACGGAGAACTGGAGCGTGGTGGTGGCAGGCTGCGCGGCCAGGCGATATACACCGACCAGTTCACCGAGGTAATCAATCATCGGCTCACGGGCAAAGGCGACCAGATTCTGTTTGGCCGCTTCCTGCGCCGCCACCCTGACCAGCATTTCACGGTATGCCCACAGGTCAATCAACAGGCGCTCAGCCTGAGCGGGGTACAGCGTTTTACCGGTTGCGGCTTCGTACTGAGCAATCATTTCAGCCGTGATTTTGTCGGCATCACGTTCAATAAAATCGGGTTCTGTCAGCGCCATAGCAACTCCTGAGTCCGGGGCTGTCCGTCAGAGCCTTTCCAGCTCACCCGGAGCGTAAGATGTTCGCCGTCGACGGCGGGTTTGACCGACATAAGCTGGCAGCGAGGCTCCCAGCGGCGGATGGCATCGACGGATTCGCGCACCACATGCGGAATGGCCCGGTCAATAGGCCAGTCGATATAAAGGTGCAGATTGCTGCCGAACTCCGGGCGATGCGGGTCGCTGCCGCGAGGAGTACGCAGGATGATTTGAATGGCCTGCCAGATATCATCCAGCCCCCGGACGATTTCGCCGGGGGCCTGCAGAGCCGGTTGCCAGAATACTGAGGTTGTTTTCATGGGGGCAGTATTGCCCCTGTGCGGGAACGCCGATATTAAAGGCGTTTAAGAAGGTCAGTGGGAGTGATGATTGGAGTTCTGGCCGTCAGAGAGCATGCTGCCGGTCGAGTGGGCATTGCCGTTGATTTCAAGGTCGCCGTTCACCGTGGTGGTGTCAGCGGTCAAATCAATAGTTTTCCCCTTCAGGCTGATACCCACCGCAACCTCGATCACCACATGCTCGATACCGCCTTTAACCGTCAGCGTATGGGTCGCGCGGTTATAGCTGAACTCAGCACCATCAGCGTATTTTGTGCCCCGGACATTTTTGTCGCTGAACGGTGGTTTATCGACGTCTGAGTACACCGCGCCCAGAATGACACCATCCTCGCCGTTGGCATCGAGCAGCACCTCAACCTGCTCCCCCACGTCAGGGAGCCAGTAATCCTTGTTATCCTGGGTATTGCGCTGCAGCACGTTAAGCCAGTTAGTGCGCAGGTTATCGCATTCCGGCAAACGAACTCGGGCCTGAACCTTGTCGGCATCGACGGCGCTGACTGTACCGACCTGACGGGTGACACCTGCCATTATTTTTTCTCCTTTATTATCGTGGAGGTGCTGCCGTCCGGTTTATAGACGGTCAGCGTCTGGGTTTTGCCGGTCTTTTTACCTTTCTTCGCCTTGCCCTGCGTGACCGACCCTCGTGCCACCTCCAGTTCGGTGATGTAGCCGCTGTTACGGTCAAATGCATGGCGGGCAGTGGTTATCAGCCATGGCCCGGATAACTGACCAAAGCCCACCAGTTCAATTTTGTTGCCTGCAGTCAACTGGGGCGTCCCCATCAGCGTCAGGGAGCCGTTCTGCTGGTATTCGTTATGTCTGGCCAGCGCCGAATCTGCTTTAATCCGGGCGCTGTCCGGGTCACTGACGCGGCTGTTGACCTTCAGTGAGTCGGCACTGGTGACCTTACCGCCTTTGGTTTGTTTGTCGCTTTCGCTGGTGCCGCCATCAGCTTCGTAGACGATCAGCTTTTTATCGCTGCTCTTCTGGTGTTTTACCTTTGCGGATTTGTAGACGCGGTTGATGGTGTCACGCAGGGAAAAACTGGCCACATCCTGTGGCTTCAACTGTTTTACCGGCTCCTGACCGCGCAGCGTGGCCAGATGAGAGAAAACCAGCTGGTCGCTGACCACTTTCACGGCATAACCATACTCGCTGGCCAGTCGACGCAGGAAGCCCACGTCCGTTTCTGCATACTGGGTCACCCGGTCAATTTTGATGGACTCAATACTGCCAACCAGCTTCAGCTGATGCTTTTTGGCAATCCGCCCGGCGATGGCCGCCAGCGTGGTGCTCTCGAAACCACGACTGGATTTTGTCCGCAGGGCGTTGTTGACCGACGTGGCCACGCCCCGGATAGCGACAACGGACGCGGGCGAACTCACCTCGATCTCGTCTATCGAGAACGTACCACAGGACAGCAGCTTCTCGCCCTGATAGCCCATCTTGAGCGTCAGCGTGTCGCCCTTGCCCGGATACCACTTATCCAGCCAGCGACCATCGGTGTCGTCCAGCTCCACCTCAATGGTATCGGACTCGCTTTTGATGTTATCGCTGTAGGTTACGCGGGTGACATAGGGGGCGATATCGGTGGTGATGTTCTTCTGCAGATACCACAGGGTGAAAACCGGACTCAGAACATCGCTGACGCCGGTTAACGCTGATGCGGCCTGTGCCGTGCTGTTTATCTCAGCCATGGGGCAATATCCTCTTCTGTGGTGGCTTCTTCAGCCTCGATAACCGGGATCAGTAACAACAGCCCGGAGGGCAGCACCGGCGTAATGGCCACGTGCGGATTGGCGGCAATTATCCGGGGATAGCCCAGTGGGTCGCCGTAGTACTGCCATGCCAGAGAATCCCACCGCTCCCCGTCACGGGTGACATGTTCAAGAAACATCACACACTCCTCGCCAGAATTTTAGCTGCCATGGTGCTTAACCCCGGCGACATACGAGTGAAGGTGGTGCTGGCGGAGTTAAGCTGCCCGGAAACGGCATCCAGCGCTGCCGCGATATTGCTGCCGTCCACGCCGCTCAGCGAAGACTGCGCCTGTTGTACATACGTGGCCGCATCACTGGTGGCTCTGGCCAGACTGATGGCATCGGGCATGGATTCAGAGAGCGCATTGAATGCCGGAACGCTCTGGCCTAACGCCCCGGACACGTTGCCCAGTCCGCTCATCAGTCCCGGTACTCGGGTCAGCGCGACGGTGGGGTTATCCTTCATTTTCTGCGCCACCCGAACGGCGCTGATAGTGGTCTGGAGAACAGACTGCGCCTGTTTTGCATAGTTGACGCCGTCGCGGACGTACTGCGCCACCCCGGAGGGAGAAGGAACGGCACCTGAGACAGCCCCGACGCCGGGAACCTGCGTGCGTATCGCAGGAGGCTGTAGCGGGTTCTTCGGGTCGCCGATGTACTCCCGGAGAGATGCGGTGGCATTGACGGCCAGCACGTTGCCTGTGCTGTCCGTCTGCTCGCTGGTCGCGGTCACGTCGGTAATCACAAACCAGCCGCGATAGTCACCGTTGCCGAAAACCAGCGCCAGCGCCTGATGGGCTTTCATGGCCGTTCTCAGTCTCGCCAGCTCCACGTCGGGCACACAATAATGCTGATGGAAGACCAGGCTTATCTGGATTTCGTCCAGCTTGTCGCCGACGAACTGCAGGCCAGGCTTACCCTCGATGCGGGCATGTTCCGCATAATCGACGCCGAAAGTGGCCTCAAAGCCGTCCCAGTAGGTAATCAGTTCAAACTCAATATCACCCAGTACCGCAAACATTATTCGTACCCCCGACGTTGTTTCTGAGCCAGCAGACGCTCCAGCATTTTCTCCAGTTCATGCAGGCTCATATTCAGTGCGCCGGTCAGTCCGGCAGGCGCTGCGGTTTCTTTGCCATTGAGAAAAAACTGAGGATTAAAGCTGACCTGAATACCGCCAGATGCTCCGCCACCAGAAGCAGCTGCGCCACGGCCTGAATATCCCGCAGCCATGATTTCGGGCGACGGGATACGGGGAACATCCGGTGTCATTTCAGAGGCTAGTCGTTGGCCAGCCAGCGCTGCCAGCGGGGTGGTGCGCTGCAGGCCAATGGCGGCCCCCTGCGCGATATTGTCACCAAAGCCCATAAACACGCGGCTCGGCGAATGGATGCCCAGCTTTTCCTTGAACCAGCCGCCGACGCTGTCGCCCATGTCCGTGACGGTGGTTTTGAGGGACTCCCATTTGTTTTTGATGCCGTTTATCAGCCCGTCGATAAGATGGCCACCGAAGTCAGTGAACTTCGCGGGCAGATCAACGCCGAGATATTTCAGCGCAGCCGCAAAGGCTTTATAGAGCAGACCAACCGGCGACCAGTTAATCAGCAGCTTACCAATCCCCACGATACCGCCGTTAAAAGCCTCTTTAATGTCAGCCCAGCGCTGCTTAAACCAGCCGCTGACCGCTCCCCAGTTGCGGTAGATAAGGTAAGCCGCTGCCGCGACAGCGGTGATGGCGAGACCGATGGGATTCATCAGCAGCGCCCTGCCAATCCAGAGAACGGCACGTCCGGCGATCATAATGCCGCGAACCAGCCCACCTGACAGCACACCCCCCAGAGTTCTGGCACCTCTGGCGACAGCGCTGAAGCCGGTCACCAGCCAGCGGAGTTTACCGCCTTCACCCAGTGCAAGCGTCAGACGCAGCCAGTTGGTTCGCAATAAAATGACGTTTTTCCAGACGCTGGTGAAGGGAGAGAACAACAGGTTCAGCCCCAGCTTGAGGCCGATGGTTGCCATCTTGAACGCAAGTAATGCGCCAATCACTTGAATTGTGCCGCTCACGAGTTGCGGATTAGCCGCGATCCATTTTCCAACGCTGTTCATTAAGGGGATGAACGTTTCCCCCAACTGGATCAACGCCGGGCGTAATGATTCTCCGATGCTAATGGCCGAGTCGTTAAACCCAATCTGCGTTCTGCGCCAACGTCCTTCGAGCGTATCATTTTGTTTCGCTGCATCCTTGTCCAGCGTAGACATTGCAGAGGGAGTGTTCATTTCCTGCTTGTTAGATTGGTACTTATCCCAGCCCTGACGCATAGACAGCAGATGGTTCACGGTCTGGATATCGGTAAAGACTTCCGCCAGTCCGAAGGACTCCATCAGCTTCTGCTGGCCTTCCTGATCGCCTCTTGAGCCTGCCGCTTTCCATTGCTGCACAAATGCCTTGCCTTTACCGTCGATAAACCGGTTGGCAATCATCAGGGAGGCTTCATATTGAGAGAACCCCTGGGCTACATAATTTTGCATTGATCCCTGGTAATCCACGCCAGCCTTAGCGTATTTCTGCGTGGTATCTCCGCGTCCCATTGCCGCCAGCCAGTTTGACATATTGGTGACGGCCTCTTCCGCTGAGCCGCTGCCTTTACCCACTTCCAGACTGGCGACGATCTGGGTTATGGCGTCTTTGCCGTAAATACCACGTGCAGCGAAGGCTTTGGCCATACCGGGTAACGCTTTCGCCATATCCTTCAGCTCAAACGAGCCTAGCTTGGCCCCGGTTGCCGCAATCCCAAACGCCTGCTCCAGCTCTTTGGCATCGGTAATTTTCAGTGCATCGCTAAAGGCGTAGGTCATTTTTGCGAGGTCAGTCATATCCGCTTTGGTGGCCGTGGCTGCTTTACCGAGCATCCCGGCAAAGGTCGCTGCCTGCTGCGGATTCATGCCATCGGCAACCAGTTGACCAACGCCGCCCAACAGAGATTCCTGGAGCTGATTGACCTGCAGGGATGCCCGACGAATGGCAGTACCGATGGCTTGTTCCTGCCTTGAATCCAGATCACCGGTGACACTGATATCGCGTAGCTGGGATTCAAACGATGAATATTGTTTGACAGAGGCCATGACCGGTGCGCCCAGCGTTCGGGCGATACCATAAGTCTCTGCCCCCTGGCCATAGAGCGCCATGCGGTTAGCTTTCAGCGCGTCACTGGTGGCTGATACTGCTGACAGACGGCGCTGCTGGCGTTCAATTTGCTCCATTGTGCGGCTTACCCGCAGCAGTTCGCTGTTGAGGCGCTGCATCCGGGAAGAGCCTAACTGGCCATAACGTTCAGTTGCACGAGTTAAGGCATTCTGGCGTTCCTGCAGGCGGCGCGATGTATCGCCCAGGGAATCTAGGGCGCGTCGGGTGCCACTGACGGCTGAGCGGAAGCTGCTCCCGACAATGCCGCCAATAATGACGCCGACTGAAAATTCACTGGCCACGGTGGATATCCTCTGAAAGCGGAAAAACGGAAGGAAAATGTCTGAGAGCCATGCAGAACAGCCGCGAGTGGCGGCTGTTAAATGATGAGTCGTTACTGATTGTCGCCGAACTCGCTTTTGATTTGCTCTTCAGCCTGCTCCAGCCACATATCAAGATCGTCAGTATCGAGGGCATCAATCTCCCCCGGCTGAAATCTAAACCACCTCGCCAGCAGCCCCTGCGCCTGCATCAGCGTTTTCGTCGCTCTTGCCCAGCCCAGTGACTTGCTGAAATCGTTTCTGCAGCTCCATATAGTCGGCAAGATCCATGTTATCGAGGTCTTCCGGGAGAATACCGGTACTGCGGGCAATCAGCGGTTCGTCCCAGTCAGCCGGGTCTTTGCTGACTTTGCGCACCTGCTTCAGGTCTTTGACCGTCAGGCGTTTCAGTTCAACCTGCTCAACTCTGGTGCCAGCAGCTGTGGTGAAGGGGAAGGACAGCTTAAATGTATCGGATTGGGTTTGTGACATGATCGTGCTCCTGTGTAAGTTCAGAGCAGTATGTCTGGAGGTGAGCGTGACGGATATTAAAGGGGATTAAGAAGAAAGGGGCCGAAGCCCCTGTGATGTCAGCGAGTGCGAAAGCCTTTGCAGTTACGCAGGAAGGCGATAAGAAGTGCCTTTCCTTCAGATTTGCCGATGCCGGTGAACCAGTGGTCAGGTGGCTCCCATGCCTCAATCAGGTCAGCGAGTTTTCGTGCTTTAGAGCGTGTGCAGTCAATCGGGTCATTGGTTTTCCGGGTATTAAAAAGGTTTTCCACCCCCGGAATATCAAGGAGGGTAAACCAGGTGCCATTACCCATACCAATCGAACCACAATTCCCGCCTTTGTCTTCAATCTCGACGGTCACCGTCAGCCCCCGATATTGATACGGTAGTCGGTCAACTGGTCAACGCCGCCGACGCGGAAGATGTTGGCCAGATAGTCCAGCTCCAGCAGCTCTTCACCATCCAGTACCTGCTTGATGTACGTGCAGGTGAAGCTACTGGAGAACTCGGCGTTCTCGTGCTGTTTGAACGTCCCCAGCGGGTTCTTCTTGAACATGATCGTCAGGAATGTGACCAGCGGGATTTCGTCAATCAGCCCCTGCGAACTGTAGCGCTGGACGCTGGAACGGCACTGCAGCGCCAGCGACTTATACGGGTTCGCAGCAGACAGCATCGCGTCGCGGTAAAAGCTGTTCCACTTGATCTCACCCTCCAGCTTGTCGAAGCCTGCCGGGAGTTCCACTTTGCCCACCATCCCCAGCGCCTTATGCTCCTGCATGGTCATGGAGACGTCCGGGAGTTTGACCTCCTCGGCCCGGCCCAGCAGGTTAGCGCCATCCAGGTAGATGTTGGCATTCGTGATGCGGTTGATCTCAATCTTTGCCATCAGCTATTCCCCTTCAGGGTTAACAGGTATTCCGAGGTGATCTCGGTCTCAAACGTCAGTCGCTCCAGCGGTGGTGGTGGCGTGTATTTGTAGCTCAGCAACAGGTGACCGGCGGCAAGCTCCGTCTCTTCGTTGCGGGCCGGATCAAACCAGCAGCTGAAGCCCAGCAGCGCACCGTCGCCAATCAGCTTGCGACCGTAGGCGTTGACCGACTCCGTCAGCGCATCAATCAGCGCCTGGGTAATCGGCATGTCGATGTACTGCTGGCTGAAGTAACGCAGGGACTCGTTGATCACATCACCGGTACGGCGAACGTTCTCAAAGTTGCGCATATGGGTGACCGTTGGCCATGCCGCCATACGGTTGCCCCACAGACGCAGGCCGCTGCCGTAGCTGCTGAAGACCGTGGTGATGCCCTGTTCGTTGAGCAGGTTCACCTCGCTCTGCGGGTCGTCAATCATTGCCGACAGCTGGCGCTCCACGCCGGTGATACCCAGAATTTCCTGGTTGGAGGACGACCACCAGTAGCCCTTATCCAGGTCTACCTTGGCACGCAGACCTGCAGCACGCTGGCTCAGCGGCTCCAGCCGTTCGCTGTTGGTGGCCGCGTCGTACACCTTGACGTGCGGGTAGCACAGACGGACGCGGTCGGAGCTGGTGTTGAAGTTAATGGTGCCTTCCGGGCCACGCCCCGCCAGAGCCTGAGCAAAAGTGGTACCAATCGGTGCGTCGATGTAGGTCACCGCGCCCAGCTTCTCAGCCATGGCGATAAGCTCAACCGAGACGCTGTTCTGGGTGCAGAAGACTGGGGCAATCAGGATTTTTGCGAAGTAGCCAAACAGGTTGAAGCTATCGTTAAGCAGCTTCATGCCGGTACGGTTGCCTGCGGCGTTAACGGCACCGATGATATCAGCCGGGGTGACTTTAGTTGGATCAGCATAGTTATAGCTGGCCTTCACCGTTGCATCTGCGGCAATGCTCTTACCAAGGTTGGTAATCACCCCGGTCTGCGCATCAAGCGAGTAGTCCTGACCTTCCACATAAGGCTGACCATCGCTGTCCGGTTTCAGCACCAGCTGCGCGACCACCGGGTTAGCCAGCTTCGCTTTGCCCGTCGCCTTGTCGAACGTTACGTCTTCATCGGCCACAGCGGTTTTATGCGCAGACGGATCAAGCACGTTAATGACCAGAACGGTGCCTGCGCCATGGTCGTAGATCGCATCCAGTGCCTGCGGGATGGTAAAGCCGGTGAGCTGGCTGCCAAACGCCGCTGCATCTTTCTCAGACAGGCACTGCACCAGCGTATTGACGTCCCCCATGGGGGCGGTACCAATCAGGCCAATGACGGCAGACTTCACCGTTTTTACCGGGCGGGCACCGTTTTCCACCTCAATGGTTTCGACGCCGTGCAGATAGTTAGCTGGCATGGGTGTCCTCCGCTTTCACATCGCTGTCGCCACCGTTCCTGCGCTTTGATAACTGAGGCGCGGGTGTGCTGGCGGGTTTGGTTTCTTCTGATACCGGCGTCAGGTGCTTCAGCGCCACCAGTACCTTCACATAGTCATGCTCTTCAGGCAGGGAAACATTCTTCCCCGGCCAGAGCAGGATTTCGGTTCCGTCCGACAGCGTGACGCCGCTGGCCGGGCCGGAATAGCGGTATTCTTTCATCACTCGCTTTCCTCATAGTTCACTTCGGTTAACAGCGGGCCGGACGGTAAGTCGCTGTCTTCGATAAAGACGCTTTCGGTTGCGAAGTCGAGAGCGTACTGCCACAGCCCCTTGACCTCACCGATAAACACTTCACGGGTCAGCCATATACGACGGCGGCAGTTCGGCGGGGTGTAACCACCGAGGATGCGGCGGACTGCATCCAGAACGTCAATCGCACCTCTTTTACCGTTGAGCTGGCGGAAGACCACCGAGACGCAGAGCTGGATAGTCTGAGGCTGGATCACCGCACCAATATCGTCGGGTTTGTCGAAGCGCGAACCGGCATAACTCAGCAGCAACGCCCCGACAGGATGATTCAGGCGGTATTCGGACGGTTTTTCCGGGAAGTACTCCACCTGCAACTGGGGCAGCTTCTCGCGCAACCGGGCCAGCACCGCATCGAGGACGGGCAGAACGTTCATCAGTATTTCTCCAGTAAGCCGTCGCGCCCGCCAAAGGTGGGGCGGCGTGCCCGCGCCCGGATTTCACCGGACTCAGGCACATCCTTCTGAGTGGACTGCAGCCCCAGCGTCAGCTTCCCGTCGCGGATAGCTTCAAGCTGACGCCGGGCCTCTTTGTTGTCGTCTTTGACGGTGTCAGGCAGATCACCTTCAGGACGACGGACATACAGGCGGTAACGCACCAGCGTGATGGCAATATCCCGCAGAACGGTAGGCACTTCTGCCAGCGGCAGGGTATAGCGGCCACGAAGGTGCGCATCAATCAACTCCCCGGCGTAGCGAATACAGCTGTCCACAACCGTCACATTCACCGTGGCAGGGGTGTCGAAATCCACGACCTCGTTAGTGAGCTGAATCAGCGTTGACTCAGGCACCTGTTCCTGTAAATCCGCCAGGGTGCAGTACATGTCACACCCCGCGCAGGATGCGGATAACGTCACCTTCGGCCAGTGCCTCATCCAGCGCAATCCCGGCAGAAATACCCGCCGGGGTCTCGCCTGATGCGGCTGTCTGGGGAACGGCGCAGGCATTCTCATCCGACTGGACGTTCTGCCCTTTAGCAATCGCAGCACCAGCCTCGACGGCAACAATACCCAGTACGTTGACCGGCGTTACATCACCGGCAGCGGCATCCACCTCTGCCACGCCGAGCGCGACGGCTCCGGCCTGACAGGGCGCGTTATCGGCCCCGACAAAGCGCTGTTGCGTCAGCGCCGCGCTGGCCGTCACGGTGGTGGACAGAATGACCTGTTGAGTTGTACCCATGACCGTCTCCTTATTTCACGATGTTGGTGACGAGATACCCGGCATCGCCACCGACCACAGCGACTTTGTAGATATCGGTATAACGGCAGTACTTCACCTTGCCGCCGACGCCGTCGTATTTATCAGCCACCGGCATCCCTTTACGGCGCAGGGTGTAACCGAATGACGGCTCGTTTTCGTCGGCGCTGTCGGTGCCTGGCTGCGGTTTGCCGACGTAATGCAGCATCAGGTTGTCGCCCCAGATATCGGTCGGGACTTTGTCCTTGTTCTGCGCGTCTTTCATGGAAGCCATGGAGACCGGCTCGCCGATAGCGACATCTTCCAGCTGGAAAAGGTCTTTCAGAATTTCGATGGTGATACGCTTGCGCTCGTTGGCTCCAATCGCGGCCTGAATCGCCGGGTGGAACTTCAGCAGCGACATGACGCTTGCGCCCATGGTCATCAGGTTCGGACGCAGACCGGTGGCGTTACGTACCGCTTCGATCCCGCCTTCAATGATGCCAATCGGATCACCCTGACCACCGGCCCAGCGTTCAGCCGCAGCCAGCGCCTTGACGTTAGCCGCACGATAGACTTTTTTGTCCTGGGCCAGACGGGCCGCATACAGTTCGCGCTTCAGGTTGACACCGCTGGTCACACGGCGAATGGCTTTGGCCTCTTCGTTGAACATTGACTCCGCCTGCTCGCGATAGTCCACCGGCGCGGCCAGATCGTGTTCGTTGAGAACAAGGTCCAGAGTGCCGGTTTTCTCGCGTACCAGAACGTTGCTGTCAGCCCCCACGGCACGCTCGGTGTCGTACTCCACAAAGGCGGATTTACCGAAAGTCGGGACGGTCACACCTTCCTTATCGGTCTGGACAATGGGGAAGATGCGCTCGCCGATGAAAGCGGCATTTTTATAACCGCGAGCGATGCTGGTCAGCACCGGGTCAACAACGCGCTTACCCTTTAAATAGTCAGACATGTTCTCTCCTTAATTACAGGCAGCGGGAGACAGCAGCGTCGTAGCTGATGCCCTCTTTTTTCGACAGCTCCAGCGCTTTCTGATGCAGCGCCAGACGTTCCGGGTCGGCTTCAGCGAACTCTGCTGACGTCGTTTTGATATCCGTGTTCACGCGGTCTTTGGTCGCGTGCTCACTGAAATTCAGTACCGGGGCAGTGCCATCCAGCAGTGTCTTAAACGCCGTGGCCAGCGGGGTGCGGGTATCGCCCTCGGCGAACTCGACAGGCTTATCGCCACCGGCTACCGCATCAAGAATGGCAACAACAACCGGTTTTGCTGCCGGGGTCAGGCGACCCGCGCCGACCAGCTTCTCGGCAAAGGAGACGTTGTCCGCGTGCAGTTTGTCCTGCTTGCTCTTCGCTTCCTGTTCTGCCCGCTGGGTGGCTTCTGCTTTCAGACGTGTGTTTTCCGCCTGAAGCGCTTTGATTTCTTCTTCAGTCATGGTGCTGTTCTCTTGTTGAGGGTTGGGATTGTGTTCACTGAAGTCCGGTTCAGACTTCCCTGTGTCGCGGTAAGCCTCTTCGCGCAGGGAGTCAACCTGCCATGAAGGAAGCACCTTGTCGGTCTCGTCCAGCCCGAACTGGGCGATCAGAAAATCGCGCAGACGCCCCCATAAAGAGGCATTGGTGATATCACTCCAGTCGGCAAACTCCACGACGCCTTCTTCTTTCTCACCAAACGAGACCTGCTTCAGCCCCTTAATGGAAGGTGGCTGCGCGCCCAGAAAGCCGACATGACGCAGGTAAAGCGTGCCGGGCTTCGGGTTGTTCGGTGAGTCAGGGAGATAGAATGAGGCGGAGACCTTCTTGAAGCGTCCGTTGCCCACCAGTTCGGCAAACTGCGGGTCGAGCTGGTCAGGCTCAGCGAGCAGATCGCCGCCGTTAAGCGACAGGGATTTCACCCAGCCCCACGCCGGGTCTTCCGTTTTGGGGTGGCCAATAACGAGAGGCGCTTCATGGACGGACGGGTCATAGGCTTTCACGCAGGCGGCAAGATCGCTTTGCGTGAACGGCAGTTTCGTGCCGTGCATATCGGTATGAGTACCGGCTTTAAAAATGTGAATGGCTGGCATTTTGCTGTCCCGCGTTACGTTGTCGGGGACAGTCTGTGGAAAAAGCATCAGCAGCGCTTTTAATCTGCTTTAGAAAAAATCGGGGGTATCAGTACGGGGAATGTCACGCTGCGGGCAAATAGTGGTGCAAAGCGGGGGCTGTAAAGCCTTTATAAAGGTAATACAGCCCCTCAGCGGCTGGCAATGATAAATCACCCGCCTGCAGAGACAAAACTCAGCGACGGGCCGCTGCTTCAAGATGGCGGACAATCGTATCGAGGATGGGGACAACCACTTCAGGCTGCAGCTCACCGTCCCCTGTCAGCGGCAGGAACGGACGGGCCGGAAGTTCAACGGACTCATTACGCCCCGTTTTACCACCGAACTGGTGAATCGGCCCATAAACGACATTAGTGCCAACCGCTGCCTGCCGGTCGTCATGGTCGGTTGATACTGACCCCATCAGACGCCCGGTATCATGCAGTGTTTGCCCGTCGCGCTCTTCTGCTGCCAGCGAGGGAGTCCACCCCGGACGCCCCTCATCGAGAAAGTTAAACTGTGTCTCAGCCAGCAGGGTTCCGGCGATTTTGCGCATCGCGGGTTCCAGGTCTGTGGCAGCCAGGTCCAGCGCACGGAGGCTCCGGCGCAGGGATTCATCGTTAATGGTGATATTGACCAGGTTATCGGAAGCCATCGTTATCCTCTCAGTTCCTGCTGTGCCAGCGGTTGAAGCGTACCCTGATAGCGGGCAAGGTCGGGACGGTATGCTGCCCCCGGCGCGTAAGACCAGCCGACGTCGGTGGCCACCTTCGTGGTGCCGGTATTGAAGGTGGCGACGTTCTGCATCTCGCCTGTTTTCTCTGAGACCAGCTTCAGCTCCCATCCCATGGCTGAGCCAGAATCTGACACCTTCAGGCCACGGGCACGCACATCGGCTGCGCTCAGGGCAATGACACCACAGCGGCAGCGCCAGCCGTTCGGCGGGTAGAACGCCTGCCAGAATGGGTCATCATAGCGCAGCACCAGACCATGCAGCGCCAGATGGCTCTTGCGGGTATGGCTGTCGTTGATGCCGGTATACATCCAGTACGGCCTGTCGTCGACGTTCTCCATCTGCTCCGCCCAGCGACCGGCACTGTAGAGTACGGACATATTGGTACGAAAGATGGTGTCGAGCCGCCACGGGCTGCCCTGCTGGATGGTGACCGGCTCGCCCGTTACCGGGTCTGTGGTGTCACGTGGTCCCCACCATCCCTTGCGCTGCAGCTCCGGCTCCAGCTGCTGGCGGAACCAGCGGTCAGTCTTGCCCTCATCCAGTGCCTGCTGCAGGGCGCTCCTGATATCTTCCAGGATATCAAGGCGGGTCACTTTGGCGACGGTAAAGGCGCGGGCATGGGCATCCTGCCACATCTCCTCCCAGTCCCACGTGAAGCTATACCCTTTGGACTTCAGGTAGCTGACAGCCCGTTTTGGGGGCAGCGTCATGCAGTACGCCAGTTCAGCCGTTGTCACGCTCATGCAGACGCCCCCAGACAGTTGCAACAAACATGATACGGGCCAGCCGTTCCTGCAGGTCATCCGCATTCATCTGCGGGTACAGTTCAGCCAGCGCCCCTAACAGCTCAGACGGGTTAACGCCGTCGTTCACCTGGTTAAAGAGCGGCTCCAGCACCGGCGCAAGTACGCCATTTAAGGTGCCACCGTTCATCAGAATATCCAGCGCATCATCGAGGTCCTGCTGGGCCTGAATATCGGCATCTATGGCCTCGGCGAACGACAGCGGCAGCGTGTTCTTCTGGCGCTCTGACGGTGGTGTCTCGTCAATATCGCCGTCCTGCAGCTGATACTCACGCTTGAAGTATTGCGGGGTGAAGACCACACCGGCGCGGCTGAGTTTCTCGTCGCGGGTTGCCTGAGTATCGTCGACCGTTCCCTGTTCCCACATCTTCCAGACGGGGCTGGCCACATCGCCAAAGTTCATCGATACCGCCATCCTGATGGCCTGATTCACCGCGCTTTCCACGATATCAGCGTCAGCGTCACGGATATCATCGGTGACTTCCAGCCCGGCCTGCGCGGAGGCGCGGTTACTGTTGGCCTCGGTGGTCTGGTTCTGCCCCAGCAGAGCAATAGAGATTTCACTGCGGGCAAGCGTGATCAGGTTCTGATAAATATCGCTGCTGTCGGCCTTGCCTGCGGCCTCCTTAATTTCAATGGAGGAATCGTCAGGGATAGCGGCCACCGCGTCTTCCACCATTGCCTCCATGGAGTCCAGCAGCAGGTCAATCTCACCCTGGGCCGTCCCGCGCGGATGCTTGCCGATAACCCACGGTGAGCCGTACTTCTCGGCAAAGCGCACCCAGAATTTCATGCCGCCTTTTTTGAATGTCACGGGCCAGAAGCACATCGACAGGTCAGGGAAGCCATACGGGTTGTCGTAGGTCGCGTCCTGACGCGGTACCACGAACTTGTTCAGCGGTACCGGCTCGCCTTCCAACCCGGCGTCTTTAGCACGAAAGCGCAGCAGATTGTCATTGTCGAACTGGAACCACTCCGGTGGCTTGCCCACGATATCGGCGATGCCCCAGGATTTAACAGAGCGTCCCCACATGACCTCACAGGGCTGATACCCGTAGAGAACGGCGTCGGTCATCTCGCCGATGATACGGGACAAATCCAGATCGTCGAGCATATCCCGGATGAAGCTGAATACCCGCGCCGGGGCATGACCGCGCTCAAGACCACGCTCCAGCGACTTGACCGCCGCCTTACGCCTGCGGATGCAGCCGCCGACCAGCGGGTCGGTACGCAGCTCGCGATAGATGCGGATATCCCGGCCCTGAGATTTCAGAATTGGGTCAGGGTTAGGCAGGTACATCCCCAGCCCGAAGAAGTCGATGGAGCGGCTGCGCGAGGCGATCTGCTCCGTCAGTGTTTTATTGGGTTCGGCAAATTTGACGAACTCACTGGGTGAAACCCAGAGTCCACGGGCCATCAGTAATCCTCCAGCATACGGGCCGCCTGACGACGACGGCGTGAGCTTGCCTTCACCGGCCCTTTGTTAATTTCACGGCTGGCGAAGTACGCCAGCGCCAGTGCGATGGCTGAATCCCCGTGACGCTTGCCACTGTCAGACTTCGCTTTTGAGCGCTGTTCCGGCACGCGGGGAACGCCGTTTACCACCTGAACGGCCCGCAGGTCATCCAGCGTGTCTTCATCCTTCGGTAAATCCACCAGGTTGCCATCTTCCAGCGCAGCCTTGACCGGCGGCATATGCTCGCGATACCAGTTTTCAGTTGGCATCACCTGCTTAACCCGGCTGGAGCCGTAGCGCTGCATGGCGTATTCGGCGAGGTAAGAGCCGTTACCACGGGCATCAAGCGCCGCGCCCATCAGGTTTGGCAGGCCGTCCATCAGATACCACGCGATTTGCTCCTGCTGTTTGAACGGCACGTTGCGCAGCTCCAGCACGAACGGTACGCGACGTACCAGGTTCTTCTCCTGCAACAGGGGATAGTCCACCGACAGGTCACCGCTGCGGCCAAAGTCGCGCCCCAGGAAAGAACGTGCGTCAGCAGGCAGCGCCTCCAGCAATGGTTTGAGGTGTTCGACCAGCCAGTCCTGCGTCTCGCTCCAGCGGACGTCGTCGGGCTTCAGCTCGTAGCCCTCCGGGCAGGTCAGGCGCAGCACCGGTGTGTCAGCCGACATACGGGACTCAATCAGGGCGCGGGACAGCCAGGCGCCGCCTCCGTTGGCCGGGACACAGTCAAGCTCCTCGGATGCACCGGCACCGTAGAATTTGTACACCGATGCCATCCACGCTTGCTCGGACGCTTGCGACCATTCTTTCCCGGTACGCAGGCAGACGCGGTGGAACAGTCCCTCCGCCACGGCCTCCTGGAAAGTAATACGATGTACGCTGCCCCCCTGACGTCCGGCCCGGATATCACCGATAAGCGTATTGAACGGGTTATCGTCACCGTCATGGGTGGAGATAACGCGCACCTTGCCACCCCAGATAAGCATCGCCAGCGCCGCCTTCAGCAGCTCGTCCAGTTGCTCATGGAACGCCGCTTCGTCGATAACAATGATGCCCTGACGGCCACGCAGGTTAGACGGACGACTGGAGAGCGCGACAACGCGGAAGCCGGAGTCGGGAAACTTGATGGTATAGGTCTTGATGTGCTTGTCGTCTTCGTCCTCTTCCCAGAAACCTTCTTCGATTTCACTGGCAGCATAGTTGAATGCCCGCGCCCACATCGCACACGCCTGGATGTATTCGACGGTCATGTCCTGGTTATAGGCGATGTAATACACGTTCATCCCGCCCGCAGGCGCTGAAGAGGCTGCGGTCAGCACATCATCGGACGCTTCAGCCCATGTGATACCGGTTCGGCGGCTCTTCTCAATCACCTTGAGCGGCGACGTATCAGCCACCCAGCGCTGCTGGTAAGGCATCAGAACGGCGGGGATATCCAGCGCCGAGGTATCAGGCAAAACGGGAGCAAGCTGGCTCATGTGGCAATCCCCAGAATTTCGCGCTTCAGCGCCTGTACCGCATCGGTTGACAGTCCACCCTTACGGGCAATTTTCTCGGCGTTGCTGGCAGCTTGCTGCGCTCTGGCCCGGACTTCGGACTGGAACTTCTTGAGGTTGACGGAAGCGCGGGACAGCGTGGCCACGTTCTTCGCCACCTTCGACAGCAGCGCCACGCGCTCTTTGGGGGCGACTTCGCCTTCTTCAGCCTCCTGCAGCTGGACAATACTCTCGAACAGCTCAGTCTGAATCAGGGCGATCACCGCTTCCGAACGCGCATCCTGATCGTCAGCAGCTCCCTCGGTCAGCATGCGTGCCGCTTCTGTCGCCGCACGGATAGCGCCATAGCGGCGCTCAATCTTCTGACCATAGCGATGGATAGCCGATTTGCTGATGACGTAACCCTGCTCACGCAGCAGGGACTCCAGCTCGTTATACCCGCTGAAGCCGGATTCAGTCAGCGCCCGCTCAAGCCAGCGACGCACGTCTTCCGGCAGCTTTTCTATCGTGCTGCGTCTGGCCATCATTCACTCCAGTACTTTTCCGGGCGGGCGATGCCGGGGCCGCATTCCACGGTGTATTCCACCAGGTCAACGCCGAGGCGGGTCAGGTCAGCAAACCAGTCACCGGAAGGCTTCTTCTCCAGATCAACCATCTTGCGGTCGGCCAGATAATCCAGCTCACGGCGCAGCTCCAGCGGCGTGGTGTCCGGGTAGATGGCGCGGGATACATCCAGCAGCAGCGTCTCGCTGGCGGTATACGGGCGGGTTTTGTTCAGAGCAACCAGCAGACTCCAGCGCAGGGATTCCCGGCGCACGCGGGCGATATCAACCATGGTGACCTCCTGTATGACGGTACTGCTGTACCACTTCCAGTTTGTTGTAGAGTGCGTCCAGCTTGGCCTCGATGACCGTCTGGCCACGGATGTAATCCTCGCGGCGGACGTAGTTCAGCGGTAAATCCGCCTTAAACCGCATAAATTCTTTTTCCAGCTCGCCCCAGTTGGAGGCGGACTGTTGCAGCGACTGCTCAAGGGAGGCGAACCGCGCCGCCTGACGCTCCTCCGCTTTACTGAACAGCCACTTGGCCATACCGCCGACAAAGCTCATGAAGGTGATGAGAAAGCCCACCACCGTCCAGAATTCAACCTGCAACGTCATTTCTGTAATCCTTCCCGTTCGTCCAGCAGCTGGTTTATCTGGCTGCGCCAGATGCGGCACTGCTTCGCGTTGTCGATGATGTTGGCGAGGACGTCACGCTGGGAGACGCCTGAGTCGCGTAGCCAGGCGTCAGCGGCTTCAGGTTGCCCGGACGCTGCGCGAGTGCCGGTGCCAGCGGCGGCAGTTGTGTCTGAATGACCGGTGTCGACGGATGCGTTGTCATATCCGAGCGCGGTGTTGTACTGGCGCACGAAACCGCGAGTAAACACGCACTCAATGGGATGGCTCTTACCTTTTTCATCAATCCAGCGCTGTGTGACATCGTTAATTTGCCCCTGTAATTGTTTGTTCTGGCCCTCAAGCTGAGCAATCTGCTCAAGGTAACTGGCTTCGGCCTGATGCCCGGCGGCAACCTGCTCCTGATACCGTTTTGCCCATGCCCGCAGCGCAGCGTTCTCAAGCGTTGCCTGCTCCGTTTTGTATGTGTCGAATGCTGACTGCAACTCACTGACCGCCTTATCGCCGTCGCGCGTGGCGTTTTCATGCCCGCTTTTGTAACCCAGGTAATAAAGTCCAATCAGAAAAGCATTTATGACCACTGCCAGCAGCAGACTGCGCCACGGCAGATTTTTTAGCAGGTTAGTCCACACAGCTGCCGCCCCCCCATGTCAGGTAACGGGGGGCCAGCTCCCGAAGGATACGCTGCGGATAGTGGCGGTTCTCGCGCCAGTTGGCGGCGCTACGTCCGGCATTCACCGTGGCGACATGATCAAACCAGCGGGTGCTGTCCAGCCCCTGCTGAGAGGCCAGCCGTTTGTCCCGCTGTACCCAGCCCAGACCGCCGTTATAGCCGGACAGCGTCATGGCCATACGTTCGCAGTCGTTGGCGGCGCTGACGCGCTGCCACAGCCAGCGGTCATAGCTGACCAGCGCCCGGATGGCCCATGCCGGATTAAACGGCTCACGGCTGTTCAGCCCCGGCATCAGCTGACTTATCCAGTCAGCAGTAGCGGGCATAAACTGCGCCAGCCCCTGAGCGCCAACCGGCGAGACCGCATCAGGTCGCCAGCCGCTTTCCTGATGCAGCTGCGCGGCGAAATCGGCCACCGGCGCAGACAGTCCCCATTCAAGCCGGGCATTACGGATCACATCGTCGCGATACTGCAGAGCGGCCTGTGGCGGCTGAGCTGCGCGGGCCTGACTGAAGAAACCGCCACACCAGAGCAGCCAGGCAATAACCAGGTTGCCAGCGAGCTGCCACCAGAAGCTGTATTTATCGTTGCGTGGCTCGCCATGCTTGATGGCGGTTACGCCCAGACCAAAGGCGAGCAGGATGATGAGGGTGATTTGAGGCCAGTTCATGGTCACAGCCCCGTCGCCACGGCCAGACAGACCGCTGCAACAATCAGCGCACGGCGGATTAGCGCAGCGGAAAAGACCAGGTGAAGGCCAGTCTGGACGGGGAAGCGACCATCAGCCATCAGCCTGTCATCGTGCTTCAGGTACTGACCGGGGCGGGCTTTGGGGAATAGCGAACGATCAAGCCAGTAGCCCAGCACAGCTGCCAGCGTGATGAGTGACAGCTTGTAGACAACCACCGGCAGCTGCTGAGGCGATACCAGACCGATGGTGCCGAGCAACAGCAGAGAGGTCAGCAGCCAGCCGCTGAGACGGGGCTTTTTAACAGGGGGAATCAATTTTTTCAGGTTTTTCATGGGTGTCTCCTTGTTGTGTGGGAGACAGCATCACAAATGTCGGGGGAAAGGGATTTTAAACAGCGTTAATAGTGATGCGATGGGGCAAAACGCATGATTACTTTGAAAGAACGAGAAGGCTGATGCACCAATACCTGACTGGCCAACAACCACAGATATTTCTTTGAAGGGGAAACGTATGACTTCGGCAACTGCTAAATCCAGCTCACTTTGTCTGATGGGGATTACCTGCGATGAGTATGAAACTGCGGCAAAAATTTACACCCTCAGCGTCAATGCTGACAATCTTGCAGAGGCAATAAGAGAGATGCAGGCCGCGCTTGAGCAGGTGGAGAAAACGCCACGAATGCTCCCTGAAAATAAGCTGAAAGGAATACTCATTGGACAAATAAGACTGACCATCAGCGCCAATCCAAAAAGCAGATCGGCTTGCTAACTATCTGGCCGTCATATTGCTTATTCCGTTACCCGCCTGCCTGTTGATGCCGGAAGTGGGATCAGTATCTCCCAGAATGGATCTTCACCATTTGCATGTGTAAGACTTTCACCTGACCAGTACAGATGCGCCCGACGATATATATCCAGAATCGGACCATCACTGTTAAGCAGTCTCATATCACCACGGTGAACAGGGTTCTGATTCCTTACTTCATATATCGGCGCTGTCCGTATTCCATCATCACCACGTTCGTTGGCCAGCAATTCCCTGAATTGTTTAACCTCACTGATTTCCTGACAGGCAAACAGCGACTGATATCGGGACGGTTTATCAGGAAAGTCGCTGCGCCGTACAAGTTCAAGGATGAGACCAATCAGTAAGGCGTTGTCCCTTTGATGGTCTTCATCGAAAAGCGCAGGATTATAGAGGTAGTTATAGCCGTGCTTCGACAACCCATCGGGTTGTATTTGATTAAGAAATTCAGCCAACTCTGGCTGTTTGGGGGTGTGGTGACGCAGCGTTATCTCATGAAATGGAAACAGACTATTTGCAGAATCGAGCGTGTAATACTTTTCCAACGGAAGGTACATCCTTTTCAAATCAGCTAAATAACGTGCTCTTATGCCACCATCCAGTAAACCGCATTAATAGCCGCCGAACATCCCAAAACCGCATCCTGGCAGTGAAAGAACGACCAGTCCGGTGCTCGAACACCGGACTGGTCATCAACCCACAGGTATGCACTGTGAGCCGACCAGGGTTCAGTCAGTCTCGCGAGACCAGACTAGCCTGCCATATTTTCACTGATTGCAAAAGGCTTACGGATAATGAAAGAACAATCTTTACCCATCGTTCCATGGATTGGCGGCAAACGTCGTCTGGCTAAGCATATTCTGCCGCTGTTCCCAGCCCATACCTGCTATGTGGAGCCGTTCTGCGGGGCAGCTGCGCTCTATTTTCTTAAGACACCCAGCAAGATCGAAGTCATTAACGATATCAACGGCGAACTGGTGAACCTCTATCGGGTGGTAAAACATCACCTGGAAGAGTTTGTCCGCCAGTTCAAATGGGCACTGGTCAGCCGTCAGATTTACAAATGGCTGCAGGATACGCCGGAGGAGACACTCACCGACATACAGCGGGCGGCCCGGTTCTACTATCTGCAGAAACAGGCGTTTGGCGGTAAGGTCGCCGATCACACTTTCGGAACCTCTACAACCAGTGCGCCGCGCTTCAATCTCCTGCGCATTGAGGAAGAACTGTCGATGGCACACCTGCGCCTGTCCAGAACACTGATAGAGCATCTGGACTGGCACCAGTGCATAGAGCGATATGATCGCCCGCATACGTTGTTCTACTGTGACCCACCGTACTGGGGAACGGAAGGCTATGGTGTGGAGTTCGGGCTGGAAAACTATGATCACATGGCAGAGCTGGCGCGGAGCACCAAAGGGAAGATGATTATATCGGTGAACGATATCCCGGAAATGCGGCAGGCGTTCAATGGACTGAACATTCAGACAGTTGATATCAGCTACAACCTGAAGGTAACAGGCAAACCCAGCCCGAAGAAAGAGCTGGTAATTTGTAATTTTTGAAAGAGGTAGTTAAAGGTGGTGGTGCATCTGCAGCACCACCTAAACATTTAATCCTGCCTTGGACAAGTCCAATAATCATTATCTGGCTCTGGTGAATAAGCCTTCAAACAACCTGCTCGCGGGGACTTACCATCATCTGTCATAGGAACTTTTTCCTTATCAAGTTTCACGGTCAGGTCTCCACCGGGAACATCCGTTTTATCGAAAAAAACAGCCTGACATGCTGATTTAGATATTTTCACTTCGTGGGCATTATTTGATATGAACAAATAACAATTATGACCAGAAGCTATGTAGTCACTTGGAATATTATTTTCGTCTTTAATATGAAACTGCACCGTTGTCACCGGGCGTTCGCTATCCTCGGATACTTCGATTTTTTCAAAACTGTCCGCGTACTTATCCAGGCCGGGGAGTTGTTGGCGAATAAACGGTAATTCGCGTTTTATAACCGGATTATCTGTTTCAACGCTAAAAACCGTGTGCTCCTTAGCTGTGGTGGACGTATCAGCAGGATCGGTATTATCTCCACACCCAGATAAAACAAATATCAACGGTAAAAATAATTTGCGCATAGTCATGTCCTTATACCTCTAATGTTCTTAATAGGAACAGATTAACCCGTATTTTTTAATCTATCGAACGCTGCGGACAGCTCCTTAAGCTGTTTTTCCATATCAATCATTCGCTGTTTTTCCTCAGCGCCTCGCAGCAACTCTTTTCGCACCTCTGGCTCCAGTTGGTTGAGCAGTTCCAGTAATTTCAGATCAGACTGGTTGAAATGCTGCTCCTGATTAGCTGGCTGTGCTTTCTCTACCCCAACAGCTTCCCCTTTACCAGTAAGTAGCCAATCTATTGATATGTTCAAATGGGTGCTTAACGCAACAAGAGCCTCCGCATTAGGTTCTCTCTCTCCACGCAGATAGTTTTGAAGTGAGCGATATGGAATTTTCGACAAGTCTGACAATGCTTTTATTGTCAAACCCTTAGCATCCATCGCTTCGCGCAATCTCTCTTTTATACTCATTTGAACATATCTCAATTTGACATACCCGTTTGGGTGCGTACAATAGACCCAATAGAGTACATCATAACCCAACAGGAACACGGTGCATATGAACAAACAACAAGTTCGGGCACGGCTGGTTGAACGAGGCAGTAGCTTGCGCCAGTTCGCGCTTAACGCGGGCTATGAGCCACGAACAGTCACCCAAGCTGTCAGCCGCTGGGCAGGAAAAAGCGAACTACCACGCGGTCGTTTGACTTATCGGATTTTGCGAGACCTTTCGGTCGCAATAGGCAAAGAAGTTACCCCCGGCATCCTCAAGGAGGCGTCATGAGTAAACCAAATACATCAAGCTCAGGTACCCGTATTTTGCGTGTCCTTAAAGCTTTACGCGGTCACGCTCTGAACGGTGTTTCTAACGGTGAACTGGCATCGGCTCTGGGTGAGTCACCGGCGAATATCAATCGTGCGCTGAATACCCTTATCGAAGAAGGACTGGCCCTGAAACTGGATAACGGTCGTTTTGCCCCTGGAGTCCAGCTCTTACAAATCGCCATGGCGCACAGTACCGAAATGGCACGGGCACAGGATCGTATCAATGAAATTAACCAGCGTGTTATGGCTGGCAGTCGCTAAGGAGTTGAAATGGGACGCACAAAATCACAACCAGTTGAATTAGTGGAAGATGCACCGCTGACCGATGGTCTCAGCGTCAATCTTAATGCTATGTCCGAACATCGCCTCGAAATCATGCAGCAGTTTGGTGATGGGCTGCCGTATGAACGTGATCGTATTGTCCATGAAACACGTTTTTACATGGCTCAGAGTGCTGAAGCCATGCTGGAGGCCGGTAAGCGACTGGTAATTCTAAAAGAAAATGAACCGCATGGTGACTTCATCGACATCGTCGAGTCTCAGTTATCCCTGTCCAAACGTACCGCGCAGGTGATGATGCAGGCATCACTCAAATACTTGTCTCCCAAGCTTGAACCAAAAGCGCAAGCGCTTGCGCTTTTGGGTAAAACAAAGCTGTTTGAATTGATGACGGAAGATGACGAAGACCTCGTCGAATTAGCCGATGGCGGCACGATTGCTGGTATGAGCCTCGACGATATCGATCGCATGACAAGCCGAGAACTGAAAGCAGCCCTGCGCGAAGCGCGCGAAACCAACGCAGCGCAACAGCGCGTACTGGCCGACAAAAACGAAAAAATCGACTCGCTTTCCACAAAACTGGAGAAGAAATCCCGTATCCAGCCACCCAAGCCTGACGAAGAAGTGAAGAAGTTACGCGCGGAAGTGACGGCGTTAGCGGTTGAGGCCGAATCTGCCATTGCTGTTCGGCTGTCCAGCGCCTTTGAGACCCTGTGCGCATACTGCGCTGAAAACATGATTGATACACCCAGAGACTTCATGGCGGGTCTGGTCTGCCAGCTGGAAAGTACCGCACGTAGCCTGCGCTCCACATTTGACCTGCCGGACGAACCGACTGGCAACGCCGCCCCTTCATGGCTGACTGACCCGATGCCACAGATTAACGGGCAGGAGGCATAACCGATGAGTGCCGCCCTGACTGAACGACTGGTTTATGTTGCCCGCGCGGCACGTGACGCGGGGCATGGTAAGCGTGGTGCGATATACGACGCCGCCTGCGCTGAACTGGGCATGTCCCGCGCCACCCTGCTGCGCAAGCTGAAGGAGGTATCAGTGACTGACAAACGTAAAAAACGCGCCGATGCCGGGCGCAGCGCCCTGAGCCGCGACGAAGCCGCGCTGATATCTGCCACGCTGCGCGAGGCCACCCGTAAGAACGGTAAGCGCCTCTATTCCATCGCGGATGCGGTGGAGACCCTGCGTTCAAACGGCTTTATCACCGCAGGCAGAACGGATGAGGCGACAGGCGAGTTTTTCCCACTGTCCGAGGACACCATCAGCCGCGCCCTGCGTAACTATGGCCTGCACCCGGAACAGCTTGACGCACCGGCCCCGTCGTCCGAGATGGCCAGCCTGCATCCCAACCACGTCTGGGAGATTGATGCCTCACTTTGTACGCTTTACTACCTGAGCAACGGCCATAAAGGGCTGCAGGTGATGGACAGCGCGAAGTTCTACAAGAACAAGCCTGCCAACATCGCTCGCATCGCCAGTGACCGCGTGTGGAGTTACGAGATTACTGACCATACCAGCGGCTGGATTTACGTTGAGTACGTGATGGGCGCAGAATCCGGTGAGAACCTCTGTTCTGTTCTCATCAACGCCATGCAGGAACGCGGCGGCGCTGACGTGCTGCACGGCGTGCCGAAAATACTCTACCTCGACCCCGGCTCGGCGAACACCGCTGGCATGACGAAAAACATGTGCCGCTCGCTGGGCATAAACCTGATAGCGCACAAGCCGCATAACGCCCGCGCCACCGGGCAGGTGGAAAAAGCCCGTGACATTATTGAACGCAAGCTGGAGCCGGGTCTCAAGTTCCAGCCGGTTCACAGCCTGGAAGAGCTGAACGCGCTGGCCGTGAAATGGCGCAGCCACTTTAACGCCACGGCTGTTCACAGCCGCCACGGTAAAACCCGCACGGATATCTGGCTGAAAATTACCGCTGACCAGCTGAAAAAAGCGCCATCCGTTGAGGTCTGCCGTGAACTGGCGGTGGCCGCACCTGAACTCCGCAAGGTCACATCAAAACTGCGTGTCTCGTTCCGGGGTGCTGAGTTTGATGTTTCGACGGTGCCGGGCGTACTGGTCGGCGAAAAACTGATGATTACCCGTAACCCGTGGCGCAGCGATGTTGCGCAGGTAGTGCTGACCGGCGAAGACGGCCACGAGACGTTCTTCCTGGTCGAAGAGGTCAGAAAGAACGAGTTTGGCTTTGCCGAAAGCGCGGCGGTATTTGGCGAAAACTACAAAGCCCTGCCGGAGACCCCGGCGCAAACGGCGGCAAAAGAAATCGAAGAGCTGGTCACCGGCACCGACAACGCCGCCGATGCAGCAGCTGCACGCAAGGCGAAGGCGCTGCCGTTTGGCGGACGACTTGACCCGTATAAACATATCGACGACACCACGCTTCCGGCCTATATGCCGAAGCGCGGTCAGGCTTCAGACGTGCGCGGGCCGCGTATTGAGCAGCGCCCAATGACCCATGTGGAGGCCGCGAAAGCCCTGCGCGAGAAGTTCAGTGCGAACGGCCATACCTGGACGCCGGAATGTTACCGCCAGTTAACGGCGCAGTACCCGGATGGCGTACCGGAAGCCGCGCTGGATGAGGTGATGGTCACCCTGACCACCCCGGCCCGCAGCAGCGTTATCAGCATCGTTAACGGTAACTGAGGAGGAAGACATGCTGGTACTGAAGCAACAACTAAAAGAGGCCCGCATCCCGCAGGCGGTGGTGGCAAGAGCCGTCGCCGTTTCCGAGGCCACGCTGGCCCAGATTGTGAACCATAACGAGTGGCCACGCACCAGCCCCGAAGAGGTACGCCAGCGTCTGGCGTTGTATCTGGAAAGTCAGGGGATTGATACAGCGAAAAGTTTTGATGCTGCACAGGGCGCTGTCACGCCCCGTACAGCGGGTACTACCGATAAAACCAACCTCAGTGAGGAAGAGAACATGTTACTCAAAAAGCAGGTGTTATTTCCAGCAACCAAAAAAGCGTTTGGCCTTTTCCGTGATCCGTTCGCTGATGAGGCCATGCAGGGCGCGGACGATGTGTTCACCACACCGGATATCCGCTACGTGCGTGAGGCACTGTTCCAGACAGCCCGCCACGGTGGCTTTCTGGCGGTTATCGGCGAGTCCGGCGCGGGTAAATCCACGCTGCGCCGCGACCTGATTGAACGCGTCAACCGCGAGAACGCACCGGTGATTGTTATCGAGCCATACATCATCGCTATGGAAGACAACGACGTAAAGGGCAAAACCCTGAAGGCGGCTGCTATCGCCGAAGCCATCATCAGCACCATCGCGCCACTGGAGAGCATTAAACGCAGCCAGGACGCCCGCTTCCGTCAGCTGCACCGCGTCCTGAAGGACAGCAGCCAGGCGGGATTCAGCCACGTTCTGGTGATTGAGGAGGCCCACAGCCTGCCCATCCCTACGCTGAAGCACCTTAAACGCTTTTTTGAGCTGGAATCGGGCTTCAAAAAACTGCTGTCCATCGTGCTGATTGGCCAGCCTGAGCTGGCGGACAAACTGTCCGAACGCAACATGGAAGTCCGTGAGGTCGTCCAGCGCTGCGAGGTGGTTGAACTGCTGCCGCTGGACAACAGCCTGGAAGAGTTTCTGGCGTTCAAACTGCAACGCGCCGGTAAACAGCTGGCTGACATCATGGACGCCAGCGCAGTGGAGGCCATCCGCGCCCGCCTGAGCAATCTGGGCAGTAACCGTAAAAGTATGGTCAGCCTGCTGTATCCGCTGGCCGTCAGTAACCTGGTGATAGCGGCCATGAATCTGGCCGCTGAAATCGGGGTTCCGCAGGTCAACGCCGACGTCGTCAAAGGGGTTTAATCATGAAATCCATCGCCGATATCAACCAGCAGATGAACAAGGTGCAGTCTGCCATTATGGCGCTCAACGCCATGAACACTACCGTGCAGAGCGTCATGATTGCTGGCAGTAAGCCGGTTATCCGTATCGCCCGCAACGGGCACTGTGCCCGCCTGCTGGAACAGGGCAAAGCGAGTTATACCCATGTTGGGCATGACGGCTCAGGGCGCTTCCGTCAGGGCGTCTTTGAGCTGCATGGCTGCCGCATTACCTGGTCAGAGTCATTACATTAACCATAAGGTGAACAAAAATGAGCGAAGTAAATAAAGAAGACTACATGAAAGACCGCAAGGGGCGTCTGGTGCCGGTTGACCAGGTGTCTGACTATGACCTTGCGATGGACTCTTTCGTTAAAGAACAGGTTGCCGCTGCGAAGGTTAAACGCGACGAACTCAGCGCCTTCAAGCGTCGAGCCTTTGACGAGTGCTATGCCTGGCTTGACCTTGTGGCCGAGAAGTACGGCAGAACGCGCGGCGGTGCCAAAGGCAACGTGACCTTCAGCAGCTTCGATGGTGCTCAGCAGATCACCATCCGCGTGCAGGAAACCCTGACCTTCGGGCCAGAACTGCAGATTGCCAAAGACCTGATAGACGAGTGCGTCACCGAGTGGTCGGAAGGCGCGAACGCCAACCTGCGGGCCATCATCAGCGATGCTTTTCAGGTGGACAAAGAGGGCCAGCTTAACACCGGGCGTATTCTTTCTCTGCGCCGGGTCAAGATTCAGGACGAGCGCTGGAACCGGGCAATGGAGGCCATATCGGAATCACTGCAGGTGGCAATGTCCAAAACCTATATTAATTTCCGGGAAAAAGATAAACACGGAAAGCTAATTAATATCCCGTTAGATATCGCTGCCATTTAATTTTAATTCACTTTCTTTTTATTTCGGCGTCAGCGCCGTGGGCTTCTGCACGCCGAAAACAGCATTGAGGAATAAATCATGTCCATCAAATGTACCAACTGCCAGAAAGGTATCACCACTCTGAAATTCAGCGACGCCAGCGTCATTACCTCCGGTAAGTACCGTGTGCCAGCCGTCCTCATCACGCTGGTATGCCCGCACTGCAGCCAGCATTACTACACCGAAGTCCCGGCCATGGAGTTCATCCCCTGCGAGGCAAAACAATGAAAGGCATGAAATTTTATAACCGTTCGACGATCTACCGTCTGGCCCTGAAAACCTTTGGCCCTGAAGCACAGGCGCTGAAGTTGATGGAAGAAGCCGCCGAACTGGCCGCTGCCGCTGCCCGCAACATGAACGGACTGGGCAATGAAGTTGATCTGGCTGGCGAAATGGCTCACGTTGAAATCATGATTGAACAGTTCCGCCTCAACGGGATGGGCCTGATGATTGACTTTCATAAGCAGAAAAAGCTGGAACGCCTTGCCGAACGTCTGGGGGTGACTTATGCCGCAGAATAATGAAAAGCTGCTGGAGAAGTTAAAAAAGTTGCTGGCGCTGGCTAAATCCGACAACCCTCATGAAGCTGCACTGGCCCTGCAACGCGCCCAGAAACTGATGCAGGCCTATAACATCACCCAGGCTGACCTTGCACTCAGTGATATTGATGAAAGCGTCAGTAACTACTGGGCTGCAGGTAGCGTTAATCCGCCGCGTTACATGTTGGGTCTGCTGGATATTATCCAGGTGGCATTTGGCGTTAAGTCTATTATTCACTCCGGCTTTAAACCCAGCGTTGGTTTTTACGGGAATAAAGACCGGGTTGAACTGGCCTCATATACATGGGAAGTACTGGCCAGACAATTAATCGTGGCCCGTAAAAACTATATTCGACAGCAGAATAAAAGGATCAAAAACACGACCAAGACCAGCCGTGGTGACAAATTTGCCGAAGGCTGGGTTCTGGCCGTGCGCAGCGAGGTTCATTTATTTGCTATGTCCCGCGAAGAACGGGAGCTGGCAAGCCTCTGGCTTGAACAAAAATACCCTGACTCAGGCACAACCACGGGGCGTGGGGCCGGGAAATCACGTGACGCAGACATGTCCCGCCACATCGGTTACAAAGAAGGGGAAAACATCCGCCTGCATCAGCCCGTCGGCGGGCAGGAACAGCGGAAGCTGGGGAGTGGCTTATGATGGCTGAATCTATTGTTTGTGCCCTGTTCTGGTATGGTCTCGTGGGGTGGTGTACAGCTGAACTGCACCGCCGTTCAGGGTTTTACTCACGTTACTGCGGTGCCGCACACTGGATCAGTTGGGCCGTTATGTTCCTGTGCTGGCCTGTCGCGCTTCCTTTATATGTCGACTATATCGGTGACGCAGGTAAAAGGAGTTGCGATGATGACTAAACAGCGTCTTATTCAACTCATTCATATTGCCCGCAGCGATCTCCAGATGGATGAGGACACCTACCGCCAGATGCTACAGGGTCTGACTGGCAAAGCCTCAACCAAAGGGATGGATACCCCGCAGCTAAACCGCGTGCTGGAATCCATGAAAAAGAAAGGCTTTCGCATTAAGCCTGCCGGGAAAACAAGGTCCGGCTTACCGCTGGATAGCCATCCGCAGTCAAAGAAAATCCGTGCGCTATGGCTTGAAATGGCTGCGGCAGGCGTCGTCCGTGACTGTTCAGAGCAGGCGCTGGCGTTGTGGGTTAAACGGGAAACGGGCATCAGCGCGTTACGCTGGCTCAGCAATGAGCAGGCAAGTAGCGTTATTGAGAAACTGAAGAAGTGGCAGCGCAGAGCTGCGGGAGTGAAGCAATGAGCGACCTGAATCAGTTTCGTAGTAAAGGGCCGGAACTGTTGGTGGAACTGGCACAGCACACTTCTGAGACCGTCCGCGAGATTATTGATATCGAACCCGCAGTTGCCGACCAGATTGGTCAGGCTGTTGCGAACCGCATGATGCAGGTCTGGGGTGGGCAAAACGTCTATTTTCCGATGGGCATGGTCTGGAAGGTCAGCCAGCGCGACCGGGAAATCTTCCTGGAGTTTGACGGACGCAACCATCACGAACTGGCCCGCAAATTTGGTGTTTCGCTACAGTGGGTCTACAGCGTGGTGAAGCGGGTCAGAAAAGAAGAACTGGATCGGATGCAGGGCAAACTGTTTGATGGTGAACCCGATGCCGATACGGGGAAAAAGGAGTAACATCTGCAATCAGGCTGGCGCGAGTTCTGTTTTTTTTCGGGCCGGTCTGATTTTCACATACTGTAACGTTATTGCATATTCCATCCAGTCTCTTCCCATGTTGACCCAGTTCTTCCCATAATTATCTCACTTATTCCCTGTCATTTATCTCAAGTCTAATCAATTCGGTATCCACCGGTATCCCGATCTCCCCAGTGATAAACCGGTACCGCACCATACAGCTTTGCGAGGAGGATCCTGACTGCGTGTACCCACGCGCGAGACGGGAAACCTGCGGTATAAATAGCATCCATCAATAATCTGGATATACTCAATGTGCCTGAAGGCTCCCAGCGCCACTTTGCGTTGATAATGGATAATCAGTTCTGGTAGCGCGCCCAGCGCTTTGTGCAACGCCGTTTTGCTACTGTTATTGAGCGCGAAGTACCAGCTGTAGGCGTGATCGGGTTACCACGTACGCGCCTTTTGCCGGGATAACATAGCGTATCGGGATTTCATTATTGGGCGCTTCAAGAGCCTTCCAGAAGTGGTTAAGCCTTTGAAGAATTTGAAAAACAGGGCAGAAAGCGCCCCCGCTTTTGAGCGTTATCGTGACGTCCCACCTGAGCCGGATAACGAGTGGGAGCAAATGATCGAGCTTGAGCTAAGACCTAATCCGCATCTCAGCCCGGAGTAGCAGGCATTGATTGTGAGTGATTATGAATTGGATCAGGGCGGCTCTTTAAAACGGATAGTCCTGCGCAAACCGTTGGTGGGTTATTTTTTAGTCGACAATCGTATACCTGCGAGCGAGGCTGAATACAATCTTGCGGTTAAGGAAAATCCTAAGGCCTGGCCTGTATTTGCCTTCACGGCGGACACAGACAGACTTGCCCACGAACCCGGATTTAGCCTGATAGCTTGTAAGTGAAACCGGCATGCTAATTTGGGCTGTTTTACCGATATTAACAGCAGCACCGCCACGCCTGTCGCTTCTGGCATGGATACCGCCCGCCAGCGTTGCTATAAACATGCGACCTTTTACACCTGTCGTAAGAAGTCTGGCGGCATGGAACTACCAGCAGTAAAACGTCCTAAGGCATCTGATTAGAGGTGAGAATATCGCCTTTAGTCAGGTAGCCGAATTTACTGTGCCGCTAAACACATCAGGAGCCGCACGAAAGCACAGGCCGCGCAGAGGCGCAGGAAGGATGCATTTTACCCGTCCGTACTGCTCCACCATTTCAGCCTGAGAGTTTGTATTATGCGGGCGGACCAGCTTATTAAATTTATCAACAGACTCCGCAATGCTTAAGACTGCAGTGCTATTATTTGCCATTTGCTGTGCGCAAGAAAAACCCATAACCTGTCGGTTATGGGCATGTTATTATATTTTATTATCTTGTGTTTTCCCTGGATATTGGCTACACAATATTCTTTTATAAGGTTTCCGTTTTTATAAGCAGGTGCATTTAATGTACGGCATATTTTATGCAGGGTAATTTTAATGTAGGGAGTTAATTATGAAACAAGTTATTTTACCATCAAGATTATTCGACATGTTCGAAAACGATCCTGTTGTTGGCTGGGCAGTAAAAGACAAGAACTCTCGCTTTATTTATGTCAACAAGACTTTTAAAGCATGGCAAACCATATCGACGAATTATGATTACGAAGGCCGGAATATCGGTGAGATACCTGTTCCTGTAGCTGAGTTTTCAGAAATTTTTAACCAGCAGGAACGGGAAATAGAGCGCACAGGGAAGCCTGTAAGAGCCATTACAACGCACATTCAGGGCACAGAGAAGATAATGCAACCTGCCTACAATGTTCAGGAAGCACTTTATGATGAACATCATAACTGTACAGGTACGATTATCAGCGTCAGACATGTCAGGATCATCACATCAACCTCATTACTGAATGGAAATCTGGTTCAACATGCTACATTCGAATCTCCTTCTGAAATATTTACCGAAAAAGAATGGGAGGTTGTATACCTGCTTGATTGTGGAATGAAGCTTAAAGAGATAAGCAGCATTCTTTCTATCACAGTCGATGCAGTTAACGGCAGACTCCGAAGCTGCTACAGAAAAACAGGCCTGAATTCACAGGCAGATTTGAAAGAGTACTGCAGGGTCAACAAATTTAATAACTACATCCCGCAGTTCTTTCTTAAAAAAGGGCATATCATCATCAGAGGCTAACGTATGGACACAGTCCTGACTCCGGTTAGATATTACTTTGATAACTCTGTGTTTGGATGGGCCATCAAGGACAAAGAATCCCGGTATGTTTATGGCAATAAAATCCTTTGCCAGTATTTTGGTGTATCTGAACATCAGCTTTCAGGTCTTACCGACACTGAATTGACGCCGGATATGAGCGATAACTATGACCGCATTCTGTATGACGACCAAAAAATATTGTCTACGAAAGAAATGAGTATCGTTCTTAAAACGTTTGATTACGGAAAGCAAAACAGGCTCAGATCTTTTCTTGTGGAGAAGCGTCCCTGGCAACTGGAGAACGGTACTTCCGGTATTATTTGTACGTACACTGAAATCACTAACATCTATTTCTCGACTTTTCTTTTGCATCAAGAAAGGAAGTCTTTTGTGTTCACACGACCGGCAAATATTTTTACAGATAAAGAGTGGGAAGTTATCCTGTTACTACAGTGCGGTGTTAAACAGAACCGCATGCCAGGCATATTGGGTATAAGTTCTTCAGCGCTCCGCAACAGGATAACGCGGTGCTTTGATAAAACAGGAGTGACTAACACCTCCACCCTGCTTCAGCATTGCAATCAAAACGGATGGGATAACTACATTCCTCCTTTTTTCTTGATAAAAGGGCATGTGTCGATTTCCTGAAAAGCTACGGTCCAGTACTCCTGGCCGACCTGTCATGTCCGTGACCTAACGCTCCCGGAGTGATGATATCGAGGCGTGTTGCCACGCTGGAAACAGAATGACCGCGATCAACCATCTGTTTATCTGCTTCAATTTTGAACTCTTCGGAATAACGCTTACTGCTCATATGCACCTCTCTTTAAGCCATTTTAAATGGCTCTGAGGTGTCTGTTAAACCTGTTGCGACTCCCCCATATCGGTTGCGATAGTCCCTGTAGCGGGTATTATTTTGCGCACTACATGCCAAAACGATTTTGCCGGGGCATTTTGCGACACGGCTGCGATTTCTTCCGAGGGCTTCATGACTAACACTAATTTTTCTCAAACGGCTGCGTTTATCTGGTCGGTGGCCGATCTGCTGCGCGGTGATTTCAAACAGTCTCAGTACGGGCGCGTGATCCTGCCCTTTACGCTGCTGCGTCGCCTTGAGTGTGTGTTGGCGGATACCAAAGACGCGGTTGTCGCGAAATATGATGAATTAAAAACCAGCCCACTGCCGGAAGACGCCAAAGAGAAATTTTTGCTGCGCGCCAGCAAGCTTTCCTTCTTCAATACCTCGAAGATGGATCTTGGCAAGATGGGGCAGAACGACATCAAAGCCAACCTGGAAAGTTATGTACAGGCATTCTCAGCCGATGCGCGTGAAATCTTCGAACACTTCAAATTCAGCGAGTTTGTTGGCCTGCTGGAAGATGCCAACCTGCTGTACAAGGTGGTGAAGAAATTCGCTACCACCGACCTGAGCCCAAAAGCTATTTCCAACTATGAGATGGGGCTGGTGTTTGAAGAGTTAATCCGCCGTTTTGCGGAAAGCTCTAACGAGACAGCCGGTGAGCATTTCACCCCGCGCGATATCGTGCGTTTAACCACCTCGCTGGTGTTTATGGAAGATGATGAAGCCCTGACGCAGGACGGTATCATCCGCACGATTTATGACCCGACGGCCGGGACCGGCGGCTTCCTCTCTTCGGGCATGGAATATGTGCACGAGCTGAACCCTAACGCCGTCATGCGCGCCTTTGGTCAGGAGCTGAACCCGGAATCCTACGCTATCTGTAAAGCCGATATGCTGATTAAAGGCCAGGATGTCAGCCGCATTAAGCTGGGGAACACCCTCTCTAACGATCAGCTTCCCGCCGACCAGTTTGACTATATGCTCTCTAACCCACCCTTCGGCGTGGACTGGAAAAAGATCGAAGGCGAGATTATTGACGAGCACCAGCAGAAAGGCTTTAACGGCCGATTTGGCCCCGGCCTGCCGCGCGTTTCCGACGGCTCGCTGCTGTTCCTGCTGCACCTGATCAGCAAAATGCGTGACAGCCATAATGTGGATGGCACCGTGAACAACGGCGGGCGCATCGGGATTATCCTTAACGGCTCCCCGCTGTTTACCGGTGGTGCGGGCAGCGGTGAGAGCGAAATCCGTCGCTATATTCTGGAAGCCGATTTGCTGGAAGGCATTGTCGCGCTGCCAACGGATATGTTCTACAACACCGGCATTGCCACCTACGTCTGGGTCCTCTCCAACAAGAAAGCGCCTGAGCGTAAAGGCAAAGTACAGCTGATTGATGGCACCAACCTGTGCGGCAAGATGCGTAAATCTCTGGGTTCCAAGCGTAACCTGATGGGCGAAGATGATATCAAACTGATCACCCAGACCTTCGGTAATTTTGAGGTGGTGGATGCCACAACCCTGGAAGAACTGGGTCTGGAAAAAGCCGCCGAGCAAAAATCCAGCCGTGGTCGCCAGTCCAGCACGACTAAAACCGAAGCGCCGAAAACCTTCGCCAGCAAAATCTTTAACAGCACCGACTTTGGCTACCGCCGTCTGACCATTGAGCGCCCGCTGCGTTTATCCGTTCAGGTAACGGATGAGGCGATTGCGGCTCTGCGCTTTGCACCGAAGCCGTTTAACGCACCAATGGAACGCCTGTATGACGAGTTCGCAACCCAATGGCAGGAGGAAAACTATGGTGATTTCTCAGAAACAGAAGCAGAAGCGCGCGCCATCATCAAAGCCGAATTTGCGGAACTGAAAGAGAAGCAGATTAAAGACCTGCTCGACAGCAAACTGTGGCTGGCGCAGCGCGCGTTGATGGAAAAAGCGCAGCAGATTCAGACTGCTCTGGGTACCCAGGCGGGTGGCAAGACGCTGGTGAGCAATGATTTCAACCAGTTCCAGCTGGCCCTGAAAGGGGCCATCAAAACGGCTGGCGTGAAGCTGGATGCGAAAGAAAACAAGCAGTTTATCGATGTCATTACCACGAAAAACCCGGATGCCGAGCCGGTGGTGAAGAAGGTGCTGAAAGAAGCCGCTCAGCCGCTGTACGGTGCGTTTGAATACAAAGGCAAAGTTGTCGAGTTTGAGCAGGACGGCGAACTGCGTGATAACGAGAACGTGCCGCTGAACCCGGCGGTGTCCACCAGCGACCTGATTGAAAACTACTTCAAGGCAGAAGTACTGCCGCATGTGAATGACGCGTGGATCAACGCCGATAAGCGTGATGCGAAAGATGGTGAAGTGGGTATTGTTGGCTATGAGATTCCGTTTAACCGCCATTTCTATGTTTATCAGCCGCCGCGCCCGCTTGAAGAAATTGATGCCGACCTGGATGCGGTCAGCGCCGAAATTATGAAGCTGCTGCAGGAGGTGCATTCCTGATGGCTAAGTATAAGGCGTATCCAGAGTATAAGGATTCTGGGGTTGAGTGGTTGGGGGAGATTCCTAGTCACTGGAAAACCATATCTATATCCAGATTGTTTTCCCGGACTAAGCGAACCGGATATACAGAGAAGGAATTACTTTCTGTTTATCGGGACTATGGTGTCATACCCAAATCTAGCAGGGATGATAACAATAATAAGCCCTCAGAAGATTTATCACCTTATCAGCTGGTTGAACCAAATGATTTGGTAATGAATAAGATGAAAGCCTGGCAAGGTTCAATCGCAATTTCAGAATATGAAGGGATAGTTAGTCCGGCATATTTTGTCTATAAACCCAATAATGTTCTGTTTGAACTGGCACATCCAAGGTATGTGCATTATTTACTTCGCAACCCGATTTACGTTACTCAATATCTGAGCCGCTCCAAGGGGATACGAGTCAATCAATGGGATCTGGATCCTGATGAGTTTAGAAATATTGAGCTGCTGCTTCCTGACAAGACTGAGCAGGAAAAAATATACAGTTTTCTCGATCACGAAACCGCAAAAATCGATAACCTGATCGAGAAACAACATCAAATTATTGAACTGCTTAAAGAAAAACGTCAGGCAGTGATTAGCCATGCCGTCACTAAAGGGCTAAATCCTGATGTGCCGATGAAAGATTCTGGTGTTGAGTGGCTGGGGAAAGTGCCGACGCACTGGAATGTTATAAGGTTGAAATACTTAATTAAAACTTTTGAGCAAGGTTGGAGTCCACAATGTGAGGCTCGATTAGCTGAGAAAGATGAATATGGTGTCCTCAAAGTGGGTTGCGTAAATTCGGGAGATTTCGATCCATTTGAGCATAAGGCATTGCCTTCAAATCTTGAACCGCAAAAGCAATACTTAATTAAGAAAAATGATTTGCTAATATCCAGAGCAAATACAAAGGAGTTAGTAGGCAGCAGCGCAGTAGTAGAAAAAGACTATAATAATCTTATTCTTTGCGATAAGTTATATCGGTTAAAATTTGGAAAGCCTGTTAATCCACACTTTATTTCTGAATTTATCAGAACACCTATGGTTCGAAAACAAATAGAGTTATCCGCAAGTGGCGCAAGTCATTCGATGCAAAATATTGGTCAAGATACAATAAAAGAGCTATTTGTGGCATTACCTCCCGAATCTGAAACTCAACAGCTAATTGCATTCATCAAAAATAAAATCAATGTATTTAACTCGTTGATTGATTTATCCCAAAAGCAAGTTTCTTTACTACAAGAACGCCGCACCGCCCTGATCTCCGCCGCCGTCACCGGAAAAATCGACGTCCGCGATTGGGTTGCCCCGGACACGCAGGACGTTGAGGAGCCACAGGAGGCCACCGCATGAGCATGGACAGCACCAAAGAGCTGATTTTCCAGAATGAAATAATCACTCAGATGGAGGGAAAAGGCTGGGTTCGTGGCAAAACCGACGGCTACGATCGCGAACGTGCGCTGTATTCGCAGGATGCGCTGACCTTTGTGCAAACCACGCAGCCGCAGGAGTGGGAGAAGTTTGCCAAAATTTATCCTGGCGATACCGAGCGTCATTTCCTCGATGCGCTGGTGGCGCAGCTGAAAAAAGCGGACATCAACGCCACCGATATGCTTTCACGCACTTACGGCACGCTCGGCGTGCTGCGTCATGGTATCAAAAGCCATAATGCGCGTTTTTCCCTGTGCCAGTTTAAGCCGGAACATAACCTCAACCCGGAAACCCTGGCGCGCTACAAACAGAATATCTGCCGCATCGTGCCGGAACTGGTTTACAGCCCACATGCGTCGAAAGCTGCATTTGAAGAAACTGGAATAAAAGCGAAGAAGTGGCGCATCGACCTGGTGTTGTTTGTCAACGGCCTGCCGATAGCGACGCTGGAACTGAAGTCTGAATTTAAGCAAACGGTGCAAAACGCCATTACGCAATATAAGAAAACACGTTTGCCGAAGGACCCAGGCACCAATAAACCTGAGCCGCTGCTGACTTTTAAACGCGGCGCGCTGGTGCATTTTGCCGTCAGCCAGTACGAAGTGTTTATGGCGACCAAACTCGATGGCGATAAAACCGTCTTCCTGCCGTTTAACAAAGGTACCCGTGACGGTGGCGCGGGGAACGACATCCCGGAAGATGCCAACGACTACGCTACCAGCTATCTGTGGAATGAGGTGCTGCTGCCGGACAATCTGCTGAAAATTCTCGCCAGTTTTGTGCATCTGCAAATCGTCGAAAAAGAAAACGCCATTGGCCTGAAGTACAAACACGAGAGCCTGATTTTTCCGCGTTATCACCAGTGGGACGTGGTGAACAAACTGATCACCGCCGCAACGGTGGAAGGGACCGGCAATAAATACCTGATTCAGCACAGCGCGGGCTCGGGGAAATCAAACTCTATCGCCTGGACTGCCCATCAGCTTTCCCGCCTGTACGATGAAAATGGCGAGAAGCAGTTCCACTCGGTGATTGTGGTAACAGACCGCACCGTGCTGGACGATCAGCTGCAGGACACCATCTATCAGTTTGAGCATCAGCATGGTGTGGTCGGGCGTATCAATAACAAAGAAGGCGACGGTTCTAAATCGGAGAAACTGGCCAGCGCGCTGGAAAACTCGCAGCCGATTATTATCGTCACCATCCAGACCTTCCCGTTTGTCCTGAAGGCGATTGAAAACAGCGTCAGCCTCAGGCAGCGCAAATATGCGGTGATTGCCGATGAAGCGCACTCCTCGCAGAGCGGCTCGACCGCGCGTCAGCTGAAAGAAGTGTTGATGACCGAAGAAACGGATGACGATGTGGAGATATCTTCAGAAGATATGCTGGGTGCCACCGTCGCCGCGCGTAAAGGCAGCAGCAACCTCAACTATTACGCCTTCACCGCCACGCCGAAAGCCAAAACCCTAGAGCTGTTTGGCCGTCGTCCTAATCCGCTGGAACCGGCATCCAAAACTAACAAACCGGAAGCGTTCCACGTTTATTCCATGCGTCAGGCCATCGAAGAAGGCTTCATTCTTGATGTGCTGAAGAACTACACCAACTACAAAGTGGCGTACAAGCTGCTGCAAAAGCTGGACGATCCTGACCGGGAAGTGGACAGCAAAAAAGCGAAGATCAAACTGAACCAGTGGGTCTCGCTGCACGATCATAACGTGTCACAGAAAGTGAAGGTGATTGTTGAACACTTCCGTAAGCATGTAATGCACCTGCTGGCTGGTCAGGCGAAAGCGATGGTGGTGACCAGTTCGCGTAAGGCTGCGGTGCGTTACAAGCTGGCGTTCGATAAATACATCGCTGAACAAAAGTACGACAAGATCAGCGCGATGGTGGCGTTCTCCGGGGAAGTGGAATTTCACGAAGATGACTACAACAGCCTTGCGCTGCTTAACCAGAAGTTCACCGAAATCAATATGAACCCAGGCCTCAAAGGTCGGGATATGCGCAAAGCATTTGATACCGACGACTACCAGGTGATGCTGGTGGCCAACAAATTCCAGACCGGTTTTGACCAGCCCAAGCTGTGCGCCATGTATGTGGATAAAAAACTGGGCGGAGTGGAGTGTGTACAGACGCTGTCGCGCCTGAACCGTACCTATCCTGGAAAGGCGCAGTCCGGCACGTTTGTACTTGATTTCTGTAACGAGCCCGCCGAAATTTTGGGTGCTTTCCAGCCGTATTACCAGACAGCGGAACTGGCAGATGTCAGCGATCCGCAACTCGTCTTTGAGCTTTATGAAAAGCTGCGGACCAGTGGCATTTTCTTGTGGAACGAAGTGGAGCAGTTCTGCGAGGCGTTCTTCAGCAAAAACAAATCCAACGCGGCCATTAGCAATATTTGCAAACCTGCGGTAGAGCGCTGGAAGCATCGCTACAACTCAGCAATTGATGCTTACGTGCTGGCCAAAGAGATGTTTGAACGCACGAAGAAGACCGGCGATGTTGTGCTGATCACCAACGCGGAAAACACCTTTAAGGACTGCGAGAAAGAAAAAAGTAAGCTGGATATCTTCAAAAAAGATCTCGGCAGCTTTGTCCGCTTTTACGAATTTATGTCGCAAATCGTCGATTACGATGACAAGAACCTGGAAAAGCTGAGCCTGTTTGCCCGCCATCTGCGTCCGTTGCTGCATGAACAGCGCATCGAGGAAGATGAGATTGATTTAAGCAACGTCGAGATGAGCCATTACCGCCTGTCGAAACTCCACGAACAGCACCTGAAACTGCAGGAAGATGCGGCGGAATACAAAATCAAACCGGGTAATGATGTCGGTACAGCGAAGCCGAAAGACAAGAAAGAAGAGTTTCTGTCGAATATCCTGGCCCGCCTGAATGAATTGTTCGTTACCGATAATCTCACCGATAAAGACATGATCAACTATGCCTTTGCGGTGCGCGACAAGCTGTCAGAAAACCAGGCGGTGATGACGCAGATTGCGAACAATACGCGCGAACAGGCGATGCTGGGCGATTTCCCGAAAGCCATTGATGATGCTGTCATGGACAGCAATGACGCCCAGCAGGAAATGATGGTGCAATACCTCTCTAACCCTGAACTGGCGAAGGGCTTTGCCCGCGTGGTGTTTGATATGTTGAAAGGGACTTAACGCTTTTTCATCAAGGAGCGGTACAGGAAATGCTGAATTCTCTGGAGATTTACCAGGCGTTGAATGAATTGGGTTACCGGCTTGAGGCTGGAAAATCCGAACCAGACTATGCATCCGAGCATGCGCTCGGGAATGGAAAGTATCTGTATGTCAAACGCAGCCGGGACGGCGTTGTTAATAAGAGCCCATTGGTTCTTGCACCTGAAGCTCTTGTCTTAAAGACGGAAATTGATCGTATTGCGGGTATCCACTGTCTTTGGAAAAAAGTTAAAAACACCAGCTACCGCCGTTATCCGAAAGATAATGGTAAGTCCCAATATGGTTTTGCGGCTGATGTTGAATCAGTCGAAGCGTTGCAGGCGCTGGTGGCTTTGCTGAGTGGTCAACCATCTGTAACTACCCAACCCGGACTAAAAAGAGCCAACGAAAATAAAGGACATTCGTTAATGTATCCCTTAAACCAGATTCTCTTCGGTCCACCAGGCACAGGTAAAACCTACACTACGACCGAAATGGCAGTCAAAATTGCCGATAATGCGTGGTACCAACAGGCTGTGCGGGAACATCATGGCAATGACTTACGGGAACAGGTAAAGCAGCGGTATCAGATGCTGGTTGAAAAGCAGCGTATTATGTTTACCACCTTCCACCAGAGCTTCTCCTATGAAGACTTTATCGAAGGGATTCGCGCAACTACTGACGAAAAATCGGGTGCGCTTCGCTACGAAGTAGTGGATGGTATTTTTAAACAGCTGTGCCTGAATGCTGAAGTTAAAACGCGTGGTAGTTCGACCCAGTCATTGTCCTTGAATGGGAGACGGATTTGGAAAATGTCTCTTGGAAATACTCTTGACGGTGAAGATTATATTTTCGATGAGTGCCTTGCGAATAATTATATTCTATTAGGATGGGGGGATAATCTTGATTTTAGTGGCTGCACAACGCCCGCAGATGTTCGATTACGCATAGCCGAATCGAATGAAGGTCAGGCCGAAAGAAGTGAATACATGTTGACTGCAGTCAATATGTTTAAAAATATCATGCGAAATGGTGATATTGTTATTATTTCTGACGGTAACCATAAGTTCAGAGCCATTGCCGAGATCGCTGGCGATTATCAATATCTGCCTAATGATGAACGCGTAGGTTATCATCAAATGCGGAAGGTCAACTGGCTACGAACCTATTCCCCGAGCTTACCGAAAGAACAGCTTTTTTTAAAAGCACTTTCACAGATGACATTATATGAGTTGAGGGACACCTCAATTGACAGGGAAAAACTGTCTCAGCTACTGGCTCCGGTTGAAACAACTGACAATCAAGCATTGCCGCACGTACTCATTATCGATGAAATAAATCGTGGTAATATTTCCCGCATCTTCGGTGAATTAATTACGCTGTTGGAATCCGATAAGCGAATGGGGGCCGAGGATGCCCGCTCTTTGATGTTACCTTATTCTAAACAGTTATTTTCCGTGCCCAGGAATGTCTATGTGATTGGCACCATGAATACGGCTGATAAGTCATTAATACAAATGGATCTGGCGCTAAGACGACGCTTTAGCTTTACCGAAATGCCTGCGCGACCAGAGTTGTTAGCTGGGGTTACGGCGTTTGGTGTTGATATCGAAACGTTGTTAACGCGTATTAATCAGCGTATCGAAGCGCTGCTGGATAGTGAGCATATGATTGGCCATGCTTACTTTATGCCGCTAAAAAAATTAGAAAACAACAATGACCGTGAAGCCTGTCTTGCCAGTATATTCCAGCACAAAATTATTCCATTGCTGAGAGAGTATTTTTTTGATGATTATGAACGCATTGGGTGGGTGCTTAATGATTCGGTGAAAGCAAAAGAATACCGTTTTATCCTGTTGCAACAGGCCGCACAACTACCGTCATTCTCTGCTCTATTCCCGAAAGATATTGCGGATAGTTTGTCTGACAGACGTTTCCGCATCAATGAACATGCTTTCACGTCGGCAGAAGCTTATCAGGGTATTGTCGCATGATGATCCAGGTTCGGGAGTTTGCTTTGCTTACTTGTGATAACTCTCAACCAGCCAGTATGGATTTGGGGATTGTCTCTGAGGCAACCTTCTCCTGGCTTGAGCAATTGCAACAAAAGTGGAGTGGTACTTCTCAAATTCTCAGCCGGGAAGGGAAGCGTTTTTTGCGTTTGGGAAGCTATGTCGGTTATCTGCAATCCCCGAATGGCGACTCAATCGAAATTCTGCCCAAAACCACATTTGAAGCCCCTACTGAGATAATCCCCCTACGTCATCTTTTACGCAGAATGCTAAGCGCCTCCTTAGGGATTACACCCCGCGAGGCGAACCAGGCGCTATTGCAACGTAGTGACCAGCCTCTACATGAATGGATCATCAGTGAGTTTTTGCGGCATCTCGCTGATTTAGTGCGCAAAGGAATGCGCTTCGATTATTACCTCATTGAGGATGAACATGGTGCATTCATCCGTGGTCAACTGAATGTCACTGCGCAAATGAGAATGCCTCCGGGCAGAGGCACTCATTTTCATGTGCGCTATGCGGATTTTTCCCCCCAGCGCATCGAAAACCGTCTGTTACGGACGGCCTTAGATTGGGTTCTCAAAATGACCAGGCAAGGGCAGAACTGGAGGCAGGCAAACTCACTTAGCCATCAACTGGATGGCATAGCGCCTGTTTGTGGCAGTACAACACAACCAATGAGGCAATGGAGTGACGGTAAATATCTTTTCAGCTATCGCGCCATTAAGCCGTGGTGCCAACTCATTCTTGAACAGATGAATCCAGATTTTCAACATGGGTCGCACCAGGGAATTTCTCTGTTGTTTCCTGTGGAGAAGTTATATGAGGGCTGGGTAGGATGTGGTCTGGCTGGGGCGTTGCATCCCGATTACCAGCTTATTAAACAGACTAAGAGCCAGTACTTGTTAGAGCATATTCCTGTTGGCGAAAAGTCATCTCAACGATGGTTCAGGCTTAAGCCTGACTTCCTTATTACCGGCGTACAGACAGTCGTTCTTGATGCTAAATGGAAACTATTAGATAGCAGAGCTGATGATAGTTTGAGAAAGTATGAAATCAGCCAGCCTGACCTGTATCAGATGTTCGCCTATGGGCAAAAGTATCTTCATGGGAAAGGAAATATGATGCTGATTTATCCGCGTCACCAGTACTTTGATATACCGTTACCGGTGTTTCGTTTCGATGAAGAATTATCTCTATGGTGTGTGCCCTTTGACCTTGCATCTGGTGAATTAGTAAAAGGTGAGTGGCAAGGTTCTTTCCCCTGTTTTCCTGGGGATGAGACTATAACGGCTCATAGCGGTCAACCAAATAATCATACATTTATTGAGTGCTAAAGCGCCGGGGGAGCAGTAATCATAGTTTATAAAGGTTTCTACCATTTATTTTCCCAACCCGTTGAGCTGTTCACTGGGTCATGGAATGTACCTTTTACTCTCTGTTAATTCAGGCCCGGATATACATTAATAAACAAATCACATGCTATTACCCCGATTGATCTTCGCATATTCAAACGATGTAATCCCCTTACCCCGGTTCGCATCCACGAAATCAGCCCACCATTTTTACTGGCATCTGTTGATAGATATACGTTGAGGTCGGTTGAACTTGAGCGAGTTAATATATTGGGAATGATAGATAAATTATGGATTTCAGACACAAAAAAAGCTGCCCTTAGGCGACTTCATTTTGTATCTTTGGTGCGAAGGCCGCACCGCGATTCTCTGAAAGTTCATTTGCCTTAAAATTACTCCTCATCATCTTCCACAGGCTCTAACGCGTCAAGCGTGACTCGCACCATCGCGATAGAACCAATACGGATGAAAGCATCTTCTCCGTCTTCGTCGGTTATCATAAAACGCTCCGTGGTTTCAGGCTCACAATCCAGCGTGTCAAAGAACGCATTCAGCTGGCCAATATCATCGGTCTCTTCGTTTTGCGGCGCATCAGGCTCAACGCTCAGTGGAATCACTGGTCCGCCGTTTACCAGCGTGATATGGACATTAAAATAATCGTCTTCATAGTCGTCTTCTTCTACGCTCATGATGGGAGCAAAGCCATCAGACAGGAACTGATGAAATACCACTTCACGCATATTTAACGCACAACGATATTCCGAAGAATCAAAAATGAAGAAGCGTTCTGTATTTGGGACGGTTTGTTCCTGAAAATGATAATAAAACCTCCGCTTATCCGCAGCAGAAATGGGCAACAGCAAATAGTCCTGCTGCCCCTGTAGCCAGAGTTTTACGGTCCAGAGACCGCTATCCATTTCAATGCCGCTTGTGGCTATCGCCTCAAGATCTTCATCAGTTTTACGACGCTTCTTGCGGAAGTCGTTTATCAACCGATCGCTTTCCGGGAACACTACATTTAGAGGTTTCCCCAGGGCATTGCATATTGCCTGCGCGAGGCTCAGCTTTGCGGCGACCTTCCCGGTTTCGATACGCTGAATTTGTTGCTGGCTGGTGCCGACCATAAACGCCAGCTCGCGCTGGGTGACAGATAGCTGGGTACGGAGCTGTTTGATGTTGTTCTGTGACATGGCATCCATCCTTCAGAAGGAGTAGAAAGTGCCATTAAAATACAAAAGTGAGTAAAAACACCAAAACTGTGTTTTTACTCGCTAATCAACACTCGTGAACGAAAAGAAAATCTCTTCAACGCTCTTCTCTGGTATGCCAGAGATCCACGATATAGATGTCATTGTCACGAAGTTCGTAGTGAACCTCGTAATCATCAAATAACACTTTTCGAACCTCCCGAGGTTCATACCGAGTCTGCTGTACGCCAATTACCGGATGCGCTGTAAGACCAGCACAACCAGTAATCAGGCGATCCAAAACGTCATCGGCGTGCTGGCGGCTATACTGAAGGGCGAAACGGTAGATACGCTCCAGATCATCCTGAGCTTTAAGCGTCCAGTAAACTTCCATTTATCAGGATTTCTTTAAGCGATTAGCAAAATCCACCATGTCCGAATGGCTCACCACGCGACCGGCATCCACATCCGCAAGACCGGCCTGGATGCTCTGATGACGCCGTTCTCTTTCGGCCAGCATACTGGTCAACGCTTCTTTAATAATCCAGCTTTTAGAACGGTCCAACTCAACTGCCAGATTCTCAACAGCAGCAGCCAATTCAACGGGTATCTGTGCGCTGATGGTTTGTTTAGTAAGCGAACCCATAGGGATTACCTCGTTTAATAACATTTAATAACTCCTATTAAGATTAGCATAGAGGTGCCTATAAAAACACCACATCTCATTTCGCAGGCAACATCCCCGGAAAGTGCTTCGCCACGATGTCATTCATCTTCTCCACCAGATCAAGGCGTTTAAACGTGATATGTCCACTGCCCTTCTGAAAGTAGCGAATGGTGAACAACTCATCTTCGAAGACCTGTTGGTGCGGATTGTCGCGCATAAAATCCATAAACCGGACAGAGACATCATGCCGGTTATCGGGAATGGTCTTCCCATCCAGCAGGTAGAACATCCGTTCCAGATCGGCAAGCTGGTCGCGCCGCCAGCCCCAGTTCAGGCTGTAGCCCCATCTGTCATGCTTCACCAGATTCTTGACGATAATCTTCTTACCGAAATAACAGGGATTATTGGTTTTATCGTCCCAGCTCAACCCTTTAAATACATTGATAATCCCGCGTTCGAAAACATCCGGTTTATTGTGATGGAGTTGTTCAAAGGTACGCAGGATGTTGGCTTCGCTAATAGCCGAGAGATCGCCCTCCTCCAGGTTCCTCGCCCACTGACTGCGAGCTTCGGCATCCATCAGAGTCAACATCCCGGACTTCAGCATGAGATCGCGCCAGATACTGCGGTCGATATTGCGGGTAATCACCGGCATCGCTTTATCTACTGGTTGCATCAGCCAGCAGTCAAAGGAATGGCCCTGTCGCATCGCCCAATGCTCCGCCACACCACCACCGATGCTGGAGGTTAGCCATAAGATATCATCAAGCTTATGGATCAGGATTTCTATCAGGCTCAGCGCAGCATCACGTCCTGTGACGATGCGTTCGATACCGGTTGAGCAAATTAGCTCATGATAGCCAGTTAAAACTTCAGCTTCTGTTTGCATAATTTTTGTCCGTATAAAAGCAAACGCGCCTGCCAGGAGTGGCAGGCGCATTATGCAATGAGTAAACAGGGAAGACAGATCGGGAATGTAATTCGGGAAGGAGGCTCACAAGATTCAGCGCGTAGAAAGATTATGGCTTTGTCGTAACAGACCGGTTGCCTGTCGCGCCAGATGCAGTTGTAGCCAGGTTTTCGTACAATTCGCGGCAAAAAACTGCATGGCGTCGCGCTTCTCTTCCACGCTGTCAAATATCCCCAACACTTTGTAAGCCCCTTCAATAACCTTATCTAATACGTTGCCTTTAGACGACTGGCTGGAGAACATTAAGAAAATGAATGATGAAGAGTTTTGCTTTTGGCTGTTACAGCGTCTTCAGAGCTAACCCATTTAATGGATGAATATGTGAATTTTACGCACTACTGAAGTTATCCTGCCCCGCACCAGGTACTCATTCTTCAATGTACTGAAGATGTACAAGCTCACTTTGTCCGCCAAATTAGTGTGATATTCTTTCCAAAAATGCTGTTGTATCCACGACATAAGGCGATGATTGATGGAGCAGTCACTCAATTTTGAAATGTTGCGCAGCCAGTGGCCGGAGCTGGCTGAACTCGCGAGTATGGCAGAACGCTATGTTCACTCTGACCCGGAAAGTTGTCTGGTTAAGCTGCGCAACTATACCGAATTGATGGTGCGCTGGTTGTATCGTCAGGAGCGATTACCGGAAGGTATTAAGGCAAATCTTTACGATTTAATGAATGCCGATGTCTTCACCAGCATGATGCCGGAAGCCATCATCATGAAAATGGATGCGCTGCGTATCCACGGCAACCGCGCCGCGCACGGTGGACGTATCAAAGCCAAAGATACCTATTGGCTGCTTAAGGAAGCGTATTTATTAGGGGTCTGGCTGTATGTTCGCTACGCCCACGGTAATGTTGACAACTGCCCCAAATTTTCTCTTCCTCCGTTAACGCAATCTTCAGGTCGTGCAGATGAAAAACGTCTGGAAGATGCAATCAGGGCTCAGGATGAAAGCCGTGAGCGCGAACTGGCGTTACAACGCGCACTACAGCAAGAGCAGGAAAAGGCCGAACACCTCACTCAGCGCCTGAATGAAGCCAGGGCGCGTAACCAGCATGTTGCTGATATCCTCTCTATTGATGAAGCGGAAACCCGCCGCCGCCTGATTGACTCCCGCCTGCTTGCTGCTGACTGGAATGTAGGGGAAGAGCTTAACAATACCGATCAGGTTACACAGGAACACCCAGTTAAAGAACAGCCTACTGCGACCGGTGACGGTTATGCGGACTATGTCTTGTGGGATGAGGCACACAAACCGCTGGCGGTGGTGGAAGCAAAAAAAACCAGCGTCAATGCCGAACAAGGACGAATTCAGGCCCGACTGTATGCAGACTGGCTGGAGAAAGAATATGGTCAGCGTCCGGTCATCTTCTACACCAACGGCTACGATATCTGGCTGTGGGACGATCATAAAATTCATGGTTATCCTCCGCGTCGGGTATTTGGCTTCTACAGCAAGGAAAGCCTGCAATATCTTATTCAGCAGCGTGAAACCCGTCTGCCGCTGAACAGTGTGCCGCATGTTAAAGATAACGAAGGTAAGGCCGTTGCCGGACGTTTGTATCAGCTTGAAACCATTGCCCGCGTCAGCGAACGGTTTACTAACAAGTATCGGCAATCGTTAATTGTTCAGGCTACTGGTACAGGCAAAACCCGCGTAGCGATTGCACTAAGCAAACTGATGATTGATGCTCGCTGGGTAAAACGCGTCCTGTTTCTTTGCGACCGCAAAGAACTGCGTAAACAGGCGGCGAATGCCTTTAATCAGTTCACCAATGAGCCGCTGTATGTGGTCGGTAAATCCAAAAAAGCAGACAGGCAGAACGCCAGGATCTATATCGCCACCTATCCCGGCATGATGAAAATCATGGATCATTTTGATGTTGGCTATTTCGATCTGATCATTGCCGACGAATCCCATCGTTCTATCTACAACGTATACGGCGATCTGTTTAAGTATTTTGATGCCCTCCAGATTGGCCTGACGGCCACGCCAATCGACATGGTGAGCAAAACCACTTTCGGCCTGTTTGGTTGTGAAGGACGCATCCCTACCGCCAACTACAGCCTGGAAGATGCTATCGCCGATAACAACCTGGTTCCCTATGAGGTCGTTACACACACCACGGAATTCCTGCGCGAAGGCATTAAATGGGAGAAATTAAGCGACGCACAAATCCGCGAACTGGAAGAACAGGGTATCGATCCCAATATGCTGGAATTTGATGGCAAGGCGCTTGATGAAGCAATTTATAACAAAGATACCAACCGCTATATCTTGCGTAACCTGATGGAAAACGGCCTGAAAGATCGGGACGGCCAACTACCCGGTAAAACCATTATTTTCGCCCGTAACCATAAACACGCGCTGTTACTGAATGAGTTGTTCGACGACATGTATCCGCAGTTTGCCGGGCGCTTCTGCCAGGTCATTGACAACTACGATCCCCGTGCCGAGCAACTGATCGACGATTTTAAAGGACTGGACGAAAGCACCAACAAAGAGCTGACTATTGCTATCTCCGTAGATATGCTCGATACCGGCATTGATGTCCCGGAAATTGTGAATCTGGTCTTTGCCAAGCCGGTCAAATCGAAAGTGAAGTTCTGGCAGATGATTGGCCGTGGTACGCGCCTCTGTGCGGGGCTGTACGGCTACGATGACAACGGCAAACCGCTGGATAAACAGAAATTCCGTATCTTCGATCACTGGGGCAATTTTGAGTATCATGAGCTGCATACCGAAGAGGCTGAAGTGACAGCGACAAAATCGCTGGCGCAAAAACGCTTCGAAGCGTGGGTTATGCTGGGGGCTGCTGCACAGCGTAAGTTCGACAAACAGGCGGTGGATTTAGTCGCTCACCAGCTCCGCGAGCAGATCAACGCGCTGGATGAAAAGTCGATTGCCGTACAGGAAAAGTGGCAGCAAAAAGCGCAGTACAGCGATGAAAAAGTGCTGCGCCAGCTTTCCCCGAAAACGCAGCAGGATCTGCTATCTGTCCTGGCCCCGCTGATGCAGTGGCTGGACGTGCGCGGGCAAAGCGACGCTATGCGTTTTGATATGGATATTCTGGCGGCGCAAACTGCCCGTTATACCAACCCGGAAGAGCTGGATGTGCTCTGGCCGGTCATCATCGAGAAAGTGGAACGTCTGCCGCCGCATCTGACGCAGGTGCAGCAACAGGGAGAGCGGATTAATCAACTTCATGATTTGGGCTGGTGGAAGCAAGCCAGCCTGGAAGAGCTGGAGGATATCCGCATTCATCTGCGCGGTATAATGCACCTGATGGAGAAAGATGCGACGCCAAAATTTGGCTCGATACAGGTGGATATTACCGAAGATGCGAACCTGATCCAGACGGAGACCCGTAAAACCAATATCCGCTCTATTGATTTCAAACTCTATCGCCAGCAGGTTCAGGGAGCGCTGGAGCCGCTGTTCCAGCAAAATCCGGTGCTGAAGAAAATCCGCAGCGGCGAGCCGGTCACGCAAAATGAGCTGGATGAACTGGCGAAGCTGGTGCTGATCCAGAACCCCAACGTTGATATCCGGGCACTGAAAGAGTTCTACCCCCAGGCAACCGCCAGCCTGGATAAACTTTTACGTACTATCATCGGGATGGACAGCGACGCGGTTGAAGTGCGTTTTGCCCAGTTCGCCGCTGACAACAGCCTGACCAGCCAGCAACTGCGCTTCCTGTCATTGCTGAAAAACCACATCCGCGATTACGGCACCATTGAAATGCGGCAGCTCTTTGAACAGCCGTTTACGCACATCCACAACGAAGGCGTTACTGGCGTTTTCCCCGACATCGAGCAGATCGCCCGGTTGCAAAAGATAGTCGAAGAGCTGGGTGTTGTGACCGACGCAGCGACGGTATAATACGCACATGACAAGCCCCGACAGCGGGGCTTTTGTATTTATAACAGGGTATAGACGTTAACAATGATCACCGGTGACTTAAAAAGTAAATCGACGGGCTGTGGGAAGATTTTTGGGTGGGTGGTATCACAAACCCGCTGACCGTTATCGAACAGATCACCTACCTGATGTACTCCCGGATGCTGGATACTCAGGAACAACGGGACGAGAAGCGTAAACAAATCGCGGGTATTGATTTTAAACCGCGCTTTTCGCCAGAACAGCAGGAGTTCCGTTTCAGTCACTACAGCAACCTTGGCTCAGATGAGATGATGGAAGTAGTGCGCGATGGCGTATTCCAGCATTTCCGACAGCTCGGCCAGGCCGACGATTCGAAGGTAACGCTGCTGGGCAACTTTATGAAAGATGCTCGCCTGGAGATTGTTAAGCCTTCACTGCTGACCAAAGCCGTGGAGGTGATCAAAAACCTGCCGCTGGATCGTGGCGATACCAAAGGCGATCTTTACGAATACCTGTTAAGCAAGCTGACCACCGCCGGGATCAACGGTCAGTTCCGCACGCCACGCCACATTATCCGCACAATGGTTGAAATGATGGAGCCGAACCCTGCGCGTGGTGAGACGATTTGCGATCCGGCCTGTGGTACAGGTGGCTTTCTGGCAACCAGCTACGAATATCTGCTTGAAAAGTACAGCTCGCTGGAGTCCATTCATACCGAGATTGGCACTAACGAACATGGCGAACTGGAAGAGCAAAAAATCTTTACTGGCGATCTGCTGACACCGTGGCGTGACCATGTGGATAACAACATGTTCCACGGTTACGACTTTGATACCACCATGCTGCGTATCGCCGCCATGAACCTGATTATGCACGGCGTGGAAGCGCCGGATATTCATTATCAGGACACCATGAGCCAGAGCTTCAGCACCAACTTCCCGCAGGCCAGTAAAAACGCCTTCAACCTGATCCTGGCGAACCCGCCGTTTACCGGTTCCCTGGATGAGGAAGATATCGACGCTACACTGTTGGCGATGGTGAAAACCAAGAAAACCGAACTGCTATTCCTGGCGCGGATTCTGCAAATGCTGAAAGTGGGCGGACGCAGCGCCACTATCGTGCCGCAGGGCGTGCTGTTTGGCTCCAGTAAGGCGCACCAGTCGCTGCGTAAAACGCTGGTGGAAGATAACCAGCTGGAAGCGGTGATTAATCTGCCTTCCGGTGTATTCAAGCCTTATGCAGGCGTGGCAACGGCAATCCTGATCTTCACCAAAGGCGGCCAGACGGATGAAGTCTGGTTCTACGATCTGCGCAATGACGGCTACAGCCTGGATGACAAGCGCAACCCGATAAAAGACAACGACCTGCCGCATCTATTGGCAAGCTGGAAGCATTACCGTACTTTACGCGGGCTGCCGGTTGATAACTTTATGGGCGAGAAATCAGCCTCATTGCTGAAACAGCAGCACCCGGAAGGGATAGATGCTGGCGTTGATTTTAAAGATCGCACTCAGTCGGCGTTTGTAGTACCGAAAGCGGATATTGCGGCGCAGAAATACGATCTCTCTATAAATCGTTATAAAGAAGTGGTGTATCAGGCGGAGGAGTATGAAGATCCGAAAGTGATACTGAAGCGGTTGAAGGATCTGGAAAAAGAGATTCTGGCGGATTTGGATGAGCTGGAGGGGATGCTGTGAGTTGGGAAACCTATAAATTGAGTGAGTTATGTTTAAAAATTACTGATGGTAGTCATAACCCTCCTGAAAGTGTTCCTCATAGTGATTATTTGATGTTAAGTTCAAAGAATATTTTCAATGACGAGATTAATTTAGATAATCCAAGATATCTTTCGAAAGAAATGTTTGAAAAAGAAAATAAGAGAACAGAAATTTCTGTAGGTGATGTTTTACTGACAATTGTGGGAACTATCGGCCGTGTAGCTGTTGTCCCAGATGATATTTCTAAATTTACGTTACAAAGAAGTGTTGCAGTTTTAAAACCTAAAATGAATATTATTACGCCTCGTTTCTTAATGTATACACTGCAATCAATGTTAGATGTTCTATCTGCGGGAGCAAGAGGTGTAGCCCAAAAAGGCATCTATTTAAAACAATTAGCTGATTTGCAAATAAATGTACCGTCATTAGTAAAGCAAAAAGAAATTGTAGCAATTTTTGACAAAGCAAGAAGAATACAAAAAAAGCGCGAGCAAGCCATCAAACTGGCTGATAATTTCTTACGTGCCACATTTATAGAAATGTTTGGCGATCCGGTAATGAATCCTAAGGGTTTTGAAACTAGGTTATTAAGTGATTTTTTTATAGATGAAAAAAATGGTACTAAATGCGGCCCTTTTGGGAGTGCTTTGAAAAAAGATGAGTATACAAGAGAAGGTGTTCCTGTATGGAACATGGATAATATTACCTTACAAGGAGACTTCATTGACTTACCTTCCCTCTGGATAAGTGAATATAAATATCAAACGCTTGAATCATACTCTGTATTAGATGGCGATGTGATTATTTCCAGAGCTGGTACTGTTGGTAAAATGGGTGTTGTAAGGTCGAGTACGGAAAAATCTATTATTAGTACAAATCTTATCCGGGTTCGTTTCGGCGAAAAATTGTATCCAGAATATTTCGTATCTCTTATGACGTACTGCAAAGGTAGAGTCGGTAACCTCAAAACTGGGCCGGATGGTACATTTACCCATATGAACACCGGAGTTTTGAGTAATTTAGAGTTTCCTTATCCACCACTAGAACTACAGAAGAAATATATTAAAATTCGTCAGTCCGTTATGCTTATCATTGATAAATATCATCATTTTGAATTTGAAATCGATGATACATTTTGTGCTATAAACCAAAAAGCTTTCCTCTATCAACCATAGGAGCAATAGCAATTGGACTTATTTGACCTGTTAACAATTAAATTTATCTTACCCACAAAAGCAGCCCCTGCAAGAAAAGTGGGTGGGAATTTTGTTCATAAGTTACTTTACCGAGAAACGACAGTGACGGCTAAAGTCAGAAATGCAAGTTTCCCTGGATACTTTGAATTTGTTACGGGTCTTAAGCCTCCTCTAAACTATATCTATCTGAAAGATCCAAATTCCAGAGGGAAATGCCCAGATGGGGTAGCTTCCCTTAAAGCTAAGGAACTATTTACATTCGAAAAATGGCGAGAGGATACTGAGTTAAGCTGGGAGCAATTTCCAGAGCAAGCATTTAACACTTCACCTGATGAAATTAATGAACAATGGAATCATCAATTTCAGTTTAGAGAGGACGATCCAGAGCGCCATTCTCCAGGTCTTAGAAAACCCCAACTAGGTGCACTTCATGCAATTGCAGGCTATTTCGCTACTGATTTGCAGGTAGAACCTGCTACCGTCGTACTGCCCACTGGAACGGGAAAAACGGAAACAATGCTGGTGACCTGCTCCCCGTTGATTAATACACACCGATGTTAGTAATGTCTTCATAAGCCACATGAGGACATCCCCATGAAGAAGCGTTTTTCCGACGAACAGATCATCAGTATTCTCCGCGAAGCGGAAGCCGGAGTTTCTGCCCGCGAGCTCTGCCGTAAGCACGCCATTTCAGATGCCACCTTTTACACCTGGCGCAAGAAGTATGGCGGTATGGAGGTGCCTGAGGTTAAGCGGCTTAAATCTCTTGAAGAGGAGAACGCCCGCCTCAAGAAGCTACTTGCCGAAGCCATGCTGGATAAGGAGGCACTTCAGGTGGCTCTGGGGCGAAAGTACTGACGACAGGCCAGAAGCGGGAAGCCGTTGAGTTTATGTGTGATGCGACCGGTCTGTCGCAACGTCGTGCCTGCAGGCTTACAGGTTTTTCCCTGTCGACCTGCCGCTATGAGGCTCAGCGTCCGGCAGCTGATGCGAATTTATCAGGGCGCATCACTGAGCTGGCACTGGAGCGCAGGCGTTTTGGCTACCGCCGCATCTGGCAGCTGCTGCGTCAGGAGGGCCTTCACGTCAGTCACAAGCGGGTATACCGTATTTACCACCTTAATGGACTGAGCGTAAAACGCAGACGACGCCGTAAAGGGCTGGCAACCGAACGGTTTCCGCTTCTGCGCCCGGATGCGCCGAACCTGACATGGTCGATGGATTTCGTTATGGACGCACTGGCCAACGGTCGGAGGATCAAGTGCCTGACCTGTGTGGATGATTTCACGAAGGAGTGTCTGACGATCACCACTGCTTTCGGTATTTCAGGCGTTCAGGTCACGCGTATTCTGGACAGCATCGCGCTGTTTAGGGGCTATCCGGCGACAATAAGAACCGATCAGGGCCCGGAATTTACCTGCCGCGCGCTCGATCAATGGGCCTTTGAGCATGGTGTGGAACTACGGCTTATCCAGCCAGGTAAGCCAACGCAGAACGGATTTATTGAGAGTTTTAACGGACGCTTTCGCGATGAGTGTCTGAATGAACACTGGTTCAGCGATATTCTTCATGCCCGGAAAATGATTAATGACTGGCGGCAGGATTATAACGAGTGCCGTCCCCATTCATCGCTGGATTACCAGGCACCAGCTGAATTCGCAACGGACTGGCGAAACAGGAAATATGAAGAAAAACCAACCGACATTACTAACTGAAGGTTGTATCTAATCCTGGGGGCAGGTCACATGGGCGAGTGCAAATTTATAAGAAGCGACGTTATTGCCAAAAAGGATCACGCCACGCCAGTAGTTCTCCAGCGTCGGATCGGACTGATAAAAGCGCATGGTTTATCCTGGTTATGCTGCGATAGCGAGACAGTAAGCGTTAACTTAGCCTGTAACGGCAACCCATAATAAACCAGCTTCCTTTAATCATCCTCAAACCTATTCATCCGCCAACCTCAACCGCAGCGTTTATAGTCATTGGGCTTCCTCATAACTCTGGAGAACTCATGACGCTGCGCCTGCCTTTACTGTTGATCCTGACCTGTCTCTCTTTTTACGTTCCGGCGCATAACCTTATCGACGGCCAGCGCGTGGTGCCGGTTGGCGTTGCGGATAAGGGGGAACTTATCCTGCAACAGGGCGAGCCGGGCTACCGCAGCTGGAACAGCGCGCGGCTCGCTGGCAAAACCGGCGTGGTGCTGCATATGGCGGGCCGCCTCTCGGCCAAAGCGCTGAATGAGCCGCTGATTCAGGCCATCGCCGACGCGCGCTTCCCGGTGCAAACCTTCCAGATCACCACCATCATTAATACCGACGATGCGATTCCTGGCAGCGCGATCTTCGTGCGGCGCAGCCTCGAAAGCAGCAAACGGCAGACGCCCGCCGCACAATTCGTGGTGGATGAGCAGGGCGCGGTCAGGCGCGCCTGGCAACTGGCGGCGGGCGGTTCTGCCGTGGTGGTGCTGGATAAACAGGGACGGGTGCGTTTTGCCAAAGATGGCGCGCTTACACAGGGCGAAGTGCAGCAGGTTATTACGCTGATCCGGCAGCTGTTGACCTGAAATGCAGCGGTAACAAGCGTAGCGCGGCGGCAGGTTGTTAATTACGTGTAAAGGTTTGTGACGTAACCGCTGCACAAAAGGAAAATTCTGAAGATTGCGCTACGCTTTGCAAACACAGCAAAGCAGAAAAAGCGCCAGCGTTCTGCTTTGAACTACGTTATGCAGGTTATTGCGGCTCTCCATCTGCCGTCACCATGCTCTTCCGTAGAAATCGCCGCGATGAGGAACCAGGGACAGCAACGATGAACGCCAACCATGAAGATGAACTGCAAGCGCTACGAGACGCGCTGCAACTCCGCCTCGATCAGCTCCTGCCGGCGGGCGAGCAGCAGGATCTGGTCTATACGGCAATGCGCGAAGGCACATTGATCGCCGGCAAGCGCGTACGGCCGCTGTTGCTGGTGCTGGCGGCGCGCGATTTGGGCTGTGATGCCGCGCAGCCCGGCCTGCTCGATCTCGCCTGTGCGGTGGAGATGGTGCATGCCGCGTCGCTGATGCTGGATGATATTCCCTGTATGGACAACGCGCAGCTGCGTCGGGGCCGACCGACCATTCACCGACAGTATGGCGAAAACGTCGCGATACTCGCCGCCGTCGCGCTGCTGAGCCGCGCCTTTGGCGTGGTCGCCGAGGCGCAGTCGCTGCCGCACGCCTGCAAAACGCAGGCGGTTGCCGAACTCTCCACCGCCGTCGGCCTGCAAGGCCTGGTGCAGGGCCAGTTCCTCGATCTGAGCGAGGGCGGCCAGGCGCGCAGCGCTGAAGCGATCCTGCTGACTAACGAGCTGAAAACCAGCCGACTGTTCGACGCCACGCTGCAAATGGCGGCGATCGTCGCCGATGCGCCGCCGCAGGCGCGCCAGCGTCTGCGCTGCTTCGCGCAGGATTTAGGGCAGGCGTTTCAGCTTATGGATGATCTCGCCGACGGACTGAGCGGCACCGGCAAAGACTGCAATAAAGACAGCGGCAAATCGACGCTGGTGGCGATGCTGGGCGCCGACGCGGTACATCAGCGGCTACGAGAACATCTGCGCAGCGCCGACGAACATCTCGCCAGCGCCTGCGATCGGGGCGTTGCCACCCAACGGTTTATGCACGCCTGGTTTGATAAACAGATGGCGCTGTTCGGCCAGAGCAGGACGCAGTCGCTACCGGAGTGTTAATGAAGGACCTGACTCAACGCAAAAACGATCATCTGGATATTGTCCTGAACAGTGCGCCGTGCGTTAAAAAGCAGGCTACCGGCTTTGAGCGGTGGCGCTTTGAACACTGTGCGCTGCCGGAACTCGGCCTGGATGAGATCGATCTGCGCGTCCCGCTGTTCGGCAGGACGTTGCAGGCGCCGCTGCTGATCAGTTCAATGACCGGCGGCGCCAGCCGGGCAAAAACCATTAATCGCCATCTGGCGCAGGCGGCGCAGGCGCTGGGGCTGGCGATGGGCGTCGGATCGCAGCGCGTGGCGCTGGAAAGCGACGATAACTGGGGCTTAACCCGCGAACTGCGGCAGGTTGCGCCGGATATTGCGCTGCTGGCCAATCTGGGCGCGGCGCAGATCGCCAGCACAAAGGGCCTCGACTATGCGCGTCGGGCGGTAGAGATGATCGAGGCGGATGCGCTCATCATTCATCTTAATCCGTTGCAGGAGGCGCTGCAGAGCGGCGGCGATCGTGACTGGCGCGGCGTGCTGGCGGCGATAGAAAACACGGTAAACGCACTGCCGGTGCCGGTTGTCGTCAAAGAGGTAGGGGCCGGACTGTCGGTGGCGGTAGCGCAACGGCTGGCTGAGGCGGGCGTGGCGATGCTGGATGTTGCGGGCGCGGGCGGCACCAGCTGGGCGGCGGTGGAAGGCGAACGCGCCGCAACGGAACATGCGCGCGCGGTGGCGATGGCCTTTGCCGACTGGGGTATTCCCAGCGCACAGGCGCTGTGCGATCTGCATCAGGCGCTGCCGCAAATGCCGCTGATCGCCTCCGGCGGCATCGCTGACGGCATCGACGTCGCCAAAGCGCTGCGTTTAGGGGCGACGCTGGCGGGCCAGGCGGCGGGCGTGCTGGGCAGTGCGACCGTCTCCGGCGAGGCGGTCGCAGCGCATTTTCAGGTGGTGATCGAACAGCTGCGCGTCGCCTGTTTTTGTACCGGCAGCGCCAGCCTGGGCGCGCTGCGTCAGGCAACGCTGGTACGCGATCGATGAGCCACTTTGCCGTTATCGCGCCGCCGCTTTACAGCCATATGCGGGCGCTGGAAGCGCTGGCGCAGCGGCTGATGGCGCGCGGTCATCGCATCACTTTTATTCAACAGGCGGAGGCGCGCACGCTGCTCAGCGATGCGCGCATCGGCTTTCTGGCAGTTGGCGAGCAGAGCCATCCGACGGGCAGCCTGGCGCGCACGTTGCGGCTGACGGCGCGCCCGTCCGGGCTGGGTATTTTTCGGCTGATTGACGATCTGGCGAACACCACCGATATGCTGTGTCGCGAACTGCCCGCCGCGCTGCAGAAAAGCGGCGTGGACGGGCTGATTGTCGATCAGATGGAGGTGGCGGGCGGCCTGGTCGCCGAGGCGCTGGGGCTGCCGTTCGTCTCGGTGGCCTGCGCGCTGCCGGTTAACCGCGATGAGCAGATCCCACTGCCGGTAATGCCGTTTAACTACGGAACCAGCGCGCGCCGCCAAAAGCTCTACGCCTCCAGCGCCGGGGTGTATGACTGGCTGATGCGTCGGCAGGGCGAGGTGATCGCCCGTCACGCGCGCGCCTTCGGTCTGGGCGAGCGGCGGGCGCTGCATGAATGCCTGTCGCCGCTGGCGCAAATCAGCCAGACCTTGCCCGCCTTCGATTTTCCTCGTCAGCTGCCCGCCTGCTTTCATGCCGTCGGCCCGCTGCGTAATGCGGCGGCGGGACAAGGCAGCGAAAAGGGCGATCGGCCGCTGGTGTTCGCTTCGCTGGGGACGCTGCAGGGGCATCGCTATTGTCTGTTCCTGAATATCGCGCGCGCCTGTCGCCGCCTCGATGTACGTCTGCTGATTGCGCACTGCGGCGGGCTGAATGCCGCGCAGGCGGCAAAGCTGGCAAGCTATGGCGCAGAGGTTACCGATTTTGCCGATCAGTCGGCGGTGCTGTGCCAGGCGCAGGCGGTCATCACCCACGGCGGGCTGAATACCGTAATGGATGCCATCGCCAGCGCTACGCCGATCCTCGCAATCCCGCTGGCGTTCGATCAGCCGGGCGTGGCGGCGCGCGTGGTTTACAGCGGCATTGGCCGTCGCGCTTCGCGCTTCGCTGGCAGCGGCACGCTGGCGCAACATCTCAGGGCGCTGTTAAGCGATAACGGGTATCGCCAGCGGCTGATCGCCATGCAGCCGCAGCTCCGGCAGGCGGGCGGCGTGGCGTTGGCAGCGCAGATCGTCGAGCAGGCGCTGAGCGCGAAGCGGCCGGTGCTGGCGGGAGCCGCCTGATGAAAGCGCGCTGGGATTTGATCCTGGTCGGCGGCGGGCTGGCCAACGGGCTGATCGCCTGGCGGCTGCGCCAGCTGCGGCCTGAGGTTGATCTGCTGTTGATTGAAGCGGGCGCGCAGGCGGGCGGCAATCATACCTGGTCCTTCCATCAGGATGATCTGACGGCTGAGCAGCAATGGATCGCGCCGCTGGTGGCGCATCGCTGGCCGGGTTACGAGGTGCGTTTTCCGGCGCTGACGCGCACGCTGGAGGGCGACTATCTCAGCATTACCTCCGGGCGCTTTGCGGCTGTTATTGCGCAGGCGCTGGGTGACAGATTACTGCTTAATACGCCGGTAGCCAGCCTGACGCCCGGTTCGGTTACGCTGGCTAATGGCGAGCGGCTAAGCGCCGCCGCCGTGATTGACGGGCGCGGCTATCAGTCCAGCCCGCATCTGACCACTGGCTTTCAATCCTTCCTGGGGCAGCAGTGGCGACTCAGTCAGCCGCACGGCCTGACGCGCCCGCTGTTGATGGACGCCACGGTGGATCAGTCGGCGGGCTATCGTTTTGTGTATACGCTGCCGCTCTCCGCTGATGAAGTGCTGATCGAGGACACGCACTATATCGATCGCGCCACGCTCAGCAGCGATCGGGCACGCCAGCATATTCAGGAATACGCGCAGCGCCAGGGCTGGCAGCTGGCGCAGCTTCAGCGCGAAGAGCAGGGCAATCTGCCGATTACGCTGGCGGGCGACTGTCACGCTTTCTGGCGGGAAAAAGCGGGCCAGCCATGCAGCGGATTGCGCGCCGGACTGTTTCATTCCACCACCGGCTACTCGCTGCCGCAGGCGGTGGCGCTGGCCGACCTGATTGCCCGCCAGCCGAATCTGGACGCCGCCGCGCTGTTTAACCTGCTGCGTACTTACGCCGAGGGCCAGTGGCGGCGCCAGCGCTTCTTCCGCCTGCTTAATCGCATGCTGTTCCTGGCGGGACGCGCCGATCGCCGCTGGCAGGTGATGCAGCGCTTTTATCGACTTAACCCAGGGCTTATCGCCCGCTTTTACGCCGGTCAGCTGAGGCTGACCGATATGGCGCGGATCCTGACGGGCAAGCCACCGGTTCCGGTTGGCGAAGCGCTGCGGGCCGTACTTAAACAAACTCCCCGGCTGCGAGCCTTCAGTGATGAATAAAACAATTGTAATCGGCGCCGGTTTTGGCGGCCTGGCCTTAGCGATTCGCCTGCAGGCGGCGGGCGTTCCCACTTTGCTGCTCGAACAGCGCGATAAGCCGGGCGGCCGCGCCTATGTTTACCAGGATCGGGGCTTTATCTTTGATGCCGGGCCAACGGTGATTACCGATCCTGGCGCCATTGAGGAGCTGTTTACCCTGGCAGGCAAAAAGATGGCGGATTATGTCGATCTGCTGCCGGTCACGCCGTTTTATCGCCTGTGCTGGGAGTCGGGCCAGCTCTTTGATTACGACAACGATCAGGAACGGCTGGAAGCGCAGATCCGCCGCTTTAACCCGCGCGACGTGGAAGGCTACCGGCGCTTTCTCGATTACTCAAAGGCGGTGTTTAAAGAGGGCTACCTGAAGCTGGGCACGGTGCCGTTTTTATCGTTTCGCGACATGCTGCGCGCCGGGCCTCAGCTGGCGCGGCTGCAGGCCTGGCGCAGCGTTTACAGCATGGTGGCGAAATTTATTGAAAATGAGCATTTACGCCAGGCGTTCTCGTTTCATTCGCTGCTGGTGGGCGGCAACCCGTTCGCTACTTCATCGATCTATACGCTGATCCATGCGCTGGAGCGCGAATGGGGCGTCTGGTTCGCGCGCGGCGGCACCGGCGCGCTGGTGCAGGGGCTGGTGCGGCTGTTTGAGGATCTGGGCGGCCAGCTGATGCTGAATGCGGAGGTCACGAAGCTGGAAGCGGAGGGTTCGCGTATCAGCGCAGTACAACTCGCGGACGGGCAGCGTATCGCGGCGGCGGCGGTCGCCTCCAACGCCGACGTGGTGCATACCTACGAAAAGCTGCTGGGGCATCATCCCACCGGCGCGGCGCGTGCGGCCAGCTTAAAGCGCAAGCGCATGAGCAACTCGCTGTTTGTGCTTTATTTCGGCCTCAACCATCATCACAGCCAGCTGGCGCATCATACCGTTTGCTTCGGGCCGCGTTATAAGGAGCTGATTGAGGATATTTTTCATCGCGATGCGCTGTCAGAAGATTTTTCTCTCTATCTGCATGCGCCCTGCGTCACCGATCCTTCGCTGGCGCCGCCCGGCTGCGGCAGCTATTACGTACTGGCGCCGGTGCCGCATCTGGGCACGGCGAACCTTGACTGGACGGTGGAAGGGCCGCGCCTGCGCGATCGCATTTTCGCCTGGCTGGAGCAGCACTACATGCCCGGCCTGCGCGATCAGCTGGTGACGCACCGCATGTTTACGCCGTTTGATTTTCGCGACCAGCTTGGCGCGCATCACGGCTCAGCATTTTCCATTGAGCCGATTCTGCGCCAGAGCGCCTGGTTCCGGCCCCACAACCGCGACAGCCGCATTCCCAATCTCTATCTGGTCGGCGCGGGCACCCATCCGGGCGCGGGCATTCCCGGCGTTATCGGCTCGGCAAAGGCCACCGCCGGACTGATGCTGGAGGCGCTTTCCCGATGAACAGCACGCTGATGGATCACGCCACCGAGACGATGGCGGTCGGCTCAAAAAGTTTTGCTACCGCGTCGAAGCTGTTCGACGCGCCCACCCGCCGCAGCGCGCTGATGCTCTATGCCTGGTGCCGTTACTGCGATGATGTTATCGATGGTCAGGTGCTGGGCTTTCATCATCCGGCGACCAGCAGCGGCAGCGCGCTTCAGCGGCTGGAGATGCTGAAAACCCAGACGCAGCGCGCCTTTGCCGGCGCCGGGATGCAGGAGCCCGCCTTTGCCGCTTTCCAGGAGGTGGCGACCCGCCACAGCATTCCGCCGCAGCTGGCGTTCGACCATCTGGAAGGGTTCGCGATGGATGTGCGCGAAACCCGGTATGAAACATTCGAGGATACGCTGCGCTACTGCTATCACGTGGCGGGCGTGGTCGGGCTGATGATGGCGCGCATTATGGGCGTGCGTGACGAGGCGGTGCTGGATCGCGCCTGTGATTTGGGCCTGGCGTTTCAGCTGACTAATATCGCCCGCGATATCGTCGAGGATGCGCAGGCGGGGCGCTGTTATCTGCCCGCGCAGTGGCTGGCGGCGGAAGGGATGAGCGCCGCGCAGATACCCGATCCCGTTTGTCGCCCGCAGCTGGCGCGTCTGGCGCGTCTGGCGCAGCGGCTGGTAGCGGAAGCGGAGCCTTATTACGCTTCGGCGCTGGCTGGCCTGCCCGGATTGCCGTTGCGTTCCGCATGGGCGATCGCGTCGGCGCACGGCGTCTATCGGGAGATTGGCGTTAAGGTCAGCGCCGCAGGCCCGCGCGCCTGGGATCGGCGGCAGGGCACGCATCGGCTGGAGAAAGTGGGATTACTGATTAAAGGCGCGGCGCTGGCGCTGGGTTCCCGCGTCGCCAATCCGCTGCCGCGCGATCCCGCTTTATGGCAGCGCCCGCGCCGTAAAAACGCGCATCATGGATTGTAATGATTACGTTTAAATAGCGGCGCGGGATCCTGCTGTTGGTCTAAAACCTGCAATCACAGCTGCACGTGCAACAGCGGTAAGCCCGTACTCCGCAGAGCGTTGTTTGCCCTGTAATGAGCTGTTCTGGCTTGTTGCCCTTCGCTTTAACCTGGCTGAGTCGCAAAACCGTACTGGTTTAACGGCGATTGGGTTGCCCGCTGTTTTGCTCTGCGTTTGACGGAGGAGCGTCTTTGCTGGGATTGTGGCGGGAAGCCGCACGAAGCGGGCGCGCTTTCTTGCCGTTGCGTTCGCGCAGCGTCGCCTGCAGCTTCTCAACCGGCGGCGCGTAGAGAAAGCCGAAAGAGACGCACTCTTCTTTCCCACGCACCGCATGATGCAGCCGATGCGCCATATAAAGCCGTTTCAGGTAGCCGCGACGCGGAATATAGCGAAACGGCCAGCGCTGATGCACCAGCCCGTCATGCACCATAAAATAGATTGCGCCATACAACGTCATCCCGGCGCCGATCCATTGCAGCGGCCAGTAACCCGCCGTACCCAGCGCAATCAGCGCAATCGCCAGCAGCGCGAACACCACGGCGTAAAGATCGTTTACTTCAAACCAGCCGGTACGCGGCTCATGATGAGAGAGATGCCAGCTCCAGCCCCAGCCGTGCATGATGTACTTGTGCGCCAGCGTGGCGACGACTTCCATGACGGCGACGGTTGCCAGCACAATCAGGGTATTCCACAGCACCAGCATCGTGACTCCTTGTTTCCCCGCCCCGGCATCTGTGCGCGTGGCGGTAACGCTTCAAGGGCTCTTGCCCACCAACAAAAACTGAAAAGGCCGCTGCCCATTCAGGCTTTTACGTGATGCTGAGTATAGCAACAGAGCTGCAAGCCGCCGTCCGGCTAATCATTTATTACTCACTGATTCGCGCAAAATAAGCCCGGAAATAAAGTCGGCGCGCGGCGACATATCGCCGCCGTCCAGCATGGAAATTAAGCGATCGATTACTTCATGGATCATATCGGTGACCGGTGCTTTCACGCTGGCGAGCGCAGGGCGTAAAAAAGGTGCGATGGGAATATCATCGAAACCCAGCAGCGAGACCCGATCCGGGACGCTCAGGCCAGCGGCATTCAGCTGTTGCAGGGCGCCAATCGCCATATCATCGTTGCTGGCGATCAGGGCGCTAAAGGTTTGCTGCCGTTCCAGCAGCTGCGTTACCGCTTTGGCACCGCAGGCAGGCGTCCATTTTCCCTCAACGATCAGCTGCGTATCGATGGCGATTTCCGCCTGGCGCAGCGCCTCTTTGTAACCGGCGAGGCGTTCCAGCGCGGTCGGTGAATCAAGCGATCCGGTAATAAAGGCGATCTGCCGGTGGCCGCGTTCGATCAGCGCGTGGGTGGCATTCAGGGCCGCGCCTTTATGGTCGCAGCAGACGGAGTGGCTGTGATGTTTGCGCAGTCGGCGGTTAACCACCATGACCGGCTGGCGCGTTTGTTCGATGATGTCGTCCATCTCATCAACGCTGAGAAAACGCGGATAAAGGATGATGGCGTCGCAGCGCAGATCGAGCAGAAATTCAATTGCCTCGCGCTCCTGTTGAGCGCTATGTTTGCCGTCAACCAGGATGAGCTGGCGACCGCTTTCTTCGACTTTTTTCGCCGCCTGCGAGAGGATTTCGCTGAACCAGGCGCCGCTATAGAGGGTGTTGGTAACGACCATGCCGATGCACTGTGATTTGCTGGTGGCAAGGTTGCGTGCCAGCAGGTTAGGGCGGTAGCCCGTCTCCTCAATGGCCGCGAAGACCTGTTTGCGGGTTTCTTCGCTGACATAGCCTTTGCCCGACAGCACGCGAGAGACTGTAGCTTTAGAAACGCCCGCTTTTTTCGCCACTTCCTGCATTGTTGACATTGTTTTCCTCCACCGCTTGCTGTTGCGGCTCATTCTAAACATTTTGCCGCTAAGTTTGCGGATTATGTTTTGTCGGCTTTTTCTGTGCGGGTAATCGCTGCTGATTCAAAATTTTCCCGAACAGGTTAAGTCAAAGCACTGATGCCAGGGGAGTGGGCCTGGCTGGCACAAGCCTGGTTCCAGGCCAGATCGGTGCGATCAGCGGCGGGGTTGTGTTGTCTGGGGGTTTTGTGGAGGTCGCGGCGGGGTTGCGTTGTCTGGTGAGTTGGGGCAGGTCAGCGGCGGGTTGGCCGTTTCGTAAAGACGTCGTCAATCCATCCCTGGAGCCTCCGCCGCGTCATCCCTGACGCGGAGGCTTTACTACACGGCCTACCCGCCGCTTCCTCTGGCTTTAGAGTCGCCTGCCTGCCGCTGACTGGATTCCGGCGTTGGCTGTTCGCCGCTTCCTTAGCTTTGGCGTTGTCTGTTGGCCGCTGATTTTATTCCGGCGTTGGCTGTTCGTCGTTTCCTTCACTTCAGCGTTACCTGAGGTTGGTATTGCCCCAGGCACTGTTCTTTTGTGGTTGATTCAATATTTTCCCGAACAGGTCAGGTCAAAGCACTGATGTCAGGGGAGTGGGAGGGCCGGGGCCAGGAGGCGGACCTCCCGCGCCATGGAAGGCGCGGGCGGAGGCGCCAGGGATGGCTTCATGCCGTTCCGCCGATGGACCCGGCCCTTCTGCGACCGGCACCGAACCCAGCCTCAGATTGTCTCCGAATCAGCCAGCAACACCGGCCCTCCAGCGACCGGACCGCCCCAGCCTCAGACTGACACCGAATCAGCCAGCAACACCGGCCCTCCAGCGACCGGCACCGACCCAGCCTCAGATTGTCTCCGAATCAGCCAACAATATCGGCCCTTCTGTGACCGGCACCGGACCCAGCCTCAGACCAGCACCGAACCCAGCCTCAGTTCAATCGCGCGCTACCAGCGCGATCTTTATCACAAATGCGCAACAACAAAAAAATATTCATTGATCTCTTTCTCACACATAACCAATCTGATGTGAAACCGGTTACCTATTTGTTTGCAGACACAGACAGCATGGCTGAGCGAAACTGCCATGCTCATATAACCCATTGAATAACCTGAAAATACTGCTTAAACGGCAGCACAGGTGCGTCATAACAAGAGGTTTCACAGTCATGGCAAAGAATTACGCGACAATCTCGCGCGCTATCGTCGATGCGATTGGTGGTGGTAATAACGTGGCGGCAGTAACCCACTGCATGACGCGCCTGCGCTTTGTCCTCAACGACAACCGCAGCGTTGATACGGCCACGCTGAAAAAAATTCCCGGCGTGATGGGCGTGGTGCAAAGCGATAACCAATGCCAGGTCATCATCGGCAACACCGTTTCACAAGCCTATGCCGAAGTGCTGAAACTGCTACCCGCCACCGCGCATATCGAGCGCGCCGAACCGCAAAAGGGAAAACTCACGCTACGTCGCATTGGTGCTGGCATCCTGGATGCGCTGATTGCCACCATGTCGCCGCTGATCCCGGCGATCATCGGCGGATCGATGGTCAAGCTGCTGGCGATGATCCTCGATATGACCGGCATCTTCCCTAAAGGATCCTCCACGCTGGCGATCCTGAACGTCATTGGCGACGGCGCATTCTTCTTCCTGCCGATCATGGTTGCCGCTTCCGCCGCGATAAAATTCAAAACCAATATGTCGCTGGCGATCGCCATTGCGGGCGTGCTGGTTCATCCCAACTTTGTCGATTTAATGGCAAAAGCCGCGCAGGGACAGCCGGTTGAATTCGCGGGCCTGCCGGTTACGGCGGTGAAGTATACCTACACCGTCATTCCGGCGCTCTGCATGACCTGGATCCTCTCTTACATCGAAAAATGGGTCGATAAAATCACACCGGCGGTAACCAAAAACTTCCTGAAACCGATGCTGATCGTGCTGATCGCCGCGCCGATCGCCATCATGCTGATCGGGCCACTCGGTATCTGGATCGGCAGCGGCATCTCGGCGGTGGTTTACACCATTCATCATTACCTCGGCTGGCTCTCCGTCGCCATTATGGGCGCGCTCTGGCCACTGCTGGTGATGACCGGAATGCATCGCGTCTTCACGCCAACCATCATTCAAACCATCGCCGAAACCGGCAAAGAAGGGATGGTCATGCCTTCGGAAATCGGCGCCAACCTCTCGCTCGGCGGATCGTCGCTGGCGGTCGCCTGGCGTACCAAAAACCCGGAACTGCGCCAGACCGCGCTGGCCGCAGCCGCTTCCGCGATTGTCGCCGGTATTTCCGAACCCGCGCTGTATGGCGTGGCGGTACGGCTGAAACGTCCGTTAATCGCCAGCCTGATCAGCGGCTTTATCTGCGGCGCGGTGGCGGGCCTCGCCGGACTGGCGAGCCACTCGATGGCCGCGCCAGGGCTGTTTACCAGCGTTCAGTTTTTCGATCCGGCCAATCCGATGAGCATCGTTTGGGTGTTTGCGGTGATGGGGCTGGCGGTGGTGCTTTCATTCTTTATCACGTTGATTTTGGGCTTTGAGGATATTCCGGTAGAGGAAGCGCGCGTCGAGGCTGCTGAACAGCCTGCCGCCTGGCCTGCCGATTCTCAGGCTGTTAAAACGCTTTAACCGAGGATGTTTATGGAAACCAAATTTCCCGCAGGATTTTTATGGGGCGGCGCTATTGCGGCGAATCAGGCCGAAGGCGCGTGGCGCGAAGGCGGCAAAGGCCCGGCGACGGTAGATATGATCCCGCACGGCGCCGATCGTCTGGCGGTAAAGCTGGGCCAGCAAAAGCGCTTTACCTGGCGTGATGACGAATTCTATCCAGGCCACGAAGGGATCGATTTTTACCATCGTTATAAAGACGATATTGCGCTGATGGCGGAGATGGGATTCACGGTATTCCGCACGTCTGTTGCCTGGAGCCGCCTTTATCCGCAGGGCGATGAGCTGACGCCTAACGAGGAAGGCATCGCTTTTTATCGCGATCTGTTTAACGAATGCAAAAAGTATCATATCGAGCCGCTGGTCACGCTGTGTCATTTCGATGTGCCGATGCATCTGGTGAAGGAATATGGTTCCTGGCGCAGCCGCAAGATGGTCGAGTTTTTTACCCGCTATGCGCGCACCTGTTTTGAGGCGTTTGACGGGCTGGTGAAATACTGGCTGACGTTTAATGAGATCAATATTCTGCTGCACAGCCCGTTTTCGGGCGCCGGACTGGTGTTTGAAGCGGGCGAGAATCAGCAACAGGTAAAGTATCAGGCGGCGCATCATGAGCTGATCGCCAGCGCGCTGGCAACGAAGATTGCTCATGAGATCAATCCACAAAATCAGGTGGGTTGTATGCTGGCGGGCGGCAATTTTTACCCTTATTCCTGTAAGCCGGAGGATGTCTGGACAGCGCTGGAAAAGGATCGGGAGAATCTGTTTTTTATCGATGTGCAGGCGCGCGGCGCGTATCCGGCGTGGACGAAACGGATGTTCCGCGAGCAGGGAATTACGATTGAGATTCTGCCCGGCGACGAGGAGATTCTGAAGGATACGGTGGATTTTGTTTCGTTCAGTTATTACGCCTCGCGTTGCGCCTCGGCGGAGATGAACAATAATAATACCAGCGCGGCGAACGTGGTTAAGTCACTGAAAAATCCCTACATTGAGGCCAGCGAATGGGGCTGGGGGATTGATCCGCTGGGGCTGCGTATCACCATGAATATGATGTATGACCGTTATCAGAAGCCGCTGTTTTTGGTGGAGAACGGTTTGGGCGCGAAGGATGTGGTGAACGCCAACGGTGAGATTGAGGATGATTATCGTATTAGCTATTTGCGCGAGCATATTCGGGCAATGGCGGAGGCGATTGCGGATGGCGTTCCGGTTATGGGTTATACCAGCTGGGGCTGTATTGATTTGGTGTCGGCTTCGACGGGCGAGATGAGCAAGCGTTACGGTTTTGTGTATGTCGATCGCGATGATGAAGGGAAGGGAACGCTGGCGCGCACGCGCAAGAAGTCGTTCTGGTGGTATAAGAAGGTCATTGCCAGCAACGGCGCGGATTTGGACTAGGGCCGGATTGCTGGCTGGGTTCGGAGTCGGCTTAAGGTTGGCTTCGGTGCCGGTCGCAGGAAGGCAGGAGCGGTTGGCTGGCTCAGCGTCAATCTGAGGCTGGGTTCGGTGCCGGTCTGTAGCTGGTTCGGTGCTGGTCGCAGAAGGGCCGGCGTTGCTGGCTGATTCGGAGACAATCTGAGGCTGGGTTCGATGCCGGTCGCAGGAGGGCCGGGTCCATCGGCGGAACGGCATGAAGCCATCCATGGCGCCTCCGCCCGCGCCTTCCATGGCGCGGGAGGTCCGCCTCCTGGCCCCGGCCCTCCCACTCCCCTGACATCAGTGCTTTGACCTAACCTGTTCGGGAAAATGTTGAATCAACCACAAAAGAACAGTGCCTGGGGCAACGCCAACCTCAAGTAATGCTGAAGTGAAGGAAGCGGCGAACTTCTAACGCCGGAATCCAGTCAGCGGCCCCATTTTTTTACTGTCAGAGCCATATTTAGCTCAACGAAAACTACTGCACCAGATGATGACTGATGGCGTATTTCACAATATCGGCATTGGTCGTGAATTTCATTTTCTTCATCAGGCGGGATTTATAGGTACTGACGGTTTTATTGCTGATCACTAACGCATCGGCAATGGCGTTAATCGACTCGCCGTGCGCCAGCATGATCATAATCTGCCGCTCGCGCATCATGGAAAGGTGAATATCGGCTGGAAAAAAACGTGGGCAGATAATCCATTCAAGGAGGCGGATATATCACGCCTGAATGTGCTGGCAGATAATGGCGTCGTCATTAAGCATGTTGTTTCACGGTATCCGGTAACAACCAATAACGATTTTCTGGAAACGATCAGCAAAGAAGATATTGGCGAGTTTATTAAGCCGGGCGTAACAACAGAAACCAGCGTAATGACAAAATATGGTCAGCCCATCAGCTATGTATTCAGCGATCGGGGTGAAAAAATCATGTTATATCTCTGGCAGAATATTACGGATGACCTTAGCAGGATGATACCGATTGTCGGCGGCTTTACAGGAACGCAATCCGGCCCGGTAAATACGTTATTAATTACGCTGAATGATGAAGGCACGGTAAAAGAATGGGAACTGGTACATGCGCAAGGTAAGCGCGGTGCGGGCATCCTGAATGCTTCGTCCATCACGTTAACGCCACAGTAATATAACTTAAGCCTGATACGCAGGCGCGTCAGGACCATCGGCTGGCGCACCTGCGCCCTGCAATCTGTGCGACATCCCACAAATCCACCATTTCCTGACGCAGGCGCATCGGTGTTCGCGGCTCTGTTGCTATTAATGAAAAATCCCCGTCCTGGGGGGCGAGGAAACGGTTAAATTAGCCCTTTTTGCTGGAAGGTAATTTGGGTTGCCTCATTTAAATCCATATTTTTTATCTCTTCAGGCATTACCCATGCGAATTCCTGAAATTCATCATTGAAAGCGATGTCGCGGTTAGCACTAACACAATCAAAAATAAGGTAAATCATATAAATTTCTTCGGTAGATTTATCTGGGTAAGTCTTAATGCGTATATCATCACGAAAGGCCCAGGGTTTAATCTCGGTTAACTCCAGCGCGTCGCCCAGTTCCTCTCTGATTTCCCGGCGCAGCGCTTCTTCCATCGTTTCGCCCGGCTCCATACCGCCGCCAGGCAAAGCCCATTGGCCAGGAAAGACGCCCCGGTCGGCAGCCATTTTGCAAAGTAAATACGCACCTTGATTCTGAATAACCGGGCAGACAATAATCCTTTGACGCATGTTAACTCCTTAATGCTGTTAATTTTTCTACTATTCTGGCTGTAACAGTTCTGGTTTTATCAGGACTGTCATATATTCATATTGCGGCTTATTAATATACCTGTGCCGACAGCATGAAATTGATAAAAACAGGTTTTATTTTAATTTTATTCTTTTTTATCCATTCTTATTGATTAAAGCTAATGAAAGCAGCCAATAGACTTAATACCGCAAGTAGGCTTTCAATAAGGATAATAATTATATTTAATATCTCTAAGAGTGAGCAGCCTTATATAACTACAACGGTATTTTGCAGGCCGGATGGATAGAAAGGGAAAGTGAAACGGTTCGATTTAATCAGTTTTAAGCACTCTTTTTTGTTCGTCACCGCCCTGCAATCTGTGCGACATCCCACAAATCCACTATTCCCTGACGCAGGCGCATCGGTGTTCGCGGCATCATAGCCCGGTGAGGTAAACCAGGGAACATCATGATGCGCAAAGATAACTTACTGAATTTCCTTATTAATCAGACCGATTTTTTTGATCCGCACAACCTTAGCGAGGTGTTTACCGCCGCCTGGCTGGCGCAGCGTTTTGCGATGCAGCGCAATACCGCCAGCCACTATCTCAACCAGCTGGTGGCGCAGGGCGAACTGATAAAAATCAACGGGCGTCCGGTCTGCTTTCTGCATAAGGCCAGTTTCGAGCAGCAGTTTTTTCCGCTGTCGCGCAATGAATACGCCAGCGTTGCCGAGCTGATGGCGGAGGAGGGCGAGCCGGCGCCGGAGGCTGACCATTTCGCCCTGTTAATCGGGCACGACGGCAGCCTGAAAAAAGCCATTGAGCAGCTCAAAACCGCGCTGTTTTATCCCGACGGCGGGCTGCCGCTGCTGATCACCGGCGACAGCGGCACCGGCAAAAGCTATATGGCGCAGCTGCTGCATGAGTACGCTATCGCGCAACAGGTGATTGCGCCCGAGGCACCCTTTATCAACTTCAATTGCGCCCAGTACGCCAGCAACCCGGAGCTGCTGACGGCGAACCTGTTCGGCTATGTCAAAGGCGCCTTTACCGGCGCGGTCAGCGATAAGGCGGGCGCCTTTGAGGCGGCGCACGGCGGCATCCTGTTCCTCGATGAAGTTCACCGTCTGCACCCGGAAGGGCAGGAAAAGCTGTTTACCTGGCTCGATCGCGGGGAGATTTTTCGCCTGGGCGAAACCGCGCAGGGTCAAAAGGTGGCGACGCGTCTGATCTTTGCCACCACCGAAGAGGTTCACAGCACCTTTCTGACCACTTTTATCCGCCGCATTCCGATTCAGATAACGCTGCCCGATCTGGAAAACCGCAGCCAGCAGGAGAAGCAGGCGCTGATGATGCAGTTTTTCTGGCGTGAGGCGCAGAAGGTGGGTGGACGCCTGCGACTCAGCCCGCGGCTGATGAGCGCGCTGGAACGCTATATTTATCGCGGCAACGTGGGCGAAATGAAAAATGCGGTGAAATACAGCGTTGCCTCCGCCTGGGCGCGCCAGATGAATCAGCCGATGATTGAGGTGACCATTCACGATCTGCCGGAAACGCTAATGGCGCAGCTGCCCGCTATCAGCGAGGTGCAGGCAGAACCGGTCACTATCGAGCGCAGCACCTCGCTGCCCTGGCTGTTGCGTCAGCAGGACGGCGCGCGCCTGCTGATTCAGGATGCGCAGTCTGGCGTGCTGGCGCTGTTCGGGCAGTGGCGCAGCGGGCTGCTGGCGTGGGAAGAGATGGAAAAGCGCATGGGCAATGAGATTGAAAGCCTGTTTGACCAGCTGATTTTCGACCGCCGCAACCAGCAGGATTCCGCCATGCTGCTGCTGACCAGCAGCCAGGTACGGGAAGAGTTTTACCGGCTGGAAAAGCGCTTCAGCCTGCAGTTCAACGGTAACTGCATTTATGCGCTGAGCCACTATCTGCTGCATCGTGCCAGCGAGACGCCCGCGCGCCTGAACGCCGAACTGATCCGTCAGCTTTCGCATCAGCTGGAGCAGCGCTATCCACTGCTCTGTCGTTTTTGTCACGAGGTACTGGCGGCGGTGACGCTGAAGCTCGATCTCCATCCGCAACGTATCGACGCGCTGCTGTTGATTCTCTGGCTGCAGAAAACCGGCGTGCTGAGCCAGACGCAGGTGACGCGCGCGGTGATCCTCGCGCACGGCTACGCCACCGCCAGCAGTATCGCGAACGTGGCGAACCGCCTGCTGAAAAATAATCTGTTCGAATCTTTTGATATGCCGCTGGATGTAACGCCGGAAGCGATCGCCAGCGAGGTGATGCACTATATCGAGCGCAACGCGCTGGCCTCCGGGCTGGTGATTTTAGTGGATATGGGATCGCTGAACGCCATCCACCAGCACTTTCATCGCCGGATCGCCACGCCGGTGGCGATTATCAATAACGTATCGACGCGCATGGCGCTCTATGTCGGCGAGCGTATCCTGCGCGGCGATCGGGCGGAGGCGATTGTCAGCGAGGTGGCCGCCGATCTGCCGGTAGAGCATCAGCTGATCTGGCCGCAACAAAATAAGCCGCGCGCGATAATTACCACCTGCGCCACCGGCCTCGGCGCGGCCAATAACCTGAGCGCGCTGCTGAAGGCGAGCATCCCGGAAACGCTGGCGATTGAGATGGTGGCCTGCGATTACGACAGCCTGATCGATCGCCAGAAGCGCGAGCTGCTGCTGGCGCGTTATGAGGTGCTGGCGGTGGTCGGCACGCTCGATCCACATCTGCCGGTGCCGTGGATTTCGCTGGAGTCGCTGATTTCCGGCGGCGGCAGCGCCACGCTGAAGGCGCTGTTCGGCACGCTGGCCAGCGCTGAGCAGGTAGAGGAGATCAATAACCAGATCGTGAAAAACTTCTCGCTGCGCCGGGTAATTGAGTCGGTGACCATTCTCGATACCGGCAAAGTGATTAACCAGGTTGAGCAATTTTTGCTGCGCTATGAACACCTTGCGGGGCTGGAGCTGACCAACGATCGCAAGGTGGCGCTCTATATTCATATCAGCTGTTTGATTGAACGTCTGATTCGGCAGACGGCGATTCAACACTACAGCGGGCCACAGCGTCCGTCGCGGCAGCTGAATCCGCTGCGCGAGGCGTTTAGTGTCATTGAGGCCAGCTACAGTGTCAAAATCCCCGACGCCGAGCTGCATTACATTCACGATATTCTCCATCGCGAAACGGAATTTATCCCGTCAGATCAAGAGTTTTAAACCTGCCAGCCCGTTTCTCAGCCGGCGCGCCACTATTTCTGGCACGCCGGTTGCTCTTATCAGGGTGTGGAACCGCTTGATGAGGTCAGGATGAAACGTCACTACATTTTTGCCAGCCACGGCTCTTTTGCCGCCGGGATCCGTCAGTCCGTCGAATTAATTCTGGGTGCGCAGCCGCATCTGCATGCGCTGTGCGCCTACGTAGAAGAAAACGAGGATTTGACCCGGCAGGTGGACAACCTGATGGCGTCGTTTACGCCGCAGGATGAGCTGATTGTCATTACCGATATTTTCGCCGGTAGCGTGAACAACGAGTTTGTTCGCTATCTGCACCGGCCCGATTTTCATCTGCTGGCCGGGTTAAACCTGCCGCTGGTGATTGAAATGCTGATCGCGCCGCCCGACGAGCCGGTGATTCAGCTGATCAACGAGGCGCTGACCAACGCCCGCGAGGGAATGCAGTACTGCAATCAGACCATCAGCAGCGCCAGCTGCGCGGACAAAGATTTCTGAGCGAGGAGGATAACAATGATAAAGCTCTTACGTGTCGATCATCGACTGCTGCACGGCCAGGTGGCCTTTTCCTGGACCCAGTACATTGGCGCGGACTGCATTCTGATCGCCAATGACAGCGTCCCTGACGATGAATTACGCAAAACCACCATCAAGCTCGCCAAACCCCCGGCGGTCAAGCTGGTGATCAAAAACATCAACGACGCCATCGAAGCGATCAAAAGCGGCGTCACCGACAAGTACAAGCTGTTTATCGTGGTGGAATCGGTGGCCGACGCCTGGCGGCTGGCGATGGCGGTGCCGGAGATCGCCAGCATCAATCTCGGCGGCATTAAGGCCAAAGAGGGCAGCCGCAATATCTCGAAGGCGATTAACGTGCTGCCGGATGAGATCGCCCTGCTGGAGGAGCTGGTGCAGGCGGGCAAAGAGATCGAAATCCGCCAGGTGCCGGGCGATCGTAAACAGCTGTTCAGCGAAGCGCTGTAGCGCGGGGAGCGATAATGACTGAAGCATTGTTGCTGGGGCTGGTAGCGTTTATCGCCCAGTCTGAATATGCGTTGGGCACCTCGCTGCTCTCCAGGCCGATTGTTACCGGCCTGCTGACCGGCCTGGTGCTGGGCGATGTGCAAACCGGCGTGATTATGGGCGCGACGCTGGAGCTGGCCTTTATCGGCTCCTTCTCGGTCGGCGCCTCGATTCCGCCCGATGTGGTGACCGGCGGTATTCTCGGCGTCGCCTTCGCCATCACCTCCGGCGCGGGCACCGAAACGGCGCTGCTGCTCGGCCTGCCGATCGCTACGCTGACGCTGGTGTTAAAGAATGTCTACCTGGGGCTGTTTATTCCCACGCTCAGCCATAAGGCGGATGTGTACGCGGAGCAGGGCAATACCGGCGGCATTGAACGGATGCACCTGCTGGCCGGGTTTGGCCTGTCGCTGATGCTGGCGACCATTGTCACCGTCTCCTTTCTGGTGGGCAGCGGCGCGGTAAAAAGCCTGCTCGACGCCATCCCGGAATTTATTAAACACGGCCTGAGCGTGGCGACCGGCATGATCCCGGCGCTCGGCTTTGCGATGCTGGCGCGGCTGCTGATCAACAAGAAGGTCGCGCCTTACTTTTTCCTCGGCTTTGTCTTGATGGCCTATCTCAAGGTGCCGGTTACCGGCATTGCTATTCTCGGCGCGATTGTCGCCGTGGTGATGGTCAATATGACGCAACAGCCCGTCCAGCGCGCCTCTGCGGCGCAGGGAGTGAATGATGACGAAGATTTCTGATAGCGAGCCGCAGGCGACGCCACAGATTACGCCGCGCGATCTGCGCCGTGTCTTCTGGCGCTCTTTCCAGATGGAGTTTTCCTGGAACTATGAGCGGCAAATGAACCTGGCCTTTGTCTACGCCATGATGCCGGTGCTGAAAAAGCTCTACACGCGCCATGAGGATCTGGTCAGCGCCCTGAAGCGACATCTGGTGTTCTTTAATACCACGCCGCATATCGTCACGCTGATCCTTGGCATTACCGCCGCCATGGAGGAGAAAAACCGCAGCGGCGGCGGCATGGACAGCGCCTCCATCGATAACGTGAAGGCGTCGCTGATGGGGCCGCTGGCGGGTCTGGGCGACTCCTTTTTCTGGGGAACGCTGCGGCTAATCGCCACCGGTATCGGCACCAGCCTGGCGCTGAAGGGCAACATTCTTGGGCCGATCCTGTTCGTGCTGATTTTTAACGTGCCGCACATTCTGGTGCGCTGGCTCTTTACCCGCTGGGGATACGTGTTGGGTACCGGCGTGCTTCAGCGCATCCAGAAAAGCGGCATGATGGAGAGCGTCACCTACGGCGCCTCGATAATCGGCCTGATGGTGGTGGGCGCGATGACCGCCTCAATGATTGACATCACCATTCCCATTACCTTCGGCGCGGGCGAGGCGAAAACGCAGGTTCAGGACATTATCAACGACATCATGCCCTGCCTGCTGCCGCTGCTGAGCTTCGGCATTGTCTACTGGCTGCTGGGTAAAAAGGTACAGCCGCTGGCGATTATTGGCGGGATGGCGGTGGTCGGCATCCTGGGTTCATGGATTGGTCTGTTCTGAGGAGAACGCGATGTCAGTCACGATGATGAACTGTATCGAACGCGAGCCGGAGGCGCTGGCGCGCATTCTGGATGAGTATCCGCACACGCTGGCGCCGCTGCGTGAACGGCTGGCGCAGGGGCCGGTACGACGGCTGCTGATTCTGGCGACCGGCTCGTCGATGAACGCCGCCCAGTGCGCTGTTTTCGCCTTTAGTCAGTGGGCGCAGGTGCAGATTGAGATTAAAGAGCCTTATCCCTTTACCCATTACGAACGTGTTGACGAGGCGACCGACTGGATCATCGCCCTGTCGCAGAGCGGCAAAAGCCACTCCACGCTGGCGGCGCAGCGCAAAGCGCAGGCGGCGGGCAAAAAGGTCTGTTGCATGACCTCCGATGCCAGTAGCCCGCTGGCGCGCGAGGCGGACGCGGTGCTGGATATTAACTGCGGCATTGAGCCGGTCGGCTTCGTCACGCTGGGCTTTAGCGCCACGGTGCTGAACCTGCTGCTGGTGGCGCTGACCATCGGCGAGGCGCAGGGCACGCTGGATACGGCGACGCGCGACAGTACGCTGCAGTCGCTGCGCGCGTTAACAGAGCAATTGCCGGAAGTGATACGCCGCACCGATGCGTTTATTACGCATTACCAGGCGGCGCTGGCCGCCGCGCCGCGCTACGTCGCCATTGGCTACGGCGCGCTGGCGGGCGTGGCGAAGGAGTTTGAAACCAAATTTACCGAGACGGTGCGCCGCCCGTCGAGCGGCTTCGAGCTGGAAGCCTATATGCACGGGCCTTATCTGGAGGCGAACGGCGAGCATCTGCTGCTGTTTATTGAAGATGCGCCGCATCCGCGCCTCGCCGCGCTGCGCGACTATATGCGTCCGCACGTGAAAGCCGCTTTTACGCTGAGCGCGCAGGGCGAAAGTACGGACAACCAGCTGGGGCTTAATTTCCCGCTGGATCATTTACTGGCGCCGCTGCTGTTAATCGTGCCGGTGCAAATCATGGCTTATCGGGTCGCTGCGCTCAAAGGCATTAATTTAAGCGTGCGCATATTCGACGATTTCGACCAGGTATTAAAAAGCAAAATTTAATCGCTCAGGAGAACAAATATGTTGGGTTTTAACCAGGACGAGTACCTGACCAGTGCGCGTGAGATTATCGCTGCGCGCAAAATCGCAGAACAGGTAGCGGAAAATATCCATCAGGCCGGTTACAGCAATCTATTTTTCGCCTCGGTAGGCGGCTCGCTGGCGCCGATGATGGCAATAAATGAATTTGCGAAAGAATATACCGCATTACCGGTTTATACCGAACAGGCGGCGGAATTAATTAATAAAGGAAATAAAAAACTGAATAAAGATTCGGTGGTCATTACGCTCTCGAAATCGGGCGATACCAAAGAATCGGTAGCCATTGCCGAATGGTGTAAAGCGCAGGGGATCCGCGTGGTCGCCATTACCAAAAATGCGGATTCGCCGCTGGCCAGCAACGCCAGCTGGCATATTCCGATGCGCCACAAAAACGGCGTCGAATATGAATACATGCTGCTTTACTGGCTGTTCTTCCGGCTGGTGGCGCTGAACGGCGAATTTGATGCATATGAGCGTTTTGCGAATCAGCTGGAGCTGTTGCCGGAAAACCTGCTGCAGGCCAAGCGCGACTTTAACGATCGCGCCGATGAGATTGCCCGCCAGTATCACAGCAGCGACTATATGATGTGGATTGGCGGCGCGGAGATGTGGGGCGAAGTTTACCTGTTCTCAATGTGTATTCTCGAAGAGATGCAGTGGAAGCGCACCAAATCGGTCAGTTCGGCGGAGTTTTTCCACGGCACGCTGGAGCTGCTGGAAAAAGAGGTGCCGCTGTTCCTGGTGAAAGGCGAAGGGAAATGCCGGGCGCTGGACGACCGCGTGGAAGCGTTCGCCCGTAAGATCAGCGATCATGTGGTGGTGATCGATCCGCGTGACTACCGACTGAACGGCATCGATGACGCTTTCCGCTGGATTATGGCGCCGTGCATTGCCTCTACGCTGATGGTGGATCGGCTGGCGGCGCACTTCGAAAAATATACCGGTCACGATCTGAATATTCGCCGCTACTACCGGCAGTTTGATTATTAATGCCCGCTGTCCTCTCTCCCACGGGAGAGGACGGCTCTTTGCTTAACTTCATGTAATGAAAGATGCATAATAAATGCATCTTTTTTTTACGGCTTGAGGTGACCATGTCTGACAGTAATAAAGCGGGACATACTTTTCTGGCCAGCCTGGGGAAAACCCGACTGCGCCCCGGCGGTACGGAAGCAACTGAATGGCTGTTTGCGCAGGCCGGGCTGAATGAACAGAGTCAGGTGCTGGAAATCGCCTGCAATATGGGCACCACGGCCATTGAAATGGTTTCCCGTTTCGGCTGTCGGGTTCACGCCGTCGATATGGATAAACAGGCGCTGAGTAAGGCGCGGGAAAATGTCGCTGCCGCCGGTTTATCCGACCGTATCCAGCTTAGCGAAGCAAACGCTAACCAGCTTCCTTTCCCTGATAACAGCTTTGATGTGGTGATTAATGAAGCGATGCTCACCATGTACGCCGATAAGGCGAAGCAGCGGCTGGCGCGTGAATATTATCGCGTGCTGAAGCCCGGCGGCTGTTTATTAACGCACGATATTATGCTGACGCGTGGCGAGCTGGCGGCGAGCGCGGACTCGCAGCTGCAACAGGTGGTGAAATCGAACGTCAGCCCGATGAGTAAAGAGAAATGGCAGGCGATGTTTTATGAAGTGGGATTTAGCCAGGTGCAAACCCACAACGGCGATATGTCGCTGATGTCGCCGCGCGGCATGATCAAAGATGAAGGGCTGTTGCGCACGCTGAAAATCGCCTTTAACGGATTAAAAAATCGTGAAAATCGTCAGCGCTTTCTGGGCATGTTTCGTTATTTCCGCGCTCAGCGTCATTATATGAATTATATTGCCTGTTGTTCACGGAAGGAATAATAACCGGCCCACGTAACAGCGAATAAAAAGCGGGCGCTAATCTCGCCCGCAAAAAATAAATTCAAAAACTTCTGTAATGTGCGGCTGGCGTTTTTACCCTTTACGCCACCGTTATTTTCTTGCTGACAAGCGGCGTTATTTATAGCCTTACGCCGCTGTTTCATATCGCTTATAAGCGGAGTAATTACTCATTTACACCGCCGTTTAATAGGGCGTCTCGTTGTTTATGCCGCATGAAAATTAAAGCTGGCAACCAGCGCGCTAAATTGCGCTTTGTCCGCTTCGGTTATTTCACTGTTTTTAGTCTGGGTAAAAACCAGAATCTGCGAATGCTTAAGCTCGAAGATCGCCTGCTGCTGGCAAATGCGCTGCCCGTCACGCTGATAAGAGGTCATGATACTTTCTCCCTCCATTAATCCTTTGCCCAGCGAGATGCTACCGCGCTCCGGCTTCTGCCACGCTGGCAGATGTTTTTCCATAATCTTCAGCTGATTGTTGATGTAATCCTGCAGCGCAACGCCCTGCGGCAGCCGATCGCGCGCCACGGAATAGGCGGGTGCGGCAGGATCGGTCGATCTCAAAACATTGACCGATTGATCGAAAAAACCGGTGGGCAGCTCAATGCTGCCCTCAGTAAACAGGCAACGAGAAGTTGATTGTGTCATTTTTGCAGTTCCTTTTGCTTATAAAAACGGCATCTTCGCATATGGTGACGGCAATGACTACCCGTTCGGCGGCTTCTTATCCGCAAATAAACGCCGGTATATGCAGGCTTTTGACTAAATAATTATCAGCGGAGTGTGGATGACAACAAAGTTCACAATAAAAGTGGCGACTGTTGGCGCAACCAGGGTTAATTTGTTGTCACTAATAATAAGCACCTGCGACAGCAAGGCAGGGAAATCAGGAGACACTATGCGTAATACCACGAAGATTCTATTTTCAGGTGCGCTAATCAGCGCGCTGGCATTCACTTCTGTCGCCCGTGCGGATGGAGAGCAGGCGGCTCCGGCTGATAGCGTGCCGCAAATCCAGCAGAATCCGGCGCAGAGCGTGCCGCAAATGGCTCAGCAGGATCCGAATCAGATACAAACGCAGGGGGCGCCCGAAGCCGCGGTGCCGCAGGATCCGACGCAAACCCGCCCGCAGGACGCGCAGCCAGCGCCAGGCGCCGCGCCGCAGCCGAAAGAACCTTACGAGGTGACCGAGTTCTTCAGCGATGCGCAGCGTTACACCATCGGTTCTCAGGTGCCGGAAAAGTATCGCGCCAAAGCCTATGAAATTACGGAATGGCAGAAACGCCATCTGCCCGCGCCGGATGCCGGTAGCCACTGGACCTATATGGGCGGTAACTATGTACTGATTTCTGACGTGGATGGCAAAATTATCAAGGCCAAATCAGGCGATATTTTCTTCCATTAATCATCCGGGGCGACGGCGAGAGTAACCGACTATTCTGCCACCCATTCAGATACTGTTTACACTGAAAAAGAGCGGGCCGCCTGTCGTCAGGCGGTCCGCTCTTTATGTTATGCCAGGCCAGAACTTTCGCATTATTCACTATTAAATGCTGGCAGTGTGCGAAATAGCTGGTGGACTGAAATGATACCGTAGCTATCTGTTTATTAACGCCTGTAGGAAGTAGCCGACGCCAGCCTGGTGCAGACAGCAACAGGCTGGCGTCGGGCAGATTAGCAAGATTACAGGGCTGCGGTGGCGTTTATTACCGATTGCGCATGGGCAAAGCGGTTTTCGGGATCGATCCGATTTTTGATCGTCAGCAGCCTGTCGCGCACGTTTTCACCAAAATAGAGCGCTAAAAAGTCGCCGTATTGATCGCCTGGGTCGGGGGTATAACCTTCATTCACACCAAGCTGCCTGTCGGGGTAGTTAAAATAGCAGCCCTGATATTTATTTCCCCATTCCGGGAATCGGCTGATATTACCAGTAGCCTGCCAGTGAATGGCGTTGTAACCTGCGTTAAACCAACTGACAATATCCTGCTCGATTTGCTTCGCCTCTTCTGGTGTGGTGCCTTCATAGGTTTTCCAGTAGGTTTGATATTGCAGCTTAAGTTGTGAGCTTCGGGCGGCAACGGCAGTTTTAGTGCCGTCATCCATCATATTAATTTGCGCACCATAGCTGTCGATTTGAATAAGCGTTTGCGATTTATCTGCGGTATCCGGTGCTGGATTATCCGCCTGGCTATCGGTGAGAAATGCATATATTTCTCCTGCTTCAGCGTTATTAAAATTGGCAATCATGAGGCTGCTTTTATATTTGCCGTTCTGGTTTTCCCCTGAGCCATTGAGCATCTGCGTCATATCAATCCAGGGCAGATCATAAATAGTATCCAGCACATAGGCGGCAGGGGAAGCACGACCGTTTAGATAACAGGGTTGATGACGATAGCTGGACGTTTCTGGTGCTGCAATCCATCTGTCCAGCGCAGCAGCGAAATTTTGTATTACTGCCAGAGCATCAGCCTGTTCTCTGAGAGGTTCCACATCAATTCCTCCCTGCGTTGCGCCATTATGCCCGGTACTGTCGCCATAGACCACCTGAATAGAAATATTCATAATGTCAGATTCATTTTGCATACAGGTAAATTTACCGAGGGTAAATGCCTGCTCGGGTAATTCATGACACGCGTTATAATAGGCTTGTAAAAATTCAGCAAAGCCGTCAGCGCCGGTGCCGTCAGCGCCAACAAATTGATTCCAGGGAACCGGTAAGGCAATAAATAACGCGCGCTCAGGGGCCAGTGGAACACGATTTGCTTCAAAATAATACTTCGTCACAATGCCGAAATGCCCTGCGCCGCCGCCACGGCTGGCCCAGTCTAATTCATCGCTGTCGCTGTCAGGATCGAAGGCGCGGATTTTATAACCGCCGTTTTCAGGATCTGGAATAACCATTTCCACACCGGCCAGATAGTCAACGGTTAAGCCGTGCAGACGCGACAGCAGGCCATAACCGCCGCCTGCAATATGGCCGCCGGCGCATACGGAATAGCAGGAGCCGCCCGGTAGCGCTGCGCCATACAGCGAATGCAGGGTTTGTTGAATAAGCCAGTTAGAGGCGCCCGGTTCGACAGTAATGTAATTTGTACCATTAATATTTTCTTCGCTAATGCCGCGCATATTACTGACATCAATAATAAAACGTGACCGAATGCCAGTACTGGTATCCGTAGCGCTCTGGAAAACAAAATTTTCATAACAGTGACCGCCAGCAACCACTTTAATTTCGCCGGGTTTAGGTAAAGAGTTGGTTATTGTATTAAGTGCGTCGATAATATCCTGGCTGTCTGTAACCAGATAGATTCCTTCTTTATTTTCTGATGATAAGTCGGCGTCGAGTTTAAATCTTTGATTAAAACCTCGATCCAGTCCGGGGTAATTGTTATTGCTGGAGGAAATGAATTTAAACATGATAAGCCTCTGTTTATTTTGCTGTGGTTATGAACAATTAAGACAAAACAATTAAATGGCCAGTTAAGATTATCACTTTAAAAGAGATAAAATGTGATCCGTGTCGCTTAATAATTAAAGCCGGAGCGAGGACAAATAATTATATTTATAAGGTACTGATTAAATAAAATGGTTTGAGCCTGTTCAGAATTGTCTTCTTCACGTTTATATAATTTTACGGGAGTTAATGGTTATTTATAAGGATGTTGCGCCAGGCGAGGAGTTATTAATGACTTTTATAAATACAGATATCAACACGACTTTAAGTACAGTCTTTTTACGGAATAAGAGAGATATATGGCCGTTTATTGCCTGATAAGAGGTGTGCTGTGCTTACAGTTATTGATAGTTAGCGGTTAACTACTGGTCCATCAATGATTCCGCATCGCCTTAATAAGATGGCTCTCAGCTTGCCGGTATTAATTTAATCTGGCTGATTCACACCGGCTGGCTGCGCAACGGCAAATCAATGCTGTGCAGCCAGCGAAGGTTAATTTGCTATCGGCACCACTTTTATCTCAACCAGACCAATGCCCAGCTTGCGCGGATCCTGGCCGATAATATTGCCCTCGTTTGACAGCTGCGGCTCCGGCGGCGTAATCACCAGCTGGCTGCTGCCTTCGGCATTTTCGAAATGTAGCGTCACAGTGCTGACATTATGATCCAGCGTCAGCATTTGCTGCTGCGAACCTACGCGCACCGGTATTGGGCGCTGGGCGTTCGGGCCGAAAGCTTTCGCACGGATTACCAGATCAAAACGCGGCGGCAGCGGCTGGGCGTAATCGATAGTGACTTCCGGCGCAAGACTGGCGTTGCTCCAGCGGCCCCAGGCTTCCGGGCGCGAAATGCCGCTGAACTGCTTCACCGCCAGCGGCGCGCCCGGCACGTCAAACTTAAAGCTGTCGGCCTGGTAGCGAATATCGTGATCGGCGATCTTCAGCGCAGCGACATTTTGCTGCCGGCGCTGTTCATCCAGCGGCTGTTGCGCAATATTGACCTCGCTTTCCCAGTTCGCCTTATCGATAAGCTGAACCTGCGGCTGGGCGCCCAGCTGCCCTTGCGCCGCGCACAGGTCGGTGGAGATCGCCAGCGATGGCTGCCATAAACGCGCCATCTTAAAGCAGCGATCGACCCAGACAAACTTATCCTCTGCCGCAAAATCGGCCAGCTGATAGCGCAGCGGCGCGGCATATTCGCCTTCCGGCAGCGGCTCGACTTTATCTTTACCAATCTTCAGCAGCAGCGGCAGGCTGAAATGCGCGCCGGAGAAGCTGATGCTGTTTTTCTGCTTATCGACGCTAAAGCGTTCGATCGACTTCGGAAAGCCCCACAGCTGAATGACGTCCGGCTTCCACTCCAGCACCTTTTTCTTCATATCGAACTGCTCCGACAGCGAGCGATCCGACAGCGAGCTGCGGCCCAGGCCTATTGCCTTATCGCCGCCCAGCAGATCCAGCACTGTCGCGCCGTTGTCCAGCGAGCTGCGCTTCATGGTCAGCAGCTGCGGCTGTGCGCCGTCGCCGCGAATAATCATAAACAGGTTGTCGCGCTGATGGGCGTTAAGGTATTTCCAGGCGGTATTGTTCATCGCCAGATGATCGGAAGAGACCACGATCAGCGTATTTTTGGCGTAAGGCGAGGCCAGAATGCGTGAAATCAGCTGCGCCACATGCTCCTGGCTACAGGCAACGGCGCTGAACGACTGGTTTGGCTTGCCTTCGTAGCTGTAGCTTTTATGGGTGCAGCTACGCGAGATAAAACCGTCGGGATGATGGGTATCCACCGTCAGCGTGAACAGGGCAAACGGCTGCGGCTGCTGCGAAAGCTGTTCAAATTTCTGCCAGACCTCATCCATCACCGTATCGTCATAGAAACCCCAGTTGTTGCGATAGGCGGGATCGGCCACCTGATCTTTCAGCTCCTGCAGGCCGTAGAGATGATCGATGCCGTGCGACTTCAGGAAAGTATCTTTGCCGGCAAAGCGCAGATCGGCGCCCTGCATAAAATATGTCTGATAGCCGGAATTTTTCAGGATGTCGCCGAGGCAGATATTCTGCGGAAAGAAGCTGGAGAGCGAGGCTGACGCATTGCCTTCGAAAGGCGCAAACAGCGGAATGCCGCACTGCGAAGCCACCATCCCGGCGATGGTATATTCGGTGCCGGGCAGCTGCTCGGTTTGGGCGAAATCAAGCGCCTGCTGCTGCTTCAGGCGGCTCAGCTCCGGCGCCAGACCGGGAAAAGCCTGCTCGTCAAAGTAAGTGCGCTCCAGGCTTTCGCCATAGATATAGACCAGGTTCAGCGTCGGTTTAGCGATCTGCTTCTGCGGAACGTGATACCAGCGCGCAAAATCGGAATCGCCAGCGGCGGTGTGCGAAACGAGCAGATCGGTCACCTGCTGAAACGCGGGCGTGGTTTTAATCGAGGCGAGCGCCAGTAGCAGCGCCAGCAGGCTGTAGCCGAAATGGTGCGGCCGGTCGGCGCGTCGGCGCAGCAGCCAGGAGAGCAGACAGAAGACCAAAAACAGCGCCAGCACCAGGCCGATGCCGGGCAGCACATATTTACTGATCCCGGCGCCGGTCAGGCTGTTAGTCAGCGTATAAATCACCGCATCGTTAATTCCTTCGCCGGTAAAGTAGTTACTGGCGTAGAGCGTGGCGTTAAGGATGATAAACAGACCAAGAACCAGCAGTAAAGAAAGATACCAAAAGGTGTTTCGCCCGGCTTTGTAAGCATAAATAACGATCGATGCGACAAATAAAATGACTGAAAAAAGTTCAGACAACGGAATTTCCTCATGCGAACGCCGACGACGATAAGGCCGTCGTCAGGCTCGTTTTCTTTATCAGGGGGAAGCAGAATTTTTTCAATCTATCCTGACTGTCATATCCCTGCAATATGGCATATCAAAACTGCGGCGCGGCGCGAAGAAATTCAGACCATAAGCGCGCCAGGAGCTGGCGCGCTAACAACCTTCAGGCGCTGGGCGCGACATCGTGCCAGAGATCGTCCATCGCCAGCTCCAGCTTTTTAAACAGCTGATAGCGTCTGGTGTGGAAAGCGTGGCGCGCTTCATCCGGCAGCAGTACGCCGGGAGTGAGCTGTACCGCCTGGGCTACGCCCGCCGCCAGGTTCGGCCACAGTCCGACGCCGACGCCCGCGCAGATGGCCGCGCCCAGCGCGCCGGTCTCCGCACAGGTGGCGACGCGAATGGGAATGCCCAGCACATCGGCAAACATTTGCGGCCAGACTGAACTGCGCGCCGCGCCGCCGGAAAGCGTCGCCTGCGTGAAAGGGATGCCAGCGGCGCGCAGGCGATCGATATGGGCGTGGTGGGCAAAAGTCACGCCTTCGAACAGCGCAAACAGCATATCGGCGCGGGTGTGCCAGCCGCCCAGCCCGTAAAAGCCCGCTTTGGCCGGGCCCGCTTTGCGGCCGGAATAGAGATAGGGATGATAAAGCGGCAGCTGCATATCCGGCTGCACCTGCGCCACCAAATCGCTGCTGCGCACCGCGCCCTGGCCGCCGCGCCCGTCGTCAAATTCGCGGATAAACCAGTCAAGATTGGCGGCGGACGTGGCGCTGGCTTCAATGGCCATAAAGCGGTCGCGCTCGATAATCGAATTCATAAAGACCGGACGCCGATATTCCGGTTTATCCACCACCACCTGATTGATGCTCCAGGTACCCGCTACGACAGACGCTTCGCCGCAGCTCACAACGCCGGAGCCCACGGCGCTGGCAACCACGTCAAAAATCCCTGCCACGACCGGAATGCCGACCGGCAGCCCGGTCAGACTGGCGGCCTGCGGCGTAACCTGGCCTATGACCGCACAGGATTCATGTAGCGGCGGCAACAGCGGCAGGGCATCTGCCAGACCATACAGCGCCATCAGCGCCGCGCTGTAGTGGCGCTGCGCATAGTCGATCAGCCCGGCACCGGCGGCATCGGAGTAATCGGCGGCGATTGCTCCGCAGAGAAAATGATTAATCACATCTTTGGCGCACAGCACATGGCCAATGCGGGCGTAGCGCGCCGCGTCGTGCTGTTTCAGCCAGCGCAGCAGCACCGGCGTGGCCGCAGGCCAGGGTTTTTGCAGTGAACGCTGCCAGATAAGATCGGCGTTGCCGCGCTGTTCCAGCTCGCCGACCAGCGCGGCGGCGCGCATATCGATCGACTGGATGCCCAGCAGCGGCTGCTGCGTTTTATCCAGCGCGTAGAGCCCGTTACCGTGCCCGGCGGCACCTACGGCGATAACCCGCCGCGCCGCATCGCCTGCCTGTTGCAGACAATCACGCACCGCCTGCTGTACGCCATGCCAGATCTCAGTGACTGGCCGTTCGGCATAGCCAGGCTGCGGCTGACGGGTTTCTCCGGCGCAGCTCACCACCGACAGCACCTGGCCGTCGCAGTCAAACAGCACCGCTTTAATCATGGTATTGCCGGCATCGATGCCGAGTAAGCAATGGCTCATCAATGACCTCGCATTCAGGGACGGCAGGCGGTCAGGGCCGTTTGCCGTCTGGCGATCCGATGGCGCACTGCTCAAGCGCCGGTATGGCGTCAGGCCTGGTGGTAAATTTCCAGCGCCTCCGCGCCGCTGACGCCCTGATGAATAATCGCCATCAGCGCCTTTACCACGCGCGATGGGTTATCGTGTTGATAAACGTTGCGGCCATACACCATGCCCGATGCGCCCTGGGCCATCAGCGCCGCGCTTTTTTCCAGCACGCCGCGCAGTTCGCCTTTACCGCCGCCGCGCACCAGCGTCGGACAGCGCGCCGCTTCCACTACGCGATGAAAATCCTCGACGTTTTCGGTGGGATCGGCCTTGATAATATCTGCGCCCAGTTCGCGCGCCAGCCGCACCAGCGGCACGATTTGCCGGACATCGCCCAGCGAGCCGTAGGCTGGCCCCTGGCCCGCCGCCGCCATGACCAGCGGTTCAATCATCAGCGGCATGGCGTATTTATCGCAGGCGTGACGCAGGCGGCCGATATTGTCCACGCACTGGCGAAAGATGCCCGGCTCGTCAGGGATTTGATAAAGATTGACCACTACCGCTGCGGCATCCATTTGCAGCGCCGCCAGAATCGGCTCCTCCGGGTTATGCAGCACCGCCCACATTTCCCGATGGCGCGCGGCGTTATAGGCGTTGCCGACGTCGGTACGCAGCACCAGCGCCGGTTTCGGCGCGGCCGCCTGCTGTATCAGATCGGCCTGGCCGTAATTGACCTGAATGGCATCAGGCCGGGCGGCAATTAAACTGCGCATAACGCTTTGGATATCTTCCAGCCCGACGAGGAAATCGGGTTCGTTGGCGATGCCGTGATCGATAGCGACATCCAGACATTTTCCCTGTTTAAACAGGCGATTCAGGCGCACTTTATCGCTGACCGACATGCTTTTCTCCTGCGGGTTGAGTATGGGAGGCCAGACGTAGCCCGGAAACGCCGTGCAGACGCGCCAGGCGCGCCAGCGTCATTTCCAGCTGCTGCTGGCGGCGCGCATCGCTCCACTGCATCTCCTGCGCCATCAGATGGGCGATCTCCGCCATCAGCGGCGGTGTCAGCTGGCCGGAAATGCCCAGCGCGGTGCGGCGCAGCAGCAGATCTTCCAGCATCACCACCTGTTCTTCGTGGATCAGCCAGCACAGCTCGGTATCGCTGTAGTCGGCATGATGCTGAAGCGGCTGCTCATCCTTTTCGTTAATCAGGCGCAACAGTGGCTCGGCGCGCGTGCCGTAGCGATCCACCAGCAGCGCCACGCGCCTTTCCGTTAGCTGATATTTCTCGCTTAATTCACGGATCCAGACGGGCAGGCGTTCCTGACAGGGGAAGTTGCGCCCGCCGCCAATCGCCATATCCACGGTGCTGCGCAGCCGTTTTTCGCCCAGCAGCTTCAGCACGCGATCCGCCGCCTGTTCGCCAAAGCGGCGGAAGGTGGTCCATTTGCCGCCGACCAGGTTCAGCACGGAAAAGTCGCGGGTGGCATCGGGCGGGAAGTAAACCAGCGAGTGGTTGCGGGTAATGCGCCCGCTCACTTCGGTATCGCTGGCGGGCAGCGGACGCACGCCGGAAAAGGTGTACAGCACATCATCGTCGCTAACGTTAATATGCGGGAAAATAAAGCGCAGCGATTCCAGAATGTAGCGCTGCTCTTCCGCGCTGCAGGCGATATTCTCTGGATCGTCGACGCGAATATCGGTGGAGCCCACCAGCACTTTGCCGTACCAGGGGAACATAATGCAGACGCGGCCATCCTGGTTTTCGTAATAAACCATCTCATCGCGCAGCTCCGCCAGCAGCGGCGGACTGTCAATGATCAGGTGCGATCCTTTGGTGCCGCCGATCAGTTTCGGCGGATCGGCGGGCAGCAGCTGCTGATTGAGTCGATCGATCCAGGCGCCGGTGGCGTTGACGATAACGTGCGGCTCAAGGGTGAAAAGCGCGTCGGTCAGGTTATCGCGCAGCGTGACCCGTTCGCCGTCGCTCTCCACCAGGCTGACATAATTCAGCGCCAGCGCGTCACGGTTGCTGTTTTCCGTATCCAGCACCAGCTCGACGCCCAGCCGCTCCGGCGCTTTAATCCAGGCATCATACCAGGTGGCGCTGTATTTCACCCAGACGGCGAAGCCGGGCCAGCGCGCACGCGTTTCGGCCGTGTTGTTCAGACGGTGGCGCGGCATTTTGCCCTGCTGGCGCGTATAGAAATCGTAGAGCGACAGGCCGGTTTTGATCAGCAGCGCGCCGCGCCGCGTCGGCTTTTCGCCGAGGCGTAAAAAACGTTTGCTGGCGTTCACCAGGCCGCCGCCCCAGCTATCGATGGGCACCGTGGTGCGCAGCGGCGAAACGTAATGGGGCGCGTTTTTCAACAGCCGGTCGCGCTCCTGCACCGACTCCCTGACCAGATCGAACTCGCCGGTTTCCAGATAGCGCAGGCCGCCGTGGATCATGCGCGACAGCGCGCCGCTCGCCGCCTGGCACCAGTCATCTTTCTCTACCAGCACCACCGGAATGCCCTGCAGCGCCAGTTCCCGAAAGGTGCCGATCCCGTTGATCCCGCCGCCGACAATCAGCACCGGCGCACGATTACGCTGACGCAGCGCCGCAAGCTTCTCTTCCCGGCTACGCTTTACCACCACTTCCTGTTTCCGCATGCTTTTCTCCTCTGCCCGCCGCGATATGGGCGGGCTCAGCGTTAACTGCTTGCTCCTGCAATTATTTTCGCCGTAAGAGAAGAGGGCAAAGAAAGCACGGCTTAAAATGCGTAACTGTGAGCCGGATCGAGAATATGCGCGAAACCGTTTTTCGTTACAGCTCGCCGGTCAGATACTGCGCCACGCCGTTGGCGAAGCTCCAGTCGCCTTTTTCATTGGTAATAAAGCCGATCATCAGATCGCTGCCGCGTACGCCAGCGCCAGATATCCAGCAGTAAAAACAGCAGCAGGCTGATGCCCATCAGCGGCAGGCTAAAGCCCAGCGCTACCAGCACCACCGACAGCAGGAAACGTAAGCTCAGGCTCAGGCGTTGCCAGGCCCAAATCAGCGTATCCGCCGGATGATGGCGCGGCTGAGCGGGGCGACGCAGCCACCAAAGACGATAGCCCAGCACAATCAGCACGCAGAGCGCCAGGCCGAAAAAGGCCAGCACCAGCTGATTCGCCACGCCAAACAGAATGCCCATATGCGCATCCACGCCCCAGCGCGTGAGCTTAGCCAGCAGGCCAAACTGCGCAAACTCCACTTTATCCGTCACGCGGTACGTATGCGGATCCACCGCCACGCTATCCACCTGAGTCGGCCAGCGGCGATCGATTTCACCGACGATCCAGGCTTTGTCCGCCTGGTAAGAAGGACGAATTTCCAGCTTCGTCGCATCGATCCCGCTGGCGCGGGCCGCCGCCAGCACGCCGTCAAACTGCGCGGGAGAGAGCGGCGCGTCCGGCGCATGGTGCATCATATGACCATGATGCCCGGCATGTTCGTCCATTATCATCGGCGGCATGCTGCCGTCGAGCCGGGTATTGACCGCAGGCGTCAGCCAGCCGTAATGCGTACGCAACGCATTGATGTTATCGCCCGCCCAGCGCGACCAGGTGAGGCCGGTGGTGGAGAAAAACAGCAGGCCAGCCAGCAATGCCAGGCCAGGCAGACTATGCCAGGTGCGCATTTTCAGCATGCGCGGCGTGCGCGAGGCGCGATTAGCGCTGCGACGCGGCGTGCGCTGTACCGCCCACAGCAGCAGCCCGCCCAGCGCCGCCACCCACAGCCAGCTGGCGGCCAGCTCGCTGTAGTTGCGGCCAATATCGCCCAGCAGCAGGCTGCGATGGAGATAATCGAGCGTGGTGCGCAGCGGCAAAATACCGCTGGTGCCATAGACCGTTAAATCGCCGCGTACCGCCAGCGTTTTCGGATCGATAAACACGGCGCGCGTTTCCGACGGCGCGCTGTTGGCGAAGCGAAACATCACGCGCGTGGTGTCGGTAGCACCTGGCGCAGGGCGCACCGCGGCAATTTGCGCATCGTTACCGACATACTCCAGCGCCGCTTCAATCTGACGCGATAAGGGTTCCGACGGGCCGGGCGCATGAGTGGTGAGCTGTTGCGCGTAGAGCCTGTTTTCAAGCTGCGGCGTCAGCACATAGAGCGTACCGGTGAGCGCTGCGACAAAAATAAAGGGGCCGATAAACAGGCCGATGGTGAAGTGCAAACGACGCATAAGCTGCAGAAAGGCCTGAGCGCTTTGCGTTTTTTCAACCTGTGCCGATGCCGTCGGCACAATTTTTTCCGACATCATGATTCCTTGACCCGCGAGAGGCTGTAAAGAGAACGTTAGGTTAAGTGGGGTAAAGCGCGTTAACCGGCGGTCCGCGCGGACGGAACCAGATGGGGATCCAGCAGACAATCAGCGCTGGAAGCTCGAAGGGAACGGCAGGCGTCGCGGCCTGTAGCAGCGTCCAGAGCCGTGGAAGCTGAACGGAATCCAGCGACAGATGAATAAGCAGCACGCAGTAGCCACAGGCGCTGTCATCCATCAGCGACATAGGGTGATGTTTTAAATGCGAGCTGTGCGGGAAAGGCGGCGACCGAGCGGCGTCGGCGGATTTCGTATCGGCGTTCGTAGCAGCAGGTTGTGGATGCTCGACCGCGGCGTGCTGATGCGCGGAGGAGTCTGCAACGACATGGTGATGATTACCCGCCGAGTTTGCAGAGGGTTCTGCGGCAAAGTGGTGATGTTTGCCCGTTGCGTGCGTGGATGCTGCTGCAATGACACGCCGTTGCTCACCTGCTGCGTGCTTATGACCAGCGGAAGCGGCGGTGAGAAGAGGATCGCCTGTTGCACAGGCGGAAGGTTCTGTAGCTATGGGCATCATCATGGCGGGTGAATGGCCATGCCGGGCCATCAGCGATTTAGAAATCACCGGCGCGATAAACAGTAGCAATATAGCCAGCAGCGCCAGCCATGCCGGAAAGCGGCTGCGGGCTACGGCAATATGAATCAGCGACACAGAAAACCCTGTAAAAAATTAACGGTGTAATTGTACGCGAAGCGCAGGCGCAGAAATAATTTTTTTACAGGAAATAAACCTTAGCGCGCAGCAGCTAACAAAATGCAAGGGTTGGCGTAGCGCGCCTACAGGAGAGCGGCACTCGGCTTAGCGTGGAAAAGCATGTTGAAAGCTGAAGCAACGGTGTCGTGCTGGCGCGTGTATTGAAGAGTGCAGCAACAGCCTGCGCTGTCGTAAGCATTTACTGAAGCAACGATTTGCTGCCGGGATGGGTATTTTACTGAAGTAACGATTTGCTGCTGGCATAAGCATTTTATGACGTCACGGCTTGCTGCTGCGCGTGCGTTAAATAGTGCAGTAAACAACGTACTGCCGCCAGACGCCTTAAGGCCCGGCGGCAATCTCTTTACTGGCAGACGTCAACCCATTCGGCGTCGGTTAACTCCGCCATTCTCTGCGGCGAAATGCGCACCGCGCTATGGATGGCGCCCGCCGCCGGCAGCACTTCCGTAAAACGCTTTAACGAAATATCGCAGTAAACGGTCAGCGGCTGCTCCAGACCAAACGGGCAAACGCCGCCGGGCGGATGGCCGGTCCAGTTCAGTACCTCATCCGTGGTTAACATACGCGCCCTGGCGCCCAGCGTCGCTTTTAGCTTCCGGTTGTCGAGGCGCAGATCGCCGCCGGTGACAATCAGGATGACCCGATCCCTGACCTTGAGCGACAGCGTCCTGGCGATCTGTCCTGGCGCAACGCCGTGCGCTCTGGCGGCGAGATCAACGGTTGCCGTATTCTCATTTAATTCAATGATAGGGATTTCAGGGGCACGCTCGGCAAAATATTGCCGTACAGACTCCAGGCTCATGTTGCTCTGCTCTTTACAATAAAACGGGGGAATAAAGCTGCCACAACTGACGGGATCTGTAAACGGTACGCGGCGCGAAAGCGCCGCCTGGAAGTTCAGACCGGCTTTAACGTACAGTCGCCGCAGCGCTCTACGGCAGGCAGGCGATAACGCTGGCAGCAGCTGCGACGCTGCATCGCGCCATCACGGGGGATCACCGTGCGGTAAAGGGGATTATCGCTGCCGTCGAGCAGATGACGGGAGAAAAACAGGCTGTGTTCCAGCGTCAGCAGCGTGGCTTCGTCCACCCAGCTTTTCATTTCGCCTAAAAACCAGTGCATCAGGTAGCCGGTGTTATTCCAGATCAGTTTGGCATTAATATCGCCATGCTGTTCAATGCCCTGTACCGCCGGGATCAGATGACGCTGAATCAGGCGATCGATACGCTGTTGCGCGTTCAGATAGCGGGCATCTTCATCTTCATGAACGTCAATCCAGAATTTTGCCGGACGACCGCTTTCATGGAACTGCAGATGAAAGTGTTCCAGCGAGCAGTCCAGCGCCCGTTTTTCCATCACCAGCGCCAGCATCATCGGCGGCACGATCAGGCCGAAATACCACTGCGCCCACAGCGATTGCAGTGGTTTCTCCTCACGCGGCATCCCGGCGTGATGACGATAGATCTCGTCGCCATAGCGCGCCAGCAGGCGATTGAAATGGACGCTCTGCGACCATTCGGCCTGAATAAGCGTATCGGACGGGGCCGTTTCGCCAAGCGTCAAAAACTCAAGAAACCATGCGCGGTGTTCGCTGAACAGGCTATGCAACGCCGTGCCAGGCGTGCTATCGCTCTGCATAAAAATGACTGGAGACGAACCGTACTCATGAGCCTGACGCGTAACAATGGCCATAGGGCTTCCTGTGTAATCGACTGCCGAAATGGTGATAAGAAAACAAATGATAATCGTTCTTGATTGTATCCAGGAAGGAAGAAGGTAGCAAGCAGGGAGGTTAAGAGGTTTCCTGTTCGGCACGTAAAAGCAAATAACCTGATAAAGCATCAGGTTATTTGCTGAAGGCAGCGTATTTATCTGGGTTATAAGAAATTGACGCGCAATAAAATGTTATTAAAACGATACGGGTTTTCTTGTTTTTCTGATGAGTTATTTTAAAATCCTGAACATAAAAACCTAAAATCCATTGAACGGGTTAAATTTGAATTAAGTTTGATAATTAACGCGGCTGAATATTTTTTAATAAATGAGTACTGCATCAAATTAATTCTGAAGAAGCGGGTAACAGATTGGCTTCGCAAAGTGCATTCCAGGATAGAATGGTATTTCTTCCGCGATTTTTTGCCACATATAACGCCCGATCGGCATTGGCCATCGCCTGGTCAAAATCTTCTTCTGTTATCGGCGCAATGCCTGCGCTAATGGTGACATGCGTCGAGACCCGATGATTAAAGCGATGGGGAATTTCCAGATCCAGCACATGCTGGCGAATGCGTTCCGCCAGCTTCATGGCGATAGAGGCGTTAACGTTAGTCATCAGCACTAAAAACTCTTCGCCGCCGTAGCGGGTAACCACATCGCGCGAACGCACAGCGTCACGGATCGCCGCCGAGACGCGCGCCAGTGCCTGATCGCCCATCGCATGGCCATAGTTGTCGTTATAGGCTTTGAAATTATCAATATCCAGCAGCATCACAAAATGGCTACCGGCGTGGTTTTCCAGAATGTTTTCCAGCCGGTTTTTCAGGCCGCGCCGGTTATAAAGGCCGGTAAGCGGATCGATCATGCTCAGGTCGCTCCAGGTCTGCTTCTCCTCGTAGAGCTGAAACAGCAGCCGCCGAATAAAGTAGTCGCTGCGGCGCTGCATCAGGCTTTGCAGCGTAAAGCCTGACAGCGGCAGCGCGATCGTGAACAGCAGCGTCAGCGGATGCTGGCCGCGATCGAGCATCATCACCGTCAGCGAAGGCGGCACAATATGCAGGCAAAACGCCAGCAGATGCTCGTTCAGGGAGACGGCGCTAATAAAGAACACGGCCATCAGGCTGACCAGCAAAAAGCTGCCGTCAAAATAAAACACCAGCGCATTTTTATGCAGGATCAGCCAGGACCATAAGCCGCCCATAATTAAAGCCGTAAAGGAGAGTATCGGCAATTTTGTTTTGGGCTTGAGTATGCAGACGGATAATAAGAATAAACTGATCAACACGATTAATGTCGCCGGAAGGGAGAAAGATAAATTTTCTCCTTTATTTATCGGTAACATAAAAAAAAGCGATGTTGCCATGTTTAAAAAAAGAAAAAGCATTAATGACAAACGATATTTGCTGTGCAGCAACTCTTCATAAGTTTGTAATTTCATTTTATACACTCGGGACGGCCCTGAAATATCAAAGCGCCATTGCCAGAGTAAAACTAATTTACTATGGAAATGATGTTGAGCAGTTATTATTGGTTTCGGAATTAAGATTTATCCTGGCAATCTACCACTTTATAACTGGTCTGTCATCTTCGTGTATAAACTTTCGGCAAAGGAGGGGTGCAAAATGATAAAAGTTAACATATGATACTGCGAATCATTATCATTTGCTGGTGGCGGATATGTTGATGGCAATTATGGCGGCCTGCGGGCTGTGGGGAATAAGCTGGGTAATGGGCGAACGGATACAGAGCGCATGGCGTGTTCTGCTGCCCGGCGCGCTGATGCCGGTCGTTGCTTCTATGGATCTGTCGTTTAGTCAGTGGCGCTGGTTGCTGCTGGCGGCGCTGTTGTTAACGCTGGTTATGCTGTTCCACCATCAGCTGCGCCGCTTTCTGTTGCTGCCTTCCTGCGTGGCGCTGGCAGGGGCGCTGGCGGCGCTCTCGGTCAAGGCGGGCGGATTTTAAGTGGATAGCGCTACATCGGGCCGTCGCAAAAAACAGGTATCCAGCAAAACAGCTATATGCGCGATCGAAACCGGCTGCGATTAGCGTGGAAAAATAAACAGAAGCGCACAATAGCGAACAGAGAAACCGGAAAACATAAACAGGATTCAGATAGCGCGAGTGTGGAACAGAAGAGATGTAAACCGGAGAACAGGAAAAGCAGGGGATGACAATATTGGTGCGAAGAGAGGGACTTGAACCCTCACGTCCGTTAAGACACTAACACCTGAAGCTAGCGCGTCTACCAATTCCGCCACCTTCGCATAACATTGTCGTCATATCACCGCACTGGTGCGAAGAGAGGGACTTGAACCCTCACGTCCGTTAAGACACTAACACCTGAAGCTAGCGCGTCTACCAATTCCGCCACCTTCGCGCAGATGCTGTGCGATATGAATTTTCGTGGTCTTTGGTGCGAAGAGAGGGACTTGAACCCTCACGTCCGTTAAGACACTAACACCTGAAGCTAGCGCGTCTACCAATTCCGCCACCTTCGCGTTCCAGCAATGCTCTGCAGCACTGTAACCACGGAGGCGGATTTTGGAGATTTTTACCGGGGACGTCAACAGATATTTCTCTGCGCTGTTGCGATCGCTGTAAAAAACAGCAACGCCCCCGGAAAGGGTCGATTAATTGCTGCGGCCGGACTTCAGCGCCCGCGCTTCGCGGCCCCAAACGGCACGATAAACTTTGAAACGGCCGGTTTGCGCCAGCACTTCATGCTGACCGAAGGTCTCGTCCAGCACCTGCGGGTAGGGCAGGAAGGCGTTAGCTACCAGGCGCAGCTCGCCGCCGCTGTTCAGGTGCTGGGTTGCGCCGCGAATCAGCTGACGCGCTGCGTCAAGGCTGGTCTGCATTCCTTCATGGAACGGCGGGTTAGAGATGATCATGTCAAAGCGGCCGGTTACGTCGGAATAGACGTTGCTGGCAAACACTTCACCTTCAATCTCATTGGCGGCCAGCGTCGCTTTACTGGCGGCCAGCGCGGCGGCATCGACATCGGCCAGCCACAGACGCACTTTCGGCGAATGACGCGCCAGCAGCGTCGCCAGTACGCCCGCGCCACAGCCAATATCCAGTACCTTGCCTTTGGTATGCGGCGTAAAGGTCGAAAGCAGCAGGGCGCTGCCGCCGTCCAGACCGTCACGGCTGAAAACGCCCGGCAGCGTTTTAATCGTGCAGTCATCCAGCTGATATTCATCCCAGAAACTGTTCGCATCGAACGTCGGCTGTTGCGTCAGGCGGCCATGATAAAGGCCGCAGCGACGCGCGCTGTCGATCTTATCCAGCGTCGCCCAGTTGGCCAGCATGCTTTCGGCGCTACGCACGCCGCTGCGGTTTTCGCCGATGACGAAAATATCGCTGCCCACCGGCAGCAGCGACAGCAGGTTTTGCAGCTGGAACTGCGCTTCCGGCTTGTTTTTCGGCCAGTAATAGATCAGGGTATCGCACTCTGCTATCGCGTCCGCCGTCGCGACCAGGCCAAACGTCGCGCGATCGCCCATGCTGCGGCTTAATGATTGCCAGTGATGATAATATTGCGTATGAACGCGGCTCAGCTGAGTTTCCAGTTGGGCGGGCAGGTCATCCTGCAAATCGCCGGCAAACAGCACGCGGCGCGCTTGCCATTCATCACTGTGGCGCAGGATCACTTCACTCGCCGGGGTAAAAGCAGACATCAGATAGCTCCTCAGAAATCAGAGCGCAGAGTATAGTGGTTTGTTGGCGCATGTTCGATGGGTTTGCTAGCATAGCGGCGCATTATAAGGGCGTAACGGGAATTTCTATGTCATCCAGACGTGACTGGCTACTACAGCAAATGGGCATTACGCAGTATAAGCTGCGGCGTCCGCGCGCCTTACAGGGCGAAATTGCCATTACGCTGCCGCCGGATACGCGCCTGTTGATTGTGGCGGACATTCCTCCCTCTACTGATGATCCTTTCGTTAGCGACGTGCTGCGCGCGTTGGCGATAGCACCGCAGCAGGTGGTCAGCGTGACGCCGGATCAGCTGGCGATGCTGCCGCCCGATCGCGCCTGCGCCAGCTGGCGGCTGGGAACCGAGGCGCCGGTCACCCAGCAGGGTCCAAAACTTTCCACGCCGCCGCTTGAGGCGCTCTATTTTGACGCCGGGGCGAAGCGCGCGCTCTGGCAACAGATTTGTGAATATGACCTCGATCTCTTTACTCACCCCGCATGATATTCCGCAGGCGTTGGCCATTGAGCAACGCAGCCACGCCTTCCCCTGGTCGGAAGCGACTTTTGCCAGCAATCAGGGCGAACGCTACCTTAACTATCGGCTGGATGTGGATAACCGGATGGCCGCTTTCGCGATTACCCAATGGGTGCTGGATGAAGCCACGCTATTTAATATTGCGGTCGATCCGGCCTGTCAGCGTCAGGGGCTGGGCAAAACGCTGCTGAATCACCTGATTGCCGAGCTTCAGCAACGCGATATTTTCACCCTGTGGCTGGAGGTTCGCGCCTCCAACCATGCGGCGATCGCGCTTTATGAACAGACCGGTTTTAATGAAGTTTCGGTGCGCCGAAACTATTATCCGGCAACGCACGGCAGGGAAGACGCGCTGATTATGGCGCTCAGCCTGTAAGGGCCGCTTCCTGGCGTTTTCCTGACGTGCCGTAACAGGAGAGAACGATGCTACAAAACTGGGACTGGATCCTTTTTGATGCTGACGACACGTTGTTTCACTTTGATGCGTTTGCAGGTTTGCAACGGCTGTTTAAAGACTACAACGTGGATTTCACCACCGATGATTACCATGAATATCAGTCGGTAAATAAACCGCTGTGGGTGGAGTATCAGAACGGGGCGATAACCGCACTTCAGCTTCAGCATCAGCGTTTTAACGGCTGGGCGGAGAAGCTGAACGTAACGCCGGACGCGCTGAACAGCGGTTTTCTGAGCGCGATGGCGGAAGTCTGCGTCCCGCTGGAAGGCGCGGTTAACCTGATTAATGCGCTGAAGGGCAAGGTGAAAATGGGCATTATCACCAACGGCTTTACGGCGCTGCAGCAGGTGCGTTTACAGCGTACCGGCTTCCGCGATGATTTCGATCTGCTGGTGATTTCTGAGCAGGTCGGCCATGCCAAACCGCATCCGGCGATTTTTAACTATGCGCTGGAGAAAATGGGCAACCCGTCACGCGAGCGCGTGCTGATGGTCGGCGACAATCCCGACTCCGATATCCTGGGCGGCATCAACGCGGGCTTAAAGACCTGCTGGCTCAACGCAGATGGCCGGGAAAAACCGGCGGCGATCACCCCGGACTGGCAGGTCAGTTCGCTGCATGAGCTGCAATCCATTCTGTTTGCTTAAGTTTAAAACCTCGCTTTTTTAGCCTGAAATTTTACCGAGGCGGCCTGACAGCCGCCTTTTTTACTGTCATTTTTTGTTAATGTAAAATTTAGCTCTGTTGGCTGCGGCTGGAACCGGTTTTGAAACGCCGAAAAAGCCAAAATCAGTCCCAAATCAGCAAAAAACTTGCCGCCAGATTGGTTGTTTTTTGAGCAAAATCGCTTTTTTTGCGAGCTGAATACAATTTATCTGATATTTTGCAGGAATTTTCCTGTAGCAAATATTAAGAATATTCAGAATTTTTCTTATCGGTATTAAATAAACTTTACTAATGTTTAACCCTTTGCTACGCGCACGTTGAATTATCGCAAGGAGTCTGTAAACTTGCGCCAAACAGGACCGCATACACTTAAAAAACACCGTCTCCGGGGTTTGCTTTGCAGCCTCGTGCGGTAGCAATGGCGAAGTCCAGTCTCAGCTTCAGGCTGAATATTAAACACTTTTCTTTTATCTGATGCAGGCCGCCGGGGTTAGCGCGCGTAATCGCTCGTGGGCAACCTTTAGCAATAGCCGTCAGAACTTTTCACCAGAAAATACCAGGAACGCAATCAGGGAAGAGCCAGAATGGTTGAGGAATATTCATTGAATCCTCATCGCCAGGATACAGCGGCTGCATTTCCGGTAACCCGTCTTTATGTAATGTTGCGCAAGTTAAACATTTGCTGCGATATAACCCGAACACATCGCCTGAATAATTTGTAAATTATACATTTAGCCCGCCGGGCTGCTTTTTCTCTTTTGCATTGCTTTTCACTGGCACGGTCGGTGATAGCGATGCCTTTAACCCGCGGATGACGCAACGCGTCGGTTTATTCTGTTTTGTTAATTACTTGAGATAACTTCATGAGGATCATGGTGAACATTCGAATCGCATTAGGTCTGCTTTTTGTATTAGGGGTTGCGGGTTGTAAATCGCCACCGCCGGTCACTGACAACACCCTGGTGTCCAGTACCGTTGATGGCGTCACACTGACCTATCGCCATGCTATTACACCGCCGAAAACCTTCACGCCCGTTAACGAAGAATATCGCGCGCTCTATAACGCTTCGGTGATGAGCCGTCCCGACTTTGGCGGCAAGCTGGTGCGTCAGCTGGAAAATGGCCAGCCCTATACCGTGTTGGGCAGAGTGGAAAATAACTGGTTCGCCATTGCGGAAAAAGATCAGGATCGGCTGATCGGTTATGTGCCGCTGCGCGCGGTGGTGAAAAGCGAACTCTATGACGAAACCATTAAAGCCGATCAGCGTCGTAAGCGCGTGCGCGCCGCCCCAAAGAAGAAAAAAACCTGTGTTGCGGTCGATGGCGACAGCAAAGCGTGTCAGAACAGCAACAGCGGCACCTGGATTATTGACTAATACGTTCTAATGGCGAAACCCATTATGAAACAACGCGCTTTTTTGCGCCTGAGTATTCAGGCGCTTTTCCTGACGGCGCTTACCTTGCTGGCAGGCTGTATGTCATCACACAGCGATCCCTCCCGTTACCGTCTGTTATTTCAGGCGCACCCATAAATTAATAACGCGGCGCCGCTGAAGTTCAGGGTGCTGTGCCGATAACGGCGGCGTACGCATCGCGAGCAAAGCAGAGTCAATGCCTGAATAACGGAAAGCCATTATGAACAAAGCAGAAAAGGTGGTCTGGAGCGAAGGCATGCTCCTGCGCCCGCATTACTTTCAGCAGTCGGAAAGCTACCTGCAAAGCAACCTGCGCGACTGGGGCGCCGTCCAGCGCTCTTACCTGTGGGGATGTACCGATCTGGAGTTTGACGAGGTGATGCTGCGTCAGGGCAAAATCGCCCTGAGCGCCGCCAGCGGCCTGCTGCCGGACGGTACGCCTTTCTCCTTTCTTGATGCGCGCCAGGCGTCCGCGCCGCTGGAGATTGCCGATAGCCAAAGTAACGTCACCAATACGCTGCCGCCGCAAATGAGCCAGATATTGCTCACGGCCAGCGCACGCGATCAGCGCTATCGTCACCTGCACGTCAGCTTTGCGCAGGGTGAGTTTCAGTGTCAGTTTGAGGCGTAAGCTTTAGCTATCAGAGAGTTGTCCATCATGGCAGAACACGATAACACCCGGACGGTGCCGAACGCATTGCCGCCTGGATACCGTTTTAATGAGTTTGAAATTAAGGAAGTAATTGGCGGCGGCGGTTTCGGCATCGTTTATCGGGCCTGGGATCATCAGCTTGAGCGCACCATCGCCATTAAAGAGTTTATGCCTTCTTCGCTGGCGGTGCGCAACGACGATCTTAACTTAGTCCTGCGCAGCGAACGCTTTAGCAAAACCTTCCATGCCGGACTGAGCAGCTTTATCCAGGAAGCCCGGCTGCTGGCGCGTTTTAACCATCCTAACCTGCTGCACGTGCTGCGTTTCTGGGTGCAAAACGATACCGCTTATATGGGCACCGTTTTTTACAGCGGTACCACGCTGTCACGGCTGGCGACACAGCGCCCTGAGCTGGTTAACGAAGCCTGGATCCGTCGCCTGCTGCCGCCGCTGTTCGGCGCCATCAAAACCATTCATCAGGAAGGCTACCTGCATCGCGATATTTCGCTGGATAACATCCAAATCCAGGAAAACATGATGCCGGTGCTGCTCGATTTCGGGTCGGCGCGTAAAACTATCGGCAACCTTTCTGATGAGACGGAGACCATGCTGCGTCCCGGCTTCGCGCCTATCGAGCAGTACAGCGATAATAATAAGAGCGAGCAGGGACCCTGGACCGATATTTACGCGCTGGGCGCGGTGCTGCATACGCTGATTGTCGGCGCGCCGCCGCCGGTCAGTGTGGTGCGCAGCATTGAAGACAACTATCAGCCGCTGGCGGAACAGCGTCCGGCCGGTTTCTCGCCGCTGCTGCTGCACGCTATCGATAAGGCGCTGGCGCTGAAGCCGGAAGATCGACCGCAGTCCATTGACGACTTTGCCGCGCTGATGGAGCTGTCGGTTTCCGATCTGAACGATATTCTTAACGTGAAGATTGACGGATCGGGCGCCATGCTGGGGCCGGTTGAACCGGAAGCGCCAGCGGCGGCGCCGTCACTGCTGAAGCGCTATATGTGGCCGGGGCTGGCTGCCGCAGGCGTGTTGGTTGGTATTGCTGTGGGCGCGCTGATTGCCGGCGGCGGCAATGATGATGCGCAAAGCGCTGCCGTCGCGCCGTCCGATACCGCTGCCCCCGCCGCCGTTCAGGCAGAGAACGCCGCGCCCGTTGCCAGTAGCTCTGCGCCGACCGCCACGGAAAGCAACGCCGCTGCTGAACCGTCGCAGCCTGCGGTGGTGTCGGAGCCGGTTGCCCAGGTTTATATCAAACTGCGCAAGGGCGATGAGGTGGCGCTCAACGGCAAACAGCAGGCGCTGGTGCCTTCGCCAGACGGTTTTGCTTCGCTGCAATTACCGCCGGGCGAGTACACCTTTACCGTGACCAATCAGGGACAGTCACGACAACAAAAAATAACTGTCGATCGCGAAGGTGTTTGGTTGATAAACCCGCAAAGCTAAGGTAATAAAGAGTGACCGTTTTTATAACGGTCATCTCTTCTCTTCAGGAACAATAATTACAGGAAAGGAAATGGCAAATAATCCATGGCGCCTGTTGATCACCGCGTTGCTGGCGCTTTTTATTACCTCATGCGATAAATCCTCTGACGGTGATATAAACTCTGCTTCACCCGTTTCTGCTGTACAAACTCAAATTAACGATAAACTTACCGCTTTTACTAAGGCGGCTAATAGTGAAGCCAGCATTAATACTTACTCGTTGCCGGATGCTTTTTATAAATATCGTCGCGAGGTCGAGCCGCAGCTTACTTCAACCCTGACCGCTTATTCGGTAGTTAATCCTGGGATATTTCGTAAGGTCAGCGAGCAATTAAACCAGGGCTTAAGCCTGCCGGGAGAATTGCCGCAGCTGGATGAGGCGGCAAGGCAATATCAGGCGAGCCTCGATAAAATGCTGCCGCTTAGCGAAACGCTGTACGCCTACAGCCAGAGCAAGGGCTGGCGTAATGACAACGGGGCGCTGGCGCGCAACAGCAATGCGGAATATATCGCGACGTTTGAAACGCTGCTTATTAAGCGGGATAATTTTTTAAAAGCGATTTCCGTTGCTAACAGCGAACAAATAAAAATGGCTTATGAAAATTCCCCGCCAAATAGCGCAGAGCATTATCGTAACGGTATCATTTATCTTTCACGCCAGACGCTGCATGCGTTAAATGAAAACCGAACACAAAGCGAAGAGCAGGTATTAAACGAGCAGGCACAAACGCTCAGCCAGCTTGCCGACGGCTGGAGCCAGTTACTTCAGCAGCAGGGAAATGAGAGCTGTCAGCGTATTATTGACGCGGCACACGATTATATTTCCGTGCTGCATAGCGCAATAGACCAACAGGCGCAGGGATCGGAATTGCCTGAAGAGAAGATTATTCTGCCGTTTAATGTGCTGGTGCAGGCGCTAACTTCGCATCGTAGCTGTTAAATATTTATTTTTGCCGTCTCTGACTCCTCCTGTTATTACTGCCCGCCGCCGCGCGGGCACCGCTGATTCTGGAACCAACCTGTGTCTGATCGTATCACCGCACGGCTCCCGCTGGAGGGGCTGCTTTTCTGGAAGCTGACCGGCCGCGAGGCGCTGTCGCATGCCTTTGAACTGAAGGTGATGCTGCCGGGCGCCGACGCGCGCATTGAACGCCACGCGCTGCCCGGCCTGCCTGCTCCATTCCCTTTATCGTTTTCCGCGTTGCACCGACGCCGACCAGTTAAAATCGCTCACTTCACTGGCTTTCAGTGTGGACGGCTTCTTTTTACGTACCGGTTTTTTGGCGGCTCGCTCTTTTTCTTTCTCATTATTCTGTTTTATAACCATCACCATTTGCCGGGCTTCGGCAGTAAATTCTTTCTCTTTTTTAGCATCGGGTTCTTTACCGGTGCGAAGCCGGTACTTTTGCACCAGCCCTTTGAACGTTTCATCTATAGCGACGCGCTCATCAGCATTAAACTGATCGATGGAAATCATCTTTTTGTCGTTCATGGGCTTTGCCTGGTTGTGTGTGGACGGAACAAGAGTAGTTGACGCAGGCTCTGAGAACAATGGTTGTCGCTGATAACTGCTTAACAGCATTAAAATTTTTCCAGAAATGCATTTTCGGAAATTCTGCGTCAGTACCTGATAACGTAAAGCCGGTTTGCTTCTCCTGACAGAAAACAGGGATCATCTTTGAGTCGCCGTCAGAAGATGAAAAACCTGATAAAAAGATCCTCTTTGACTCCCGCCTGTTAGCCGATGTTTAATTCCAGCTGGCCTGATTCAGGCCGATAACAAATACAACATCGATCCGGCGCAGAATGCGCCTTATTCTGACGAGCCCAGCTATGTCCTTTTCCTTTTTAACGCGGCTGTTAATAACTACCGTTGTCGCTAACGGTGGCTACGCAGGGGCTGCCGCGCTGCCTGATATTAACGGCGCAGTGCTTACGCCACCGGCGGAACAATTTTCCGTTATGCCTTCAACTAACGCGGCGTCGGGCTTAACGATGCATCAAACCGTTACAGGGAAAGCGATGCCGCAAACCGCCGCGCCGGTAACAGAGATGACGGCTTCATCTGCACATTCTCTGGCGGCCGATTCCGTCAGCACGCCTTATACTTCACCGTCGGTAACTGAACCCGCAGGCGATCTGCCCGTTGCCAGCGTGCAGCCGTCGGTATCCGAACCCGCAGGCGATTCGCCCGCTACCAGCGCTCAGCCGCCGATATCTGAACCCGCAGATAGTTCGCCGGTCTCCGGTACACAGCCGAATGCTCTCTCATCCGATCGTGAAGAAGAAAAGCAGGAGGCGGCGATTAAGGCGGTATTACAGGCGATTCGTCAGCGTCAGCTGACGCCGCTTTCTACCGAATGCCTGAGCATGAGCTTTGTTGATAACAGCGACGAGCCGGAAAACTACCTGATCGACGTGCGTGAAAATCGTAACCATCCAGCCTGCGGCGGCGATCCCGAAACCGCGCCGCACCTGTTTTTCTTTAAAGTCAGTAAGACTGACGGCAGCCTGCAAACCGATGCAGGAGTCGAGCCGGAAGATTTCTATCCGCTGGAAAAGGCGGAACAGCCAGCGGCGGCGGCGCTGACGGCGGCAGATTTTTCCATACAGGTTAACGGCATTACTCTGTCGCTGGGACAGATATGGAATGAGGATCTGATGATGAGCATGCCGCCGGAGCGCGATCGATCGGCCGATCCTGCAAAAACCACCTCAACGTATCGCTACGATCGGCACAGCTATGATGCGCTGACGCTGGTGGCGTCAAATGAACATTACGCCAGCCTGCAGCACAGCCCCGATGATAACTATGTGGGGCAAATCACTCTGATTAACCCAACGCTGGCGACGCAGCGCGGCGCGCGCGTCGGCATGACGCCAGACGAGCTGGAACGCAGGTATGGCCCAGGCGAAGCGGATGAGCATCATGGTGAAAGCTGGCTCAGCTGGCAGCTGGATGATAAAACGCTGGCGGCACGCATCAGCAATGGCCGGGTGACGCTGATTACCTTGAGTAATTTGCAGCCGGATGCTGACGCGGCAGAAGAAATCTGGCGTCGCTGACGGCCGGTAAAATGCAACGGCCAGCTTTGCGCATTGCTGCGGAAAACGTGCGATTTCGGCCTGCTTTTTTTATGTACTTAAGGTAAGCTATGCGGCCTCATTGCCTGACTTTTCAACATTGTTACACGGGGCCGGATCCAATGTAGACCATTACCTCTTTGCGCAGCATTTACCTGGCTTAACTTCCATAAGCTTCCGGTTGGCTGCATGGTTCTGGCACCGGGCCTGGCAATGTTGCAGGCCCTCATGAATTAACGGCTGTGACGCCTGCAATAACGCCGCGTCACGGCATTAACAGAAGAACTCCGATGTCTAATAGTGCATTTTTGCAAGAAGTGTCGCGTCGCCGCACCTTCGCCATCATTTCTCACCCCGACGCCGGTAAAACGACCATTACCGAAAAAGTCCTGCTGTTCGGACAGGCGATCCAGACTGCCGGTACGGTAAAAGGTCGCGGCTCTAACCAGCACGCCAAATCAGACTGGATGGAAATGGAGAAACAGCGTGGGATCTCTATTACCACCTCGGTAATGCAGTTCCCCTATCGCGATAGTCTGGTCAACCTGCTGGATACGCCCGGACACGAAGACTTCTCCGAAGATACCTATCGCACCCTGACTGCCGTTGACTGCTGTCTGATGGTGATCGATGCGGCGAAAGGCGTTGAGGATCGTACCCGTAAGCTGATGGAAGTAACCCGTCTGCGCGATACGCCGATCCTGACCTTTATGAACAAACTGGACCGCGATATTCGCGATCCGATGGAGCTGCTGGACGAAGTCGAAAACGAGCTGAAAATCGCCTGTGCGCCGATTACCTGGCCGATCGGCTGCGGCAAACTGTTCAAAGGCGTTTACCACCTTTATAACGATGAAACGTACCTCTATCAGAGCGGTAAAGGCCATACCATTCAGGAAGTGCGCATCGTTAAAGGGTTGAATAACCCGGAGCTGGACAGCGCGGTGGGCGACGATCTGGCAGCGCAGCTGCGTGACGAACTGGAGCTGGTTCAGGGCGCTTCCCATGAGTTTGAGCAGGAAGCTTTCCTGCAGGGCGAACTGACGCCGGTCTTCTTTGGTACGGCGCTGGGTAACTTCGGCGTCGATCATATGCTGGATGGCTTAGTCTCGTGGGCGCCGGCGCCGATGCCGCGTCAAAGCGATACGCGTACCGTCGAAGCCAGCGAAGAGAAATTCTCCGGTTTCGTGTTTAAGATCCAGGCCAACATGGATCCGAAACACCGTGACCGCGTGGCCTTTATGCGCGTGGTGTCCGGGAAGTATGAGAAAGGTATGAAGCTGCGCCAGGTGCGCACCGGTAAAGATGTGGTGATTTCCGATGCGCTGACCTTTATGGCCGGCGACCGCGCGCATGTGGAAGAAGCGTTCCCCGGCGATATTATCGGCCTGCATAATCACGGCACCATTCAGATCGGTGACACCTTTACCCAGGGCGAGAATATAAAGTTCACCGGTATCCCGAACTTCGCGCCGGAACTGTTCCGTCGCATTCGCCTGCGCGATCCGCTGAAGCAGAAGCAGCTGTTAAAAGGGCTGGTGCAGCTGTCGGAAGAGGGCGCGGTACAGGTGTTCCGTCCGGTATCCAATAATGATCTGATCGTCGGCGCCGTCGGTGTCCTCCAGTTTGATGTGGTTGTGGCGCGTCTGAAAAGCGAATACAACGTGGAAGCGATTTACGAATCGGTTAACGTTTCGACCGCACGCTGGGTGGAATGCAGCGATGTGAAGAAATTCGACGAGTTCCAGCGTAAGAATGAGATCAACCTGGCGCTGGACGGCGGCGATAACCTGACGTACATCGCGCCGACGATGGTTAACCTCAACCTGACGCAGGAACGTTATCCTGAGGTTGTGTTCCGCAAAACGCGCGAACACTGATCTGCCCGTCAGCGGCGCGCTGTTCGACATCGTGGAGCAATCTCTGCTCCACGATGCGCCTTTTCAGTACCACCGAAGATTGTCCTTTCTCCCTTACAGACTCCTCTTAAAAAAGCCAAAAAAAACGCTTCTTAACTGTTTTTTAACCAGAAAAGCGAGACGAATGGCGATCCTTGTCTATGCTTAGTTTGTCGGACGCAAAATGCGGTGATGAAAATCCCCGGTGTCCTTTTCGGCGGCTTCGCGGTTTGTTGTCGCCACGCTTACAGTTGTGAGTGGAATAACGCACAGAAGGAAAATATCGATGAACAAGACTAAGATTGCTAAGACTCTGATGGCTGTGATGGTAGGTTCTGCGCTGCTGAGCGGCTCCGCGCTGGCAGACGAATCTCTCTCGCAGAAAACGCAGAATACTGCGGATAGCGCAGGGTCCAAAATCGATAGTTCTATGAAAAAAGTCGATGGTTTTATGGATGACAGCGCCATTACCGCTAAAGCAAAAGCGGCGTTAGTGGATGATGAAACGATTAAAAGCACGGACATTTCCGTCGAAACCCAGAAGGGTGTGGTTACCCTGAGCGGTTTCGTTTCCTCACAGGATCAGGCTGAAAAAGCGGTGGCTCTGGTGAAGAAAGTGGAAGGCGTTAAATCCGTCAGCGACAAACTACACGTTAAAGACAGCGAAAAACAGTCAGTTAGCGGTTACGCGGGTGATGCCGCTACAACCAGCGAAATCAAAGCTAAGCTATTAGCAGATGACATCGTACCGTCTCGTAAAATCAAAGTTGAAACCACCAACGGCGTGGTACAGCTTTCCGGTACGGTAGAAAATGAAGCACAGTCAGAACGTGCTGAAAGCATCGCCAAGGCCATTGAAGGCGTGAAAAGCGTTAAGAATGACCTGACGGTTAAATCTTAATGCTTAAGCGGCGCGGCCCGCTTACGGGCTGCGCCGTAGTTAGCCCGTATAAAAGAAGAAAATTCATGGGATTGTCATCCCTGAATTCGCTGAGCTAAGCAGTTCGATTTTCACTATGGTAAAGGAGAGGCTTATGTTTCGTTGGGGTATTATCTTTCTGGTAATCGCATTGATCGCGGCAGCGTTAGGCTTCGGCGGTCTGGCTGGTACAGCCGCATGGGCAGCTAAGATTGTCTTCGTGGTCGGTATTATTCTGTTCCTGGTCAGCCTGTTTACCGGTCGTCGTCGACCCTAGCAGGTCAGTACAGGACTGAACACAACGTTTCAGTGAATTTAGCGGAGGCCAGTCATGAATAGCGACATCGTTGCAGGCAAATGGAAACAATGGAAAGGCCAGATGGCGCTGATGTGGGCGGAGTGGTTTGATAACGACGACGCCTGGATGACAGGAAACAATGACTGGCTCTCCGGTATTTTACAGGAAGACTACGGCAGGGAGCAGGTCAATGCCGTATCCGATAAACGCCCACGCTAATTCACGCTGTGGGAATCCGAATTCCGGTCACGCCTGGCAATATTGAAGCTTTAGCGCAACGTCCTTTCTCGCCCGGCAAGATGGCGCTGGTATGTGAAGGCGGCGGGCAGCGCGGGATCTTCATCGCTGGCGTTCTTGATGAATTTCAGCGCGCTTATTTCAATCCCTTTCAACTTTATCTGGGCACTTCGGCCGGTGCGCAAAATCTGTCGGCTTTTGTCTGCGGACAGGCCGGTTATGCTCGCCGCGTGATTACGCGCTACACCACCAATAAACTCTTTTTCGATCCGCTGCGCTTTGTGCGTGGAGGACACCTGATCGATCCCGACTGGCTGGCCAGCATTACCAGCCAGCAGCGCACTGGGCAGCCGTTTAAGCGCGCTTAATCTGGGACGGCGCTGCGGCCGCTATTTTCTCGCCACGCTGGGCCAGTGGCTCAGTAACAACGAAATGCAGCCGGGCCATCAGATCATCACGCCGCCAGCGCCGGTGGCCAATGAACCTGCGTCGGCGCCAGTCAGTCTGGATGACGTTGCGGGCAAAATAGCTGAGAATGATGCCGATTATGATAAAGGATCGCTGGCGTGAAATTTACAGATACCCATTGTCACTTTGATTTTCCCCCGTTTACCGGCGATGAAGAGGCCAGTCTGCAGCGAGCCGCACAGGCGGGCGTGGAAAAAATTATCGTGCCGGCGGTGGATGCCACGCGCTTTGCCGCTGTTTTAGCGCTGGCGCATCAGCATACGCCGCTCTATGCCGCGCTGGGGCTGCATCCGATTGCCATTGAGCAGCACAGCGATGCGGCGCTGGAACAGTTAAAACAACAGGTGCGGCAGCGTCCGGCTAAGCTGGTGGCGATCGGCGAGATCGGTCTCGATCTTTATATGGATAATCCGCAGTTCGAGCGGCAACAACATTTCCTTGATGCGCAGCTGCGGCTGGCACGCGATTACGATTTGCCGGTGATCCTGCATTCGCGGCGCACGCACGATAAGCTGGCGCAGCATTTGCGACGTATTGAGGTGCCGCGTCGCGGCGTGGTGCATGGTTTCGCCGGAAGTTTGCAGCAGGCGCAGACGTTTATCGCTGCCGGTTACGCGATTGGCGTGGGCGGCACCATTACTTATCCGCGCGCCAGCAAAACGCGCAATACCATCGCGCAGCTTCCGCTGACTTCGCTGCTGCTGGAAACCGATGCGCCTGATATGCCGCTAAATGGATTTCAGGGCGAACCTAATCGCCCGGAGCGGGTGGCAAACGTCTGGCGCACGCTCTGCGAACTGCGAGAAGAGCCGCCGGAAGAGATTGCCGCAACCATTGCGACCACCAGCGAGCGCCTTTTCCAGCTGCGTTAAACGCACCTTTAACTGGATCCAGTCAGGATGATAAAAGGGCAAATGTGAGAATTCTCACATTTGCCCTTCTGCGCTATGATAGGTGCATAAAGCGGAACCAGCTGCGGCTGTGGCGCTTTAGATGTGATATGCGTCACTTTAAATGTAAATTTGATGGTAACGTTTCTTAATTAATTGTGAGCTTACGCACAACAAAGAGTTTGCTGGCGCTGTTAGAATCGTAACATCAAAGCGAATCTGCATCGCTGGCAAGGTGAGATGGATCTCAATCCTCTTCAAGGAACCAAGACCTCGTGTTGAGTCTTCCACTGGCGGAAGCTCACTGAACCTGTCTGGAGAGCATTATGACTGATGTAACCGCTGCCGCGCTGCGTGCGCTGAAACTCATGGATTTAACCACCCTGAACGATGACGACACCGATGCAAAAGTGATTGCGCTGTGTCAGCAGGCAAAATCCCCGGCGGGCAATACCGCTGCGATCTGTATCTATCCCCGTTTTATTCCCATTGCACGTAAAACGCTGCGCGAGCAGGGTACGCCCGATATTCGTATCGCGACGGTGACCAACTTCCCGCACGGCAATGACGATATTGACATTGCGCTGGCGGAAACCCGGGCGGCGATCGCCTACGGCGCCGATGAAGTGGACGTGGTCTTCCCTTATCGCACGCTGATGGCTGGCGACAGCGAAACCGGCTTTAAGCTGGTAAAAGCGTGCAAAGAAGCCTGCGCGGCGGCCAATGTGCTGCTGAAAGTGATTATCGAAACCGGCGAACTGAAAGAGGAAGCGCTGATCCGTCAGGCCTCTGAAATCGCTATCGATGCGGGCGCAGACTTTATTAAAACCTCCACCGGTAAAGTGCCGGTCAATGCGACGCCCATCGTTGCGAAGATCATGATGGAAGTGATCCGCGACAAAGGCGTGAAAGATCGCGTGGGCTTTAAACCTGCCGGCGGCGTACGCACGGCGGAAGATGCCGCGCTCTACCTGCAGCTGGCCGATGAGATTCTGGGCAGCGACTGGGCAGATGCGCGTCATTTCCGTTTCGGCGCATCCAGCCTGCTGGCCAGCCTGCTGAACGCGGCGGGCTATCAGAGCGCGCGCAGCACCAGCAGCTACTGATTTTCCTTTCCATACCGCGGACGCTCGCCGTCCGCTGATAACCATTCCGCACCGTTGGATCGGGACACCAGGTCAATACGATCCGTTAAACAGGGGGTTACCTTGTTTCTGGCACAAGAAATTATTCGAAAAAAACGTGACGGGCACGCGCTAAGCGAAGAAGAGATCCGCTTCTTTATTAACGGCGTGCGCGATAACAGCGTATCGGAAGGTCAAATCGCGGCGCTGGCGATGACTATTTTCTTTCACGATATGACGCTGCCGGAGCGCGTGGCGCTGACGATGGCGATGCGTGATTCGGGCAGCGTACTGGAGTGGAAATCGCTGAATCTCAACGGTCCGGTGGTGGATAAGCACTCGACCGGCGGCGTGGGCGATGTGACCTCGCTGATGCTGGGGCCGATGGTGGCCGCCTGCGGCGGCTATGTGCCGATGATCTCCGGGCGCGGGCTGGGCCATACCGGCGGTACGCTGGATAAACTGGAAGCGATTCCTGGCTTTGATATTTTCCCCAGCGACGCTCGTTTTCGCGAAATCATTAAGCAAACCGGCGTGGCGATTATCGGTCAGACAAATTCTCTGGCGCCAGCGGATAAGCGTTTTTACGCCACGCGCGATATTACCGCCACGGTGGATTCGATTCCGCTGATTACCGCCTCGATTCTGGCGAAAAAGCTGGCCGAAGGGCTGGATGCGCTGGTGATGGATGTGAAAGTGGGATCCGGCGCCTTTATGCCGACCTTTGAACTGTCGGAACAGCTGGCGCAGGCGATCGTCGGCGTCGCCAACGGCGCGGGCTGCAAAACCACCGCGCTGCTGACCGATATGAATCAGGTACTGGCCTCCAGCGCCGGTAACGCGCTGGAAGTGCGCGAAGCGGTGCAGTTCCTCACCGGCAGCTATCGCAATCCGCGCCTGCTGGAAGTGACGCTGGCGCTGTGCAGCGAAATGCTGATTTCCGGCGGCCTGGCGCCGGATGAAACGGCGGCGCGCCAGCAGCTGCAAACCGTGCTGGATAATGGCCGCTCGGCAGAAGTCTTTGCCCGCATGGTGGCCGCGCAAAAAGGGCCGGGCGATTTTATTGAGAAGATGGACAGCTATCTGCCCGCGCCGATGCTGAGCAAAGCGGTTTATGCCGATAAGCCGGGCATCGTTAATGCGATGGATACGCGCGCGCTGGGCATGGCGGTTGTCGCGCTGGGCGGCGGACGCCGTCGCGCCAGCGATGCCATCGATTACAGCGTTGGCCTTAGCGAGATGGTGCAGCTGGGCGAGCGCGTCGATGCTGAGCGACCGCTGGCCATTATTCATGCTGCCAGCGAAGAGAGCTGGCAGCAGGCCGCCCAGGCAGTGAAAGCGGCCGTTACCTGCGGCGACAGCCAACCGGCGGCAACGCCAGTTATCTATCGCAGAATTAGTCAATAAACGTCATACTGTTCTGATCGCTTTTTTATTTTTCTCATCGCGCGTAAGCGCAGGAGAGTGACATGAAACGTGTATTTATTATGGTGCTGGACTCCTTCGGGATCGGCGCCAGTAAAGACGCTGAAAAATTCGGCGACAAAGGTTCAGATACGCTGGGACATATCGCGCAGGCCTGCTTTAACGGCGAGGCGGATAAAGGCCGCAAAGGGCCGCTGCATCTGCCGAACCTGACCGCGTTAGGCCTGGGCAAAGCGGCGGAAGCCTCTACCGGCACTTTCCCGCCGGGCCTGGATCCGAACGCGGAGATTACTGGCGCGTATGCGTATGCCAGCGAGCTTTCTTCCGGTAAAGATACGCCCTCTGGCCACTGGGAAATCGCCGGCGTGCCGGTGCTGTTTGACTGGGGCTACTTCAGCGATACGGAAAACAGCTTCCCGCAGGAACTGCTGGATAAACTGGTAGAGCGCGCTAACCTGCCGGGCTATCTCGGCAACTGCCACTCTTCCGGGACGGTGATCCTCGATAAACTTGGCGAAGAGCATATGAAAACCGGCAAGCCGATTTTCTATACCTCTGCTGACTCGGTATTTCAGATCGCCTGTCACGAAGAGACGTTTGGCCTGGATCGGCTGTACGAACTCTGTGAAATCGCCCGTGAAGAGCTGGATAAAGGCGATTACAACATTGGCCGCGTGATTGCGCGTCCGTTTGTCGGCGATAAGGCTGGCAACTTTGAGCGTACCGGTAACCGTCACGATCTGGCTGTAGAACCGCCGTCGCCGACCATCCTGAAAAAGCTGGTGGATGAGAAGCAGGGCGAGGTGATTTCGGTAGGTAAAATCGCCGATATCTATGCGCACGTCGGCATCACCAAAAAAGTGAAGGCGACTGGCCTGGATGCGCTGTTTGACGCCACCGTGAAAGAGATGGCGCAGGCGCCGGATAACTCCATCGTCTTTACCAACTTCGTTGATTTTGACTCCGCCTGGGGACATCGTCGCGACGTGGCTGGCTATGCTGGCGGCCTGGAGCTGTTTGATCGCCGTTTACCGGAGCTGATGGCGCTGGTGAAAGAGGGCGATATTCTGATCCTTACCGCCGATCACGGCTGCGATCCGACCTGGCACGGCACCGATCATACGCGCGAGCATATTCCGGTGCTGATCTATGGACCGGACGTGAAACCGGGCTTCCTCGGCTATCGCGATACTTTCGCCGATATTGGCCAGACGGTAGCGAAATATTTCGGCCTGTCCGATATGGAATATGGCAAAAGCATGCTGTAATACGCGGCTTTACTTTAACGCCAGCCGGTGCGCTGGCGTGTTTCATTTTTTCAAGGAATAACGACAATGGCTACGCCTCATATTAATGCTGAGATGGGTGATTTCGCGGACGTGGTATTAATGCCGGGCGATCCGCTGCGTGCTAAGCACATTGCAGAAACCTTTCTGGAAGACGCGGTAGAAGTGAACAACGTGCGCGGTATGCTGGGCTACACCGGTACGTATAAAGGCCGCCGTATTTCCGTAATGGGCCACGGCATGGGTATCCCGTCCTGCTCCATCTATACCAAAGAGCTGATTACTGAATTCGGCGTGAAAAAAATCATTCGCGTGGGTTCCTGCGGCGCGGTGCGTGCCGACGTGAAACTGCGTGACGTGGTAATCGGCATGGGCGCCTGCACCGATTCTAAAGTGAACCGTCTGCGCTTTAAGGATCACGATTTTGCCGCTATCGCGGATTTCGACATGGTGCGTAACGCGGCGGACGCGGCAAAAGCGCTGGGCATCGAAGCGCGCGTGGGCAACATTTTCTCCGCTGACCTGTTCTATACGCCGGACCCGCAAATGTTCGACGTGATGGAAAAATATGGCATTCTCGGCGTGGAGATGGAAGCGGCGGGTATTTATGGCGTGGCGGCGGAGTTCGGTGCAAAAGCACTGACGATCTGTACCGTTTCCGACCATATCCGTACCCATGAGCAGACCACGGCGGCAGAGCGTCAGACTACCTTTAGCGATATGGTTAAAATCGCGCTGGAATCTGTCCTGCTGGGCGACAAAGCCTAAAAAAATACCGGATGGGGCTGCACCTCATCCGGTACTCTCTGCCTGACTGCCTGACTGCCTGACTGCCTGACTGCCTGACTGCCTGCCTGACTGCCTGACTGCCTGACTGCCTGCCTGCC
>Ga0209463_1000003_pt1 | contig 232925 bp, 225 predicted proteins | sample AgamicMgSfrz_FD_187169 | JGI IMG/M metagenome (GOLD analysis project Ga0209463, IMG submission 187169) | Agave microbial communities from Guanajuato, Mexico - Mg.Sf.rz (SPAdes) (version 2) | ecosystem: Host-associated > Plants > Phyllosphere > Phylloplane/Leaf | place: Guanajuato, Mexico... | reverse complement strand
CCATGCGGTTCAAGGAACTATCCGGTATTAGCTCCGGTTTCCCGGAGTTATCCCAGTCTTACAGGCAGGTTACCCACGTGTTACTCACCCGTCCGCCGCTAACATCCGGGAGCAAGCTCCCTTCTGTTCGCTCGACTTGCATGTATTAGGCACGCCGCCAGCGTTCGTCCTGAGCCAGGATCAAACTCTCCGAAAAAATACAAAACCGAAGTTTTGCTTTTCGCCAGTTTGACTGACTACCTATGAAGTATCATAGGATTTTTTTATAAAAACTCGAATTAACAGGTACGTTTTGTCTTGTTTAGTTTTCAAAGAACTTGTTTGCCACTCTCTTAAAGCGACCACTTAAATATATCATATATCTCTATCAACAGTCAACATTTTTCTTGAAAAACATTTTATTTTTTTAAGAAGTTTCCACTGTAAAAGAGATAAAAAATAGAGCCTCTTTTTGCTCCTTTGAAAGATTAACACATATCTATGAAAAAAGCATTATAAATTTCAAAAAAACTCATGTTTTTTTAGAAAAAAATAAAGCCGGTGAAAAACCGGCTTTATTTTTACTCAGATTGCTCTTGATCTGACTCTATAGTTTCTACGTTTTCTTCACTATTCTCTTCATCATCTTCTTGTGATTGTTCAACTAATGCCACTGTAGCGACATGTTCATCATCACCTAGACGAATCAGGCGGACACCTTGAGTGACTCGACCTGTTGTTGAAATGTCTGAAACGGCCATACGAATGATCACACCGCTTCCTGTAATAATCATCAAGTCCTCTTCAGCTTCAGCATTCGTCGCCTTCACTGCGACAAGCGGACCATTGTTGTCAGTGATTTTACATGTTTTAAGGCCTTTACCGCCCCGACTTTGAACACGGTATTCTTTTTCAGGTGTTAACTTACCATATCCTTTTTCGGTTACAATCAATACGTTTGCATCTGGCTCAAGGATTTCCATCCCAACGACGATGTCATCTTCAGAAAGCGTAATTCCTTTCACGCCAGCTGCCGTACGCCCCATTTCACGAACATCTGTCTCGTCGAAACGAATCAGCATACCTTTTTTCGTACCAATGATGATTTGTTTTTCTCCATTGGTTAAACGGACAGCCATCAGTTCATCTTCGTCACGAAGACTTAATGCGATAAGTCCATTGTTTCGAATGTTGGCAAACTGAGACAATGAAGTTCGTTTTGATACACCATGTCTTGTTGTAAAGAAGAGATACGAATCTTCATCAAATTCGCTTACCGGAATAATGGCATTAATCCACTCTCCCTTTTCTACTTCAAGCAGGTTAATAATCGGAATCCCTTTCGCTGTCCGTCCGAATTCAGGAATCTCATATCCCTTCGCACGATAGACCTTCCCTTTATTAGAGAAGAAGAGGATCGTATCATGGGTAGATGTTGAAATCAGCTGTTCTACGAAATCATCCTCATTGGTTCCCATTCCCTGAACACCTTTACCGCCTCTTTTTTGACTGCGGTATGTTGATGCAGGCAGACGCTTGATATAACCATTATGAGTCAGCGTAATCACGATGTTCTCAACAGGAATCAAATCTTCGTCTTCAATTGTTTCAATACCTGCTGTCACAATTTCAGTACGGCGCGTATCATTGAAACGTTCTTTGATTTCTGTTAATTCTTCTCTAATGATTTCAAGAACTTTTTCATTGTCTGCTAAAATGGCTTTCAACTCAGCAATCAAATCAACAAGCCCTTTGTATTCTTCTTCTATCTTTTCTCTTTCCAAACCAGTTAAGCGCTGAAGACGCATATCAAGAATGGCCTGTGCTTGTTTTTCGGACAAGCTATAGTTCTCCATTAAGCCATTTCTCGCGATTTCAGCAGTTTGAGAGCTTCTAATTAATGCAATGACTTCATCTAAGTGGTCAAGAGCGATTCTTAAACCTTCTAGAATATGAGCTCTTGCTTCAGCTTTACGAAGTTCATATGCTGTTCTTCTGCGAATAATCACTTTTTGATGCTCTAGATAATATTCAAGACATTGTTTGAGGGACAAGACTTTAGGCTGTCCATCGACAAGTGCCAATAAGTTGATTCCAAATGATGTTTGGAGTGTCGTTTGTTTATAAAGATTGTTTAATAGAACGTGGGCGTTCGTGTCTCTTCGCAGTTCAATCACAATCCGCATTCCATTACGATCAGACTCGTCACGCAGATCTGTAATGCCATCGATCTTTTTATCGCGCACAAGATCAGCGATTTTTTCGATCAAACGGGCTTTGTTGACCTGATATGGAATTTCATTGATGACAATCCGTTGCTTACCGCTGGATGTTTCTTCGATGATAGACTTTGCACGTAATGTAATAGAGCCCCGGCCTGTTTCATATGCCTTACGGATTCCGCTTCGGCCAATGATTTGTCCCGCAGTTGGGAAGTCTGGTCCTGGAATGATCTCCATTAGTTCCTGTGTTGTCATTTCTGGGCTTTGACTAATTGCCAGTACACCATCAATCACTTCACCTAGCTGGTGAGGCGGAATGTTGGTTGCCATCCCTACAGCGATACCTGTTGCCCCGTTGACTAATAAGTTCGGGAAACGAGCAGGCATGACGATTGGTTCTCTTTCACTGCCATCGTAGTTATCTTGATAATCAATCGTATCCTTGGTGATATCACGAAGGATTTCCATTGAAATTTTAGAGAGACGCGCCTCAGTATAACGCATTGCTGCTGCACTGTCTCCATCGACAGAACCAAAGTTTCCGTGTCCTTCAACTAGCATATTTCGATAGTTGAAGTCTTGCGCCATACGAACCATCGCTTCGTATACAGCGCTGTCACCGTGAGGGTGGTACTTACCGATAACTTCTCCAACGATACGTGCAGATTTCTTAAATGGTTTATCACTTGTCATACCTAGGTCATTCATCGCATACAAAATTCTTCGATGCACGGGCTTCAAGCCATCTCGCACATCTGGTAATGCACGCGAAACAATAACACTCATTGCATAATCTAAAAAGGACGTACGCATTTCTTGACTAATATTCACTTCGCGTACATTTGGTGTATGTTGTTCACTCACTATAAGAACCTCCCTTTACGTATCACATGAAATAAATTATGTGGGAGTAAAATATGTATTTATCTTCACAAGACTATTCTTCATTATATCAATAATCTCGGCTTTATACACATTAATTTACTAGAAAATCAACGAAAACACGGAAAACCAGGACATTCGTTTCACACCCCTGTTTCTTGAAAAACAACCTTATTCCAAACAAGAAATAAGGTTGTTCTCAGGAGGGATTCATCTAAATATCAAGGTTTTTCACGTATTGTGCATTTTCTTCGATAAAGTTCCGTCTCGGCTCTACTTTATCTCCCATCAGCATTTCAAATGTCTCATCAGCATCGATCGCATCCTCAAGTGTGACTTGAAGAAGTGTTCTCGCATCAGGGTCCATTGTTGTTTCCCAAAGCTGGGCAGCATTCATCTCTCCAAGACCTTTATAACGCTGAAGTCCAGGCTTTGGTGTTTGAGGTAGTGATTTTAACAGCTCATCCAGCTGTTTATCGTTATACACGTACTCCACACGTTTTCCTTGCTGCACTTTATATAAAGGCGGCTGTGCAATATACACATAACCGTTTTCAATGATTTGACGCATGTAACGATAGAAGAATGTTAAGAGAAGCGTTCGGATATGCGCTCCATCTACATCGGCATCTGTCATGATCACAACTTTGTGATAGCGTGCTTTCTCTAAAGTGAAGTCTTCTCCGATTCCAGTTCCTAACGCTGTAATCATTGCACGAACCTCGTTGTTCGATAAAATTTTATCTAAACGAGCTTTTTCTACGTTTAGGATCTTCCCTCTTAACGGTAAGATCGCTTGGAAGTGACGATCACGGCCTTGCTTAGCAGATCCGCCCGCAGAATCTCCCTCTACAATATAGAGCTCAGAGATGGAAGGATCTTTAGAAGAACAGTCCGCCAGTTTCCCAGGTAAGCTGGAGACTTCCAGTGCACTTTTACGTCTTGTCAGCTCACGAGCCTTTTTGGCAGCCATTCTTGCACGAGCTGCCATCAGTCCTTTTTCCACAATTTTTTTCGCAGAATCAGGATTTTCAAGCAAGAATTTCTCAAGTGCTTCTGAGAAAAGGGAGTCTGTGATGGTTCTCGCTTCTGAGTTCCCAAGCTTTGTCTTCGTTTGCCCTTCGAATTGAGGGTCTGGATGTTTGATGGAGATAATAGCTGTTAAGCCTTCTCGCACATCTTCACCGCTCAAATTCGCATCTCCATCTTTGAATACGCCATTTTTACGAGCATAGTCATTGATGACACGCGTTAGACCGGTTTTAAAGCCAGCTTCATGTGTTCCGCCTTCATACGTGTTGATGTTGTTGGCGAAGGAATAGATATTGCTTGTATAGGAATCGTTGTATTGTAATGCCACTTCAACCGTAATTCCGTCTTTCTCACCTTCGATGTACACAGGTTCTTCATGAACGACTTCTTTTGAGCGGTTTAAATGTTCTACATAGCTCTTAATACCGCCTTCGTAGCAGTATTCATTTTTCCGCTCTTTGCCTTCACGCAAGTCTTCTATGATGATGTTTACACCTTTTGTTAAGAAAGCTAACTCACGAACACGGTTAGCAAGTGTATCGTAATCAAATTCAATGGTTTCCGTGAAAATTTCTGGATCTGGCACAAAGTGGGTTGTTGTCCCGGTTACATCTGTTTCACCAATAACCTCTAAATCTCCCACTGGAACACCGCGTTTGAACTGCTGATAATGAATTTTTCCGTCACGGTATACGGTCACGTCTAAGGTAGTAGATAATGCATTTACAACAGATGCCCCTACACCATGCAGACCGCCAGATACTTTATAACCGCTGCCGTCAAATTTACCGCCAGCGTGAAGAACAGTCATAATGACCTCTACGGCAGGACGCCCCATTTTCTCATGAATTCCAACTGGAATCCCGCGGCCATTATCTTTTACTGTAATGCTGTTATCCTTTTCAATTTGCACTGTAATGTCTGTACAATAACCAGCTAATGCCTCATCAATACTGTTGTCGACAATTTCCCATACAAGATGGTGAAGTCCTTTTGCATTGGTTGACCCAATGTACATTCCTGGACGTTTTCTAACAGCTTCTAGTCCTTCAAGCACCTGTATCTGATTTTCATCATAACTATTATGTTGCTGTTCCATTGCCACGTACATTCACCTACACTTTTCTTAAACGATATATTTATATGAATTGAGCTTTTAGACTTCAATTTCAATCACAAACGAAGCACGTTTTTTGAGCGTGCTTGAGGAAAGAGGAGAGTAATAAACAGACTCTGTTGTGACGACAATGGATTTGGGTGTCCCTTGTGATAACGAAATGATATGTTTCTCCTGTTTTTGTAGAAATTCTTCTACAACAGAAGACGACCTCATTTTGTAATCAACAATTGCGACAATCTCTCGTGTAGAAACAACACAATCATCACCTAAATGAATATACAAGACTCACACCTCATTTATCAGTCAATTACTTTTCCACTGGCTACTCTGAAAATTTCCGCTTCTTTCAAGGTGGCGTGATCGATGCCTTCAACACTTGTTGTGGTGACGAAGGTCTGTACACGTCCCTGAATGGTATGGAGCAAATGAGACTGTCTGTAATCATCAAGTTCAGATAACACATCATCAAGTAGAAGAATAGGATATTCTCCGATTTCTTCATGTATTAGATCAATTTCTGCCAGCTTTAGTGAAAGAGCTGTTGTTCTTTGCTGTCCTTGAGAGCCATATGTCTGAACATCCCGGCCATTCACAAAGAAAAGCAGGTCATCTCTGTGAGGTCCCCACAGTGTCACCCCTCGGTCTATTTCTCTCTCTCTTAGTTTCTGAAACGATTCTTCATAGCTATTCTTTATTTTCGACAAGTCTGACGCTTCTGATACCTCTATTGCCGTCTGGTATTGGAGCGTGAGTATTTCTAGCTCTCTAGAAATCCCAAAATGCAGCGGCTGCGCCCATTTTTCGAGCTGTTTCGTAAAAGTCAGTCGTCTTTTGACCACTTTCGCTGCCGCATCAATCAACTGCTCTGTTAAAATCTCCAGCATCGCTTGATCCGTTTGCTTTCTTGTCTGCAATTGTTTCAAGTAATGATTCCGCTGAGAAAGGATTTTTTGATAGAGCGATAAATCATGCAAGTAGACAGCAGAAACTTGTCCAATCTCCATGTCGAGGAATCTTCTGCGGATTTGCGGGCTGCCCTTCACAAGACTTAAGTCCTCTGGCGCAAACATGATGGTGTTTAACGCACCAACATAATGACTGAGCTTCTGTTGTTCAATGTGATTGACCTTGCCCTTTTTCCCTTTTTTTGAGATCACGAGCTGCATTGGGAGTGGACCATTTTTTTTTATGACTCTACCTTCTATTTTAGCATAGTCTTGGTCCCATCGGATAAGTTCTTTATCATTTGACGTACGATGAGACTTTGCCATCGACAATACATAGATCGCTTCCATCAAGTTCGTTTTACCTTGGGCATTCTCACCGATCATGACATTCACCTTATTGTCGAAGTGAAGCTCGGTGTGTTCATAGTTTCGGTATGAAGTTAACGCCAGACTTTGAATGTACATGTATTGTCACCCGTTTCTAATTCACAACTTGAAATGTGCCGTAACCTTCAATCTCGACAACATCTCCTGGGTATAGTTTGCGTCCCCGTCTATTATCTGGCTCTTGATTAATGAACACCTCATGTTCACTTAAAAACCATTTCGCCATACCGCCAGATTGGATGACTTCGGCTAATTTCAAAAACTGCCCTAATGTAATCATTTCTGTTTCAATGGTTATTAGATTAGGCATTGTATCGACCTCTTTCAATATCACTAATATCTAATTGTACTAAAAAACAAGATAAGAAGGAAAGGGGGAAAGCGAACTGGGATGAAAGAAAGCATGGAAAACGAGAAGAAAAGCTGCTGTGCACTCACACAGCAGCCATTTTAGTTTGAATTAATACGTTCTTACCGGAAGAATCAATTGCAAGATAGAATCATCATTCGGCGTACGCAGCAGGAACGGTCTCATTGCACCAGTGAAGCTTACATGAATATCTGTCCCCTCTAATACTTTTAACGCATCCAGCATATATTTTGGACTGAAGGAGATTTTAAGATCTTCCCCTTTAATGTCATCTGCTTGAACCGTCTCCACCACTTTACCGATCTCAGGTGAATTAGAAGAGATTTCAAGGCTTTGTTCAGGATCAGCTGACAGTTTCACGACATTATTACGTCCTTCTCTTGCCAAAAGTGATGCACGATCAATGGCTTGAAGGAACTCTTTCGTGTTGACCACGACATCCGTTTTACTTTCTTGCGGGATCAGACGAGCTGTATCTGGATAATTTCCATCCAGCAACCTTGAGAAGAACAGCACATTTTGTGCTTTAAAAAGAACTTGGGTTTCTGTAATGACGATGCTCACAAGATCTTGTCCATCATCAAGAATTTTACTTAGCTCTGTTAAACTCTTCCCTGGAATCACGACATTATACGAACTTTCCTCGTTAATATCTAGCTTCGCTTTTCTTAAAGCAAGACGGTGGCTATCCGTCGCCGTGCATATTAATTCACCTTTTTCCACCTTCCAGTTTACACCTGTCAAGATAGGTCGTGTTTCTGAGGTGGACACTGCAAAAACAGTTTGACGAATTAAGTTTTTAAGCAGATCTGTCGGAATTTGAAATGCATGATGCTCTTCAATTTGTGGAAGATGTGGATATTCTTCAGCATCTAAGCCGTTTAGGTTAAATTCCGCTGAACCAGAGCGGATGATCGTCAGGTGATTTTGTTCTACTTCAATTTCGACAGTAGACATAGGCAGTTTCTTTACAATTTCACTAAAGAAGCGGGCTTGAAGCACAATACTTCCCGGACGATCAATGGTGATAACCTCTAAATCTCCATCTCTTTGAGGAATGAAAGATTCAATTGAGATATCAGAATCGCTTCCTGTTAGAGAAACCCCTTCATCAGACGCAAGAATTTTAATCCCTGTCAAAATAGGAATCGTTGTTCTAGAGGATACGGCCTTTAATACATCTTGGACACTTTGGACAAGACGATCTTTTTGAATCGTGAATTTCATAGTGGTCCTCCTAAATTTTCTTAATGACATGTATATATATTTTATTAATAAAAATCGTAGAAGTAATAGTAGGGCTTGTGAATATGTGGATAAGTCGTGAAAAAGAAAGGAAAGACAGTCTATCCACATGTGGATAGACTGTGTATGACTATGCTCTAGTTATTCACATTTTCCCGTACTCATTATATCAGCTTGGTTATTTTAATTGTTCTTTGATCTCTTTGACATGCTGCTGAAGCTGTTCATCTTCAACAATTAATTTCGAAATCTTCTCATGAGCATGAATGACAGTCGTATGATCACGACCGCCAAATTCTTCTCCGATTTTAGGCAGAGAGGAATCGGTCATTTCTCTAGAGAGGTACATGGCAATTTGTCTTGGATAAGCAACTGACTTCGTACGTTTCTTTGCTTTGAAATCCTCTAATCGAATATTAAATTGCTGCCCTACAATTCTTTGAATATCTTTAATTGTAATGACCTTAGGCTTTGATGAAGGAATGATGTCCTTTAGCGCCTCAGCTGCTAGATCTGCATTAATGTCTTTATTAATTAAAGATGAATAAGCAACAACACGAATCAAAGCACCCTCCAGCTCACGAATGTTGCTGTCGATTTGATTGGCAATGTACAGCATGACTTCATTTGGAATGTCCAAGCCTTCTGCCTTTGCTTTTTTTCGCAGAATTGCGATGCGCGTTTCTAGATCTGGCGGGGTAATGTCTGTAATTAAGCCCCATTCAAATCGAGAGCGTAATCTGTCTTCAAGTGTCGGAATTTCCTTCGGAGGCCGGTCACTAGAAATGACGATTTGCTTACTTTCTTCGTGAAGTGTGTTGAATGTATGGAAAAACTCTTCTTGTGTTTGTTCTTTTCCTGCTAGAAATTGAATATCATCTATCAAAAGCACATCTACATTCCGATAGCGGTTACGGAAGTCGACAGCTTTGTTATCTCGTATTGAGTTGATAAATTCATTAGTAAATTTTTCAGATGATAGATAGACCACTTTGGCCGATGGATTATGGTCGATCACGTAATGACCAATCGCATGCATCAAGTGAGTCTTTCCTAAACCAACGCCCCCATAAATAAAAAGCGGGTTATATGCTTTTGCTGGTGCTTCCGCGACTGCAAGTGAAGCGGCATGAGCAAAACGGTTGCCTGAACCAATAACAAAAGTATCAAATGTATATTTTGGATTCAGCATATTTTGTGGAATGTCAACGTGATCTTCTTTAGACATTTTTTTGATAGGAGACTTTGGCATGGCTTCCTCTTCGTCCTGATTTTGAGGAATAATAAATTTAATGCTGAGCTCTTCACCTGTTAGTTCATAGATGGTATCAGCAATTAAGTGAAGATATCTTGACTCAAGCCAATCTCTAGCAAATTCATTAGGTGCCGTAATTGTAAGCGTATCTCCTTGAAGAGAATGGGCTTTTGTCGATTTCATCCATGTCTCAAAACTGGGTTTGCTCAATTTTGTCTCTATTTTTTGAAGTGCTTTATTCCACAGATCCAAAATATTTTCCATAAGGCTTCTCCCCCCTCCTTTTCTTTTTAAAATGACCAGTATCAAACTGTTATAGAACACGAAAAAGAGCAAATGGTCATCACCATTCGTGCACATACATTGTTGAAAACAATTAATATAGTAGAAAAACGTCTTTTCGACAAATTACACAAGCTGTGGATAAACAATTCAACAGGCTGTGTAATAACTTTCCACAGGTTATCCACAAATTGTGGATAATATAAAAGGGCCAGATAAGTAATTAAGAGTTAAAACACAAATATAATATCAAAATAAACAAGATGGTGCAATGGGTGTCACAAACTTATCCACACACTTTACATCCTGTTGAAAAATAATTATCCACATCGGTTATTTGTGTGAAAAAAATGTCGATAATGGGTGTGGATAGTCTAAATATGCCGGAAAAATATCCACATTCTTATTTTGAAGGTCTTTTAGGAGGAAAAAGAGAATAAAATGCTGGAAACTAAAAAAGAAGGTTTCTTCGTTTGATAACTTATGTTATGCTTATAAGGTTGATAATAAGAGTTTTATCATTGATATTGACAATCGATGGGTTACACAAATATAATGAGTTAGACTGTCTTAAACAGCTATTCCTCAGGGAGGTGTCATAAATGAAAAGAACGTTTCAACCAAATAACCGTAAGCGTAGTAAAGTTCATGGCTTCCGCAGCCGTATGAGTACTAAAAACGGACGTCTAGTTTTAAAGCGACGCCGCAGCAAAGGTAGAAAAAAATTATCAGCTTAGGCCACTGAATAATGTCAGTGGTCTTTTTTACATAAAATCGTAAATGAACTGTCAGTTTTTATCGGAGTGGAAAAACATGAAGAAGCGAAACAGGCTAAAAAAAAATGAAGAGTTTCAAAAGGTGTTCAAAAAAGGTCAATCAATGGCAAATCGCCAATTCGTTATTTACCAGCTGGATCAGCCAAATCAAGATGAACTGCGTTTAGGATTGTCTGTCAGTAAGAAGATTGGTAATGCAGTGATAAGAAATCGAATTAAGCGACTGATCCGTCAGGTGTTCTTAGAGGAAGGTCATAAATTAAAGCAAGAAAAAGACTACATTGTCATTGCACGAAAACCAGCGAGTGAATTGACCTTTGATGAAACAAAGAAGTCTCTCCAACATTTATTTAGAAAATCCGCTGTTTATCAACAACAACCGAAAAAGTCTTCGTAATAGAAACTTTCGTTGAATCAATTTTTAAAAGCGCTTCCTTCATCTAGTGAATTAAAATGAAACCACCACTTTGCAATGAAAAAATGTTACCATACTGATTAGGTGAGTCACTTTCTTAATCAATTCCAACTTAAATAAAGTTTGAAGTAATGGGAGGAATCTTGTTGAAAAGGCGATTATTACTAATATTTAGCTTGATTGGCGTATTGGTTCTATTGGCAGGATGTACACAGATCAATGAACCAATTACATCAGATAGTAAGGGATTCTGGAATTCTTATATTGTTTACCCGCTATCTCAATTAATCACGTACATGGCAAACTTAACTGGTGAAAACTATGGTGTAGCGATTATTATTGTGACACTGTTAATTCGTTTGCTTATTTTACCATTAATGATTAAACAGTTAAGAAGTACAAAAGCGATGCAAGCATTACAGCCTGAATTGAAAAAGCTTCGTGAAAAATATAGCTCTAAAGATCAAAAAACACAGCAGCAGCTTCAGCAGGAAACAATGGCCCTTTTTCAAAAAAATGGCGTCAATCCATTAGCAGGCTGTTTCCCAATTTTAATTCAAATGCCAATCCTTATTGGTTTCTATCATGCAATTATGAGAACAGCAGAAATTAAAAAGCATACATTCTTATGGTTTGACTTAGGCAGCCCAGATCCATTGTTCCTATTACCGATTATTGCGGGTGTAGCTACTTTCATTCAGCAAAAGCTGATGATGGCTGGAAATCCTTCGGACAACCCTCAAATGGCTATCATGCTATGGGTGATGCCGATTATGATCGCTGTGTTTGCAATTAGTTTCCCAGCAGCACTTTCATTGTACTGGGTTGTAGGTAACATTTTCATGATCATTCAGACATTGGTGATTAAAACACCTCAAGTAAAAGTTGATACAAAAGAAAAAGCTGGCGGGAATAAAAAATGAAGGAAATAACTGCTGTCGGTCGCACAATCGAAGAAGCAGTAGATTCCGGACTTAAACAAATTCAGCTACTACAAGAAGAAGTAGAAATCACAATAGTAGATGAAGGAAATAAAGGGTTTTTAGGATTATTTGGTAAAAGACAAGCTGCGGTCAAGTTAGTAGAAAAGATAAATGCACTTAAATTAGCTACACAGTATTTAGATAAAATTGTTAAGTCTATTGATCCTAAAGCAAAGATTACTTCCAAACAGGAACCGAAAAAGATTTCTTTCCACATTGATGGAGATAAAACGTCATTAATGATTGGAAAAAGAGGCCAAACATTGTACTCTTTAGAAACGTTGGTACAGCTAGTGTTTAATCGTTATTCTGTTCAGTATCATCATATAACAATTGATATTGGAGATTATAGGAAGAAACGACAAGAAGCACTTGAACAATATGCAGTCAAAACAGCAAATCGGGTTTTAAAAACGAAGAGAAAGGTTCATTTAGAGCCAATGCCTTCGAATGAACGAAAAATTGTTCATGATGCAATTGCTGCATTCTCTAAAGAACTTGCAACGGCATCTGAAGATACAGGCAGCAAACGTCATGTTGTGGTGCTGTATAAAAAATAGCAGAAAGGCTAAGATTCAGCAAAGCTGGATTTTAGTCTTTTTTTATTGAAAAATTGCTTTTTATAGAGGATTCATCCTTTATTTCTAAAAAATGAGTGTGTGATATGGGTGCAAAACGCCATTTTAACAAGTAAGTATAGGGATCAGGGCGTTTAAATTTATTGGATTTAGGTGTAAGATGTGAAGACAAGTTTCAAACGTCATTATTCACATGTGGATAAGTTAAGTGTTAAAATAGATAAGGTGCAAAGCTGTGGATAATTAGATATGGGATACTTTCACTTCGCTTTTATTTATGGTATCTTTAAATTTTGGATTAAGCGTTTTTGATATAGAGATGGACAATGTCCATTTAATAGATAACAGACTGTTTATTAAGTAGAGAAAGAGGTGAATGAGTGATGGATACAATTGCAGCAATTTCTACACCGATGGGTGAAGGAGCAATTGCGATTATTCGTTTAAGCGGGCCTGATGCGGTACAGATTGCTGATCAGATGTATAAAGGTCCTAAGGAGAAAAAACTTGTATCGGTGGATTCACATACGATTCATTATGGTCATATTGTGGATTCTAGCACTGAGCAAGTCATAGAAGAGGTCATGGTGTCAGTATTAAGAGCACCAAAAACATTTACGAGAGAAGACGTTATTGAGATTAACTGCCATGGCGGAATTGTAACGGTCAATAAAGTACTGCAGCTTGCTTTAAGAGAAGGAGCAAGATTAGCGGAGCCAGGTGAGTTTACAAAACGAGCTTTCTTAAATGGAAGAATTGATCTTTCACAGGCTGAAGCGGTAATGGATTTGATTCGCGCAAAGACAGATCGTGCGATGAATGTAGCGATTACTCAAATGGAGGGACGCCTCTCCGGTTTGATTAAACGACTTCGCGGCGAGATATTGGAAACTCTGGCCCATGTTGAAGTCAATATTGACTATCCTGAGTATGACGATGTTGAAGAAATGACGCATCGAGTTTTAGTTGAAAAGGCAACATCAGTGAAAAAGGAAATTGAGTCACTGCTAACAACTTCTCAGCAGGGGAAAATACTTCGCGAGGGCTTATCCACTGTCATTATTGGAAGACCGAATGTTGGGAAGTCTTCCTTGTTGAATAGTCTTGTACAGGAAACAAAAGCGATTGTAACGGATATTCCTGGAACAACGAGAGATGTCATTGAGGAATATGTAAATGTTAGAGGTGTACCGCTTCGTTTAGTCGATACTGCGGGTATACGTGAGACGGAGGACATTGTTGAGCGTATAGGGGTTGAACGATCTAGACAGGTCTTAAAAGAAGCTGACCTGATTTTACTTGTGCTCAATTATAGCGAGGAATTGTCAGAAGAGGATATCAAACTATTTGAGGCCGTCTCAGGCATGGATATCATCGTGATCGTGAATAAGACAGATCTTGAGCCTAAGCTTGATATCAAAAAGGTCAAGCAGTTAGCGAAGGATCGTCCGGTGGTTACTACATCATTATTACAAGAAAAGGGGATTGATGAGCTCGAAATTGCGATTCAATCATTATTCTTCACGGGTTCAATTGAAAGTGGAGATTTAACGTATGTAAGTAACACAAGGCATATTGCCCTCCTTCAGGCAGCAAAACAATCCATTGAGGATGCTCTTGAAGGAATTGAAATGGATGTACCGATCGACATAGTTCAAATAGATTTAACACGCTGCTGGGAACAGCTGGGTGAAATTATTGGGGATGCTGTTCATGAAAGCTTGATTGATCAGTTATTCTCTCAATTCTGTTTAGGAAAGTAAAGGGAGGAACATAAGAAATGGGTTATGAAGCTGGCAATTATGACGTAATCGTCGTGGGTGCCGGTCATGCTGGAGTTGAGGCTGCTCTTGCTTCTGCAAGACAGGGCGCCAAAACACTTGTATTGACTATCAACCTCGATATGGTTGCTTTTATGCCATGTAATCCGTCCGTAGGCGGCCCCGCAAAAGGGATTGTCGTCAGAGAAATTGATGCTCTAGGCGGAGAAATGGCACGAAATATAGATAAGACGCATATTCAAATGCGCATGCTGAATACGGGGAAAGGACCTGCTGTCCGTGCGTTAAGAGCGCAAGCAGATAAGTTCCAATATCAGCATGAAATGAAAAAAACAATGGAAAATGAACCAAACCTGACAATGCTGCAAGGTATGGTAGATCATTTAATTGTAGAAGATGATGAATGTAAAGGTGTTGTTACTCAAACGGGGGCGAACTATCGTGCGAAGTCTGTTGTATTAACGACAGGGACTTTCTTAAAAGGCCGCATCATTTTAGGAGACTTATCGTATTCAAGTGGTCCAAATAACCAGCAGCCTTCCATTAAATTATCGGATCATTTAGCAGAGTTAGGATTCGATTTGGTTCGTTTTAAAACAGGAACACCTCCTCGAGTGAATAGTCACTCGATTGACTATAGTAAAACAGAAATTCAACCAGGTGATGAGGTCCCGCGTGCATTCTCCTATGAAACGGTTGAATATATTACTGACCAGCTCCCATGCTGGTTAACATACACGAGTTTAGAGACTCATCAAATTATTGATGAGAATCTTCACCGTTCTCCAATGTATTCAGGTATGATTAAAGGAACTGGCCCTAGATATTGCCCGTCCATTGAAGATAAAGTGGTTCGTTTCAATGATAAACCGAGACATCAAATTTTCTTAGAGCCAGAGGGTCGTAATACGCAGGAAGTTTATGTTCAAGGATTGTCTACAAGTCTTCCGGAGGATGTACAGCAGCGCATGCTTTCAACCATCCCAGGACTCGAGAATGTTCAAATGATGAGAGCGGGTTATGCCATCGAGTATGATGCGATTGTGCCTACTCAGTTATGGCCTACACTTGAGACGAAGAAAATTTCTGGATTATATACAGCCGGCCAAATTAATGGTACGTCTGGTTATGAGGAAGCAGCAGGTCAAGGGATTATGGCAGGTATTAATGCAGGAAGAAAAGCCTTAGGTAAAGAAGAAGTCATTTTAAGCCGATCTGATGCATATATCGGTGTCCTCATCGATGACCTTGTCACAAAAGGAACAAATGAACCATACCGTCTCTTGACATCACGTGCTGAGTATCGTCTCCTTCTACGTCATGACAATGCTGATTTAAGATTAACTGAACTTGGCTATCAAATTGGATTAATTTCTGAGGAAAGATTCCAAGCATTTCAGCAGAAAAAAGAAGCCATTGAAGCAGAGAAAAAACGTTTATATTCTGTCATCATTAAACCTACAGCAGAGACTCAAGAATTTATTCGTTCACTCGGTGGAAGTGAGCTGAAGGACGGCATTCGTGCAAGTGATTTAATGAAGCGTCCAGAAATGAACTATGAATCTGTTGTGAAATTAGCTCCTGCTGAAACACCGCTTCCTTCTGATGTGTGTGAGCAGGTAGAGATTCAAATTAAATACGAAGGTTATATTGAAAAGTCACTCCAGCAAGTTGAAAAACTGAAAAAGATGGAGAACAAAAAGATTCCTGATCGTATTGATTATGACGCCATCAAAGGGATTGCAACTGAAGCGAAACAAAAGCTGAAAGAAGTCCGACCGCTTTCTGTAGCACAGGCTTCTCGTATTTCAGGCGTTAACCCTGCTGATATTTCTATCCTTTTAGTATATTTAGAGCAGGGGCGTATTGCGAAGATAGCAGAATAGAAAGGATGTCGGCATGAACATTGAACTATTTACAGCAGCACTAGAGGAGAAAGGGATCACTCTTTCTCCTATGCAGCTCGAACAATTTGAAACCTACTTCCGCATGCTTGTAGAATGGAACGAGAAAATGAATTTAACGTCCATTACTGAAAAGGAAGAAGTGTATTTAAAGCATTTTTATGATTCAATATCAGCAGCATTTTTTATTGATTTTCACAAAGTGACGACGATTTGTGATATTGGAGCTGGTGCTGGTTTTCCAAGCATTCCTCTTAAAATTTGTTTCCCTCATCTACATGTGACCATTGTTGATTCTCTTCAGAAACGAATTACGTTTCTCAACGAGTTAGCAAAAGGATTGAACTTACAAGACACTATTTTTTATCATGATCGTGCGGAAACGTTTGGACAACGTAAGGAAAAGCGTGAAAGCTATGATCTTGTCACTGCAAGAGCAGTTGCACGTTTATCCGTCTTGAGCGAACTATGTCTGCCTCTAGTGAAAAAGGAAGGATTGTTTGTTGCCTTAAAAGCATCTGCCGCTGACGAAGAAATGCAAGCAGGGAAAAAAGCTGTTACAGTCCTCGGAGGAGAGGTTGTTGAAAAGCATTCCTTTGTTCTTCCTTTAGAAGAAAGCGAACGGAACATCATTGTCATTGAAAAGAAAAAGCAAACACCAAAAAAATATCCTAGAAAACCAGGAACACCTAATAAATCACCAATAGAAGGTTGATCATGTAAAAGGTCGGTTTTTCTTCAATATTTATGATTTTACAGAAGGAAAAAACATGAGAAAATAGAATTATAAAAAGGTAGTTTTTAAAGGTGGTGTAGGTTCATGAAGCATTCACTCTCACGCTTCTTCGGGCTTGGAGAGAAAGAACATCCTGAGCGTGAAACCGAATTAGAGGCAGAGATTGCTGAGCATGATACATTAAAGGAAGAGATACAAGAGCTCCCGGTCGACACAATTATGCCAAATCGTTTTCAGCCACGCACCATTTTTTCAGAAGAAAAGATACAAGAGCTGGCCACGACGATTCATACCCATGGCATTATCCAACCGATTGTTGTTAGACCAACAGAAGAAGAAGGAAAATATGAACTGATCGCCGGCGAAAGACGTTGGAGAGCGGTACAGACTCTTCAATGGGAGAAAATTCCCGCTATTATAAAAGATTTTACTGATACGGAAACGGCATCTGTGGCATTGATTGAAAATTTGCAAAGAGAAGAGCTGTCTGCTATTGAAGAGGCTCATGCTTATTCACGACTTTTAGAGCTCCATGATTTAACACAAGAGGCGCTTGCTCAGCGTTTAGGCAAGGGACAATCGACTGTTGCAAATAAATTAAGACTTTTAAAGTTGCCTGAAGAGGTACAACAAGCCATTTTAGAGAAAAAAATCTCTGAAAGGCATGCACGTTCACTTGTGCCGCTAAAGCTTCCAGAATTACAAATCGCGCTATTGCAGGAAATCATCGAAAAGCAGTTAAATGTGAAACAGACTGAAGAGCGTGTAGTGAAGATGCTTGAACAAAAAACAGATCGCAAACCGAAGCCAAAGCGTAAGGCGTTTAGTCGTGATACACGAATTGCAATGAATACCATTCGTCAGTCTCTCCACATGGTAGAAGACAGCGGACTTAAAATAAATACCGAGGAAGAAGAGTTTGAGGAATATATCCAATTAACGATTCGAATTCCTAAATAGAAAAAAGCTGATGAGCGCTACTCGTCAGCTTTTTTTGAGATATATACATCTATTCTTGTTATCATTTGTTATTTACTGTTTGCTTTTGCAAATGAAATGATAAAATCATCATGAAACAAAGCGTTATGTCTAAAGAAGTGACTGTTCAGCATTCGGAACAAGAGGGAACGATCCACTTGATGTTTGCTGAAGTTGAGCCGAAGAACTATGACGTGAACACACAATAACCCAGCCCGATGCAAATTTGAGCAAATGCTATACAATTTGAGTTCCGGTACTCAAAAAGATATACCAATATACTTTTTTAATATGTTTTCATTCGTTCTTTTATGTACGAAAAGGCACATTCACCGACGAATTTATAATAGGGAAACAAAAAAAGCAAACGTTTCATACTTTTTTTGATAGAATAGGAAGTATGAATGAATGAGAAACTTGTTAAGTTGAAAGTGGGTGACATCGTGGGAAAAATCATAGCGATTACCAACCAGAAGGGCGGCGTCGGGAAGACGACAACTTCTGTTAATTTGGGTGCGTGTTTAGCATACATAGGCAAACGAGTGTTGTTAGTTGATATTGATCCGCAGGGCAATGCTACGAGTGGTATTGGGATTGAGAAGGCCGACGTAGAGAAGTGTGTGTACGATATTTTAGTTGATGATGCAGATGTTCTTGATGTGATCAAGACGACAGAGGTCGAAAATCTTGATGTCATTCCTGCGACAATACAGCTTGCAGGGGCTGAAATAGAGCTTGTGCCTACAATCTCACGTGAAGTGAGACTGAAGAGAGCACTTGAATCTGTAAAGCAGAATTATGATTATATGATTATTGACTGCCCGCCATCACTTGGACTACTGACGATTAATGCGTTAACTGCATCCGATTCCGTTTTAATACCTGTTCAGTGTGAATATTATGCGCTTGAAGGATTAAGCCAATTGTTAAACACAGTTCGTCTCGTGCAGAAACATCTAAATACCGATCTTGCCATTGAAGGTGTCTTGCTGACAATGCTTGATGCCCGAACAAATCTTGGGATTCAGGTAATCGAAGAAGTGAAGAAGTACTTTAGAGATAAAGTCTATCAAACCGTCATTCCGAGAAATGTGAGGCTGAGTGAAGCGCCAAGTCATGGAAAGCCGATTATCTTGTATGATCCACGTTCAAGAGGTGCAGATGTCTATTTAGACTTAGCAAAGGAAGTGGATGCGAATGGCTAAAGGTCTTGGAAAGGGTATTAATGCACTATTTAACAACGTAGACTCAAATGAAGAAACGGTTGAAGAAATTAAATTAAAGGATTTGCGTCCGAATCCGTATCAGCCAAGGAAAACGTTTGATGATGATGCATTGTCTGATCTGAAAGAATCCATTCAGCAGCACGGTGTTTTACAGCCGATCATTGTTCGTAAATCGATTAAAGGATATGACATTGTAGCAGGAGAACGCCGTTTTCGCGCAGCACAACAAGCTGGTCTGACAACAATTCCTGCGATCGTTCGAGAGTTTTCAGAAACGCTGATGAGAGAAATTGCCCTTTTAGAAAACCTGCAGCGTGAGGATCTCTCTCCACTAGAGGAAGCGGAAGCGTATGCTTCCTTGCTGGATCATCTAAGTGTGACGCAAGAGGAATTAGCGAAGCGATTAGGGAAAAGCAGACCGCATATTGCGAACCATCTTCGTCTGTTGACTTTACCGGATGACATCCAAAAGCTGATTGCAAATGGAACGTTATCAATGGGACATGGCCGGACATTGCTTAGCTTAAAGAACAAAAAGAAGCTGGCGCCTTTGGTAAAGAAAATCGTGGATGAGGGGTTAAACGTACGACAGGTTGAGAAACTTGTTCAGCAGTTAAACGAAAATGTTCCACGTGAAACAAAGAAAAAAGAAGCACCAAAGGATCGAGTGTTGAAAGAAAGAGAGTCTTTCTTACAAAACTACTTTGGTACTTCAGTGACGATCAAGAAACAGAAGAAAAAAGGTAAAATTGAGATTGAATTCCTATCGAATGAAGATTTAGACAGAATCCTTGAATTGCTTTCTACAAGGGAATCATCAGAGTGACCATCTTGATACGAGATGGTCTTTTTTATATTCTCTCGGTGATATTTTGAATAGGGGTGAAGAGAGACCGGCTCTTTTCTCTCGTCCAATCCATTTGGTCAATGTGAGATAGACTTTCAGAAAGTGTATTGGCCATAGACATGACAAGATGAAGACGTGTGTTTTGGAGGACGAAGTATTCCATGAAACCACTCACATTGACGATCCCATTAATATGAATATCTCCTACCTCTGGAAGCTCTTTTTGCACACCAGCTCCAGGCTTTAACGGCCCATCTCCAATTTGGAAGGAACCGACACTTTTCACTCTTCCTAAACAGGCATCAACCGCAACAATAAACGGGTGTTTATGAGCCTGTTCAATTTCAGCGAGTTTTTCTTTTAAATTGACCGCATGCACTGGGTTAGAGAGTGTTCCATATACATGAAGCTTTTTCAAATCCAGACCTGAAAGCTTTGTACCAACAAGTGGACCTAGAGAGTCGCCAGTTGAGCGGTCTGTTCCAATACAAACGATGGCAACGGGTCTTTTTCCTGCTTTCTGAAGATGCGAGAATAAAATACTTTTAAGCTGTTGAATGGCATTTGTATCCGTATGGGACACGTATTCTTTCACCCTATTTCTAAAAAAAAGACCGTTCTTGCTATTCATAGGTCTCACTTCCTTGTCATAGTAGTTAGTAACAGTATACGGAAACAAGCTTAATTCTATACCTATGAGGTGATGATTGTGTGGAAGGCTGGTTCAAGGTGGACGCTTTTAATTTTAGGAAGCTTAATAGGAGCGGGATATGCTTCCGGTCAGGAAATTTGGCAGTTTTTTGGCATTGATAGCGGACTAGCCATTCTACTGTTTACATTGATGTTTATGCTGTCTACCTATGTGGTGTTAAAAATCAGTTATGAGGTGCGTGCCGATCACTTTGTGCCAGTGCTGGAACGGCTGGTCGGTCCTTGGCTGGCTAAGGTGTATGACGTGTTAATCGTCCTTTATTTATTCACGACAACGACGGTCATGATTGCCGGCGGCGGGGTGACTCTTGAGATGTATCATGTGCCTTTTTGGATTGGCATCTGCGCGTTTTGTTTGTTTTCATTTATGATTTTTTTCTGGGATGTGAAAGGGCTTTTATCTGTGAATGCTTTCATTATACCAATTTTGGTGGCAGGGCTCATCTATGCTTTTGTTTTTTATTATATGAACCATGATCATATGTGGCGGATTGATTTTGGACAGCAGTACAATTGGCCTGCCAGCATTGTCTTTGCTTCTTTGAATATATTATCTGTTGTGGCAGTGCTGTCTTCAGTTGGGAAAGAAATGAAGGGGCTTGGGGAAGCCAAAGTGGCGAGTATATTAAGCGGTCTCATTTTTGGTGTCATCTCGTATGTGTATAACGAAATACTGGTTGATATTTCTGGAAGCCTTTCATCAGAGGGAATTCCTTTGTTTACAGTATTAGAAGGGGCGCCGACGTCTTTGTTTGTGTTTATGACCGTTGTCCTTTGTCTAGCCATTTATACGACGACGGCAGCAGGTTTATTTGGATTATCCAGCCGAATGCTTTCTTTTGTACAAATGCCCCGCTGGCTGGTTGTATTGGTGATGCTTCTTTTGATGGCCCCTTTGACATCTCTTGGATTTGCTGATTTGATTGCTTTCTTGTATCCAATTTATAGTTTGTTGAATCTTTATTTGCTCGTCTGTTTAATGCTGTATCCGATTTTAAGTAAAAAGATATTTGCTCGTCCTAGAAATTATATTGATAAAATAAAATAAGCACCTCTCTTTTTTAGAGCTGTGCTTATTTGATCTGAATTGAATCAATAGCTTCTTTGATATCATCATAGACAGGCATTTGCTTGAGACGCTGGAGGCGATCCTCTAATTCTGAAATGGCCTGGCCCCTTAAATGCTGGGAAATGTGCTGTTTGACAATGGTCGTCTGGTTTATCATGTCTTCTGTTTTAGACAATTGATACTCCAAGTGCACGCGAGTATTCGCTAATTCGTCATGCAGCCGCATTTTGAGCAGCCGTTTTAGATCCTTTCGCTGTCCTTCTCTGCGCATGGCCTGAATGGCGGCAATTTCTTCAGGAGACTGTGTTTGTGTGTTTGGTGCCGATTGATTTTCGAATACAGACATGGAGCGGCGGGCACTCACATTTTGCAAGAAACGCTGAGCGTCACTAGGAGGCTTATTTTGATTGATCATGCGATGACTCCTTTCTTAATGAATACCCATTTGCATTGCAAGGCGTCTATCTGCCTTGGTGTAGTCATCACCCATTGTGTACATATGTCTTGAAAGGGCAGAAAGCTCTTGTTCGTAATCCCTCAGGGTGTACATGGCATTCAGTTGTTTTTCGTGTGAATAAAAGGAGGAATGTGTCTGTTCCATTCTGACTTCCTCTACCAGTGCTTCCACATCACTATGACTTAATAAATCATAGTGGCCAAAGCCGACGAGTCCTTTGAGCTCTTGTTTTACATGATGGACGGCATCTTTTACACTTTCATCCATTCCGTCGATTTTCTCGAATACAGTGTGCACTTCATGTTCAATAATACTTTGCAGATCATAGGATGAATTTTTCAGTAAATGGGATTTTATGATAATTTCAAGTCCGCTTTGTGCATATGCACGTCCAGAATGAATTTCTTGCAGCAGCATGGCTGTAAAACTTGTATTATGATCAAGCTGTTCATCTAAAATACGGGCAGATCCATTTGGATGGAATGAATATCCATTTACTTTGAATTCTCCTGAAACGAGAGCTAAAAAAGCATTTGTATCAAAGGATTCGTTCCATTCTATATTCATAGATGCAAAAGCTGATTTTAAAAAGGTGTCAATTTCTCTTTTTTTGTATTTAACGGATTCTTGGACTGAGTCTGGCTGTCGTGGCGGTACGGTGTACTTAACTTGTCCAATCCCTTGATCATGACGATTGAGTAAACCGACGTAATGACTAGGCTGAATATATTCAGTCAACATGTGTTTATATTGACCTTGCTGCGCCTTTTGCTGAATCGAAGGCGACAGGCTGCTCCATATATTGGGACTGTCAAAGGTGACGGCTTTTTTGACAGCTGGCTGTTCTGTTGCCACATAAGCACAAACAGCACCGGCAAGTGCTTGTCCAGTGAGATGGATATCTGCATTCGGATGCTTCTGACAGACTTTCTCTATGTATTCCTTCCCTTTAAAAAAGACATGGTCTTGATTGCCGTCAAGGGACTTTCTTTCAATTGGATAGGCATAGTCTGTTTTGAGCAATGACTGTGCCGCGTTGTGTACATCTTGAGGCGATTTCACCGTCATTTGATGTGGCAGCGGACAGTGAAAAGTGATGATGAATTCATCTGATTGTTCTGGCTTCATTGTTAAACCATATAATTTATGGTCGATCTTTAGAAAATCGTGGACAGTGAGCGTTTGCTGACCTATTTCTATCGTATGGTGCTGCCGGTAATTGTCTATATTTCCAGCATGATCGGATATGATTTTATATTCTCTATCAGTTAATCTATCCTTTCGATTGACCATCGTACCTGCTCCCTCACATAACATTTATGCAGTTATCATAAATCAAAAAATATGGAAAAACCACAGCGTTCTACCAATAAAAACCTTTTGGCCTACAGTGTTTGTGACAATATTGAAAAAAAGCGGAGTTTAAGTAACTATTGGTCACAAATAAAATGATCTAAAAGAAGGGTTTTTTCTCTAAAAAAGAATAGGATGAACGATTGAAAGAGACTCTTTGTTTTGTGCATTGCCCTCCTTCGTCGTTTTTTTGTACAATAGATACAATGAAGTGAGCAAGAGAGGTGAAGGCTGATGGCAGACAAAGCGTTTGGGTTACATGATGTTGTAGAAATGAAAAAGCCCCATCCATGTGGTGCCAATCGGTGGAAGGTCATTCGTTTGGGCATGGATATCCGTATTAAATGTGAAGGCTGCGGACACAGCGTGATGATCCCAAGAAGAGATTTTGAACGAAAAATGAAGAAAATTCTCGTCAAGCATGAGGAGCCAACTGCTTAAGTAGGCCTCATGCTTTTTTATTAAATTTGTCTTTTCTACAGCAGAGCTAGGTGCAATTTCCCGTTTTAAAGCATTGATTTATTCTTTTTGACGAAGTTTCTTCTATTGAAAATGCATGATGGTTAGCTTGTCTTTTCATGTAAACCTACTTATAATTGCTCTAGGTTCATATTACGCAGTATAACGAGCACGTTTGATATAGAGGAGATGAAAGAATGGCTTTAACAGCTGGTATTGTTGGCTTACCTAACGTTGGGAAGTCAACGCTATTTAATGCAATTACACAGGCTGGGGCGGAGTCTGCTAACTATCCGTTCTGTACCATTGATCCAAACGTCGGAATTGTAGAAGTTCCAGACGAGCGTTTACAAAAGCTGACAGAATTGGTGCAGCCGAAAAAGACAGTTCCCACTGCTTTCGAATTCACTGATATTGCAGGTATTGTCAAAGGTGCATCTAAAGGTGAAGGTTTAGGGAATAAATTCCTTTCTCATATTCGTCAAGTAGATGCGATTTGTCACGTGGTCAGAGCTTTTGCAGACGATAATATTACACACGTAGCGGGTAAGGTTGATCCTGTGGCAGATATTGAAACGATTAATCTCGAATTGATTTTGGCTGATTTAGAAACAGTTGAAAAGCGTTTAGCTCGTGTGAGTAAGCTTGCAAAACAAAAGGACAAGGAAGCAGTAGCTGAATTTGAGATTTTGTCGAAGCTATTGAACGCATTTGAAGCTGGGAAATCGGCAAGATCTGTAGAATTTACTGATGAGCAGCAAAAGCTTGTGAAACAGCTTCATTTACTCACATCTAAACCAGTTCTTTATGTAGCAAATGTGAGTGAGGATGAAGTAGCGGATCATGACGGCAACGAATATGTGCAGCAAATCCGTGAGTTTGCTTCTGGAGAAAACGCTGAAGTCATCGTCGTTTGTGCGAAGATCGAGTCTGAAATTGCAGAGCTTGAAGGAGAAGAGAAGCAAATGTTCCTTGAAGAGCTTGGTATTAATGAGTCAGGGCTTGATCAGCTAATTAGAGCATCTTATTCACTTCTAGGATTAGCTACGTATTTCACAGCAGGTGAGCAAGAGGTACGTGCTTGGACATTTAAAAAAGGAATGAAAGCGCCAGAATGTGCTGGAATCATCCACACAGACTTCGAGCGTGGATTTATTCGTGCTGAAACGGTTGCGTATGAGGATTTACTAGCTGGCGGAAGCATGTCTGCTGCTAAAGAAGCAGGGAAAGTTCGTCTAGAAGGTAAAGAATATGTAGTGAAAGATGGAGACGTCATTCATTTCCGTTTTAATGTATAGGTTCTTGTCATAGGCCAAGTGATTTGTTATAATATACAATTGTGAGTAATATAATTTATTGCTCCTTGCCCGTTTAGGGCCGCTTAGACCAAAAGGAGGTGCAATCAGATGAGAAAGTACGAAGTTATGTACATCATCCGCCCAACAGTTGACGATGAGGCTAAAAAAGCAGTTATCGAGCGTTTCAATAACGTGTTAACTTCTAACGGTGCGGAGATCACTGGAACAAAGGATTGGGGTAAACGTCGTCTTGCATACGAAATCAACGATTTCCGTGACGGTTTCTACCAAATCGTAAACGTTCAATCTGACGCTGCAGCAGTTCAAGAATTTGACCGCTTAGCTAAGATCAGTGACGATATCATTCGCCACATTGTTGTTAAAGAAGAAGTATAAATCATTGAAATATATATTTAAAGGTGGTCTTTCAATATGCTAAACCGTGTTGTATTGGTCGGAAGACTAACAAAAGACCCTGAGCTTCGCTACACGCCTAATGGTGCGGCTGTAGCCACGTTTACTCTAGCTGTGAATCGTACGTTTACGAATCAATCTGGAGAGCGTGAAGCCGATTTTATTAACTGTGTTACTTGGAGAAGACAAGCCGAGAACGTGGCTAATTTCTTGAAAAAAGGAAGTCTTGCCGGTGTAGACGGTCGTTTGCAGACAAGAAACTATGAAAATCAGCAAGGACAGCGTGTCTTCGTGACAGAGGTTCAAGCTGAAAGTGTTCAATTTCTTGAGCCAAAGAGCGGCGGTGCTGGTTCAGGTGGATACAGCGGCGGTGGCAATAGCGGAGGCCAGTATTATGGCGGCAGCCAAAACGATCAGAATTCATTTGGAAATGAACCAAGTCAAAATCCATATGGCAATCAAAACAACCAAAATCGTAATCAGGGAAATAGCTTTAATGATGACCCATTTGCGAACGATGGTAAACCGATTGACATCTCCGATGATGATTTGCCATTCTAATTGATCTGAAAAAATGACTAAAGGAAAGGTGTGAAAACAAATGGCAGGTGGACGCAGAGGCGGTCGTGCGAAACGTCGTAAAGTATGTTTCTTTACTTCTAACGGTATCACGCACATCGATTACAAAGATGTTGATCTTCTTAGAAAGTTTGTTTCTGAGCGTGGTAAAATTTTACCTCGTCGTGTAACAGGAACTAGCGCTAAGTATCAACGTAAATTGACTTTAGCGATCAAAAGATCACGTCAAATGGCATTACTTCCATACGTTACTGGTGAGTAAGTCGTTGACTTAAAAGCGAAGAGCCTTGAGCTCTTCGCTTTTTTTAGTAAATAAAATAGATATTAACAGCTTAAACTAATCAAGAGAAAATATATTAATTATGTTTCCCATATCAGCATTTTTGTTTTATATTTAGGGTTTTCTATATTTTTTTTATAATTGTTGAGGAATGATTGATTTAGGTTTGCTGGGATATAACCTAGCCGTACCTTCAGTATATTTTCGATTACATACATTTTTTTTGTAGATAGTTTAAATTGTAGCGATTTATCTCCTCCCTTCTGTGTGTCTTTACGAGTATGGGGATCAAAAAAGAAAGTTCTCTTTTTTCTAGCTTCTTTTAGAAGTAGTATCAATTCCCATGTTGAAAATGTCATCAATTCTGGAGTTGTCCTATTAAGATCGTCAGAATTGATTTCTCTATTTATGATCTGGATTCTTTCACCGTCTTTTTGAATCTGATCTAGTGGTAAATTCATATCGCAAAAATCACAAAAAAAGAAGTCTGTTTTCATCTTAAGATTTGTGCCACAGTATGGACAGGTGTTATCCATAGTATCTCCCCCAAGAAATATCTTTTACAAGAATTTTATCAGTAAACTTTAAAAAGGAATACACATTAAATGGATCATTATTAACAGAATACCAGAGAAATGACTTATGAAGATAATGTGAAGAAGAAAGATGTGCTTCAGGTAACTGAAGCCTATTTTAAAAAGAAAAAAATAGCTTCAATAATCAAGGAAAAGCAGGTATGCTATATTACGAAGCAGCCTGCTTTAATAAAACAAACAAAACCGTTGACATTTGCTTAAAAACAGCATATCCTTAATTCGAGATAAATATATTTTTTTGGTCTAATATCTCGAATTCAAGATAATATAAAGGTGTCAGTAAAGACATAATGAATAGAGGCTTATTACTTCATGATTAGGAGGTCACTCGAAGTGAAGAAAACAGAAGGAATTCACCATATTACAGCAATTGTGGGTCATCCTCAGGAGAACGTTGATTTTTATGCAGGTGTTTTAGGGCTTCGTCTCGTGAAGAAGACCGTGAATTTTGATGATCCGGGCACATATCATTTATATTTTGGAAATGAAGGCGGTTCTCCAGGGACAATTATTACGTTTTTCCCTTGGCCAGGTGCACAAAAAGGTCAAATTGGTGCAGGTCAAGTAGGTGTGACAACTTATGTCGTACCGACAGGCGCTTTCTCTTTCTGGAAGGGTCGTCTTGAGCAGTTTGATGTCTCTTATGAAATGGTTGAACGTTTTGGGGAAGCTTTTCTCTCATTTGAGGATCCACACGGCTTATTGATTGAGCTAGTAGAGCGAGCCGAAGGAAAGCAAAACGATTGGACATTTAATGGTGTTACACCAGATGTAGCGATTAAAGGATTTGGCGGAGCTGTTTTATTAACTTCGCAGCCGGAGCGAACAATGCAGCTGCTAGAGCAAACGATGGGGCTTGAACGAGTCGGAGAAGAAGGAGACTATGTGAGATTCCGTTCGTTTGGTGAAATAGGCAATGTCATTGATGTGAACATCACACCTGTTCCACGAGGACGTATGGGTGTTGGGGTTGTGCATCATATTGCATGGAGAGCAACAGATGATCAGGATCAATTAGATTGGCAAAGACATATTGCACAAAGCGGGTATCAAGTGACACCTGTGCAAGACCGAAATTACTTCAATGCCATTTATTTTAAAGAGCTTGGCGGCATATTATTTGAGATTGCCACGGATCCTCCAGGGTTTGCACACGACGAATCAGTGGAAACAATGGGGGAAGCATTGAAACTGCCACCACAATATGAGGCGCAGCGCAGTCAGATTGAACAAATTGTGCTTCCAATTGAAGTGAGAGAAGTTAAAGGGAAAGGAGATTCATGATGAAGCATCTTTTTCGAAAAGGAAAGAATGAACAAAGACCTGTTCTGTTATTACTGCATGGAACTGGCGGAACGGAAGAAGATTTATTGCCGCTTGCACAGATAGTAGATTCTGATGCATCTGTTCTTAGTGTGAGAGGGAATGTATTAGAAAACGGCATGCCACGTTTTTTCAGACGTTTGGCAGAGGGTGTATTTGATGAGCAGGATTTGATTGAGCGTACAGAGGAACTATATACATTTATCGGAGCAGCAGCTGATGAATATGGGTTTGATCGTCACAATGTGGTGGCTATCGGATATTCCAATGGGGCAAACATTGCTGGAAGCTTGTTATTCCATTATAGGGATGCTTTAAAAGGAGCTATCCTGCATCATCCAATGGTTCCAAGACGCGGTGTTTCATTGCCTTCATTAGCGGGGAAACAAGTCTTTATAGCAGCTGGTGAAAATGACCCCATGTGCCGTCCAGAGGAATCACAGGAACTGGAGCAATTGCTGCAGGGGGCAGGTGCATCGGTTACACTTCATTGGGAAAATCGCGGACATCAGCTAACGAGAGAAGAAGTTGATGCTGCGGCTTTATGGTATCGTCGTCAATTTTAAAAAAGGTGGGGAATACAGGTGGGATTTTTACAGAAGCTTTTTGGACAAAATAAACAAAAGGAGATGGAACAAATGGAAAACGTAAAATTAGCGATTATTTATTATAGCTCAACAGGTACAAACTATCAGATGGCGAAATGGGCTGAAGCTGGAGCAAAAGAAGCTGGCGCAGAAGTCAAAGTATTAAAGGTTGCTGAATTGGCACCAGAATCAGTTGTAGCCTCAAATCCAGCATGGAAAGCACATTTAGACGAAACAAAGGATGTGCCAGAGGTTCAATTAAGTGATTTAGAGTGGGCAGACGCCATCATCTTTAGCATGCCGACACGTTTCGGTAACCTGCCAGCTCAAATGAAGCAGTTCTTAGATACGACAGGCGGCTTATGGTTCCAAGGTAAATTGGCAAACAAAGCAGTCAGCGCAATGACTTCTGCACAAAACGCAAATGGCGGACAGGAGCAGACGGTTCTCAGCCTTTATACGACGATGTTCCACTGGGGAGCCATTATTGCCGCTCCTGGATACACAGATGATTCCTTATACGGTGCAGGGGGCAACCCATATGGTGTAAGTGTCACTGTTGACCAAAATGGAAAAATCCAAGAGGATGCAGAAGCAGCTGTGAAACATCAGGCAAAACGTACAGTCAATGTGGCAGAATGGATTAAAAAAGGTCAAAAAGCTTAATAGATGTATACAAAAAGAATGCAGCCTCGTCGCTGCATTCTTTTTTTCATTAATAAGGATCTGATGGTGTGCTGTTGTTGATGGCTTCGTCCACGGCTTTGGCAGCGCCTGTAGAGCCGATAGGTCCGCTTGGCTGCTCTTGTTGAAAGGCTTTTAAGCCGTCAGCGACACGCTTTCCGTAATCAGGGTCTGCTTTTGTAAAGTTTTCAATCATTTGGTCTTGAATGTCCTTTTGACATGTCGCAAGAGTATTGACTAAGTTCTTAATCAGTTCCTCACACTCCCAATCATTAAAACGGCGATACGTTTCTCCCGCTTGTCCAAAGTTGTTCGGGCGGTCAATGGTTTCTCGTTTGACTTCACCCTCTACAAAAGGCGTATGATCCTTTCCATCCTGTTTGGCTTCTTTTAATCCTCCGAGGATCGATGGCTCATAATTCACATGGGGATTTTGGCCTTTGCCTTGATCGACATGGTATTCCATTTGACCGTCTCTCTGATTGGTGGCGACATGCTTTTTCGGTGCATTGATCGGCAGCTGTAAATAGTTTGGCCCTACACGATATCGCTGCGTGTCAGAGTAGGAGAAGGTACGGCCTTGTAGCAATTTATCATCTGAGAAGTCCAAACCGTCTACGAGTACACCAGTCCCAAAGGCAACCTGCTCGACTTCTGCGAAATAGTTTTCTGGATTTTTGTTTAATACCATCCGTCCGATTGGTTTCCATGGATAGTCATCCTTGTACCAAAGCTTTGTCGGGTCTAGCGGGTCAAAGTCGAGGTGAGGGTGGGCATCATCTTCCATGATCTGTGCATATACCTCCCATTCAGGATAATCTCCTTGCTCAATGGCTTCATATAAATCCTGTGTGGCATGGTTGAAATTTTCTCCTTGGATCGCTTGCGCCTGTTCTTGGGTCAGGTTACGAATGCCTTGTTTCGGTTCAAAATGATATTTAACCAGCACCGCTTTCCCTTCATGATTTACCCATTTGTACGCATGGACACCTGAGCCTTGCATGTGCCGGTATGTAGCTGGGATGCCCCATGGTGAAAAGAGAAATGTCACCATATGTGTCGCCTCAGGTGATTGTGAGACAAAATCAAAAATACGCTCGCCGTCCTGACGATTGGTGACAGGATCAGGCTTAAAGGCATGAACCAAATCAGGGAATTTTAAAGCATCTCGGATAAAGAAAATTTTCAGGTTGTTCCCTACGAGATCCCAGTTGCCTTCCTCTGTATAAAATTTAATCGCAAACCCTCTAGGATCGCGTAATGTTTCTGGCGAATGACCGCCGTGAATCACAGAAGAAAAACGAACAAAAACAGGCGTCTTTTTCCCTTTTTCCTGAAACAATTTTGCCCTCGTATAGGTGGAGATGGGTTCATCACCAAATGTGCCGTAGGCTTCAAAATAACCGTGAGCTCCGGCACCGCGTGCATGTACAACACGTTCAGGGATGCGTTCACGGTCAAAATGACTGATTTTCTCTAGGAAATCGTAGTTTTCAAGCGTAGTGGGTCCTCTATTCCCAACAGTTCTCATATTTTGATTGTCTGTTACGGGATGACCTTGCCGATTCGTTAAGGTTTCTTCTGACTCTGAAGATGGTTTAGGCTGTTGATCCTCTTTCAATTCGAATCCCTCCTTCAATATCTCCCTAACAATATGGTCATGTTGCTCCCTATTTCATACAAGGATTGATATAATGATTGAAAACTTTCACGAGGAGAAAGCCTGATGATTCGATTACACTGCCTTCACGCCCATCCATCCAATCAGTCATATATAGAAGATGTTTTTGGTGATACAGATGTTGATTTGCATCACACAGTCGATTCATCATTTATAGAACGCGCCACACAAGATCCCTCATTTGATCAACACAAGCAGCAAACGTATGCTATCAACAGATTAAAGCAAGAAAGTGAAGCCGATCTCATTCTGCTCACGTGTACACTATACATTGCTGCTCTAGGTGATCAGCAGCACCTTTTCAAACAACCGATTGTTCCGATCGATGAACCGTTATTTGAGCTGATTTGTGAGAAAAAAGGGCCTCTTCAACTAGTGTTTTCCAACCCAGATACAGTGGAAGGGACGATGCAGCGGCTTGAATCATATGCAACAGAGCGGGGCAAACAGGTTGAAGTGGAAATGGTTGTGATGGAGGATGCCTTTCATCTTTGCCTAAACGATGATATGCAAGCCTATGATGAACAAATCAAGGAGCAGCTGAGAACATGTATGAAGAAAAAAGGGAGAGACATTTGCGTGATGCAGCTTTCGATGGTTCATGCGGCACAGCAGATGGAGCGGGAGACAGGCGTTCCTATTATTCATCCGCTTTCTCCACTAAAACAGTTTGTCCATCAAACACTATCCGCTTGGAAAGAGTGAACCCATCAGGTTCGCTCTTTTTGTATAGGAACGTAAATGCGATGACATGTTAAAAAATAACCGAGCGCAAACTATTTTCAAAAGGTGCGCGTCTATCCAATGTAAGAAATAACAGATGCGCATTTAAGATAAAGGAGCTCTTTGTAAAATGAAGAAACGAAAAATAGACGATCAATTTGCGGATTACGTCATGGAGCATAAACACAGTTTTTATCGGTTGTCCTATAGTTATGTCAAAAATCCAGAAGATGCTATGGATGTTGTTCAGGAGGCCATTCATAAAGCACTCAAATCGGTGCACCGATTAGAGGATGCGAGCAAGATGCATAGCTGGTTTTATAAGATCGTGGTGAACGCTGCCCTAGACTTTTTACGAAAGAAGAAGCGGGTGCAGGTGACAGATGATGATACGCTTGAATTCTTATCACAGGGCGAATCAGATGTATACGAGGATCAAGACGTCAAACGAGCTATAGAGGATTTGCCTGAGATGTATCGAGTCATCATTATTTTGAGATTCTTTGAAGATTTAAAACTAGAGGACATCGCCCAGATTCTCGATGAAAATGAAAACACCATTAAAACAAGATTATATAAGGCGCTGCGGCTTTTAAAAGTAGAATTGTCACAGGAGGAAATATAAATGGATAAGTATTTGGACCATTTAAAAGATGAATATTTAGAAATCCCTATTCCACCGGAATATGATGCGATGGTTGAACGAACGTTAAAAAGAAAAAATAAAAAACCTCATTTTCAGCAATGGACCATCGGACTTGTTGCGGCTGCTGCTCTTTTTGTCACAACTGTTAATGTCAGTCCACAGGCAGCAAGAGCGATTTCAGAGGTGCCTGTCATTGGCAAGCTGGTGAAAGTCGTGACGTTTACAGAATTTAAAAAGAGCGATCAAGGAACGAATATTGATCTTAAAACACCACACGTTTCAGGACTTGGGGACGGAACATTACAAGACAGCCTGAATCAAAAATATTTAGCTGAAAACAATAAGCTGTATCAAGATTTTGAAAAGGAAACAAAGGGTTATAAAAATGGTCATTTAAGTGTTGAGAGCGGTTATGAAGTGAGAACAAACAATGATCAAATTCTCTCACTAGGTCGATACAAAGTGACGACTCAGGCTTCAGCGGCAGAGGAAATGACATATGATACGGTTGATAAGAAAAACCATGTACTCATTACATTACCAAGTCTGTTTAAAGATGATCGTTATATTGATGTGATTAGTGAAAATATTAAAGAACAAATGAAGAAACAGATGAAAGAGGATTCAAACAAAATGTATTGGATTGGCAAGCAAGATATGGCGGATCCATTTAAGAAAATTAAGCCGGATCAAAACTTCTATATCAATTCAAAAGGGAAGCTTGTAATTTCCTTTAATGAATATGCTGTGGCACCTGGCTACATGGGTGTTGTTGAATTCACGATTCCAACAAGCGTGTTAAAGGATATTCTCGTAAGTGATACGTACATTCATTAAAAAGAAGACAGACAAAAAAGACTGCTGAACTGAACAATTCAGCAGTCTTGTCGTGTTTGATTAAGAAAGTGCGTCTGTCAGCGCTGGTACGACTTGTTTCTTTCTTGATACAACACCTTTTAGTAAAGCTGTGTTGTTTTCAAGTGTGACGTTAAATGCTTTTTCTACTTTTGCTGCTTCAGCACCGAGTGCAAGAGCAAGGGAGTCATTTTCTAAAATGTCTGTGATGACTAAAACAAATAGATCAAGACCTTTTGCTGCAATAACTTCATTGATTTTCGCTTCAATATCAGCCTGTCTTGCTGTCACTTCAGCGATATCTACTGTATTGACTTGTGCAATTTCGACCTTGCTTTTGCCTAGTGCGAATTCTTTTGCATCAAGTGTAATTAATTCTTGAACCGTTTTTTGGCTTAGATCAGCGCCTGCTTTCAGCATGTCTAGGCCGTAAACTTCTGGATCTACCCCTGCGATTTTTGCAAGCTCATGCGCAGCATCAATATCTTGCTGTGTGCATGTTGGGGATTTGAATAGTAAGGAATCAGAAATGATCGCAGATAAAAGTAAACCAGCGATTTCTTTTTCAATCGTCACTTGGTTTTCTTTATACATTTTGTTTAAGATCGTTGCTGTACAGCCTACAGGCTCAGCACGGTAGTAAAGAGGTTCACTTGTTTCAAAGTTGGCAATACGGTGGTGGTCAATGACCTCAGTAACTTGTACTTGATCAATGTCGCTTACACTTTGCTGGAATTCGTTATGATCGACAAGAATGACTTGCTTTGTTTCATTTGCAGCCGTTTCAATGAAACGAGGTGCTTCTTGTTTAAAGAAATCTAATGCGTATTGTGTTTCTCCATTGATTTCTCCAAGTCTGACGGCTTCTGCCTCAGTGCCGATTTTGTTTTTCAGATCAGCGTAAGCAATAGCAGAGCAAATCGTGTCTGTGTCAGGATTTTTGTGTCCGAATACGAGTGTTTTTCCCATGTGAATTCTCCTTCTTACATTTATTGATGATGTTTCTATTCTAACAGCTTTTGACCTTGAATTCAGGGTTTATAGCTAAGAATAATCTAAAAAATTGTAACATGCTGTTTGAAAACTTGCATGTGCCATTCCATATCGGTGTTCCACGTGAAACGCTCCCAGGACAGCCTGCATTTTACTTGAGATTTACCGCTATGGTAAAATAAAGGTTGGGGCAAGACATGATGGGGCTTACATCATACGTATACATAGAAGTACACATTGAGCAAGATATAGACAAAAGGATTGGATAGAGGTGAAGGTGTGAAACAAACAAAAGCGTTAGTAGAGGGCGCAATCATGATGAGTATTTTCTCGGTTATGACGTTGTTTTATCTGTATGTGCCGCTATTATCCATTATTTTCTTTCTAGCTGCTCCGATTCCGATCATCCTCTATACAATTAGACACGGCTTGAAAAAAGGAATTGCTGCTGGCGCTATTGGCATAGTGATCAGCTTTTTAATTGGGTCTATAAATGGTCTTATGACTGCACCAATATTGATTGCTGCCGGATTAGGAATGGGTGTTTTCTACAGTAGAAGGCAGCCGGGGAATGCCATCATTACAGGTGCGCTGATTTATTTATTCAGTATTCTCATCTCCTTTGTTGTCAGTGTCCAGCTCTTTCAAATCGATATCATGAATATTGCGAAAGAGTCGATTGAGCAAACGATGCCGATGGTAGAGAGTACCTTAAAGCAATCCGGCGCGTCTGAGAAGGACATTGCGAAGCAGCTGAAGCAGTTCAGAGAGTTGCAGGATACGGCATTAAGTGCCTTGCCTGTAGCGTTATTAATTGGTGTCACTCTGATGTCGTTCGTGAATCATTGGTTCGTGCGGCCTTTGCTCAAACGGTTTGTTTCAGACATGCCGCCCTTGAAGAAATTTAAGGATATGCGGCTGCCAAAAAGCATGGTATGGTATTATTTACTCACATTGCTTTTGATGCTGATTCAGACGGAAAAAGGCAGCTTTTTATGGCTCGTTCAATCGAGTGCGTTTAAAATTTTATTTATACTGGTGCTTATTCAGGGATTTTCTTTTCTCTTCTATTATTGCCACGAAAAAAACATCTCAAAAGCGGTACCCATTTTCGCTGTCGTGTTAACGGTTTTCTTTCCGCCAATCGGTGTGATTGTGCGAATTATAGGGATTGCTGACATAGGCTTTGATTTAAGAGAAAAAGTAAAAAACAAATAATTCACTCTGAATGTTGAGGAGTTGATATCAGTGCCAAGCTTCTATAGAAAACCTGTCATCAAGTATCCGATCTTCGCGTTAATTGTTCTTGCGGTGGTCACAGTCCTCCTCAACCTTTATTTCAATTGGATCATAGGAGCAGTTGGTCTTATCGTCCTTGCAGGTGTGCTCTACTTCTTAAAGTGGGCAGATACGCAAGTGCAGAAAGAGATTGATTCATATATTTCAACATTATCCTATCGAGTCAAAAAGGTTGGAGAAGAAGCATTAATGGAGATGCCAATTGGTATTATGCTGTTTAATGACCAGTATTATATCGAATGGACCAATCCGTTTCTCGCTTCGTGCTTTCATGAAAGCACACTTGTCGGCAGATCCTTGTACGATACATTCGAGTCCATTGTGCCTCTTATTAAACAAGAGGTCGAGACCGAAAATGTGACGCTGAATGACCGGAAATTCAAAGTCATTATTAAACGGTCAGAGCGCCTTTTATATTTCTTTGATGTCACGGAACAGGTGCAGATTGAACGACAGTACGAAAATGAACGAACGGTGTTATCTTATATCTTTTTAGACAACTACGACGATGTCACGCAGGGCCTTGATGATCAAGTGCGCAGCGCGATTAATAGTGAAGTGACGTCTTTGCTCAACAATTGGGCACAAGAATACGGTATTTTCCTGAAGAGAATATCGTCTGAACGATTTATGGCGGTTCTAAATGAGAGTATTTTAGCTGAGCTTGAAGCGTCGAAATTCTCCATTTTAGACGAAGTCCGTGAGAAAACAGGGGCACATAGTGCGACGCTCACTCTGAGTATCGGGATCGGTGCGTCCGTTCCTTCTTTGAAAGAGCTTGGAGCACTTGCGCAGTCGAGTCTTGACCTTGCCCTCGGACGAGGCGGGGATCAGGTCGCCATTAAACAGCCGAATGGAAAAGTGAAATTCTACGGCGGGAAAACGAATCCAATGGAGAAACGGACACGTGTACGCGCACGAGTCATTTCTCATGCTTTAAAAGAAATTGTATCTGAAAGCAGCAATGTCATGATCATGGGGCATAAGTTCCCAGACATGGACTCAATCGGTGCATCCATTGGGATTTTAAAGGTCGCGCAGGCCAATGGAAAAGAAGGCTATATTGTCATTGATGCCAACCAGATTGGCGACAGTGTTCAACGCTTGATTAGTGAAATTAAGAATTATGAAGATCTTTGGTCACGTTTTATCACGCCAGAGGAAGCAATGGAGCTTGCAAAGGATGACACATTGCTTGTCGTCGTGGATACACATAAACCGTCTCTCGTTATGGAGGAACGGCTGCTGAATAAGATTGAAAACGTCGTGGTCATTGACCATCATAGACGCGGCGAGGAATTTATCCGTGATCCTTTACTTGTTTATATGGAGCCGTATGCTTCATCTACAGCAGAGCTTGTGACAGAGCTTTTAGAGTATCAGCCGAAGAAATTACGGATTAACATGATTGAGGCGACTGCGCTTCTGGCTGGGATCATCGTTGATACGAAGAGTTTCTCCCTGAGAACGGGGTCAAGAACGTTCGATGCAGCATCCTACCTTCGTGCAAAGGGAGCAGATCCTGTCCTTGTGCAAAAGTTCTTAAAAGAAACCGTCGATCATTACATCAAACGAGCAAAACTCATTCAGCATACAGAACTGTATCAAAATCAGGTGGCCATTGCTTCATTGCCATCTGACAGGTCGGAGTATTATGATCAAATTACGATTGCCCAGACAGCGGATTCCCTGTTGTCAATGAGTGAGGTAGAAGCGTCATTTGCTGTCGCTAGACGAGATGACGACACAGTATGTATTAGTGCCAGATCATTAGGGGATATCAACGTTCAAATTATTATGGAAGCATTAGACGGCGGCGGTCATTTGACTAACGCTGCTACCCAGATTTATGGTATAACCATTGAAGAAGCGGTAGGGAAATTAAAGGCTGCCATTGACGAATATTTCGAAGGAGGGGTTCAAAGATGAAAGTCATCTTTCTAAAAGACGTAAAAGGCAAAGGGAAAAAAGGCGAAGTCAAGAATGTAGCTGACGGATATGCTCACAACTTTCTCATCAAACAAGGGTTAGCTGTTGAAGCAACTCCAACGAACCTAAGTGCGTTGGAAGGGCAGAAAAACAAAGAGAAAAAGAATGCCATCCAAGAGCTTGAACAAGCAAAACAATTAAAAGAAACACTTGAGGCGTTAACAGTGGAACTAACAGCAAAATCAGGTGAAGGCGGCCGTTTGTTTGGCTCGATTACAAGCAAACAAATCGCTGATAAATTGCAAAAAGATCATCAAATTAAACTCGATAAGCGTAAAATCGAGCTGAATGACGCCATCCGTGCATTAGGTTACACAAATGTACCGGTGAAGCTTCATCCAGAGGTACAAGCAACGTTAAAGGTACATGTGACAGAGCAGGCATAAGTAGACAAGAACCCGTCTCACGAGGAGGCGGGTTCTTTTTTATGAAGGATCTGAAATATAGACACTGCGTCCAGCACGCATACCGGATAAAAACATGAAAAATAGGATGATGATAAAGATGATAATCGCTGGTGTCCATGTATGTGTGGAATCAAAAAGGATACCAATCATGAACGGCCCAACAGCAGCTAATAAATAACCGAGAGACTGCGCCATTCCAGAGAGGGCAGCTGCTTGTTCCATATTGGTTGTACGTAAACCGATAAATGTGAGGGCAAGACTGATACTGGCCCCTTGTCCAATGCCGATCAATAGAACAGAGATGACAAGGATAGGCGTCGATCCTCCGAGGAGAAGTCCAATCATGCCGAGTAAATACACAAGGACAAGGCCGGCGACAAGCGGTCTTTGCGTTTTTAATTTTTCTGCAAAAACGGGCGTTAAGAAGGTGGATGGCAGCCCAACAAACTGCATAATGGACAGCATCCAGCCAGCTGTCGACAGGTTCATTCCATGGGATGTTAAGATATCAGGAAACCATGCGATGCTGCTATAGAAAAGGAATGACTGCAACCCCATAAAAAAGGTCACCTGCCATGCAACACGTGAACGCCATATTGGCTGCTCTGTAAGAGAAATACTTTTGACGGCCGCTGTATTCTGATGAAGGAGCTGCGGCGCCCAAACCATCATGGCGAGAAGGGCAAGTCCAGCCCATACAAGGAATGATGTATTCCAGCCGCCAGGCATCGTATGACTGAGCGGAACACTGACACCTGAAGCAAGTGCAGCGAAGACGGACATTGAAGTCGTATATACACTTGTCATCAAGCCTGCATGTGCAGGAAATTTATGCTTCACAAGCCCTGGTAAGAGCACATTACAAATCGCAATTCCAACGCCGACCAGCGCTGTTCCAATCATTAAGAAGGTGATGGAGCCCAACGAGCGAATCACAATCCCAAAGAGAAGGACGGCAAGTCCAAGCCAGAGGGTTCGTTCATTGCCAAGTCGTTTTCCGATTTTAGGTGCAATTGGAGAAAGCAATGCGAATGAGAGCAGTGGTAATGTCGTGAGAAAACCCGCCAGTCCATTTGAAAGCTGTAAATCGGAACGAATCGCGCCGATAACAGGGCCAACGGATGTAATGGCAGGCCGAAGATTAAATGCAATGAGCAAAATCCCAGCAATCAGCAGGATGGTTTGTCCTGTACTGCGAGGATGTAATGTTGATTTTTCTAGTTGTTGTTCCATGAATGTAAACTCCTTTATTTCTTTAAGAAGAACGATCTTTCTTCTGTTCAAGCTCCGCTAATTTAGCTAATAAGATATGCTGCGGCATATGCATGATTTGTTCTAACGGTACATTGAGTGATGCAGCAAGCTTTTGTGCGGTATCGGCTGAGATTTGTAAAGGTCTCATGCGCAACCCCCTCCTCTTTCAATCTATACGTTCCAATATATCATATCGGCTTTGTGCCATGCTGATAAAAAATTAGCGTTCTCCTTTATAAAACCACTTTAGGGCCGATAAGAAATTTTTTTGAAATTGTTTCAGATGATGGCCCTCCCCTTGTTCAATGTGATATTGCAGCTGCCATTCCTGCAACCCTTTCTGTAATAAAAGGTCATGTAGTTGTTTTGTGAATAAAGGCATGTGCTGTTGAGCAGATGTTTTGCCTTTCCCTTCTTCACTGCCTACAGACAAATAGACAAGGTGATCCACACACTGGATGCTTTGTTGTTTAGCAAACGATAGAAAATCTTGATACCAAAATGACCCGGAGATCGATGCGATTTTTTTAAAAAGATCAGGGTGCATGAATAAAGTATAAATAGCAAACAGCCCGCCTAATGAAGCGCCTACGTGGCTATGTTCATGACAGGTCTCTTGAACTGGGTATTCTCTTTTGATATATGGGAGCAAGTCATTCGCTAAAAATGACACATACGTCTGTGCCTCGCCTTTAAAGTCAGGGAACCCAGATCGCAGTGATGACGCCTTCCATGGTGTATATTCGTTAAGTCGATTGAAGGGGTGTATGCCGACGATGATGATTGGCGAGATGGTTTTGGTTTCGATCATTCTTTCGATCTCTAGCAGGTGTGTTCTAAACAAAGAAGAGCCATCTTGTACAAAGACAGCTGGAACATCAATAGAGGTGTCTTGCGGAAGGTAAATATCAAGCTGACGCCCGTTAAATTCGTCATATAGAAACGTTCCGTTCATGTGTATCCTCTCCTAAAGGTTTTCAACTATGATGAAAAGAAGACAAAGGGCTAAACATTTTAGCCCTTTGTCCACAATCTGATCACGCATCTTTTTAGTTGTTTTGATCTAACCATTTGACAGCCTTATCAAGGAAGGTTGTTTTGCTTAGTGCTGTTCCTCCCTGAAGCATAGGATCAACGGCATTTTCATTGATGTGCCCATTTTTCACAGCTTTTAGGCTTGTCCAAATTTTATTTTTCTCTAAATCCTTCAATGCGTTTGGATTCGATGAGTTTTCCTCTTTAGAGAACTGAACAAAAATATAGTCAGGATTGAGTTCGCCTAGGCGCTCCAATGAAATCAATGCTTGTGCTTTGGTTTTTTTGATATCACTTGGTGCTGTAAATCCTAAGTCCCCATATAAGGTAGAGTTGAAGTATACGTCTTCAGGGTAAACGTACAGGTCGCCCTGTCTAATGCGCAAAATGACAGCTGTTTTGTTGCTGCTTTTGTCTTTCAGGGTTTCTTTCGCTTGTTTAAGATCTTTCTGATAATCAGAAATGATGTTTTTCGCTTCTTTACTTTTTCCAGTCAGTTCACCGAGTAATAATAGATTGCTTTCCCAGTCAGAAGAGACATGGGATACGGGGATCGTCGTTTGGACTTTATCTAGTTTTTTAATTGTTGCAGGCGGGAACTTGGTTGATCCGAGTATCACATCTGGTTTTAGTTTTAGGATTTTTTCTAGGTTCGGTTCTGTTTTTTCCCCGATGCCTTCTGTTTTCGCTGTGATGTCTTTAAATAATTCAGGGAATGTGCCGCCTACAGTAGAAGCACCAATAGGCTCGATACCAAGTAATTTTGCATCTTCCATTGATTCAAGGCTTCCAGCAATGACAATTCGTTTCACTGGCGTTTTGAGTTTGTACGTTTGATCTAAGTATTTGATGTTTGTTTCTGCTTCAGCTGACTTGCTTTTGGCTGTGTTTGAAGCAGGTTTATTTTCTGCAGCACCACAGCCTGCTGCGGTGACCGTCATGATACAAAGGATAAGCAATGCGAACCATTTTTTCATTTGTTTTCTCCTTTAACTGATAATTGTTCTCAATTAAAGATTGTAGTAGTCTTTTGTCCTTTTATCCATAGACAATGATCTGTCAAATGATGGACTTTTTACGGAAAAAAAGATAAAAGGTCCTGAATGACTCGTTGATGACTGGCTGCTGTGTATTCACGCCAAGGGTCAGAAGTGAGCGGATAGACGGCTTGCTGCGTCACAGCCTTGAGATTTTGCCAAGCCTCCTGCTGCTTTAACTTTTGATAAAAAGCGATGGTTATTGGCTCCTTATGCAGGAAGAGGAAGATGGCGTCTGGATCTAGCTGTTGTATAGAGCGAATGCTGATTTTTTTTTCTATTAGCTGGCCGTCATTCTGAAAAGCTGGCAGAAGACCAATGTCTTGAAAAATTACTTCTGACATGGTGCGATTCACAGACAAATAGAGCTGATCTTGAAAGATACGAAGAGGCAGGACGGTTTTTGGTGGGTGATCAAAAAGGCATGCCTTTTTCGCTTGAATGACAAGTTCCTCGTAATGAATCAACCATTCTTCTGCTTCCTTCGCTTCGTTTAGGAACATAGCTGTTTGTCTGAATTGAGTACGCCAATCCAATTGTGTGAATGGAACAAAGTGAACAGGACAGATGGTTTTTAACACTTGTTTTTCTTCCTCTGTCACATGATCATTGGCAATGATCAGCTCAGGTTTTGTTTCCTTTAATAGCTGTAAATTGGCTTCAGCGTGCTCGTTGATCCGATGTGCACTCAGGTGAATCGGAATTTCTTCTGCATGATGCTCAAAATCATGTGCTGTCCATTTAGGGTGAAGGGGGGCAGCATATGGGATGATATGAATGGGTGTGAGCTGGCCGAGTATGGAATGGCCATAGGCTGCAATTTTCCGCTGACGGCTTTTCATATAAGTAGAAGGGGTCATGCCCGTTTTTTTCTTAAAGATGCGGCTGAAGTAATACGGATCTTGATAGCCGATTTCCAGTGCAATGTCTTTGAGCTTTGCGTTGCCTTTTGCCATTAATTGTTTGGCTCTAGCCATCCTTTTCTTGGTGATATAATCAGTGACACTCACATCAAAATGCTTTTTAAACAGCTCGCTGTAATGATTGGCGCTGATGCCAGCCATATGAGATAGACTTGTCAGGCTGAGGGGTTCTTCGGAATGTTGATCGATATATTGTTTTGTTTTGAAAAGGGCATGTGCCGTGTCACAAATATCTTCTTTATGTAGTGTAAAAAGCTGCATAATAAGCTGCTGGAAAAGAGTTTGGCTTCTAAAAAAGCTAATGGATTCAGGTCTTTGCCATTCCTCTGTCATATCGGACAATATAGAATGAATGTGTTCAATCGAGCTAATATCGATAAATTGCCATTTATTCAGTAAAGAACGGGCATGTTCCGTTGATACTTCTCCTATGTTTTGATTTTGCAGCGTGTAGAGCTGAAAGCGAAAAAGGTAGAGCTCGTGTTTTTGATAAGGCTCTGTTTTCAACATAAATGTTTCCCCAGGCATGATCGTATAGAGAGTCAGATGTTTCAATCGCCATTTTTGATCGTTCAATGTGAGTAAACCGCTGCCGCTTATGCTGAAGAGGAGGCAGAATGTATCTGATAGCTGCTGCTCCGTATGTGGAAGCTCTGCATTATTTATTTTTTCAGTATCTGTTAATCGATAGATGAATTGTTCGGCATTTGCCAACGTACGTAATGGATTATTGTTTCCCATAAAACCACCTGATCTCTTTTTAGTTGATAAACATTCTCAATTAAATTGTAGCAGAAAGAGCTGAAAGATGGTGATGTTTATTCTGTCAAAAAAGCACCCTGATGGAGATCAGGGTGCGATGATTTATTCCGTTTTTCCATGAGCTAGCGCTGGTTCTTTTGTTAAACTTAATGGCCGCAAGTCCTGCCAGTGTGTCTGGATATAATCGATGCAGGCATTTCTAGTGTCTTCACCAAAGACCTTTTCCCATCCATCTGGCACTGGTGCAAATGATGGCCAAAGTGAATGCTGTCCTTGTTCATTGACCAGCACAAGAAATACACCGTCTTCACGATCAAAGGGATTTGTCATTTGTCATCTCTCCTTTATTCTTAGTGCTTTTGTTTGACCCGATGCAGTGCGTTGTCTAAAATGACACCAATTTCTGCTAGGGGTTTAGGCTGGCACATGTCTTTGTGCCGGCAATGAATGTCGTGCTGTTCAATTGTTCCGTTGATATAAGGTGCCCATGCTTCGGGATCAATTGGTGTAAACCAATCTGGGATAATGGTAGATCTAAAGAATAATATGTCCCCCTGATAAGTTTTTGGCTGATATTCTCCGAGCAATCGAACTGAATTCACATAGGTTTCTTTTAGATTTCTAATGGCATCTTCACTTAAGCTTGCTAGTGCACTGCCATCTTTTTTCAAGATGTCGATGGCACTTTTCATTGTGAGCGGTTCATCTGTTAAGGTATCTGGATCATAACCGCCGAGCGCAAGAAGAGCGATTAGTGCTTCTTCTTCATCAGGTGCTTCTTTAATCGGTAAGAAATGGTTTGGATAGGCATCCAGCATCGCAACGAGTGCGATTTCTTCACCCTGCTGCTGGAGCTGTGTAGCCATTGCCTGAACAACGTTTCCACCTAGTGACCAGCCAAGAAGATGATAAGGGCCTTTTGGCTGAATCGTTTGGATGTGCTTGATGTAATCCGCTGCCATATCATCTAGTGTGTGCGGGTAGTCATCTTTTCTTGCGATTCCTCGTGCCTGTAATCCATAAATAGGGATGTCTTTTTCTAATGTATTTAAGAGACCTGCATAGCACCAGCTAAGACCACCTGCTGGGTGAACACAGAAGAGAGGATATCTTTCTCCATTTGTTCGAAGCGGCAGCAAGATGTCTAGTGCGTTTTCATCGCTTCCTGTTTCTAGTTTCTCTGACAAACTTGCCACATTTGGTGCTTCAAACAATGTTCCAATGCTTAGTTTGACACCAAGTGCATCACGAATGCGGCTGATTAAACGAACCGCGAGTAAGGAATGTCCGCCAATGTCAAAAAAGCGATCATCTATGCTGATTTTAGGTAAATCAAGCACCTCTTCAAAGAGATGACATAGGATTTCCTCTTTCGGGTTTCTTGGGCCGCGGCCATCCGTTTGCTGTATATGCAATTGAGGGGCTGGCAGTGATTTTTGATCAAGCTTCCCGTTTGCTGTAAGCGGCATGGTGTCAATCTGTACATATGCCGCGGGCACCATGTAATCAGGAAGACTGGCTGCTGCAAAATGACGAAAGGTTTCAGTATCAAAACGGTCTTCTTCAGTTGTGACGATATATGCGACTAAGCGTTTGTCGCCAGGCTGATCTTCTCGCATCATGACGGCAACTTGTGCAACTGCATCGTGGCGTGCCAGAACGGCTTCGATTTCTCCAAGTTCAATGCGAAATCCGCGTATTTTAATTTGATGATCAGCTCTGCCAATGTAATCAAGAGCCCCTTCTTCTGTCCAGCGCGCAAGGTCGCCTGTACGATACATCCTTGTGCCAGGTGCTCCATAAGGATCGGCAGGGAATCGATCTGATGTCAGGTCAGGCCTGCCTAGATAACCTCTTGCAAGGCCAGCTCCAGCTACATACATTTCACCTGTCGTCCCAGGGGGAACAGGCTGTAGGTATTCATCTAGTACGTACACGTGTAAATCAGGAATCGGTTCGCCTATTAAACTGCTGGAGTCCTTTGTGATCATCTCTCGATTGAGTACATTATACGTAACGTGAACGGTGGTTTCTGTAATGCCGTACATGTTAATTAGCTTTGGTTTACAGTCTGAGTGCCTGCTGTACCAATCTTCTAATCTGCTAAGCTCTAATGCTTCACCGCCAAAGATGACATAGCGGAGTGATAATGCTTGACCAAGTGTTTGTTGTTCCTTGTCTATCTGCATGAGCTGATAGAAGGCAGAAGGTGTTTGATTAAGTACAGTCACGCCTTCCTCAACTAGAAGCTGCAGCATCTCTTCTGGGGAGCGAGAGATGGTATGAGGTACAATGACAAGCCGGCCGCCATATAAAAGTGGTCCCCATATTTCCCATACTGAAAAGTCAAAGGCATATGAATGGAACATTGTCCAAACATCTTCTTCATCAAAATGGAACCAATGTTCAGTAGATGTTAGAAGACGGATGACATTTTGGTGTGGGATGACCACTCCTTTTGGTTTCCCTGTAGAACCGGATGTATAAATAATATAGGCCGGATGCAGAGAAGATAGCGGTTCAATTCTGTCTATATCAGCCGGATTGTGATTTGGCATTGTCAGCAATTGATCGCTCGTTTCTTTTTCGTCTAACAAAATCAAATCGCAATCAGCTGGAAGATGCACTGCATCTGCTTTTGTTGTGATGCTGCAAACTGGTTTGGCATCTTGTATCATGTATGCCAGCCTGTCTGCTGGATAATCAGGATCAAGCGGAACATAGGCTGCGCCTGCTTTATGAACGGCTAATAAGCTTATGAGCATATCGATGGATCTAGGCAGGGCAAGTGCAACAAACTGTTCTGGTCCAACGCCTCTTTCTATTAATAAATGAGCAAGACGATTGGCTTTGTTGTTTAACACTTCATAGGTCAGCTGCCTATTGCCATACGTTACAGCCACTCGATCAGGGTATTGCTGCGCCGTTTTTTCAAATAAGGCCGGGAGACTATGTGCTTGGTCTAACTGAGCAAATGTCTTTTTGTCAGGGAGAAATGTTTGCCGCTCTTTATCTGATAAAATGTTCACTTGACCAATCGGCACATGTGGGCGCTCAGCTACCTCTGTTAAAAAGCGCTTCATTCTGTCAGCGATTGCTCGAATGGTGCTTTCTTTAAATACATCTGTACTGAATTCAAACAATCCTGTTAATCCCGCTGCTGACCCAGTTTCCGTTCTTTGTTCTGTTAATTCGATGGTCAGATCAAATTTAGCTGACCCTACTGGTTTCACGTAAAGATCTGAGTCAAGTTGTGTCAGCTTCATTTCTGCCTTCGGTGTATTTTGGAAGGCTAGCATGACCTGGAACAATGGATTTCGTGATCTGGACCTGGTTGGATTTAGAATTTCGACTAGTCTTTCAAATGGCAGATCCTGATGCTCATAGGCTGCTAAGTCAACGTCTCTCACTCGCTTCAAAAGCTCACTAAAGGTTGGATTACCAGCTGTATTTGTGCGTAATACTAGTGTGTTCACAAATAATCCCACAATATCGTCAAGTGCATCGTCGTTCCGTCCAGCAATTGGACTGCCGATTGGGATATCTGTACCGGCCCCAAGGCGTGTCAGTAATGCTGCAAGTGATGCTTGAAGCACCATGAACAAACTCACTTGATGCTGCTTTGCAAGCTCAAGGAGGTTCTGATGTAAAGCGGGTTCAATTGTAAAGTCAATCGTCCCACCGTTGAAGCTTCCTTCCTGTGGACGCGGGAAGTCATAGGGAAGCTCAAGTTCTTCAGGCAGGTCATGTAAGGCACCTTTCCAATAGCTGAGCTGCTTGGCAAATAGACTATCCGCCTTTTCTTCACTGCCCAACAGCTTCTGCTGCCAAATAGCATAGTCAGCATATTGAACAGGTTCTGCTGGCAAGGAGATGGATTTTCCTTGTATACGGGCTTCGTAAGCAGCAGCTAAGTCTCGTGTCAATGGTGCAAGTGACCAGCCGTCACCAGCGATGTGATGCAGCAATAGAAGCAGTACGGATCGGTTTGCATCAAGCGTGAATAATTCAGCTCGAAGTGCAGGTTCTTCTTCAATCTGAAAGCTATACCGAATGGCTTCGTTTAACTGATTCTCAATTTTTTGATCACTTGAAGCTGTGACATGGAGTTCAGGCTGAACACTTTTCGGGTGTAAAATGACCTGTCTTGGCATGCCATTCTTATTTGGAAAAATGGTTCTAAGGGTTTCGTGTTTTTCAGTGATATCTGCCAAAGCACCATTGAGAGCTGTTTGATCTAGTGTACCTGTCAGCTGAATGACAAGTGGAATATTGTAAGTTGGACTTGGCCCTTCAAGGCAATGAAGGAACCAGAGCCGTTTTTGGGCAAAGGATAACGGAATCTCATCTGGCTTGTCTTCTACCTGAAGCGGAGGCCGAATGTCCTTCGCTTTGTCAATGTGCTGCACAAGCTCAGCAACCCGAGGCGATTCAAAAATGGTACTCATACTTAGGTCTGCACCAAGTGTATCGCGTATACGTCGAAGCAGCCGAGCGGCGAGTAAGGAATGTCCTCCTAAGTCAAAGAAACTATCATCTATGCCAATTTGAGATAGGCCAAGGGTTTCTGCAAATAAACTACATAACATGTCTTCTTGTGGTGTTCTAGGTGTACGCTCAGAACTGACTAAAGACATATTTGGTGCTGGTAATGCTTTGCGGTCGATTTTGCCGTTTGGTGTAAGTGGAAGTTCTGGCAACACGACAACAGCAGAGGGCACCATGTAGTCAGGAAGTAATGAAGCCGCAAACTGCCTGAGCTCTGAAGGGTGCAGAGAAGAGCCGTCTGTCAGCACAACATACGCACAAAGCAGCTGCTGCCTAGGTTGATCCTCTCGAACGATAACGGATGTATGCTTTATGGCTGGGTGCTGCATAACGACTGTTTCAATTTCACCTAGCTCAATACGGAAGCCGCGTATTTTAATTTGATGATCGGCACGGCTGATATAATCAATTGAACCATCTTCACGCCATCTGGCTAAATCACCAGTACGATACATTCTCGAGCCTTTTGTGCCGAATGGATCAGCGACAAATCGTTCAGCCGTTAAGTCATATCGTCCAAGATATCCTCTGGATACTCCTTCACCTGCAATATAAAGTTCACCGATTGATCCTGCTGGGACTGGGTTTAGTCCTTCATCTAAAATGTAAATGCTCGTATTCCAAATGGGTTTACCGATTGCCGGTCCGCTATTCTCCCGGTGTGCTGTGACATTTTCCATCGTAGACCAGATCGTCGTTTCTGTAGGTCCGTACAAATTAGTAATGTCGCATTGAAGAGATTGCAATGTGTGCAAAAGGGAGGCAGGGAGTGCTTCACCTCCAACAAGAACACGCATACCTGTGATCACATCAGGGTACTCATCTGCTAGCGCATGCCACAACGTTGGTGTTGCCTGCATGATTGTGACATGATGAGAACGAATCATGTCTGAAAGCTTTGCTGGTTCTTGTATGGTTTCTTTTTTTGCCAATAAAATAGCAGCCCCATGTAAAAGAGGTAGGAACATTTCCAGCCCAGAAATATCAAAAGCAATGGTCGTTACCGCTAAAAGCTGGTCTTCTTGATTTAATAAAAATGAATCTTGCATAGACAATATAAAGTTGATCACATTTCGTTTTGTTACAACAACACCCTTTGGTTTGCCTGTCGATCCTGATGTGTAGAGGATGTAAGCCGGGTGATGTGGAGAGCCCTCGATCCAAGTAGGATTGAGGTGCGGACTGTCTGCTATCTCCTGATGAACAGTTGAGTCATCCAGTTGTACGATGTGCGGATGGTCCAAACCGTCTGCTGTCTCTTTGACTGTGAGCAAGCAAGCCGGTTTAGCATCTTCTAGCATATAGGCGACACGATCGTTAGGATAATCAGGGTCTAGTGGCAGATATGCGGCTCCTGTTTTGATGACGGCTAATAGACTTACGACCATATCGATGGATCGAGGCAGAGCAATTGCGACAAATTGTTCTGGTCCAATGCCATATTTTTTCAAATAATGAGCTAATTGATTTGCCCGCTGATTCAACTCCTCATAGGTCAAAGTAACTCCTTCAAACTGTAATGCTTTTGCTTGTGGTGTTTTGCGCACTTGTTTTTCAAAGAGTTCCCGTAAAGATTCCTTTGGTAATTCTCGTTTTGTATTATTCCAGTGCTTGAGGATGTTTTCTTTTTCTTCAGACAAAAGAAGGTTGAATTGACTGATCGTCTGATCTTGCTCTAGTCCGGTTATTTCCTCCAGCAATTGAAGAAAACGCTGCTGATGAGCGTCAACTGCTTGCTCTTTGTAAACGGCAGGGTTTGCATCAAAGTCGATTTGAAATCCGTTCCCATCCGCGCGGTCGTATATGTTGATCGATATATCATCCACGGGTCCTGCTGAGAGGTTATGTGCTCGACCCATGCTCTGATCGAACATGAGATCATAATCAAATGGCATGATATTGATCTGCGGGCCAAATAATCGCTGATTTCTTCCGATAAGTTTAAAGTCTCTCCGCATGTCCTCGTGGCGATATCTTTGATGAGGGCGAATGGCTTTTAGTTCATCAGATACTTGGCGGACAAGTGCTGAGAGTGTCATTTCTGGTTTGCATGTGAAACGAAGCGGTACCAGGTTCATGACCATTCCAGGTGTTTGTAAGGCGCACGATCCAAGGCGCATCATAACTGGTAATCCTAAAACAATATCATGTGCACCAGTCATACGATGCATATAGAGTGCGGATGCTGCAAGGATCATTTCATGCCACGTACCACCGAAGGCTTGAGCATTTTTTTTCATTTTGCTTACCTTTTCGGCATCGTAGCTCGCCGTTTTTCGGATAAAATGATCCGACGTTCTTGGGGCAAGCTCAGCAAGGCTGACAATTTCAGGTTGATCAGCAAAGCGATTTTTCCAAAACGCTTGATCATCTTTATATTGATTGGACTGTTGATAGGTGAGCTCCTCTTGGACTACGTCATGGAAGGCTCCAAATGTTTGAGGAGGCACAGGTATCCCTTTCGATAAGGCTGAATAGACCTCAGCAACACGACGTGCAATGAGCGAAAAGGCGAATCCATCAATGGCAATGTGATGAATGCGCTGATACCAGATAAATCGGTCGTCAGCAAGCTGAAAAAGGACTTCACGGAATAATATATCTTTCTCTAAAGAGACTGGTGTTGAAAGATCTGCCTTCATCCATATTTTAGCCGCATCAAGCGGCTGTTTTTCATTTTGTAAATGAATCAATTGGAATGGAATCTCTTTCTTAGATGTCATCCATTGCTTTGGACCGTCAGTATCCTCAATGAATCGCATATACAAGGAGTCTGCTTCTAAGACAGTCTTTCTAATGGCGGCTTCAAAATGTATGGGATCAATAGGACCTTTAATATCTATATACTCAGCTGTATTGAAAATAGGATTAGATGGATCAAGCTGCTGCGCGTACCAAATGCCTGATTGGGCACCGGTTAGCGGGAATGAATCGACTGACTGGATCGACAAAGGTCTATACCTCCTTTACAAGTAATCGATATTTGGGATAGATGGCTGTTTTTCTGGGAAAAGAAGAGTCCGCCAGTGAGCGAGCGTTGGATTTGCTGCAAGCTCAACGAAATTGACTGGCGCTCCTTGCTGTCTCCACTTTTCCGCTAGGCTCATCATTCTAATTGAATCAAGCCCAAGGTAGACGAGATTCTCATCAAGCGGTATTTCATTCGGCTCGATTTGGAGATACTCAGCTACTTGGTGAACGATGTCCTCAAAGGATAGATCACCACTGTCTGCTTCCTGTCCTGTTAAACGACTGATGATTTGGTTTGTTGTTGTGGTGACCGCACAGCGTTCAGCTGCGTAGGTCATCGCCATTTTGTGATGCTTAAGTGAAAAATCAGCGACGGCATCGGCGACAAAAAAAGTTTCAATATCGAGCATGAATGCTTCTGCGGCTGTCAGCATACAGCCAATATGTGCATATACGCCAGTAATGATCAGTTGATCACGCCCGCTTTCTTGAAGGATATCCAAAAAATTAGATTTTTTGAATGCGCTATAACGCCATTTTGTCAGCATTATATCTGCCTCAGATGGAGCAAGCTGATCAATGATTTTTGTCAATGCTTCATCATTACCAAGTCCAGGTCCCCAAAAATCTGTTAATAAGGCACGATCCTTCGGGTCTTGGTCACCAGGCTGCGCTGTATAGACGACGGGAATGCCAAGTTCATTGCATGTATCACGTAATTGTTCAATATGCTGCACTAACTCTGTGATCGGTGAAGTATCTTGTTGAAATGCATTTAAAAAATATTGCTGCATGTCATGTATCAGCAGAACAGCACGTTTCGGATCTGGTATCCAGTTCACTTTATTTTCGGGTAAATCTTGTGTGCTTGGCATTGGATATGCAGGAATAGTAGGGATTGCCATGGTTTTCACTCCTCATTTTTATACGTTGGCAGTATGGGTTGCAGCTAATTCTCTTAATGCTTTTTTACTGACTTTGCCTACACCTGTTTGTGGGAACGCATCGATCCATTCAATGCGGTCAGGAATTTTATAGGCTGCTAGCCCGCGTTCTCTTAGAAATGATTTTAAGACGTGCGGTGCTGGTTTTTTGTTTCCTTTCGCGATAACAAAGGCACATGAGCGTTCGCCAAGAAATGGATCTGGCATAGACACCATGGCGGCATCATGAATGTCAGGATGGGCAAGTAAATGGTTCTCAACTTCTTCAGCGGCAACCTTTTCGCCGCCACGATTGATTTGATCCTTGTCTCTGCCTTCTACAACAACATTTCCTTCTTTGGTTAATCGCACGATGTCACCTGTTCTGTAAAAGCCATCGGGTGTAAATGCTTTTTTGTTTTGTTCATCGGCTTTATAGTAGCCGCGAATCGTATAAGGTCCTCTTGTTAAAAGATGTCCAGCCACTTCATGCGGAACGGGCTTGTCCTCATCATCTACCACTAGTACCTCATCATATTCAGACATCGGGCGTCCTTGTGTATGAATCATGACATGTTCAGGATCATCTAATCTGGTATAGTTGACCAGACCTTCTGCCATGCCAAAAACTTGCTGTAACTTACATCCAAGTGTAGGCATCACTCGTTTTGCTGCCTCAGCACTGAATTTAGCACCACCGACTTGTAAGACTTCAAGACTCGATAAGTCATCTGACCGATGAGGAGCGGCCTCTAGCCAAATCAATGCAATTGGTGGAACGACAGCGGTAATGGTCGCCCGTTCTTTTTCAATGAGTGGAAAGACGACATCAGGGCTTGATCCAGGTGCAAGAACGACTCTTCCGCCTGCGTATAACGTCCCAAGGACGCCAGGCGAGCTTAATGGATAGTTGTGCGCAACCGGAAGTGCAGCTAGATACACACTATCTTGTGTGAGCTCGCACACCTCATTGCTTTTCCAAAGACTATAAATATAGTCATCATGTGTACGAGGAATCAGCTTTGAAAGGCCTGTGCTGCCTCCAGATAACTGAAGAAACGCAATATCGCTTGCCTCTACATGAATTTGAGGATCAAGTGCTGGGTCCTTGCGCAGATCATCCAAGTCAAGGAATTCCTCAGCTTCCCCTGCAACAATGACATGAGGTAATGAGGGAAGCTTTTCTTTCACTTGACGTGCGAGTGATCGATAATCAAAGCCGCCATCGATATCTGGTATGACATATGCGTCTGCTTCGGCAAACTCAATAAAATAAGTGATTTCACTGCTTCTATGAGATGGCAGCGAGAAGACGGGTAAAGCACCGATTTGAAATAAAGCGAAAATGACTTCAAAAAAAGCAGGAATGTTAGGAAGCTGCACGACAACTCGACTTCCTTTCTGAATTCCAAGCTGATGAAAACCGGCAGCAAGACTGCTGACGCGCTGATCAAGTTCTTGGTAGCTTATGTGCGTATCAGCGTATGTAATGGCTGTTTTATTTCCTAACGATGCGGCGCGTTCACGAAGCATACCGCCAAAGGTTTCCCCACGCCAACAGCCGTTTTCACGGTAGCGTTTTGCAAATTCTTCTGGCCATGTAGGTGGTTGAACAAACATGTTTTTGTCATCTCCTATTTATTTTTATCACTGATGGATGCCCATCGCGTGAAGCATCGTGTTGAATTTTGCAGATGTTTCAGCTAGCTCTTCTTCTGCCTTTGATCCTTTGACCACTCCTGCACCAGCAAAGAGACGGAGAGAATGACCCTCAGCTTCTGCACAACGAATGGTGACAATCCAATCACCATCACCATTTGTATCTGCCCAACCGATCATTCCTGTGAAAAATCCTCGATCGAAGGGTTCAATCGCTTGAATGGCTTCACGTGCATCTGCTGTAGGTGTGCCGCATACTGCGGGTGTTGGATGAAGGCTAAGTGCCAAATCAATTGAGGACACACTGGAATCTATTAAGTCACCTTTGACCACAGTAGATAAATGCCACATCGTTTCTGTTTGAATGACGGATGGTGATGCAGGCACATCTAGTGTATGACAGTATGGAGTAAGCGCTTTAGTGACAGCTTCAACAACCACTGCGTGCTCGTGTAAATCCTTCGCTGAGGTAAGGAGTTCATCGCGGCGGCGCTGGTCTTCTATTGGATCTGAACTGCGCGGCCGAGAACCAGCTAGTGGATTGGAAATCACAGATGAACCATTTTTTGAAAGAAGCAGCTCAGGGCTTGCCCCAAGAAGTGTGCGCTTTTGGGAAGATGCCGGGTCAGCTACATTTGCAGCAAACGTATAGCCAGTTGTATTATGACGAGCCAGTCGTTCGAGTATTGTTTTCGTAGGAATGTCTTGATTTGATTTGAGATGGAGAGATCGAGAAATGACGATTTTGCTAAGCTCTCCTTTTTCAATTTTAGCTAACCCTTCGTTCACACCATTCATGTAGACTTCAGGAGAAGGGACAGGTGTCACCTCATAGGATGGCGATGCCGCTTCTGACTCCTTATCACCTTGTTGAAATTCGAGTGGATCACTAAACTGTACATGGACTGGTACATTTAAACGAACGGGCTGCGCCGGATCAAATGGGACAGCACCAGCCACAATCGGTGTTTGAATTCCAGCTTGTTTGGCATCTTCAAATACGTGCGCTACCCTTGTGGATAGTTCATTTAGCTGATTGGTTTCAATATGCTGGAAAATCCCTTCGGCAAGTATCGTGCGTTTAGGTGAAGCAAGAAAAAAAGCGCCTGGCTGATAGTCTTGAAGCAATTGTACTTTTTCTTCGGACGACAATAATGAATGTTTCATGAAAAGGCCTCCTTTTAAATGAAATGCTAGATTCCGAGTGTTGCGCCGCCATCGATCGTGAGATTCTGCATCGTAATATGATTGGATTGCTCAGATGCAAAGAAAATGACTGCATCAGCGATATTTTGAGGATCAGCGATTTTTTGTAAAGGAATACCGGTTTTATACGTCTCTAATGACCCTTTGATCACATGGTGTGCGCCTTGTTCATCAGACCATAAAGCCCATTGCATAGGTGTTGCGGTAGAGCCGGGAGAGACGACGTTGCATCTAATTCCATAGGCAGCCAGTTCTAATCCAAGCGTTTTTGTAAATGAAGTGGCTGCTGCTTTTGAAGCGGCATAGGCAGCCATATTCATTCTAGGAATGGCACCTGCGTTAGAGCTGACGGTCACAATGACCCCTTCTGATCTTTTTATCATGTATTTGGAGACAGCTTGAGATACGTAAAAGACACCATGTGTGTTGACTGCGAAAGTTTGTTGCCAGTCATCTGCACTAAGCTGGTCAATAGAACCCATTCGAAGAATGCCTGCTACATTGACCAGTAAATAAATGGGGCCAAGCTGTTTTTCAATTTGATCGACAATGTGCTGAACAGATGCTTGATCGGTAATGTCACCTGGATAGGCAAAGGCACGTATGCCTTCATCCTTCATTTGCTGGACGGTGTTTTGCAGCTGATCTTCTTTTACGTCAACTGCTGCAATAATCGCACCTTCTTCGGCTAGTCTTTTTGCGACTGCTTGTCCAATACCCTGTCCTGCGCCTGTGATAAGGACAACCTTTTGAGATAGACCACTGTGTTTCATGTGTTCACTGCCTTTCCTTCATGTCTGTGGTTGTGAAAGGATCATTATGATAGAGTGCAAATCGAAAAGCGTCATTCATCAGCACCGGTAAAACGGACGTATGTCCTTCTTTAGGGAACTCGTGATAGGCTGTATGCAAGCCATATGAGGATAAAGGCAGCATACGATTTGCTAGTGCATGTGCATGATCATTCATTTGACACGGATGATGTTTTTCTAACTCACCTACACCTACAAGCAGCCTGACATCCATAGGCACCTGACGTATATGATGGGTGAATTGGTGTTCTTTTTCTAGAAATAATTTTTTGTTCCAGTGGATAGACGGACTGCCTGCAATATATGTCTGATAAGCATCAGGATGCTCAAATAGTGTGTGTAATACAAAAAGACCGCCAAGAGAGTGCCCAAACAGTGTTTGACGACTCTGGTTGATCGGAAAGCGCTGCTCGATATAAGGCTTTACAATCTTTTCTAAAAAAGAAAAGAACGCAGAGGCGCCGCCATATGTATGGGTGGAGAAATCCTTTCTTTTGCCACCAATGGAAGCGTCAGGGCCGGTTAGAGTGAGATCATAATGCCTGAGCGGATGATAGGGCGCTTCTGTCTGATAGCCAATTCCAACAATGATGGCAGGTACAACACCTGTTTTTTCGGGTCTTCTTGACTGTAAACGAATGGCTTCGACCATTGTGCCAAAAAGTGAATTTCCATCCAGCACGTACATGACTGGAAAACCTGCCGCTGGAGGAGTCGTATTCGGTTTAAATATAAAAAGTCTGTATGGGTGTGCTGTGATATCCAGTTGCTCCGTCCCAGGTATAAAAAAAGGACGGCTTTCTCCGAAAAGAGAATCCTCAGTACCCATTCCTTCAGGGCGTTTGGACATGTGTTAAAAATCCCCTTCCTCAAATTGACTCTCATACGCTGATAAAAGCAGGCTTGCGGATATAGGATGAGTGTGGAGATTGAAGAATGGTTCCTTCAAATGAAAATGATTCTCAATTATCACGCAAGCAAATCAAATGATAATGGTTATCAATTATGAAGTCAAATGTTCATTAAGTTGTGTAATTGATAATTTAATCTAAATATTCGGTAAATAAAGGACTAAATAACTACCAAATGATTGGAAATAGGGAATGCCGGACCGTGTCATGTAAAAAGAAGAGAAATACCAAAAGGCCTTGACTGTCTCGGGATAATGACCATTTTCTTCTGTTTGATTCAGGAATATATATAGGTTTTTCTTCTTGAAATCATTTTGAGGAAAAATAAGTCTATAGACCTTCTTGTATTTTTAGGAAAAAAGAGGAGGATATTTCGAAAAGCTGGTGATCATATCTCACAACTTATTCAATATCATGCGTAAATTCATATACAATTTTCTAAGGAAGATAAGATCGAAGGGAATGTAGGCAGAATGAAAACCCCATTAGGAAAGCTGAGGCTGAAATTGCTTGAACATCAGCTAAAACTGAAAAATTCGTTTACAGTGGAAGAATATCATGAAATGAAGCAATCATTACATGAAATACGGATGACATTTGCGGCCTATGAACAATGGGATTTATACCAGCGGGCCACCGATATGATCACTATCCTCCTCTTTCAACACGCCCTCCAGCAAAAACACTATTGACACTTTCACTTTTTATGAGCAGCGTATTTCTTATGGAAGGACGGTGCTGTTTGAAGAGTGGCAAAAGATAGCATCAAAAATGCGGCAATGAAAAAAGTAAGGGAGGTCCCCTTACTTTTTGATCAGTCGGTGTACATGTCTGCAAACACCATTCAATTAGAATCCATCTGTGACATCATATTCGTAACGGATATCGGCTTTGACATTGCTCATAGTAGATCTCGCAGTAGCTTTTACGTTGTACTTAAAGCTCCATTTTGAGCGACTTTTAATTGGTCTTCCAGAGAAATACGGTAAGAACCACTTGTTGCAGATGAAAAAAGTGATGTGTACCAAATATTACTTTCACTAGCCATCAGTTTGTGTGTGACATTCCCTTGGTTGGGTGTTTGGGTACTAGTTGTCGTAATCGATTTAACTACAGCACGTTTAGGAACTGTGGAATTATTAGTTAAATCTATTGTAATGACTGAAGAATCAACTCCTAAAAAATTCAAAGAAGTATTCCCAAAGTTGGTAGCAGCCCCCGTAAAGTTGAATGTCCCATTTCCAGATTTAATTCGATCTTGAATGGAGACAGTAAAATACATATTCCCTGTATATGTACCACGGGTCACTTTCACAAAATAAGTCTCTGATGTTGATGTAACTTCACCAGTATTAGCAAAAATAAAAGGCATTACTGAATCAGGATTAATAACTTCGGACCCTGTCCTAGAATATTTAGAATTATACACCTCGATATTCATCCCTGTATATTGCTTATTATATGAACTTCTGACATAAACTCTTTCACCTTTATTGATCGTAAACCGATAATACGCTTCATTTTCACCTTCAGGTAAGATTGTCGTGTCTGGACGACTATATTTCCAATATCCCATTGAGCTTGCTGTGTTAGGGCTGTTATTCCCCGTGATCGCTGCTTCTGCTGAATTAGGTGCAAAAAGACTAGTAATAAGTACTAATACCAATGGAGGTAATAAAAAAAGTTTGAAGATAGTATTTGTCATATTTTAACCCCTATTGTAATAATTACTATATCGGATCAAAACTAACAAATTTTAACTTAATTGACGATATATTCAATAATCACTAATTTTTTTAAAAAGGAGAATCAAAATGAATATTAATACGTCGTACACGGCAGGTGCTTCAAACAATCAGAACCGAATAGACTATAAAGGTCAATCAGCTATTAAAAGTACAAATGAGGTGACGACCGAAGCTGATAGACGAATGAAAATATTAGATGAAAAATACGAAAAAATAAATGAACAAAATAAACGATTCAAAGATCCTCAAGACCATATATATAATAAGTATAGAAACCCTTATTCTTCTTATTTCAGAAGTGATCTAACAAAACCGGAAAGAGAAGCTGCTTACATTATGGAAATGAGTTGGGCAAGGAATAATAAAGGTGGACAATATGACTTTAATGACGCCATCTTCCGTAATGAAAAACGGTATGATCCTACCCAAGAAAGCGTAGAAAAGAAAATACTCAATCGTCAAAAAGTCAACGAACAATTACAAGATTTATTCTCTAAAAACGGTATAACCATTCCTAAAAACACAAATTTAACTTTTACCATTGACCCGAACAATTTTAAATTAGTGGTAAGTGGTTCAAAAGACGAATCGCTGATGAAACAAATAGAAGACCTATTAAATACAACCAACAATACAAGAGAATTATTTTTCCATATCATGAAAAGCAGAAATGATGATTCTACTCAATTCACACCTGATTCTCTGGCAAAGTTCCACCTTGTCAATCAAATCAAAACGGTTACAGGCTACAATTTAAAAGATTTAAGCATTGTAAATGGTCAATTTGTAACGGATAACGGAACGAATATTTTTGATCTATACAAAGAAGAACTTCTTAAAAATCCATACACAGCTGAAAATGCTCGCATTGCCGCTTCACATTACGGTGCACAGCTATTTGATCTAGCGAAAAACGGGTTTGATTCCATTCCAGATTTGGTGTTATCTATTGGTTATCAAAACGGTTCTTTACAAGACATTGGGCAAAAAGTAAATTATGGAGTTAAGAAAACGATAGATTAGAAAAACGCACCCGAACACACGTGTGAACGGCAACAAATCCAAATTCCATTGACGATAAAGAAGGACTCTATAACAATTTATGTTACGGAGTCTTTTTTATTGAAGTGCGCTGTGTCACTGTTCAACGAAACATCCTCATGGTAATTTTGACTATAGTCGATGTTTTTCACTTTTTTATTGATGAAAATGTTAAAATGATGAGTAGCGTATTTTTTTATGAAAGGACGGTGCTTGGCATGACGGAACTTCTCGATGACCGGCTGCCGCCGCAAAATATAGAAGCCGAGCAGGCCGTATTAGGTGCTGTTTTTTTAGAACCATCCGCGCTAACGCTCGCTTCTGAGGTATTAATTCCAGAGGATTTCTATAGAATGTCGCATCAAAAAATTTACAATGCGATGCTTGTACTTGGCGATAGAGGAGAACCGGTCGATCTTGTCACGGTGACATCTGAGCTTGCCAATACAGATTTACTAGAAGAGGTAGGCGGGATTTCGTATTTAACCGACATTGCGAACTCTGTCCCAACTGCTGCAAACATAGAATACTATGCAAAAATTGTAGAAGAGAAATCCATTTTAAGACGTCTGATCCGTACGGCGACAACCATTGCACAAGATGGGTATACGCGTGAGGATGAAGTAGAAGACCTGTTGAGCGATGCTGAAAAGACCATTATGGAAGTGGCGCAGCGTAAAAACTCAGGAGCCTTTCAAAACATTAAAGACGTTCTTGTTCAAACATACGATAATATTGAACAGCTTCATAACCGTAAAGGCGATATCACAGGGATTCCAACAGGTTTCTCTGAGCTTGACCGGATGACAGCTGGATTCCAGCGAAATGATTTAATCATTGTAGCGGCTCGTCCATCAGTAGGGAAAACCGCCTTCGCATTGAACATTGCCCAAAATGTCGCGACCAAAACGGATGAAAGTGTCGCCATCTTTAGTTTAGAGATGGGTGCGGAGCAGCTCGTTATGCGTATGCTTTGTGCAGAGGGGAATATCAATGCACAGAACCTAAGAACCGGTAATCTGACAGAAGAAGACTGGGGCAAGCTGACAATGGCGATGGGCTCGCTGTCAAACAGTGGGATTTTCATTGACGATACACCTGGAATTAGAGTAAGTGAAATTCGCTCGAAATGCCGCCGATTGAAGCAAGAAAATGGTCTCGGCATGATCTTGATTGACTACTTGCAGCTCATTCAAGGAAGCGGGCGATCAAGCGATAACCGTCAGCAGGAGGTTTCTGAAATCTCTAGGGCATTAAAATCGCTGGCAAGGGAGCTTGAAGTTCCAGTTATTGCTTTGTCTCAGCTTTCACGTGGGGTAGAGCAGCGTCAGGACAAACGTCCAATGATGTCTGATATTCGTGAATCAGGAAGTATCGAGCAGGATGCCGATATCGTGGCATTCCTTTATCGTGATGATTATTATGACAAAGAATCAGAGAATAAGAACATTATTGAAATCATTATTGCCAAACAGCGTAACGGTCCAGTTGGTACAGTATCATTGGCGTTCGTCAAAGAATATAACAAATTCGTCAACCTGGAAAGAAGATTTGACGATGCGGGTGTTCCGCCCGGTGCTTAAAGCCCAGCTCAAGAAGCTGGGCTTTTTTTGATTGATCTACATCGAAAGAAAAAACAGTCAATATGAGGAGGAGAGAGAAAAAGAGAGAGAGCGTATACTAAAAGGAGAAAAGGAGTGAAGACTGATGAAATTTCAACAGTTCGAAGCCGCTCAATTACGTATCGCACGCCCAACCGTCAACATGAAAGAGGTTGTTTAAGGCTTAGGGCTCAAACGAATAGGCTCATTTGATCAGCATGAAGGGTACGATGGTGTGATGCTCGGGCTGCCTCACCAGCATGTTCATCTAGAAATCACCAAACATGAAGAAGACAGCCTGCCCGTCCCGCATCCAGAACAGCTGCTTGTCATTATGGTGGTCACTCATTTCGTGCCAATCGTAGAGGAGGAACAGCTGGAAACGATAAAAAGTTGTTTTTGCTCAAAATCTCCATTTTTAAGCACTGGAAAAGTGATTAAAGCGCTTTTCTTTATATTTAAAACGAACAAAATTTGATTTCGAGATATTAATGTTCGGATTTAGCGTTGACTTTTTCGTTGTGCATTGATAAAATAAATGTGTTTGAAAGAGATAACGTTTTGAAAGGTTAACGGAGGTGCACGATATGTCTTCAGTAGTCGTAGTAGGTACGCAGTGGGGTGACGAAGGGAAAGGGAAAATTACCGATTTCCTTTCAGAAAATGCAGAGGTGATTGCCCGTTATCAAGGGGGAAACAATGCAGGTCACACGATCAAATTTGATGGAGTGACATACAAGCTACACCTCATTCCATCCGGTATTTTTTATAAAGAGAAAACTTGTGTCATCGGTAATGGAATGGTGGTTGATCCTAAAGCGTTGGTCACTGAGCTTGCGTATCTTCACGAACGTAATGTGAGTACAGATAACCTCAGAATCAGCAATAGAGCCCATGTGATTCTGCCTTACCATTTAAAATTGGACGAGGTAGAAGAAGAGCGGAAAGGGGCTAACAAGATCGGTACGACGAAAAAAGGAATCGGACCAGCTTATATGGATAAAGCTGCCCGCGTTGGTATCCGCGTCGCAGATCTATTAGATCGTGAAGTATTTGAAGAGAAGCTTGCACGCAATCTTGAAGAGAAAAATCGTCTTTTAGAGAAAATGTACGACACAGAAGGCTTCAAGATTGAAGATATTTTAGACGAGTATTATGAATATGGCCAGCAAGTGAAAAAATATGTCGTAGACACATCTGTTGTCCTGAATGATGCACTAGATGAAGGCCGCCGCGTGCTATTTGAAGGAGCACAAGGGGTCATGCTTGATATCGATCAAGGGACATACCCATTTGTGACGTCATCTAACCCAGTAGCTGGTGGCGTGACAATTGGTTCTGGCGTAGGACCAACGAAAATTCAACATGTAGTTGGCGTGTCAAAAGCGTACACAACACGTGTTGGAGATGGCCCATTCCCAACAGAACTCCATGATGAAATTGGCGATCAAATTCGTGAGGTTGGCCGTGAATATGGTACGACAACTGGACGCCCGCGCCGTGTCGGCTGGTTTGACAGCGTTGTTGTCCGCCATGCACGACGTGTGAGCGGAATTACAGATTTATCTCTTAACTCAATTGATGTATTGACAGGGATTGAAAAATTGAAAATCTGTGTCGCTTATAAATTGAATGGAGAAATCACTGAGGAATTCCCAGCAAGCCTAAATGAATTAGCGAAATGTGAGCCTGTCTACGAAGAAATGCCAGGATGGACAGAGGATATTACAGGTGTGAAGAACTTAAGTGAGCTGCCTGCAAATGCCCGCCATTATTTAGAACGCATTTCACAATTAACAGGTATTCCTCTTTCCATTTTCTCAGTCGGACCAGATCGTTCACAAACGAACGTTGTCCGCAGCGTGTACCGTCCATAAGAATAGATGAATGAGACACCAGTAAAATCTCGCATTTTGCTGGTGTTTTTTGTTTAAATATTCCTTAATTTCACTAGAACGGACTTCCGGTCATTACCAAAATATGATAACTGTATAGGAGGGAAGGAGCGTTCTAGTGAAAAAAAGAATACGATTATTAGATATTTTACGAGGTTTTGCCATACTAGGCACCTTGGGAACGAACGTCTGGTTTTTTGCGTATGCAGGGGATACCTTTGCGACAAATCAGATTGCGGATGAATATGAAAATGGCAGTTTTCTAGAAAGTCTTGTCTCCATGTTCGTTTATGGAAAAATGCTTTCGCTGCTCACGATCATGTTTGGTGTTGGATTGGAGCTGAAATACCAGCAGGCAAAAAGGAAGGGCACGCCTTGGCCGGGTACTTATTTATGGATTCTTTTATTCTTATTTATCGAAGGCTTTGTCCATTTTACGCTTGTGATGGAATATGATGTGCTCATGAGCTATGCCGTTACGGGGCTGCTTGTGGCTTACATTGTACGGGGAGGAAGCAGGCGCATCAAAAAGGGCATGATTTTCTCAGGTGTGATTCATCTGCTCGTGATGTCATGTCTGATGCTGTACTCCCTCTCTGAAATGGAGTCAGTGACCGATGATCAAAGCGGTGAACCGGCGGTGGAAGAGCAGCTGCCAGAGACATGGATCTCGCAGGTTCAAGAACGCTTACAATACTTCTTCATGTACCGAGAAGAAGCGGTCTTTATCATTCCAATGAACACATTTCTGTTTTTATTAGGTGTGCGGATGATGAGAGCCGGTGTATTTTATGCAAATGAACGCGGACAATCTCTCCGGAATATATTGTTCCGAATCGGACTATGGGTTGGTCTGCCGCTGAATGCACTAGTCTTCGTTCCGAACGATCTAGTGGAATTTTTGGTGCGCTACGTCTTTTCACCATTCCTCTCTATTTTCTATATAGCTGTCATTGCGAAGCTCCTCGCACGCACGGAGTCTTGGTTCATGTGGACTTGGTTTGAATATGTAGGGAAAATGGCGCTTAGCTGCTACATCCTGCAAAATGTCATCTGTTCCATTCTTTTTTATAGCTGGGGATTGGGTCTTGGCGGTCAAATCAATGCGCCCCTTATTGTATTGGCATGGCTGTTGATTTCACTTCTGCAAATCGCGATTTCAGCAGTTTGCTTAAAGGTTTGGAGAATTGGACCAATGGAATATATCCGTTCACGGGCACTTCGCAGGGTGACGATGAAACAAGCAACATAAAGGGGAGAGCACAATGTTTTTTAAAAAAATGACGAAAAGAGAACAAGCGAATGCACATAAAGCTGCTGTGCCGGCATTTGTCTTTTATCTTCTGGCATTAGGAGGACATGCGCTGTACGCGTTTTTCCAAGGTGACAGACCACCGGTTACTTTTGTCATTTTAATGGCGGGACTCCTTGTTTTTTTCTCCGCTGACTGGCTATTTAACAAAAAACGTTCATAAAAAAGCCCTCATCACGAGGGCTTTTTCCTTACTTCAGGCTTTTATATTGGCCTTTTAAATTTTTACGGATGTACTGGATGATTTTGCGTAGTTCGTTGGCGTGCGGTCTGCCAAACGGACTTGTTTGTCTTTGCTGATAGAGTACTTGTCCTTTTTCATTTAATAAGAAATAAGCGGGTTCACCGTGCGCCCCGTGGTCTTCATATGGGGCATCTTCCCCGTGATAGTGGACTTCATATGCTCTTAATGATGTGAGGTTATGGTCATACATGATCGGGAAGGACAGTCCCTCTTTATCCGCAAATGCCTTCAAGTCATCAGGGTTATCCGTTGAAATCGCCATCAAGAGAATATCCTTGTCCTGAAAATATGACTGCTGCTGTTCGAGCTCTTTTAATTCTTCTACACATACCGGGCACCAAGATCCTCTAAAGAAAACGATCAGGTGCCAGCTTTGATGCTTTTCTAAATGTTTGTCGAAATCAATGTGATCGCCCTGTATTGTTGGAAGTGAAAAGTTGGGCATTTTATCTCCTAATTTGAATGAACTCATACTGCTTCCTCCTTTTTCAATGACAATGTCACTTGTTTCATGTATAGCCATTTTTGAGCGGCCTGAAACGTGCCTATGTGTTTGAGTAGGCAGAGGTCACCCGAAAAGGCGTATCTAATGAAGGCGGTTGCAGAAGTGGAGGCTTTGAATGGAGAAATGAAATCCGACACTTTTTTTGAAAAAATGTCGAAAAACGTATTGCCATATGTAATTATTCTATGATATTATAAATCTCGTTGTTGCAAAGGTCTCTGAAACTTGTTAGGATGCGATGTTCCAGCTTTTTTAAAGCGATTGGTTTGGCGCAATACAGCTTCTTCAGACTCACTTTTCACAAACCGAGAGCCATTAGCTCAGTTGGTAGAGCATCTGACTTTTAATCAGAGGGTCGAAGGTTCGAGTCCTTCATGGCTCACCATGTATTGGCCCGTTGGTCAAGCGGTTAAGACACCGCCCTTTCACGGCGGTAACACGGGTTCGAATCCCGTACGGGTCATTGATTTACTTTAGCGTTAAGCTAATTTTTTCCTCACTTGCTTGAAGGAGCACCACGATTGCTTTTTCGGGCAAGTTACTGAGGTCCGGTAGTTCAGTTGGTTAGAATGCCTGCCTGTCACGCAGGAGGTCGCGGGTTCGAGTCCCGTCCGGACCGCCATTTATACATATATTCATCTTTTTGATGATGGCTCGGTAGCTCAGTTGGTAGAGCAACGGACTGAAAATCCGTGTGTCGGCGGTTCGATTCCGTCCCGAGCCACTTCCAAACGCATCTGCAATCGCAGGTGCGTTTTTATTATGAAAAGAAGGCATAAAAAGGGAGAAGCCGGACCTAGGTAGGGCCCGGCTCCATAAGAAGAAGACGTTACATCTATATAGACGGCTGGTGATTGGTAAAGTTTCAATAAAAAAGGAAAAAGTCATCAATTTTTTCGAGCTGCGCCTACTATCCAACGTTTACTAGAAAAGAAAGCCGTTATTATTTTTATCTTTGCCTCGTAAAACGTTATAATAGACAGTGAGCCTTTTTTTCGCAAACGGAAAAGGCGTTATGATACATGCAAAATGGAATGACATAGATGCTAAAAATGCAGGAGGAAATCACAATGGAAAAAAAGATTCTTGTCGTAGATGATGAAAAACCGATTGCTGATATATTGGAATTTAATTTAAGGAAAGAGGGCTATGAGGTTCATTGTGCATATGATGGAAACGAAGCCCTTGAAATGGTAGAAGAAATCAAGCCGGACATTATTCTGCTCGACATTATGCTGCCGAATAAAGATGGTGTTGAAGTATGCCGTGAAGTGAGAAAGAAATATGACATGCCGATTATCATGCTGACAGCAAAAGACTCTGAAATTGATAAAGTCATCGGCCTTGAGCTTGGCGCAGATGATTATGTGACGAAGCCTTTCAGCACGCGTGAGCTGCTTGCCCGTGTGAAAGCGAATTTGAGAAGACAAACCGCTGCTCCGCAGACGGAGGAAGAATCTGAATCAAATGATATTGAGGTTGGATCACTTGTTATTTATCCAGATGCGTATGTGGTGTCTAAGCGCGAGGAAACGATTGAATTGACGCACCGTGAGTTCGAACTGCTTCATTATTTAGCGAAACATATCGGACAAGTCATGACACGTGAGCACTTGCTGCAAACCGTATGGGGCTATGATTACTTCGGAGATGTCCGTACAGTAGACGTCACAGTCCGCCGTCTTCGTGAAAAGATTGAAGACAACCCTAGCCACCCGAGCTGGATCGTGACAAGACGAGGCGTCGGCTACTATTTAAGAAACCCAGAACAGGACTAAGATTCTTATGAGTAAAGTAGGTTTTTTTCGCTCGATTCACTTCAAATTGACCTTGATTTACGTGCTGCTGATCATCGTCGCCATGCAGATCATTGGCGTGTACTTTGTGAAGCAGCTAGAGCAGTCCTTAATTAATTCATATGATAATTCCTTGAATCAGCGAATCTACTCGTTATCGTATTACCTAGAACAAGATTCATCGAAAAGCAAGGCAGAATTAAAAGAGGATGCTCAAAAGATATTAAACGATTTTAACAACAAAGATGAGTCTAATGAAATCTCTGAAGTCAGCTATATTGATGAAAGCAGAGAGGTCATTGCCTCTGTAAATAACGGCAGCCAAGAGATTGCCGGCAAGAAAATCACTGATCAAATTATTAGCCGTATTTTCGCGGTTGGCAAAGACTATGAGAAAAAATTCTATGACCCTGAATCAAATAAAAGGGTGCGTATTTCTGCGACAGCCGTAAAAAATGAGAACCAAGAGACAGTTGGTGTGATTTATGTTGTGTCTTCAATGGAAAGTGTGTTTAACCAAATGCGAACCATTAACACCATTTTAGCAACTGGGACACTGATTGCACTTGGGACGACTGCTCTACTTGGTATCTTCATCTTCAGAACGATCACTCATCCTATTTCAGATATGAGAAAGCAGGCGATTGAGCTTGCCAAAGGGAACTTCTCCAGAAAGGTCCGGAAGTATGGTCATGACGAGATTGGCCAGCTTGCGACAACCTTTAACCATCTGACGAGAGAGCTGGAGGAAGCTCAGCTGATGACGGAGGGTGAGCGGAAAAAGCTTTCTTCTGTTATTGCCTATATGACGGACGGCGTCATCGCAACGAATCAAAACGGTGCAATTATTCTATTAAACAGCCCCGCATTAGAGCTGTTAAATGTTTCACGTGAAACAGCACTAGAGATGCCGATCACGTCTTTGCTTGGCTTAGAGGAAACTCATACATTTGAAGATTTAGTCGAAAATCAAGATTCCATGCTGATAGAAATTGAACGCGAAGACCAGCTGTCTGTATTGCGTGTGAATTTCTCCGTCATTCAGAAAGAGCATGGGAAAATTGATGGTTTAATTGCGGTCATTTATGACGTCACAGAGCAGGAAAAAATTGATGCTGAACGCCGTGAATTCGTCGCGAACGTATCGCATGAGCTGCGCACACCGCTGACGACGATGCGAAGCTATCTTGAGGCACTGGCTGAAGGTGCGATTGGTGATAAAGAGCTTGCGCCAAGATTTCTCAGTGTCACGCAAAATGAAACTGAGCGCATGATCCGGCTTGTCAATGACCTGCTGCAGCTGTCTAAGTTCGACAGCAAGGATTATCAATTCAACCGTGAGTGGACGAACTTTATCAGGTTTATCTCGCTCGTCATTGATCGTTTTGAAATGACGAAGGAGCAGCATGTCGATTTTATCCGCAACCTGCCGCAGCGTGAAGTATATGTGGAAATCGACCAAGATAAAATTACTCAGGTGCTCGATAATATCATTTCCAATGCCATGAAATACTCACCAGAGGGTGGACACATCACGTTTACCGTCGATTTGGATGAGGAGAAAGGCCTTGTGTTATTCAGCGTGAAAGATGAAGGAATCGGTATTCCGAAGAAGGATATGGATAAAATCTTTGAACGTTTTTATCGGGTGGATAAAGCAAGAACAAGAAAGCTGGGCGGAACCGGCCTCGGTCTTGCGATTGCAAAAGAAATGGTTCAGGCTCATGGCGGAGATATTTGGGCTGACAGCATTGAAGGAAAAGGGACAACGGTGACCTTTACCCTTCCGTACAATGAAGAACAAGAGGATGATTGGGATGAAGCGTGAGACCTTTAAAACCATAATATTGACAATCCTAATTGCGATCAGTCTTGTATTTACGTGGAATATCTGGATGTTCCAGCCCGTCATGCAGGATCAGGCAGATACCGGCACACAGGTCGTGGAAACGAAGAAGATTTCCAGCGATGAGCCTAGAAGTCTCATTGATGTCGTGAAGCCGCGTGAGATGTTTATCCATTCAAATGGGGAGCATTTTAAAGTGAATCAAAAGGAACTCTTTCAAAACTTTTGGAATGATGTGAGCCTTTGGGATGTCAAAGAGATTAATGATGTGTCGGATCAATATTCCGAGCAGAAATTTAAGAATTTCTTCTATGGACGCGAAGGCCAAGGGAAGACATTGGATCTGGTATTCAATGATCCGATTCCGATTGATATTTTCCAAGCGCTATTTAAATGGCCGAACAAGTCCATTGAATACAACTCGTTTGATCGGATGATCGTGCCGTTCGCCCAGCAGGATAAGGCCAATAAAAAAGTGTATTTGGTCTCATACAGCAAGGAGACGGTGCTTGAGCTGACAATTGAGTCCGCCAATTACCGTAATCTAATGAACAGTATCGCAGCCGCTCAAAACGAGATGCCGCGCTATGATCTTTATACATTCTCGACGAATTCTAAACGAGATTTCCTTCTTCCGAGAAAGCAAAAACAGCTTGAAGCGAAAATGTTCTTTATTGAAACGATTAAGACAAATAAATTCAAAGACGCCTTGTTTACGGACCCGAGCCTTGTCGGTGAGGAATCTAATTTAAACCGGACGGTATACACAGATGGCACAAGCCGCCTTGAAGCCAATCAAAAAGACCACCGCATTCAATATCAGCATCGCAATATCAATTCCAGCACTGTTTTCCAAACGGGGGATTTGATCAAGCGAAGCGTGAAATATTTCAATGATACGGGAAGCTTTACTGATGATTATCAATATTTTGGTATCAACAGCAACCAGCAGCTGTCCTTTAATATGTTTATGGACGGTTTGCCGATTGTGAACAGTACAAAGCATCCATTTGGGATGACCTCCCTTGAAGTCCAATGGGCAAATGATGACATTTTGAATTACAAGCGTCCAAACTATATTCTTGGCAATAAAGCGAGTCAAAGTGAACAGGTCAAGCTGATGAACGGGACAGAGCTGAAAGACTTGATCATCAAGCAGACGAAATATGATGACTTGGAGAAAATTGAACAGATTTTCCCGGCATATCAAGCTGCTTCAACTGCATCAGATCAAGATCAAACGATGTTTGTCTGGCTGGATCCTGTATGGTGTATGAAATATAACGGCAAAATCGTGATTCTATCGAATGATCTTTTGACAGAGGGGAGCGAGAATCATGGAGTGGAATAAGACCAAAACGATCTTTATCCTAGCCTTTCTCGTTCTCGATATCTTTTTAGGTTTTCAATACTTTGAAAAACGGTCAACCGATGATTTTGCGATTATCGAAAAAACGGATACGCTGGAAGAAATGAAGGCAGACGGGATCAAATATGGCAATCTATCAGATGAAGCGAAGATTGGATACCGCATTACAGCTGAAAAGAAGCAATATACGAAAAAAGATGTCGACGGATTAGCTGATCAAAAGGCGAAAAGCACATTCCCGAAAACAGATAAAGATGATCCTGTCACGCTACTTGAAATGACCTTCAACAATCCAGTTGCTTTGCCGAAAAAGGATATCAAAACAGCGGCGACGAACCTTGTGAACCAGCGTTTGCTGGATGGGAAGAATTATAAGCTGTGGAGTATAGATGAAGAGACAGGGGAAATCGTCTTTTTCCAAACGTATAAAGGGAAATACATCTTCCAAGAAGGCCTTGATGACACCGAAACCATCGGGAAAGTCACCTTAAATCTCAACGATCAAAACGAAGTCGTCTCTTATCAGCAGTCGATGGTGACGTCGATTAATGAAGTGAGAAAAGAAACCCTTGTCCCAGCACTTGAAACCGTGAAGGACTTATATACGCAAAATATGCTGAGCCAAAATACGACCGTGAAAAAGGTAGAGCTTGGCTACTATACACAGTACCCGGGGGCAAGCACGCAAGTCATGGTTCCTGTATGGCGGGTGGAGCTTGAAGGCGTATCAGCAGGTTCAAAGAAAAAGACAGAGGAAGAATATTTGATCAATGCCATTGATGGCTCAACACTTGATCATATAGAGAAAGATGACAAATCTTCAATGGAGTGAGAGAACATGAGCTTGCAGTTCAGTGTACTAGCGAGCGGAAGTACGGGGAACGCTTTTTATTTAGAAACAGACGAGCATGCCTTTTTGGTGGATGCTGGTTTAAGCGGCAAACAGATGGTCGAGCTGCTTGGCCAAATCGACCGCAAGCCTGAAGACTTGGACGGCATTTTTGTGACACACGAGCACTCCGATCATATTAAAGGGCTTGGTGTCATGGCAAGAAAATACAAGCTTCCTGTCTATGCAAATGCGAAAACATGGAAGGCAATGGAGTCTCATATCGGAAAGATTGATACAGAGCAGAAATTCCATTTTGATATGGAGACCGTTCAATCCTTTGGCAGTCTTGATGTCGAGTCATTTGGCGTCTCTCATGATGCGGCAGAGCCTATGTTTTACGTGTTCCATTATGGAGGGCGCAAACTTGCCCTCATGACAGATACAGGCTATGTGAGTGACCGTATGAAAGGCATTATTAAGTCAGCCAATACGTTTGTGTTTGAAAGCAATCATGATGTCGGGATGCTGCAAATGGGCCGATATCCATGGAGCATTAAGCGCAGAATTCTGAGTGATGTCGGACATGTATCAAATGAAGATGCTGCTCTTGCGATGACAGATGTCATTGGAGATGCCACCTCACGCATTTATTTGGCCCACTTGAGTCAAGACAACAACATGAAGGATTTAGCCCGTATGGCGGTCCAGCAGACGCTTGAGATGAAGGGCTTTGTTGTGGGAGACGGCTTTGATTTATTTGATACGGACCCGAAAAAAGCAACCCCGCTTTGCGCCGTATGATTTTTATAATCGTATGATTAAGATAAGAGCTTCTTACCAACACTATATACATCATCTATTCACTGAAAGGAAGGAAACATAGTGGATTTTCGTGATGTAGAGTGGAAGCCGAGACGAAGCAGAAAAGGATATTTTCTTTCTGGTTTGATCGGTGTATTGGTAGGAGCTTTTTTAATGGGATTCTTTTTCCCCTATGTATCTGGACAGAGCGGCAGTCCCTTTGGATGGCAGCAGAACGGTGATGGGCAAACATCTCAGGGTCCTTTAAAGACTGTGAATGTAAACGTCAATGATGCTGTCACGAAAGTGGTGTCGAATATGTCAGATACGGTGGTCGGCGTCATTAATATCCAAAAGTCGAGTTTTTGGGAGGAAGGCGGAGAAGCAGGCAGCGGGTCAGGTGTGATTTATAAAAAAAAGGGTGACACGTTTTATATTGTCACAAACCATCACGTCATCAAAGGCGCCAACCAGCTTGAAGTGAGCCTCCATGACGGGACAAGAATTAGTGCCAATCTTGTCGGCAGCGATCAGCTCATGGATTTAGCAGTTCTCACTGTCAAAAGTGATAAAATCAAGAAAACGGCAGCCTTCGGTAACTCAGATCATGTGAAGCCGGGTGAGCCAGTCATCGCCATTGGAAATCCATTAGGGCTTGAATTCGCAGGTTCTGTCACACAAGGAGTTATTTCAGGCACAGAGCGTGCGATCCCTGTGGACTCAAATGGGGACGGACAAACGGATTGGAATGCAGAGGTACTGCAAACAGATGCCGCCATCAATCCTGGAAACAGTGGTGGTGCCTTGATCAATATGGACGGAAAGGTGATCGGCATCAACTCAATGAAGATTGCTGAATCAGAGGTAGAAGGGATCGGGCTGTCTATTCCAGCGAATCTGGTCATCCCTGTCATAGAGGATTTAGAGCGCTACGGAGAGGTGAAACGTCCGTATCTTGGCGTCGGCATGAAATCATTAGCGGATATTGCGAGCTACCACTGGCAGGAAACGTTGAAACTGCCATCTAAGGTTACATCTGGGGTTGTTGTCATGAGTGTTGAGCCGTTGTCTCCAGCAGGAAAAGCGGGACTAAAAGAGCTGGATGTCGTGACCTCCTTTGATGGCAAGAGTGTACAGAATATCGTAGATCTTCGTAAGTATTTATATCAAAAGAAGGTCGGAGACAAGGTGAAGATGCAGTTTTATCGAAGTGGAAAGAAAAAATCAGCAGAGATCAAACTGTCTCAAACCGACCAATATGGCGGCTAACCAGTTCCATCAAGGGACTGGTTTTTTTTTGCATGCTCATCATATGATAAAGGAAAGGGGGCGGTACGATTGGTTACACTACAACGGATGTCAAAAACCGATTACGATGTATTGATGGAGAAAGCCATTCAGCGGTACGCGGAAGAAAAGGTACTCGCAGGGACATGGGAGAAGGAAGAATCACTTGCGAACGCAGAAGAACAATTTGACAGGCTGCTTCCAGAAGGTCTTCAGACAGAGCATCATGAGCTGTGGAATTTCTTAAACGGAGATGAAGCGATTGGCTGGATTTGGCTTTGCTATGACCCGAATCACCCTCAGCACGAAGGGTTTATTTATAACTTTATTTTGTTTGAAGCTTATCGAGGAAAAGGCTTTGCAAAGCAGGCCATTGCTGCATTAGAGGAGCAGGCAAAGTCATTAGGTGTGCAAAAACTCTCGCTCCATGTCTTTGCTCACAATCAAATCGCCCGTTCGCTGTACGAGAAAACGGGATTTGCAGAAACCGGTATCTATATGAGTAAACCTTTATAAAAAAAGAAGAAGTACCGTGCAGAAAGCGTACGGTACTTTTTTATGAGGACATCATGGCATCCTGAGCCGTGACTCTGTATAAATCGACTTTACACTTCACAAAAGCGCGAATGATCGCTGGAACTTGAGCTTCTGAACGAATTATCAATGAGGTCTCGTCATCACTGATCACAAGATCTGTTCCGACAGTTTGCAGGTACTGCGTGAGAACAGGTTTCACCTCATCATCAATCCATGCATGTTTGAAGGTTGCACGTATGTTTGAGGCTGTGATGGTCTTCTCTTGAGGATGAGTATGTGGGGACACTAATTTTCCTTCAGAAATGAACGCCGTTTTGGTACAAATACTATTGGTGAACCTTGGGCGGTCAGCTGTTAAAAAGACGGTTTTCCCTTCATCCTTTAATGTTTCAATGACCCGCTGAATGTGCAAGATCGAATCTGCATCAATATCGGCAAAAGGTTCGTCAAGTAAAATAAATTCCGGCTGATGGGCGATGGCCTGCGCCATTCCGAGCCGTTTTTTCATACCAGGTGTAAAGGCACCGACCTTCTCCGAATGATCATGATGTAAACCGACAAATTCGAGCAGTTCTTCATAATCACTCGTTCTCTGGCGTGTTCCAGTGATTTTTGATAAATAGGCAATATGCTCAAGAGCCGTAAGACCTTCATATAAATCCGTATATTCTGGCAGAACACCGATATGCTGTCTTACTTTTTTTAGCGAAGGCTTATTCATCACTGTAAACGTACCAGAGGTAGGGCGGGAGATGCCGGTAATGATATTGAAAAACGTCGTCTTACCAGATTCCTTTGGTCCAATGAGTCCGAAGATATCGCCTTGATTGACATCAAGGTTAATATGATCTATTGCGACTTTTGTACGATATTTTTTTGTGAGTCCTTTTGTATGAAGCATCTACACATCCCTCCTTTGAAACAGCAGTGCAGTTCCAATGAGTAAGATAACAGTCAATGCCATGTTCATTAGGACATAGGTCAGCGGTTCACTCCAGCGCGCATAATAATAAGGTGTCATATATTGGAACCAATGAATCATTCGTTCTGAAGAAAGAACAGAAATCAAACTGACGATTGGGAAAAGAAAGGAAAATAACATGCCGACAAACATTGATTTCTGCGGTGTTGGAAAGAGCATGGACAAAAATAAAGCACATGAGATACCAACACTGATAAAGGTTAAGATTTTTAAGGCATCTGAGAACAGAAAACGGTGTGAAATCACCATATTCAGGACATATGTCGTCATAATACAGCTAAGCCAAAACAGCATTAGACCAAGATATTTCCCGATGATAATGTTCAAACGGGTTGTTTTACTGACGAGAAAACGAATGGTTTTCAAATGAATTTCGCGGCTCAAAATATCATGAGACAACAAAAAAATAAGGAAGAAACCAAATAAAGAAATCACCAGTTCATTCCCAATAGAATAAGAATCCTTTGCCAGTTCCCATTTTTCCTGATGAGCAGCGATAAACGGAAGACTTGAAACAAAAGTAGATAAAATGAAAATAATAACAATTGTTAAAATAGATTTTGTGCTTTTGAAGAGCTGCTTAAACTCATTCATACAGATGGTCCACACACGCTGTACCTCCCTTCACCTTTATTATACCCCTAGAAAAGAAAGACACCATATCTTGCTCTTTAACATTTGTTTAAATTTCATAAAAAGAAGACTCTTCCAGCACCTGTTGACTCATTTTTAAAAATGTTCAGAAAAATATCTTGATTTATCAAAAAATATCATGTATGATAGCTTTAATTCCAGATAACTATACAGGCAATGACGAGAGAAAGTACAATCATCAATTTTTCCACAGAGAGCTTCGGCAGCTGAAAAGAAGCAAAAATAATGATTCGAAAAATGGTCTCTGAGCCTCGTGCTGAACATATCTATGATATTAGTAGGTGACGACGAGAGTTGGTACTCGTTATCAAAACCACAGTATATGAGCCAGATTGGAGCTTTGTACTTGTAGAGGCTGTTTAGCGCGAGCAAACAGTAAATAAAGGTGGTACCACGAGACAAATACCTCGTCCTTATGATTCAAAGATAAGGATGGGGTATTTTTTATTGTCCACTTTTTTTCATACAATTGTTCAAATGTTCCACGTGAAACACCACATCCATTTTTTCAAATGAAAGGGAGATTGACATGAGTGAACATGCATTGGTTTTACAATCAGATTTCGGCATTGATGATGGAGCTGTCAGTGCAATGTACGGAGTGGCAAATACGGTCAGCAGCGGCATCCGCATTTTTGATTTAACACACAATATTCCGCAGTATGACATTTGGGAGGCTTCTTATCGCCTGCTTCAAACCGTCACATACTGGCCGGAAGAGACGGTATTCGTTTCCGTCGTTGACCCGGGCGTTGGATCAGAGAGAAAAAGTCTTGTCGTCAAAACGACAAGCTCACACTATATCATTACCCCAGATAACGGGACACTCACGCACGTTGCCCAGGATATTGGCATTGTGGAAGCCCGTTATTTAGATGAAACCATTAACCGGCTGCCAAAGTCGGGAAAATCACATACATTCCATGGGAGAGACATTTACGCTTATACAGGGGCGAGAATTGCATCAGGTGTGATTTCTTTTGAAGAGGTCGGGCCAAAGGCGAATATTGATGATATTATCCATCTTCCAGTCGTACAGGCTTATGCGGAAGAAGATGTGATCACAGGGACGATTGATATTTTAGATGTGAGATTCGGAAACCTATGGACAAACATTCATCACACGCTATTTGAACAGCTTTCAATTAAATATGGGGATGCAATAGAAGTTACCATTGCCAACGGGCCGAAAAATGTGTATAAAAATATCATGACCTATGGACGATCTTTTGCCGACTTAAAGGTAGGCGAACCACTCGTATATGTCAATTCACTCGACCATTTAGGCGTGGCGATCAATCAAGGGTCATTTGCAAAGGCTTATAACATCGGTACAGGCACAGGCTGGCGCCTTTCGATTCGCAAAGCTCCGCGCATTATATACGAATAAGAGGAGGATACATCATGGCAGGAAAACAACTTTCAACGAAAACTGTCGTTGCCATTGGCATTGGCGCAGCCGTCTTTGTCATTTTAGGACGCTTCGTCTCTATTCCAACTGGTATTCCGAATACACAAATTGAAACCTCATACGCATTCCTTGCATTAATGGCCGTGCTATTTGGTCCTGTTGCAGGCGCGCTGATTGGTTTTATTGGCCATCTCATTAAAGATGCGACCACATTTGGCCCTTGGTGGAGCTGGATTATTGTATCGGGTGTCGTTGGTTTATTGATCGGCTTTATTTCTAACCGTTTAAAAGTAGAAGAGGGAGACTTCGGTTGGAAGAAAATCACGCTCTTTAACGCCGTACAAGCAGGTGCACAGGCATTAGGCTGGTTTATCATTGCTCCTGTACTCGACATTGTGATCTATGCAGAACCTGCGAACAAAGTGTTTGTTCAAGGCATCGTGGCAGGGATTTCAAACATCATCACGGTCGGTGTACTAGGGACCATCATCATTGCAGCTTATGCGAAAACGCGAAGCAAAAGCGGCAGCCTATCGAAAGAAACATCATGAAGCAAGGTGGAACACATAAATGAAGAAACCGATGATTCAATTCGAACATTTCGGATTCAAGTATCGCAGTCAGGCAGAACCAACATTAAAGGATATCAACCTGAAGATCTATGAAGGAGAAAAAGTTCTCATCGCAGGCCCGTCTGGATCGGGAAAAAGCACACTAGCCCATTGTATCAATGGGCTAGTTCCTGCGTCTTATAAAGGTACTATGGAAGGAAGTCTTCACATCGGCGGGAAAAATGCAGAGAAAGAGAACATTTTTTCCCTCTCGCAACTTGTCGGAACGGTGCTTCAGGACCCTGATGGACAATTCATCGGGCTGACCGTTGGAGAAGATATCGCGTTCACGCTTGAAAATGATCAAGTCACACGAGAAGAAATGAAAACACGTGTCGAGGAAGCAGCCAGATTAACAGAGGTAGACGGCAAGCTGGCATCGTCCGTGCATGAGCTGTCAGGCGGGCAAAAACAACGTGTCGCCATTGCGGGTGTACTTGTCAATGATGTCGGCATTTTGCTGTTTGATGAACCACTTGCAAGCCTTGACCCCGCAACAGGCAAAGAAGTCATCGACCTCATTGACCGGCTGCAAAAACAAACGAAAAAAACCATTGTGATGGTTGAGCACCGATTAGAGGACGTCCTCTTCCGTCATGTGGACCGCATCATCGTTGTCAATGAAGGAAAGATTGCAGCGGATATGACCCCAGATGAATTGCTCGCCTCAAATGTATTAGAAGCGGCATATTTACGTGAGCCTTTATATGTAAAGGCGATGAAATATGCAGGCATTCCGGTTGCACCGGGAGATCAGATCGCTGATTTACAGCGTCTCACCTTAGACGATGAGGCAAAAGAGAAAATCGAGCAATGGATGGAAGCATCTGAGCCGTCAGTCGAGCAGATTGCAGCACAGGATTTACTAGAAGTGCGTGAGTTGAGTTTTGATTATCCAACAAGACCAAACACGCTGAGCAACATCTCTTTTACCGTCAAAAAAGGAGAAATGATCAGCATCGCAGGAGCCAATGGCGCAGGCAAGACGACATTATCTAAGGTGCTCTGTGCATTTGAAAAGCCAACGAAAGGCTCAATTCTTTTAAATGGCGATGACATCACAGGAGATACGATCAAACAGCGCTCCGAACGAATCGGCGTCGTCATGCAAAACCCAAATCAAATGATTTCAAAACAAATGATCTTTGATGAGGTGGCACTCGGTCTCGTTTTAAGAGGCGTAAAGGAAGACGAGATCAAGGAACGGGTGGAGCGGGTCCTGAAAGTATGCGGACTGTATCCATTTCGGAACTGGCCGGTCTCAGCCCTCAGCTTTGGACAGAAAAAACGCGTCACCATTGCATCTATTCTTGTTTTAGAGCCAGAAATCCTCATCCTAGACGAACCAACCGCAGGACAGGACTTTAAACATTACACAGAGATGATGACGTTTTTAGAGCAATTAAATCAGCAGGGTGTCACGATCTTCATGATTACTCATGATATGCATTTGATGCTGGAATATACGACAAGAACCATTGTCATTTCAGATGGAGAAAAAATCGCAGATGATACACCAGCCAAAGTGCTGACAGATCAGCTGCTTGTCCAAAAGGCGAGCTTAAAAGAAACGTCGCTGTATGAACTGGCGCTGAAAGCGGACTGGCCGAATCCAAATGAACTCGTGGATCGCTTCATTGAGGTTGACAGAAAGGAACGAATGACATGGCTGTAGACATGCTGTCCTATATCGATCGCCCGTCACCGATTCACCGGCTGACAGGGGCAACCAAACTCATTTGCTTTATTCTCTGGTCATCCGCAGCGATGCTCACGTATGATACAGGCGTTTTAGTCTTTATGTTAGCCGCCAGCATCGCATTCTTTCAGATGTCGAACGTACGATTTCGTGATATCTCCTTCGTGGTGATCGTCCTGGCGATTTTCCTAGTGATCAATAACATCGCCATTTACATCTTTGCGCCCCAGCAAGGTGTCGCCATCTATGGAGCGAAGCACGAGCTGTTTCATATTGCAGGCTGGTACAACGTCACACTTGAACAGCTTTTTTATCAATTGAACATTACACTGAAATACGTGACTGTGATGCCAGCAGCGCTTTTATTTATTGTGACAACAAATCCAAGTGAATTCGCCTCATCCCTCAGCCGAATTGGGGTCAGCTACCGGATTTCGTATGCTGTAGCGATTGCTCTTCGCTATATACCAGATATTCAACGGGATTTTCGCACGATCGCGATTTCTCAGCAAGCAAGAGGCATTGATTTATCGAAGAATGAAAAATTGCGGAAACGAATCAAAAATGCGCTGTCGATTGTGATGCCGCTGATTTTTTCCAGCCTAGAGCGGATTGAAACGATCAGCAATGCGATGGAGCTGCGCGGGTTTGGAAAGCATAAAAAACGCACATGGTTTACGGCGAAAGACTTTCAAAAAGCAGATTATGCTGCGTTATTGTTTGTTGGTGTTGTGCTGATCGTGTCGCTAGTGATTACATTTGTTAGAGGAACGAGATTTTATAATCCTTTTTGATAGAAGGAAGCCTTCACAGGAGTGGGGGCTTTTTTTGGGTTTGTGGATAAAAGGTGTAGGAAATGGTAAAAGACTATTAACATGTGAATAAATCGGTTATATTGGACAATGAGCGAAATACTTGTGAATAACCATAGAACCTATTGGAGGAATCAGAAACTTATGAACAAAACATTTTATGCGTGTGCAGAACACATAGAAACCGTATTAGACATGTACATAGATGACCACGAAACGCCACCAGAATTCAGAAAAATCGAACATACACACAGTTTATCCACAACCTGTGAATTGTGCGATGAACCTGCAATATATATAGTGGGGAACGAATGATCGGACACAAAATACACAAATTTTATCCACAATTGTTGATAACTTATATGAATAACTTGTTCTTAAGGTGGGGATGACCTGTGAATATATCAATTATCACAGTAGGAAAATTAAAAGAGAAATATTTAAAGCAAGGCATAGCCGAATACACAAAACGATTACAGGCTTACGCAAAAATCGACATCATTGAGCTCGCGGATGAAAAAGCACCCGAGAATCTCAGCGATCAAGACATGAAAATCATCAAAGACAAAGAAGGCGAACGCATCCTAAGCAAAATCAACCCAGACGCCCACGTCATCGCCCTCGCCATCGAAGGAAAAATGAAAAGTTCCGAAGAATTAGCCGATACAATAGATAAGCTGGCAACATACGGAAAAAGTAAGGTATGTTTCGTCATAGGCGGATCCCTTGGCTTAAGTGACGCTGTGATGCAGCGCGCGAATGAGAAACTGTCGTTTTCGAGGATGACGTTTCCGCATCAGTTGATGAGATTGGTGTTGGTGGAGCAAATTTATCGGGCGTTTCGGATTGTGCGGGGGGAGCCTTATCATAAGTAGATGGGGCTGTATATTAATTAACTGTAGAATTTTGCCCTCTGTAAAGATTCATAACGAAAGGATTGAGGTGAGATATGTCAATTAAGAGAGTGGAGATAAATAACTTTAAATCACTGAATAATATAAAACTTGATATTGAATCTTTAAATTGCCTAATTGGAGAAAATGGGGCAGGTAAAACAAACGTATTAAATGCATTAAAATATTATTATGAAAACATAATAGAAGTGAATATTTCAAACAGTAACTTTGATGATAAGAATATATATAATGATAAGTTAGAAATTAGTATAACGTATGATTTATCACGTATTAAAAAGATATTAAGCTCCCAAAATACATCGGTATTCAATCAAAAGATAGATCAATATATCTTGAAGAATCTCGTAAACAATAATATAACTTTGAAAATGATTCAAAATAAAAGTGGTAGTATTATATGGAATTATCCTTATGAAGTAAGATCTTTAATACAATATTTACATCCTTTTTATTTTATAGATTCAAGAAATATAAACCTTACTAATTGGAATGACTTGTGGAGAATAATAGGAGACATTGGAGATGCATCAGGTTTGGATAATAGAGATTTAGATTATAGTGATTTTTTGACAGATGATAAAAATAAGAAGTTTAGTAGAAGTATTAATGAATTATCTCAGGAATTTAAAAATAGCAATATTCAAATATCTAAATCAGGAGGTAAAAGTAAAATAATATCCTTATACCAGATGCAATTAGGGGGGAGAGATTTCAATTATAAAGATGAAAGTCTAAATTATTTTTCAGATGGTACTAATTCAGGGAACTACATAAAACTTATGTCATTTCTTGTATCACAAGTTCAAAAATTAAAATTAAAAGATCCTATAATGATTATTGATGAACCAGAAATAGGCCTACATCCAAAATTGACAGATGAGTTAATGGAAAAAATAATATACTTGTCAAAAAAAGTGCAATTTTTAATGGCAACTCATTCTCCTAGAATAATCAAAAATTTGATCGTAGAATCTGGAAACATTTACAGATTTCATTTTAAAGATAACTATTCAAAGGTAAATAAAATGTCTGCTCTTGAAGATAATAAAATGAAAAATATCGTATCTGAAAAAGAGGCGAGTTTATACTTTGCTAGAGGAATACTATTTGTTGAAGGACCAACAGAATTAGAGTTATTTAATAATAAATATCTAAAAAGGCTGTTTCCAGTTTTAAACGATATTGAAATTGTCTCTTTAAATTCGAATGACATTATCTTAGAAATTATTAACCCTAGTAAGAGGAAATTGGAAATTCCTTTTTTAATACTAGTAGACTCGGATAAAATCTTTGAATTTAAAAATTCCAGATTAGATTTTAAGTCTTTATCCTATAGTCCTTTTAAAAATAAAGAAGTAGATAGAAGAGAAAAATTTTATTATAAAGAAAAACGATTAAAAATAAAACAAATGAAATTAGAGATTAAAGAAATAGTAAGAAAAATCGAATTTAAATTTGATAAATTATTAAAAATTAATTTAGAGAAAAATTTTGATGATTTGATGTCAAGAATTAAAGAGTATAGTTTAGAATATAGTCTATATCCTGTAATTACTACTATAGAAGGAAGTATAGTTAATATTACAAGTTATCATACATTTATAGAATGGTATAAGAGTAAGTATGATATTTCAGATGAGATTTTTGAAAACTTAATAAAAGAATTTAATGATGCAGAAATGAGTACAATATTAAGAACATTAGTTAATGGTAAATACGATGACTTAAGTAAATTTGATATAGAAAATAGAAGAAAAATAAATCAAACATACGAAATTTTTTTGGAAAATATCAATTACAAGAAAATTAGCAAAACAAGTGGGTGGGTATCAGAATTTATAGATTTTGTTTTAAAAAAAGAACATGAATACTTAAATAGAAAACAATTCAAGGATATTTTCCCGGAACTTTATGATATAATTTATAATGTAGAAAAATTTATGTCGAAGTGAGCAGCAATAATAACTCATCTATAGGTGGATTATTCCCTTGAAGAAACTCCAATTAGTAAGCTCTCACAAAGTTTATTATTAGGAAAAGCCAAGGGTTGAATGTTTCAATTATTCATCGCTATGCCGCTGCTTTGCCGCTCTAATGGGTCGCGCCGCGTTGCTTTCAGAAGTGCTCACTTCGACTAAATAATTTAGGTGAAAAGATGATTATATATAGTAAGGAATTTTTCGATAATAACATATTGAAAATTAGTAATGAAATAGATTATATTAGCGCAATTCAAACTAAAGAGAGTAGTTACACACATAAATTAATATTAAAGAAAAGTAAGTTAAGGAATATAGAGATAATTGATAGGGATTCTTTACTGGCAAAAATGCAGACCAATCTAAAAGATAACTTTCTAAATTTAATACCTATACCGAATTTTGTATATGGATTTGTGAAAGGTAAAAGTTATAAAGATTATTTAATCCCGCATATAAATAATACGAAAAAAAATAAATACTATATTAGATTAGACATAGGCAACTTCTTTGATAGTGTAACTGCTGAATTAATAAAGAATGCATTAAGTGAGTATCTCAGCTTAAATGATAAACAAGAAAAGGATCAGGTTATTTTAAACATTTCTGACCTTGTAACCTTAAACGGTAAATTACCTCAAGGAGCTATAACTTCCCCCGTTATCTCTAATGTTGTATTTCGGAGGTTGGATCTTAGAATAAAGAAATATTGTGACCAACTTAATATTACATATACTCGGTATGCAGATGATATGCTATTTTCCTCTTATGACAACATTCTCTTGAAAAACAATTTAATTAACTTAGTACGATCAGTACTAAACGATTATGGATTCGAATTAAATTTTGAAAAAACAATTAGAACAAAAAACTTTATATCTTTAAATGGTTTTGTAGTTAGTGATAATTTATCGCTATCGCGTAAAAAATTAACTGAAATCAAAAGAATCTTATTTATATTAGAGAAAAACAAGAAAAATACAAATTTATTAAAAATTTTAGAAGAAATTAATAGCTTTGGCAAATATAAAAAGAGAAATAAATTTACGTCTGAAGAAGCATTACATGATTACTTAGCAGGATACAGATCATTTTTAATATCCTTATTACCAGATAATGATGATCTATGGAAAGAAAAATGTATTCGTACAATTAATAGAATTGAAAAAGCAATTTCAGGTTCTTTTTAGTTTAATAAATATTCATTTTAATATACTGCACTTGAATATCATTATAGAGAGCGATTCTCTTTAATGGCATAATAATAGTAGTTGCTATGAATTGGTGAAATCTTATTATAGCTATACTAGAATAAGATTTCACCAATTCGGTAAAAATCCCCTTTGAATATTCAAAGGGGATTTTAAAGATGTATCGTAAATTTTAAACCAAATTGCTCTATACAATGGGGCTCTTCAGTTCGAAGATGATTATGCCTTTTCCTGGAATCATGATTAAAGTTTTGTCATATATCGGTTTTCGATACAGGTTATTGTATCTATAAAAATAAGAACGAAAAGCAATTTTATCGAAGTATATTCTGGTTTATTAAGGGGAATAAAGTATAACGACGAGCATTGACACAAGAGAATGAACCTTCTCTAACTTTTAAAGATATAGCTTTGTTTAACTTCCATGTTTTGTGAAAAACATTCAAATATTTTTTTAGAAAGCAGGCGTCACCATGCACACAATCAAAAAAATCGGCCAAACCTTCTCCTACATCACACCAGTATCACTAACCGACCGCCCCATCCTAGGCATGGTCGTAGGCAATGACAAAACATTAATGATTGATGCCGGCAACTCAGAAGATCATGCCAAATACTTTATCAAAAAAACTTTAAAACACGAGAACACCAAGCCTGATCTCGTTCTCCTCACGCATTGGCATTGGGATCATATTTTTGGTCTGCCTGCGCTGCTTGATACGGTTTCAATTGCTTCTGCAAAGACAAGAAAGGAAATGGAGGAGCTTCTTCCATTTTCGTGGTCAGATGAGGCGATTGATGAGCGGGTGAGGGAAGGAACGGAGATTGAGTTTTGTGCGAAGGCGATAAAAGAAGAATATCAGGATCATCGAAATATTCAGGTGGTTTTACCGGATGTGACGTTTGACCGTCGGATAGAGATTGATCTTGGCGGGGTGACTTGTGTTGTGCAGCATGTTGGAGGCGATCATGCGGCTGATTCAGTGATCGTGTATGTGAAAGAGGAAAAAATCCTTTTTCTTGGTGATTGTATTTATCCGAAAATGTATGCCGAAAAAGTCCATTATACGGTGAAAGAAATATTGCGTCTTTTAGATGAGTTAGATGCTTTTGATGCCGATACGTATATTCCTTCACACCAAAGACCATGGACAAAAGAGGAGTTTCGTCAGGAAAGAGACAAACTTCGGATGATGGCGAAATTCACTAATTTATGTGGTGGAGATAAGCAGAAAATCACGAAAGAATATCAAAATGACGTGAACAGAGAACTGAAAGAAGATGAATTAGAAACCATTGCTTACTTTGTAAATGGGTATTAAATAAAAAAAGTCTCATTTGAGATTTCCCTCAAACGAGACTTTTTTTGCATCACGTATTGTGACAGACTTATTTTTAGCATTAATAATAAAAAAATCCCCAAGTAGGCTTGAGTCTTCCTTATTAGGAGGTAAAAAGCAGATGGACAAAATAACTGACCCATACTACACTTTCAAAACCAAAATATCCAAGTATCCAATCGAACAAAATCATTGGCAAGCCTTCAAAGGTGGAACAACGATTAAACAATTAAAAGCGGGTACATGCATGATCAAGGCTGGCGATCCAGTGAAGCATGCTTATTTCTGCATAACAGGGCTCTTCCGTCTGTTCTATTTGTTACCGGATGGAAGGGAGTACAATGTGGCTTTTACGTTGGAAGATGCTTTTCAAACATATGAAAAAGAATCTCTGAAAATGGATCAGTAATCGAAAACCACCTGCTATCAGGTGGTTTTTTGTACATTCTATTTTTTGGTATAATCAGAGGTAATGTAAGAACGGATAAATTTTTGAACTGAATCGGAGGTACATATGAAACAGCTTTACATGAAGCAGAAGGTATTTAGCCTAAGCGGCAGATTTACGGTAAAAGATCAGCAGGAGAACGATGTGTATGTGGTCGAGGGTAGCTTTATGAAGATGCCGAAGACGTTTACCATTTTGAATACAGAACGAGAAGAAATCGCTGTGATTACGAAGAAAATGTTTACCTTTTTACCGAAGTTTTTAGTAGAAGTTAATGGTCAAGAGGTATTGACGATTAAAAAAGAGTTTACGTTTTTTAAAGCAAAATATTCAATTGATGCTGCTGGGATTGAAGTGCAAGGTAACTGGTGGGATATGAATTTCCAGGTGCTCCAGAACGGAGAAGTGATTGGTCAGGTGAAGAAGGAATGGTTTACTTGGGGTGACAGCTATAAGGTTGATATTTTGAAAGAAGAGATGGAGCCTGTGATGATTGCCCTCGTTGTTGCGATTGATTGTGTGAAAGCTGATGAAGCAGCGTCTAGGTCTTCGTCGTCGGCAACGACGAATAATTAAATGGAGGGTTAAAAAATTGGCCAATCTTACCCGCATTCTAAGATTAAGAGATGCAGAAATATGGGGGTATGAATTTCTCGATAAAAAAGAATTCATTATTTATTTCTCCATTACAGATGTAAATAGAAAAGCAACGACTCACGATAATCCCCTTGCTACCCAAGAAGAATTGGATGAAAGAGATAATTACGTTTCAATAGATGTTCATAGTAATCTTGATCTTAAAAAAACGCTAGAAGAAGATACATTTGATGATTTTATCACCGAAATTTCTTTTTTAGTAGAACATATGCATGATTTTCACAATGCTCATGTTTTTATGAAAATACATGTTCATGACAACATTGATTGGAAGATGAAGATTTGCATGGTGATGAAAAAGAACAGCTTTTTACATTTCAACGTTTATGGATTCAGAAGACTTGCTTTCAATTGATAGAACAACATTTAAATCGAAAAATCAAAGAAATATCTAACAGTAGATTTTGCCAAGATCTAATATGAGCTTGTGAGGTGAGCACACTGATCACATTCTAATACAAAGTATTTCTAACAGTCGTCGAATGCGGTAGTTTTACAAAAGCCGGGGAGAAGCTTGGGCTGACGCAGTCTGGGGTGAGTCATAATATTGAAGTATTGAACGCGATAATCAGCTTACTGATCATGGGCAGGAAGCAAGAAGACGGATTCCGGTAAATTCAACTCCTTGGCGATGCTCTGCATGTCATCTTCTTTTAAAAACTCACCATCCAACACCACCCCAGCGGCATTTCCTCCAAATTTCTCAGTTGTAAACGCATCGACATGATACACTCTAATGTCTCTCATCTGACGAACCCTCCTATACAATTTTGTTATGTTTATCATAAGTTTGTTTGATGCATTCGTAAAATGAATATTTTTGATGGTTTAAATCGGAAGTGTTCATGTAAGAGAAGGAGTTTTCTCAGAATAAAGGTTTGAGTAAAGTATAATGAAAGAAAAAATAAAGCGAGGGATGCATGATAGCTATAGGTGGATACATCAATATCGGAATCGTTTTTTATGAGACGATTCATTTATCAAATGCTTTTCGCCAATTGGCTGATTATCTAGCTGAAAAAGAAATGTCTATTACCAAAGTAAAGTTTAGTAAGGATTCCGATGGCGAAATATGGATTGAACAAAGTATAAAAGAGAACATCATCAAAGATGATAACTTTTCAGGTTATTATACAGAGTTTGAATTGTCGGGGTCGAAGCTAAATGATATGACCATCAACATACAAAAAGAAGCAGGTTATTTAGGGTTCGTTATCTGTTTAAATTGGACAGAGGTTGTTTCTCATAATGTCATTCATCTTCAGCAGGAGATCATACGCTGTCTTGTGGATCTTTATCATACGATGACGTTTGAATATGCGTTCATTGGACATGAAATTGAAGTCGAAATTCATCCAGATGAGTTTGAAAAGTGTCTGCAAGACCAGCATGCTTTTCCAGTTGCTTTAATTGGTAAAGGAAATCACATACCCATTTATTATGGTGATGTTGCGATTGATGGCCTTTCTTCTCAAGAAAGAAGGATGGAATGTTTAAAGGTTAAAAGATAATAGTAGGAAAGCCTCCTGACACTCTCAGGGGGCTTTTCTCGTCCATCACCCATAATAATTATTCGCTTGAATAAAAAATTGGGATTGCATGTAGTTATAGGTAATTTTCGAGAAGTCGAAGGGCTGGCCATTGGTGAGATGAAAGACCGTCTCGACGCGGAGAGCGGGATCGTCTTGTTTGAGGCCGAGGTGTTTTGCTTCAGTTTCGTTTAGTTTGCCTACTTGTAAGTACATATCGGAGAAGCCGACTTTGAGTCCAAGCCCTTCACTGATAAATTTAAAAACAGAATCTGCGGCAATTTCTGTGTTGAGATAAGGAATGATGGTTTTTCGGTAATAGGATTCTTCTAAACATAAGGTTTGTTCATTGATGTAACGAATGCGTTTTAGATAAAAAACATCCTCTTCTTGTTCAATGTTCAAATTAAGTGCAGCTTCTTCGGACGGTTTGATGGTGTCTAGCATTAAAACCTTTGATGTCAGTTGAAATTCCTCTAAATCTTTTTTAAACCCTTGGTTGGATAAAAGGCTGATGTAGCCCTTGCGCCGGTGTCTTCGAACAAAGATGCCGCTGCCCCTCACTTGATAGATAATTCCTTTTCTTTCGAGTAAGTCTAATGATTTGATAATGGTACTTTTGCTCACAGCAAATTGGTTTATTAGTGTCTCAAGGACAGGGAGTTTGTCCCCTTGCTGCAGTTCATGGGTGACAATATATTTTTCAATGTCGCTCGCAATTTGTTGATACTTTAACATAGATATTCCTCTTTGTTTTCACGATTTATTGTCTTTGTATTATAGCACATACCAAATTTCCTTTGATATGCTAATTGAAATTATATATGTATTGATAAATTGTAACGGTATAATTATAATGTACATATACTAGTAGTGAAAAAAGGGGGTTTTATATGTCAAAAGTGAGGGATTATCAAAAGCTTGCAAAAGACATCTTAGAGGCAGTTGGCGGAGAAGAAAATGTGGTGAGTGCCGCAAGATGCGCCACGCGGCTGCGTTTGGTCTTGAAACGTTCGAATCCAAAGGCAAAGGAAGCAGTCAATTCGATGCCTGGTGTCATTACCGTGGTGGAAAACGGCGGTCAATTTCAGGTCGTCATCGGTCAGCATGTTGGTGAGGTATACGAGTATTTTTCCAGCCTTGTTCAGCTGCAGCCGTCTGATGATGATCAGGCAAATGAAAACAAGGGAACGGTACTGAATCGTGTCATCGCGACCATGTCTGCTGTGTTTGCACCATTTGTGTATATGTTGGCTGCAGCTGGTATTTTACAAGGTGCACTTATCCTCATTAATTTATTAATTCCAAGCTTCTCGAAAACGGGAACGTATGAAGTCTTTAGCTTTATTTCCTGGGCGCCGTTTACGTTCTTGCCTATCTTTATTGCCATAACAGCTGCCAAGCATTTTAAAACGAATATGTATATCGCAGTAGCGTGTACAGCAGCGCTTGTCAGTCCTGCTTGGACGGAGATTGCTGGACGCGTGGCATCAGGAGAAAGCGTGACTTTTTTAGGTATCGCATTATCAGAAACAGTTTATACGTCATCCGTCTTGCCGCCTCTTTTCTTAGTATGGATTCTATCTTATGTAGAAAAATTCTTAAACAAACGAATTCATGAGGTCGTCAAACCACTCTTTGTTCCATTTCTCTGTATGGTCGTCATGGTTCCGTTAACCATTCTATTAATTGGTCCTCTTTCGACAGCAGGCGCAAATGGGATTGCAAACGGATACAATTTCTTAGCAGAAAATGTACCAGCTTTAGCAGGCGCCATTATCGGAGGATTCTGGCAAGTGCTCGTCATTTTTGGTGTTCACTGGGGCATCACACCAATGGTGCTCGCCAACTTTGAACAATATGGACGTGACTCCTTCCAGGCATATCAAACCATCGCTGTTATCGCTCAGGTCGGCGCAGTGTTAGGGGTTATTTTAAAAGCAAGAAACCGTGAAACACGAAAAGTCGGGGTCTCAGCGGGAATCACGGGACTCTTCGGCATTACGGAGCCGGCGATTTACGGTGTCACCCTGCGTTTTAAGAAACCATTTATTTTTGGATGTATTTCTGGGGCGGTCGGTGCCATTGTGGCGAGCTTCTTTACGCCTTATTACTTTGCGTATGCAGGTTTGCCTGGTCCACTAACGATTGTGAATGGAATTAATTCAGATTATCCAACGTCGATCATCGGTATTTTAATTGGTGTCGTGATTGCGCTGATTTTACCCGTTGTGCTCATTCAAATGTTTGGTTATGGGGAAGATACGGTAGAACAGACAGCCGGTACAACGTCTGATAAAGATCAAATTGGAGAAAAAATGAATACTTCGATGAACAATGAAGAAACCATTCTTGCACCGCTTGCAGGGAAAGTGCTCCCGTTATCTGAAGTGCCAGATGCTGTATTTAGCTCGGGGGCGATGGGCAAAGGATTTGCGATTGAACCGACAGACAATAAGCTGTATGCACCTTTTGACGGCAGTGTCGTCATGCTTGCACCAACAAAGCATGCGATTGGACTGCGTTCGGAATTCGGTGTGGAGTTACTTGTTCATGTAGGAATTGATACGGTTTCCCTAGATGGCTCAGCATTTTCTCTTCATATCAAAGAAGGCAGCAAGGTGAAGAAGGGTGACTTGTTGATGACATTTGATCAAGAAGCCATTGAAAGCAAGGGATTAAAAACAATCACACCAGTCATCATCACCAATACACAAGCGTACGAAGATGTGATGGTAGAAGAACAATCAACTTGTCAGCCAACGGACGTCATGATCACAATTGTGAAATAGGAGGAATGAATAATGACTTTACCAAAAGATTTTCTATGGGGCGGAGCATTAGCTGCACATCAATTCGAAGGTGGATGGAATGAAGGAGGAAAAGGCCCAAGTGTTGTAGATGTGATGACAGCAGGTGCTCATGGAGTACCAAGACAAATAACTGAGACGATAGAAGAAGGGACATTTTATCCGAATCATGAAGCGATCGATTTCTATCATCGTTATCAGGAAGATATCCCGTTGTTTGCCGAAATGGGTTTAAAATGCTTACGTACATCAATTGGCTGGAGCCGAATTTTCCCTAAGGGAGATGAAGCGGAACCGAATGAAGCCGGTTTACAATTTTATGATGATGTATTTGATGAATTGCTCAAGCATGGCATAGAGCCTGTGATTACACTGTCTCACTTTGAGATGCCGCTCCATTTAGCAAGAGAGTACGGCGGGTTCCGCAGCCGAAAAGTCGCTGAGTATTTCGCAAAATTCGCAGAAGTGTGCTTCAATCGTTACAAGGACAAGGTCACATATTGGATGACATTTAATGAAATCAATAACAAAATGGATGTCAACAACCCACTATTCCTTTGGACAAATTCAGGGGTATCAGTCAAAGAAGGCGAAAATGCCAAAGAAGTCATGTATCAAGCAGGACATCATGAATTACTTGCAAGTGCATGGGCAGTAGCCAAGGGGAAAGAAATCAATCCTGCTTTCAAAATTGGAGCGATGGTTTCTCATGTGCCGATCTATCCATACTCCTCAAATCCAGAGGATGTCATGCTTGCAGAGGAATATATGAGACAGCGCTATTTCTTCCCAGATGTACAGGTTCGCGGCTACTATCCGAGCTATGCGCTAAAAGAATTCGAACGGGAAGGCTATCACATTCCATTTGAAGAAGGCGATGAAGAAAGCTTAAGAAAAGGGAAAGTGGATTATCTAGGCTTTAGCTACTACATGTCGACAACGGTTAAAAGTGATACTGTGTCTGATCACAACGGAGACATTGTCAACGGAGCCCTGCCGCATGGTGTAGATAACCCTTATATCAAATCAAGTGACTGGGGCTGGTCCATTGACCCGACAGGCTTAAGGTATACATTGAATCGTTTTTACGATCGCTATCAAATCCCGCTATTCATCGTAGAGAATGGATTTGGTGCAATAGATCAAGTGGAAGAGGACGGTTCTATTCACGATCCAGAAAGAATTCAATATCTCGCTTCTCATATCAAAGCACTGAAAAAAGCCATTGAATACGACGGTGTGGATCTTATTGGCTACACACCTTGGGGCATCATTGATATCGTGTCATTCACAACAGGTGAAATGAAAAAACGCTACGGCATGATTTACGTAGACCGCGACAACGAAGGAAACGGCTCAATGAAGCGCCTTAAAAAAGATTCGTTTACTTGGTATCAAAACGTCATCGCAACGAACGGTGAAGAAGTGTAATAAAGGAAAATAGAAGCCCGGATGAGCGTGGTATATGCTTGTTCGGGTTTTTCTCTTTCTTTCGACAAAAATGGTGAGTATATCCTTTTTTTCACAAGAAATAAGTCTTATAATTTAGTAAGAATATTTATGGTGGAATAGGAGAGATCGTTAATGACGAAATGGTGGATGGTTCGTGCAGGTGACCAAAATGATTTAATTTCAATTTGGGAAAAGAAAGGTATTGCATCGATCGGGTGGCCGAAATTAGGTAATCCAAAACAATATCAAACAAAGCAAGAGATGAATGCTCGAGCTGATGTCATATTCGCCGAGAACAAACCTTTTACAAGGAGAAGCTGGGTTAGTCAGATATGGAGGTTCAGTAGAGAAATTAAAAAGGGAGATCGAATCATTACATATTTAAAAGAGAGTCGTGAATATCGAGTAGGTACTGTGACTGCTCCGCATTTTTTTGATGAAGCAGCTGGAGATAAAATGTATCCAAATCACATTAAGGTGAATTGGGAGCCAATCGCCGTTAAACGAGATTCTCTCAGTCAACCAGCTAAGAACAGCCTCGGTTCTATATCAACTGTTTTTCGTGTAGATGATTGGGGGCAAGAGATTGAACATTTACTCAAGAACCCTACTTCTATTGCAGCATACGAAGATGAAGCAGAAGAAGATGAAATTATTGAAGATTTAGTCAGCAAAGCAACTGTTATGATTGCAGATAAGGTAGATAAACTGGATCCGTGGCAGATGCAAGATTTAGTCGGGGGCTTACTGCAAGCCATGTCATACAATGTTCGCGTAAGTCCAAAAGGACCTGATGGTGGAGTTGATGTATTAGCTTATAAAGATGCATTTGGATTTGAAAAACCTATTATAAAAGTACAAGTTAAGCATAGACAAAACTCAGCCAGTTCCCCAGAAGTACAACAATTATTAGGGGCTAATCCCATGAATGCAAACAGTTTATTTGTTTCTACTGGTGGATTCACTTCTAATGCCAAAGCTGTTGCGAAGCATAATGAAGTTCATCTAGTAGATTTAGAAGAACTTGTAGACCTTATTGTACATTGGTATGAGCATATGCCAACTGAGACAAGATCTTTATTACCTTTGAAAAAAGTGTATGTACCTGAGTGATTTTTATTGCCTCCGCTTCAATAACGCCTGAATACAAATGGAAAAGAGGGTAATAACAATAAAATAGTTCATTGAGTTTTGAAAGATATTGATGTTCAAGGATGATTGTAGAAAAATCCAAAAGCCGAATATCACGATATTTGCATAAATGATTCCTTTATACACATTGGTTCTCCTTTTGATTTAGTTGGCATTATCTCATATTACTGAAGAGATTGAACAGGGATTAATGTTTTAATCGGTTCAATCACAGAATTTGGTATAAAGGACTAATCAATGATTATAAATAGCACAGAGGTAAGGCTAGACAGAGCAAAATGTATTGTCTAGCTTATTCCTATTTCTTTGCATTTGTTATAGAAAATTCCATTTTTTATGTCGTTTAGCCTATTTTTCCATTTTGAAGGTCACGGTAAAATAGACTTTATGATCAATAATGGAGGGAGTGACTTCTTCTGGGCAAGATACTTAATGCAAAAGCACTAACCAGCGCCATGGACACAAGGGCAAAACACTATCAGGAACTCCGCGAACAAATGGTAGATTTAAAAAAGGCACTACAAGGCGTCGCAAACCTCGGTGATGACTTCACTGGGAAAGGTGCAGATAACATTAAAAGTTTCTATAAAGAGCTTGCTGGAAATGTAGACATGTTTATTAGCTTCATTGATAAGCAAAAAGCCTTTCATGAAGGTGTTTCCGGGACACTGGATGATACGAGCTTTGGCGGCGATACCTTTGTAGAAGAACACTTTTTAGACAACGCAGTACATATGGGCATCAAGAATGCCCAAAGCATTGTAAAGGATCAAAAAAAGGCACTCAAAACAATTTTTGAAGACATTGATGATCTCATTTCTCTAGATGTATTTGATAGTCAAACCTTTGATGAAAAAATAGAAGATACGGAAGATGAACGAAAAAAGACGGTCAAAGACCTAAGAGAGCTTGATCAAAATCTAAAAGATGAATATGCTTTGTCAGAGACGGAGCAGCAAGCTACAATGGCATTGTACGCTGAAATGATGAATGCGACAAATGACGGAAAAGCGATTTCACCTATGAATTTTGATAAGAAAGCGTATCAAAATAGCGACATCTACAAGGCAAAAAGCGATATTGAAAAGCAAACTTCTGAATATCTGAAAATCAAAAAAGAACAAGAAGAAGCTCGCGAGATCGCAAAGGAACAAGAAGCACTCGCCAACCGCCCTTGGTATGAAAAAGCCCTCGATTATGGTGGGAATATCGTGAATGAACTGACAGGTGTGAACGATGCAAAATGTGCCGCAACAGGCGTTGATCCAATCACAGGCGAGGAACTCACCGCAGGCCAGCGAGTCGCAGCAGGCGGCATGGCAGCCGCAGGCTACATCCCAATCGTGGGTTGGGCAGGCCGCATTTTCAAAGGCGGGAAAGCTGTCTATAAAACGACCCAAGCCACATCAGCCGCAGTCAGGGCAGTCGACATTTACAAGACATCACAAAAGTCTTTTGACGCCTTAAAAACATCTCAAAAAGGCTTATATGGCCTCACTGCCACCAACGGCTTCAGCGAAGCGATTACGGGCCGAGATATGTTTGGAAACAAGGTTTCAAAAGAACAGCAGGAAGCAAGTATGAACGCGGCTCTGGGGATGCTTTTGCCGTTCGGGGCAAAAGGGTTTCATGGGAAGATGGGGGTGAAGGATAGTGCTGGTAAAGGTGGATTTAAACATAAGTATTCTGACAATAGCGGAAATCATCTAATACGGCCAGAAAGTGTTAGTAAAACAGGTGTAAGTGGTGGTCATAATGAAAAGGAATTTTTCAATTATTTAAATGAAAAGGAAATTCCCTATAAATTGGAGAGAAAGGAAAGCCATCCTTCGGTCCATGGAATAAATGATGTGTACTATAAAATAGCAAAACAAGAACGTGGTATGTATACAAAAGAATTTAAAGCATCTACTCATAAGAAGACTGTTTATGATGATAATGTATTTACTGATGAACAAATTTATAAATATGGCCAAGAGGCAATGGAAAATGGTACTGAGTATGTAACTAGAGGCGGTCAACATGTAATACAAGGTACATCAAATGGTATAAAATTTGAAGGGTGGAAAAATCCAAAAACAGGGGAAATTGAAAGCTTGTACCCAGTATTAGAATGGAAGAAATATAGTAATTAGGAGGATCATCTTGATGTTAAAAAAAATGCAGCCGATTGTTCAAGACTTTTTTTCTTTTTTGAAGAATGATTTAGTTGAGGTGTTAGAGTGTTTGTCCCACAGAGAACCTTGGCAAGATCATATGATGGGATATGAACTTCCAGAGCATTCAGAGGATGTTGAATTTAATAATGGAGTAATGATATTTATGGACACAGCATCTTATCATGAAATTGTGATGAATAAACTAGATTTCTATAGTTGCTTGGAAGAGATTTGTATGGAGTATGTTGCTGAAACTCCAGAACAGAAGGCACAAGTTTATTTACTTTTGGACAAGGTAAAGACTACTTTAAATTTGTGAAAATTAAACCTAACTGAGTAAACATTTAATACGAAGGTGATTACTTATATGAGGTATTCATTTGAATTTACGGAAGATCAAATTGATGATTTAGCAATAATACTACCAGAAGAAATAATTATTTTTTATACAAGATATTTCAACAATAGAAGAAGTAGATGAGTATATAAGATAAAGTATATGAAACCTTTGACATTTACCAGAAACACAGGAAGTTGAGGGGGAGAGATGAAAAAGCTTTAAAATCAATTAATAAAATCATAATGTGTAATGTTAATTGGATAAAGCTTGGATGAGACAATAGAGTTTGTTTAATCACAAAAGGAATGTATTAAATTATGAATTTTTTATTAGAGCATTTAAAACATCGCAAAATAAAAGTTAATTGGAAAACTATATATGTAGGAATTAGGCTAGATTTGATTTCATACAAAGAAATAAGCAAGTATAATGTGGAATATTTATCCAATCATACTGAATGTGAAAATTCTTTAATCCTAGAATTAGCTTGGGGAGATGGCGCCCCAGATGAGGATTATAGAAAACTTCAAATGGTCTTGGGAGAATTATATAATGATTTAGTTGAAGAAGAATCCAGTCAATGGGACGTTGAAAAAAGGAAATGGAGATATGATAAAACGTCTCACTTAAAAGAAAAAAATAAGAATACACCTGAAGAGTTGTTGGATGAGCTTTCTGAAGTATACGCAGATTTTGGCTATCCTGAGGATATGGAACCGTTTATTCATTATATGCCTTCTTCAGATGGTTATAATCCGTTACTGTATTCAAAAGAAGAGAATATAAATAGATTAGTATCTCTTTTTGAGGAGTTTTTACAAAAAGAAAAAGCAGTTGTTCAATTCGAGCAATTTTAATTACTGATCAAAAGATGCCTAATGAAAATAGAACTTGAATTCGAACAAGAAGTGACAAACTATTTGAAGTTAGACATCGAGGAAAATCAATTGTTTTGTCAGAAGGTGTTTGCTTTCCTTCAATCGAGAGAACATAAAATCCAAATACATGGAGAACACTATCGAGAGAACCGAATATTTTTATGAGCTAAGTATTTGGGGGCTGTAAGAATGAACGATGAACAGAATTGAGACATCATTTAAGGAGTGGAATGAACCACTCCTTTTTTCTATCGATGGTGTCATACGCTTGATCGATAAATTCCCTTCAAATTTAAGCAATTCACTATCTTTACCTTTCGCATTCGTATAAAATAAGAGCAGTGAAAAATTGAAGAAATGCTTGATACAAGAAGGGCGTGTAAGTTGTGAGCTGCATGACATGATGAGATGTATGAACGTGAAGGCTGCAAAGCTGTTCTTCCTCACATATGAGATCTTGTAAGCATAACCATTATTTGTCGATTCGTTGCGATGGTGTTAAGGGGTGTGTCAGGATGAGGAATCCGTATGTGAGAACGGCTTCTAGTCTTTATATTAATTATTTTTTATTAGGTATGGTCAATATTATTTTGGCTTCAAATATGCCATTTTTAATCAAACAGTTGGATACCAATAGTGCGGGAATTAGTTATATGATTTCGGCGCTTGGCATTGGGAGGGTGCTCACGTATGGTTTATCAGGCGTACTGTCAGATCGTTTTGGGCGGAAGCCGGTCATTTTGGTTTCTGGTGTGCTGATGGCGGTGTTCCTCATCGGCATCCCATTGTCTCCGAATTATCAAATCGCGTTTGCGTTTGCGATTTTGGCAGGGGTCGCGAATTCGGCAATGGATGCAGGAACGTATCCTGTGTTAATGGAGGCTTTTCCGCAAAACTCGGGATCTGCAAATGTGATGGTGAAGGCCTTTATCTCCATTGGGGCAACCATTTTGCCACTGGCGATTTACTTTTTAGCAGAGCATGATTTGTTTTATGGTATGGCATTTTTTGTTCCTGCTCTGATCTATCTTGTGAATGTCTTGATGCTGTGGACCTTGCCATTTCCGAATCATCGCAAGGTGGAGCAAGTCCAGGTAACGGAGCATGACGGACTTCCGCGCTTCTCAACAGAGCCTACATTTTGGAGAGAAGGGATCGCACTCATTGTGATCAGCTTTACGTCAAATGGACTGTATGCGTTGCCGCAAATTTGGCTTCCTACGTACGGTGAGGCCATCTTGGGGATGACATCGGGCAGTGCTGTGAAACTGCTCAGTTACTATAGCATGGGCGGGCTGCTGTCAGTCGTGATGCTCGCGTTTCTTTTGCGCCGTTTTGTCCGTCCGGTCACTGTACTGCTGATCTATCCAATCATTACACTTGTTTCCATTTGTGTGCTCTTGGTCGTGAAATCACCAGTCATAGGAACCGTCAATGCTTTTGTATTGGGATTTTCAACAGCAGGAGTTTTTCAGCTGACGTTAACTGTGATGGCTGAATTCTTCTGGAAAAACAAAGGGACGATGACAGGGATTATCTCCACAGCGGGCGGCGTGTCGGCTATCGTCATCCCGGTCGTAACAGGTTTAATTCAGAGTCACGCATCCATTTTACAAATCTTTATGTTCGATGTAGTGGTGGCTGTTGCAGCCATTATCGGCGCACTGTATATCCTGTATCGATACCGCCAAGTCATGGTACATGATTAAAAAAAGACGACCTCCGCAGGAAGTCGTCTCAGCGTGTAGAGCTGAAAACAAAGGGCTAAAATGATATCATTTTAGCCCTTTGTCTATTTATGTTTTAGAAACGGTCATTTTCAAAAAGAATTTGTTTTACTTGATCAACTGGCATATCTTCACCAGTAAAGAGTTTGTAAGCAAGTGCACCTTGCCATAGCATCATTCCAAGACCGTTAATGGTTTTGACGCCAGCTTCCTGTGCTTGCGCAAGAAGCTTTGTTTTTTGCGGGTTGTATACAACATCTGTCACGATCAAATCTTCACGAAGTACATCAAGTGTATCATCGATAATGCTGAGTTGATCCAGTGGTTTCATGCCAAGGCTTGTCCCATTTGCAAGGATCGCACTTTCTGCTACTTCACGGCGGAACGCGTCTTTGTCTTCAAGTGGGAAAATGTTTGCTTTGACACCGAAGGATTTCATTTCGTTGTTGATGTAATTTACATTTTCTTCTGCTTGAACAAAGTATTGATCATTACGAGCAAAAATACTAATTTCACGAATGCCGGACTGTGCAAGCTGAATCGCAATCGGAGTCGCAGCGCCGCCAGAGCCAACGAGTGTGACTTTCTTGCCGGCTAATTCAACGCCATGTTCAATCAAGTTTCTTACATATCCAAGACCATCTGTGTTGTAGCCGATGAGCTTACCATCCTTGTTCACTACAGTGTTACTAGCACGTGTATATCTTGCAGAATCATCTAGTTCGTCTAAGTAATCCAGTACTTTCATTTTGTTCGGCATAGAGACGTTAAATCCAGCTGCACCCATTGCTTTCATACCGTTTACGGCTGCTTCTAGTTCATCATTCCCTACTTCAAATGCAAGGTAAGCATAGTTGATACCTGTTAGTGTATAGCCAAGGTTATGCATACGTGGTGAAAGGCTGTGCCCGATTGGTGTAGCAAGAAGACCGACTAATTTTGTTTTTCCATCAATATTTCGTTCATGTATGTTTGTCATGATTGACATCTCCTTTAATTATCTAAATAATTTTTTCATGCGTCCAAGAACAAAGACCGCTAGTAATACGCTAATAACCGCAATGATCATATCGAAAAATAATGTCATTTTAATATCGTATGTGCTGACCAATCCACTTGTAATGAGCGGCACGAGAATAAACGCTGAGCTTGCTGCAATGTTGACGTAGGATGAAGCCGTTGCTTTGTTTGTCGGGAACAATTTCATCATAATACTCATCGCCAGCTGGAAGATTCCCGCTGTAAATAGTCCTAAGAGAAAGGTGCTGACAATGACAATGCTGTATGTTTCGATTTGGAAAAGTGAAAGCATTGCAAGGAACGCCCCAATTGGATAAATGATTGCCACCATAATCGGTGAAATGAATTTATCTAAGACGATCGAAAGCAATAGAACAGATACCAGTGCACCAATACTAAAATAAGATAGAAGCTGCGTGGCTTGTCCTGTGCCAAGTCCGATTAATTTTAACCCGAGCTGCGGAAGCCATGTCTGCCATACGACAAACAAGGCAGTCGATGTGAATCCCATCAGTACAACAGCTAAACCTTCGCCAAGCATTTTTGGTTCTTCCTTCAGCTGGTCCTGTACTGGAAGAGCGTCTTGTGAAGAAACTTGCTTGTGGTTCGGGAATGGCATAAAGAGTAAGTAAATCCCTACAAGTAGATAAAGAAGCCCTAGTCCAAAGAACGCCCAGCCCCAGAAAATGTCATGTGCCACAAGGAACGCCAAGATAAATGGAAGAATAGTCGCCCCAATGGATACAGACGCTTTCACTAAAACAGAAGCCGAACTTGCTTTCTTTGGAAATGACTCTGTCAAAGCAGGATAGGTTCCTGAATCAAGCAGTGAGTTGGCAATCCCTGCTGAAATCGCAAAGATAAATGCCATTGTATAACTTGTTGTCGTTGGAATACCGATTAAGAATAATAAGTAAAGAAAGTTTCCTGTAATAATGACTGGCTTACGTCCCCAGCTGTCGGCTAACCGGCCTGAGAAAAAAAGCGCAATTAGTTTACCAATTCCGATCGCCGATACAAGTAAGCTGATTTTCGGAATATCTACATGGTAGCGTTCAGATAAGCTGTCCATGTTGGAAGCTACAATAATATTGATCATGCCAAGCATGAAGTAGTTTAAATACATGCCAAGTGACGATTTAATATAAGGATTTTTCATGTTCCCACTCCTATATTTGAAACCCCTTTAAGGTCAAATTCTTTGTATACCCTTTGTTATTGTTTCCTTCAAAATGAATAATATGAAGCCCATCACAACACCCCATATGTGATTGATGAAAAAATAATGAATATTCATCTGCTCTTCAATCAAGTACATCGTTCTACTAAAATGTAAAAAATAATAACAGCCTTGATTAGGAAGTGAAACTTCATGATTTGATCAGAATCATAAAAAACCACTTTTAACTGTTTTTTGATAGAAATGATGATATGATAAAATAGGTATAACGATATACTAAAAGAAGCAACGAGATAAATATACTCCTGCATTTTAAATGTGTCAAGTTTATGACTTTGTGATTTAAAAAAAGAAAAATGAAACAAAGAAATAGTTGACTTGATCAATAAAAAAAGAGAATTGCTGCACACAATTCTCTTTTTCATCATGATGGAGAGGTTTCTCTAATATGAAGTTGAGGCTTTAAAATCAATCGCTGCAGCTCTTCATCCTGTTCGTTCATTTTATGATATAAAAGGTTCGCTGCTTTTACCCCGATGGATCGGGGGAAGGAGGAAACAGTGGTGAGCGGCGGATGGTACATTTCCGCTTCAGGAACATTATCGAATCCAACCACATCGATATCTTCACCAGGCTGGATGCCCCGTGCTGACAGTGCTTGAATGACCCCAAATGCGACTAAGTCACTGAAACAAAAAATAGCAGAAGGGGGCTCAGGCCGATCCATCACTTGGGCAAGTGCTTCTTTGCCGCCCTCACGAGTAGGTTCTATATCAATAATAAGAGAATCATCAATCGCCACATTTTCTTCGTCATGAGCTCTTTTGAAACCTTTCATTCGCTCAATCCAAGTCGAAGAGGTCTTAATGCCGCCTAAAAAGGCGATGCGGCGATGTCCCTTTTGAAGAAGATGATGGACTGCCATCCAAGTACCTTGTTCATAATCAACACCGACATAGTCACATTGCACGTCTGATAATTCACGATTTGCGAGTACTTTTGGGATGCGAATTTGATTTAATTGTTTGACCGTTCGAGCAGAGCTTTTCGAAGCTGGGTTTAAAATAATCCCGGCCACTCGGTGCTCTACCATGGTAGAAATGAGCCGCTCCTGTTTATCGACACTGTCAAAGGTCGTACCAAGTAAAACAGTATAGTCCAGTGATTCAAGCGTGGTTTGCACGCCAATTAAAAACTCCGAAATAAAGGTGTTAGAAAAATCCGTTACAATCACACCAACGATATTTGAGCTTTTTGACCGCATGTTGGCAGCAACGCGGTCGTATACGTATCCTAAGTCCTCCATGGATTGCAGTACTTTCTTTCGAGTGGCTTCAGAGATTCTAGGATTATTTCGAACAACGAGTGATGCCGTTGAAGTCGAGACACCGGCATGCTTGGCGACTTCCTGTAATGTGACACGCTGCTTGTTCATTTTTTTCATTTATCTTCACCAACTTCAATGGATTGCCTAACTTTGTTCATCATTAAGAGGGATTTCTCTATCAGACGAGCCGAACATCTTTTGATTTATTATACATGAATCAGGGGGGATTGATGAAGTGAAGACATATGAGTAACGCCGTAAATCCATAAAAGATTACCATTGACAGCTTTCAGATTGAGGCGTAAAATATGAAATTATTCAGAAATAGCAACATTTAAATTAAATAACGAAGGCTATGAATGCTGTGGGTCACACTATAGCAGGAGCAGCTTCTGGAGAGACCGCATGTATGTGCGGCGCCGAAGGGTTCACAATCTCAGGCAAAAGGACAGAAGAGTACGAAATATTGTATTTGTGGTGCATGGATGATGCCGTGTATGACTTTTCTCTATTTTGCTATTCTTTTATGACCGTGAGATTGGAGCGCATCCAATCTCTTTTTTTATGGACTTTTTTAAAGGGTTCATTATTTCAGGATAAGATCGTGTCGTAGGAGGGTGTTAGCATTGGCACAACAAGAATTAAAACGTGATTTATCAAACCGTCATGTGCAATTGATTGCCATTGGCGGAACCATTGGAACAGGACTGTTTTTAGGATCTGGAAAAGCTATTCAATTGGCAGGTCCTTCAATCATTTTTGCTTATTTAATTGTCGGGATGGCCATCTTTTTTGTCATGAGGGCACTCGGAGAATTGCTTTTATCGAAGGCAGGCTATCAGTCATTAACCGATATTGCGGAGGACTATCTCGGCCCGTGGGCTTCCTTTGTGACAGGGTGGACCTATTGGTTTTGCTGGATTATGACAGCGATGGCGGATGTCATTGCGGTCGGGGTGTACGTGCAGTATTGGTTTGATATCCCGCAGTGGATTCCTGCCATCATTTGTTTGTTGATTTTACTAGGGTTGAATCTATTAACGGTGAAGCTTTTCGGAGAAATGGAATTTTGGTTTGCACTCATTAAAGTAATTACGATTCTATTATTGATCGGGGTTGGAATTGTTCTTTTAATCATTGGTTTTCAAACAGATGCCGGACCGGTGACGGTAACGAATTTATGGTCTCATGGCGGGTTATTCCCGAATGGTGTCACAGGCTTCTTGCTCTCGTTCCAGATGGTGATTTTTGCGTATGTGGGAGTTGAACTGGTCGGTGTGTCCGCAGCAGAAACAGCCAATCCGCAAAAAAACATTCCTTCTGCGATTAATAAGATTCCATTAAGAATTCTATTTTTCTATGTGGGTGCGATCTTTGTCTTACTATGTATCAACCCATGGACTGAGCTCAGTGCATCAGAAAGTCCTTTTGTGAAAACCTTTGGACTCATTGGGATACCAGTAGCAGCAGGGCTTATCAACTTTGTCGTCCTGACATCTGCGGCATCAGCTTGTAATAGCGGCATGTTCTCGACGAGCCGTATTTTGTATAATCTCAGTCATCAAAAGCAGGGTCCAGCTTCCTTCGGACGTTTGAACAAGCATGCTGTCCCAAGCAATGCCCTGTTTGTTTCGACGATTGTGGTATCGGTTGGAGCTCTTTTAAGCAAGCTGATTCCCGAACAAGCCTTTGGTATTGTGACAACGATCAGTGCCATTTGTTTCATTTGGGTATGGAGTATTATTTTAATTAGCCATCTGAAATATAAGAAGACACGTTCTGAACTGCATAAGGCGTCTACCTTTAAAGCGCCATTTACACCTTTTGTGAATATAGCTGTTCTTGTGCTCTTTGCAGCCATTCTTGTTATCATGCTTTTCGCTGATGCAACACGTCCAGCGCTCTTATTAACGCCGGTCTGGTTTGGTTTCTTACTATTGATTTATGCACGAAAGAAACGCCGCGCGTCATAATGAACGGAAAAAGCACAGCCTTTGCATTAGGCTGTGCTTTTGTTCATTTAACGATTTCTAATCTTTAGCACATAATTTGCATTCAAAATGATCAAAACAACCCCAATGACCATGATTGAGAAAAGCTGAGAGTGATTGGCTCCAAGGGAATACACAATCAAAATAAACATGGCGCCGGTCAATAGAACATTCATCATTTGATACGTGTGAAACAGTCCGCCAAGCATCACATGCTTTTCGCCTTCGTCTGAAATAGCGAGCAGCTTTTTACTATAATCTTTGTCAGATGGACTTGGCAGGTTGCGATTAGGGTAGACAAGCTTTAGAACAGATATCGCTATATATGAACTGATAATGGAGACGATAAATAAAGCAGCATTGACGAGAATCAACCAAATGGGCTGCTCGGTGACGATCGCGATACCGATGGCAACAATGGAAAAAATGGTACTTACCGTATTGGCTAAAGTCAAATCAGTAAAGGTCCGATATTGTTTTACCTCTAGTTCATCCTCTTCATCTCCAGAAACCGAAAGAGATACTCTTTTTTTCATACGTGAAATCCCTGAAAAACAATAAATAATCAATAAAATCGTCAATCCACTGATGACCAGAGTCGCTTCAAATGCAATATCAAGAAGTGTCATCTCAAATTCGGCTGCCAGCAGACAGTAAGCGCCAAGAAAGCCAAGGAGAGCACCTAAGAGCATTTTGTATACAGTTTTCATGAGAGTTCATCCTCCTCGAATAGAAAAATACGTTCAATGGGTTCCTGAAAAATTCGTGAAAGCTTAACACCGAGCAATAGAGACGGCATTAACTCATCTCGTTCCATTAAGCTGATGGTTTGACGAGAGACCTTTGCACGCTTTGCAAGCTCAGTTTGGTTTAAACCATCTCGCGCACGAAGCTCTTTTAACCGATTTTTCATTCTGTCACCTCAATTTTGGTTGAAATCTTTCCTTGATTGTAAAGTATTATATTCATTTTGACAATTAAATTTGTCAAAATGATAAAAATAATTGTCAGAAAGATCATCTTTATTCAAAAGGTGAACCATGATACGCTAAAGGAAAGAGAAACAGAAAACAGGTGATGTCCGTGTTCATTGATCAATTAAAAAATGACTTACATCAATCACAACCGTTGTTCATTGGAGAAGAGACAGCGTTCAAAGCAGCAGTCCTTATCCCTTTGGTGCAAGTAAATGGAGAATGGCATATTTTATTTGAGGTACGATCGCTGACCATGAGAAAACAGCCGGGGGATATTAGCTTTCCTGGGGGCAAGCTCGACGGCAGCGAAACAGCACAGGAAGCTGCACTGCGAGAAACACATGAAGAGCTGGGTATTCCGCCAGAATCGGTCGAGATCCTTGGACAGCTCAGTCCTTATATCGCTTCTCCATCCTTCGTCGTATACCCATACGTCGGTATCATTGATGAGAAAAAAGTGAAACACTCCTTTAATCAAGAAGAAGTAGAGGAGACCTTTACTGTGCCTCTATCATGGCTCAGTCAATATGAGCCGTATTTACATCATGTATCCGTTCGGCCAACACCATCTGAGGATTTCCCCTACGAAAAAATCATGAATGGTGAGAAGTATAGCTGGGGGAGCCGTTCGATTGAGGAATGGTTTTATGATTACGAAAACTACACCATATGGGGATTAACAGCCCGCATATTAAAGCATTTTGTGACCATTGCAAAAGGGAATTTCTAGAGAATCGCTCTCTAGGAATTGGTTGTATTCAGCCGTTCCTTCGCTGTTTGTTGTCCTTTACTTATTGAAAGAGGGGATTTCGCTTGGCTCAGTCCGTAGGAAGGCATGTTCACGTAGACGGATTCATACGAGCCGGCTTGAATTTGGTATGTTTCATGATAAATGCCCACTGCGTTATTATTTCGTGCTCTTTGGTTAAATTCTTTCCAAGCAGCCAAATGCTTCTCCATCTTGGCATAGGCAAGGAGGTCATCGGTTGATTTCCAATATTGAATCATCGCTGTCGTGCGTAATCCAAAGTAATTCTCTGTCCCAAGAAACCCAAGCTCATCCTGATGGGTATACAGCTCCCTGATCATGCCAGGCAACGCCATGAACACAGGCAGCCATTGATGTATGGCCCAGCGTTTGTTGATCCTCATTCCGATGATGAATACAACAATCGAATCAGAATTGTCCGTTGTAAATCTGCCAGCACGTATGTCTTTTTTCATTCATTTACCCTTCCTTCTTCATCAAATGGAATGTTTCCACGCACCAATCGATTCCTGCTTGAGCCACTCTTTTCCCATAATCTAAAGTAAACAGCCAATACTTCGCATCCGCTTCATCTGGATAAAGCTCTTGAATGTTTTGTTCAATCGCAACATATGTCTCATAACGAATACGGAGCTGCCTCTCATAATCCTGTAAAAGCATTAATTTCTTATCAAACGAAAGATATTGACCGAAGAATAACTTTAATAACACTTCATTTCGCTCTGTTGGTAACTGATCGAGCGGCTGTGCCAGCCACTCTCTTAACGTGTCTAGTCCTTTTTCAGTCAAATGATATTCCCGCTTGTCAGAACGGCCAGAAGTAGTAGCAGGTGAAACCTCCGCAAGGCCTTCCTCGACTATTAACTTTAAAGCTGGATAAATTTGTCCATAACTGATTTTCCAAAAATGATGCAGGCTTCTATCAATTAATTGCTTCACTTCGTACCCCGACTTACAATCTGTCGTTAAAATACCTAAAACCGCATACGTCGTATCATTGTATTTTTTCATATCAGCACACCTATCTATAAATATATCATTTAGATATATATTAAATGATATGCAGTGGCAGATACAAGGAGTTGTAGAAACATAAATTCGATACAGAGGGTGGGGTTTTTCCTTATTTTGTTAATGAAGAAGGTGAATCACTCATATATATGGATGGTCATTCATCAGATCATATATTGGAGGGGGGCGTATGAGTAAATCGAAAATCTGGATTGTAGTTGTCCTGACGGTATTAGCTGGTCAGTCTATCAAGCAATCGCACAAAAAAATCATTGAATCATACCTATGCATTTGCGTATAAAATTAAGGATAGATGGTTAAGGACAAACAACTATTTCTACAAGTGTAAAGCATGAATATTGAGATTGTATGGAACGGCTCTTTTCTTACTTGATGGGGAGAATTTTTCGAAATAAGCTATGATCCTATAATTGAAAGGGATGTCATTATAGGGTCGACTGATCGAGATGCAAAATCAATAAAACTGCCAATAAAAATGACACGGTACAGTAGAGTTAAAAGCTGTCCCGAAAGAGGCATATAAAAAACAAGCTAAAGCATTTAAAAAGAAGATAGAAGAAAAGAAAAATAGGTGATGATAAACCTGATGAGTAAACTTATCAGGTTTTTTATAATAGAGATAGTTCTTATTGATGATAAAGGATATCGGTGTATAAAAAAGAGAGAAAGGCTGCTTCAAGAAATGAGTTATTTGAACAAATTGCACACTTATATCCTCAAGCGATGGATGTTGCTTTTAAGATCAAAGACTATATTAAACAGGTGCATAGTATCGACATTCCTAGTGATGAGCATACTTATCTTGCGGTACATATACACCGCCTCATATCTTATCAGCAACTAAAATAATTGTGGAACCACTTGCCTTGATGAGGCGAGTGGTTCTTTGTATGACCAATGTTTATATTAAGTTCCGATAGGTCGTTCTGTTGTACCAGGATTTCCATCATTTAATGAATTGAAAGCCCCTGTTTGTCCTAAAACAACGATGGTCAAAGTGATGATCAATAAACTCATTTTTTTCATTAGAATTCCCCCAGTCAATGATAGGATGTTTCATGCGATCAGCTTCCTTTAAAAAGAGATAGGCTTGATGAATTGCTCCCAGCTCTTCAAAGTGTTTTGCAGCTAATGCACTTAATTCACAGACTCCTTCAGCATCTTTTAATTTTTTAAGAATGCTGATTTCATCGAAACAGGCTTGAGCTTTTTGAGCCATATCTTCAGTGAAATATAGATGGTAAAGCAAATTCATTTTTGCTGTATAGATGGGGCATTTCTCTGATTCATGTTTTTGGTAAACCAATTCGAAGTAATAGAGAGCTTGTGTCTTTTCATCGATAGAAAGCAGCTCTTTCATTAACATGTACATGGAGTGATGAAAATAACACGAAGAGAGATAGTCTTCATCACTAAGAGCCTTTTCCAGGGCATCGATACATTTTTTTGATTCGCCAGCTTCGGCGTACAAAATGCTGATATTATGATAAAGCTGTGATGTTAGAAAATGATCGTTGAGACTGTCTGCGATGTGTAATGCTTTTTTGTAGTAGTCTTCTGCTCTTATAAAGTGACCAATGTCCATATAATTAGCAGCGGCGATGACAAAGGCTGCAGCTAGTCTTCTCTCATATCCTTCATGACTTTTGAAAATATCAATAGCATTCTGAATGTAGTGTAGAGAAATCAGGCTTTGACGAAGCAGCATATATAAGTTGGCGATTTTCGTATGGAATTCTGCTACTTCTATTTCATCAGGAATGTATTGTAGTTTTTTCTCGGCAATTTTAAACAGTCCAATGGCTGATGCATAGTCTCTTTTATATGAAGCGTAAAGGGCTTTGTATAGGTAAAAATAGTATTCAATTAAGTCGTTTGTTTTAGAGGGGCAATCTGGCTCTGTCTGTTCCTTCAGTTTTGTACCTCTTCGTTCATATAACATGAGTTTATACTTGCCTTCTAGCAATGAGTAATAGGTCAAGACCTCCTGATTCTTTTCCATTTTTTGAAGTAATTCCTTTACTTCTGTATACATTGCTTTTGCACTGTGTACATCATGCTTACGAATTGCAATTCTCCAATCATTTAAACGATTCCCCACCTGTTCAGCAGAAATGATAGCCATGGAAATTTCACCTCTTTATGTTCCTTTCACCTGTTTCACAAAAAACGATATCATAATTTTTGGTAAAATATAATCGTTTCGGTGAGGTGATTGACAAGAGGTAATAAAAAGGAACTAAGGTCATGTGATGTACGATATTGTAAGGGGAATTGCTTGTTAGCACAAATGAATAAAATCTCTTTTTGGAAGTCTAAAAAAGGGATATATACAATGGATTTTATGATGATGTACGAAAATATCACTCGTATATTTGGAATAAAGCAATATTAGCTATTTAAGAGGGAAAATGGAAGGTCGATCTATGAAAGAAAATCGGGTATGATGTTGCTAGATCATGAGATAAGAAACTGATAGATGCAGACAAAAGTAAGTATTAAACACAAACTTAGACCTTTAGAAAGGATGTCGAAATGAAAAAAAGATTTCCAAGCTTAAACAGACAAATCACAGTCATTATCACGACTCTGTTACTTGTTTTAGTGACTCTTTATATGTCAAAGAGATACTTTTATAGCAAAGAAATTGAGCTGCTGACAGAATCTTGTCACCAAGCAGACGGCAAAATCATCTTAGAAACAAGTAGTTTGTCTATGGATTACTCGTTTGAGTGTAAGAAAAAATAAAAATAAAACAGGCAGCTTTCTACCAGTTTGTACCTTAAATAAGAAAGGGAGCTCGGTTAGACATTAAAGATTTACATTGAAGAGGGTGGGGGTTTACAAAGAATCGTTGATCGTCTATTTATTCACCGTAATACTCTGCGATATCGTTTAGATAAAATCCATGCATTGACCGGAAAAGATCCTCGTCATGTAAAACAGTTGGTGGAGCTGTACATAGCACTGTGGACATTCAATTTACTTGATTGTGATTTGCACAACTGAATAAAGAGATAAATAAAGAAGTTCATCTAGAGTCACAACTCTATTCCAATGGATAAAAAGACAATCAGGAGGGATGGAGAATGGAGAATGGGTGGAGGTGTGACAGTAAGTACATTGGGGGCATTGACTGCACTTGTGATTGCGATTGTTCTCATTCTAAAAAAAGTAACACCTGCTTATGGCATGCTAGCATGTGCATTTATAGGCGGATTGGTTGGCGGTGTAGATATTGTTCAGACCGTCAACGTGATGATGGAAGGTGCTAAGGCCATGATTCCGGCTGTCCTTAGAATTATGGCCGCAGGTGTACTGGCTAGTGTTCTCATTGAATCAGGTGCAGCTTTCCTTGATAACACAGGACATGCTCTGACGTCAGGCGGCGGGGCACTTTATCAATTAGCTTCAATTGATTTATCTGGACTCGATCCAAGACTGCAATCCGTCCGTCTGGAGGCGGCTTGTGATGTAGATAATCCTTTAACGGGTGAGAGAGGAGCGTCTGCTGTTTTCGGCCCTCAAAAGGGAGCAGATGAAGAAATGGTTCAAGTGTTGGACAAGAACCTGGCTCATTTTGCACAAGTAGCTGAAAAGCAGTTCAATGTCTCCTTTGGAGATGCAGCAGGGGCAGGAGCGGCAGGAGGGCTTGGTGCGAGTTTATTAGGCTTTTTACAAGCCGATTTGCAAAGAGGAATCGATATTGTGCTGAAGGCTGTTCATTTTGATGATGTCATCAAGGAGGCAGACCTTGTTATTACGGGAGAAGGCCGAATTGACCGGCAGACCATTTATGGAAAAACGCCAATCGGTGTAGCCAAAGCAGCGAAGCAGTATCATCTGCCTGTGATTGGCATCGCAGGCTCTCTTGCAAATGACAGTGCAGTCGTACACGATCATGGAATTGATGCACTGTTTAGTATCGTTCCAGGTATTACCTCTCTTTCTGAGGCGATACAAGATGCGAATCTTCATGTAGAAAGAACAGCCCGGAATATCGCAGCTGCGTTAAAAAATGGAATAGAAAAGTAAACGTTGAAAAATGTTTCCTTTTCTATCACATTCCATCCCATAGAAATGTGGTAAAATTGTTATAAATCATGTAGAAAGTTGGAGGAAACAAAAATGTCTAATCTACCGAATTGTCCTTCGTGCAGCTCACCTTATACATACGAGGACGGCAGTCTGCTGGTTTGTCCTGAGTGTGCGCATGAATGGTCACTTGAACAAGAACAAGCGGCAGAGGAACAGCTTGTGGTCAAAGATGCGAATGGGAACCTGTTAAGTGATGGGGACACGGTCTCTGTTATTAAAGACCTAAAAGTAAAAGGTTCATCATCCGTTTTGAAAATAGGAACGAAGGTCAAAGGCATTCGTTTAGTTGAAGGCGATCATAATATTGATTGTAAAATTCCTAGCTTTGGTGCAATGAAATTAAAATCAGAGTTTGTGAAAAAGATATAATGTATGAAAGGAGGCTGTCAGTAAGAGGCCTCTTTTCTTTATTAATAGGTGAAAGGAATAATCTCAAACAAAATTCCATACATATATACCTGTTGAAAAAGGTTCATTTTTTAAAAAATCAAGCCTCTTTTCACATAAAAATCCTCAGTTTTCTTAACTCTACCTTAAAAAAGGCAGATGATTCACTAAATTTTGGCTAATCCCCTTCACAACTTTTGGGCATTGCTGTACCATATGGAAGTGTTCTTCTATTTTTGACGGATCATGGTGTTTGCCAGGAAATAGAATGATAGATGATACTCAGACAAAGAAGGAGAGGTAACGTGACGAACGTTTTAGAACTTCATAATGTATCTAGACATATTCGCGGGAAAAAGATTGTTCAAGACTTGAGCTTTTCTGTCCAAGCGGGCGAAGTCTTTGGCTTCTTAGGACCAAATGGTGCAGGGAAAACAACAACCATTCGTATGATGGGCGGTCTTTCTCCCATTACATCTGGTGACATTCGGATTAATGGTCATAGTATTCAAACCTCCTATCAGCATGCCATTCAAGATGTTGGTGCGATTATTGAAAATCCAGAAATGTATAATCATTTAACGGCAAGACAAAATCTTGTTCACTTTGCCAGAATGAATGGGAAAGTGGATGAAGCGCGAATTGATGAGCTGTTAGAGCTAGTCAGCTTGCAGCATGTGAAACATAAGCGTGTGCGTACATTTTCATTAGGAATGAAACAGCGATTGGGCATTGCGCAGGCACTCATACATAGACCGAAACTGCTAATCTTAGATGAGCCGACCAATGGACTTGATCCTGAGGGGATTCGAATGATACGAGATTACTTGAGAAGGCTTGCGAAGGAAGAAGGGCTGGCTGTAATTGTTTCAAGCCACCTCATGTCAGAGATGGAATTGATGTGTGATCGCTTTGCAATTATCCAAACCGGAAAGCTGATTGCGATTGAGGATCAGCGTGCTGAGACGAAGCAGGATGATTTGGTTAATTATCGAATGAAGGTAGCAGCCGGGGAGCTTGAAGAAGCACAGAAGCTCATTGGTGCATTTGAGGAAGGCGTCACTGTAAGAGAAGAGGAGCGGTACTTATTTTTCTCTATGCCAGAACAAAAAATGCCAGAATTAATCCGTCATTTGAGCAGCGCGTCTATTCATTTGTACGAGATCAAAATTGAAAAACAAACCTTAGAAGATAAGTTCTTAAGCTTAACAGGTAAAAAGGAGGCAGACGTATGATTCGCCTCATTCAAAACGAGTGGATGAAGATTAGTTATCGTGTTGGTACTTGGATTATGGTTGGGCTTCTTGTTTTAGGTATGGTTGCCACGCTGATCTTTGCAGTGAAAACAAATGACGGAGATCAAGCTTCAGGTGATTGGAAAACCCAGTTAGAAATGATGAATACGGAGAACAAGAAGGAGCTCAAAGAGACAGAGAATGGTTTCTTTAAAAGAAGCCTTGAAAAAGAGATCGCTATTAATGATTATCGAATCAATCATAATTTGCCTCCTGAGGATCAATTTGGTAAAAATGCATGGACTTATGTGAAGATCAATGCTGATTTGCTTCAGCTGGTCGGTGTATTTGTGATTATCATTGCAGCGACGATTGTCTCGGCTGAATATAAGCATGGTACAATTAAATTATTACTCATTCGTCCACCATCAAGAATGAAAATCCTTTTATCTAAATACTTTACCGTTCAACTTTACTCTCTATTTCTGATCGCGGTCCTATTTATCCTGTCATTTATTCTTGGTGCGATCTTCTTTGGATTCAATCATGATTATGTGTATTTGTCCTATCAAAATGGTGAAGTCATTGAACAATCTCAGATTGCAAATATGGTTTCATATTATTTGGCACATTGTGCTATGTTTGTTGTACTAGGAACACTTTCTTTTGCCATTTCAACGGTATTTAGAAGTGAGGCCCTTTCTATTGCGATTAGTGTGTTAGCTTATATTGTTGGAGCATCCATCACAAGCATTTTGATGTTCTTCTTTGATTGGGCGAAATACTTATTGTTTGCAAACGATCCTGCACAATATTTTGCGGACACACCTACTTTTATCGAAGGTATGTCCCTAGGATTCTCACTAATCGTCCTAGTCATCTATTGGGCTATTTTCTTAGCCATTGCCTTAATCGTCTTTCAAAAGCGAGAAGTGAAAACAGGTTAATTTAACTTTTTAGGAGGTTTACACATGATTAAACGTAAAGGTGAAAAAATTATGGGGATTATCAGTATTGTCCTCAATGCCATTGGTGTTGGAATTGGAGCATTATTCCTCTCCATAGGTCCATCTTTTTATGATGAAATCAATGAAGTGTTAAAAGAAGAAGGGGAAACATTGCCGATTGAAACGCTTCAGGCTTCGGTTCATGCGTTTGGTACTCAGTTCATGGTCGTTTCCGCAATTGCGGCTGTGCTGTCGATTGTAGGTGTGATTTTCTTGAAAACTGACCGCCGTGCCGTGCTGTCAGGTATTCTTTTCTTGGTTTCTGCTGTAACTCTTTTAATTGGAACAGTTGGTCTTGCATTCGTTCCAATGGTTCTATTATTTGTGATCGGCTTGATGTCTCTTATTAGAAAGCCGAATACAGACATTCACACAAGTGAATATCCTTCATAATGAAAGAAAAGACATGCGCATATCTGCGCATGTCTTTCTTTTTTAAATGATGCCAATCAGCATCGCCACAAACAGAAGGATAATACTAAATCCCCACATCCAAAAGAAGGAGTAGCGGATGTGTTTCCCTATATCAACCCCTGCAAGACCTACGGCGAGCCAAACAGCGGGAGCAAGCGGGCTGACAAAGGTTCCGATGATGTTCCCAATCATCATGGCATATGCCGCAGAAGTACCTGGTACGCCAACTTCAGATGTAATGGATTCAACAATTGGCAGAAGGGCGTAATAATAGGCATCTGTACTTGTCAGCATATCAAGCGGCACTCCAAGCATCCCAACAATGATATGTAAAAATGGCAGCAAGAAGGCTGGTAAAATGTGAATACTGTCAACAGCAATAGCTTTCAGCATCCCTGTGCCTTCAAGAATTCCTAAAAATGACCCTGCGGAAAAAATCACAGCCGCCATCATCAGCGCACTAGGTGCGTGTGCTTTGATCCTTTCCATTTGCAGATTCACATTCGGAAAGTTAATTAATAGTGCGAGAGACAGGCCAATCATAAACATAAAACTAGCAGGCATCACGTTCAACACGAGAAGCACCACAACACACAAAAACAGAACAAGGTTCACCCAAATGAGATGATAACGCTTTAAAGAGGCGTCTCCCGTTTCACTAATAGACTGAATGGCACGATCCCAATCAGCACCTTCTAGTTGAACCGCAGCTATTTCATTTGCAGCAATTTTCACCCGAATTCGCTTTTCTTCCCTCTTTCCTAAAATGAATGCCATCCCTAACACGAGCACAACGCCAATGAGCTGAATTGGAATGAGCGGAACCCAGAGTTCAGAGGGGTCCATATTCAGGACACTTGCTGCCCGTCCAGTCGGTCCAGCCCATGGAATCATATTGGTTAATCCAGCACTCGTCCCGATTAATAACAGCAGTAAATAAGGGCTCATATGTAATTTTTTATAAAGCGGAAGCAGTGCAGGTACAGTTAATAAAAAGGTCGTAGCCCCTGCTCCGTCTAAGTGTGCGATCACCCCAATCAAAGCAGTTCCCATTGCAACTGTGACAACATTTCCTTTTGTCAGCTTGATTAAAGTTTTAATTACAGGTTCAAAGAACCCTGTATCTTGCAAAATGCCAAAAAATAAAATGGCGAAGATAAACATGGTCGCCACCGGCAATACTTTGATAATCCCTTCCTCGAAGAAGGTTTGAATGTCATTGATCCCAAATCCCGCAATGAGTGCCCCTATTAATGGAACCATGACCATGGCGACAATTGGACTTGCTTTCCCCCAAATCAGCAGCACAACAATCGTTAAAATAATCATCAATCCAACAAACGTTAACATAAGCCCCTCCCCCTACAAATAAACCGTTTACATTTGTCTATACTTTTCATCCAATGCATTCCCACAGCTGCATTGAAAAAAAGGGTATCAAATTTATAAGTATGAAGCAACCGCTTTCATACCTATACAATGGTAAAAAAGGATGGAAGGACCAGTCGTGTCGCGGCATCAAATATTGTAAAAAAATTTAGATAAAAATAACGATTAAAGTTCACAACGATTAATATGGGTATTTAGACTTATTAAATCAAAAAGCGCCCAATAAATGGACGCTTCTTTCAACTATTTTTTCAAGATGACATACTCGTAAGGATCAAGTTGAAGCTGCTCAGACACTTGCTGTCCAGTCAGCATATTCTCATAACTTGCCTCTGAATCTAGTGACATGTTCTGCTGCTCTTCTGTGAAATTCATCAAAAACACATAGTCCTGCGTACCGTCTGTTCGTTTTTGTACACTGACTCCTTCTAGGATTGCAGTGGATAGGACGGGCTGTATGCCAATACCTGCGATAAGGTCTTCGTAAAATTCATCATAAAAAGCCTGCTCATTTTCTGAGGCCATATAGTATGCTTTCCCTCTTTCTAATGAACGGACAGTCAGGGCCGGCTGTCCTTCGTAGCAGCCATTCTCAAAATGCCCTAGCACAGAGGCCGTCTCAGGGTGTATGGATTCGCAGTATTGTCCGACATGATAGGTGCGTCCATTCCCTGTGGTCATTAACACATGTTCATCAGGCATCAATGTGTTAATTTCCTCTGCCCAAATGCCAAGTACATGGCGGAGAGGACCAGGAAAACCGCCGAGGAAACAGAGATCATTTTCGTCGACTATGCCGCTCCAGTAAGTCGCGATAAAAATGCCGCCCTCTTTGACAAAGGCTTCAATTTTTTCTGCAACGCCTGGTTTGATCATGTAGAGCATTGGCCCAATGAGCACACGATAGGATGAGAAATCTTTTTCCATTCCGACAATGTCAACAGGGATGCCTTTTTTCCAAAAGCTTCGATAGTGAGTTTGACAAGCCTCTACATAGCGTTTGTTTGTGTTATTTAAGCCTTGCGCATCATCAATGGCCCAGTGATTTTCCCAATCGTAAATGATGGCGACCTCTGGCTGAACGGATGTGCCCGCAATTGGCTGCAGCTGCTCCAGTTGTTTCCCTAGATCAGCTACCTCTTGAAACACGCGCGTATGTTCATGACCAGAATGATCGACAACGGCACCGTGGAATTTCTCAGAGGCGCCTCGGCCTTGCCGCCATTGGAAATATAGTACGGAGTCTGATCCGTGGGCAATTGCCTGCATGGCAGAAAGGTGTGCCATGCCTTTATGTTTGACCTTGTTCACTTCATGCCAGTTTACAAGGCTAGGCGTACTCTCCATGACGAGAAACGGCTGTCCGTCCTTTAAGGAACGATACAAATCATGTACAAAGGCAACGTTTGATGCTAATTCGGCCGTTGTTTCTCTGCCGCTGTGCCAAGCAGGATAGCTATCCCATGAGATCACATCGACCTCTTTTGCAAATTGATGATAATTCAGCCCAAGGAATGGACGCATATGCGGATAGTCGCCCATAAAGTTTGTGGTTACTGGGATATGAGGCGTCAATTCCCGCAGCGGCTCAATTTCATTTTGATAAAAACTGATCGTTTGCGCTGTGACAAAGCGTTTCCAATCCAGGTTCATGCCGTGAATCATATGCTCTCCATGTGGTGCGGGTGACTCGATTTGTGACCAATCACTATACGTGTGGCTCCAAAATCCCGTCCACCATGCTTGATTCAAAGCCTCAAGATCATGATTGTATTTGTCCTTCAAATAGTCTCGAAATGCTTCCTGGCACAGGTCGCAATGGCACTCGCCGCCGTACTCATTCGAAATGTGCCACATGATCAGTGCTGGATGATCCTTGTAACGTTCCGCAAGCAGCCGGTTGAGTGTATTCGTTTTTTCTCGATAAACCGGAGAGGTGAAGCAATGATTGTGGCGCAGTCCATGTAAGTTACGCTGACGATTCGCTTCGACGCGCAATACTTCTGGATATGTTTGCGAGAGCCAAGCAGGTCTTGCTCCGCTTGGCGTTGCGAGAATGGCGTGTGCCCCCTGCGCTGCCAAGCGATCCATGATGTCATCCAGCCATGCAAAGTCATACTGACCTTCTTGTGGCTCTAGCTTACTCCATGCGAAAATGTTGATGGAGAATGTTTGACAGTGTGCAAGCTTCATTAATCGAAAATCTTCTTCAATGATCTCTGGCATATGGAGCCATTGATCTGGATTGTAATCGCCACCATGCAAAAAGCCTTTCACATTTGGGTGAACGAGAGGGTAACGCTTTCCCATTTTGTCACGTCCTATCCTTTTAGTTACGGTGTCATTTGTTTAAATACATCAAGAGATGGCAGTGCTTTTCCGTTGAAATCGAACATCGCTTGATTTTCCCACGCATTTCCGACAGTCCCGGTTGTTTGGATATAAGTGAGCCCGTATTGACTAGACCACGGAGCGCCTTTCGCTGGAATCCAAAGCGGCTCCCAATAAAAGAACCCCTTCCCGCGGTTGTTGTTTACTTGTGAAATTTTTTCGGATAGATCTCGTATAAAAGATGCCTGGCCTTGAGGTGAGGCTGGATAGCCGGCTGTATTGACAGAGTCTTGATTAAATGAATTTTCTAGGTTGTCACCGTTTGCTGTCGTAAAGCCGTAAGCAGTTTCTACTACGATGACGTCTTTGTTATAGCGGGCACTAATATCATTCATATTGGACGTAAGTCCGCTAAAGCCGCCGTCCCAATACGGGTAATAAGATAAACCGATCGTATCGAAGGAGACGCCTCGTTTTGTGATTTCATCAAACCACCAGCGGGATGCACCATTGTCTCCGCCATGTGCAAGGTGAAGCATGATTTTGATGTTTGAATCGACAGAGCGGACGGCATTTGTGCCAGCCTTTAGCAGAGCAGCGAGCCGGTCAAATTCACCACCGCCTTCACCCCAGCTTTTTCCGTTGGGCCACAGCATACCTGAGTTCAACTCATTCCCGACCTGAACCATATTCGGCAAGGCATTTTGCGCTCTCATCGCTTTGAGCACATCACCTGTGTAAGTGCCGACCGCTTTTTCTAAATCGTTTTGTGAGAGGGACGTCCACGCTTTCGGTTTGAATTGTTTACCGGGGTCAGTCCAGAAATCACTGTAGTGAAAATCAAGCAGCACTTTCATGTTTTGTGCCTTTGCACGTTTCGATAAAGCGATGGCTGTATTGAGATCATTTGTGCCGCCGTTATAGGCCCGGCCTTGATTGTCATATGGATGGTTCCACAGTCTGATACGCACATAGTTGACGCCTTTATCCTTTAATAGCTTGAGCGGGTCAACCTGTTTTCCGTTCTGACCGTAGTATCTGCCGCCGCTTCTCTCCACTTCTGCAAGCATGGAGATATCAGCTCCTTTGATAAAATCACCTTGCAGTCCATTGATTGGCTGAACAGAAATCGTATCTGCCTTAGCTTCAGGCAGAATACCTAATCCCATCAGAAAGAAAATGGCAGCAGTGACGAGCACCCAATTTTTCATCAAATCTCCCCTTATCCTTTTGTCCCGCCTTGTGTGAGACCGGACACAAATTGTTTTTGTAACACAAGGAACAATAAAGCGACTGGAATCGCAATGAGTAAAGCCCCGGCAGCAAAAGTCGTGTAGCTGGCACCCATTTTGTCTGACACAAGATTGTACAGACCGATTGGGAGCGTATACATTTCGGGTGAGCGGACAATGACACTTGAAATGATGAAATCACCCAGTGGTCCTGTAAATGAGTTGATTGCGACAACAGCTAAGATGGGCTTAGCGAGCGGCATAATAATTTGGATGAAAATCCGGAAATGCCCTGCGCCGTCCATTCTGGCTGATTCATCGAGATCCTTTGGAATCGCGTCCAGATAGCCTTTCATTAAATACGTATTCATTGGAATTTGTCCACCTGCATAAATCAAAATCAGGGCAAGGTGGCTGTTAATGAGTCCAAGCATTTGAGCAAGAACAAAAATCGCTATCAGCGCTGAAAATTGAGGAATCATTTGCAGCAGCAAAAAGAGCATCAGCCCATTTTTCCGTCCTTTGAAGCGGAATCTAGAAAAGGCATAGCCTGTAAAACTGACAAGAACCAGCGTTAAAACCATTGTGGCAATGCTGATCTTCATGGAGTTCCAATACCATTTTGCATAAAGTGCCCCCTGACCGAAGAACAGCTCGGTGAAGTGGCTGAACGTTGGATTTTTCGGAAACATACTTGTACTCATAAGGCTGTTCCCAGGATTAAAAGAAGCACCAATCGTCCAAAGCAGTGGATATAGAATACAAATGGAGGCAATGAAAAGGATAAAATAAGTGATGCTCAGGCGAATGAGCTTGTTTTGTTTTGATCCCATATCACATCATGTCCTCCTCTTTGAATGAATTCGTTCTCTTAAACTGCCAGAGTGCAATGGCGATAACAAAGATAGAAAGTAAAATCGTGACAGCTGCAGCGAGTGCATATTGAGAAGACTGCATCGTGAGTTTGTAAATCCAAGAAACCAAGATGTCCGTTCCCCCAGCAGTTGAGCCAGCCACAGGTGGTCCGCCGCCATTAAATAAGTAGATGATATTAAAATTGTTAAAGTTAAACGTATATTGCGTGATTAATATAGGCGCAATGGAATAAAGGACAAGCGGTAACGTGATGGACCGGAATTTCTGAAAGAAGTTTGCCCCATCAATGGTCGCAGCTTCATATAGATCCTCTGGAATTGCTTGCAAAACACCGGTTGTCATAATGAAAACAAAAGGAAATCCAAGCCAAGTCTGCATCGCAATGAGGGCAATTTTGCTCCAAAATGGATCTGTCAGCCATGGTTTTGGATCAATTCCAATCGATGCAAAAAGTGTGTTGTTAATGGCTCCAAATGTATCGTTGAACAGTCCGGCAAACACCAAAATGGTCACAAAACCCGGAACAGCCCAAGGGAGAATCAAAATCGTTCTAAAAAACCGTTTGCCTTTTAAATCCTTCTGATTGAGCAGAACCGCTAGAAAGATGCCGACAGCACATTGAAGGGTCGAAGCAGCGAGCGTCCATACGACGGTCCAGCCAAGTACATCAATGAAAGTGTCTCTCCAAATATCAATTGAAAAGATATTTTGAAAGTTCTTGATCCCTACCCAATCAATCAGATTAGCAGGAGGCGAGTGGTATAAATTGTAGTTCGTAAAGGCAAGCGCAAAGCTGAACATAATAGGAAAGACAACAGAGAATAGAAGTAAAAAGAAAGCAGGAGTGCTCATTAAGTAAGGAAAGCCTTGGTCGATCAGCTGATGATATTGAGCTCGGATGGAATGGAGCGGAACCCCTTGATCACGTTTCTTTCCGTTCATAAAAGCATCACGCATCATGAGTACGTAAAAGCCGATACCAAAACCAGCTGTTAACAGCGCAATAATCCCTTTTGCCAAAAGAAAAACAGAGTTATCACGAGGCAGCATCGTACCAAGTGTGAACAGCCCCCAGAAGCCAATATTGAATAAATCATAAAATACGATGAAAAAAGAAACACCGAACAGGAAAAAAAGTGCCCCTTTGCCGTACTGTTTGTTGTATATCTGCCCCATCCCGGGTATTAATGAGAACATTAGCGCCCGTCTCCGGTGTGTCTTTGATTCCACTATATGTGTGCGGTCTAGTTCAAGGTTACCCGTCACGTCTAACACCTACTTCATATGAAATTAGATCAAATACGGGCAGCATGATAGACTTAAAGGCTACCCGTGTTTGATGATTATTTAGAATGGTTTGCTTTAATTTGAGAGTCGATTTGATTGACGGCATCATCAAATGCCTTTTTCACATCTGTCCGGCCGGTTGAAATGAGACCTAATGCGCTGTCAATCGGCTTCCACACTTCTGCCATTTCAGGGGTATTCGGTGTCAGCGTGGCATATTTCGTTTGTTTTGAAACAGCATCCGCATTTGCGTTTTTAGTAATGATTGGATCTTTCATCAGCTTTTTCACTGGTGGAATTTCCTCTGTCACTTCGAATCGCTTCTTCGAATTTTTTTCATTCGTGATAAATTCAACAAATTTCTCAGCAAGGTCTTTATTTTTAGAATAAGAGGAGACGTTGTAGCTCTTTACACCTAAGAATGAGCTCATATGCTTTCCGTTAGGGAGTGTTGGCAGCTCTGTTACGCCATAGTCAATTCCAGCTTCTTTATATGGACCAAATGACCATGGACCAGAAATGACAGCTGCTGCCTTTTTCTCTGTGAATAAGGAGTTGAGGACATTGATTCCTTGTTCACCAATGATGCCTTTCGGGAAAAGTCCTTCGCTAAAGAATGTTTGAATGTATTTTCCGCCTTCGATGGCGCCATCGTTGTTCAGACCAATATCATTGACATCATAAGAGCCATCGCTTTTCTGTTTGAAAATATAGCCCCCTGATCCGCCTAACACACTTTGTGCATAGTAAATTTCATCCCATTTCGCTACAAAACCGTATTTCCCGTCTTTTGTCAGCTTTTTCGAAAGGTCATACCAGCCATCAAGTGTAGTTGGTGCCTTTTTGACAAGGTCTTTGTTATAGAAAAGCACTGTCGTTTCAACGGATTTAGGAAGGCCATACAGCTTGCCGTCTACCGTTTGTGATTGAATGGATTCGTCTGTAAAGGAGTCGATCACTTTTTGATCAGGTTTGATTTCCTGTAACAGCCCCTCAGTGACAGCTGATCCAATTTGATCGTGAGGCATCGTGATGACGTCTGGGCCTGTCCCGGCCGCTCCATCAAGGCGGAGAGCTTCGATTTGGTCGGCATACGCTTTTTCGACCAATTTGATTTTCACATCGTTTTGTTTTTCAAATTCTTTTACAGCGTCTTGAATCCCATCAGACTTTTTGACATCCTCCCATACTAGCAAGGTCTTTGTACCTGTAGATGCTGGCTGTGTCCCGCTTGAATTGTCATCTCCTGGCCCGCATGCTGAAAGCAGAAGCACAGCAGTACCAACGACTGCTGATAATGTCGCCCATTTTCCCTTTTTCATTGGTAATCCCCTCTCGTTCTTTTTTCACAGATGATAAGAAAACGCTTTCTTAATGTGAGAATATCAACTTAAGTAAAAAAAGTAAACATATTTTATTAAATTTATTAAGTAAAATTTTTTACTTGTATAGAGAGAAAAGAAGCCCTCCACTTTAGGAGCGGCTTCCAGTTGATGATATGGTGCTTTTCCGAAAAACAGGCTCTGAGGCAATCAGAACAGTCTTAGGCAATGTTCTGCCGTCTACAAGTCTTTCTAAAAGTAAATCGATCGCTGTCTCACAAAGTAATGACGTATGGATATGATACGTGGTGAGCGGCGGCGACACATATTGAGATACATGAATATCGTTGATACTAAAGACGCTGACGCGATTCGGCAGAGAAAATCCGCGCTCATTTAATGCTTGTAAACAGCCGATGGCAAGAGGGTCACTAGCGACACAAAAAGCGGTGGGCAGATCATCACCAAGCTCGTCGATCGCCTTCATCATCAGCGAATAGCCTTCATCTACTGAGAAATGGTGGCCGATATAGACCAATCGCTCATCAAGCATATGGCGGGCCAGCATGTATTCACGGAAAGTCGTTTCACGAATATCTGGAATGTGAACGTTCGTATTGAGATCAAGGTCTGTGCCGCCTATGAATCCAATGGATTGGTGCTCTTTTTCGATAAAAGAATCGATGATCTTTTCAACAATTCGTTTCAAGTTCGGCTTTACAGAATCAAAACGGTCTTCATCTGGCGTGGTATCAATAAAGACAATGTGCGGAGTGATCGCATATAATTGGTCAAGCTCTGACGTTTTAAAGCGGCCGATGGCGATGATTCCTTCTGTAGCAGAATCAATGGAATGAAGCCCATCAGACGGATTGTAAGCGGTGACATTTAAACTCCGAGTATTGGTGAGTTCCTCAATGCCGAGTCGAATGGATTTAAAATAAATATCTTCAAGCTCTTCCTTTTCGGTCATCCAATAGAGAAAGGCGATTTTTTTTAATGAATGTTTGAATGTCTTCTTTTGGTAGGACAAAGCTTCTGCAGCGGCATATACTTTTTCGCGTGTTTGATCGGTGACAGATAGGTTGGGATCTTGGTTCAGTACGCGAGATACCGTTGCGATGGATAAGCCTGCTTTTTCTGCAATGTCCTTTATTTTAGCTGCCAAATCAGCACCTCCTATAGAAAATATCTCCTCTTAGTATAGAGTCTTTAAAAAAATTAGTAAATATTTTTATTAAATTGTTTTCGTTTAGGCGGTTCTTTACGTGCTGGAGAGGAATTAGTAAGATATATATAGGTAAGGGGTTGGATTAAGATTTCTGATAGGAGAGGGACCGATGTATTACGATGCACTGAAGACATTTGTGACAGTGGTGGAGGAGAAGAACTTTACAAAAGCAGCCCAAAAGCTGCGGATTTCTCAGCCAAGTGTCAGTCTTCATATTAAGAACTTGGAGCAGGAATTCCAGACCGTTCTGCTGAATCGTTCACCAAAGCAATTAACCGTTACACCAACTGGGGATATGCTGTACCATCGATCAAAACAAATCATTCGTCTCTATGAACAGGCGAAGCAGGACATTTATGAGCATCATCATTTGGCAAGAGGAAAGCTGACCATCGGGGCGAGCTTCACAATTGGTGAGTATGTGCTGCCGCAAATATTGGCAGAGTTTCATCAGCTCTATCCGCATGTTGATATTGAGGTGGTCATTGATAATACAGAGGCGATCGCCAGACATGTCCGTTTATTCCATGTCGACATCGGTTTGATCGAAGGACAGACCAATGACAAGGAGCTTTCTGTAGAAACTTTTCTAGAGGACGAGCTTTATATTGTGGCGCCATTAGATCATCCTTTTGCCAAGAAAAAAGATGTCACCATTGATCAATTACAGAACGAAACATGGATTACGAGAGAAGAGGGATCAGGGACAGGAGAATATTTACAGCATGTCCTGAAATCAAATGGACTGAAAGCGCGAACCTTTGTGACCTTTAGCAGCAATCAAGCGATTAAAGAAGCTGTGATCCATGGAATGGGTCTTTCTGTTTTATCTAAATATGTCCTCCAGCGAGGCAGCATTGGCGGTGAATTGGCTGTTATTTCTGTGAGAGGCATGGATTTCAAACGAAAGTTCTCGTATGTCGAGTCACCGATGACCGGGGGAAATAAAAATAAGGAATTGCTCGTTGAATTGTTAAGGAAAGAGAAAGAAGAAGCTTCTCCGTAATAGGAGAAGCTTCTTTTTTATAACCCTTTAATTTTGATTTCATCGACTGGAAGGAAGATCTCACCTGTATCTGTGTATTTCATGGTGACCTGATCGTTCTCTTTTAAATAAATGACGAGAGGTTCTTTTTCAGATGACATAGTGTAGCTTTTCCCATCGTCTAGCAGGAAGGTGACGGTTGTATAATCACCGGTTTTTTCTTTGTAGACTCGTTTGACCTTCCCTGCCGCTTCTTTCTTTTCTTGTTTAGAGGAACTGTTAACAGTACCGCCGCCTTTTTGAAGAGCTGTCTTATAGGCTCTCAGTGCTTCATTTGGTGTAGAAGCGTACGCAGCGATTTCTGGATTGGCTGCAGAAACGATAAAATAGTTTTGCAGGAACCCATTTGAATCGAGAACAGGTGTGAGCCAGCTGGCTTCCCCATAGAAATTATAGAGAATCGGCATGCGGCCTTTCCATTTCTTCTCGATGAATCTTTTCTCAATAATTTGCAGAGCGCCCTGAGAATCCATATAGGATTCTTCAAGATTTCCTGTATAATAAGTCGCTTTTCCTGTCCGGGCATTTGTCAGGGCATATCCGAGCATGGAATCAACGCCCTCTTTCGGACTTGTGAAATCTGTGAAGTAATACATATCTCCTTTTGAATCAAACACCGGGCTCACATTGGCTTCCGTTCCTTCATCTGAAGGCAGCTTGACATCTGATTTTCCAAACATACTATTCCAGAACCCGTGAATATAGTTTCCAAAATAGCTGTTTTGCAGACTGACCGCCTCTGGTGAAACAGCACCGTCGATAAAGGCAGGTACTTGATCTAGAGCATATTTCTTCGTTGCACCCGTTTTGGCATCAACAACGACGACACCGGAAGCTTTAAAGCCATTTCGGGCAGAGATGAAATCGCCATACGTTTGAATGTAATAAGGCTTGCCGTCATCATTGATTTCCAGCTGTGTGCCGCCGTAGAATATCAAATCTGGGTATTGGAGACGGATATGCCGCTCAATTTTTTTGTTGAAATAGGAGGAAGGCGTATAGACCATCTCCGTCTTCACGAACTTTGGATTAGCAGAGGAGTCGGTCGCACTTAATGTAAAGTAACCCGGCGTGCTGCCTGCACGAATCCATTTAAAAAAGTCCGAGAACTCCACTGGAGCGATGTATACATACTCACCGTTAACCTTCTGAATTTGCAAGCTGCCAAGCTCATAGTAGCTTGTGTTTGGCACCTGTCCGAACGATTTCTTCATTTTGTTCCGAGCAAATTGAGGCGGCACACTCGCAGGTGTTTCTTTTTCATCAAATGCTTTGATTTCTACTTTTTGCTCCATTTTGGAGACATCGAATTTCTCATTCGCATTGAATAGAAAAGCTGTTGCCATGTAAACACCGAGCAGCAATAGAATAAGAAACAGCACGCCTTTGATTTTACGCTCCAATCCAACTGACAAAAAGGCGCCTGCTGCTGTCACAACAAGTCCAATCAGCCATAGGGATGAAGGGTTACGATCTAAATTGGTGATGTAATAGAAAACAAAAATACCGATCATAAACAGCAAAGCAAGGCCTGCAATCCACATGAGCGGCACCTGCTGCTTTGTTCCTTTCTTTCTTATAATTAACTTAATTGGTGTGAGCAAAAGGGTCAAGACAAGACCGATCACAACCGAAAATAACAAAATATATCCCACAAACAGATCTCCTTTCAAATCAATCACTCTTTTAGTATATACGAGTGTGAGGGGGAAAAGATTCAGAAGAATCATACCCATTCAATTTTATGAAAAAATGAGTTGAAAAGGGCCTTTTAATATTTCGGTAGGTTAAATGATATTGTCCTTGCGCTAGATGATTAGATTTAAGTGAATATTTTGTGGACGTAAACTTTAATTTTTATCTCCGAGGGGTATATTCTTTTTTATTCATTACTTTATGAATTTATATTGTAATAAATAAGATGTTAAAAGATACAGATATCTTTTAAATATAAAGATTCATTTTAATTTTCTACAGAATGAAATAGTTATAACATTCCTATTATGTTATATAGTTAATATTAGGAGGTAATTTAAATTGAAAAGACGTATCCCTTTTCTCATTATTTTTACTTTAATTGTATCGTTATTTTCACCGTCTGTAACATTTAATATTAATCGAGACTTCTTCAAGAGACAAAAGTGTCAAAATTGGTTATAAAGAAGCCGATGCTGTATGGGGTCTTGTCATTCGAACTATTTTTGTAAACGGGGTGAAAGCAAGTAAACATTTGTATAAATCAATAAAATATGCCCCTAAATATCCTGCTGGTTTTAAAGCTGTTCAAAATGGGACTAAAAAAGTTACAGTAAATAATAAGAAGTTGTTATCTGAGTTAAAACAGATTGAAGGAGGGACTTCGAAAAAAGTATATAAAGATGGCTATAAAGACGGAAAAAAGGTTTCTGTACATTATTTTCAAAGTAAATCTGGTTTGGTGTATGATGTGAAAGTTAAAAAAGGTTGGAGTGTGAAATGATTTATGAATAAAATAGAACTAAGATATTCTTCACATGAAGATTTAGATAGGATTATTGTTATAAATATCATTGGTATAATCATATCGCTAAAAGAAGGTTTAATCACTATAGAAGAAGCGGAAAAGCTCATGTTCAGTCCACGAACAATCGATGTTTTAAAGAAGAAAGGGATAAATGAAGAACTGATAAATATACTTCATTTGGGAACAGAACTTGAAGATGTAGAAAGTTTAATACCACAAGAATTAAGTGATAGTTTAGAAGAATTAAGGGTAAAATGCTTAAGATTCCTGGAAAGAAATACAGAAAATGAAGTTAAAAATAATGTGGTAGATTATTGAGCTAAAAGTGTATATTATAAAATTTTGAGTAAATCTGTTTTGATCTATTGATCAAAACGATGAATTCATAAAAAAAGAAGTCTGTGCAAACAGGCTTCTTTTTTATAAGATGGGAACATGAGGAAATGTATGCGCTAACATGAATGAGGAAGGAGTGAAGTCAATTGGCTTCTGTCAGTTTAAGTAGTATTGAAAAAATACGAGCAGCAAGCAGAGGATTGCCGCCAAAGCTGAAAGGAATTGCAGAACATATTATGAGTGAACCCAGCGACATTATTCATTTGTCTATTGTCGAGCTTGCCAAAAAGACAGCGAGCTCAGAGGCAACGATTTTTCGTCTTTGTAAAAGGCTTGGATTTGAGGGCTTTCAAGATTTGAAGATTGCAATTGCCCAGGAAATAGATCAAACAAAGCCTGATTATGTAGATGAAGAAATGAGTCTTGATGATGATACGGCCGTTTTTATGCAAAAGGTTTTTCAGGCGAATATATCTGCATTAAAGGATAGCTTTCAATTACTGAATCCAGAGGATGTAGAAAAAGCCATTCAAATCATTCATGAAGCAAAGCGCTTAGAGTTTTATGGGAGTGGCGGGTCCGGACTTATTGCAACAGACGCTTTTCATAAATTTATGAGGACAGGCATCAACTGTATTGTTCACACCGATTCTCATTTCCAGGCGATGTCTGCCGGTCTTCTCGACCAGCACAGTACAGTGATCGGTATATCTCATTCTGGCCGTAATAAAGATTTACTCGATGCAATGAAAACAGCAAAGGAAAAAGGAGCGAAAACCATCGGTATTACAAGCTATCAGCGCTCTCCATTGAGCCAGCTTGCTGATGTCACGTTGTATACTTCGACGCAAGAAACGGCTTTTCGAACAGAAGCGATGTCTGCAAGACTTGCTCAGCTCACTGTCATTGACGTACTATACTTTGCACTTGCTCACTTAAGACAGCAGGAAACTTTAACAAATTTAAAACAAATGAGAGAAACCATTTCACAAAAAAGGGTGTAATGGTTTCAAAAATAAATTTTTCTATTAGTGAAAAATGCTGTTGTGGTAACGATTTTGAGCTTTTGAATGAAAATAATTTTCTTTTCAGTCGTTGAATGTCGAAAAAATTATTCCTATAATGGGATTTAACAGCTATATCAAAACAATAAAATATGATTTCAAATCAATGATTGGGCGTGATACAGATGAAGGGAAACCAGGCGGTAATTGGTTTGGATATTGGAACAACAAGTACAAAGGCGGTTCTGTTTGGACCACAGGGGAAAGTGATAGCAAAGCATTCGGTTCCTTATGATCTCATTCAGCCCCAGCCAGCATGGGTTGAACAGGACCCTGAACATATATTAGAAGCTGTCATTGCAAGTGTAAGAGGTGCATTGACGAAAGCAGCATTTGATGCAAAACATCTCATAGGCGTTGGGATTAGTACAGCGATGCATTCCTTGATTGTGATGGATAAGGATGGCAAGGCGTTAACGAACAGTATCATTTGGGCAGATAACAGAAGTGCAGAGCAAGCGAAGCGAATTACTTCGGAAATGAACGGCTTCCAAGTGTATAAAAGAACCGGTACACCGATCCATCCAATGTCACCGCTTTCAAAAATACGGTGGATTAAAGAAATGGCACCTGATGTCTTTAAGAAGGCAGCGAAATTCATTTCTATCAAAGAATATATTCTTTATCATTTCTTCGGTCAGTATGTCGTCGATTATTCAATCGCTTCAGCAACGGGACTGTTCCGTTTGGAAACGCTTCAATGGGATGAGCAGGTGCTGCGTATTGCTGGAATTGAAGCTGATCAATTGTCTGAACTTGTTCCCACGACGTATCAGCTGAGAGGGCTTCAGCCAGAGATTGCCCTGCGAATGGGCATTGCAGAAGATACACCATTTGTTGTTGGTGCGAATGATGGGGTTCTCGCGAATTTAGGTGTGGGAGCGATTGGAAAAGGTGAGGTCGCTGTCACGATTGGGACAAGCGGTGCAGTTCGTACGGTCGTGGACAAACCAATAACAGATGAACAATCAAGAACATTCTGCTATGCGCTGACTGACAAGCATTGGGTGGTTGGAGGACCGACGAATAATGGCGGAATCATGCTGAGATAGCTGAAGGATGAATTTGGATCCTCGGAGGTGGAGGTAGCAAAACGCCTTGGAGTGGATCCTTACGACCTGATGATTGATATTGCGAAAAAAGTTCCAGCCGGCTCAGAGGGGCTGCTGTTTCTGCCATTTTTAACAGGTGAGCGTGCACCTTATTGGAATCCAAATGCGAGAGGCACTTTCTTTGGAATCGGTCTTCAGCATAAGCGGGAGCATTTTATAAGAGCTGTGTTAGAAGGCGTCATTATGAGTGTTTTCTCGATCGGTGTTGCCTTAAGGGATTTAACCGGTTCAGCAAAGGATGTCAGGGCGTCGGGCGGATTTGCGCGATCTCCGCTGTGGCGGCAAATTTTAGCGGATACGATGGGCAGGGAAGTACTTGTTCCAGAAAGCTACGAGGCATCAGCACTTGGGGCGGCTGTCCTCGCACTTCATAGTTTAGGTTATATGGAAGAGATAGAAGAGGTTCAAGATTGGATTCGAATCTCTGCCCGTCATGAACCAAATATGGATAACAATGAAACATACATAGAACTGTTTTACTTATATGAACGTCTCTATGACAAACTAAAGGATGAATTTGATGTCATTAGTGCGCTTCAATTAAAACAAAATCATTAAACATCAGGGAAAAGGTGGGAGAGCATGCTTTTATTCATCGTGATTGCCGCAATTGTCCTTTTACTCATCCTCATAACAGTTGCTAAGTTGAATCCGTTTGTGAGTTTAATTATTACCTCTATGTTAGTCGGCTTTGCCACAGGGATGGACCTGCAGGAAATCATTCAATCCATCAAAACGGGGTTAGGCAATACGTTATCATTGCTCGCCATAGTTCTAGCGCTTGGAACCATGCTCGGGAAAATGATGGCTGAATCAGGTGGAGCTGAGCGGATCGCTCACACATTAATCGGCCGGTTTGGGACAAAAAATGTGCATTGGGCGATGATGTTTGTTGCCTTTATTGTGGGAATACCTGTCTTTTTCCAGGTTGGATTCGTTCTTCTCATTCCTTTATTGTTTACGATTGCGATTGAAACGGGCATCTCGCTCGTGACAATTGGGATTTCGCTCATTGCTGGCTTGTCTGTCGTTCATGGTCTTGTGCCGCCTCATCCAGCTGCCATGGCAGCTGTCGGCATCTATCATGCCAACGTGGGGAAAACCATTTTCTTTTCCATTATTGTCGGTTTGCCGACAGCTATTATTGCTGGGCCGCTGTATGGAAAGTGGATTGGAAAGCGGATTCATAAACCAGTTCCGGAGCTGCTGAGAAAGCAATTTACTGAACGCAATGAAGATCGAAAACTTCCCGGCTTTGCAAATACGATGTTTACGATTTTGGTGCCAGTGATTTTAATGCTTCTTGCCACACTGGCAGATGTTATTTTACCAGAGGACAGTTTATGGTTTCAGATATTCAAGTACATTGGAGATCCAATTACAGCACTGCTGATTGCAACGGTGTATTCTTTCTTCAGTCTTGGTTTTGTGCAAGGGATGAGCCGTGACCGGTTGCTTTCCTTTAGTAATGAGTGCTTAGGACCGATTGCTTCTATTCTGCTTGTCATTGGAGCAGGCGGTGCTTTCAATAATGTGCTCATCGATTCGGGTGTTGGTGATTATATTGCAGATTTAGCCAAACACTCGCCAATCTCGCCAATTTTGCTTAGCTGGCTGATTGCTGCGGTTATTCGTGTGGCAACAGGATCTGCTACGGTCTCCATGATGACGGCAGCAGGTATTGTTGCACCGATTGCTGCATCTATGCCGGATGTGAGCAGAGAGCTTCTAGTGTTAGCTACAGGGGCGGGTTCATTGATTTTGTCTCACGTCAATGACTCTGGTTTTTGGCTGATCAAAGAGTATTTTGGTATGACCATTAAAGAAACGTTTTTGACATGGACGGCTATGGAGACGATCATTTCCGTTAGTGCCATTGCATTTATTATGATCATTCATATGTTTATATAGCGAAACACAACAGCCTGATTCTGCGGAATTGGGCTGTTTTTGCTTTTGGCAATACCACCTTTGTCAGATTGGGGTAAAATAAAGATATTGAGAAGCGGGAGGCGGACACGATCGAACCATTAAAACACGTTTATCATGAATTATTTATTGAAGAATTAGCGGAGAAACTTGCACAAGCGTCGACTGGGTTTGATGCTGGAGAATTCCAGCGGCTTGTGTTTCAAAAGGATTGGCAGCAGCTTGAGTTAAAAGGCCGAATGAGAAGAGTCACTGAATCGATGCATGCCTGTCTGCCTAAGGATTATAAACAAGCAATTGAAGTGCTGCGTCAGACAGCCCCGCATTTTTCAGGACTTAGTGCGCTTGTATTTCCAGACTACGTCGAAACATATGGCCTAGCACATTGGGATATCTCGATCAAGGCGCTCGAATTCTTTACGCCTTTTTCCACTTCTGAATTTGCCGTTCGGCCTTTTCTGATTCAGGATCAAGACAAAATGCTGGCGCAAATGCTTGTATGGTCACAGAATCAAAATGAGCATATTCGGCGGCTGGCTAGTGAAGGATGCAGACCACGTTTGCCATGGGGATTAACTGTTCCTGCGCTTAAAAAGAATCCTTCGGTTACGCTGCCTATTCTAGAAAACTTGAAGTCGGACCCAGTGCGCTATGTGCAAAAAAGTGTAGCGAACCACCTAAATGATATTTCTGCAATTCAGCCTGATTTGATGAAGAAGACGGCTAAAAGCTGGTATGGAACGAATGAACATACGAACTGGATCATCAAACATGCTTCCCGTACCTTACTAAAAAAGGGAGATCCTGATATCATGGCTTTGTTTGGCTATGGGGATGATCCATCTGTTCAAGTAACAGATTTGAAGGTAGTGCAAGACCCTATTCGTATTGGAGAGAAAATGACCTTTCAATTTACACTTCAGGCCGCTAAGCCACTAAAACTGCGTGTAGAGTATGCCATAGACTATGTCAAAGCTCGGGGTACCCGCAATCAAAAGGTATTTAAAATCACAGAGTTTGAAACAAGTTCAGCGTTACATAGAGAATTTGTCAGGTCGCAGTCCTTTCAACATATGACGACGAGAAAGCACTATGAGGGAACCCATACTTTAATGATTATTATCAACGGCATTCCAAAAGCGTCGATTGATTTTGAGGTAACAGAAGATAGCAGTTCATAAAAAAACCCGCCAATTCGGCGGGTTTTGGCGTTTAAGCCTTCTTTTTCATTAAGAATGAAGCGATGATGGCAGCGACTAAGAAACCGATGCTGATAATGGAGCTAGGCAGGTTTTCTTGTCTGAATAGGAACAAAACAAAACTCAAACTGAGTACAAGACCTGCAAATAAAGTTAAATACGGAAACAGCCACACCTTGAAATATGGCTCCTGTGGATATTTTGGACGCAGCTTCAGATGTGCCATACAAATGCTGATCCAAATGAGTGAAACCGCAAAACCAGGAATAGCCAGCATATAGCTGAAAATTTGGTCCGGATATAAGTAAGCAAAAAATGTTCCGATGAGAAGAAATAGAACGGTCACCCATAAACTTAAAATGGGTACGCCTCTTTTGTTGACCTGTGCCAGTTTTTTCGGACCGCCATCTGATTTAGAAAGAGAATGAATCATTCTCGTCGTTCCATAAATTCCGGAATTCGCCGCAGATAGAACGGCTGTAATCAAGACGAAATTAATGAAGTGAGATGCGCCTTGCATACCAGCAGCAGAAAAGACTTGGACAAAAGGACTGTTATTTGGGTCAATTTGATTCCAAGGAATGAGCCCGCAGATGATCAAAATCGGTAATGTGTAAAATAAGATAATCCGCCACATCATACTTTTGACAACTCCAGGTAAGACCTTCTCCGCATCCTTTGTTTCAGTAATGGTCAGCCCGATCAATTCAGAGCCTCCATAAGAGAAAATAACCACTAAAAGTGATGCAAAGATCGCACCCCATCCGTTCGGGGCGAAGTTTTGATAGTTGGTAAAGGCTGGTGTGCTTTGTTCGTTTGGAATAATCCCAAATAATAATGCTGCACCAAGAATAATAAAGACAATAATAACGAAAATCTTCATTCCAGCGAACCAAAACTCAATTTCACCAAAGTATTTTACATTATTTAAGTTAATTCCTATGACTAAGAGTGAGCAAAGTAAACATAGTGACCATAGCGGCACGTTCGGCAGCCAGTATTGAAGCAGACTGCCAGCTGCAATAATCTCAATGACACATACAGTGAGCCACATAAAACAGTAAACCCAGCCGACGACAAATGAAAAACGTTGACCAAGCGCAATTTGTATAAGGTCACGAAGATTATTTCCCGGATACACAATGGCCATTTCGGCTAATGCTGCCATCACAATGAGGAGCAGCAATCCGGCAAATACATAGGAAAAGATGACTCCAGGACCTGCTAAACCAATTGTATCGGCACTTCCTTTAAAGATTCCTGTACCAATGACCCCGCCCATCGCAATCATGCGAATGTGACGCGGTGATAAAAGCTTTTTTAATTCTTGTTGCTCCTGATTCGCGCTCATGACGTTCTCCTTTTTTAAAAATACTTATGTTCCATTTTCTTTTTTCAAGACGTCAGTGTCAATATAAAAAAAGAGATTTTTCAGACAAAAATAGAGGTTGATTCTATCAAAACATATATGTATATCCATAATTCCCTTAGTTCATCCATATTCTAAAAATGAAACTTCAAATAAATGAACATTTTCCTTATTTATGACATAAACAATTTTCTGTTTTTTTCGATAGATCATTCGTGTTACTAAAGTCCTAATGAATAATTACTTATAAATGCAAAATATTTTAAAAACTTAAGAATTGAAAGAGGAGACATTTCAGCAAGATTAGATACTGCTGCATTTTCTTCTAACCAAACGATAGAAGCAGTGGCACAAATGAATGAAGCGCTACAAAAGATGCAGGAAGCACATGAAAATATTTAAATGCGAGTGGAATTAGTGACAAAAGCCATTCAAGTTGGCTTATGGGATATGGTCGTCATTGCTGGAGACCCGGTCAATCGAAAAAATGAATTCACATGGACGGATGAATTCCGCAAAATGCTCGGCTTTCAAAATGAGAACGATTTTCCAAATCTATTAGACAGCTGGGCATCTCGAATACATCCGGATGAACAAGAGTATACATTAGATGCATTTTCTTCACATTTATTGGATCATTCAGGGCGTACGCCATATGATATCGAATATCGCTTAAAGTTAAAAAACGGAGATTATGGCTGGTTCAAAGCAACTGAAACGACCGTCTGCATCCTGAAGATCAAGAAATGGCTCTCCAAGCTTTTGCAGATCATTTAAATGACCACTCTGGACGCACACCATTCGACATTGATTACAGATTACAGAGTGAAAATGGCGAGTACCGCTGGTATTATGCGGGTGGTGAAACCATTCGTGACATCACGTTAGAAAAAAACAAAGAGATAACAGCGAATGAAATGGCTTCACAAGTAGAACAGCTTTCAAGTTCTATTAGTGAGATGGTATCGGGCATGAGCTCTGTGACAAATCAAGCACAGGAGCTAGCTGTTGCTCAAGAGCAGTCAACATCTGCCGCAAATCTAGCAAAAAATAGTGCTGATGAGACGAAAAATATTTCTGACTTCATCAAAGAAGTGGCGAACCAAACGAACCTGCTTGGTCTAAATGCTGCAATTGAAGCAGCTAGAGCTGGTGAACAGGGCCGCGGATTCTCTGTTGTTGCAGATGAAGTACGGAAGCTGGTGCTGCATAGTGCCAATGCAACGGAAAATATCGAATCTAGTTTAACGGAAATGAAAACACAAATTGATGAAATTCTTGAAAATATCTCGAATATGACAGCTCTCACGCAAACTCAGGCTGCTTTAACAGAGCAGGTGAATGCTTCAGTCGATGAAGTGAATCACATGTCTCATCGTCTTGTGGCGTATTCAAAGAGTATTTAATCGTCAAAAACCGCCCTCTCGTAGAAGGCGGTTTTTTTCATTAAGATTGATCTGCTGGGAAAACAATACCTGCATCTTTTCTTGCAGTGTCAAGGACTTTCATCACTGAAAGACTTTCATCAAGCCATGCATAGCACTGTGCATGATTTTTTGTTTCAATGATCTGCTGGAATGCTTCTGCCTCATAATACAGACGGTTTGGATTCGTTTGTGCATTGAGAGAGATGACCTTGTCATTAACATGCAGCAGCACTTCCTCGCAGCCATTCGCCCCATTTTTTACATGAATGAAGCCTTTTTCTCCTTGAATCAATGCAAAGTTCATGCTGCTTGTATCCTTACTGCCGACACTTGTCGCAATAAAATCATTGTAAGTGAACGTCAAAACACCAGATGTGTCAATACCGTTTGGATGGCGGTTTGCCTGATAGCGAACCTGCTCTGGTGATCCAAAGAGGTTCAGGATGAAATGGACATTATAGATATTAATATCCACCAGTGCTCCTCCAGAGAACTCAGGGTTAAAGACATTTGGCGTTTCGCCGGCTAGCAGCTGATTATATTTGCTTGAATATTGACTATAGTTGCATTGAACCAGTTTGATTTTACCTAATTGATGAAGGTGCTTTTTGATTAAATGATAGTTTGGCATATGAACGGTCGTAATGGCTTCAAATAGGAGAAGCTGCTTTTCCTTTGCGAGAACGATTAAGGCTTCCAGCTCTTTCACATTAGAGGTAAAAGGCTTTTCGCATATCACATGTTTTCCGTGTTTCAATGCAGCCGTTGCATGCTCGCTATGTAAACGATTCGGTGATGCGACGTAAACGGCTTCTACGTGAGGATCTTCTAGCATAGCGTTTAGATCTGTATAAGTTGTCTGCACCCCAAATTTGTCTGCGAGCTTCTTTGCCGTTGCTTCTTTTCTTGAATAGACAGCGTGACAAGAAGCACCTTCGAGCTGCTCAATCGCTTGCAGGAAGCCTTCCACAATGATACCTGTTCCGATGGTTGCGATGTTCATTCTCCAAAACCCCTTCCACTCGTTTAAGCTGTCTCTAGTATAACCGATGTTTTTATTGAACGTGTACTGAGATACCTGAGCGAAGGTGTGCCAGTGACCAGCATCGGCACACCTTTGGCAGCCCTTACAATCAGCTGATGTTTGCTAATGTTTGCTTTGATAACAATTGAATGGCAGCCTTCCTCTTTTTTAACTCTTGAATAGAGTGTTGGATATCTTCGACTTTTTGCTTGAGCAGCTGTTCAGCTTCTGTTTTTGACTGTTTTTCATAAAGAGATTTGATAATTTCACGAATTTCTTTAAGGGAGAAATCTAGCTTTCTCGCTTCGGTGATAAATGATAGCATGAGTACATATTTTTTATCATATAGACGATAGCCGTTATGTGCTCTCTTTGGTTCTGGGAGCACCCCCTCATTTTCGTAAAAACGAATGGTTTCAATATGTACACCAGACATTTTTGACAATTTACCTCTCGTAAACGTAATCATTCCCTGCACCTCCTTTCTTTGCTATTCATCATACAATTAGATTTGCTAGTTTCAAAACATTCTATAGTGGTGGACAATTGTTCTATTTTACTTGTTTCAAATGGGGGATCAGCAAGCTGAATAGAATACGTTATAATAGATTAGACTCATGTGATATTTGTTACAGATGTGAACAAGTAGACAGCGTGAAGAAAAAACGATAGGCTAAAATAGGTAAATAGTAATGGAATAACCTGTCATCATCGTAATGGTGGCTCAAAATAGTGACAGCACGTGTTTGCTGAGAAAAGGGGACCAGTGAATGTATAAATTAGTCGCAATTGATATGGATGGTACATTATTAAATGATCAACATATGGTGCCGGATGAAGTGTTTGAAGCCATTCAACAGGCTAAGGCAGAAGGAATTAAAATTGTTTTATGTACAGGCCGGCCAATTGGCGGGGTAAATCGCTATTTAGCTGATCTTCAGCTTGATCAAGAGGGAGATTATGTGATCGCCTATAATGGGGCGCTTGTTCAAAACAGCCATACAAATGAAGTGGTGTCAGAGCTGACATTATCCTATGATGACTTAACTTCTTTATATGAATTGAGCCGTCAGCTGGATACACCGATGCATTATTTCGATTCAGCCAATTTATACACACCGAATCGCGATATTAGTGAATACACAGTGCTTGAATCCTACTTAACAAAACTACCGCTGAAATATATGCCTGTTGAAGAGGCAGATTCATCGATGAGACTTCCGAAAATGATGTATATTGATCAGCCAGAACGTTTGGAAAAAACGATACAAGCCATCCCATCTGAAGTGAAGGAAAAGTATATGATGGTGAAAAGTACAGATTTCTTCCTTGAAATCCTGCATCCTGATGTGAGTAAGGGAAATGCTGTGAAGATTCTAGCGAAAGAGCTGGGAATTGCTCGTGAAGAAGTCATGGCTATTGGAGACAACGGGAACGACGTCTCAATGCTAGAGTTTGCGGGCTGCGGCGTTGCCATGGGAAATGCCATTGATGATGTCAAAGCCGTAGCAGATGTTGTAACAAAATCTAATAATGAAGCCGGTGTAGCACATGTCCTGCATGAGCTGGTTTTAGGAAAATAAGAAAAGAGCGGTCTACCATTGCGGTAGCCGCTTTTTTATATATTGGAGAAAAAGTAAACAAGCATACGTCTGCTGCTTAAATTTGTCTTTTGCAGCATCGCTTTCACATGATCATGAACGGTGTGGGGTGAAATACATAACGTACTCGCAATTTCCTTTGTCGACTGGCCCTTTAATAAGCAGTCGAGGACGTTCATTTCTCTTTCTGTCAGCCTGTACGTTTTCGCCGCATAAGGAAGAATATCATTTGTTTGGGCTCGTTTGATGTGAATCATGACAGCCTCCTCCTGCCTGTCAGCTTGCGCCAATCGAAAGGCTTGAAGGGAAAGAAAGACCCCCGTAGGCATTCTTGTGATGCTTGCTGCTGTTTGATCGGTGCCGCCGTATAAAAGTTTAGCGCCTAATGCTCTGAACGGGCGGGGCATGACGGCTTTGTCATGGATTTGCTCAAAGGCTTGAAATGTACGAAGCCAATGGAGCCCTGTCTCATTTCCATAAAGAAGCTTGTAATGAGTTGAAAGAATGAGAAATCCTTGCTGCTCCGCCGCATCATCATCTTCAGTGTCTCTTTTTTTGAAAAGCTCATCTCTCAGCTTGGCTGCAAGTGCCGGTGTTAGATCGATGACTGCTTGTATATCTCGCTTCTGAAAAGGTTCCTTGCCCTTTTGACGATAAAGGCTGGCGATACCCCAGCATTCTCCTTGAATCACAAGGGCTGCCCGCAATTCATCAGACCAACCGTTAGGTATCAAAATATGCAGATAGCGCTCGCTGCTCAGATATTCTCCGCTTTGGACGAAACTCGCAGCATGAATAGGGCCTTTGGCTAGAAACTCATGCTGATGCACATCCTTTTTTAAAAATTCATTTTGAAAGAGCTGGTCATGAATTTCTTCAATTGGTTCATCAGTGTAGGAACCTGTCGAGAGGAGAGTGGCTGGATCGATGGTTGTGATACAGGCGGCATCAAAATCAAGGACAGCAGCAAGCTCGTCCCGAATGTGCTGCCTTAGCTGCTGAAAATGAGTGGCTGGATTGACCACATGATCTCCTCCTCAAAAACCCCCACTTTTAGGGATCGTTTTTTCTAGTGCCTCTTTTTACAATAAAGATGTCCTATCGTTAGTGTACAGGAAACGATGGAAAGCGGAAAGGAACTGGAGGAGAATCATATGAAAGGAAACCAGCATTGGCACGACCCTGTTGCTGAATCATACGCAGCAACGATTTCTCATAAAGTACCCGGCTATCACCTTTTGCATGAGTTAACAGTAGATGTATTAGAAACTGAAATAAAGGGAGCGGCCTCTCGTATTCTAACTGTCGGAGCGGGTGGGGGCGAAGAGATCATCAACATGCTTCAGAGAAAAGAAGACTGGCTCATCACAGGAGTCGATCCCTCTGCATCTATGCTGGATATGGCGAAACAGCGGGTTTCAAAGCTCCATATGGAGGCGCGTGTCACATGGTATGAGACCGCATTAAACAAGGTGTCTGCTGAAGCTGTTTACGATGCCGCAGTGAGCCTGCTCGTGATTCATTTTGTAGAAAATCGGCTGCCATTTTTACAGGAGATTGCACAAAGGCTTCAACCAGGGGCCCCATTTGTACTCGCATTTATACAAGGAGAGATGAATTCCAGCGCATTTCAGCAAGAGCTTCATATGCTGTCTCTTTTCATGAAGCGGCAAGGTCTAGGAAAAGAAGTGTTTTCGTCCTTTAATGACAGACTGGGACGTGCGACATATCCTGTGCCTGAGGAGGAGATGAGAGGATATTTAATTGAAGCGGGGTTTCGAGACATTAGGCCTTATTTTCAGGCAGGAATGATCAAAGGGCTTGTTTGCAAGCGAGGCCGTAGAAAGGCGGATGAGAGATGAGATCACAGGTGATGGTGATTGGCGGCTATGGACATGTCGGCCAGCAAATATGTCTTCAGTTAAGTGATGTGTATCCAGGGCAAATTGTTGCGGCAGGCAGAAGCTATGAGAAGGCTGAACAATTTTCACAGCAGACAAAAGGAAGAGTTCGTCCTTACAAACTAGATGTTAGAAAGCCATTAGATTCTGACTGGATGGATGAAACAAAGCTGGTGATCATGTGTCTCGATCAAGAAGACACGTCATTTGCTGAAACCGTTCTGCGGGCAGGCATTGATTATATCGATATTTCTGCCAAGGGGGCGTACATGGAGCAGATGGCACAGCTGGATCAGCAGCAAATCAGTGCAACGGCTTTGCTCAGTGTAGGTCTCGCGCCCGGTCTTACAAATTTATTAGCTGCGAAAGCGGTATCTATGCTTTCATCAGTGGATAAATAGATATTGGGATTATGCTTGGATTGGGGGATCAGCATGGAAAAGCCGCGATTGAATGGACGATTGATCATGTCCATACTGATTATGAACTCACTGAGCATGATCAGCAGAAAAGAGTGAAAAGCTTTACTGGAGGCAGACAGGTCAACTTTGGTGGACAGCTTGGAAAGCGGTATGCCTATCGGTTCCCCTTCTCTGATCAACAGACGTTGCCTTCCACCCTTCATGTGCCAGCTGTGACGACAAGGCTTTGTTTTGATTCACGTCTAGCGACGGGTGCATTGGCCTTCACAAGGAACCTTGGACTGACGTCATTCCTTACATTACCGAAGATGAAGGATCGAGCCATTTCAATGATTCAATCCTCTCAAGTGGGAACAGATCAATATGCGGTCAAAGTGGAAGCAGCAGGGACGGATGGGAAAAAGGTTCATCATGTAGCGCTTGGAATAAAAGGACACGACGAGTCTCAAGCAACGGCTCAAGTCGCCTGTGCTGCGGCCCTGCATTTATTGAACAGGCGGTTTCAGCCAGGAATTTTCCATATCGAAGAATTATTTTCACTAACATTTGAGAACGGTCATTTTGTTTTGATGGATCAAAAAACAAAGAAAGAGCAGGCATTAGCGGTGAGAGCCAGCCTTTTGACGGCATAAAAAAAGTCTAGCATTGTGCTAGTCTTTTTATGATGACGTTGACACACCCCCTTTTTTCTTAATGCTTGCTGTGATGAGCTGTGTCAGTGTGTCAGAACCTTTTTTTGAAAGGTGGACACCATCGGACTGAAAATAGGATGGCTGTCCAGTAGCGGCTGAATGCCAATCGACCAAGGTGACATTTTGATCTTGATCAGCCACTCGCTGAATGACCGCATTCACGTCATTTTCCCATGACCTTGGAACCCTCGTATTCACTAGGAAAATATGTGCCTTAGAAAAGTTTTGAATGAATGCTTTCAGCGTGTCCTCAGTAAAATAACCATTTGTGCCGAGTTCAATGATAACAGCGGCATCAGATTGATTAAATGATTTGTATTGAGGGGCAATGCTGACGGCTTCGTTCATTTGTCTGCCAACTTTCCCATCGATGGTGATTTGTTTATATGCTTTTTCGAGATTCGGCGCAATGTCTAACATGACAGAATCACCAATGGCAAGAACTTGGTGAAATTGTTTTTGATCAGCTGCTTTTTTCTCGTGCTTTTCTTTCTTATTCTTCACTTTTGATTCCGGTGGTTCGGCTGTTTTTTTCGGTGTTGTCTTAATTTGCGTCACTTCCTTCACATGTGGGGAGGAAGTGGACGAGTTAGACATGCCAATGATAAATAAGATCAAAAGAGCTGCGGTGATCCCAAGGAACACCTTATTAGATGTAGACCACTGTTTGATTCCTTTTTTCCAAATAGACCAAGAGGAAAAATATTGTCTGAAGCCATGCTGGCGGATCGGCTGTTCGATGAAGCGATAGGAAGCCTCAGCAACTAGTAAAATAGCGATGAGCTGCAATGTGACACGCGCTATGGAAGGCTGTCCAATTTCAATGACCGGTGTGGTCAGTACGATAATGGGATAATGCCACAGGTAAATACCATAAGACCGTTTACCAAGCCAGACGAGCGGCTGAAACGACAGCCATTTTCCTATAAGACTTGCAGGGTGGCAAACGCACGCAATTAAAACGGCCGCATTCAGACAGAATAAAAGCATGCCGCCTTGATAGAGAAAACCGTCGAAATCGTCCACTGCATAAACACAAAGGAGGAAAATCGCAAACGAACCGAACCCGGCAATATGTAAAATACGTCTGCCAACAGGAAGTAATTTTTTGCTGGATAGTCTTTGCATAGGCCATACAAATGCCAGACTGCACCCAATCAGAAGCGCAAATGCACGAGTATCTGTCCCATAATAAACCCTGCTTGGATCGGTATCTGGTGAGTAAAGAATCGCCATCCATAAGGCGGAGACAAGCGCTAGGCCAAAGGTGATCATAGGCAGATGTGATCTGTTTTTTACCCATTTCAATCCTGCAATCAACAGTACCGGCCAAATGATATAAAATTGTTCTTCTATCGCCAAAGACCACAAATTTTTCAGCGGAGATAGAGCACTGAAGCTATCGAAATAAGAAAGCTGGTGAAAAATGTACCACCAGTTACTGACATAAAAAAAAGACGATATGGCATCGCCACGAATGGACAATAATGCGTTTGAACCAGCAATCGCGCACCAGCTGACGGTGATAAAAATCATGATGTAAGCAGCTGGAAGAAGCCTTCTAATCCGTCCCATCCAAAATGGCAAAAGCTCTTGATAGCCTAAATCCTGCTTATGTAACAAGATCGTCGTAATCAAGTAACCAGAAATGACAAAAAACAAATCAACGCCAAGAAACCCGCCGCTTGCGGGTCTGATATGTAAGTGATAAGCAATAACTGCCAATACAGCAACGGCTCTTAGTCCATCTAATCCTAAAATATAACGAAAACGATTTTCCTTGCTGTTCATGAAAATGAATCCCCCATCAATTGTAAAAGAACCTTTATTTAATAAAGGTTACTCATATATTGTATATATAATAGACGTCAACGCATAATATTTAGTTTGAATTTATTCAATAAATTTTTATTGTAAACCACCATATATTAATATATAACATTTTTGGTTTTATATTGAATCAAAACCATAATATAGAATAATATATGAAAAAAGGAGTGGTGTTGAATCAATAGTTTGATAAAAAGATTTTTGATAATATTAATAGTTCTTTTAATTTATTTTAAGTGTTTTGAATTGCACTCAAAAAATTTAAACTTCACTAATAACATTCATCAACAGATTCCATGGAGCATAAAGCTAACAAAAAAATATGTGGAAAATAATAGAGGAGGAGAAAGTGTACGAATAGCAATAATTGATAGTGGGATAGATGGGACTCACCCTGATTTGGTAGGTAAAGTTAAAAAAGGACTTAACACAATTGGTACAGGAGGAGAACAAGAGGACAGTTTAGGGCACGGTACTGCTGTAGCTGGAATAATCACAGCTAATGATAATGAAATTGGACTTGTGGGTATAACGCAGAATGTAGAGTTATATCCTGTTAAAATTCTAGATTCAAAAGGCAAGGGTTCAATAAAAAATTTTGTTAAAGCTGTTCAATGGTGTATTGATAATAAAATTGATGTTATCAATGCTAGTTTTGGATTAATGAAAGATGATCCATCTGTTAAGAAAATTATAGACAAAGCAATACAAAAAAACATAATTATAGTAGCTGCTGTTGGTAATAAGTATGGAAGGAAAATGGATTACCCAGCTGCTTATGAGAATGTTTTTTCTGTAACCGCTGTGGATAAGCATAAGAAGGTAGCTGAATTTTCATCTAAAGGAAATTACGATTTTGCTGCCCCTGGTGTGGATATACCAGTTCTAAAGCCTCATAACAACTATGCGATTGAAAGTGGTACCTCTTTAGCGAGTGCCCATATTACAGGTGTAGTAAGCTTAATTTTACAGTACCGGGAACGTTTTAATATTAATTCTGAAGAACGTTTAAACCAACAAATATATAAAGTTTTGAAAAAATGGTATTGATGATTATTTGAATAAAATTGTTTTTTAGAACAAGAAACTCGGAGGTTTAGTTTAGGATGAATAAAATAAGTAAGTTAATCTCAATTGTTATATGTCTATCGCTGGTTATAACTTTGTTTTTCCAATTTCCAAATAAAACAGAGGCTGTTACCACAAAAGATTTTCATGTTTTAGAAGATAGTAATGAAAAATATGTAATTTCACAGGAGCAAGACGGAGTAACTGGTATTCTAACTCTAAATAAAAAAACAACAGAAATCAGTTATCAAACTGAAGAAATTGGTAGTGAAGGTGAAAAGGTTTCAAAGGATTATGAAGTTGACTTGCAGACACTTTTAAATGATAATTTAGATGTTACATTTAAAGATACAAAAGATGATAAGAAATATGAAGTGAATTCTGAAGATATTCAAGCATCTTTTGCATTTGTTATTCCTATTGGTATTGCTATTGGGGCAGTTCTATTAGAACATTTATTAGCTTTGGGACTTGCAGTAACAGTAGTAGGTGTTACCTATATTGCTTATTCTGAATTTATAAAAAGGAAAGACAATAAACATAATCACTTTATTGCTTATCGAGACAAAGATAAACCTCATTTATTTATTGGAAAAGGCGTAAGTCGTGCAAACGCTGTAAAAAGATTAGCTCAGAAAAAAGATACATGGTCTACTTCCAAAAGCAATGCACAATCTATTGCTAAAAGCAGCCAGTCCGATTGGAAAAGTAATAGGTGCATAAATTGACAAAAAAGGAAAAAATAAACATTATCACTATCATCCAGTTTATAAATTAAAAGGTAAATATGAAAGAACAGGAGCACATGCTTTTTTTGGCGCCCCTAGATAAGAAATTGAGATAGAGGAGGTTTTCGATGATTGTTCTTAATCGTGAACCAAGAAAGAAGGAATACAATGCGCTCATCGATTTATGTTGTGAAGTATGTGATGAGTTCCAATTAGTTTTTAGAAAAGATTTTGCTGATTTTGCTGATTATCGTGAAATTCTAGATAAACTTTCACCATCTCTTAAAGAAATGAAGGAAGAGTCTGAATGGGCTACCACGATTCTAGGAGATGGTCAAACAGCATATGTTTATTATTATTATGCCAATGAACACACAAAAAATCTTTTGAAAGAACTTTCGAACTCTCTATACGGGTGGGTTCACCCTAATTTACTGGAGGATTTATCATTCTTCAAAAATGGGAAAGAGTGGATGGTTTCAAGCTCACATGAAGAGGAGAGCTATATTTTTCCTGAAAACGAAGAAGAAATTGAGAGTTTAAAACAAATCAAAGGTCTTAGATGGACTATAGAAGAAGATGATGAATAAGTAATTTAAACGGCTTTTCCCTAGAAGGGAGAAGTCTTTTTTATTCTAACTAACTCTTTTATACTCAAAACCAAAATCCCTGTCATAATAAAAGAAGAAGGAAAGGGGATGTATTGAATGAAAACGATCGAAAATGATCAGTTATTGGTTCAGATTCATGAAAAAGGAGCGGAAGTCAGGGAGGTGCTTGACAAGGAAAGCGGGCGTCACTATATGTGGTCTGGTGATCCAGCTTATTGGGGCAGGGTGTCGCCTGTCTTATTTCCGATTGTTGGGCGATTAATGAATGACCAATACAAGATGGACGATCAAACCTTTGAGCTCACGCAGCATGGATTTTTGCGTGATGTCAATTTTGATTTATATGAAGAAACGAAGCATACGGTGACCTTTCAATATGAATCAAGAGGTCGGCACGTGAAGCAATACCCGTATGAATTTACAGCGCGAATTCGTTATGAACTATTGGAAAATGGACTGAAGATTTCCTGGGAAATTGATCATGACGGAGAGGATACGATGTATTTCTCCATTGGAGGACACCCAGCATTTCGTATTCCTCTTCTTGAAGGCGAGCAAACAGCAGATTATTCACTCACATTGACACCTTCCACTGAACATCTCCCTGTGCAATATGAACTGCGGAATTCACTTGTCAGAGAGAAAGAAAAAGGCATTGAGCTTGAGTCGATCCAGCTTAGACCAGAGCTTTTTCAGCATGATGCGATGATCTTTAGTCATATCAATCGAGTGTCATTGACTTCCGGATCAGGTCACGGGGTTGAGGTCGATCTCACTGGTTTTCCTTTCGTTGGTATTTGGTCGCCTTATGATCAAGAAAAAGGAACGATGGCTCCTTTTGTTTGTATTGAGCCGTGGTATGGCATCGCCGATATGGAAGGGACGAATGGGCAGTATAAAAAGAAGTTTGGGATTCAAACATTAGAAAAGATGAGACCTTTCATGCCGCTTATACAATTTTCTTCAAATGAACATTTGTGCATGGTGAGGTGAACAATTTGTTATGATAGAAGAAAAAAGGGGGCGTATGAATGGATCGAGAGAAACAACAGCTGAGTATTGAAGCGGCAAGGCTTTACTATTTGTCTGATTACAGCCAGCAGGAAATTGCCAAACAGCTCGACCTGTCGAGACCGACTGTATCTCGGCTGCTTCAATATGCGAAAGAGAAGGGGTACGTCCAGATTACGGTGATGGATCCGTTTGAGGATTTAAATGAGCTTTCTTCATTGCTCAAGGAAAAATATGACCTGCTCGAAGCTCATGTGGTGTTTTCACCAAAGGACGACTATCCCACCATCACCGATTATTTGAGCCGATTTGGTGCAGATTACTTGCAAGAGACGGTGAAAGACGGTGATATCGTTGGCGTGAGCTGGGGAACGACTATGTATCAAATTGCACAAAAGATGCAACCTAAACAGGTAAAAGGTGTAGAGGTTGTCCAGCTCAAGGGCGGAATCAGCCACTCTCATGTGAATACATATTCTGCGGAAACCATCCAGTTGTTTGCTGAGGCCTTTCAAACAGCACCGCGCTATTTGCCTCTTCCTGTTGTATTTGATAGTGCTGCCGTCAAGGAAATGGTTGAGCAGGACAGACATATTCAGCGAATTATTGAAATGGGCAAGCAGGCGAATATCGCTGTGTTTACTGTTGGAACGGTAAGAGATGAAGCACTTTTGTTTAGACTAGGTTATTTCCGTGAAGAAGAAAAAGCGCTCCTCAAGGCATCCAGTGTCGGAGACATTTGCTCGCGTTTTTATGATCAAGATGGACGCATTTGCAGTGAAGCCATTAACAATCGCACAATTGGCGTGGAGCTAGATGATTTAAGGACAAAAGAACGATCCATTCTTGTCGCTGGCGGTCATCGAAAGGTGGCTTCTATACACGGCGCACTAAGAGGAAAATATGCGAATGTATTGATCATCGATCAGCACACAGCGAGGGATCTTTTAAATGTCACAAAATAGATGAACAAAATTTCACAACCATGTTTACAATTGTTCATCTGTCATATATGATGAAAGTATCATAATTAAAAGGAAGTGTGAAGCATGACGATAGCAAAGCTCATTGATCATACAGCACTAAAACCAGATACATCTAGAGCTGCAATTATGCAGCTACTTGAAGAAGCAAAGACTCATCAATTTGCATCTGTTTGCGTAAACCCAACTTGGGTATCTCTAGCGTCGAAAGAACTAGCAGGAACAGGTGTTGATGTATGTACAGTCATCGGTTTCCCGTTAGGCGCAAACACAACAGCGGTAAAAGCATTCGAAACAAAGGATGCCATTGAAAACGGTGCTACAGAAGTGGACATGGTCATCAATGTTGCGGCATTGAAAGCCGGCGAATATGATGTGGTTGAACAAGATATTCGTGCAGTTGTAGACGCAGCAAAAGGCAAAGCATTAGTGAAAGTCATTATTGAAACATGTTTACTTACTGATGAAGAGAAAGTCAAAGCTTGTGAGCTTTCAGTGAAAGCCGGCGCTGATTTTGTGAAAACATCAACTGGATTTAGTACAGGCGGTGCAACGGCTGAGGACATCGCATTAATGCGTAAAACAGTAGGACCTGACATCGGTGTGAAAGCATCAGGCGGCGTGAGAACAAAAGAAGACGTTGAGGCAATGACAGCAGCAGGTGCTACCCGTATTGGCGCTAGTGCAGGCGTTTCCATTATCAAAGGGGATCAATCAGCTCCTTCGAAAGACTATTAATTCATACGATCCTATGGTAGGATAACATTCATGACTCATAAATGATGAAGAAGTCATATGCGGAAGGATCTCACTTCTGGGAATTTCTTCCGCGTTTTGTTTGCGAAATAGGGTTTGTCCCATACAAGCGCATTAATGTAAACGAATTCATTCAAGGAGGAAAAACATGAAATACGTGATTGGTATCATCGGTTTGCTAGTGATTCTCGCTATTGCATGGCTGGCTAGTAATGGGAAAAAACGAGTGAAATTCCGTCCAGTAATTGTCATGATTGTACTGCAATTTATTTTAGGTTATATTCTGCTCAATACAGGTGTTGGAAACTTCCTAGTTGGAGGATTTGCAAAAGGATTCCAAATGCTTCTAGGCTATGCCGGCGAAGGAATCAACTTCGTATTTGGCGGGTTAATGAATGATAAAGCGTCCACTTTCTTCATCAATGTCTTACTGCCGATCGTCTTTATCTCGGCGTTAATCGGTATTCTGCAGCATTGGCGTATTCTTCCGCTTATCGTACGCGGAATTGGATATTTGCTTAGTAAAGTAAACGGTATGGGGAAACTAGAATCTTACAACGCAGTAGCGTCTGCGATTTTAGGCCAATCAGAAGTCTTTATTTCTATTAAGAAACAGCTTGGATTATTACCTCAGCAGCGTCTTTATACATTATGTGCATCCGCAATGTCGACGGTATCGATGTCGATTGTTGGTGCGTACATGCAAATGATTAAACCAGAGTACGTGGTTACAGCACTTGTGCTGAACCTATTTGGTGGATTTATTATCGCATCAATCATCAATCCATATGAAGTGTCTAAGGACGAAGACATGCTTGAAGTCGTCGAGGAAGAAAGACAATCCTTCTTCGAAATGCTTGGCGAATACATTATGGATGGTTTCAAAGTAGCGATTGTTGTTGCTGCAATGTTGATTGGATTCGTTGCATTAATTGCGATGATTAACGGTATCTTTACAGCAGTCATTGGTGTTTCTTTCCAAGATGTACTTGGATATGTCTTTGCTCCATTTGCGTTCCTTGTCGGTGTCCCTTGGAGCGAAGCAGTACAAGCAGGAAGCATTATGGCAACCAAAATGGTATCGAACGAATTTGTGGCAATGCAAATTCTATCCGGTGATGCTTTCCAATTCACTGCTCGTACAGAAGCGATCATTTCTGTATTCCTTGTATCATTTGCGAACTTCTCTTCTATCGGCATCATTGCTGGAGCAGTCAAAGGCTTAAACGAAAAGCAAGGAAACGTAGTCGCACGCTTTGGATTAAAGCTGTTATTCGGTGCAACTCTTGTCAGCTTCTTAACAGCAGGCGTTGTCGGTTTGATTTACTAATTTAAAAAAAGGAATGGTGAAAACAATGAGAATGGTAGATATCATTGCGAAAAAACGTGACGGAAAAGAATTATCTTCAGAGGAAATTTCTTTCTTTGTCAAAGGTTATACGGACGGAACAATTCCTGACTACCAAGCAAGTGCCTTGGCTATGGCGATTTTCTTCCAAGATATGACGGATCAAGAACGTGCAGACTTAACACTCGCTATGGCGAATTCAGGAGATACAATTGACCTGTCTGCCATTGACGGTATTAAAGTAGACAAGCACTCAACAGGCGGTGTAGGCGATACAACAACGCTTGTACTCGCTCCTCTTGTTGCGGCACTAGATGTACCTGTTGCGAAAATGTCTGGGCGCGGCCTTGGGCATACAGGCGGTACAGTGGACAAGCTTGAAGCGGTCAAAGGCTTCCACGTAGAAATTACAAAAGACGAATTCATCGAGCTCGTGAACCGTCATAAAGTAGCGGTCATTGGCCAATCAGGCAACCTGACACCAGCTGATAAAAAGCTGTATGCTCTTCGTGATGTGACAGGAACTGTTAACTCAATTCCGCTTATTGCAAGCTCCATTATGAGTAAGAAAATCGCTGCTGGTGCAGATGCGATTGTACTTGATGTGAAAACAGGCGCAGGTGCTTTCATGAAAACACCAGAAGACTCAGAGAAGCTTGCAAAAGCCATGGTGCGCATCGGAAACAACGTAGGCAGACAAACAATGGCGGTCATCTCTGACATGTCTCAGCCGCTAGGATTAGCGATTGGAAATTCACTTGAAGTGAAAGAAGCGATTGACACACTCCGAGGCGAAGGTCCTGAAGACTTAAACGAGCTTGTGCTCACATTAGGAAGTCAAATGGTCGTTCTTGCGAAAAAAGCAGACACACTTGATGAAGCAAGAGAAAAGCTGATTGAAGTGATGAAAAACGGCAAAGCACTTGAGAAATTCAAGGAATTCTTAGAAAATCAAGGTGGAGACAGCTCGATTGTGGATCAACCTGAAAAACTGCCGCAAGCACCTTACAAAATCGAAGTACCTGCAAAAGAATCAGGTGTTATAGCTGAAATCGTCGCAGACGAAATCGGTGTTGCAGCGATGATCCTTGGAGCAGGACGCGCAACAAAAGAGGACGATATCGACCTATCTGTCGGCATTATGCTGAACAAAAAAGTGGGCGATCGTGTTGAAAAAGGAGATTCACTTGTGACTCTGCATGCGAATCGTGAAGATGTTGCAAATGTCATGGAGAAAATTTATGACAACATCCGCATTGCTGATCATGCCGATGCACCAACTTTGATCCACACGGTCATTACTGAATAAAGAAAAAGGACAAAAGTGATTCGTCGCTTTTGTCCTTTTTTTGCTAAAAATATTAACGTAGTGTTAAGTTGTACTTATCTAATGAATTCTTTGAATACTTATAAATTATTACTCCAATTAAAGTACCTAAAGTATTTGTTATGATGTCATCAACATCAAAACTTCTATAATTGTAGCCTACAATCAAATCTAAAACAAATTGTATCAATTCAATACTCAGGCTCACTAGGAAACCTATATAAATAACCTTTCGTAATTGTTTAAATGAAAAAAGAATAGGCAGAATAAATCCAAGTGGCACGAATAGAATAACGTTTCCAATAATTTGTTTTATAAATGTTGTCAGTCCAAATTCAAGTGTGACAATTATTGTTTTAAAAGGTATAAAATTATGAATAGAACCTAAATTATCTTCTATCATTTCTATCATAATTTCTATTAACTTCTTTTGATAAGGAAATGGGAAAAAAGTTAGTGAAACAAGACTAGCAATATATAAAGAAAACAATATATAATATAGAAATAAGATTTTACTTGTAGTACCGCGCATAAATTTATATACGAAGATCACTAAACTAATCCCACAAATAATGAAGTAGGGTAGAAGAGGATTTAACATATGAGACTCTCCTTGAATCTAAGATTATCAGTAACTAAGAGAACCTTTACCAATGATCCTCTTATAATTATAATTTTTCCATATTTCGTAGCTATATGTATGCCCTTTTTTTACAGAATAGTCAGTATCTGTATATGGTGAACCTTTACTGGATTTTTCAAATCCTAGACGAGTAACTAACTGAGCACTACTCCACCAGTTCTTTTTTTCATATACATGTATGGTAAAATAGGTATCTCCACCCCAACTTGTCATGTTTATCTTTCCAGTTACAGAATTTTTAGTTGACTTGTATTTACCAATATATAATTGGTGGGTCATATCAAATTTGAAATCTTTAGTTGCTGCTTGAGCTACTATTGGCGTAATCATAATTAAACAAATCATAAAAACAGTTAAAAACTTAAGAAAATTCTTTTTCAAAATAATCATCCTTTGTTATATTTTAGCTCAATTTTATAATAATTACATTTTATGATAATAAAGTCAATATTTTTCGGTTGGAATTAAATATTAAATACTATACTTTTTATTTATTTTGATAGAGTAGATTTACCTTATGAAACAAACCTCTTGCAATCATCAAACAATGGGTGTATATTAATTGACGAGTCAATAATTGATATATCAAGCAATTGATTTCTGAATAGAAAAGAGGGGATGGCATTGACTGCATTTTGCTCTGAAGAGGCAGAGGTATTATATCGTTTGCAGTGCGTGAACCGTATGATGGGCGTGAAGTTCGAAGCATGCACGGGCATCAGCCAATCAAGACTTGAGTTGCTATCGCTGTTATTCCAAGCCGATGAAATCAGCCAATCAGATTTGCAGAAAAAAGTAAATATTGATAGTGCAGCTGTAACACGTCACTTAAAACAGCTAGAAACAAAAGGAATGGTCACACGCAGAAGAAAACCAGAAGATAATCGAGTCACACTTGTCCGCTTAACAGAAGAAGGCAGAACAAGAATCGAAGCTTCTAAAATAGAAAAAGAACGATTTATCTCAGAAATGCTTGAAAACGTAAGTGAGGAAGAACGAAGGCTTCTCACTGATGTGCTCATCCGTATACAACAAAACATCGAAAAGATTCAAACAACCTAAAGGAGTGTTACACATGGCTACAACATTAAAAACAAACGATTTTATGGAAATTATGAAAGGGCGCCGCTCTATTCGTAACTATGATCCATCTGTGAAAATCAGCAAAGAAGAAATGACAGAGATTTTAGAAGAAGCAACAACTGCACCATCATCAGTAAATGCACAACCTTGGCGTTTCATGGTCATTGACAGCCCAGAGGGAAAAGAAAAGCTTGCACCACTTGCAAAATTCAACCAAACTCAAGTGTCAACATCAGCAGCTGTCATTGCAGTATTTGCAGATATGAAAAACAATGAATACTTAGAAGAAATTTATTCAAAAGCAGTAGAAAATGGCTACATGCCGCAAGAAGTGAAAGAAAGACAAATTGTTGCACTAACTGCACATTTTGAAGCTCTTCCAGAACAAGTGAACCGCGAAACAATTTTAATTGACGGTGGACTTGTGTCTATGCAGCTTATGCTTGCTGCACGTGCACATGGTTATGATACAAATCCAATTGGCGGATATGATAAAGAAGTCATTGCTGAAACATTTGGATGGGATAAAGAACGTTATGTACCAGTCATGCTGCTATCAATTGGGAAAGCAGCTGACGAAGGCTATGCATCTTACCGCTTACCGGTTGATCGTATTGCTGAGTGGAAATAATATCTTTTCAAAAGGAGACGATCACATGATTATTATTCATGCAGGGATGACCATTCATCCAGAAAAAGAAAACGTATTTTTAGAAGAAATAAACGAGTTAATGAAAGCTTCACAGGCTGAAGAAGGCAATGTTTCCTACAAGCTGTTCAAGGATACAGAAAAGGAAAATACCTTTTTAATGGTAGAAGTGTGGAAAGATGACGCTGCGGTTCAGAGCCATAATGCAAGTGCTCATTTCCAGGCTTTCGTAGCGAAGGCAAAAGAATTCTTAGCCGCTCCACTTGACGTGGTTGCCTTTCAAGGCCAGCAGCTTTCATAGAAAAACAACAAACACCCTAGGCGGTTATCGCCTAGGGTGTGTTATTTTCGACATATGGTTCCACCCATTTCAATCCCGTATTGTGCATTTTCCACAAAATTTCTGAAAATAAAATGTTTTTCGACTTAACTATATTGGAATATGCTAGAATTAGATATTATTTATTACCAAATTAGGGAGGAACCAATATGAAAAAAGGGAATTGGACGAAAATTGCACTAACTGCTGTCCTAAGTTTAGGCACATTGACAGCTTTCAGCACCCCTCTATCTGCCCACACCACAGAAAAATCAACATCCTCAGATGGTGGTCATTATGCAGGTATTCCATTTGACTCAAGTGTCGTGAATGAAGAGCGTCTCGTCAAAGCCTTGAAAAAACAAGGAAAGATTAAAAAGAATGCCAATGAGGCAGAAACCCAAAAAGCATTAAAGAACTATCTAAAGAAAAAAGAAGAATCGGCAATGAAACAAAGTGCCAGCACCTTAACAGAAGAGCCTGAATTCCTGAAAGAATATAAACAAGAGGTACATAACAAACTTGCCAAAAAGAAAAAGTTAAAGAAGCATAAAGGAAAAGAAGGCAATCAAGTAAATCCGGTCAAAAAGGAAAAGTATAAAGGTGACGTCCGCAATGATAAGGTATTGGTTTTATTAGTAGATTTTAAAGATTATAAGCATAATAGTATCAAAAAAGAAGAGACTGATATGTACTATGACAAGTACGATCAACAGCACTACCAAGATATGCTTTTCGGAAAAAATGGCTACATCGGTCCAGATGGGAAACGAAAAGTATCCATGAAGCAATATTATGAAAAGCAGTCCGGCGGCAGTTACACAGTCAGTGGAACAGTTGCAGGGTGGTATACTGCGAAGCATGAAGCAGCTTATTACGGCGGGAACGTACCTGACGATTCAGGCAGTGACGGCAGACCGCGTGAATTGGTGAAAGAAGTACTCGAAGCTGCAGCAAAAGATCCGAATATTGATCTCAGCGAGTATGATCAATGGGACCGCTATGATATTGATGGTGACGGTGTTTATAACGAGCCAGACGGCATCATTGACCATCTGATGGTCGTTCACGCCGGCGTAGGTGAAGAAGCAGGCGGCGGACAACTTGGCACTGATGCGATTTGGTCACACCGCTGGTCACTTGGTGATGTATTTGAAATTCCGGATACTGAATCTGAAGTAGGACAAGGCGGGAAATTAGGCGCATTGGATTACACCATTGAGCCAGAAGATGGCGCAGCAGGTGTGTTCACACATGAATTCGGACATGATCTTGGTCTTCCTGACGAGTACGATACACAGTACACAGGTAGAGGAGAGCCCGTTTCTTACTGGTCGATCATGTCAAGCGGAAGCTGGGCAGGTAAAGTTCCTGGTACGGAACCAACAGGCTTTAGCCCATATGCGAAAGAAATGCTTCAAAATCTGCATGGGGGCAACTGGCTTTCTGGACAAACCATTGATGGTAAAACATTAAAGAAAAGCAAAACCGTATTAATTGATGAAGCAGCAACAAAAGGAACCAACCATGATGCCGTTCGAGTCGATTTACCAGATAAAGAGATTGTGATCACGACACCTGCTCAAGGGAAATATTCGTACTTCAGCGGAACGGGTGACAATTTGAATGCAACCATGACGACAACAGGTATTGATTTGTCAAAAGGAAGCAAAGCAGAGCTGACATTTAAAGCATGGTACGATATTGAAGAAGATTATGATTATGCGTATGTAGAAGTGCGTGAAACAGGGACTGATCAATGGAAGACCATCGCGGGTAACATCACGAATGATCGAAATGAAGCAGGTGCAAACGAAGGCAATGGCATCGACGGGAAATCAGAAGGCTGGGTAGATGCATCCTTTGACATGTCTGCTTATGCAGGGAAGAAAATCGACCTGCAATTCCGTTACACAACTGATGCAGGCTATTCACTTCCAGGCTTATTCGTAGATGATCTGAATGTCACAGCAGATGGAACGAAAGTATGGTCAGATGATGCCGAGGGTACATCTACTTTTACCTTTAATGGATTCTCAAAATCTAATGGAAAACAATATGCAACACAATACTATTTACTAGAGTGGCGCTCTTATGCTGATGTCGATAAAGGCTTAAAGCATATTAAACGTGGGGCAAGTCTGATGAGCTATAATAACGGTTTAGTCGTGTGGTATGTCGATCAATCATACAGTGATAACTGGGTTGGAAAGCATCCGGGGAACGGCTTCCTTGGCTTAGTAGATGCAGATCAGCAAGTATTAAAATGGAGTGACGGTTCCATTGCTGCCACAGGGTTCCAAGTACACGATGCAGCATTCTCTTTGAATCCAAGTACGAAGCTGAATATCGATTATACAGCAACAACGGGCTTAACTTTGCAAGATCGCTACATTCGCCCGGCACGTACATTTAGTGATAAAAAGAACTATGTGAATCCAAACAACCCAGATGCAGGACGCGATGTACCGACAAATGGGTTATCCTTTAAAGTCATTGGACAAAGTAAGGATCGTTCTGTTGGAAAGGTGTTAATTTCGAAAAGTAACTAAATAGAAAGCTGGATTCTACTATTGAATCCGGCTTTTTGATATGTACGAAAAGGATTGTGAGGACAAGATGGTTTTTAATCGAATGTCTGTTCTTTTTTCTTTTGATATCCGAATGAAATCATTATATAATAGAGACTGGAAGGTTTTTCTTTCAACCATGATTCTTTTAGCTGTTAAAACAAAGGAAAGGATGAGCGTTACCAATGAGTTGTGTCACTGCCAAGCAATTAAAGGTGATTCGAGGGACGATGCAGACTTTTTGCAGCCATTTGGAGTATGATGGCCATGGTAAGCTTCATATCAATACCATCATGGCTTTTATTAAAAAGGAATTCGGCGTCAGAAAAATGAAAGACATTCCACAAAGCCGCTTTACAGAAGCGCTAGAATTAATACAAGACTTTGATTTATACACGGATAAAATAGAGATTCGTGAACGTCTATCAGAAGGGAATTAACTAAATTGACTATTTTAGCAATGATTTTAGTAGGAATTGTCGCATTAGAACACATTGTCATCATGTTATTAGAAATGTTTTTTATGGAATCAAAGATGGCGAAGAGATCTTTTAAGCTGCCAGAACACTTGCAAAAAGATCCAAATGTCAAAGTGATGTTTGCTAATCAGGGGCTTTATAACGGGTTTTTAGCAGCAGGACTCATATGGGGGCTCATTCTTGGATCGAATACCGTTGGATATATGATTCAGCTATTTTTCATTCTTTGTGTGATCATCGCAGCAGTATTTGGCGGTGTAACATCCAATAAATCAATTATCATCAAACAAGGAATACCAGCGCTGCTTGCATTGATTGCACTGATGCTGGCAATCTAATCTTAAATAAAGCCGCCCTAGTGAGGGCGGCTTTTATCTTTTTCGAAGTCCCATCAAACGAATAATGGATGTCAGACAAAGGGCAACAGCAACAGCCAAAATGATTTTTCCGTACATGACCCCTGTTAGGTTCATCAAAAAGACGGCCAATATAATACAGAGCGTGATGATGATCATCACAATCGAATAGGTTTTCATCTCTTTTCCACTCCTTTAAAAATCCCCTCATGTGACGAGAGATCTGTCAATCTTTCCTCATATTATATCACTCAATGACAATGTTACATGAAATTCCCTTCCAATAGAATGTGACATATTGATTAGATTTGGAGTCATACCATATTTTTTAGAAAATCGGGTATAACATAAAGTGCTGACCTGAATTCATATTGCTTGATATTTAATTGTGCAAAATATAAAATAACCACAGGATAATCGAAAGGATGATTAAGATGAGTAAGAAAGTGTTATTAGTAGCGACAAGCAGCCCGGAAATGAATGGACATCCAACAGGCTTATGGCTAGAAGAGTTGGCAGAGCCATTTCATATTTTTAAAGAAAATGAACTAGAAGTACAAATTGTCTCTATTCAAGGTGGCACTGTACCAATTGACAAAAATTCAATTCCTGAAGGAGTCCCAGCGCAATATCAAGATGTGTATGAATTACTTCTAGACACAAAGGCGCTTACAGATGTGAATCCCGCTGATTATGACGGAATTTTCTTTGCTGGAGGGCACGGCCCTATGATCGACTTTGCGTCTAATCAACTGGTAGCGGATGCGATCTTAGCAGTTTCAGATAAAAATGGTGCGATCGGAGCCGTTTGTCATGGTGTTTCAGCATTCGTTGATGTGAAGGACCAAGATGGCAAATCATTTATAGAAGGTAAAAAAATCACAGGCTTCACAAACGAAGAAGAGGAAGCCGTGCAGCTGACATCAAAGGTTCCATTTTTATTGGAAACAAAGCTTCGTGAGCAGGGGGCAGCGTTTGAAAAAGGAGATGCCTTTGCGCCATTTGCTGTCGTTGACGGACAAATCATTACGGGACAAAACCCAGGATCAAGTGCAGAAACAGCACGCTTGTTTGTCAAAACCATTGCATAAAACGATCAAAAACCAGTCGTGACTCATGCGGCTGGTTTTTTTGTTATAAAAATGTCCCAAAAAAGACCAAAACAATAATTAGAATAATGGTAAAATAATTACAGGGTAAAAAACCCAAATGAGGAAAAAGGGGATGTTCCTGTGAGAGCATTTTATGTCAAAATCACCGCAGCTTTACTATCTGTTTTACTCGTCACAACAGGTTTGTTGTCACCAGCATTAAAAGCAGAAGAGGCACCGAAATCAAGTGGAAAACGATCACCACTGACAGAAAAAGCGATTCAGCAAGTGCAAGAGTCATTTTTGAAGCAGGATGAAGGAACTGCTATCCAACAGAAGCAAGTGAAAAAATCATTTAAAGTGAATAAGAAGAAAGGAATCAGTATCAAACGAAAAGCTGCTAAAGAAGGCAAAATGCGGACGTCTGCCGTTCGCTCCATTGATGGACTAGCTATTAATCAATCGGCTGTCTTAACAGAGGACGACCCAGTTGATTTATGGTTTTTAAGCACATCTTCACCTCAGGCACTCATCAGCCGGATTACCTCTTCAAACCCTGATTATTTTGTTCAATTATTTGTTGTTGATTATGAAACAGGACAAGCCTACCCGACAGATTTGATTCAACCGGCAGGCAGCCTGCTTGGATTGACCAATTTACCAGCAGGTGATTATGCATTCGGTATTACAAGCGGCGGAGAATTTGGAGACTCCTACACGATACAAGTGAATGCAAAAAACCCGCCCAATTTCACGGGGGCTGTATCCCTTTCGTCCACCTTGCAATATTTTGTAGCTGAGTATGCAAACGGTGATGTTTTCGCAAATGGTACAAAAGTGTACAATAAGCAAACAAAGACAGCAAATTATGAATGGAAGCGTGTTTTTTATTTCTCTTATGATGGAAAATACGAACAAAGAACTCATTCAATCTCAAGTGTGAAAGTAAAAAGTATTTCGGCTCCTGTGTCATACTCAGCTCCTTATGCGAGCTCCTCAGAAGCCATCCTCGTTTACTTAGATGTTGAGACATTGTTTATGTACCATCAATCATCATATGCAAGCGGGCAATATTACCATGATACCTTTGTTGATACACTCGGGAAGACAACACCAAGACGCTTAGATATTGATGATATGACAAATTACGGTGATCATATTTTAGCTGTAGATTTAAAAACAGGAAAGCCGATTGATTTCTTCAGTGTGCTGAATTTCTACTATGCTGCAGGGATCGAGAAGCTGCCAACAATCAGAACGTTGAATTAAGAAAGGCGGTTGACATCAAATCGCCACATGTGTAGAGTAAAGATAATTAAATGACAAAAGTCCACTAGGGGAGTCATGTATGACTGAGACAAGAGAAAATCTTGGACCCTTTGAACCTGATCTAGTTCGTACTAGCGGAGGGAAGTGGAGCTGGACCTTGTCTTATTCATGATTGAATCGATAAGAAGGCCGCTCCATTTGGGGTGGCTTTTTCATTTATTCAACTGAAAAAGAGGAGGCTTTTTTTATGACATTTTCTACGCAATTAAGGAAAGAAGCAGAACCGTTATTTGAAGCCATTTATCAGCATCCGTTCGTCAGAGGCCTGGCAGTAGGAAAGCTGGAAAAGGAACAAATCATTCATTACGTCAAACAAGATGCAGAATACTTACAAGCATTCATTAAAATTTATGCAGCAGCGCTCAGCAAATGTACAGACAGAGAGGATATTGCGTTTTTTCATCAGCAGATTGCGTTTGTACTAGATAGTGAGACGCACCCTCATCAAAACCTTTGCCGAGTGGCAGGAGTAGCATATGATGAGCTCCAAGGTGCTTCTTTGGCTCCGAGTGCTCATCACTATATTCATCACATGCTGCAAGTTGCGCAAGAAGGCACGCTTGGTGAAATCATTGCTGTCCTGCTTCCATGTCCTTGGACATATTGGGAAATAGGGAAACGAATGCTTACTGATGTGCAGCCAGACCTGTCACATCCGTTTTATGAGTGGATTACGTTTTATGGAGGATTAACTGATTCTGTCACAGGTGAGCTTTGCAGGCGGCTTGATCAATTGGCGGAAGCAGCAAGTGAGAAGGAAAAGGAAAAAATGAAACAGCATTTTATCTTAAGCTGCCAGCTCGAGTACAAGTTTTGGGAAATGGCCTTCACTGTTGAAGAGTGGCCAGTTCAACTGGAGGTGCATTCATCATGACGTGGAAGATGAAAGAAGTCGTCCTTGCGGTGATTTTATCCGTTGCGTGTGGTGTGATCTATTTAGGATGGTCCACGCTTTATTTACCGATTACAGCACTTGTTGGCCCAGCAGGAGGCAACATCATGTTTGGAATATGGGTCATTGCCAGTCCAATCGTTGCGTATATCATTCAAAAGCCGGGAGCTGCCCTGATTGCGGAAACAGCCGCCGCGGCTGTGGAATTATTGACAGGCAGCCACTTTGGACTTTCAGCATTGCTGATTGGTGTATGCCAAGGGCTTGGGGCAGAACTCGCCTTCGCTCTTTTGGGTTATAAACGGTATCGCTCTTGGACACTGATGCTGTCTGGTGCCTTTGCCGCTTTCGGAGCGATAGTTTACAGTCTAGTGGCAAATGGCTTTGGATATTACACGCCTCAAGTTTTACTTATGACGCTTGTGACTCAAATCATTAGTGGAATGATACTTGGCGGATGCCTTGCGAAAGTGGTGGTGGACGCACTATCCAAAACCGGTGTACTGAATCAATATGCCATCATGAAAGAAAAACGAAACAAAGGTGAACAGTATGAATTCATTTCTCGCGTGCAATGATCTGACTGTCCGTTTTTATGAACAGCCTAAGCCAGTTTTGCATCAACTCTCTCTAACGATTCAAAAAGGGGAAAAGGTGCTTTTTTTAGGGCCGAGCGGAAGCGGGAAATCTACGCTCATTTCGGTTCTGGCTGGAATTATTCCAGAGCATGTGGAAGCAGACATGCAGGGCGAAGTGGTGTTACAAAGACATACAGGCGTCATGTTTCAAGATCCAGACTCTCAGTTTTGCATGCACCGCGTCAATGAAGAAATTGCCTTTAGCTTAGAGAACCGTTCCGTCCCTCGTGAAGAGATGGATGGCATCATTCAGCAGCTCATGCAAAAAGTCCAACTGGATGTCGATCCGCATACAGAGATTCACACTTTATCTGGCGGCATGAAGCAGCGATTGGCACTTGCTTGTTTACTAGCATTACAGCCGGATGTTCTATTCTTTGATGAACCAACCGCACAGCTTGACCCGGCAGGTAGAATGGATATATTTCAACTGCTGCAGCAGCTTGCTGCCGATCAGCAGCAGACCATGATTTTTGTAGAGCATGTGCTTGATGGTGTTATCGAATGGATGGACCGGGTGATTCTATTAGATGATCAAGGCAGCATTTTAGCAGATGGAGCTCCAAAAGATGTGCTCGCGGCATATGAGGAAGAAATGAAAGAGGCAGGAATTTGGCGGCCAAAATTATTTCCCGAGAAATGGTCCACGATCATTCAAGATCCATTTCATCCACTGAGTCAAACCTTTATGCAAACCTTTGAAGCAAGAAAAGAGCAGCGTGAAAAAGTGCCATCAATGGAACGAGAGACAATGATTCGTACAGAAAATCTTCAATTAAGCTACGGGAAAAAAAGGGTTATGAGTAACCTTCAGCTGGATATCAAAGCAGGAGATTGGGTGGCGATTATCGGAGAAAATGGGAGCGGTAAAAGTACGTGTCTCAAACATTTGATCCGCTTAGAGCCAGCTAAAAAAGGTCATATTTTCTTAAAAGAAACCGACCTTAAAAAATGGTCTGACCGACTACTCTTTGAAAAAGCAGGCTTTGTGTTTCAAAATCCGGAGCTTCAATTTATACAAGACACAGTATTCGATGAAATTGCATTTGGCGGCAGACAGCGAAACTGGCCAGAATCAGTCGTACAAGAAAAAACGGTTCAGCTGCTGAAAGAGTTCGGTTTAGAGAAGCATGCAAAAGCACATCCCTTCACCTTAAGTTTAGGGCAAAAAAGAAGATTGAGTGTTGCCACGATGCTCCTCTTTGATCAAGATGTATTGCTGTTAGATGAACCGACTTTTGGGCAGGATGAAAAAACGGCGAAGGAATTAATGAGGCGTTTGAAAGAGCGTCAGTGCCAAGGCACTACCATTGTGATGGTCACACATGATATGGAGCTTGTCGATGAGTGTGCCGATCAAGTGCTTCTTTTTCATCAAGGGAAGCATGTGTATGATGGCACCCCTTATGATTTATTTTCAAATCAGGAACTTATCGATACTTATCAGCTAAGAGTACCTTTACATTATCGCTATGTGGCTGAAAGAAAGGATGTGCTGACGATTGCAAAGTAATCACTCCTTTCTCTCCACTGTGAATCCAGTCATGAAATTACTCGCTCACCTGCTTGCAATGGGCTGCCTCATGGCGATATCTGATCCTAAAACACCCTTTATCATCTGGCTGTTTGCTCTTGGCATTGGAGTTGTTTTAGGTGGATGGAATATGAAGTATCTCGTTACAAGGCTTGTCCCATATCTGCTCTTTTTTATTCTCGTGTTCTGGATGATGGCGGCCTTCGGCAAGGGAGATCATACCGTTTGGAAGTGGGCGTGGTTTCATATCACAGAGGAGAGTTTAAGAAATGGGGTCACCATCGCTTTTAGAATGCTTGGATTTGTGACATTTGGTCTCCTTTTTACGTCCACAACAGATTTGACGGCATTTATGATGAGTCTGATTCATCAATGCCGAATGTCCCCAAAATGGGCGTATGGAATGCTTGCCGGCTTCCGTTTTATTCCGTTATTTCAAAGTGAATTAAAACAAATGAAAGCTGCACATAAAATCAGAGGCTACAAGCGAAAAAACAGCTGGAAAGCCTTTATGCGTTATGCATTACCTCTTTTTACGCAAGGCGTACGAAAATCAGAGCGCTTAGCGATTGCAATGGAAGCTAGGGGCTTCACAGGGACGAAAGAGCGAACGTATTATCATATCATCAGCACTTCATGGATTGACTATATGTATCTTTTTCTCATCGGTATCAGTGTCTTCATGTGCATTTACTTTGTTTAAAAAACATCCACATTCTCTTGATAGAATGTGGGCTTTTCATATGTCTTAGGTCATTTGGTTGATATTAGTACACATTACAGACTGTAATAGATCATATAACGAACCGATAAAGAAGATGTACTGAGAAAAAGAGAGGATGAACGTAAGCGAATGTCACAGAGAATCGATAACATTATAGACGCTTTACCAATCATTGGACTTACTATGAGAGAACAGCTCACCTTTTCTGTTTTAGGGAAAGAGAAGGTTCTTTATTATCAGCAACATGGGAATATAGATTTAGGATTTAAAGCTGGGAATACACTAGATGCTGGATTCCAAAACTTTGCAATGCTGAAAAATGGGAGAGAGCCATCGTTTATCCAAATTCCGAAAGAAGTATACGGAATTCCAATGGATATCGTAGCCGTTCCAATTACTGATGAATCGGGTCAAGTGGTTGCTGCCTTCTGTGTAGCCTATGATCAAACCAATCAACAACGATTAGATCACATCATGACGGAGAGCAACGAAGCTTCCGAAAAACTAGTCGCAATGGTACAGCAGGTTGCCGCACATTCAGAGGAACTACAAGCGACAAGTGAACAAATTCTACAAAATACGAAAACCACTGTCGAAAATTCCTCTAAAATCAATCAAGTGTCCAATCTCATCAAAGGTATCTCTGATCAAACGAACTTACTTGGACTCAACGCATCAATAGAAGCTGCAAGAGTAGGGGAAGCAGGAGCAGGCTTTGGAGTGGTCGCAACAGAAGTGAGAAAGCTGTCAACTCACGCGAAACAGGCAACGACTGATATTGAAACAGCCTTAAAAGATGTACAGGGATCGATCAAAGGAATGGAAGAAGAAATTGCGCAAATTGTCGCTTCCTCTGAGCATCAGGCAGAACTTGTAGGCACTTTTACAAAAATTATTGAAGGTCTTCACGAAACAAACGAAACGATGAGAGCATTGGCAAACGACTTAGTAAACTATCAAGTGAAATAAAAGAACGAAAAACCCTCCAGTTGAATCGAAGATTTTTTTACATGTTTAGAGGAGAAACTTGTTAGGATTTTGACCGATTTATCACTGACAGGCAGGGTACACTTCTGTATGATAGAAAAAGAGATGCAAGTTTTGTCATTAGACCTGTTCATAAGGAGGAAGATCATCGTGACACAATCAGCGAAGCTGCAGGAAATACTTGCACCCTACCGTCCATTGTTAGATGAAACTGAAAAACCAATAATTCAATTGCAGATGAAACAAGGAAAAACAGAACCATACGACAGCAAAATAGCTGGTGATCCTTACTTCCCCAAAAACGACGAATATCCAGTTGACGGCGAAGGACATCCTATGAAACTTTTGGCACAAATTAATTTCGGCCAGCTTCCCAAGCTGAAGGATTATCCAGAAACAGGACTTTTGCAAGTTTTTATTTCTGTGCATGATGATCTTTATGGGATGAATATTGACCATAAAACAGAGCAAAAAGATTTTCGCATCAAATTTATTGAGGAACCTTTCTTGGCAGAAGAAGAGTTAATGACTGATTTTTCTTTTGTGAAAATTCCAGACGATTTTTATTTTCCTGTTACGAAGGAAGGCGCGATTACAGGTGAATTATCAAGCGAAACGATCAGTGTAGGAGATTTCCGCTTTGAAAAAGTCACAGGAAAGAACAGCTGGGATCTATTCGAAGATGCAGAGGGTATTGATGGTGATGAAGCAGATGATTTGCTAGATGAGTTTTATGAAACAGCGAGTGGCTTTGGTCACAAATTGGGCGGGTATCCAGGGTTTACACAAGAAGACCCGCGTACCTATGTAGATCAAGAACATACTGTTCTGTTATTACAAATTGACTCAGATGATGAAGTAGATCTGATGTGGGGAGATTGCGGCATTGCCAACTTTTTTATCAAACCAGAAGACCTCAAACGAAAAAATTTCGAGAATGTCGTCTATAATTGGGATTGCTCCTGATTTTGTAAAAAACACACTTTAAACACTCTTTATAGAGTGTTTTTGTGTATGTTTTTAGACTTTTTTGCCCCTATTTCGTCATTTTTGAAAGGTAATATGTCATTCTTTCTAGTTGACCGTATCAAAAAAAAATGTAAAATCATCTTAAAGTCCTCTTTTTTGAAAATAATAATAACATGACATATCAATCAACGATAAAATGCTCGAAAAAGCGGAATGTACTGGGGGGTATCAATTGATTATTTCGAAAGTAATTAATAATAATGTTGTCAGTGCATATGATGACGAGCAGCATGAGCTGGTCATTATGGGCAGAGGGATCGCGTTTCAAAAGAAAAGCGGAGACCCGATTGACGAAGAACGAATCGAAAAGGTATTTTCTATTCAAAATAAAGATATATCAGAAAAATTCAAAACCCTGCTTTATGATATTCCAATTGAGTATATGCAAGTGTGTGAGGCGATTATTGAGCATGCGAGAACAACCCTTAACAAAAATTTAAATGACAGCATCTATGTGACGCTAACGGATCATATCACCTTTGCCATTGAACGTCATCAAAAAGGAATGGACATCAAAAATGCCTTGCTCTGGGAAATCAAACGGCTGTATAAAGATGAGTTCAGATGTGGTCTAGAAGCTATTCGGATCATTGAGGACAAGCTGAGCATCCATCTTCCTGAGGATGAAGCCGGCTTTATTGCCATGCATATTGTCAATGCAGAGCTCAATGAAGAAATGCCAAACGTTATTCAAATCACCAAACTCATTCAAGACATTTTAAACATCGTTAAGTATCACTTTCAAATTGATTTGGACGAGGAATCATTAAATTATTTCCGTTTTGTTACGCATTTGAAATTTTTTGGTCAGCGTCTGTTTAACGAAACACAAATGGAAAATCAAAATGAGTTTCTGTATGAAGTGGTAAAAGAGAAAAACACCGCAGCTTTTCAGTGCGCTGAAAAAATTAACGATTATGTTCAAAAGGAATACAACCGAAGTCTCATAGAAGATGAAATGCTATATTTAACTTTGCATATAGACAGAGTAATAAAAAGAAAATAAATTCAAAAAGAAAGCGTTGACATCACAAAATTAACATGATAATTTATAACTATAAACTAAATAACCCACAATCTTTTAGGATTGTTACTGGTCAAGCAGGCAAAACCTAAATCATTGTCCCTATCTTTGATAAGGTGTGATTTAGGTTTTTTATATCTAAAGACTTATAAAATTTAAATAACGATCAATCGCTATGAAGGATTGTTACTGGTTAAGCAGGCAAAACCTAAATATCGATTAATGTCTGAATCGCTATTTCTCGGACATTAATGGATGTTTAGGTTTTTTCTATATCAAGATTAAATCAACGATTGGAGGGTAATACAATGAACCACAAACAAACAGCAAAAGAAGTGCTAGAACTTGTCGGCGGTGAAAAGAATGTTAAGCACGTCACGCATTGTATGACAAGACTTCGCTTCAACTTATACGATGAAAGCAAGGCGGATAAAGAGAAGCTGCAATCAACAGACGGCGTCATGGGCGTGAATCAAAGCGGAGGTCAGTATCATGTCATTATCGGTAATGATGTCTCAAATGTCTATCAAGCGATGATTGCTGACTCAGGTCTATCAACTGATGTAAAGTCAAGCGGTACAGAAGAAGCGTCAAAGCAAAATGTGATATCAAAGCTTTTCGATTTTATCTCTGGTGTCTTCACACCGATTCTTCCGGCTATCGCTGGAGCCGGTATGATCAAAGGGATTTTGGCACTGATGCTCACGTTCCAGTGGATATCAGATAAAAGCAGTACGTATGCCATTTTAACAGCTATCGGAGATGGAGCCTTTTATTTCTTACCGATTCTGCTAGCTGTAAGCGTAGCCAAAAAAATTGGCACAAATCAGTATATCGCGGCTGCCATTGCAGCAGCAGCACTGCACCCGCAGTTAACCGCTTTACTGGACGCGGGAAATACAGAATTTCTAGGCTTGCCAGTGGTTGCCGTTGTGTACTCTTCATCGGTGATTCCAATTCTGCTCACCATCTGGCTCGGCTCATATGTTGAAAGATTCGCAGAAAAATATAGTCCCAAATCATTAAAGATCATCCTTGTTCCAACGGTCACACTTCTTGTCGTTGTACCAATCATGCTTATCGCGGTTGGACCGCTTGGCGGGATTATCGGAAATGGCCTTTCAGGTGGAATTGATTTATTGTTTCAACATGCAGGTATTTTGGCAGGACTCTTGATCGGTGGATTCATGTCACCATTGATCATTACGGGTATGCACTATGCACTACTTCCAATCATGATCAACAACATTACGTTAAACGGTTTTGACTACATTATGCCAATGATGTTTGTAGCGAATATGGCACAAGCAGGCGCAGCATTTGGTGTCTTCTTAAGATCAAGAAACAAAACTTTCAAATCATTGGCGATGTCAACAAGTATCACAGCCTTAATGGGTATTACTGAGCCTGCTATGTATGGTGTGAACATGCGGTTGAAAAAACCGTTCATTGCAGCCCTCATTGGTGCAGCAGCAGGCGGCGTGTTCATGTCGATCTTCAAAGTAAAATCATATGTGGTAGCTGGATCAGCAGGTCTCCCAGGTCTTCCAACATTCATTGGGCCAACATTTGTCTATTCTATCATCGGCTTAGTGATCGGCTTTGTCGTAGCAACGATCATGACACTTGTTCTAGGATTCAAAGATGTACCAGTGAAAAATGATACAGAAGCAGACAAATCAGAAGAAAAGAAAGACACAGCAGCGCTTCAAAATGAAGTGGTACAAAGTCCGCTTGAAGGTCAATTAAAGCCACTGAATCAAGTAAATGATGCAACATTCTCTAATGAAATCATGGGTAAAGGTGCAGCCATTGTACCAAAAGTTGGACGCGTTGTTGCTCCGTTCAACGGGAAGGTAGAAACCATTTTCCATACAAAACATGCCATTGGCTTGAAGAGTGAACAAGGTACAGAACTTCTCATCCATGTCGGAATTGACACGGTAAAACTTGGCGGAAAGTATTTCACAAGTCATGTGCAGTCAGGTGATCTTATTCAAGCAGGAGATGTGCTCATTGAATTTGATATAGAGGGCATTCAGCAAGAAGGCTATGATGTTATCACACCTGTTATTGTCACCAACACAAACGATTTTGCACAAGTTGATGCGAAAACAGATGGAGCGATTACAGTGAAAGATACACTGCTTACAGTCAGTGTAGAAGAAAAAGAGGAGGGTATTTAACATGAACAAGTTAGAAAAAACATTTCCTAAAGGTTTCTTATGGGGCGGCGCTGTTGCAGCCAACCAAGTTGAAGGCGCATATAATAAAGATGGTAAAGGCTTATCGACAGCTGATGTATCACCAAATGGTATTATGCACCCATTCGATGAATCAATGAAAGACCTTAACTTATATCATGATGCAATCGATTTCTACCATCGCTATAAAGAAGATATTGCACTCTTTGCAGAAATGGGATTCAAGTGCTTTAGACTATCCATTTCTTGGCCGCGTATTTTCCCAAATGGCGATGATGCTGAACCGAATGAAGCAGGCCTCGCTTTTTATGAAAAAGTATTTGATGAACTGCATAAGCACGGAATTGAGCCAGTTGTCACCATCTCTCACTATGAAATGCCGCTCGCACTTGTGAAAAACTACGGCGGATGGAGAAACCGTAAGCTTGTGGATTTTTATGAAACATACGCTAAAACATTGTTCACTCGCTTTAAAGACAAAGTGAAATATTGGATGACCTTTAATGAAATCAACGTTGTATTACATGCGCCTTTCACTGGTGGCGGACTTGTATTTGAAGAGGGTGATGACGAGAAAAGCATTCAATATCAAGCAGCGCATCACCAATTTGTTGCAAGTGCTTTAGCTGTCAAAGCAGGACACGAAATCATTCCTGATGCGAAAATCGGCTGTATGATTGCAGCGATGACAACTTATCCGTACAGCTCAAGACCAGAAGATATGTTTGCTGCAATGGAGCAGGATCGTAAAACATTGTTCTTCTCAGATGTACAGGCAAGAGGCTATTACCCAGGTTACATGAAACGTTATTTCCTCGAAAATAACATCACAATTGAATTCCAAGATGGTGATGAAGACATTTTAAGGAATCATACAGTGGACTATATCGGTTTCAGCTACTATATGAGTTTTGTAACGAGTACAGATCCTGCCATCCTTGACCAAGCTGAAGGCGGGAACCTATTTGCAGGCGTGAAAAACCCATACCTGGAAGCAAGTGATTGGGGCTGGCAAATTGATCCGAAAGGACTTCGTACAACACTGAATCAGCTGTATGACCGCTACCAAAAACCATTATTTATTGTAGAAAATGGATTGGGCGCTGTCGATCAAGTAGAAGAAGACGGATCCATTCAAGACGATTACCGTATTGATTACCTCAGAAGCCATTTGCTAGAGGCGAGAGAAGCCATCGCAGACGGAGTAGACCTGATCGGTTATACAAGCTGGGGTCCAATTGACCTTGTCAGCGCATCAACGGCTGAAATGAAAAAACGCTACGGCTTCATTTATGTTGACCGTGATAATGAAGGAAACGGTACATTAGATAGAAAGAAAAAGAAAAGCTTCGATTGGTATAAACAAGTGATTGCGACGAATGGTGAACATTTGGATGCATAAAAGAAAAAGACAAACCGCCATACTGCGGTTTGTCTTTTTTTCGTCTCTGAGGGACTACGAAGTCCACACTTGATCTGCAATCTCAATCACATGACGCAGCTTTTCCCATTGCTGCTCTTCTGTTAACAGGTTGCCTTCCTCTGTTGAGGCGAATCCGCATTGTGGACTCAAACAAATTTGGTTAATGTCTACATATTGAGCCGCTTCCTCAATGCGTTTTTTAATCTGTTCAACTGGCTCAAGCTCTCCGTATTTTGAAGTGACAAGGCCTAGTACGATTTGAAGGTTTGGGTTCTTCACATATCGAAGAGGCTCAAATCCGCCAGAACGATCGTCGTCAAACTCTAAAAAGAGACCATCAAGATCTAAGCCGGCAAAAATTGTTTCTGCCGCTGCTTCGTAACCACCTTCAGCTGCCCATGTCGATTTAAAGTTACCTCGGCAAATATGCATGGTGATCACCAAATCCTCTGGGCGGTCGGCAACAGCTTCATTGATTGTCTTCGCAAACGATTCACGAAGTTCATCTTCTTCACGGCCAAAGGCTTTGATTTGCTCGTGGCCTTTTTCAGAAAAGAACACCGCCCATGCCGTATCGTCCAGCTGCAAGTAGCGGCAGCCTGCATCATAAAAAGCACGGATCGCTTTCTTATACGCCTGTGCCACATCATGGTGGAATTCCTCTAAGCTGTCATACACCCCATCTTCAAGCTTTCCACGGAAAAAGAGCATATTCGGACTTGGAATCGTCATTTTAGCCGTATGATCACCAGCGATGCTGTGGAGGAAACGGTAATCCTCCAGCATTGGATGATCTGTAAAATCGATCTTGTCTGTTACCTTGATACCTCTAGCTTTTGTCGTCGTGTTATGAAATTGAATGCCTTGATCTGCTTCAAATCCTTCAACCCCATCGAGTCCTTCAAGAAAGTCAAAATGCCACCATGCACGTCTGAATTCGCCATCTGTGACAATCTCTAACCCAATTTCTTTTTGCTTCTCTACAATACGTGTAATCTCTTCGTTTTCAATTTGTCGGAGCTGCTCTGCTGTCAGCGTACCGTCTGCTTTTTGCTTGCGTGCTTCCTTGATGCGCTCTGAACGAAGTAAACTTCCTACTTGATCTGCCCGGAATGGCGGTTTCGTTGTTTTCTTTCCAATGGTTTGTACTTGTGTCATGCTGAATCCCTTCTTTCTTCAGGTTAAAAAATCAAATAAAAAAGCTCTTCCTTAGATAAGGAAGAGCATCATATACTGTGAGAACTCTGCCTTATCTTCAAACAAGCATTTGCTTGCTTAAGGAATTAGCACCATTCTGTTCCTAGGAACAGCGGTTGCCGGGTTTCACAGGGCCAGTCCCTCCACCACTCTTAATAAGGTTACCTTTTGATTCAATTTTCTTAATTAACACAATTATTCAACCTTTTCAGGGAAAAGTCAATGGTTTTTACAATTAAATTTCCTACATAAACAAATCAGCAACAAGAACACCAGCTAATCCGACAAGTGAAAGCACGGTGACCATCAATGTCCACGTTTTAAAGGTTTGAGCCATTGATAGGTTAAAGTATTCTTTATAAATCCAGAAACCCGCATCATTGACATGAGAGAATGTAATACTGCCGGCCCCTGTTGCGATCACCATTAATTCTGGGCTGACACCCGTCAGGCCAATCAGTGGTGCAGAAATACCAGCCGCCGTGAGACCGGCGACAGTGGCTGATCCTAAAGAGACACGTAGGACAGCAGCAATGAGCCAGGTGAGAAGCAGGGGAGAAAGCGTGCTTCCTTGCATGATCCCTGCAATGTATTGATCGACGCCACTATCAATGAGCACCTGTTTAAAGGCACCGCCGCCTGCAATAATTAATAGAATCATGGCAATAGAGCCGATAGAATCCGTGATGGACTTCATCACATCCTGCATGCTTTTTCCTCTTCCAAGCCCAAACGTGTAGATGGCAAGCAGCACTGAAATTAATAGTGCAATCGCCGGTTCGCCTAAAAACTCAGCGGTTGGCAGCAATGGGGAGGATGGGAAGAAAATTTCTAGAAATGCTCTGAATGTCATAAGCAATACAGGCAAAACAGCGGTGAAAATGCTAATGCCGAAGCTTGGCATTTCTTCTTCTGTAAATTCCTTTGGATTAAATAAGTTCTTTGGAATATGTGCGTGCAACTGATCTTTTTTAAATAGTTTCGTAAACAGAAGTCCGCCTACTAAAACAGCAGGAATCGCTAAAATAATCCCAACCAATAAGGTTTGTCCCATGTTTGCTTGAAAGACATTCGCAATGGCAGTCGGTCCTGGGTGAGGAGGGAGGAAACCATGTGTGGTGATGAGTGCAGCGACGAGCGGCATACCCACATAAAGCACAGGAAGTCTTGCAGCTTGAGCGATCGTAAAGACTAATGGAATTAAGATAATGAATCCGGTTTCATAAAATAGAGCAATGCCAATCACAAATCCAGTCAGCATCGTCGCCCATTGGATTTTTCCGATGCCAAATCGGTCAATGAGTGTCATCGCAATACGTTGAGCACCGCCAGAATCAGCCATCAATTTACCAAGCATCGCTCCAAAACCGAGAACGAGTGCCAGGTGTCCGAGCGTACTGCCAAGTCCTTTTTCGACGGAAGCAATCGCTTCTAGTGGTGTCATCCCTTCTAACACAGCAACAATTAAAGAGACAATAATCAAAGAAATGAAAGCGTTTAACTTAAAGACAACCATGAGTAAAAGCAATAACAAAACGCCAAGTCCAATAAACACTAACGACATGATCTTTCCTCCTTTGTGGTGCATAAGGGGGCGTAAAACACCCCCTATGCCTTATCCTTCAAGTATGTCTACAGCTTCTTTTAACGTATTTTTTGACCCAACATTTCCCGGGAAAATCACATAAGACATAAAAGGGAATTTACTTTCTTCTCCTGTTTGCCAAACCGGAATACCTGGTTTGATTTGACCTGCCACGGTCGCACGTTTCACGCTAAGTCCTCTTGTCCCAATATCGCTGGAGGTAATTCCACCTTTGGCAATGAGATACTTAGGACGAATGGTGAGACGCTGGACAATACTTGTCACAGCATCACTAATCTGTACAGAGAGCTTTAATTCTTCCTCTTGGCGATCATCCCCAAGATCAAGCCGTTCTCTTCTTGTATAAACAGCCACAGATTGACCTGATGCCAACAGTGTTTCAGTTTGCTGAATGACGCGGTCAATTTCTTCGTGAAAGGCTTCAGGCTCTAACACGAGGTGGGTATTAAATTCAATAAAAGCCATCTCTTTTTTTTGTTGCAGCGCTTTTAATTGTTCTGTTGTTTTTTTCACATGAGAACCGATCATAATGAGACCACCATGCGGACTTTCTTCTTGTATCAAGTCATCTCTTGTTAATAAGGCTTGATCCCCTATACCGCCAAGTACTTTTGTGAGCGCCGCCGCACTTCTGAACATCAGCTGCTTTCCTGCTTGAATGGCTTCTATGAGAGCGGTGACAAAAACTTTGACATCGTCATAGTCCACCGCGTTTACAACCACTTTATTGAAATCCTTCACACTCATGAGCTGCTGTTTGATTTGTTCAATGTGTAAAGCCCGCAGATCAGCTAAAGAAATGTAGGTAGTGTTCTCTTTTGTGAACATTCCTTCTGACTTTTCTTCAATCCATTCTCCAAGATGAGATGATTGAAAGCCGAATGTACGGTCTCGTGCAAATTCTGTGTCACCAGCAGGAATTAATTCGTGTCCTTCCTGTACGTAATGGATATTGTCGATCGTAAAGCGTCCGCCTTCTTGGAAAAAAGGAAGAAGGATTTCTCCATCGAACTGGCAGGAGCTTTGCTGTTCAATGGTCGATTTGAGTACTTCAGTTTCAAGCGGAAAGTGTCCGCGAAGAGTAGAATCCCCTCGGCTGACAATGATGAAATCCTGATCAAGCCGTTCTGCCACCTTTACAATGGCTGCTGCGATTGTTTCGTGAGCAGCGGCAGTTTCTTTCTCAGTCATACTGCGAGAATTGGTCAAAATAAAGAACATGCGGCTGTCTTCAAGAAAACCAGCTTCAATGCTTTCTTCTGACCAATCGGTGAAAACAGAGACGCCGTGTACGGTTTGAATCCCTGTTGGATCATCGTCTAATACAATGACTTTATGCTGAAAGCTGCTGAGTGCTTGTGCATATGCTGATTGAATGGCCTTTGAATCTGCTTTCGGAATGGTATTCAGTATGTCAGTGCTTTGCTTCATGACCATCTCATCCTTTCTTTACTTCGACATGCGCCATTTTTTCGTAATATTGAACGATGCCGCCATGATCAAGCCCGGATTTCCCGTCTGCTTTGAGGGCGTGGAAGATTTCAAGCAGCTGACTAGAAAGCGGGAGAGGAACACCGATATCATGAGCAGTTTCCATGACATTGGTTAAATCCTTCAAGTTGATGTCGATGCGTCCGCCAGGTTCAAAATTTCGTTCTAAGATGAGAGGGACTTTTGCATCGAGAACGGCACTTCCCGCCAGTCCGCCGCGGATGGCTTCATACATCTTATCAATGGCAATGCCTGATTTAGCTGCTAGAACGAGCGCCTCAGACATGGCGGCAATATTTAAGTTGACGATGATTTGATTGGCAAGCTTTGCTGTTGTCCCGCTTCCATTTGCCCCAACTAATACGACCTCAGTGCCCATTGAGAGCAGGACATCCTTCACTTGCTCAAAGATGGATTCTTCGCCGCCAGCCATGATGGCAAGTGTCCCGTCTATTGCCTTCGGTTCTCCGCCGCTGACAGGTGCATCGATAAATTCCACCTGATGCTGTTTGGTAAGAGCAGCTAAAGCCCTGGAGGTTACAGGAGAAATTGAGCTCATATCTACGATGACAGTGCCAGGTGCAGCTGTCGTTAAAATGCCTTGATCACCTGAAACGACTGCTTCTACATGCTCTCCTTTAGGAAGCATTGTGATGATGATATCGCTTTCAGAAGCTGCCTCAGCTGCTGAAACAGCACCTTTTGCTCCGGCTTCTTGTAACGATCGAATCGCTTCCTCATTTAGGTCAAAAACCGTCAAAGTATGACCAGCTTTTAATAGATTGAGTGCCATAGGTTTTCCCATAATACCTAGTCCAATGAATCCAATCTTCTTTGTCACGTTGTCCGCCTCCTATATAGAAAACCCTTACAAAAAGCGCTTTCTTTTCTTTTCGTTAGTATATATACTATCTTTAAAATTTAATAGTAGGAAATAAACTATTGTTCATTTAATGTACATGACGTGATAGGAATGTGTCAATGGAAAATATGAAAAAAGTCACAAAAAAAGACCAGAATCAGTTCCGGTCTTTTGTGTTCATGTTTTATTTTTAGCTACGGCTAATCGAGATCGTTTCACGTTTTCAATGGCATTTGATCCTAGCTCTAAAACAGCGGTGACGTATAGTACATCAATGATCACAAGCTGGTTGATGCGGGAGATCATGGAGTCCGATCGATAGGTTGTCTCTCTGGAAGAGCTGAGCAGATGAAAGTCAGACCGCTTCGCGAGCTCAGATTTCGGATAGCTGGTGATAGAAGCAACCTTTGCCCCTTTTTCTTTTGCAAACTGTACGGCGTCAAGAATTTCTCTGCTCTCTCCTGAATGGGAGATTGCGACGATAAAATCTTGTTCCGTTGCGTGTGTTGCAATCATATTCATCATATGCGGATCACTGCATAGGCTCACTTCAAAACCAAGCTGCAAGAACTTATGATAAGCATCTCCAGCAATGAAACTGGACGCACCTGCTCCAAAAAAGACGGTTTTATGTGCCTGTTTCATGTGTTCAATGAATTGTGTGACGGCATGATCCTCTAAAATATGTTTCATATCTTGAATAGAGTTTGTTGTTAACTCTATGACCTTATGCTTAATGTCAGCTACACTATCTGATGCCTCGATCTCGCCGTATATGGATTGAGGTGTATTGGTTGCGATATCCTGTGCGACATGGACACGAAACACTTGATACGATTCATAGCCAATTTTCCTTAGAAACCGAAAGATCGTCGTTTCACTTGTACTGCATTCAGCAGCGAGTGCACTTATAGAATGAAGCACAACTTTCTGAGGGTTTTGTAAAATGTAATTGGCAATCTTTTTCTGGGTTGGGGACAAACTATGAAACGTCGTCCGAATGTGACTAAAAATATTCTCTTCTATGATAAACACCACATTTCATCTAGCATTCTACTTTAAGCATACAGGAACTTATGAAAACGGTAAACAAACCCGATGTGGAAAAATGAAGAATAATATGGAAAAAATACTTCTGTTGGTACTTTTGTCATGGTATACTCATTTGGTAATAGACAAAAATGGGGGGTTTTTACTGTGACAATGAAAAAAGGCCTAACGATCAGCCTGCTCATTTTCTCACTGATTGTTTCCTTGTTTGCGCCAGTTGGATCTGCGGATGCCAAACAAGCAAAAAAAGCAAAAGTAAGCACACACTATTATAAAAAGAAAAAAACGTTCAAATATGCACAGGTGAAAAACCTAAGCAAGGCGCATATGAAAACGATCAATCGTGATTTAAAAGAAGATATCGCTTTCTCTTATTCTACCTACTTGTTCTTAAAGGACGAAGCGAAAAAGGATGGCTTTGGGAAGATCACATATGAGAGATCGTTTCAAACGAAATTTAACAATGGGAAGAAATTAAGTATCTTAAACTATGATTACATGAATGATGGTGGCATGCACGGGGACACGATGGTTTCCAGCATGAACTATGTGTTAACAAAGAAAAAAACAAAGCAGCTGTTCTTGACAGATGTTGTGAAAACAAAGAAAAAGCGTACGAATGTAAGAGATTATATTTATAATTACACAAAGAAACATAAAAGCAAATTCTATGCGAACCTGAAAAAAAGTGACATTGAAATCAACTACAACACGCAGTATTACTTCACGAAAAAGGGAATTGCTGTTGTCTTCCAGCCATATGAAATTTCACCTTATTTTGTTGGAATTCCTATGATTCAAGTTCCTGCGAAGGTATATAAATAAAAAGAAAAGCGACCACTGAATCTGGTCGTTTTTTGCTGTTTATTCAACAAAAAGAGCCCCTCATGAGGCTCTTTTATTTGGATTTATACTTGTTTAGGTGCATCGTTTAGTGGGTGACGGCGTTTTCCATTGTAGTGGCGGCGCATACGAAAGATTTCAAACTCCGAAAGCTTTGCGCTTTTTCTTTTTTGGGTGCGGTTATCTTTTTTGAAAGAGAATAGTAAGTAGCAGCAAAGTGAAGCGATAATCAATAAAATCATCATATGACATTCCTCCAATTCATCCTATTCTTTAAGTGTAGACAGGGTGAGTGATGTTTATAACTGAAAATAAGCAGCAGAAACAGTTTAGTTCTTAAGGTCCATTTCATTTGCTATTTTAGGTCTAAAATACCGGTTGTTTTTAACTATTATATTTCCAGTTATTTCACTCGTCAAGAAGAATTTGTTATGGGGTTGTCTCTATTAGTACGAATAAGTGTCATAAAAGTTTCAGAAAATTGTAAACTTTTATTAAAAAACCGTTCCCGAACAGGAACGGTTGTAAACATGTCTATGCTTTTTCTTCAAATAAACGTGCAATTTCAACGATAACTTCGGTTGCTTTCACCATGTTTTCAACGGAAATAAATTCATATTTACCGTGGAAGTTTTCACCTCCAGTAAAGATGTTTGGCGTTGGGAGACCTTTATATGAAAGCTGAGAGCCGTCTGTGCCGCCGCGGATTGGTTCAATGACCGGTGTTACTGAGCGATTTTCCATAGCTTCATGAGCAATGTCCACAATATGTTTTACCGGCTCAATTTTTTCTCTCATATTATAATATTGATCCTGAATGCTAAGGGTGATGCTGTTTTCTCCGTAGGTGGCTTTTAAATCATTTGCTATTTTTTCAAACAGTGCCTTGCGATTGTTGAATTTCTCTTTATCAAAATCACGGATAATATATTGCAGTTCAGCCTCTTCTACTTCCCCTACAAATTTCGTCAGGTGGAAAAAGCCTTCGTACCCTTCTGTATATTCTGGAGATTCGTCAGAAGGAAGTTTGTTGTGAAAGAGCATTCCGATTTTCGCAGCACTGACCATTTTGTCCTTTGCTGTTCCTGGGTGGACGTTGTTTCCTTTAATGGATACTTTCGCACCAGCTGCATTGAAGCTTTCATATTGCAGCTCGCCAAGCGGTCCGCCGTCAATTGTGTACGCATAGGAAGCACCAAAGGCATCAACATCAAACTTGTGCGGTCCTCTGCCAATCTCTTCATCTGGCGTAAAGGCGACGCGGATTTTTCCATGCTTGATGTCTGGGTGTTCGATGAGGTAATGCATAGCTGTCATAATTTCTGCGATACCAGCTTTGTTATCTGCACCAAGCAGGGTTGTGCCATCTGTTGTGATCAGTGTATGTCCTTGGTACTTTTGTAAATTTGGAAACTGTTGTGGAGATAAAACGATATGTAGATCTTCATTTAAGGTCATGTCGCCGCCTTGATAGTTCTCATGAAGCTTCGGTTTTACATTTTTGCCAGTGAAGTCAGTGGCTGTGTCAATATGAGCCAGGAAGCCAATAGTCGGTACTTCTTTGTCTGTGTTAGACGGAATTGTTCCCATGACATAGCCGTTTTCATCCATTGTCACTTCTTGAATCCCGATGGATTTCATCTCTTCAACAAGCTGTCTTGCCAGGTTCAATTGTCCTTCAGTAGATGGGCAGCTTTCCTTTTCTGCATCTGACTGGGTATCTACCTTCACATAACTTGTGAAACGCTGAATCATTTCCTCTTTCATCTATACGTCACTCCTTTTGTAGAATACGTCTATTTTATCACGTCTTGAATGCGCTTCATAACAAGAAAGGCTTTCTCTGGCAATTAGAGAGAAAAAAGGCTTACTTTCATTAGGTAATGTGCTGAATGGTTCTTTAGGTTGATTTTTTTGGGGTGTCTTTTTATTTATAATGAGGACATATAAAATCATCCATTTGTACGTTAAATTGGGAGAAAGGGGTGCGAAAGTTGGATTCTAGTCAAACGCTGGCACTCGCTCAAAAGTTTCAGGAAGCGGCTGATGAGATTCGACAGTCCAAGCAGCTGCTGGAAAATCGGCTAAAGGCAGTAGGATCAGGCTGGCAGGGAGAAGCAAGGGATAAATTTGATCAAAACTTTGAAGAAACAACGGCACGCTACGATCAATTTGAAAAGGATTTGCTTGAAACAAGTCAGGAACTGCGGGATGCAGCGGTCAAAATTGAAGAGCGTAATGCTGAAATTGCCAGAATGGAAGAGCTTGAGCGAAAGAGACGAGAAGAACGGAGAGAAAGAAGCCGAGAAGGGAGATGATGTGATGGCGCGTGACATTGTGGTTGATCCAGATCAGTTGACAGGGCTGGCGAATGATTTTGTAGGCGAGCTGTCAGCCATTGAAACGAAGCACCGCGATTTACATAGTGAACTGGACGGGCTGATTTTAGGCTGCGATCCTCGGTATAGAAGCTGTTTTTCTGGTGTCGGGGATGCATGGGGAGCAGGACAGGCATTAATCAGTAAATTGAGCAGTGATGATATTGCCATTCGTCAAGCAACGGATAAAATGGTCGAAGCAGATGATATATTTCGGAAATTGTACAGTATCTATGATCAATATGGTACACTCACGAGCTTGGCTGGTATCGTGATGATGCAGGCGAAATATTACGGGCTTGGGATGACGACTTTTATTAAAGAGAATGGCCGATATGCAGCGCAGCATTCAAAGCTGCTGCTTGATCTGACCAGCCAGGTAGAAGGAACGAGATTTGACCGGTTAGCAAGGATTTGGCTGAGTAAAAAAGAATTATTAAAACGATCGAACTGGCCGATGGCTGATTTGGTCCATAAGAAATTCACAAAATTTTATCCTGACGATACAGTTGCATTCACAAACAGTGTTCGTGATTTTACAAAGGGAAGTATCAATTGGAAGGACACGGCTGCTATCAAGTCTGTTCTGAAAAATGGTGCAAGATTTGCAAAAGGAAATGCCATCATTGCAACGGTTGTCACGGGTGCAACAGAAACGGTTGGCTGTGGATTGAAAATTGCTGAGAACTATGCAGAATTTGGTGACCAGCCCGAAGTTCTTAAGCGTGAAAATGCAAAGGCTGTTGGGAATGCAGTGAACCATACGGTCTTTATCGCTGGCGGTTCTGTCGCAGGTGCCGTTGTCGGTGGTGCTCTTGGCAGCTTTGCAGGTCCGATTGGAACCGTTGTTGGGGGAGCCATTGGTTCAGCTGTAGGTGGATTTATTGGAGAAAAAGTCGCCAAGCTGACATCCGGTTTTGCTGAACAGATGGCAGTGAAATTAAAGGACCCGATTCATGCAGTCGTGGATAAAGGGAAAAAAGCATTCGAACTGGCGGGTCAAGGTGTGAAAGCAGTGAATGATACCATTGACCAGGCAAATCAGGTGATACATAAAGGGATAGAAACAACAAAAGAAACCGCAGATTTGCTCATAAAGGGTGCAGGCGATTTCTTTAAGGGTGCATTTTCTTTTGGATAAGGAGAGATCAAGTTGGATCAGCTAAGTCTAAGTATTGAGGAACTCATCTTTAGTTTTTACAGTGAAGGCTATTTTGAACAAGGCATGTCCTTAAAGGAAGCGTATTATCCTGATGTTGAGGACGAGCGCCTTGGGTTTTTATTTGAAATTGCGTGCCGCTCTTTGCTTGCAAAAGGTGTACTGGAATTTAGAAACAGACAATACCGTTATAAAGCGGAGTACCGTCATTTCATCCAGGCGATGAATGATGCCTCTCACACGATCAAGGCGTCTAGATTTGGAGATTTAGATGAAGAAGTCAGCACCTCTTTTCACACAACACAAGCGGGTGTATATGCGCATCATACGCTTTATGATCAACAAGTACATCAGATTCGCAAACTGGATGGCGATCAGCAGGCAGAGGAGCAAGTGACAGCCTTTTTCAACATACAGATGAATGATCACCCTGAACCTGTCATCAGCCTGCAGGCAGAGGAATTTGAAATGCTGTTAGAGCATGCAAGCGAAGCGAAAAATGAGTGGCCATCCTTCCTGAATAAAGCAGAGAATCAAGAGCTCGTGAAGGCATTTGTTTCTGATGTCCAGACGAGAAAAGGAAAGATGGATTCTCTCATGAAGGTCGTCTATGACAAAAATAATACGCCTGATGTGGAGTCCATGATTTTTGTGATTCCAGGTGAGAACCAATCGTGGCTTGTATCAGGAATAAAAGAAAATCAATTTCGCATTGAGACGGCTCATCGAGACGGGTTACGTTCTATATTCTAATGGAGAAAAGGAGAATGACACTTGAATCCAAGTGAAGTAATAGAAGTAAGGAGCAGACCTTTTTTAAGAGTATGGGCATTCTTAGCAACGGGCGGCTTCGGTATCATCGGTATTTGGTTATTTTCAGAAGCTCTTACATTTGAATCGAACTATACATTGTTTTTATTTTTAGGCGGACTATTAGGTATTGTCTATGGCTGGATCTCCTTTTTGATGATATTGCCTGCTTTTACGAAGAGGGGAAATGTGATTTTTCGCATTCAGCGCGGAGAGAATGGCGCTGTGCTGCATCGGGAGCGAACGATTCCTTTTCAAGATATTCAATCAATCGACATGTGCAGGCATCGCTATAGTATAAGAGGATTTCTTTTCATGGATGTGCTCATTCGGAAAGTAGATGGGAAATTGATCAAAATTCCGGCGTACAGCATTTTAGATGAAGAAGTATTTGAGCAGACCGTCAAACAGGAGATCTATCCATATTTACATCAGACAGCCCAAGAAAATTGGAGACAGCAGCATGGCCAAGGAGAAGAGAAGACCGACTAAGTTGTTTTTGTCAGAATTCCATAGGATGAGACGCCACTTTTTCGAAGAAATCGTGTATGATGTCAGTAAAGACTGAACACTCGAAAGAGGTGATGAGAGATGGATAAAGAGATGGTAATCGACCTCGTCACAGAACAAATGACACGGATTCGAAAAGAAAAGGATTATACGCAGGATCGTATGGCGGAGGTACTTGATCTATCGAAACGGCATCTACAGCAGGTTGAAAAAAATAGGCTGCGTCTCAACTGGACGCAATCCGCTGCCGTATGTGCATTATTCAGAGATAGTGACATTTTGAAAGGAACCCTAGGGGATGACCCGCTCGAGATTTTGGAAGTTGTGGCACATGATGAATTACATCTATCAGTAGAGCGTACGATTGGCGGCAAGGTTTGGTGGAGGACATCTGTCAAAAAAGGCACGTTTCGCCTTCAGCAAAATGTACTTAGTCAGCATTACCGCATCTTAGATGAGGAGAACTATCGCTATTATAGTTCGTTTAATAAAGAAGAAGCGAAGCGGCGGCTAGAGGAATTAAGCCAGCTGTCTTCTCCATATTGAGATTGCAAAAGGAAAGAGAGGCACCTGTTTATAAGGTGCCTCTCTTTTCTGTGTTTATACTTTTAGAGTGTTTTTCGCCCGAATAAAGGCAACAAGCTGTTTGATTTCTTCATCATTTAGGGGAACGCCGTCTACATAAATGGTTCCTTCTTTTGCTTCCGTCAGTTCAATTTTGATATCAGAGATTTTGCGTTGTATCTCTGGCTCGTCCGTTCTACCAAGTAAAAAATCAATGGACGTATCATACAAATCAGCCAGCAGCTTCACTGCTTCAAGCGAAGGTCGTCGGTACCCAGATTCGTAACCGGCATAGGTGCTTTTGGCGATACCTAGGCGATCTGCCGTATGCTGGAGAGACCATTTTTTCTTTTTTCTAAGGGTGGTTAAACGATCGAGTATCATACATGAACGCTCCTTTATTTACAACAACAGTATATCATATTTTGACATAGAATGTACGCGTTATGCGTAACAATTTCTTGATTAATTCGCGTTATGTGACTATAATGGCAATGAAGGTACGCGTAAAGCGTATATTATAGAATAGCACAAGCTAGCTTATAATATGTGTGACAAACGAAGTAATTTTACGAAAGAGGTGGACCTGTTGAAGAAATTATTGCTTTTAACGACTGGTGGGACGATTGCATCTGTAGAGAGTGAAAATGGTTTAGCTCCAGGTGTTAAAGCTGAGGATCTTTTGAGCTATTTAAACGAAATTAATGCAGAATATACAATGGACACAAAGTCTCTAATGAGTATAGATAGTACAAATATGCAGCCTGAATACTGGGTTGATATCGCAACAGCCATTTATGAGAATTATGATCAGTATGACGGGTTTGTCGTTACTCACGGAACCGATACAATGGCCTATACGTCAGCAGCGCTGTCTTATATGCTGCAAAATCCTGATAAGCCGATCGTGATTACAGGTTCACAAATTCCGATTACTTTTAAGAAAACAGATGCGAAGAAAAACATCACAGATGCGATTCGTTTTGCATGTGACGGTGTTGGCGGCGTGTATGTCGTGTTTGATGGCAGGGTCATCCAAGGAACACGTGCGATCAAACTAAGAACGAAAAGCTACGATGCATTTGAAAGTATTAACTACCCATATATTGCATCCATTGAAAACCACAAAATTGAATACAATAGCAAAGTAAAAAGAACACCAATGAAACCGCTTAAATTAGATGCATCGTTGAACACAGATGTGTGTCTGTTAAAATTGCACCCAGGCCTGAAGCCTGAGTTTTTAGATGCAGTCAAAAGCATGTATAAAGGCGTCGTCATTGAAAGCTACGGCAGCGGTGGAATTCCTTTCGAAGGAAGAAACCTTTTAGAAAAGATCAACGAATTGCTGGAAGAAGGCATTTCTGTTGTCATCACCACTCAGTGTCTTGAAGAAGGAGAAGACATGAGTGTGTATGAGGTAGGACGCAAGATCAATCAAGAATTGGTGGCACGTTCAAGAAATATGAATACAGAAGCTATCGTGCCGAAACTGATGTGGGCACTAGGCAAAACAACAGATCCAAGAGAAGTCAAAAAGATTATGGAAACGCCAATCGCAGAAGATTTAGTGATTTAACTATTCTATAGAAAGCAGGTCATAAGAGATGGTTCAAGCAACTTATCGTTACGAGAAGGATTTTCTTGGTGAAAAAGAAATTCCAGCAGACGTGTATTATGGGGTTCAAACCCTTCGTGCAAAAGAGAATTTCCCGATTACAGGATATCGGATGCACGAAGAACTAATCAGAGCCTTTGCCATCGTGAAAAAAGCAGCAGCTCAAGCCAATATGGAAGTTGGACGTTTATATGAGGGAATTGGAAATGCCATTGTTCAAGCGTCTGATGAAGTCATTGAAGGCAAGCTGCACGAGTACTTTATTGTCGATCCGATTCAAGGCGGCGCAGGAACGTCCATGAATATGAATGCCAATGAAGTGATTGGAAACAGAGCGCTAGAAATCATGGGACATCAAAAGGGTGAATACATTCATTTAAGTCCAAACACACATGTGAACATGTCGCAATCAACGAATGATTCATTCCCAACGGCGATCCACATTGCTGTGCTCAAGCAGTTAGACATTCTGCTTGAAACGATGCAAGTCATGCAGGACGTCTTTCAAAAGAAAGCGAAAGAATTCGATCATGTGATCAAAATGGGTCGTACGCACCTTCAGGATGCTGTTCCAATCCGTTTGGGACAGGAATTTGAGGCTTACAGCCGCGTGCTGAGCCGTGATATTAAGCGGATCAACCAATCAAAGCAGCATTTATATGAAGTCAATATGGGTGCAACCGCTGTTGGGACAGGCTTAAACGCAGATCCCCGCTATATTGAGATCGTGGTGAAGAAGCTCGCTGATATATCTGGTCTTCCTCTTGTAGGTGCAGAGCATCTCGTGGATGCAACGCAAAATACAGATGCTTACACAGAAGTATCCGCCGCTTTAAAAGTATGTATGATGAACATGTCTAAGATTGCCAATGACCTTCGCTTAATGGCATCTGGTCCGCGCGCAGGTCTTGCTGAAATCGCATTGCCAGCCCGCCAGCCTGGATCATCCATTATGCCTGGGAAAGTCAATCCAGTCATGGCAGAGCTCATTAACCAAATCGCTTTCCAGGTCATTGGGAACGACCACACGATCTGTCTTGCTTCTGAAGCAGGCCAGCTTGAGTTAAATGTGATGGAGCCTGTTCTGGTCTTTAACTTGCTTCAGTCTATTAGTATAATGAATAACGGATTCCGTTCATTCACAGATCATTGCTTAGCGGACATTGAAGCAAATGAAATACGTTTGAAAGAATATGTAGAAAAAAGTGCAGGCGTGATCACTGCCGTAAACCCTCACTTAGGCTATGAAGCAGCCGCTAGAATTGCAAGAGAAGCCATTTTAACAGGACAATCGATCAGAGATCTTTGCTTGCAGTACGATGTTTTAACGGAAGAAGAACTTGATATTATCTTGAATCCATACGAGATGACAAAGCCTGGCATTGCGGGGGCAGATCTCCTAGAGCGATAAAATATCAAAAATTTTATTTTATTAATATGTGGAATTGCCTGTGAAAAAAAGAACAACAGGCAGTTCACTTTCTTTCGAATTGACACACTTTTTTCACAATATTTTGAAAACGCTTAACGCACGCACAAAGGGAGGAAACAACATTGAAATCGGTTCGCTTGCCATCTATGGCGGAGATCATCGCCGTACTAGGTTTATTTTTGGCGATTGTCTTATCATTTACTATTTATTTTGACTTAGATATTCAACTGGCCTTATTCATTTCATGGTTTCTAGCAATTGGGCTTGGTCTTCATTTAGGACACGCTTACAAGGATTTACAGGGTGCTATTACAAAAGGGATATCTAATGGGTTAGATGCTGTTTTGATTTTACTTGCTGTAGGTGCTTTAATTGGAACTTGGATCGCTGGCGGAGTCGTGCCGACACTAATCTATTATGGTCTTGAATTTATTCATCCAAATATTTTCTTACTGGCAACACTTATTATTTGTGCCATTATGTCCGTCGCAACAGGGACATCTTGGGGAACAGTTGGTACAGCTGGGATTGCCATGATTGCCATTGGTGAAGGTTTAGGGATTCCTCTCCCAATCGTTGCTGGGGCCGTCTTGTCAGGTGCTTATTTTGGAGACAAGCTTTCTCCACTGTCAGACAGTACAGTTCTCGCCTCGTCCTTATCAAAGGTTGAAGTTCTGGCTCATGTAAGAGCGATGATGGTCTTATCCATACCTGCTTTTGTTATTACAGCTATTATGTTTACGGTCACTGGTTTTATCTATGGAGGACGTAATATTGATAGAGAAAAGGTGGAATACTTAAAGAATGCGTTGCTCGATACATTCAATATTAATGTATGGATGCTCATTCCAGCTCTAATTGTTGTGGTTTTACTTGTCATGAAAAAGCCTGCTCTGCCGGTTATTGCAATCGGTGCTTTGTTTGGGGCGATCTGGGCCTTTGCTTTTCAAGGTGCGAATCCTAGTGATGCAATCGGTGCAGCATACAATGGATTTTCAATTCAATCAGATGTAGACTTCCTGAACCAGCTGCTAAATCGTGGTGGAATGGTCAATATGCTTGGCTCTTTGGTTGTGATTATCCTAGGACTTGGTTTTGGGGGAGTATTGGAACATCTGGGTGTATTGAAAGTCATTGTCTCAACGTTTGAGAAAAAGCTCCACAATGCGGGAAATGTTACTCTTTCCACTATTCTTGTTGCATTCTTTGCTAACATTTTTGGATGTGCAATGTATGTATCAATTATCCTTACACCAAAAATTATGGAAAAGAGCTACGATAAATTAAAGTTAGACAGACGAGTTTTATCCAGAAACTCTGAGGTCGGTGGTACGCTTACGTCTGGTATGGTTCCATGGTCAGATAACGGTATTTACATGGCAGGAATTCTTGGCGTATCGACATTCTCTTATTTACCATTTATGTGGTTGAGCTTTGTCGCCATTGGTCTTGCGATCATTTACGGATATACGGGTAAATTCATTTGGTACGTGAAAGATCAACAAGAAAGAGAAGAATCGGCCTCATAAGCCGTTTGCAAAAGCCGCTCCTGAACGGGGCGGCTTTGTTTGTCCTAGGACCGTGAGACTATATGTGGCATATAGCAAACGAACAGGAATTTAGACCTTCAATAAAAGAGGTCGAAAGGGGTGGTGTAAAGCAGAATGAAAGCATATTTATCCCATAAAAAGGGCACAAATCCCTATTCAAACATGAGTCTTTGAACCTTATAATAACAATGTTGGAAAAAGTGCTATTCACCTTACGCTCGTTTAGAGGGACTCTAAGCAGCGTTTTTATTTTTGGACAGGAGGAGGAACCCATATGAGCTTATCGGATATGCTGTCTGCCCTTAACGGTGGCATTTCAAATAAAAAAGCAGAAATTGAAGAGAAAATTGCTCGGCTCAAAAAGGCGAAAAGCAAGGTTGAACGTGAACAAGATGCGGCAGAAACAGATTTAAAGCAAATCAAGCAGCCAAAGCTTGGGACCTCTTGGAAAGGTGAGCGAAGCCAGGATTTCAAAACAGACCGAAATGAAGCACATGATGCGCTGCAAACAATCGTGAACGATCAATACCCACGCTACGTGAGCCGCATCGAATTCAAAATCAGTACATTAGAAGCAGAACAAACTGCGTTATCCTTTGCCAGTTCCTTAGCTGGAGACGCCGCACGTCTTGCTGAAAAAGGAGAAGACGCAGTAGAAGACGCAAAACGCTTGATCTCAAAAGCATGGAGCAGCTTGTAAGAGAGCGTCATGCTGAACAAATCTGGAGGAAATCACAATGGGACAAATTAAGTTAAACTACCAAACAGTCATGGATAAACTAGATGAAGTCTCCCAAGCCGTAGAAGCTTTAGCGATGAAAAAAGCAGCAGATAAAGCGGGTGAAAACAGCCTTGAATTTGTAACTAAGTGGACGGCACGTGAAAGAGAAGTGAGCGAAATGGTCTCAAGCTTTAAAGAAGCCTTAATTAAAAATGTTCAGGATACACGTTCTAACGTGAAAACATTAAAAGAACAAGACGAAGCGATGGCTGCAAAATAATCAGCACACTCGCTTTTTTTATAGGTACAATTAACGCGGTTTATAATTTATAGTCTTAAAGACTCATATTAAATTAGGGGTGTAAGACCTTGTATTATTCCGTTTTTCTACCAAATGCGTCACTAAAAGGACACCTTTTCCCTATTTAAGGCTGAGGCTTTTCGCCTTATACTATACTTAATGAAAGCAAAACGATAGAAATGTCAGGATTGGAAAAATCATGTGATTTGATGGTTTCCAAAGGCGCTCAAGCCAAGCTTTCGTATGAGGTCAGATAGAGGTGGATGACATGAGTTTATCCGAGATGCTGCACCATCTGCATATGGGAATTGAGAACAAACGTGCAGAATTTGACGAAATGATCTCTCGGTTAAAGACAGCCAAAAGCAATATTCAAACAGAACAAGATCTTGTCCAGTCAGATATCAAAGAAATCAAGAAGCCTGCACTAGATTCGTCATGGAAAGGCGAGAGAGGGACCGACTTTCATCGCCATCGGAAAGACGCTTACAGCGTGATGCATGACATCGTCAACAATGAATATGAAAAATATATAACAGAGATTGATCAAAAAATCTTACACTTTGAATTGAAAAAAATGGAGCTGGCCGTAGCCAGTAATTTTGCAGGAAGAGCTCAGGACGTGATGGAAAAGGGCGAGGATTTTGCAAAGGAAGTTAAACATTTGATTGAACGGGGCTGGAAAGCTCTTTAAAACCATAAATGAAACAGCCGACTCATAAAAGGGGGGCTGTTTTTTTGTTTAATCACATCCACCACCGCCGCTGTCGCCTGAATCACTCCCGCAGAAGGCATCAGAAGCGTGATGGGTATACGAATCAGTATAAGTGCTTGTCGTTAGCTATGATGTGCAGAACGCTTAGCAGATGCACGTTTATCCTTTGGTGTGAACAAGCTGGCAACGATGGCTCCTAAAGAAGCTAATATGATAATGACAGCAAACATAAAAGTACTCATAATGCATCCCTCCTCTAGTTTCATATTCATACGAATGAGCCATATCAAGGTTCCCGATTTGAAAGAAATACTGGGCAAAGAGCTCTATTTTTGAAAAAAAGCGGCACCCTATCAATATCGTCAATGTGAGACTATACGAACAGAAAACGGAGAAAAAATTTAGAGAATCTGAAATATTTTGAAAAAGCGCAGCAGTTGATCGAAAAAGGGGAGAAGCGTTTCGAAGCATCCACAACCTGCATCTGTCGCTGATTTAAAAAGAAGCAGCAGATGAACAGCTTCCGTTTTCTTTACTGCTGATACAAGCAGAAGATCAACTGCTCACCATCGAAATGTGTAAAAAATGAATACCCTGTCAAAAATAGTTGTCAATGAATAACCAATTTCTGTTATAATCGTTCGGTAGATAAAGAGAAAGCAGGATTGGTGAATGAAGAAAACATGTATGCTGATGACGGTTGGTCTTATGGTGCTGCTCATTTCGGGCTGTATGGGAATGAAGGAGCTGGCGGAAGGAAGCCAGCAAGTCGTCAAAGAGGATCCATTACAAACAAAAGACATTCAACAAAAAAAGAAACGGCAGTGATAGAGACACAAAATTGGATGAAGCAAAAGGAGTCGGTCGAGCTTCCGATTTTGATGTATCACAGTATTTCAAGCGGCAACTCGCTACGTGTGCCAAAGAGCGAATTTGCGAAGGACAACGACTATGTCACACTGTCGCCAGAAGAGGCGTACCGCGTCTTTACAACAAATACGAAGCCAAGTGAAAAGACTGTCCTTATTACATTCGATGATGGATATACGGATAACTATACAAAGGCATTTCCGATTTTAAAGCAGTATGGAATGAAAGCAACAATTTTCATGATTGAGCAATCCATTGGCCATCCAAATCACTTAACGGATGAGATGATGGCACATGGGATATCGATTGAGAGTCATACGATTCATCATTTAGAGCTCAATCGTTTATCAAAACAGCAGCAGGAAGAAGAGTTAAAAGGATCAAAGACATTCTTCGATCAGCGATTTTCTCAGCGTACGAGAATGGTCAGCTATCCTGTCGGGCGCTATAATGAAAGAGACGTTGAAGCTGGCGAAGGAAGCAGGATACCAAATGGCTGTCACCTCTGAACCAGGACATGCGAAGAAGGAACAAGGCATGATGTCCTTGCACCGCGTCCGCATTTCACCGGGACTTTCACCAGAAAGCTTTGGCAGGCTGGTAGAAGGGAAGTAACGATAAAATGTTTCACATGAAACATTTTACGACAAGTTTCACCAAAATGAATCACCGCCCATACACCTTGACATGATATGTCTTGGTTTCAACTGTCATGACAAGAGACACTTAGATGGACAGAACTTTCATTATCAAGGGAGTTCTGTTTTTTAAAATTGTCATTCAAACCCTACATCGTAAGAAACACCTCAATGAATAACTCAAAGATCAAGCCCGCCAATGAAGTAACAAGAAAATTTGCTCAGCATCGCAAAAACTTACGAAACACTACATAGAAAAACAATTGAGAAAAGAAAGAGAGAGGGGAATATGTCAAACTTTTTTGGAATCGACCATGTTCAACTAGCTGCCCCAAAAGGCAGTGAAGAGAAAGCTCGTTTGTTTTTTGGCAAAATTTTAGGGATGAAAGAAATACCTAAGCCTAGTAATCTAGCTAAACGCGGAGGTGTCTGGTTCCAATGCGGTCATCATTAGCTTCACATTGGCATTTAGGAACAATTTCAAGCTGCAAAGAAAGCTCAACCAGCTTTTCTTGTAAAGAGTCTATCGGAATTAAAAGAAGCATTATTGAAGCATCACATTCGCATAAGAGAAGATGAGCCATTGGAGGGAGCCAGTCGGTTTTATGTAAAAGATCCTTTTGGGAATCGAATTGAGTTTAGAGAGGAGAGACTAGAAGAAAAAAATAAGGCTGTCGAGGTAATCTCGACAGCCTATTTGTTATTGATAAACGGGATAGCCCGTCATTTTAATATCTTTTCCAAGCGGTTCCACTGCGAGTTGATCCAGTTCAATGGCATCACTCATCAGGCGTATGCCTTCGCCTCCGAAAAAGGAAGGGGAAAGTCGTCCTCCAATGAGCTTAGGCGCCATATAGATGACGAGTTTATCTACCAGCTGCTGCTCTAAGAATGACGCGTTAATCTGGCCGCCGCCTTCAATCATGAGAGAGGAGATATTTTTTTCTCCCAGCACTTGAAGCACTTCTTTCAGGGGCACCCGCGTGTCGCTGTCTGTCATGAAGACACGAACGCCAGCTTCTTCTAAGGCCGCTCGTTTTTCCTTATCGGCTTGCTTTGTTGTAAAGATCCATGTAGGTGCCATCTGATCCGTGACGATCTTTGCTGTCAGTGGTGTTGACAGCTTAGAGTCTAAGACAATTCGAATCGGATTATTCCCATTTGGAATCCGCGCAGTTAATGAAGGATCATCGTGAATGACGGTTTGAGCACCGACCAAAATCGCATCATTGATACTGCGGATATGGTGAGCGTCATAACGGGATGTCTCAGATGTAATCCACTTGCTGTCAGACGTGGCAGAGGCGATTTTTCCATCTAAGGTAATGCCCGCTTTGAGCGTCACGAAAGGTGTTTTTTTCGTAATAAAGTGGTTAAACACTTCATTCATCAGAATGGATTCCTGTTCAAGTACGCCCGTTATGACTTGTATGCCTGCGTCTTGTAAAATGGCAATCCCGCGCCCAGCGACAAGCGGATTCGGATCAAGTGCTGCCACGACAACAGTTTCGACGCCGGCTTTTACAAGTGCTTCTGCGCAAGGGCCTGTACGTCCATGGTGGGAGCAAGGCTCGAGGGTCACATAAATCGTGGCTCCTTTTGCCTTGTCTCCAGCCATGTTGAGTGCATGAATTTCAGCATGCGGTTCACCGGCTTTCATATGAGCACCGACTCCAACAATTTCATTCTCTCGCACAATCACAGCCCCGACGAGCGGATTTGGAGATGTCTGACCTTTCATTGCCCGTGCATTATCAAGGGCTAGCTTCATATATCGCTCATGATGTGGCAATCGTACGCACCTCTTGCTCCGCCTTCATGTGACCTGAGCGGTTGATTTTTGTCTGCAAGTATTTTTCGTTAAATTCAGAGACATCTCCCCAAAGCGGAATGCGTCCAGAAAGAGATAAACCTGCATGGCTAATCGCATCTGTCTTTTTCGGGTTATTGGTAATGAGTTTGACCGGCTTTGTACGAAGAGTTTGAAGAACGGCAATGGCTTCTTCGTATTGACGTGTGTCATCTTCAAAACCAAGTGCTTCGTTCGCTTCTACTGTATCGTAGCCGTTTTCTTGAAGAATATAAGCCATGGCTTTACTGAAAAGACCAATGCCGCGGCCTTCATGATTGGCTAAGTAAAACAGGGCTCCTGCTCCATTGTCCTCAATCATTCGCATAGACTGTTTCAATTGGAATCCGCAGTCGCAGCGCTTGCTTCCGAAAATATCGCCTGTGTGGCAAATGGAATGCATTCGGATAAGAGCTTCGTCAGCGTGCTCAAAATCCCCGTATACTAGAACGCTTGACTGCTGATGATCAGCAAGCTGGCGGGACGAGAGGCTTTCAATTAAAGCTTCATCTGACAATGGCTCTTTTCCATCGTCTTTTAACCATGAATACCAGTTGAACATGACGGTTCTGCCGTCTAAATTCACTGGCAGTTTAATGGGTCCAGTGATATATATATACTCGTCTTTTTGCTGTACTCGTTTGATTTTATCTTTTAATATGGCTGTTTTAAGCTCTGTGTGTTTGTCCATACTCTGCACCTTCTTTTTAGTCTGTTTCTTCAATCTGTAAACGAACGAGAACGCCAAATGGATCAACAAATTCGCTGCTTTTTCCTGTCGTGATGACTTGAGTGCCTGCTTTTGTCAGACGTTCGATGACGGATTGTCTGTCTGCTTCTTCTGGGAAAACCAGTGTATAGCTTCTAATTCCTGAAAAACGTGGATCAATGGCTCCTTTTCTTCCGCGTCCCCATGCATTGAATGCAAGGTGGTGGTGGTACACACCAGCAGCGATAAATACGCTTGCTGGTGGAGCCATTCGGATATGAAAACCGAGCGTATTGACATAAAAGGAATCTGCTTCTTCTGGGTTGAGATGGAAATGCAAGTGTCCCATCACTGTGCCGGCAGGGAGTCCTTCCCATGTGGTATCAGCGGCTTCTTGCAGGAGTCCATCTCCATCAAGCGGTGCATTTCCGCCACCTTTCAGTTCTCCATGCTCACCTACCCAAATGTCCTCAGGACGATCAGCATATATTTCTACGCCAATGCCGTCAGGATCACTTAAATAAATGGCTTCACTGAAAAAGTGATCACTTGCTCCAATTAAAGGATAGCCTTTTTTGATCACATGTGCCAGCCATGTGCCCAGGTTTTTTCTGGTAGGTAATAAAACAGCAAAATGGTAAAGTCCTGGCTCATGATCAGGCTTCTCTTTGAGCTGTGCATCTTCTTTTAATAAAAGAATCGGTTCCTTTGCATTGCTGCCAAGTGTCACCGTGGAATCTGTCTTTTCTAATATAGAAAATCCTAAAATGTCTGTATAAAAAGGTAAAGAACGATCAAAGCTGGACACATGTAATTCTGTCACACCCAACCTTAGCTGCTCAATTGTCTTCAAACTCGGTCAACTCCTTCATGATATATGCATCGGCATGTTCGAATGTTTTTGAAAATCTATAAAAAAAATGAATACCTTGTTACTTTTAGTAACTAAACTATATAATAGTTAGTGACTTATTTCAAGTAATTAATTGTGTTATAATGAAAAAAAGAAAAAAAGCAGGAGGGAGTAAGAGATGGCTCAAGTAGATGGCTGCCCAATTACAGATGCCATGGAGATTCTAGGCAAGAAGTGGGTCATTCTCATCATCAATCAGCTTCTGACAGGGCCTAAGCGTTTTTGTCAGCTTGAAAATGAAATGAACATCAGCGGAAGATTACTATCAGAAAGGCTGAAGGATTTAGAAGCTGAGGGACTTGTTGAGAAAAAGGTATACCCTGACATTCCAGTGCGGATTGAATACGAATTAACAGTGCAAGGGAAGAAAACTGAACCAATTATTCGTGAAATGTATGATTGGTCTTTAGATCGTAAAAACAGCAAAATAGAGGAACAGGTTCCTTCTTAATCCATTTCGATCAGTGTGTCTGATCGAAATTTTTTTGTGATTTTCCAGAAAACTAAGACAATAGTATTAAAAATGCTGTTGACAATCATTTCATGCATTATATAATATCAAGGAGAAGAGGGTTCTTTTCCCTGTAATGGAATGGAGGTTATGCCATGGTATTATGAATGGGACAGATTGCCTAAAACTCTTATCAATCCATCAATTAGAAGCAGACATCTTTGACTTTAGGAAGCAAAGATTTATTTTTTTGACTCAATTGATAATGATTATCATAATCATCTATAGGTGTGTTCCAGCACTTATGAAGGTTATTTTTTTATTATCCATTGAGAATAATTATCAATATCATTTAGGAGGGTTCACATGAAAGTCATTCGTTCAACATCACCCGTATTATTATTCCTTAGTTTTGTTCTATTATTTGCTCTAGCTCCTGTTAGCTCAGCCTCAGCAGCTGGCTTAGCAGATGGTCAATATTCAGCGCAATATGTGGTATGGAAGGCAGATAGCGATTCGACTTCAACAGCAAATACGTATTTTGAAAAACCAGCCAAGCTTGTTGTAAAGGATGGGAAAATCAAAGCGCAAGTCACGTTAACGAATAGCTCTTGGATCACAAGCTTTAAGACGCTCGATCAAGGTGTCTACAAAGATGTGAAGGTGATCAGTACAAATACAGTTGCGAATAAGAGAACAGTAGAATTCAATGTGAACAGCCTGACTGAGGTCGTACCAGCAAAAGTGAGTGTGACTGTACCGGCCATCGGATATACAGGCAATTACGACATTCGCCTAAAGTTTGATGCGGCATCTGTTCAATAGAAAGGGAGGAAATTCGCTTGATGAAAAAAAGAATGAGGCTGTCAGTCTTCATGGCCGTTTTTTTACTGGCACTTATGCTGCCTTTTTCAAACGCACAGGCTGCCGCATTAAAGGATGGTACATACTCCGTCAATTATACAGTGCTGAAAGCTGAAGGAAATGCGGTCTCAATGGCAAATGATTACTGGCTGAAACCAGCAAAAGTGATAGCGAAAAATGGGAACCTGACAATACAAATGACAATTAAAAATAGCAGCTGGGTAACGGAATTTAAAGTACCGGGAAATGGCGGCTATGTTGATACAACCGTTCTCTCAACAAATAAAAAAGCCAATACAAGGCTCGTTCAATTCCAAGCTCAAAGCTTGTCTAAACCAATCAAGTCAAAAATTCATGTCACTGTCAAATCAGCTGATTATGATCATGATTACACCATTCAGCTGAAATTCGATGAAAGCAGCATCAAGTCACTTTCGTCTAACAATGCAAATCAATCAGCGGGTGCAGCAGAAAGTCAGCAGCCATCAAAAGAATCAACGAACAAAGCTGATTCATCCACGAAGAAACAAGAAGAAAATCCTCAAACTGGTGATACAAGCCAGACAGGATGGCTCCTTGTGCTTGTCTTATGTTCAGGCGGGTTTTTAGCAAGAAAGTGGATCATCAAGCATTAACGGAAGGAAGTGTTACCATTTGAAACGTCTTTTTCATCTAAAGGCAGCCATTCTGCTCGTTTTATTCAGTTTGTTGACTGCATTTCAGATTCCTCAAGGAACAGCTCAAGCGGCATCATTCGTTGATGGTGAATACACAGTCGGATTCACCATTTTAAAAAATGGCACCACAGAAGCGTCCATGATGGATACCTATACAGAAAAGCCAGCTAAGCTCATTGTGAAAGATGGCAAGAAAACAGCCTATGTCACACTGAAACAAAGCAAAGAAATAACAGATTTCAAGGTCGAACAAAATGGTGCTCTCGTTACCACTGAAACGGTCAGTGAGGATGAAACAGCCAATACACGTGTGATCAAATTTGATGTCGACGACTTATCAGCGAAATTAAACGGCTGGGTGAAAATTTACTGGGATTTAGGCGGCTTTATTTATGACGAAGCATATGACGTACAGCTTGCATTCGATCAAAGCAGCCTAACACTTGTTACACCTGCAAAGCCAGACGATAACGAAACAAAACCAGATGACCAAAATGGCACAAAGCCAGACGATAACGAAACAAAACCGGATGATCAAAACGGCACAAAGCCAGACAATAACGAAACAAAACCAGATGACCAAAATGGCACAAAACCAGACGATCAACCGACAACACCAGGCAATAACAATGGCACAAAACCAGATGATTCCACGCAAAATCAATTAAAAGATGGCGTATATCGTATCAATTACAGTGTGCTAAAAGGGGATACGGATGAGGCATCACGAATGAATCAATACTTCTCACATCCCGCATCCTTAACCGTCAAAAATGGAAAGCAAACCATTTCCTTTACGGTAAAGGACCATAAGTCTGTCGATTCTTTAAAAGTAGAGAAAAACGGTTCTTATCAAGAAGTGAAAACAGTCAGCACAGATGAAGCGAAGAATACAAGAGTGGTTTCATTTGATGCAAGTGATTTGAAAAAAGCGGTAAAAGGAAAAGTACACATTGTAGTAGCAGCCGCTAACTATGATCAAACCTACGATATTCGTTTTCAATTTGATTCAAAGAGTATCGCTCCAGTGAAGGACGGGCAGGTGGTAGAGGAAGAAACACCAGCTGCACCAGAAACACCAAAACCAAACACGCCATCACCAGAAACAAACAACAGCGGAGCAAGTCAAAAGACGGCTCAGCTAAAAGATGGTGTATACAAGCTTCCTTTCTCAATGAAGAAAGCAGACAAAGATGAGCTTTCTCGCATGAACGATTACGTCGTGAGTCCTGCGACACTGGTTGTGAAAAATGGCCGCCATTTCGTTTCATATACAGTGAAGAACAGCTCAGCGATCACGTCATTCCAAGTAGGAACAGGCGGAAAGTTTGAGGAGACACTTGTCGCGAAGACAGATCAAAAAGCAGATACACGCGTTATTCAATATGAAGCAAAAAGTTTAAGTGGAGCTCAGGCTGCACGTGTAAAAATTGATATTCCAGCTGCGAACTACCATGAGCAGTACGATGTCAAACTTGTCTATGACACAAAAGGAATCACTCTAGGTGAGGGAAGCGGAATTTCAACGGTCATTGGAGACGATGAGAGTATCGGCTTTATCAAAAATCCAAATGATCACGATTCTCAAACAAATCAACTTGAGAATGCAGTACCTGAGGAAACGGGTGCGGAGCAGATGACCTTTACGCCATCAGATGATCAAACGAAATCTGAGTCTGGACAGCTGAATCCGAAAACGGGAGATGCCTCTCTTCTTTGGGTGTATATTCTTTTATTCGGCGGTTCGTTATTCGTACTCGTCAGAAAATATCAAACACGGACAAGATAGACTGTTTATTTTAAGTGAGATGCGCCTTTTACCTCGGCGCATCCACTCTCTTTTTTCGAAAGGAGGCTTCTGTTTTTGAAGCATCGAATGTTATGTACCTTGATCGCTGCCCTCAGTGTGTGCATGATCTTATCGGGCTGCTCACAGTCAGCTGAAAGCTCAGCAAAAGGCAAAAAAAGCGCTGAATCAAGTGAGCGCATTGTAGCCACGACTGTAGCTGCTGCGGAGATCATGGATGCTTTAGAGGTGGATCTTGTCGGGGTGCCAACAAGTCAAAAATCCTTGCCAGCTCGTTACAAAGGACTGCCGGAAGTCGGCAACCCAATGAGCCCGGACATGGAAATCATCCAATCACTTCAACCGACAGATGTCCTGTCTGTCACAACCCTTCAATATGATTTAGAGACACCCTTTCAGCAAGCAGGTGTCCCAGCCACATACCTAAATCTCGAGAGCATGGCTAACATGGAGAAGGCTATCAAGAAGCTCGGAGAACAGTATGACAGAAAGAAACAAGCCAAGCGCATTGTGTCTGAGTTTGAGCAAAAAAAGAAAGACATACAAGCGAGGACGAAAGGAAAACGCAAGCCGTCCGTTCTGATTTTACTTGGTGTGCCAGGCAGTTATTTGGTGGCGACAGAGAATTCATATATTGGTGATCTTGTGCGTATCGCAGGAGGAAAGAACATTGTGGAAGGCGAGAAAATGGAGTATTTGGCATCCAATACGGAATATTTACAAAAAGCCAATCCAGATATCATTCTCCGGGCCGCACATGGGATGCCAGACGAAGTCGTCCGCATGTTTGATGAAGAATTCAAATCAAATGACATCTGGAAGCATTTTCATGCGGTCAAGCAAAACCGGGTGTATGACCTCGAAGAAAGCTTGTTCGGGACAACAGGCAATTTAAAGGCAGCAGAAGCATTAGATGAATTGACTCGTATGTTGTATCCGTCATAAGCGGCGAATCTTAATGATAAAAGGACGTTCAAGATGAAAAAAACAGGGATTTTATTTCTGATAGTCAGTTTCTTACTGGTCTGCGTGTTTATTTATTCAGCCATTACTGGGAGCATTCATGTTACCCCAATTGAATTATTAGAAGGGCTCATCACCGGTCAACATGCACAGGTAGAAATCATTAAAGATTTGAGAATTCCCCGCATGCTTATCGCGATGTTTACAGGGGCCGCCTTATCTGTCTCCGGTGTACTGCTGCAGTCGGTCATGAGGAATCCTTTAGCTGATGCTGGCGTCATTGGCATTTCATCAGGAGCCAGCTTCTTTTCATTAATGGCGATTACAGCGCTTCCTCAATTTTATTTCTACTCTCCTTTATTTTCGGTATTAGGCGGAGCTATTGCGTGTTTCCTCGTGTATGTCCTGTCTTGGAAGGGTGGTTTAAGCCCGATCCGTATGATCTTAGTTGGGATCGCCATCAATGCCATGTTTACTGGAATGGCTGAAGCATTTGTGACCATTTGCAGCTATTTCAATATCACGATTAATCAGTCAGGACAGTCGAATCTCACGATGAAAACGTGGGGAGATGTCCGTTTAATCGGTGTCTATGGTGTCGCCGGCCTTGTCGTTGCACTCTTCTTCAGCAGATGGTGTAACCTTTTGGCTCTTCAAGACAAGACAGCGAAAAATTTAGGATTGCGTGTGACCAGAATGCGTCTTTTGATTTCCATCACAGCGGTTTTGCTTGCGGCGGTGACAGCTGCAGTAGCGGGCGTGATAGCCTTTGTCGGCTTGCTCATTCCGCACATTTCAAGAAGGCTTGTCGGCTCGGATCACCGGGTACTGATTCCATTTTCTGCGTTAAGCGGGGCTTTGCTTATTTTGACGGCTGACACGCTCGGCAGGACGCTTGTGGCGCCAAATGAGATTCCTGCTTCTACGATCATGGCCGTGATTGGCGGGCCGTTTCTGATCTTTTTATTAAGAAGGGGGGACCGTCTCCATGGACATTCGTGAGGTGTCATTCTCATATGACCAACAGAAGGACATCGTTCAATCAGTCACAACACAGATTGAAAAAGGGAAAATCACAACCATTATCGGTCCAAATGGCTCGGGAAAATCCACACTGCTTTCCTTAATGGCGAATAATCATTGTCCAAATAAAGGGCAAATTCACTTAGACGGGCAAGCGCTGAATGCGTTCAAGCCAAAGGAGCTGGCAAAAAAGCTCGCTGTCGTCCATCAGCAAAATGAAGCGCCGCTTGATTTAACGATCGAACGAGTCGTGGCATTCGGCAGAACGCCGTACCAGACGATGCGCGGAGGAGACAAGGAAGAGGACGAGAGAGCGATAGAGTGGGCGCTGTCCAGTACAAAGCTAATGGACAAACGAAAGGTGCCGCTCGCCTCACTGTCAGGTGGAGAGCGGCAGCGTGTATGGATTGCGATGGCACTTGCGCAAAAAACACCGATCCTTTTCTTAGATGAACCAACAACTTATTTGGATATTTACTATCAATTTGACATTCTTGAGCTGATCCGTGAGCTGAATGCCGTGCATGGATTAACGATTGTCATGGTGCTGCACGATATGAATCAGGCTGTCCGCTACAGCGATATCATCATAGCGATGAAGGATGGACAGATTATCAGTGAAGGACAGCCAAATGATGTGTTAACAGAGGAAAACGTGCGGCACATTTATGATGTGTCCGTCACAATTAGACAGGATACAGAAACAGGGATGTACATCGTGCCTGTTGGTATATAAGTTGTGCAAAAAGCAGGTGAGACAGTGTGAAACGAGGAAAACGGCTCTGGCAGCGGATGCTGACGATCGTTTGTTTAGGCGTATTTATTTATAGCGGTACAGCCATCGGTTTCGAACTTTTCGGTTATTATCAAAATCGCCAGGTGCTTGCAAAGGCCCAGACGATGTATGGACATCAAGAAGAAATGACTGAAAAACGGGAGCCTGGAAAGATCCGTTCGTCATTTGATGAGCTGAGGAAGGTGAATGAGGACATTGTCGGCTGGATCAATATGAAAGACACGATGATTCAGTATCCGATTGTTCAATCTCGTGATAATGCATTCTACTTAACTCGCAATTATTTAAAAAACGACACCCGGGCGGGCAGTATCTTTATGGATTATCGTAATGACGTTCTGCATGAAAGCCCAAATACAGTGGTATACGGCCATCGGATGAGAGATGGATCCATGTTCGCTGGACTCACAAACTATCTAAAAAAAGATTTCTTCCAAGAGCATCGGACATTTCAGTACGATACGCTGTATCAAAGCTATGAAGCGGAGATTTTTGCTGTGTATGAAACGACGGTTGACTTCGACTATATTCAAACCGATTTTCAAGATCTTGGCGAATATGCGCACTACTTGCAAGCTGTGCGGAAGAAATCAATCTATCAAACGAAGACAGACGTGTCCACAGATGACCTCATCCTCACCTTATCGACCTGTGATCATGTGCTTGCACCTAAAAACAGGCGTCTCGTGGTACAGGCAAAGCTAAAGAAAGTTTACTAGAAAAGGAGAGACAGACGGTTGAAATTTTCACATGTGATCTTGGCGGGACTCGTCTTGATGCTTCTCCTCGGGGGATGCAGTCAGGCAGCACCTGTAGAGAAAGGAAGCGGGCAAGGAGCGCTGAAGATAAAGGATTTTACCGGAAGAACGCTGTCGTTTGATGAACCCCCTCAGCGTATCGTCGCTTTGTCGTCTGGGGACATGAGTATTGTGTATGCTTTAGGCGGTGAGGTGGTCGGCCGGCCAACTGCCGAATTACCAGACAGCTTACAAAAGGCAAAGTCCGTACAAACGATTGGCACAACGCATCAATTTGATGTAGAGCTGATCACAAGCTTAAAGCCTGATGTTGTGCTTGGAAATGAACAGTTAAACAGCAAGGACATCTCTACAATAGAAGGAATTGGTTCACAGCTTCTTTTGACAAGCGCCAATTCAGTGAAGGACATCCAGCGTCAAATGACGTTATTTGGGGAGTTGCTCGGAAAGCAGCAACAGGCTAAAGCACTCAATGATCAAATTGATGAGCGGAAAAAGCAGGTCAAGCAGCCTAAGAAAAAAGTGAAAACACTCGTTGTGTACGGTGCACCCGGCACATATATGGCGGCGCTTCCTCAATCCTTAAGCGGAGATTTACTGCACATCGCTGGGGGTGCAAACATTGCTGAGAATGAACCGGCACTCGAAAAATTTCCTCAATACGCCCAAATCAATGCAGAAAAGGTGATCGAAGCCGATCCTGATCTCATTCTGCTCATGACACACAGCAATCCTGAAGATGTGAAAGCGGGCTTTATGAGTGAAATGAAACAGAATGCAGCATGGCACGATGTATCTGCTGTCAAGAATGGCCGCGTGGAGGTTCTGCCTAGTGATCTATTCGGGACGAATCCAGGCGCAGACGTCATAAAGGCGATTGATGAACTAGAGAAGAGATTGAAGCGATTGTCATCATGAAGATGAATGCAGAGTTAGATTTTCAAAAAAGACAGTCGAGACGAAGGTGGCTGATACCGGGACTGCTTCTTTCGCTAGGTGTGGGCATATGTTTAGGGCTTGCATTAGGTTCTGTTCAATTATCGCTGCCAGATTTGATCGCTGCTTTGACGGGGTCAGGCCAGCCAGTCCATGAAAAAATCGTCATGGATTTACGCCTGCCGCGCGTTCTCATAGGTTTCATCGTCGGGGCCTGTCTCGCAGCATCAGGAGCAATTTTACAAGGAGTCGTCCGAAATCCACTCGCTGACCCCGGGATTATCGGTGTGACTGCCGGCGGCGGGTTAGCTGCTGTACTCAGCATGATTGTGTTTCCACAATTCACATATCTGCTTCCAGCGGCTGCCTTCCTTGGCGCTTTATTAGCGGCACTTGTTGTGTATATTTTGTCGTTTGATCAAGGGGTTTCACCACTGAAATTGATTCTGGCGGGAGTGGCAGTCAATGCCCTGCTTGGTGCGGTCATGAATGGGTTTATGGTGCTTTATAGTGAGCGTGTGCAGGCTGTTCTGCCTTTTTTATCAGGAGGATTAAATGGACGGAGCTGGCATCATCTGAGCTTTGTGTCACCCTATGCGCTTGCTGGATTGTGTTTTTGTTTTTTTGCGATCAAGCCGGCAAATCTTCTTTTGCTTGGTGATGAGTCAGCGCAGCTGCTGGGCCTTAGAGTCGAGCGAACCCGGTTTTTCTTAATTGCACTGGCGGCGCTTTTGGCGGGTGCAGCTGTAAGCGTGAGCGGTTTAATTGGATTTGTCGGTCTTGTCGTCCCTCATTTTATCCGGCTTTTAATTGGAGATGACTACCGGTACTTGCTGCCGATCTCAATGCTTGGCGGCGGCGTACTTGTGGTTTTTGCTGATACAGCAGCACGGATTTGGTTTACACCGGTTGAACTGCCTGTTGGTATTCTGCTTGCCTGTATCGGTGCACCTTTCTTCCTCTATTTATTAAAAAAGAAAGGGAGGGGTTAAGTTGGATGTGATTAATATGGATGACGTGAGTCTCAGTCAAGGAGGCTTTCGGCTGTCGTCTATTTCAGCAGCTGTTCCTAAAGGAAGTGTAACAGGCATTATTGGACCGAATGGGTCAGGGAAGTCGACGTTTATTAAAGCGGCCGCACGCCTTACGTCGATTGAAAGCGGCATGATTTATATTCACGATATACCGCAAAAAGAAATGACAGCACAGGAGATTGCACAAGAAATCGCAGTTCTGATGCAGACGAGAACGGCCATCCCATCGATGACAGTACGTGAGCTGGTCGCACTTGGACGAAGTCCGCATCGTTCGATCTGGAAAAAGAGCTCGAAGACAGATCAGGAAGCGATAGAGTGGGCGCTTGATGTGACAAATAGCCGCGTGAATGAAAACAGGATGCTGCATACATTGTCAGGCGGAGAGAGGCAGAAAGCGTATATTGCCATGGCACTGGCTCAGAAGACAGAGACGATTATTCTTGATGAGCCTACCACTTACTTAGATATTGCGCATCAGCTTGATTTACTGGAGCTGCTCAAACAGCTGAATGAAACGCATGGGATCACCATTTTAATGGTTCTTCATGACCTGCAGCAGGCAGCAAAATATTGTGACCGCCTGATTGCAATGAAGCGTGGTCAGGTTTACCAAATAGGGACACCAAAGGAAGTATTAACAGAAAACTTTTTCAAAGAGGTCTTTGGGATTCAGGCAGAGGTTCATCTAGATGGAGAGCATCCGCTCATTATCCCAATCGCTTCGATCCAACAACAAAAGGGAGATGAACCAAACATGATCATTGTAAACAACCAGGTTAGAGTAGAAAAAGGCAGTGCAGACCACCTCGTCAAGCGTTTTAATAAGCAGGGACAAGTAGAATTTATGGAAGGATTTTTAGGCATGGAAGTCTGGGTCACACAGCAGACAACCGATTACGATGAAGTGACCATTCATACCCGCTGGAATCGAAAAGAAGACTTTGTGAACTGGACAAAATCTCAGGCATTTGGAGATGCACATGCTCACGGAAAAGCGAGACCTGAAGGACTATTAAAAAACAAAATTACGTACTATGAAGTCCAAGTGACAAGACCTGCTTTACAGAAAAAAGCCTAAAAAAGAAACGCAGCGCTGCGGCCCACATGCAGCGCTATTTTTTTTGCGATTTTTTATTTTCCGTCACATATTCTTGACAAAGTATTCAAACAACTGACACAATACCATCCAATTTTTAGGTAAAATTTACTTTATTTTTGAAGCGCATGGGTGTAAAGTACAGGTATAAATAACTAACCGAATGAAAAGCAAGAGTAAAATTTCACCGAGTGAACCATTTCAAATGGACTTTATTTGTGAAACATTGAACAAACAGTGAACATTTTGTGAAATGGTGAGCATGTATCATTCGGCATGTGAAAGTAAGGGAGGATGTAAGGCTGTGAGTGAGCTGTTTTTAGCAAGATTTCAATTTGCTTCAACGACATTATTTCATTTTATTTTTGTTCCTATGTCAATAGGTTTGGTGTTTATCGTCGCATTGATGCAGACTCTTTATGTCGTCAAGAAAAAAGACATCTATAAAAAGATGGCGAAGTTTTGGGGTCACCTATTCTTACTTAACTTTGCAGTAGGTGTGGTGACAGGGATTCTGCAGGAATTTCAGTTTGGGATGAACTGGTCAGATTATTCAAGGTTTGTCGGTGATGTCTTTGGTGCACCGCTTGCCATAGAAGCACTGCTCGCCTTTTTCCTTGAATCTACATTTATTGGTCTTTGGATATTCGGCTGGGATCGTCTGCCGAAGAAGATTCATTTATTGTGCATTTGGCTTGTTTCTCTTGGTACGATCTTTTCAGCGTTTTGGATTTTACTCGCCAACTCATTTATGCAGGAGCCAGTTGGATTTGCCATTAAAAATGGCCGTGCAGAAATGAATGATTTTGGCGCTCTGGTGACGAACCCGCAGCTTTGGGTTGAGTTCCCGCACGTTCTGTTTGGTGCGCTGGCAACAGGGGCTTTCTTTATTGCAGGAGTTAGTGCCTATAAAATGATCAAAAAACAAGAAATTACCTTTTTCAAAAAATCATTCCAGATTGCGATGGTCCTCGCTTTAATTTCTGGTTTAGGTGTGGCGTTCTCTGGACATGATCAAGCGAAGCATTTAATGAAATCACAGCCAATGAAAATGGCAGCAAGTGAAGCCCTTTGGAAGGATAGTGGAGATCCAGCGGCTTGGACACTATTTGCCAACATTGACACAGATAAAAAAGAAAACTCTGCGGAGATCAATATTCCGTTTGCCTTAAGTTATTTGGCTTATTCGAAGTTCAGTGGAGATGTTCCAGGCATGCTGACACTTCAAAAAGAATATGAAGCCAAGTATGGCCCTGGAGACTACATTCCGCCAGTGAAAACAACATTCTGGAGCTTTAGAATCATGGTCGGTGCCGGAATGCTGATGATTTTTGCTAGTATGATTGGCTTATACTTGAGCTTTAGAAAGAAACTAGAAACAAACAAATGGTTTTTACGCTTCATGGTAGGGATGATCACGTTCCCGTTTATTGCGAACTCAGCCGGCTGGATCATGACTGAGATCGGGCGTCAGCCGTGGACTGTCTTTGGTATGATGACGACAGCCCAATCAATTTCACCGAACGTATCGTATGGCATGCTGTTATTCTCAGTTATTAGCTTTACGGCGATGTATCTGATTCTTGCCATTTTACTTGCCTACTTATTCATTCGAGAAATTAAAAAAGGTGCACATTCTGAAGAGGATACAGATCAAAAGGATGAAACGGACCTGTCTACAGATCCATTTGATGGAGGCGCATATCATGGCATATCTTAACGAGATTTGGTTTATTCTTGTCGCAGTGTTGTTTGTTGGATTTTTCTTCTTAGAAGGGTTTGATTTTGGTGTCGGAATGTCCATGCAGCTGCTTGGAAAGGACGCGCACGAGCGCCGCATTTTAATCAATACGATTGGTCCTTTCTGGGATGCGAATGAGGTCTGGCTGATTACAGCTGGCGGCGCTATTTTCGCTGCATTTCCTCACTGGTATGCCACGATGTTCAGCGGATACTATATTCCGTTTGCGGTTCTCCTCTTAGCGCTCATTGGGCGCGGCGTCGCCTTTGAATTCCGAGGGAAGGTTGAGAAAGCCTCTTGGATTAAAGCGTGGGACTGGGTGATCTTCTTTGGCAGTCTGCTTCCGCCGTTTTTGCTCGGTGTGTTATTCACGAGTATTTTACGCGGGATGCCAATTGATCAAGACATGAACATGTACGCTGGTTTCACTGACTTTGTGAATCTTTACTCTGTGATTGGCGGGTTAGCTGTGACGGTTCTTTGCCTGCTGCATGGATTGATTTTTATCACACTTCGTACAGAGGGTGACTTAAGAGATCGTGCAAGAAAACTAGGCCAGCGTGTCCTGCTCATTGCACTCCCTGTTCTTGTTATATTTGTCGGTGTGTCCATCATTGAAACAGACATTTATACCGTACGCCCGATCATCACCATTCCGTTAACTGTGCTGATTGTGGTTTGTTATGTAGCTGCTCTTGTATTGATGAGAAAAGAACGTGATGGCTGGACATTCTTATTCACAGGCGCAGGCATCATGGTGACGGTGTCCATGCTGTTCACTGCATTGTTCCCGCGCGTCATGATTAGTTCAATCAGTCATTCATTTGATCTCACAATTCAAAACGCTGCATCTGGATCTTATTCACTGACGGTCATGACGATTGTTGCCATTTCTTTGCTGCCTTTTGTGCTTGGGTATCAAATTTGGAGCTATTACGTCTTCCGTAAACGTGTAAGCGGTAAGGAGCCAATGACCTACTAATGGATAAACGTTTGCTTCAATTAAAAGGAATGAGAGGGCTTCTTGCCCTCTTAGGTATTGTGTCACTCATCCAAGGAGCAAGTATTATTTTCCAAGCACAGTGGCTGGCACATGCCATTACAACGCTGTTTGACGGGAAAAGTCTCTTGCAGGCAACGCCTTATGTCCTGCTGTTTTTTGCTGCCTTTGTTGTGCGGCACGGTCTCACCTTGATTCGGGAGAAGGTCATGTTTACCTACTCTTCCCGAATTGGAGCAGACGTCAGAAAGCAGCTGCTAGATCAACTCTTTCGATTAGGGCCTGCCTTTGCAAAGAAAAAAGGGACAGGAAAGCTTGTCACATTAGCAATGGAAGGAATTGCTCAATACCGTCAGTATTTACAACTGTTTTTGCCGAAAATGGTGAACATGGCAGTGATTCCGGCGATGGTCCTTATCTATGTGTGGACATTAGATGAAACATCAGCCGTCATTTTAATTGTGACGCTGCCAATTTTAATTATTTTTATGATTTTGCTAGGCCTTGTTGCTCAGCGTAAAGCGGCCAAACAATGGAGATCGTATGAGAAATTATCCAATCATTTTACTGACTCTCTCCGCGGCCTTGAGACGCTTCGTTACTTAGGTATCAGCAAAAAACATTCCCGTAATATTGCGGAGGTGTCAAAGCGATATCGAAAAGCGACCATGAGCACACTGAAGGTCGCCTTTCTTTCGTCGTTTGCGCTCGATTTCTTTTCCATGCTATCGATTGCAACCGTCGCTGTATTTCTTGGCTTGCGCTTAATTGAAGGAGATCTTCTGTTATTGCCGGCTTTGACCACACTGATGCTCGCGCCAGAATATTTCTTGCCAGTACGTGAAGTAGGAAATGATTATCATGCGACGTTAAACGGAAAAGAAGCGAATGAGGCCATGCAGGTCATTTTAGAAGAAAAGGGCTTCCGCACGCAGGAGACACAATCCGTGCAGCTGAATAAGTGGGATGAACAATCTGTGCTCACCCTGCAGGATGTTTGTGTCCAGCATGATGAACATGCCCCTTATTCCATTCAGGATGTGGATCTCACTGTCAAAGGGAAGAAAAAAGTCGGCATTATTGGTGCCAGTGGTTCTGGGAAATCGACATTAACCGATGTCCTCGGCGGCTTTGTTGAACCGTCTACGGGTCAAATCACACTAAACGGCCAGCTGCTTGTTCATTTACAGATGAAGGAATGGCAAAAAGAAGTCGTTTATATGCCGCAGCATCCTTATTTATTTCACATGACATTAAGAGAAAACATTCGTTTTTATGAACCGAATGCAACAGACGAGGAAGTGGAAAGAGCTGTGCATGAGGCAGGCTTATCTCAGCTGGTTACACAGTTGCCAAATGGCCTGGATGAGGTCATTGGAGAACAGGGAAGAGAGCTAAGCGGAGGACAGGCGCAAAGAATTGCGCTTGCTCGAACTGTGCTGGGCCAGCGGTCCATTATGCTGTTAGATGAACCAACGGCTCATCTCGATATTGAGACAGAGTATGAATTGAAGAAAACAATGCTTCCATTATTTGAAGATAAACTTGTGTTTTTAGCCACGCACAGACTTCATTGGATGCCGGATATGGATGAAATCATTGTGATGGATCATGGAACGATTGCAGAGATGGGCACTCATGAATCATTAATGCAAAGAAAAGGCGTGTATTATCAATTGGTACAGGAGCAAATGGGGGCGGTCACACATGGTCAGTAAAGGCTGGTTTATACCTTATATCAAGGAGAATCAAAAGCTGTTTGCCTTGGTTTTATTTTTAGGAGCCATTGCGGTATTCTCTGCTTCTCTGCTGATGTATACGTCGGGATTTCTCATTTCAAAAGCTGCGACAAGACCTGAGAATATACTCATGGTTTACGTCCCAATTGTGGCTGTACGTACCTTTGGTATTTCGCGCTCTGCTGCCCGCTACGCAGAAAGACTGGCAAGCCATCAGCTCATTTTGACAATGATTGAAAAAATGCGTGTACGCCTGTATGACATGGCTGAACGAAGTGCCAAACAGACTAAGCTTGGGACAGGTGAAATGCTTGGTCTCTTGTCAGATGATGTGGAGAGACTGCAGGACGCCTATTTAAAAACCATCTTTCCATCCATCGGTGCACTGCTTTTATATGCCGCATCCATTGGAGCACTTGGTCTTTTCTCGTGGCCTTTTGCTGGACTGATGCTGCTTTATATGGCACTTCTCGTATTCGTTTTCCCATACGTCACAGTGCTTGTGAACCGGGCAAGACAAATTCAAATGAAAAAAGGTAGAAATGAACTGTACAGCCATTTAACAGATGCAGTCATGGGCGTTAGTGACTGGCTGTTCAGCGGCAGGCAGAAAGATTTTGTGGATGGATATGAACAGAAAGAAGCACAGCTGTTAGCGCTTGAAGCAGCCAAACATCGATTTATCCGCGTGCGTCAATTTTTGGCACAGCTCTTGATTGGAGGAGCTGTCGTGCTTGTCGTGTATTGGAGTGGTTCCGTCGTTCAGTCAGGTTCCATGTCACACACACTGATTGCAGCCTTTGTACTTGTGCTGTTTCCGTTAACAGAAGCCTTTCTTCCGCTGTCAGATGCGGCAGGTGATATTCCCGTCTATCAGCATGCTGTCAGCAGATTACATCATTATGAAAAGCAGTCATATGAAGGAGAAACAGAGAACGAGGCAGTGAATCAGTCAACCCTTTCTCACGATGAAGCTGTCTGTTTTGATCAAGTGTCCTTTCGATATGACACGCATCATTATGTCCTTCAAGACCTGTCCTTTTCTCTGAAGCAAGGGGAATCACTCGCGCTTTTAGGAAAAAGCGGTGCAGGAAAATCAACCATTTTAAAGTTGTTAGAAGGCGCAGTCGTTCCAAATCAAGGAGCTGTCAGCATTCAAGGAAAGCCGGTTCAAAGCATTCAAGAGAAGGTTTCTGCCTATGTATCTGTGCTGAATCAACAGCCATATTTATTCGATACGTCTGTTTTAAACAATATTCGTTTAGGATCTCCAGAGGCAACAGAAGAGCAGGTAAAAGAAGCAGCTAGACAAGTGCAGCTGCATGATGACATCGAGTCTTTGCCAGAAGGTTATCACACAGGTGTTCTGGAGACAGGGGTTCGATTTTCAGGTGGAGAAAGACAGCGTATGGCGTTAGCTCGAATTTTGCTTCAGGACACGCCGGTTGTTGTATTAGATGAACCGACCGTCGGGCTTGATCCACGGACAGAGCGTGAATTGCTTGAAACCATCTTCCGTGTGTTAAAAGGGAAAACAGTTATTTGGATAACCCATCATCTGACTGGCTGTGAGGCGTGTAACCGCATCATGTTTATTGAAGACGGACGCATTGAGATGCAGGGTCAGCATCAGGATTTACTAAAAGAAAACAAGCGGTATCAAAAGCTGTATGAAATGGATCGTCCGTTTTCTACAATATAAATGGATGAAATGACAAAAACGTTCGGACAGGGAATCTCTGCCCGAACGTTTTGAGGTTTAAGGGTTTACTTTACCAACACCTGCATTTGATATCACTTCTGATTTCACATTGTTCACGTTAAGCAAAGAGTAGTTATAAGGAGGGTTATACGTACCTGTTGAAGACGTTGGCAGACTGCCTGTGCTGTTAATATACGAGTTGTTGATGACATGCCATGTACCAACTTGACGGCTGTCCCAGCTTCCAATGGCATTTTTGGTGTTTTCAAATACGTTGTGTTCAATTCTCATTTTCGCGCCCATACGTGAGTTAATCGCTGTTGTGAGGATGTCTTTATAATAGTTGTTATAGACATGTCCTTCCCCGAAGCGCATAGACGGTACACGAGAGTTTAGGTTTTCAAAGCGGTTGTTGTGGAACGTAATTTTTCGATTGTAGTTATCGTTATCGGAGTTGCCCATGAGCATTGCTTTCCAGCTGTCATGTACATAGTTCCACGAGAAGGTAATGTAGTCAGAGTCATTCTTCACATCAAATAAACCATCATAGTCATCCTTCCCAGAATTCAATGTGTTGTACAATTCATTATGATCAACCCATATGTTTTTAGCGCCGCCTTCAATCCCGATGGCATCCTTGTCGCCGATTTTGCTGTGGTGGATTTTCAAGTTGCGGATGATGATGTTATTGGCACGCCATACTTTAATGCCAATTCCATTCAATTCGCCGTTCGTCCCTTTACCGACGATCGAGACATTATTTGTATCTTTCACATCGATTTTATTGGCTGATGTATTAGAAGGGGTAATGGTCCCGTCTACAACAATTTTTAATTTTTCGTTTGTTCCTTTATTTTTGAGGGCCGCCAATAGTTCATTTCCAGTTTTGACTGTGATGGTTTTACCGCCTTCACCGCCTGTTGTGCCGCCATTTAATGTGGAGAAGCCTTGTTGATGAAAGTTGGCCATAATAGAAGGGCTTTCTGGATATTTGGCTGCTGCCTTTGCCTCCCCGTTTGGTGCAAATAATGAAGTGACGAGACCAACAGCTAATACACCGGCTAACATTGGAATTTTTCTTTTCAAACTCAACATCTCCATTCTATTTTATTTTAATAAAAACGTTCCCAAAATAAGCTGTGATTCAACCACTCCTCCTTCCTTCACAAGCATCGCTTCTTTCGGAATGTAGGATGAGCATAGCATGCAAAAAGGTATCATCGGCTAAGGATAGGCGCAGCGTATTCCATGATTTTCTAGGAAGCTAAGCCAATGATTATTTCATTTTCATCTTCATGAGATAAGGACCATTGTCGATAGGTATGAGGATGACATCTTGATTATGGAGAGGAGGCTCTTCGTTTGGTAGAAAATCAAGATGATTATAAACGCATCATTTTGTTAGAGAAGAAGGAATGCCATAATCATTACATAAGAAAAAATTGGATGGAAAACGGGATTCATAGGAGATATGTTAAAAAATAAGATCTATTTTAAACGGTATTGTCATCCGTGTCGTCTTATGAGTAAGAGAAGAAAAGGAAGGAGGGGCGTGCTTGGAGCAGACAGAAGAGACATTATTGATTCAGCGGGCAAAACAGGGAGATGATGCCGCGTTTACAGCCCTTTATCGGCATCATTATTCCTTTCTTTACCGATATATGTTGAAGCTGACCCTTCAACAAGAGCTGGCAGAGGAAATCATGCAAGAAACGATGCTGAAAGCGTATATGAAACTTTCTTCATTTAGAGGAGATGCCTTCTTTTCAACCTGGCTCATTTCGATTGCATCTAGGCAATTTTTAGATCACCAGAAGAAAAGAAAACGTGAACAAATGAGAGAAGGAAAAGCGAATCAGGAAGCCATACGCCGCTATAAATGGGACGTTCAGCAAAAGGGGAACACATGGCATGACATGTGGGATGCTTTATATGAATTAAAAGCTCAGGAGAGAGCACCGATTATTCTGCACTATTATTATGGCTTTACCTACCCAGAAATTGCTTCAATGCTCGGAATGAGAGAAGGCACTGTGAAATCGAGGGTTCATCATGGATTAAAGAAAATTCGAAAGGAGTGGGATTTATGAAGGAAGATCGTTTGACCGAACGTTTAAAAGAAGAGCTGCAGCAGCTAGACGAACAAATTGAAGTGGAAAAGCCAAGTGAGCAGGCTGTCATGATGATGCTAAAACAGGCGAAGGAACAAGAGAAAAGGCGTTTTAAACAAGAAGTACTGGCATACGTTCTGATCAGTTTGACCATTCTGGCACTCTTTGCAGCTGCCATTACCCATTTGCCTATCATCTTCATTCTTCTCCAAATAGTGAGCGTACCCATCTGCTTTGTTGTTGGCTACAAGGAATATCAACATATCAAAGGAGGGTCTTCCTTATGAGTCAGACGGAAATGATCATCTTATTGTGCGTATTGCCGTTATTGTTTGCACAGGGATTTCTTTTATTTATGGATGCAAAGAAAAGAGGGTGTTACAAGTGGTTCTGGGGCATTGTCGGTCTCATTAACTTTCCATCGTCTTCTATTTTATATTGGCTTTGTGTCGTGTTACCTGATCGAAAAAGAGGCGGAAAGCTCCGAAAAGATTGAGTGCATCCGACCAAACTTTTGACCCTTTTTTCGTTGGAAAACGAGCTAGAAATTCATTATGAGTCATGTATTTGTCAAAGAAAACGGGACGAGATACATCCGCTTGGTCATTTCTAGCACATTGGTCATTCCTTGAGTGCTTATTTTTAAAGACAATTGCTGCGGCTGCTTGATCTATCTCAATTCGGCATCATTTTCATCTGTTATCAATATTGATCAGATTTTACAATTGGTGTTAAATTAGTCTCAATATGCGTTAGAAAATCTAACAATTAAATGTGTGAAGATATCTACAAGGAGGCAGATGCGATATGTTGACCTTAGATCGAGCAGCACAAACAGCACAAAGCTACATCCACCGTGTGTTAGAAGAGGTGGAAAAACGAAATCCCGGCGAGGAGGAATTCCAGCAAGCCGTAAAAGAAATTCTGGAATCGCTTGTCCCAGTTTTTGCGAAGCACCCAGAGTATGAAAAACAGGGCATTTTAGAACGGCTCATTGAGCCTGAGCGGCTTGTGGTATTTCGAGTGCCGTGGGTTGACGATGAGGGCAAAGTACAAGTCAATCGAGGGTTTAGGGTTCAATTCAATAGTGCCATTGGTCCTTATAAAGGAGGCATTCGTTTCCATCCAACTGTCAATGCAAGCATTATCAAGTTTTTAGGGTTTGAACAAATCTTTAAAAACGCACTGACGGGTATGCCGATTGGCGGAGGGAAAGGCGGATCGGATTTTGACCCTAAAGGGAAGTCTGATGGAGAAATCATGCGTTTCGTTCAAAGCTTTATGAGTGAACTCGGCCGATATATTGGACCTGATCAAGATGTGCCAGCAGGTGATATTGGTGTAGGAGCCCGCGAAATTGGCTATATGTTCGGACAGTACAAAAAAATGCGCGGTGCTTATGAAGCGGGTGTACTCACGGGGAAAAGCCCTGGATTCGGGGGCAGCTTAGCGAGAAAAGAGGCGACAGGCTACGGACTGGTGTACTTCATGGAGGAAATGCTGAAAGCACATGGGCTCCAATTTGAAGGACGTTCGGTTGTTGTGTCGGGCTCAGGAAATGTGTCTATTTATGCAATGGAAAAGGTAATCGAATTAGGCGGTAAGGTTGTGGCTTGCAGTGATTCAAGCGGAGCGATTTATGATCCTCAAGGGATTTCACTTGAGACCATCAAGCAGCTCAAGGAAGTCGAGAATCAGCGGATTGGGGCATACATAGACATTCACCCGCACGCTGAATTAATTGAAGATTGCGGACAAATTTGGTCCGTTCCTTGTGATATTGCGCTGCCATGTGCAACACAAAATGAAATATCAGAAGCGCATGCACAGCAGCTTGTGGCAAATGGTGTCATCGCTGTAGGAGAAGGAGCCAACATGCCATCCACTCTTAAGGCGGTCAAAGTATTTGAAGAGAATCGTATTTTGTTTGCGCCAGCAAAAGCGGCGAATGCTGGCGGAGTAGGTGTCTCAGCACTGGAAATGGCGCAAAACAGTGCAAGAATATCTTGGACATTTGAAGAAGTAGATGATCAGCTGAAGCAAATGATGCAGTCTATTTATCGTCAGTGTACAGAGACAGCAGACGAATATGGACACTCAGGGAACATCATGGTTGGAGCAAATATTGCAGGATTTCGTAAAGTGGCAGATGCCATGATCGCACAAGGCGTGATTTAACTCCTGCTCTCCCGCACCTGTTTATTTCATGACAAAATGGGGAATCAACCTATAAGAATGACAATAAGGAGGCGCGGGAGAAATGAAAAAATGGCTGAAACAAATTGTCAAATGGGCACCTGTGATTTATCCAGTGGTGAGAAAAATATATAAAGAACGAAAAGCATCTAAACATCGTAACGTATCAGCCGGATAATCCGGCTTTTTTTTATGCAAACATACAGATTCTGCGTTAAAAGAAAAAATAATAGAATTGAATGATCCATTTCATGCCTCTCCGTTAAGTACATAACAAACGGAAAGAGGGGGAAATTAAAGATGAACGCGTTACTATTCCCAGCGGCAGATTGGTTGTCTTTACCCAGTTGATCTCTTCATAAAGAAGGCGGATTCACGAAGGTGTACGTCTTTTTTTCGTGGTTTTCGCAAGTATCTTCCAAAAAGATTCATAGGACATTAGATATGGTTAGTTGTATAAATGGGGGCATTTGTCATATAAATGAGTTGGCAATTTTTATTTCTTTTCAGTAGAATATGAGTAATGAAGAGAACTGCAAGCGTATACAACCTGTCCAGACGAGGCAGATTCTCCACCCCTACATAAGGAGGCCGATCTGATGCTGAGTAAAAGACTGGCGCATATCTTAAGTCAGCTCATGGCAGCTGAGACCCCGCTCACAAGCTCTGCACTTTCTGCCAGCTTACAAGTAACAAGCCGCACCATTCGTACAGACATCAAGGAACTGATCGACCGTCTTGCTCCTTATCGAGCGGCTGTAACTGCTGTTAGAGGAGCTGGCTATGAGCTGTTGATCAACGATGAGAATGCCTTTCGTCGTTTTATGAAGGAGGAGGTCGAGCAGGAAGAGCCGCTTGCTGTGCTGCCAGAGGAGCGTGTCCGGTTTATTTTAAAAAGGCTTCTTTTGGCAGAATCCTATGTGAAGCTGGAGGATTTACAGGGGCAGCTGTTTATTAGTAAATCAACGATGAGCAACGATGTGAAATCGGTCAAACGTAAGCTGGAGCCCTTTGATCTGAAGCTGGAAGCGAAGCCGAGCAAAGGCTGCCGAATCAAGGGATCAGAGATGAAAATCCGTTATTGTATGTCAGAATATTTATTCAATGAATGTCGTTCTTATCAAACGATGCTGAACACAGCTGTTACCATTTTGCCAAAGCATGAACTCGAATTGATTCAGAAAATAATGATCAATTATATCAATGAGGAAGGTATGAATCTATCAGACATTTGCATGAATAATTTAATTGTTCATGTTGCCATTGCCTGCAAACGAATTAGACACGGAAACTATGTATCTGTTCTTCCAGAGGAAATCAGCGACATTCCGCGGGCAAAGGAATATAAGGTCGCTAAAAAAATGGTGGAGCGTCTTGAAGAGCTGCTGGATGTCTCATTTCCACAAGAGGAAATCGTCTATATCGCCATTCATTTGCTAGGAACAGCCAAAATGGTACAGTCCTTTTCTTCGAGCGGTCAAAAACAAATTGTAGATAATGACACGAGCCGGCTTGTACAGCTCATGCTGAAGGCCATTGATCAAAAATTGCAGCTTAATTTAGCCGGTGATACGGAACTAATGGTTGGACTCAGTCTGCACTTAAAGCCTGCGATAAACCGCTGTAAATATGGAATGAACTTAAGAAATCCAATGCTTGATGAAATAAAAGCTGGGTATCCACTTGCTTTTGAAGCGGGGATTATCGCCAGCAGGGTCATTGAAGAAGAGGAGGGGCTGAGTATTCATGAGAATGAAATCGGATATATGGCGCTTCATTTTGGTGCGGCTTTAGAGCGGAGAAAAATGGAGACCCCGCCGAAGCGGTGTCTCATTGTCTGTGTGTCTGGTGCAGGGAGTGCAAGGCTGCTGCAGGATCGTTTACGGTCACAATTTGGGTCAAAATTGACCATTTTAGGAACAGCAGAGCTATATTCGCTTCCGCATGTCTCTTTACATGCCCTGGATTTGATTATTACAACGATCCCAATTCATATGGATTTACCGGTTCCAGTCATTCAAGTGAACACCATTTTGGGGGCTGGCGATTTTTTGAAAATTGATGAGACGTTTTGGGCGATATGTACATTAGAAAAACCAATCATTTGGGGGGAGAAGAAGGTTCAATTTGTCTGCCTTCTTTGTGTCGAAAAAGAGAATGCCAAAGATTTAAAAGGCATGTACCGCCTGCTGGGGGAGCTTGTGCATAATGTGAAATTCATTCAGCATCTGATCGCCTGTGATACATTTGAAGACATGCTTGATATTATGTATAAAAAGGCTCCTTCGTACAAGAACTAACTGTGTGATACTAACTTTTTCCGCTTCCTAAAACACATAATGGCCCCTTTAATGGGGTCAATTTTTACGATTGCCCCATATAGAAACTGGAGAAAGAAGTGTATGATAGAAAAAACAGCATGTATGGCTTCGAAGAAAGGACTGTTGGAATGTGGTTGCAATTGGTTTAATGCTTTACAGCTTTGTCGTACAGCCTGTGATGAGTTATGGCACAGTGATCTTGTTTTTGTATGGCATTATTGCTTCATTTGTTGGTCTCATTCGGCATAAGGACTATGTGTGGATCTATGTTCTCCGCCTGCTTGTTTGTTTCACTATTCCCGTGACCAATCTGTTGATGTATTTCGCAACGATTGGTGGAGATGAAAGAAAGTTTGATTTTCAGCCGATGCCGCTTGTTTATTATCTTGTCTTTATCATAGAAATCATGATCATCTTTTTGCCAGAGATCTTTCTACTGATCGAAAGAAAGCGGAGCATCAAAGAGAAACAGTGGATATACGGAGGGGTGATTGTTGGGGTGTCAGTCTTGTTTTGGTGCACGATTTGATGGGAAGCAGACTGGTCAACTAAGTCTATTTCGTCTAATCTTTACAAAAGTAATGGAAAGAGCAAGGATAGAAATCCCAAGCGCCTTAACTTAAATAGAAACCTGGTGAGGAACGGTGAATCGTCGAAACCAGTAGCGACGATCATCGACCCGGTGCAGATCCCAAAGAACGCTAGTAGATAAGTAAAAAACATACCTTCATGTGCATTTACCATGATAAGGGATAAAGGAGATGAAAATAAACAAAAAAGAACCCTTCGCGATTGAAAGGTTCTTTTATATGTTTATGCTTGCTTGACGACTGAGTCAACTTCAACTGTCCAGCCGAAGATGTCTGGCTGTTTTCCTTTTTGGATACCAGTAATGGCTTCATACAATTTCTTCGAAACTTCGCCTGTTTGACCATTTTGGATCACATATGGCTGATCATGATAAATTAATTCCCCGACAGGAGAGATCACGGCCGCCGTTCCAGTCCCGAAAATTTCTTCAAGCTCGCCAGATTGATGTGCTTCAATTAACTCATCAATTGAAATTTTGCGCTCTGTTACTGGAATGCCCCAATGTTTTAACAGCTCAAGTACAGAGTTACGTGTGATGCCTTCTAAAATGCTGCCGTTCAATTCAGGCGTCACGATTTCTCCATTGATTTTAAAGAAGATATTCATGCTGCCGACTTCTTCAATGTATTTTTTCTCGACCCCATCAAGCCAAAGAACTTGTGAAAATCCTTTCGTTTCAGCAACCTGCTGTGCTTTAAGGCTTGAGGCATAGTTTCCAGCTGTTTTGGCATTTCCTGTTCCACCCTTAACGGCACGGACAAATTCATTTTCAACTGCAATTTTGACCGGATGAATGCCTTCTTTATAGTACGATCCTACAGGAGATAAGATAATTAGCAGCTTATACGTGCTAGACGGTGCAACGCCTAAATACGGCTCAGTGGAAATAATGAATGGACGAATATACAAGGAAGTGCCCTCTGCATCAGGTACCCAATCCTTATCAATACGAATGAGTTCATTTAAGCCCTCTAGCACTGTTTCTGTATCAATTTGCGGAATACACAGGCGGTCATTGGATCTGTTTAAACGTTCCATGTTTTTTTCCGGACGGAATAAGAGAATTTTTTGATCCTCAGATACATAAGCCTTTAAGCCTTCAAAAACAGATTGACCATAATGGTAGACCATCGAAGCTGGGTCCATTGGAATGGCCTGATAAGGGATAATTCTTGGATCGTACCAGCCTTTATCAATTGAATAATCCATCACAAACATGTGATCTGTGAAGATTTTTCCGAATTCAAGTTGATCAGATTGAGGTTTTGGTTTTTTTGTTGAACTAAGTTCAACGCGGATGGGTTGTTTTGGCATTATAAATCTCCTTGCTGTTTGATTATTTGAAAATTCTAATAATATGAAATAATTATGATTCTATTCTATACCTTCACAAAATATTAGCAATAGGTTTTCTGGAATTCAGACAAGAAAAATCTGTTAAAGCGCTTTCCTCCTCTCTGCTGTCAGTTTGATTCATGTCACCCCTTTTTAAAAAAGAAATAAAATCCAAATACATTATTAACTGATTAATCTGACAATTTAAAAACGAATGATTTTCCTGTAAGATATTCTTTCAACCATACACCTTTTGACTAGTACATTGCAAGGGACATCGTCATATTTTAATCCTCTTTTTTTTAACCGATAAAGGAAGAAGAGAAAGGAGCAAACAACAAGATGAAACGAGCGATACCAGGCATTTTACTCATTTTACTCATTTTATTCATGACCGTAATCAGCTTTGGCTGTCAAGCGATGACAGATGAGGCTGGCGCTAAGCAAAGCACAGCCTATTACGTAGCGGTAAACGGAAGCGACAAAAACCCGGGAACAAAGCAAAAACCTTTCCGCACGCTGAAAAAAGCAGCCAGTATGGCGAAGGCTGGGGCAACCATTTACATGAGAGGCGGTACATACAAAGAAAAATTGATTGTCCGCCATTCAGGAACAAAGAAAGCACCCGTTGTCTTTCAAGCTTACGGAAAAGAAAAACCTGTGATTAGCGGGGCTTCCCTAAAAGGAGATCAAGCCGATGGAGGTCTTGTCACGATCGATCAAAAGAGCTACATCACCCTCAAAGGCCTGACTGTAGGACATCTTAAGACGAATAAAGCAGATTTGACACCAGTTGGTATTTTCATCAAAGGAAGCGGTAAAGGAGTCAAGCTGCTTAATAACCGAGTGTATGATATTCAGACGAAACATAAAAATGGAAATGCACATGGAATTGCTGTCTATGGGACAAAAGCTCCTGCAGCCATTGAAGACATTGAAATCAAAGGAAATACCGTTGAAAAATTAAAACTGGGCTTCAGTGAAGCGCTTGTGCTAAATGGAAACGTCAAAAAGTTCTGTGTGACACATAATACGGTCCGGCACACTGATAATATTGGCATTGATTTAATTGGATTTGAGAACGTAGCACCCTCTAAAAAGTATGATCAAGTCAGAAACGGTGTCGTCTCAAGAAACAAAGTATTTGAGATGACGAGTGCAGGGAACCCGGCCTATGGCAGCGACATTTCTGCTGGCGGAATTTATGTTGATGGCGGAAAAGACATTGTGATCGATCATAACATCTCACATCACAATGATCTGGGGATTGAAGTCACAAGCGAACATAAAGGAAAAATGGCGGATCGCATCCGCATCGAACACAATCAAGTGTATTTGAACCGTTATACAGGTATTTCTATTGGCGGCTATGATAAGAAGCGGGGCGGTACAACCAATACGACGATCTCACATAATACTTTGTACAAAAATGACACAGCCGGCTTAGAAGGCGGTCAATTGCTGATGCAGTATCAAGCAGTGAACAATCGAATCACGAATAATATCATGACCGCTAGTGCCTCGCATTACTTGGTCGTGAATCTTTATCAAGTGAACCAAAAGAATACCTTCCAGAAGAACGTTTATGATGACCGCAAAGGTGCAAAAGTATCACAGTGGGTATGGCACGGGAAATGGCTGGAAGGCTACAAAACGTTTCTCTCTAAAAGCGGTCAAGATAAAGGATCAGCACATCTTAACCCGCAATTTGTGAATGAGAAAAAATATGATTTCCGTCTAAAGAAATCATCACCTGCTAAGAAAATCATCGGAAGCTGATGATATTTTAGAAATTTTCAAAAAAGTCATTGACATTGATGTGACATCACATTAAAGTAAAGAAGACATTTCAACGAAAACAAATTTCATAACGGATCTCTTATCAAGAGAGGCAGAGGGACTGGCCCTATGACGCCCAGCAACCGTTTCTATTTTAGAAATTGGTGCTAATTCCTGCAAAGCTGTTACAGCTTTGACAGATAAGAGAGGAAGACTTCCCGATACATGTTTCATGCAACGGTGATCAAGCCTCTCTTTCCAAGAGAGGCTTTTTTTCGTCTCTTTTTCGAATCAAATGCCTGTTTTACAGGCGTATTTTCACTTTTTTACCTAGTTTTCCGATGTGAAAAATCAAAACAACTTGAGGAGGAACAGCAATGAAGCGTAAGTATTTTACATCATGTCTTGTCTTATTAACGGCATTAACCGTCCTATTAACTGGCTGCGGCACTGGATCAAGTGCGGGCTCAAAGGCAAATACGAACGAAAAAGTCTCTTTTGACAATGTACCGAAGCGATTTGCAAAGGGACAGGGAGCAAAAATTAAAGTTATCCGCAAAATTGGAGGAGACGATCATACGGCTCAATTTTTAGCTGGAACGAAGGCAGAAGGTGAAGCACTGGGCTTTACGGTAGATGTCTACACCGCAAATGGTGATACAGCGAAGTTCCATGATGCCATCTCTCAGGCGCTTGAAGAAAATTATGATGGCTTTATCATCTCTCACGGGGACGACGATGCGACAGTCGCTGATGTAAAAAAGATCACAGCGAAAGGCATTCCAGTTGTAGCGTTTGATTCGAATCCTAAGTTGAAGGACATCAAAGGAGTCACAGTGACATCTCAAGATGACGAACAATTAGCAAAAAAATCATTAGATGCGCTCGTGTCTGATTTTAAAGGAAAAGCAAATATTGCGTACCTCTGGGTAGATGGATTCCCGCCAATGGTGAGACGAAATAAAGTCTACCAAGAAACGCTTAAACAACATTCAGGGATCAAGGAGCTTGACCGCTTTGGTATTGCCTCCTCTGATACGTCTGTTCAAACGCAAAATGCAGTAGCAGCCATGCTGAATAAGTATCCAAAAGGCAAGCTGGACGCTATTTTTGCCACATGGGATGCCTTTGCCATTGGGGCAGCAAGAGCGTTAAAGGAAGCAGGAAGAACAGAAGTGAAGATTTACGGAATTGATGTGTCAAATGCGGATCTTCAAGAAATGACGGCGAAGGACAGTCCGTGGAAGTACACAGCAGCGGTTGATCCGAAGCTCATCGGCGCAGTCGACGTGAGGATTCTTGCGAAAAAAATAGCTGGTGAGAAAACACCATCTTCCTATGACCTTGAGGCCTCTCTCATCTCGCAAAAGCAGCTTCAGCAAGCAGGAAAAGCCATTAACATGGTCAATCTTGCAGACGAAGTGAAGGGATTCGGTTCATCGACTGCTTTTGAGGAAGATTGGATGAAGACCTTGAAGAAGCATTATACAAAATAAGTGACGTGCACTCGTTTCGTTTTTCAGATGATATCAAGAGAAGGAGGGCACCTATGACAGCGCCGCTTGTTCGTATGAAAAATATTTCAATTGAATTCCCAGGGGTCAAAGCGTTAGATCAAGTGAATTTCACATTAAAAAAAGGGACGGTCCATGCACTGATTGGAGCGAATGGAGCTGGGAAGTCAACGTTAATGAAGGTTCTCTCTGGCGCTCATTCACACTTCGACGGAACTATTCACATCAATGGCCAGGCGGCATCCATTCAAATCCCAAAGGATGCATCCTCATATGGTGTGCAGACGGTCCATCAAGAAGTGGATACGGCTCTTGTTCCCTACTTAAGTGTTGGTGAGAATATGATGATGCATGAAATTAAGAAAAAAACATTTGTCAGTTGGAAAGAGCTTCATCGCAAGGCGGCTCAACTATTAAAAGAAATGGACATCGACATCTCCACAAAACGACTTGTCAGCGATCTGACCCTTGCCGAAAAACAGATGGTGCTCATTGCCAAGGCCGTTTCCATTAAATGCAGCATTTTAATCTTAGATGAACCAACGGCTCCGCTTAGTCATGCAGAAACAAGTAAATTATTCTCAATGATTGATCGGTTGAAACAGCATGGGACGGGGATCGTGTTTATTTCTCACCGCATGCCTGAAATTTTCACCATCTGTGATGAACTGACTGTGATGCGAAATGGAACGGATGTCGCAGCTCACCTTGTCAAAGACACAAATCCGCAGAAGGTCATTGAAGAAATGCTAGGTGCCCCATTAGAGGAACAGTTCCCGTCTCGCAGGCCACTGAAAGATGCACCAATTGTGCTTGAAGTGAAAGAGCTAAACGATCAACATAAATTAAACAACATTCACTTTTATGTCAAAAAAGGAGAAATTCTTGGGATCGCAGGACTTGTCGGTGCTGGTAAAACAGAATTGTGCAAAGCCCTTTTCGGTGCCTCAGAAAAAAAGACGGGGACCGTGCAGCTTCATGGTCAAACCATCCGCATCACATCGCCTCATCAAGCGGTGAGAGCTGGAATGGCCCTTGTGCCTGAAGAGCGGAGAAAAGAAGGGATTCTGACCGAAGAGAGCGTGGGGTGGAACTTAACGGCTGCAAGTCTTCACTCATTTTCACGGATATTCAGCTTCTTACATCGTTCGAAGGAAAAGCGGGAAGCAGACGACATCGTCAAACGGCTCGGTGTCAAAACGCCGTCTCTTGAAGCAAAGGTGAAGCACCTATCTGGTGGAAATCAGCAGAAGGTTGCTATCGGAAAATGGCTGCTGGCTGAGGCAGATGTGTATCTCTTTGATGAACCAACCAAAGGTGTAGACGTTGGAGCGAAAAAAGATATTTTCACTTTGATTGCAGAGCTTGCCGCCCGCGGAAAATCTGTCATTTATGCGTCGAGTGAGCTGTCAGAGATTGCAGGTATCGCTGACCGAGTATACGTGTTATATGATGGCAGCATTGCCCGGGAAATGACCGCACCGACGACTGAAGAGGAGCTTTTATATCATTCAACAGGAGGACAATCATGAGCGAACAACAAATTCCAGCCCCTGTGCAGCAAATCAAAAAACAGCAGCCATCCTTTCATCTGTTTGATTTCTTTTATCGATATGGGACGATCTTAACCATTATCGTTTTGATTGTGGTATTTGCGGCAGCGAATCCAGCGTTTTTACAATCAGGAAATATCATCAATATTCTACGTTCTATCTCAATTGTGACCATCATTGCGGTGGGCTTAACCATCTCATTGGCAGTGAACGGCTTTGATTTATCAGTTGGATCAGTCGCTACGCTATCAAATGCGATTGTCATTTCTATGTTCGTATGGTTCTCGCAAAACCCACTGATTGCAATCCTCTCTGCACTAGCGGCATCTATCATTGTTGGATTGATAAATGCATGGATGATCGTCAAAATGAAAATTCCAGATATGCTCATGACATTAGCCATGATGTTTATCATTCAAGGACTTGCTCAAACGTATACGAAAGGGGCGACCATTTCTGAAAATATGGTGCTGCCCGATGGTACGTTCTCAACGGGAACGATTCCTGCCTTTTTCAGCAAAATTGGACAGGTGCCATATATCATTCTGATTATGGCTGCCATTGTACTCTTTGCGCATGTTTTCATGACCTACACAAAGCACGGCCGATTCATGTACATCATCGGTGGGAATAAGGAAGCGGCTCGATTGTCTGGCATACATGTGAACAAATACAAAATTGCGGCCTATCTGCTTTCAGCTTTATTTGCAGCGATCGGCGGTATCGTGCTGGCATCAAGGGTCATGACAGCAGAAATTAATGCGGGTGCACCATATTTAATGGATGGAGTAGCGGCTGCTTTTATCGGTTTTTCCGTTATGGGAGCAGGTAAGCCAAACGCATTTGGCACTTTTATCGGGGCTGTACTCATCGGGATCTTACAAAATGGGCTGGTGATGATGTCTGTCCCTTATTATGCAATGGATATTGTGAAAGGCTCTGTGCTGGCCCTCGCGCTGGCGCTGACATATTACAAACAACGAGGCTAACTGCGTATTTTTTAAAACCATTCGAGTCCTCTCTCCGTCTAGTAAACGGAAAGCGGTACAGCTGCCGTTTCCCAAAAGGAGATGACAAAAAGAAAATGAATATGTCAGCAACTCATGTAGAAGATTTGAAAAATGTCATGGAAGACTGGAAAAATGAACTATTAGTATATAAATTTGCGTTAGATGAAATGGACACAAAGTTTTCGATTATCAGCCAGGAATATAATTTAATCCATGGACACAACCCAATAGAGCATACAAAATCACGAATCAAATCCTTTGAAAGCATAGTGAATAAACTAGCAAGAAAAGGATGCGACATCACGACACAATGTGCCAAGGAGCATATCCATGATATCGCAGGTGTCCGCATCATCTGTTCTTTTATTCAAGATATCTATAACATTATGGATGTATTGAGGCAAAGAGAGGATTTAAAGATCCTTGAAGTGAAGGACTACATTCAACATCCAAAACCAAATGGCTACAGAAGCCTTCATTTAATTGTTGAGATACCAGTCTACTTAACAAATCGTGTGGAGCATGTGAAGGTTGAGATTCAGGTGCGGACCATTGCGATGGATTTTTGGGCGAGTCTAGAGCATAAAATCTATTATAAACTGCAAAACGATGTTCCTCATCAGCTGACTGATGAACTGAAGGAAGCCGCAGATATTGCCCATTACTTAGATGAAAAAATGCAGAATATTAAACGAGAAATTGATTAGCACATCAAAAAGCAGCTGTTTTGATCACAGCTGCTTTTTTTCATATTAAGGATTGGTTCCACGGTCTCTCTTTTGAATAATATCTTGAGATTGTGCAGATTGGCTGTCTTTTTGAATGGAAGTACCAACAGAAACACCTGTTATCAAGAGGGTTAAAATCGCACTTGTGATGAGCCATTTCTTCATCATACATCACTCCATTTTCTTAACAAGTTTTCAAGGACAACGCCTTGTTTCTAAAATAAGAGGATTCTTCATGAAGCCCAAGATCCGTTAAGTAAGCTGCTGCATCCTGACAAACAGCTTCAAGGTCAACAAGGAAATTCATTGATTCTAATTGATTGCAATAAGCCTTGATTTGCTCAATCATGTTGTCTGGCTGAATCATAAGTGTTTCTAAAATGGATAATTTAAGTGAAATGTTTCGTTGTTTTAAATTTTCTGCTTTTTGAAGTGAAAGCTGTACATAATAGTGGAACAAACCTGGCTTTTTCAGCTTAAAAAGTGCTTTTGTGTAGGCGTACATGGCAAGTAAATAGCCGCCTGGAGAAGAAGTTTCGAATGATTCTATCATTAAAGCCTTTTCTAGGAGTGGCACAGCTTCACTGTATTCATTTCTTAGACTTTTAATAAAGGCTGCATTGCAATAGGCATGTCCAAGTAAATCTGGATCATCCATCTGTTCTAGTGAATGAATGACTTCTTCGAACAGCGATTCTGCCTCATCAAATTTCGACTGATCCGCATAATTCAAAGCAAGCATCATTTGACAGCTGATTGATTTTTTCACATAACATGGATCTGCGTCATAAATAGATGAAGCCATCTTTAAGTGGTAGATGGAGAGAAGCGTGGATCTAATATTATAGTAAAGACACCCTGTTTTATAATGAAATTCGGCTTTTTCAATGTCATCGTGCACGAGATCTAATTTATCCTCGGCTAATTTTAAATGGTGAAATGCCGTATCCTGATTGCCTCTGCGCATTTCATACATCCCTTTAAAGAAATAGAAATAATAGCTGAGCATATCATCTGTACGGATGGCATTTTCATCAACAAAAAGACTATGATCTAACGAAGCTGTATCTTCTATTAGATCTTTAAAACGGTACTCTAGCAGTTGATAGTAAAGTAAGACGTCTTGATTTTCTTCCATTCGATCAAACGCTTGAAGAATGTCTTCTTTTAACTGGATAGCACCTTGTATCTCTCTTTTTTTCATCATGACATACCAATCATTGAGCATATTCGCTACATCAACGGACGACAAAACTCCTGCTTCTGCCAATTCATATCCTCCTTTCTTCATCTATCAATATCCGTTCTTCTGAATCAACTTTCCATATTCCAGTATCTTCTTATATTTTAAGCTCTCTCGTGCAGTTTGTAAAACATGTTTTTTGATGTAAATTCAACCAGTAGTGAAAGAAATAGGGAGACACCGCCTTTTTGTATACGCTTACATTTTTCCGGGTAAAAAGAGGGTTTTGGAAAAAATATATTACAATATCAATAAAGAGAGGGAGCCAGTTATTGAGATTGCTTTCGTATGCGAGAAAGAAACATCATTTATCAAGGTGCTGTCTCGTTTTTTTGTGAGATTATCTCACATAATAATTGTGAATCACTCTTCTTTTAGAATAAAATGAGTTATTCGCAAAAAAATAAAATTTAAAGAGACTATTGATCTAGAATTGTATGGATCTTTGGTATCTATAAAAAACATCACACACTATAGCTTTAGCGTGGTATAGTATTATTGTTATTGCGAATATTTAGACAAAACTGACAATGGGGGTCGTGTTTTATGAAGAAATCGATGTTATTGATCATGGGACTAATTGTTGTGCTTGTCATGGCAGCCTGTGGATCAAAATCGGATAGTGGTTCCGGAGAAGGCAAAGGCACATATAAAATCGGGATAGATACAACTTATCCGCCATTTGAATTTGAAAAGGGCGGTAAATATGAAGGGATAGACGTTGATTTAATTAATGCAATCGCGAAAGACCAAGGTTTCAAAGTGAAGCTTGAAGCTATGGATTTCTCAGGCATCATTCCAGCGATGCAGGCAGGACAGCTTGATGTTGGAATGGGCGGAATGAGTATTACAGATGAGCGTAAGAAGAAAGTAGATTTTTCAGATCCTTACTTCGACGCTGGACTGACAGTTGTTGTGAAAAAGGACAGCAGCATCAAATCTATTAATGATTTAAAGGGGAAAAAGCTAGCTGTTAAAAACGGGACGACTGGTGCAAAATTCGCATCTGATAACGCTGATAAATATGGGTATGAAGTCGTTCAATTTAATGACAGCCCATCTATGTTCCAGGAAGTATCAAACGGAAATGCAGATGCCTTAATTGAGGATTATCCTGTCATTACGTATGCGATCGCACAACAAGATTTAAAATTGAAAACAGTTGGTGACCGCTTGAATGGAGACCAGTATGGTATCTCTGTCATGAAGGGGAAAAACCAAGACCTATTGAAGAAGATCAATAAAGGCCTTGAGAACCTAAAGAAAAACGGTGAATATGACAAAATTATTGATAAATATTTGAAGTCATAACACAAGCGAGGCGCGCTCCGAGCGCGCTTTCTTTATGTGTCAGCCGTATGTGAATGAGGGAGGGAGAAACATGGATACTATTATTAATGCATTTCCGTATTTAATGGATGGTTTGCAAACCACTTTATATATCTTTGTTGTTGCCATCATTTTAGGGTTTATCATCGGTTTAATTGTGGCATTATTCCGTCTGTCACCTTTTAAAATCTTAAATTTCATCGCACTCGTCTTTGTGAATGCCATTCGAGGCACACCATTTATCGTACAGCTATTCTTCATTTATTTTGGTTTGAATACACTTGAATTCATTTCACTTGATCGAGTGCCCGCAGGGATTATTACAGTAGCGATTAATGCAGGGGCTTATTTCTCAGAAATTATTCGTGCAGGGATTCAGTCTATTGATAAAGGACAAACAGAAGCTGCGCGCTCTTTAGGCTTTACAGGGGGGCAAAACATGCGCTTTATCGTCCTACCGCAGGCATTCCGCCGTATGCTCCCAGCGATTACAAACCAGGCCATCATCAGCTTGAAGGATACATCTCTCTTATCTATTATCGGAATTGCCGATATTATGCAGCGAGGACAAGTTCAAGCATCGGCTACATTTGATCCTTTGAATGTCTGGCTCATTGTCGGTGTCATTTATTTCGTGATCATTTATTTACTTTCTCTACTGGCTAGCTACGCAGAAAGGAGATTTGATATCAAATGAGTATGATTACGGTGAAAAACTTAAAGAAATCCTTTGGCGATCACGAAGTGTTAAAGGATATTAATGCAGTCATCGAGGAAAAGGAAGTCGTGTGTGTCATAGGTCCTTCTGGATCAGGGAAAAGCACGTTTCTAAGATGCCTCAATAAATTAGAAGATATCACGGCTGGAGAAGTCGTTGTCCACGGGCACACGATTACAGACCCAAAGGTGAATATCAATAAAGTACGACAAGAAGTAGGCATGGTGTTTCAGCACTTTAATTTATTCCCTCATAAAACCGTTTTAGAAAATATTACGATTGCACCGATAAAAGTAAAAGGCATCGAGAAGAAGGCAGCAGTCGAAAAAGCGTTAGACTTGCTTGAAAAAGTCGGCTTAAAAGACAAAGCTCAAAGCTATCCTAACCAATTATCTGGTGGACAAAAACAGCGTGTAGCCATTGCAAGAGCGTTGGCAATGGATCCGAAAGTACTATTATTCGATGAGCCGACATCAGCTCTTGATCCTGAGGTCGTAGGGGATGTATTAGCTGTAATGAAACAATTAGCTGTCGAAGGAATGACAATGATTGTGGTCACACATGAAATGGGCTTTGCAAGAGAGGTAGGAGACCGTGTCATCTTTATGGATGGCGGCTATATTGTAGAGGAAGACAAACCGGAAGCTCTCTTTGGGAACCCGCAGCATGAGCGTACAAAATCATTTCTTAGTAAGGTGTTATAAAAAAGAGTAGGGGCATGTATATGCTCTTACTCTTTTCTTTATGAATAAATGGGAGAGAGGGTTAGTGGACCCATTTCCTAGGAAATATTAGCGCTGGAAGAATTCAATCCATTCTTGGTCTGGTCCTCTGAAAAAGAAGTAGCAATATCCATTTGGTAATGTCGTGATTTCTTCATCAATTAATTCAATTTGCAGCTTTTGAATGCGATTGAATTCAGCATGAATATTGTCTGTTGTGAAGGCGAGATGATGGACCTTCCCTTCAGATGGCAAGTCACTGCTATAGCCTTGGATGAGCTCAATTTCCGTTTCGGTTTCATCTTTAAAACCGAGAAATGCAAGCTCAATCACTCCATTTGTATGAGTGATGCGGTCCTTTAATTTCATGCCCACCACTTTTTCATAAAAATCAATGGACTGATCAATATTTGAAACCATAATACCTGTATGATCTAAGCGTAATGTCGTCAAAAGTAGTCCTCCTCTATGTCATATTGATATTTTTCTCCTCATCTTATCATAATAGAAGTAACGTATACATTCATATGGTAGGATAGAGAGAGTCAATTTAGGATAAGGATGACACAAATGAAAAAAATCTCATTAAAACAAACATTTGCGGAACAAGTGAAAAAAGGATATCCGCTCATTTCCAAAGATGCAGTATCGCATGTGAACGGTGTACGGGAAGGCGAGCTCATTGAATGGGTGGATGAGCGAGGCACTTTTTTAGGAAAAGGGTATTATGGTGTACAAAATAAAGGAATCGGCTGGGTACTAACCTTTGATGCGAACGAAAAAATAGATCAAGCTTTTTTTGTCTCTAGGCTTGAGCAGGCAGCGAAAAGCAGAACGCATTTATTTCGTGATTTACAGACGACTGCTTTCCGTGTGTTCAACGGAGAGGGGGATGGAATTGGCGGCGTCACGATTGATCATTATGACGGATTCTACCTCATCCAATGGTATAGCGAGGGAGTCTATACATTAAAGGCAGAAATATTGGCTGCACTTGAGCAAGTATATCCAGACTATAAAGGCATTTATGAAAAGAAACGATTTGATACGTCTGGACAGTATATAGAAGATGATGATTTTGTGAAGGGAGAGAAGGGTGAATTTCCTCTCATCGTGAAAGAGAATGGCATGAATGTGGCGGTTTACTTAAATGATGGTGCGATGACGGGCATTTTCCTTGATCAGCGTCATGTGAGAAAAGCGATCCGAGATCGTTATGCAAAAGGAAAGACTGTGCTCAATACGTTTTCTTACACAGGCGCTTTCTCAGTGGCAGCTGCGCTTGGCGGAGCGAGCCGTACGACAAGTGTGGATGTTGCCAACCGCAGCTTGAAAAAAACATCTGAGCAGTTTGAAGTCAATGATATTGATGTGGACGGACAGGATATCAAAGTCATGGATGTCTTTAAATATTTTCCGTTTGCAGCGAAAAAAGGATGGACCTATGATCTCGTCATCTTAGATCCGCCTTCCTTTGCGCGAACGAAAAAGCACACATTCAGTGCAGCGAAGGATTATAAGAAGCTATTAAAAGAAGCCATCCACATCACAGCTGAGAACGGCGTCATTGTGGCATCAACGAATAGCAGTGCATTTGGCATGAAGAAATTTAAAGGGTTTATTGCGCAGGCTTTTAAAGAATCAGGGCAAAGCTATCGGATACTTGAAGAATATACTCTTCCTGAGGATTTCCGTACAACGAAGAATTATCCTGAAGGGAACTACTTAAAGGTTGTCTTCATACAAGCATAAGAAAAAGCCATTTTCCTTATTGGAAAATGGCTTTTTTTATAAGGCAAACGACATAAGGATAGGCGCTGCACATAATGTAATAATGGCTGAAATAATCATTGATACACTTGAGATCGTCCCTGAGACGGAGCTCATTTCAAAGGCCTTCGATGTTCCTGCCCCGTGTGCACCTGTTCCGAGCAGGACGCCCATGGCAATGTCATTATCGATGCGAAAATAACGGATCACAATTGGACCGATGATCGACCCAAACAGTGCGGTTAAAATGACAAACACAGCCGTAACGGACGGCATGCCGCCGATCATTTCTGACACACTCATTGCTACAGGTGTTGTGATCGATCTTGGGACAAGGCTCTCAATAAGGCCTGTGTCCAGATGAAACAACTTGGCGATAAATGCCGTTGATAAGATCGCAATGACAGAGCCGCAAGCCACATTCAAAATAATTTCCACTGCATGCTTCTTAAGGATATGAAAATACTTATATAAAGGAATGGCAAAAGCAACAGTCGCAGGCTGCAGCATATTCGTGAGCCATTTCCCGCCTTGATTGTAAGCATCGTAAGGAATGTTGACGATTAACAGCAAGACGACAAGTACAAGCGGAGTCACAAGTAATGGTGAGACATAAACCTTCGGATGCCGTTTGTACACCGCTTTTGAACCGAGATATAAAAGAACTGTTAATATCAGAAATAGTCCGCCAACTAACATAGCTTTTTCCGCTCCTTTCGTTTCGCAATCATTTGGGTCATGATACCAGTTGAGAGCATGACCACAAACGTACTAAGTAAGACGACAAGGACAATACTTGTGCCAGATTGAGAAAGCAGTTTTCCATAATCAATGACACCAACTGCTGATGGAATAAAGAAAAGCAGCAGTTCTCCGAGCAGCCATACGGCGCCAAGTTCTATCCATTTTAATTGAATGATCTTAAAATGAAGTAATAAGAAAATGACAAGAATGCCTAAGATCGTGCCCGGGATTCTTAAATGCAAAAAGGCCGCCAGCACATTCATGAATTTCGCAAAAATAAACAAGGCCATAATCTGAAGGGTAGCAATCAGCGGCGTTTTGAGCAATTTCACTTTCTGTTCACTCCTTTTTCTATATAAATTGTTCAGTATTTCACAAAAGCATGACAACATTCCATTTGATGAGCTTACTTTAAAGTGTACAGCACGATCAGTTATAGGTAAAATACATATATTGAATAGTAATTATTCCTTTTGTCTATAGGAAGGATGAAGCATGTGGACATCAGACATTTAACATATTTCTTAGAAGTGGCAAGGTTAAAGAGCTTCACGAAAGCATCGCATTCCCTTTACGTATCGCAGCCGACCATTTCAAAGATGGTCAAAAACCTGGAAGATGAGCTGGGGGTGCAATTGTTTTACCGAAATGGCCGACAGGTTGAAATGACAGATGCTGGACAAACCATGTATACACAGGCGAGTGAAATCACACAATCATTAAATCATTTAACGAGCGAGTTAAATGATTTAATGAATGTGAAAAAAGGGCATATCCGAATCGGACTGCCGCCGATGATTGGGTCAAGTTTCTTCCCGAACGTCATGGGGGAATTCCGCCAGCAATATCCAGATGTCACATTTCAATTGGTCGAGCACGGCTCCATTAAAGTAGAGGAAGGTGTCGAGGATGGGTCGTTAGATATTGGTGTCATTGTTCTGCCTGCAAATGATAAAATTTTTCATACGTACACTATTATTAAAGAGAACATGAAGCTCGTGACGCATCCATCCCATCCGATGGCTGGTCGTGAAGAGGTACATTTAGCTGATTTAAGGGAAGAGTCTTTTATTTTCTTTAGAGAAGATTTTGTTCTGCATAGCCGGATTTTGAATGAATGTATGAATGCGGGATTCCGGCCAAATGTCATTTATGAAACGTCTCAGTGGGATTTCATTAGTGAAATGGTAGCTGAAAACTTAGGGATTGGACTTCTGCCAGAACGAATCTGCCGTGATCTTGATCCTGAAAAGGTAAAGGTCATTTCCTTAAACCCGTCGATCCCGTGGCATTTAGGTGTCATTTGGCGTAAAGACCGCTATTTGTCGTTTGCGGCAAGAGAATGGTTAAAGCATACGAAATCCTACGTGTGGGATTCAGAGTAAAAGGGAGGACGATACGGATGAAAACAAGCTGCGCGTCTTATTTATTGGAGAAGGTTCGAGAAAAAAATCCACTCGTTCATAATATCACCAATCAAGTCGTGACGAATTTTACAGCGAATGGACTGCTTGCTTTAGGTGCTTCGCCAGTCATGGCAAACGCCAAAG